>Ga0055531_10000010_pt1 | contig 206117 bp, 200 predicted proteins | sample AraplaCvi_mCL_r2_FD_55008 | JGI IMG/M metagenome (GOLD analysis project Ga0055531, IMG submission 55008) | Arabidopsis root microbial communities from North Carolina, USA - plate scrape MF_Cvi_mCL_r2 | ecosystem: Host-associated > Plants > Roots > Endosphere | place: USA: North Carolina...
ACGCCCACGTCGACTACATCCAGGTCGCGCGCGACACCATCAAGCGCATCGGCTACGACAACACCGAGTACGGCATCGACTACAAGGGCTGCGCGGTCCTGGTGGCCTACGACAAGCAGAGCAACGACATCGCCCAGGGCGTGGACCACGCCTCCGACGACCACCTGAACACCGGTGCCGGCGACCAGGGCCTGATGTTCGGCTACGCCTGCGACGAGACGCCCGAGCTGATGCCCGCGCCCATCTATTACGCGCACCGCCTCGTGGAGCGCCAGGCCCAGTTGCGCAAGGACGGCCGCCTACCCTTCCTGCGCCCCGACGCCAAGAGCCAGGTCACGATGCGTTACGTGGACGGCAAGCCGCACAGCATCGACACCGTGGTGCTGTCCACCCAGCACGCGCCCGAGTACAGCTTGGGCGACCGCATGACGGACGAGTTCTACGAGGCCATCCGTGAAGAGCTGATCAAGCCCGTGCTGCCCAAGGAGTGGATCAGCGCCGACACCAAGTACCTGATCAACCCGACCGGCCGCTTCGTCATCGGCGGCCCCCAGGGCGACTGCGGCCTGACCGGCCGCAAGATCATCGTCGACACCTACGGCGGCGCCTGCCCGCACGGCGGTGGCGCGTTCTCGGGCAAGGACCCGTCCAAGGTGGACCGCTCGGCCGCCTATGCCGCCCGCTACGTGGCCAAGAACATCGTGGCCGCCGGCCTGGCCCGCCAGTGCCAGATCCAGGTCGCCTACGCCATCGGCGTGGCCCGCCCGATGAACGTGACGGTCTACACCGAAGGCACGGGCGTCATCCCCGACGACCAGATCGCCAAGCTGGTGAACGAGCACTTCGACCTGCGCCCCAAGGGCATCATCCAGATGCTGGACTTGCTGCGCCCGATCTACTCCAAGACGGCGGCCTATGGCCACTTTGGGCGTGAAGAGCCGGAGTTCACGTGGGAGAAGACGGACAAGGCTGCGGTGTTGCGCAAAGCAGCTGGGCTGTAAAACCAGCACGAAGCGCTAGTCGCGCTTCAAAAGATCAGCGGCGCAGCCTCTCAGCTGCGCCGTTTTTTCATGGCCACGCTGTTACGCACCGTGGTGCGCATGCCGCTGTCACATTGGCGCCACGCCGGTTAGAGTCGACTGCACCAAGCCGGCGCGGCGTCTTCGCCTGAGCCGGTACACGCTTAGGAGGCAGGGCGATGAAGATGCAATCCTTGCGAATCGGTACCCGACTGGGGCTGGGCTTCGGCTTGGTGCTGGTACTGCTGGCCCTGGCCGTGGGGCTGAGCTACCGGCAGATCGGCGGCGTGGGTCCCCACATCGACCTGCTGGTGGCGCTGCAGCACCGTCAGGACATTGCCCAGGACTGGCGTACCGCGACCCAGCTCAACGTCACGCGCACCGACGCTGTCGCGCGCGCGGGTGGCTCGGGCCCCGTGGCCGAGTTCTTCTCGCCGGCCATCAAGGCGACGAGCGCCAAGATCACCGAGTTGCAGGAGAGTCTCGCCAAGGCGGTGGACACCGAGCGCGACAAGAGCCTGCTCGCCGAGATCGCCGACGCCCGCAAGGCCTATGTCGACATCCGCAACCAGGTCTTCGCCCAGCTCAAGGCTGGCGAAGCCGAGGTGGCCTTGCAGACGCTGGAAGGCAAGATGCGGCCGGCCTCGGAAAGCTATGTCGCGGCCATCAGCCGCATGGCCGACTTCCAGGGCGAGCGCGTGCGCGAGGAGACCCGCCAGGTCATGGAGGAGGCGCGTCGCACGCAGATGCTGATGCTGGTCATCGCCATCGTCTGCCTGAGCGTGGGCGTTGCCGCCGCCTGGTTGATCACGCGCTCCGTCGTCGGCCCGCTGCGCGAGGCCATCCACGAGGCCGAGGAGGTGGGCCATGGCGACCTCTCGCGCGAGATCCGCAGTGTCGGCAGCGACGAGACCGCTCAGTTGACCCAGGCGCTGGCGCAGATGCAGCAGGCGCTGCGCCATGTCGTCGGTTCGGTGCGCGAGAACGCGAATGGCGTCGCCACGGCCAGCACCGAGATCTCGCACGGCAGCAACGACCTGTCGGCCCGCACCGAGCAGCAGGCCAGCGCCATCCAGCAGACGGCGGCGTCGATGGAGGAGCTGTCGGCCACGGTCAGGCTCAATGCCGACAACGCCGGCGAGGCCGACCAGCTTGCGCACGACGCGAGTCAAGTGGCGCGCCAGGGTGGCGAGGTGGTGGGCGAGGCTGTGCAGCGCATGCGCGGCATCGAGGAGAGCTCGCGCAAGATCGCCGACATCATCGGCACCATCGACGCCATCGCCTTCCAGACCAATATCCTGGCGCTGAACGCCGCCGTCGAGGCTGCACGGGCCGGCGAGCAGGGTCGCGGCTTTGCCGTCGTTGCCAGCGAGGTGCGCATGCTGGCCCAGCGCAGCGCCGATGCAGCCAAGGAAATCAAGAGCCTGATCGGCGACAGCGTCGAGCGCGTCGAGCAAGGCGCCCTGCTCGTCAACCGCGCCGGCGAGACCATGGAGCAGGTCGTCACGGCAATCGGCCGCGTCGCGCTGATCGTGCGCGAGATCAGCTCGGCCAGCCGCGAGCAGAGCACCGGCGTCAGCCAGGTCGGCCAGGCCATCACGCAGATGGATCAGGCCACACAGCAGAACGCGGCGCTGGTGGAGGAAAGCGCAGCGGCGGCCGAGAGCCTCAAGAACCAGGCCGATGAGCTGGTGAAGCTCGTCTCGACCTTCAGGACCTAGACCGCGACGCCTCGCAAGGCGTCGTCCAGCACTTCCACCCAATGCCGCACCGGCTGGGCCGTGCCGCTTTGCAGGTGCTGGATGCAGCCGATGTTGCCTGACACGATCTGGTCGGCCCCCAGCGGCGCCAGCGCGGCGAGCTTGCGGTCGCGCAACTGGTGTGACAGCTCGGGCTGCAGCACGGAGTAGGTACCAGCCGAGCCGCAGCAGAGGTGGCTGTCGGTGGGTGCGCAGTCGATCTTAAAACCCAGCTCGCGCAGCGAAGCCTCGACGCCGCCCTTGAGCTTCTGGCCATGCTGCAGCGTGCAGGGCGGGTGGTAGGCCAGCGCGCCGGGCTTGGCCTTGAGGCGGGCCTTCAACGCGGGTACGAGGTCGGGCAGCAGTTCGCTCAGGTCACGTGTCATCTCGCTGATGCGCTGGGCCTTGTCGGCATAGGCCGCATCGTGTGCCAGCGCGTGCGCGTAGTCCTTGACCATCAAGCCGCAGCCCGAGGCGTTCATGACCAGGGCCTCGACGCGCTCGCCACGGCCCGAGACCAGTGGCCACCAGGCGTCGATGTTGCGGCGCATGTCGTTGAGCGCCGCCTCGTGGTCGCCCAGGTGCTCGCGGATGGCGCCGCAGCATCCGGCGCCGTCGGCCACCACCGTCTGTATGCCGGCCGCGTCCAGCACGCGGGCCGTGGCGCTGTTGATGTTGGGCAGCATCGCCGGCTGCACGCAACCCAGCAGCAGCGCCACCTTGCGGTTGAGCTGGCGCGTGGGCCAGTCGTGCGCCGTGGCGGGCGGCTTGGCGGGCACCTTGTCCTTCAGCGAGGCCGGCACCAGCGGCCGGAACACCTGGCCCAGCTTCATTGCCGGCTTGAAGAGCGGCGAGGTGAGCCCCTCCTTCAGCAGCCAGCGCACGCGCTTCTCGCCAGTGGGGCGCTCGACCTTGGCGTCCACGACACGGCGGCCGATGTCCACCAGGCGGCCGTACTCCACGCCCGAGGGGCAGGTGGTTTCGCAGTTGCGGCAGGTCAGGCAGCGGTCCAGGTGAAGCTGCGTCTCGCGCGTGGGCGTGGCGCCTTCCATGACCTGCTTGATCAGGTAGATGCGGCCGCGCGGGCCGTCCAGCTCGTCGCCCAGCAGCTGGTAGGTCGGGCAGGTAGCGGTGCAGAAACCACAGTGCACGCAGCGCCGCAGGATGGCCTCGGCCTCGGCGCCCTCGTGGGTGCCGGCGAATTCGGGAGCGAGCTTGGTTTGCATGCCGTCAGGGTTGGGCGAGGCGCTCGGCGCTGTAGGCCTGCGTCACATACGGGAAAGAGATGACCGGTTCGCGCAAGGCGGCAAAGCGCTGCTGCAGCGCGCGCAACCGCGCCTCCACGGCCTCGCGCTCGGCCTGGGGCAAGGCGGCGATGAAGCTCACCGATGAAATGCGGTCGATCACGACCTGCTCGAACGAGCCTTCGTGGCTGTGCGCGAACAGCGCCTGCTGCAGCGGCGTGAACAGCGTCTGATCCTTGAAGGGGCGCTTCCACTGCCCCGTGTAGAAGCGCGGCGCATCGCCTTCGTAGGGCGTGATGATCTCGGTGATGGCGGCGACCCAGTCGCAGGACTCGTCCCGCACGTTCCAGACCAGGCCCAGCCGGCCGCCGGGCCGCAGCACGCGGTGCATCTCGCGCAGTGCCTGCCCGTCAGCAAACCAGTGGAAGGCCTGGGCGCAGACCAGCGCGTCGGCCGCGCCGTCGGCCAGCGGCAGGGCCTGCGCCGTGCCGGCCAGCGCCTGCACGCCGGGCAGGCTCTCGGACAGCCTGGCGCGCATCGCATCGACCGGCTCCACGGCCGTCACCGCGGCGCCGGTGCGAGCCAGCAGCTTGGTGAACTTGCCGGTGCCCGCGCCCAGGTCGATGACGCGGGCGCCCTCGCGCACACCAAGCTGCGTGTCCAGCCAGGCGGCGAGGGCTTGCGGGTACTCCGGCCGGCCGCGCTGGTAGCTGTCGGGGGCGTGGGTGTAGCCGCGCTGGGCAGCGTCGTGGATGGGCTCGGTCATCAAAGTTCGGCGTAGAGCCGGCCCGGGTTGAACACGCCATGCGGATCGAACGACGCCTTCAGCCGCTTGTGGATGGCGACCAGCGGTGCACTCAGCGGCGCAAACACGCCGGGGCTCTTGTCCAGCGCGCGGAACAGCGTCGCATGGCCACCCACGCCGGCAGCTGCCTCGCGCACCGCCGCGGGCGGCAGCGGCGTGACAACCCAGCGCTCGGCGCCGCCCCATTCGATGAGTTGCTCGCCATGCAGCTTCAGCTCCGGCGCGGTGCTGGGCAGGCTGAGCCGCCACAGGCTGGCACCACCGGCCACGGCGCGCTCGGCACCGATGAAGAATTCGTCGGACTGGTCGCGCAGCCCGGTCCAGAAGGATGCAGCCAGGTCGGCCGGGATGAGGTCGCCGCCCAGCTTGGCGGTGGCCGCCTCGACGGCCGCCTGCGCACCCGCCAGGCGCAGCACCAGGGCGCCATCCCACCAGGCGCTGGCCTCGATGGGCAGGGGCTGGCCGCCCCAGGTGTTCAGCGCCTTCAGCGCCTCGCTCTGGTCCATGTCGAAACGCAGCGTCGCCACCGCCGCCGGCTGCGGCAGCACTTTGAGCGTGACCTCGGCGATCAGGCCCAGCTGCCCCATGGAGCCGGCCAGCGCGCGGCTGACGTCGAAGCCCGCGACGTTCTTCATGACCGTGCCGCCGAAATTCAGCAGCTCGCCGTTGCCGTTGATCAGCACGGCACCGAGCACATGATCCCGCACCGAACCCAGCGCGGCGCGGCTGGGGCCCGAGAGGCCGGCCGCCACCATGCCGCCCATCGTGCCGCGCCCCTGGAAGCGTGGCGGCTCGAAGGCGAGGCGCTGGCGGTGCTGCAGCAGCAATGCCTCCACCTCGATGAGGGGCGTGCCGGCCAGCACGCTGATGAAGAGCTCGCTGGGCTCATAGGCTGTGACGCCGTTCAGCGCCAGCGTGGACAACACCTCGCCCTGCGGCGACTCGCCGTAGAAGTCCTTGCTGCCGTGGCCGATGAAGCGCAGCGGCGTGCGCGCGTCGCGTAGTTGATCCCGGAATTGGGCTTGCAAGTCGTCGAACTTCAAAACCGCTCCAGTTCCGGAAAGGCCAGCAGGCCACGTTTCACATGCATGCGGCCGTACTCGGCGCAGCGGCTCAGGGACGGGATCTGCTTGCCCGGGTTCAGCGTGCCGGCCGGGTCGAAGGCGCGCTTGAGCGCCAGCATCTGCTCAAGCTCCTCGGTGCTGAACTGCACGCACATGGAGTTGAGCTTCTCGACGCCCACGCCGTGCTCGCCGGTCACCGTGCCGCCCAGCGCCACGCTGCGCTCCAGGATCTCGGCGCCGAACTGCTCGCAGCGGTGCAACTGGTCGGGGTCGTTGGCGTCGAACAGGATGAGCGGGTGCAGGTTGCCATCACCGGCATGGAAGACGTTGGCGCAGCGCAGGCCGTACTTCTTCTCCATCTGCTGGATATCGAGCAGGATGGTGGCCAGGTGCTTGCGCGGGATGGTGGAGTCCATGCACATGTAGTCCGGGCTGATGCGGCCCGACGCCGGGAAGGCGTTCTTGCGGCCGCTCCAGAACTTCAGGCGCTGGGCCTCATCCTCGCTGACCTGGCAGCGCGTGGCGCCGTTGGCCTGCAGCACGGCTTCCATGCGCGCGACCTCCTCGGCCACTTCCTCGGGCGTGCCATCGCTCTCGCACAGCAGGATGGCCTCGGCGTCCAGGTCGTAGCCAGCATGCACGAAGTCCTCGACGGCGGCCGTCATCGGCTTGTCCATCATCTCCAGGCCCGCCGGGATGATGCCAGCCGCGATGATGGCCGCGACCGCGTCGCCGGCACGTCTGACGTCGTCAAAGCTGGCCATGATGCAGCGCGCCAGCTGCGGCTTGGGCACCAGCTTGACGGTGACCTCGGTGACGACGGCCAGCATGCCTTCGCTGCCCACCACAAGGGACAGCAGGTCCAGCCCCGGCGCATCCAGCGCCTCGCTGCCGAATTCGATGGCCTCGCCGGCCACCGTGAAGCCGCGCACGCGCAGCACGTTGTGCAGCGTGAGGCCGTACTTCAGGCAGTGCACGCCGCCGCTGTTCTCGGCGATGTTGCCGCCTATGGTGCAGGCGATCTGGCTGCTGGGGTCCGGTGCGTAGTACAGGCCCAGCGGTGCCGCGGCCTCGCTGATCGCCAGGTTGCGCACGCCGCACTGCACGCGGGCCGTGCGCGCGAGCGGATCCAGCTTCAGGATGCGGTTGAACTTGGCCAGGGCCAGCGTGAGGCCCAGCTCATGCGGCAGCGCGCCGCCCGAGAGGCCCGTGCCCGCGCCACGCGCGACGACGGGCACGCCCAGGCGATGGCAGGCCTTCAGCACAGCGGCGACCTGTTCCTCGGTCTCGGGCAGGGCCACGGCCAGCGGGCGCTGCCGGTAGGCGCTCAGGCCGTCGCATTCATAGGGCGTCGTCTGCTCGGCGTGTTGCAACAGCGCATGGGGCGGCAGCAACGGGCCTAAGGCCGCGGCGAGGGCTGCGCGGCGGGCGGCGAGATCGGTGGGCGCGTTCATCTGCGTGGGACTTTAGCCAGTCGCCGACGTCCCAGGCCGGCGCCCGGGCGGGACGTCTTCACGGGCTTCAGGTGGACTTGCGCCGTGCAGAGGCGCTGCGGGTCTTGGCCGCTGGCGTCGCGGCCTTCTTGGCGGGAGCCTTGGCGGCTGGCTTGGCGGCGCCAGAGGCCAGGCCTTTGGCAACACCGCTCACCACCGTGCCCGGCACGCTGGCCGCCCGGCGCAGCGTGTCGCTGGCGGCGTCGAAGCTCTGCTTGACGAGGGTGCCGGCCAGGTTCTTGGCCGCGTCGGTCGCCGTGTCCTTCATGGCCGACGTGGCGAGCTGGGTGAACTGCTGGCTCAGCGCCGTCCACCACTGCGTCGGGTCCACGACGCCAGCCGGTGCGCCGACCGCTTTGGCCGCATCGCCCGCGGCCTTCACGGTCTTGGCCGCCGTCTTGGCGGTGGTGGTGGCGGTCTTCACCGCTGTCTTGGCCGCCGCCTGGGCCACGGGCGCCGCTGCGGCCAGGATCTCGGGCGGGATGCCGGGCCAGGATGTGCCATCGCCGGTCGTCGGCAGCTTGAGGCTGTCGCGCAGGTCGGCCAGCGGCACGTTCATGGACTTCAGCGTCGACAGCGTCATGCGCTGCACCTCCAGCGCCTGGATGGTGGCGGCCAGCATGCGGGCGTTCTGCTCCAGCCAGAACTGCACGGTACGCAACTCCTCGATGCGCTTGGACAGCTCCTCGGGGTTGAGCGTCGGTGCGACCCACTGGCCTATGCCCGGCAGTGCCGAGCCGGCGTTTTTCACGAGGCCTTGCAGGAACTCGAAACCCGGTACGAACTTGGTGAAGCTGTTGTCGGTCATGTCTTGTCTCCTGGCTATGCCAAATTGGCGGCCTGGCTTGATCCTACTTGCTGGGCACCAGGGCCTGAACCTCGAAACCCCGCGCCGCAAGCAACTTGGGCAGCGCCTGAGGCCCGCTCATGTGCAAGGCGCCCACGGCCACCAGCAAGCTCTGCCCGGCGCCGTGCAGCGCCTCGATGCGCGCGGCCAGCTGCACGTTGCGGTCGTCGTTGACGCGCTTGAGCCAGGCGCGCTCGGCGGCGTTGGTGGCGCAGCCGCACCAGCGCGAATAGTCGGCCAGGGCCTTGAGGTCGCCGCGAGACCAGGTTTCGGCCAGCTTGCGCAGCGGCACACGCATCTGGCCGCGCTGCAGCTGCTTGAGCGTGCCGTCGACCACCGACGGCAGTTCGGCCGCCGTGGGCTCCAGTGCCGCCATCTGCTCCTCCACGCTTTCCAGCGACTGCACCGGCCGCCCCTCGGCCTTGGCGCGGTTCAGCAGCATCAGGTCTTGGCCAAAGGCCACGTCGAAGCCGTCGCGCCGCGCCTCCATCAGCGTCAGCGTGCTGAGCTGCAGCATGGCCGGCAGCGCCGCCAGCGCCTGGGGCTGCAGGCAGGCCAGGCGCGCCTGTGCTTCCACGCGCCGGGCCAGGGGCGGGGCCAGCGGTTCCTGGCGCATGGCGGCCAGCACCGGCCCCACGTCGGCCGGGTCCAGTTCCACGGCCAGCACCTCGGTCGCTGTCCAGGCGGCGCGCAGGGCCGGCCCGGGATAGGCCCAGTCGGCCTTGCCGATGTGCAGGCTGCCGTACAGGTAGCTGCTGCGGCCATCGCGGCTGATGCGCCACAACAGGCCACGATCGAGAGCTCGGGTTGCCCAAGCCTCGGTCTGCTGGGTGGTCGGCAGGGCCGGTGTGGGTGGGCAGGCGGCGTGGGCGCTGCCGACGAACAGCGTCAAGAAAAGCAGAGCACGGATCATGAATGAGGTTCGATGCGGAGTTCGCCGGGTTTCTGGCTGAAGTGAAGGCGCCCCAGCACGTCCATGCCCAGCAGGGGGGCGCCGAGATCGGGCAGCACCATCACGGTCAGGTTGTCGGCGTGCACGCCGCCTTCCAGCGCGATGTCGGCCCGCGCGACGAAGCCACGGGCGGCGCCGCCGGCCGTCTGCGTGCGCACCGCCCCCTCGGGCTTGAGGCCGGCGCGCTCGGCCAGGGCCTGCGGCAGCGCCGTGGACGTGGCACCGGTGTCGACGAGGAATTCCACGTCGACGCCGCCGACACGGCCCGGCCAGCGGAAATGCCCGTCCGGGGCACGCAGCAGCACGATGGCCTGGCCGGCCACGCGCACACGGGTGGCCTCGCGCTCATGCTCCCAGGCCTTGAAGCCCAGGAAGATGACGAGGGTGATGAGCAGCCAGATCGTCGCCAGCTTGAGGCTGTGCGGCAGTTCCTTCTGGGACACGGCGGGATGGTCAGGGTTTGCGCGGGCTTCAACGATAACCGCGCGGCCCAGAATCCGTGCCATGAAGCTGCTGACGACCTTGCTGCTGGCGGTCTGCGCCTCCTCCGCGCAGGCCCAGGCCGACCCTTTTGCGCCCGTGGCCTGGCTGGCCGGCTGCTGGGCCCAGCAGGGCCGCGAGGCCGGCTCGGTCGAGCAGTGGATGGCGCCGGCCGGCGGCTTGATGCTGGGCATGGCACGCACGCTGAAGAACGGCCGCGTCGTCGAGTTCGAGTTCATGCAGATACGCCTGGATGACGGCAAGCTCAGCTATGTCGCCCAGCCCCAGGGCCGCCCGCCGACGGCCTTTGCGCTATTGCGCCACGGCGAAGCAGAAGCCGTGTTCGAGAACGCAGCCCACGACTTCCCGCAGCGCATCTTCTACCGCCGTGACGGCGCCGACCGGTTGATGGCCCGCATCGAGGGCAGCATCAACGGCAAGGAACGGGGCATCGACTTCCCCATGCAACGCACCGCCTGCCCGTGAAGGCCTTGCTCGTCGCGTTGCTGCTGGCCGGCAATGCCGACGAGCAGCCGCTGAACCGCTTCAACGACCCCTTCGAGGCCGTCTCGGGTGACGTGGCCGGCTGCCCCGAGCCGCGTGGCCCGCGCATCACCGCCGCCGAGGCGCTGGCGCAGTCGCACCATCGCACGGAGCGCGGCACCAACTGCTGGCTCAGGGGCGAATGCAGCGAGCCCAATGCCTACCGCTACGACGCCGGCATTGCGGCCGCACTGCGCGACAAGCTCGCCGAAGCGCCCGCGCTGCATCCCAGCAGCCTGTGGTTCACCGTGCAGGGCCGCATCGTCTACCTGGAGGGCTGCGTTGCACGCGCCGAGCAGGCGGCCGAGCTGGAGGGGGTGGCACGCGGATTGCCGAACGTGCTGCAGGCTCTGGCCATCGTGCGCGTCGGACCGGGCGGCACCCTGCCTTACCGCCGCCTGGACGACGCGAAGTAACAAGACTCGAAGTGGCTGGCGCCCCCACGCCGGCCTTGCCACCATGACGCCATGCGGCTGATCAAGCGCCTCGTCGCCCTCCTCGCCCTCGCCTTGCTGCTGGGCGTGGCTGGCTGTTCCGGCCTGACGCTGGCCTACAACCAGTTGCCCTTCCTGGCGGGCCTGTGGGTGGACGGCTACCTGGACCTGGACCGCGAACAGGAGCGGCTGCTGAAGACGCAACTGCAAACCTGGCAGGCTTGGCACCGTCGGGAAGAGCTGCCGCAACTGGTGGCCTTGCTGGACCAGGCGCAGGCCGCGTTCGAGGGCGGCGTCACGCCCGACGAGTTGCTGGCGCTGGAGCGCGGCGCGCGCGCCAGCATGGAGCGCAGCCTGCAGCACGCCGCGCCGCTGGCTGCTCCCCTGCTGGCCAGCTTGCAGCCGGCACAGTGGCAGCACCTGCAGCATCGCCTGGACAAGAAGCTGGACGAATGGCGCGAGGCCCAGTCCGGCCCGGACGGCGCAGACGAGCGGGCCGACAAGTACGTCAAGTCGCTGACGCTATGGCTGGGCAGCCTTGACGGGACGACACGCAGGCAGGCGCGGGCCGATGCCCAGGCTTGGCGGGTGGACGTGCCGGCACTCGCGCAAGCCCGCACCGCCCGCCACGCGCAGCTGGTGGTCGCGCTGCAGGCCTGGGCTCACCAGGACTATTCGGGCGGCACGACGCTGCTGATGCGCAACACGCTGCCCCAGCCGATCGAGAAGCCCTACCAGGACCAGATCCTGGCCAGCGTGCAGAAGCTGCTCAACGGCCTGAACACCAAACAACGCGAAGGTGTGCGCAGGCATTGGGCGGATTGGCGCGACGAACTGCAAAAGCTGCAGGCGGCCACCTGACTCCGCCCTGCTGACAGTCCCTGACAGCCGCGCCGCCCAGACTGCGCGGCATGCAAAGCACTCAACACCTCTGGCTCTACGCCGCACTCGTCTTCGGCATCATCGTGCTGCCCGGCATGGACATGGCCTTCGTGCTCGCCAGCTCGCTGGCCGACGGCGCCCGCGCCGGCCTCGCGGCGGTGGCCGGCATGGTGGTGGGCGGCTTCGTGCACGTGCTTGCCAGCGCACTGGGCGTGAGCTTGCTGCTGCAAGCCTGGCCGGCCCTCTTCAACGCGCTGCTCGCGGCCGGCGGGCTCTATGTGGCCTGGATGGGCTGGCAGCTGTGGCGTGGCGCCGGCGCGCTGGGCACGGTCAATGCGGGCACGTCACGGCCACTGCCGGCCACCTTCGGCCGTGCCGTGCTGACCTGCTTGATGAACCCCAAAGCCTATTTGTTCTGCCTGGCGGTCGTGCCGCAGTTCATCCGGCCGGAGCTGGGCCGTATCGCGCTGCAGGGTTTCGTGCTGTTCCTGATCGGCGCGCTGGCGCAGGTGCTGGTCTATGGCGGCATGGCGCTGGCCGCAGCCCGCATGCGGAGCTGGCTGGCGGGCAGCGCTGGCGCTCAGGTCACCGCGGGCCGGGCCGTGGGCCTGCTGTTGATCGCGACGGCAGTGTGGACGCTGGCCAGCGGCTGGCGTGCCTAACGGTTGCCGGATTCCCGGGCCGGCAGCGTCTGCAGGAAGGCGTGCAGGCCGCGCAGGTCCGCGTCGTTCATCTGCGACAGCGACGGGAAGGGCATGACGGCGATGGGCTCGCCGCCCGGGCGCTTGCCGCTCTTCATCATCGCGATGAAGGCGTCGACGCTGGCATAGCGCGCCATGGCGCTGCCCGAGCCGGAGGTCAGGTTGGCCGCAGCCGGCCAGTCGGGCGGGCCGCCGGGGATCTTGCCGCCGGAATAGCCGGGGCCATGGCAGCCCACGCACATCTGCGCGACATAGCGGCCGTGCTCGGCCGTGGGCCCTTCGGGCACCGGCTGGGCGGGCGGCAAGGCATGGTCGATCTTGGCGGCCGAGTCCTGGATCAGTCCCAGGCCGTAGAGCACGCGCACCGGCGGCGGGAACTTGATGACCGTGGTCTCGCCCTCCACGGCGGGCATCTGCTTCACGTAGGCGACCAGTGCGCCGAGGTCGGCGTCGGTGAAGCGGTTGTAATCCTCGCTGGGCATGATCATCAGCGGCCGGCCTGCGGGGTCCAGGCCGTGGCGGATAGCGCGCACCCAGTCCTCCACGCGATAGGCCGCCGTGGCCGAGCCCGGGCCGGGGCTGACATGGGGCGAGACGACCAGCAGGCCGCCCTGGTCGATGACCTTGTGGCCGCCGCCGTTGGTGCCATGGCATTCCGCACAGCCGCGCGAGTTGAAGAGATAGCGGCCGCGCTCGATGGCCGGCGCATCGCCGGGCAAGGCCACGGCTGCGACGCGTACGTCGATACGGCGCTCCATCTTGTGCGCTGCTTGCACCCAGCCTGTCAGTACGACGGCCAGGGCCAGCAGGAGCAGCGCACCCAGCGCGGCCAGCAGCCGCTTAAACAGCTTGTTCATCGTCCCCGCCTCCATGTTTGTCGCCGGGACGATACGGCGCCAGGGCCGTTGATGGATTCAGGGCAAACGCGATTCAGCTGCGCAACGCTGCGACCGGCGCCATGCGCGCCGCGCGGCGGGCCGGCACCCAGACGGCGATCTGGCCCAGCAGCCACAAGGACACGGCGCCGGCGGGCAGGTAGATCCACGGCAGGCGCGGCAACTCGTAGCTCTGCATCAGCAGCTGGCTCAGGCCCATGGCACCGGCCAGGCCAATGGCGACGCCGGTGGTCGTCAGCAGCAGGTTCTCGAGCTGGAAGTAGCGCAGGATCTGGCCCTCGGTGGCGCCGAGCGCCCGGCGCGTGCCAATCATGCGGGTGCGCTGCTGCACCCAGAAACTGGCCAGGCCCACGATGCCCATCGCCGTGACCAGCAGCAACGCGATGCAGACGCCGGCCATCAGCCAGGCCATCGCGCGGTCCTGGGCATAGAAGGCGGCACGCATCTCGGCCAGAGTGCGGGCGCGCGTCACCACGCGATTGGCGTCGGCTGACTCGATGGCCGCGGTCGTGGCCTTGATCTGCTTGTCGAGCTGAGCCGCGTCGGTGCGCACGACGAAGCTGCCGCTGCCGCGCAGCGGGAAGATCATCGAATAGCCGCCATCGCTGCGGGCACGGTGCAGATAAGGGTGGGTCAGCGTCTCGACGACACCGATGACGGTGGATGGCGCGGAGCCCCACACGTAGATAGCCCGGCCCAGCGCTGAACGGCCCGGGAAGAGCTTCTCGGCCATGCGCTTGTTGATGATGACCTGGCCGACCCGCGGTTCGGCTTCGCTGAAGACCTTGTTGCTGTCCAGCACCTCGTCGGGCGTGAAGTTGCGGCCCTCGATGAGCTTGAGACCCAAGACCGGCAGCAACTGGTCGTCGCTGAGGTATTGCGACGCGACGATGCGCACACCCTTGCTGTCGGGTTCCAGCGTCACGCCACTGTTGTTGCTGTTGTTGCCATAGACGACCTGGTTGACCGACGTGGCGGCCTTCACGCCGGGCAGCGCCCGCAGGCGCACCAAGTCCTCGCCGACGATGCCGTAGACGCGCTCGGGCGGGATGGGCTTGCTGCCGCGCACCTCCAGCACGGCCAGCTCGGACTCGGCCAGCCCGTTGCTGGTGTTGAGGTAGTCCACGCGGGTCTGGATCAGGTGCAACGCATTCGTGACGATGGTGCAGCTCAGCGCCACCTCGAGCACGATGAGGCCGGCAGCGATCTTGTGGCGGCGCAGCGTGGACAGGATGGGCGTCAGGTCCAGCAGCATCACGTGCAGCGCGCCGAACAGACCGCCCAGGCCGCCGCGGCGGGCGGAAGAAGAGCCAAGCGTCAGGGTGGAAGAAGACATCATTGCACCTTCAGTTGGACGGCGGGGGTGACGAGGGCGGCGCGCCAGGCCGGCAACAGGCCGGCGAAGAGGCTGGCGATCAGGGCCAGGCCCAGCGTCAGCGCCAGCATGGCGGCGTCAAGTTCGGCCAGGCGGGCATAGTCGCTGGGGCTGTGGCGCACCAGCCAGAGGCCGCCGTTCGCCAGCACCAGGCCCAGCAGCGCACCGACGACGCCCAGCAGACCGGCCTCCACGACGAACTGCGTGAAGATGGCGCGGCGCGTGGCGCCCAGCGCCCGGCGCACACCGATCTCGCCGGCGCGGCGCAGCGTCTTGGCGAGCAGCAGGCCCACCATGTTGACCACGCACACCAGCAGGAAGCCGAAGGCCAGCCAGGTTTGCAGCCTCACGTCGGCGGGCAGCACCTTCTGCGAGTCCAGCCACTCCATGACGTTGCGCAGCCGCACATTGGTCGGGCGCTCGAAGCGGCCGGCCGTGCGCTGGGCGTCGGAGTAGTGCTTGAGGTAGTCGAGGTAGGCCGACGCATCCGCGGGCTTGTCGAGCTCGATCCAGTACTGGATCCAGGAGCAGCTGGCGTTCAGGTCGAAAGGCGTGCCGCCGTTGGCACCCTTGCCCCAGCAATCCATGTTGCCCCAGTGGCCCACCTTCAGGAGCATGGCCGTCGAGAAGGGGATGAAGAGATCCTCGGACTCGTTGAAGCTGCCCGTCGTCAGGTCGTAGAAGTGGGGCTGGAACTTCCAGGGCTTGAGCACGCCGATGACGCGCAGGGTCTGGCCGCGCACGAAGATCTCGCGGCCCACGCTGTCGGCGCCACCGAAGAGCTTCTCGTTCAGGGCCGACGAAATGACGGCCACGCGGGCCTCGCCCTCGTCGTCGGCCGGCGTCCAGCCCCCCCCATGCAGCCAGGGCGCATCGAACATCGCGAAGAAGTCGCTCGTCGTGAAGCGCGTCATGGAGAAGATGGGCTTGATGTGGCCGTCGGGCACGCCGACCGCGACATTGCTGCCGCTCATCATGGCCTGGCGCTTGGCCTTCCTGTCGCGCACCAGCGCCGTCGCGTCGAAGCGCGTCAGGTCGAAGTTGGGTTCCTCGCCAGCTTTGAAGCCGACCTTGTCGGCCGCATCGAGCTGCACGTTGAAGAGGTGCGCGCTCTTGCCCGGGATGGGGTCGCCCGACAGCACGTGGTAGACGGTCAGCGTCGTCATGCAGGCGCCAATGCCCAGCGCCAGCGCCAGGATCATCAGTGCGCTCAGGCCCTTGGATGCACGCGCGCTGCGTGCAGCGAGTTCGAGGTAATGAAGCAGCATCAGCGGTTCTCCAAAAGAGCGTTGACGGCGGCGAGCTCGGCGTCGCCGAGCGAGCCGGCCGCCTGGTGCAGGGCCAGCAGCGCGAGCACATGGCGGTGGCGGGCCTGGGTCTGCGCGTTCTGCGCGGAGGCCAGGGTCTGGATGGCGAGCAGCAGGTCGGTGGTGCTGCGCGTGCCGAGCGTCAAGCCGGTGCGGGTGGCTTCGAGCGCGCGCTCGGCGGCCTCCACGGCGGTCTGGGTGGACTTGAGCTGCGTGGCGCCCTGGCTCACCGCCAGGTATTCGGCGCGCACTTCGCGCTGCACGGCGCGGCGGCCGGCTTCGAGCTGCTCGCGCGCGGCGTCGCGCTGGAAGCCCGCGCGATCAGAGGCAGCCGCGGTCGCACCACCGGCAAACAAGGGCACGGTCAGGCGCAGCGCCACCTGGGTGGGCGTGCGGTTGGCATCGGACAGCGGCACGCCGTCGCCGCGCTGGCGCTGCGTATCCACGCCCAGGCTCAGCGTGGGCAGGTGGCCGGCGCGTGCTGCGGAGATGCGTTGCTCGCTGGCCTGCAGGTCCAGCTGCAAGGCGCGCAGCCCGGGGTTGGCGGCCTCGGCGCGCCGGGCCCAGGCCTCGGCATCGTCGGGCAGGGGCTGGGCGGTCAGGGCTTTGCGCAGCGGCTGCAGCGGCGGGGCATCGGTACCGGTCAATTGGGCCAAAGCCTCGCGCGCATCGGCGACGGCCAGCTCGGCCGCCAGCGTGCCGCTGCGGGCCAGCTCGCGGTAAGCACGCGACTGGTCGGCCTCGACCTGGGCTGACAGGCCCGACGAAAAGCGCGCCTCGGCCTCGCTGACCTGGCGGGCAAAGGCCTCTTCGTTGGCACGCGCCGTGGCGAGCTGGGCCTGAGCCGACAGCAGGCCGAAATAGGCTTCGGCGACCCGCTGGCGGGCCGCCTGCTCGGCCGCGACCAGGCGCGAGGCCTGGGCCGAGGCCAGGCTGCGGCTCGCGTCCCATTCGCGCAGCGCCGCCAGGTCCACGAGAACCTGGCTGATGCTGCTGGTGGTGGTGTTCCAGCGGTTGCCGCCGGTCTCGCGCTGCTCGCTGCTCTGCAGGCTCCATTGCGGCAGCAAGGCCGCTCTGGCCTCGCGGGCCGAGGCGTCCTGGGCACCGGTCAGCGCGGCGGCCTGGCGCAGCACCGGGTCGGCGGCGCGCGCCTGGGCCCAGACCTGCAACAGGTCGTCAGCGCGGGCCGTTGATGCGGCTGCCAGCGCGAGGACGAGGATCAATCGGCGCATCGGGATCAAGCAGCGAGTTCTGCGGCGAGGTCAACAACCTGGCCGTCGATGACGTGGACGTTGCGCTGGGCGCGGGCAGCGAGCTGCGGGTCGTGGGTCACCATGACGATGGTGGCGCCGTCACGGTGCAACTCTTCCAGCAGTTCCATGACGCTGCGCGCCATTGCGCTGTCGAGGTTGCCGGTGGGCTCGTCGGCGAGCAGCAGGCGGGGCTCGCCGGCCAGCGCGCGGGCGATGGCTACGCGCTGCTGCTGGCCGCCCGACAGCTCGGCCGGGTAGTGGCGGCCGCGTGCCGACAGGCCCACGCGGGACAGCGCATCGGCGGCGCGCCTCTTGCGCTCGGCGCTGCCGTAGCCGCGGTAGCGCAGCGGCACCTCGATGTTGTCCAGCACGCTGAGGTCGGGGATGAGGTTGAAGGCCTGGAAGATGAAGCCGATCTTCTGGTTGCGGATGCGCGAGCGCTCAGCGTCGCCCATGCGGCTGACGTCGATGCCGTCGAGCTTGTAGCTGCCGCCGCTGAAGGCTTCGAGCAGGCCGGCGATGGTGAGGAAGGTCGTCTTGCCCGAGCCTGACGGGCCGGTCACGGCAACGAACTCGCCCTCGTTCACGGTCAGGTTGAAGTCGCGCAACGCATAGGTCTCGACCATCTCGGTGCGATAGACCTTCTGGAGTTTTTCCATCTGAAGCATGGCTGTTCCTTTCCTTAATCGGCGATGAGCACGCGGTCCGCGCCCTTGAAGTTGTCCGAACCCGAGATGACGACGCGGTCTCCGGCCTGCAGGCCGGACAGGATCTCGACGCGCTCCAGCGAGCGGGCGCCGAGCTTGATGGCGACCTTCTCGGCAAAACCGTTGCGCACGACGTAGGCATAGCTGCCGCCGCCCTCGTCGACGAAGCTGCCGCGGGCCACGCCCAGCACCTTGTCGCGGCGGTCCAGCAGCACGCGCACCGAGAGGCGCTGGTTCTGGCGCAGTTGCTCGGGCTGCTTGCCGGCAAAGCGCAGCCGCGCGGCGACCTCGCCGTTCACGACCTCGGGCGACACGGAGCTGACCTGGCCGTCCCAGCGCTGGCCGTTGCCGGTGATCTCGCCGGGCATGCCGGGCTGCAGTTCACGAGCGAAGCTCTCGGCCACCTGCATCTGCACCTCCAGCGCCGACAGGTCGATGACGGACAGCAGCTTGGCGTCGCGGGCGACGTTGGTGCGGTCGGCGATGAAGAGCTGGCCCACCTGGCCGTCCACCGGCGAGCGCACGGAGAGTTCGGACACCTGGCGCTCCAGGTCGGCCACCATCAGCTGCTGGCGCGCCAGCGCGCTCTTCTTGGCCTGCACGTCCAGCGCCAGGCTGTCGGTCTTGAGGCCGCGCAGGGACTGCGCCTGGTCGAGAGCAAGCTTGGCCTTGGCGAGGGCGTCCTGGGCGCGCTCGACCTGCATGCGCGCCGTCGCGCCGGCCTCGAAGGCCTGGTTCTGGCGGGCCAGGTCGTTCTGGGCCGTCTGCTGGTCGATGCGGGCGTTCTCGTAGGCGCTTTGCAGCGCTGCGGTCTGCTGGCGGGCCTCGACCTCGGCGCGGGCCAGATCGGCCCTCAGCGCATCGACGTTGCTGCGTTCCTGGGCCAGGCGGTTGGTCAGCTCCGGCGAGTCGACGCGGGCCATGACCTGGTCACGCTTGACCGGGTCACCGGCCTGCACGGCCAGCGTCACGGTGCCCGCGCCAGGCGCGAACAGCGTGGGGCTTTGCGCGGCGACGATGCGGCCCTCGCCCGCCACGTCACGCGTCAGCGGCGCCACGTCGACGGTGGCCAGGCCCAGACGCGCGGTGCTGACGGCCGTGTCGGCGGACAGCATCTGCTTGACGCGCCCGCCGCCGAAAATGGCCACGACGGCCACGAGAACGACGGCGCCCCCCACCAACAGGGGCCAGCGCCGGGACTTGGGAGCGAGCAGCTTGTCCTGCTCGGAGGTGTCGCGAAAGCCAGTGTTCATGTCGCTATGTTTCGCAAGCGACGTGCCAGCACGCGATCCGTGAAAAATCAAGCACTTGGCGTACCCTGAAGTGTCCGCGGACAGCTGGCGGACAGTCCGTACATGGTCCGCAACGGACAGCAGCGTTTGCTTACGAAACTCCACAAATGGTGGCGAGACGACACGGCCGCCCGCACCCACCATTCGCGCCGCTGCCCAGGAGAAGACCATGATCTCGTCAAGACTTTGCGTGCTGGCCCTCGCCGCCAGCACCGCTTGGCCCGCGCTCGCGGCCGAAACGTTGACCGAATCCGACGCGCGCCGCTTCCTCGGCCAGGCGAGCTTCGGGCCCACGGAAGCCAGCGTCGCGGAGGTCATGGCCAATGGTCGCCCCGCTTGGCTGGCCAAGCAGTTCGCGCTGGCCAACTCCGATTTCACCGGCGTGCCCTACATCGACCACGACAGCAGCAAGGGCTGCCCCGAGGGGTCGGTGGCCACCTGCAACCGCGACAACTACACCCTCTTCCCGGTGCAGGTGCAGTTCTTCGCCAACGCCGTCAACCAGCCCGACCAGCTGCGCCAACGCACGGCCCTGGCGCTGTCGGAAATCCTGGTCGCGTCGGGCAACGTCATCAAGATGCCCTACGCGATGGCGACCTACCAGCGCATCTTTCTGCGCAACGCCTTCGGCAACTTCCGCGACGTGCTGCGCGAGGTGACGCTGTCCCCGGCCATGGGGCGTTTCCTGAACATGGCCAACAACGACAAGCCCAACCCGGCCAAGGGCATAGAGCCCAACGAGAACTACGCCCGCGAAGTGCTGCAGCTGTTCTCCATCGGCCTGTGGCAGCTCAACCTGGACGGCAGCCTCAAGCTCGGCGCCAACGGCCAGCCCCTGCCCAGCTACGACCAGGACACCGTGGAAGGCTTTGCCCACGCCTTCACCGGCTGGACCTATGCGCCGCGGCCCGGTGCGACGAAGAACAAGTTCGGCAACCCGAGCTACTACGCCGTGCCCATGATCGCCTTCGACGATCACCACGACAAAGGCACGAAGAAGCTGCTCAACGGCACGGTGCTGCCCGGCGGCCAGTCGGCGCAGGCCGACGTGGACGCGGCCGTGGACAACATCTTCAACCACCCCAACGTGGGCCCCTTCATCGGTCGCCAGCTCATTCAGCAGCTCGTCACGGCCAACCCCAGCCCCGCCTATGTGCAGCGCGTCGCGGCGGCCTTCAATGGCACGCCCATCAAGACGCTGCCGCGCGGCGAGGTCGTCGAGCGCCGGGCGCGCGGCGACATGAAGGCGGTGCTGATCGCCATCCTGAACGACCCCGAAGCCCTCACCGCCCAGGACCCCGCCAGCTTCGGCAAGCTGCGCGAGCCCATCGTCCAGCTCACCCACCTGCTGCGCGCCATGGGCGGCGTCAGCGACGGCGTGTGGCTGCGCAGCCAGGCCGCGAGCCTCGGCCAGACGGTCTACAGCCCGGCCAGCGTCTTCAACTTCTTCCCGCCCGACTACGACCTGCCCGACAACCCGGCGCTGGACGGCCCGGCCTTCGGCGTCTTCAACGCCAGCGCCGCCTTCAAGCTCAGCGGCGTGCTGTCGACAGCGCTGAACGGCAATGGCGTCGCGCCCGACACGACGGTGCCTGGCGCCACAGGCACCAAGATCGACCTGACCCGCTGGAAGACGCTGGCCGCCACGCCGGCCAGCCTCGTCGCCGAGATCAACCGCGTACTGTTCGCCGGCCGCATGAGCGCCAACCTGCAGGCCGCCGTGCTGAAGGCCGCGCAGATCGCGCCGGCCACCAAGCCGCTGGACCGCGCCAAGGCCGCCCTTTTCCTGGCCGCCATGTCGCCCGAATATCTGGTGGAGAACTGAAGTGAAAAGGCCCCTCGCCCAATCTAGCCCCGCTGAACGCGGGCCAGCCTGGTCGGTCCCCCGAGGGGACGGCGATGCTCGCCGGATCGACCGGCGAGCACATCGCCAGACGGGCCGGCTCGGGAGCGGCCCAGCGCTCGGCCCGCAGATTCATGCACCGCGAAACGCGACCGGAATACACGGAGAACTGCCATGCTGACAAGACGCCATCTGCTCTCCCACGCCGCGGCGCTGGCCGGCGCCTCCGCCCTGCCCTCGTTCGCCGCGCCGCTGGCCGGCAGCGACTACCGCGCCCTCGTCTGCGTCTTCCTCTATGGCGGCAACGACGGCAACAACATGGTCATCCCCATGGACACGACCGGCTATGCGGCCTACGCCAAGGCGCGCGGCACGGCCGGTGCCGGCGGGCTGACGCTGCCGCAGTCGTCGCTTGCGCCGCTGAACGGCGGCGGCGTGGGCCTGCACCCGGCGCTGACGCCGCTGGCCGACATATGGAACCAGGGCCACCTGGCCGTGCAGGCCAACGTGGGCCCGCTGGTGAAGCCCATGACCAAGGCCGAGTTCAACTCGGCCAACGCCCAGTCGCCCAGCAACCTGTTCTCGCACGACGACCAGCAGGACCAATGGCAGCGCGGCCAGTCCTTCAGCGGCAACCTTGCAACGGCGACGACCGGCTGGGGCGGCCGCATCGCCGACCTGCAGCCCGGTGGTGGCGTGGTGCCCATGGCGCTCTCGGTCAGTGGCAACAACGTCTTCATGAACGGCGCGCTGGCCCAGGGCCTCACGGTGGGCAGCGGCAACAGCTTCGCGATCAAGGGCTTTGGCAGCAACCCCAGCGCCAGCCCGCTCTATGCGCTCTACCAGAGCCTGCTGCAGCAGCCCTATGCCAACGCCGAGGAGCGCGCCGCCGCCAGCGTGCTGAACCAGGCCATCAAGGCCAGCAATGCGCTGAACACCGCCCTGTCCAGCGCCGGCAGCGTCTCCGGCCTGTTCAACGGCCTGGGCAGCAACATCGCCCAGCAGTTGCTGACGGTGGCCAAGATGATCGAGGGCCGCTCGGGCCTGGGCGTCACCCGCCAGATGTTCTTTGTCAGCCTGGGCGGCTTCGACACCCACAACGACCAGCTCAACCAGCAGAACCAGCTCTTCGCCGACCTCGCGCCGGCGCTGAAGGCCTTCTACGACGCGATGCAGCAGCTGGGCGTCGCCAACGCGGTGACCACCTTCACCGCCAGCGACTTCGCACGCACGCTGCAACCGGCATCCGGCGGCGGCACAGACCACGCCTGGGGCAACCACCAGTTCGTGATGGGCGGCGCCGTCAAGGGCGGGCTCTACGGCCGCATGCCTCAGCTCGTGCTGGGCGGGCCGGATGACGTGGCCGACGAAGGCCGCTGGCTGCCGACCACGTCGGTGGACCAGATGAGCGCCACGCTGGCCAACTGGTTCGGCGTGGGCGCGGCTGACCTGGGCGGCATCTTCCCGCACCTGGCCAACTTCACGGTCAAGAACCTCGGCTACTTCGGCTGAGACGGCGCTTCATCGCAGGGCTCCGTCAGCAGGCCGTAGTTGGCCTCCTTTGCGTAGACAAAGCGGCCGCTGCTGACCTCGAAGAGCAGGTCGGTGGACACGATGCGCCCCCACCAGGCGCGCAGAAAGAGCAGGTCCTCGTTCAGCCACTGGATCTCGACGTTGCCGCTGAGCTCGGCGAAGTCCAGCCGCCAGGCAAGCCGCGGCCCGCGCGTCGTGTAGACCTCGATGACGTTGCGGCGCGGTACGCCCTCTTTCGTCGAATCAATGGTGATGAGGCGGTGGAAGGCCGCCGTCTCCTGCGGCGAGCGCGGCTTGTATTCAGGGTCGCTCTCATCGAGATTGCGCCGGGGCGGTGCGGCCAGGCGCACCACCGACACATGGCCCGGCAGCGGCACGAGACGCGGCGCCGAATAGCGCACAACGGCCCAGTCGCAGCGCGGCGCAGCCTGGGCCAGGCCCGCCGCCAGCAGCAGCATGGCCAGGCCAGATCGCATGAGGGACATGTCTTCTCCGGAGAGCTGTGGTGCGCCTCAACGCGCCAGGCCATGGACCGGGCCGACCTACAGACTTGGGGGGTGTCTACTCGACAAGGCGGCCGCCAAAGGCGACGCGCCCGGCGCCCGGTGCCGCGTATTCGAGATGCACGCGATGCGCGGGCCGGCCAGCGGCCTGCGCAACCGCCGCCGTCAAGGCCGCGACCTCGGCCTTGAGCGCCTCGCCGACAGGCGGGCGCGCATGCAGGATGTGCACGAAGACGGGTGGCTCGCCCTCCAGCGGGCCGCCGTTCTCGGCGTAGTGCTCTATGGTGTTGAGCCGCACCCAGACCCGCCCAGGGTCCAGACCCAGCACGTCGCCGATCACGTCGGCCAGGTGCGAGGCGAGTTCATCGGCGGCCGGTGGCAGCGCGCCGGTCCAGTGGATGTCGACGACGGGCATGTACCGGTGCCCGGCTCAGGCCCCCGTCGCGACGAGGAACAGATAGGCCAGCACGGCCGCCGACAGGCACAGCCCGAACAAGGGGAACGCGGTACGCATCATCTCGTTCTCCATAACTTCAAACTACAAGCCGGGCCGCTTCAAGCACGGAGCAGCTTGTCCGCATAACGCCAAGTTTGCGGTGCTTGCGGAAACACTGTTGCCAACGCGGATTCAGACAGTCCGAGGTGGCGCTGCAGCACGGGCGCCAGCACCTGGCGGAAATCCGTTCGCACGGCGAGGTCGCGGCCATCGGCCAAGGCGCCGGCGTCCAGGCCCGGCCATTCGCCCAGCATCTGGCCGCCGGCCACCGGGCCGCCCATCAGCCAGATGACGTTGCCGCGACCATGGTCGGTGCCGCCGTTGCCGTTCTGGCGCAAGGTGCGGCCGAACTCGCTGACGACCACAATGACAGTGTCCTTGTACTTGTCGCCCAGGCCCTGGGACAGCGCATCCAGCCCCTCGCCCAGGCTGGCCAGCCGGTTGGCAAGCTGGCCGCGCGAGGCGCCCTGGTTGACGTGGGTGTCCCAGCCGCCCACCGACGTGAAGGCAAGCTGGGTGTGGGGGTCCTTGCGGATCAGCGTGCCCAGCCGCCTTGCATCGGCCGCGAAGCTGCGCGCGGACGGCGCGCCGGCATCGGCACTGGGGTCCATGGAGCGGCCTTCGCCACCACCGGCCTCCATGCTGCGTGCCATCTCGCCGCGGCCTTCGGTGGTGTCGCGCAAGGTGCTGCTGAGCTGGGCGTCATTGGCGTAGAGCTTGGCCAGGCCGGCTTGCATCTGCGGGTTGTCGATGGCGCGGCGCTGCATGGCGCCCGGCCCCAGGCCCAGGCTGGCAACGCTGGCCGGGCCGGCAAAGATGCGCGGCGGCGTGCTGCCTTGGTTGATGGCCCGCGTCGGGCTGGGTTCGCCGGGCAGGGCCGCGAGCAGCCGGTTCATCCAGCCGTCGGGCGTGGACTTGCGGCCCGGCGTGCCGGACTCCAGGTAGTCCTGGGCGTCGAAGTGCGAACGCGTCGGATCGGGCGAACCGCTGGCATGCACGAAAGCGAGCTGGCCGCTGTCCCATTGCCGCTTCAGCGGGCTGAGCGAGGGGTGAAGGCCGAACAGCGAGTCGAGCTTGATGAGGCCCTCTTCGGTGCCGGGCGGCGGCAGCGCGATCTGCGGGCGGCTGGCGGCGTATTCGCGCTCGCCGTAAGGCGCCACGACGGACAGGCCGTCCACGGCACCACGCAGCATGACAACGACGAGCTTCTTGGGTGCACCCCCCTGGGCTTGCACCAGGGACACGGGCAGTCCGCCCAGCGTGAAAGCGCCGAAGTGGAGGAGTTGGCGACGCAGCATGACGGCTTACCTTTTCATGAAGTCCGGGCTGGCGAGCAGCAGGGCGACCTGCTGGCCCGCGGGCTCGGCCGCCAGCGTGCGGCGGGTCGGCTCGCTGAGCGTGGCCCCCAGCGTGGCGCTGAGCCGGTCGGCGCTGGCGCCGCTGCGCTGGCCCAGCGTCGTGGCGAGTTGCACGCGCTGCGTCAGCGCCTCGGGGTTGCGCCAGGCGGCGGCCGTGGTCTTGTAGCCATCGGGCGTCTGGGCGCCGTACAGCGGCTGACCGGCCTGGGCCAGTGCCGCGAGCAGGTTGCGCGGCTCGGCTGGTTGCAGGTCCAGCGCCCGCAGGCTGGACAGCAGGTACTGGTAGGGCGTCTTGAACTTGGCCTGGTAGGCCTCGCGGCTCCAGAACTCGTCGGCGCGGATCAGCGTGCGCGTGAACTCGCGCAGGTCGCCGCCGCTGGCCTTGAAGTTGTCGGCCAGCTTGGCGACGAGGCTCGCCGGCGGGTCGTCCGCGACAAAGGCCTGGGCGAACTTGTAGGCCAGATGGCGGGCCGTGGCGGGGTGCGCAGCCAGCACGTCCAACGCGCGTTCGCCTTCCGACTGGCCGGCGCCGTGCACCGTCTGGCCCAGCCAGGTCTTAGTGCCGTTGTCGTGCTTGCGCGGGTCGAACTGGAACAGGTCGCCCGTACCACCGATCAGCGCCTTGCGCTGGTCCAGCCCCCAGCCGGTCAGCATGCGCGCCAGCTCGGTCACGTCGTGCTGGTTGTAGCCGCCGTCCACGCCCAGCGTGTGCAGCTCCATCAGCTCGCGGGCGTAGTTCTCGTTCAGGCCGGTGGGCACGCGGGCCTTGAGCTCGGGCCGCTCGTCCAGGAAGCGCTTGGCCCGCTGCGGCGGCTGGTAGCCGGCGACCACGCTCTGCGCGTTGTCCAGATACGCCAGCATGGCCGGGTGCTTGGCGGTCGCGCCCAGCATGTCGCGAAAGCGCCCCAGCACATGGGCCCGGATGGCGCGCTGCTCGTAGTCGGCCACGAGCACGCCCACCGGGCCCTTGCCGGCGAAGACGTTGAAGTGGTTGAACCAGAACTCGGTCAACACCTCCTCGAGCTGGGCCGGGCTTTGCAGCGCGCGGGACAGCCTGGCGGTGGCCGCCTCGGCGACCAGGGGCCGGATCTTTTCGCGCACGGCGTTCAGCGCATCGGCATCGGGCGTCATGCCCTTGGCCTGCTCGCGCCGGGCCTCGCGGGCCGACTTGATGGCGTCGCGGTAGCGGCCCAGCAGTTCGGCCTGGCCGAGCTTGAGTACGTCCAGGCTCGCCAGGCGCGCGGTCAGCGCCTCGGGCTGGGACAGGCGGCGCGGGTCGAGCTGCTCGGTCAGGAAGCGATCCAGCCACTTGTCGGCGCCTTGCTCGGCGATGGCCGCGGCATCCGCCGGGCGCGGGCCGTAGCCCAGGCGGTTCAGCGCATGGCGGGCGCGCTCCTCGGCACTCAGAGGTGCGGCGACGGCCGCCGCGTGGCTGCGGCGCATCAGCATCGTGGCGCCCGCAAAGGCGGCGGCGCTGCTGAGCACAAAGCGGCGGTTTTTCATCGGCGATCTCCGGCGTCCGTCGTCACCGAAGCATCTCGCGAACCGCGCAAGCCCGTGTGGCCCACGCGCAAAGATTTGTGTCAGCGCGACAGTGCGCCGCCGCTCAGCGCTGGCCGAGCCACCTTTCCAGGCTTCGCAGCGTCGCGGCGACGTCCAGCGGCTTGGTCCAGTGCCCGTCGAAACCGCCGCGGCGCGCGAGCTGGCCGGCGACGGCTTCGGACTCGGCTGTCACCAGCAGGGCGGGCACGGCCGCCGGCAGGCCCGCCGCACGCAGCTCACCCAGCAGCTCATCGCCACCGACGTCGGGCAAGCGCAGGTCGCACAGCACCAGGTCGATGCCGCCCAGCGCCACGAGGCGCAAGGCCTCCGCACCGTTGCGGGCCACCATCAGGTTGCAGCCCGGCCGCAGCTCGACGATGCCCTGCATCAGCATCGCGTTGACCGGATCGTCCTCGACGTAGAGCACCTTGCGCGTGGTCATGGCGCGGCCCTCGACAAGGCGAGGCCCTCGGGGGCCGGAATCGGGGAGCGGCAGCAACATGACATGGCAAACGATAAAAAGTGCTTGTGGTGATTATCAAATTTATCGATATATCCCCGCAATCCACCCGCCCCTGAACAGGTGGGTCAACGCCGAATTTGCCAAATATTGGGATACGGCAGCGCGCCGCTTCGCCTAGTGGGCGCCTTGGCTCAGGCCAGCCAAGCCCTGGGCCAGGGCGGCCCAGTCGCCAGGCGAGGCCTGGCCCCGCCCCGTGGTGGTGGCCTGCTCCAGCGCGCGGGCCTGGGCCGCGAGGTCGGGATGGCCTATCAGTTCGAGCACTGCCTTGAGGCCATGGGCCACGCGCCGCAGCGCCGCGGTGTCGCCGCCGGCGACGGCCGCGTTGCCGGCGGCGATGTCGTCGGCGAAGCGCTCAATGCAGCCGGTGCGGAAGGTCTCGTACAGCACCCGGTCACCACCGAAGTGCAGGGCCACCGGATCGGGCAGGGTTGCCGGCGGCAGAATGCGCATGGGGGTGGGCCTGGGTGTTGCGCCAGACTTGAGCAGTTCGCTGACTGTGGCCAGCAGTTCGGCCAGCGGCACGGGCTTGCGCAGCAGGCGCGCGACACCGTAGGCAACGAGATCGTCGCGGCTTGCGTCACCCAGGCCGGCGCTGAAGACCACCCAGGGCGGCGCCCCCGGCGCGCGGGCGCAGCCTTCGGCCAGCAGCGTCTGGGCCGAACCGTCGGGCAACATCAGGTCGCTGATGACGAGCTGCCAGGCGCCGGTTTGCAGCGCCGCTCGCGCATCGCTGAGCCGCCGCACGACACTCAGTTCGACGGCGGGAGCGCCAACGTCAATGCGAGGCAACTCCTCCAGCGCGAGCGCGACGAAGCGCGCAATCGATGGGTCGTCCTCGATCAGCAGCAGCCGCGTGGCCATGGCAGTCGGGCCCGTCGCTGTGTGAGCCACTCAAGCCGGCAAGGCCTCGGTCGCCCGGGCCAGCAACGCCGGCAGCTCGGCGACGAGGGCCATCTTGTGCACGACCGGCACGCCCTCCAGCGCGAAGGCATAGGGTGCGCGCTGGGCTTCGTCCAGCGCCGTGACGACGATGAGGCGGCTGCGCGCGAACTGCGGGTGCGAGCGCAGGCTGGTGATCAGCGCGGCGCCATCGATGCCGGGCAGCAGGATGTCGATGAGCAGCACGTCGGGCTCCAGGCGCCCGGCCATCGCGAGACCGGCGATGCCATCCGACGCCACGTGCAGTTCGGCCCCGGGCAGCTCGCGCTTCACGACCAGGCTGATGAGGTTCTGGAAGTGCACCGAGTCCTCGATGAGCAGCAACGTCAGCGGCCGCCCGGCAGGGGCGGGCTGCGGCGGCGCCACGGGCGCCGGGCCGGCGCGGGACGCCAGCCAGGCCTCCAGCGAATCGCGCAGGATGCGGCGGTGGCCGCCCGGCGTCTTCCAGGCCTGCAGTTCGCCACGGTCCACCATCAGTTGCACCGAACGCACGGCCATCCCCAGGCGCTGGGCGGCCTCGGTCGTCGAGCAGGTATCGGGCACGGGATGGGTGCGATTCACACGCGACATTTTGCCGAATTGATCGGCCTTGCGGGGCGTGGCATATTTGATAAAAACGATTGCAATCGACAATTCGAACACGACCTTGCCGGAGACGCCATGCCCCTGACCGCCCTCACCGACCTGAGCCCGCCGCAATCCAGCGGTCTGGCACAACGGTTCCATGGCGCCGGGCAGGACGACGAGCAGGCTGCACACCGCGTGCGCGTGGGCCAATTGGCCGAGGCGCTGGCGCGGGCACTTGGCATGGGCGCCGAGGCGGCCGGGCTGCTGCGCCTGGCCGCGCCGCTGCACGACGTCGGCGAGACCGACCCTGTCGACGGCGCCGAGCCCCCCTGGCCGCTGACGGCCGACGAGGAGCGCCACCGCCTGCGCGCGCAGCCGCAGCGCGGCGCGGCACTGCTGGCCGGCTCCAGCCTGCCCCTGTTCACGCTGGCCGCCGAGATCGCGCTGAGCCACCACGAACGCTGGGACGGCAGCGGCTACCCGCAAGGGCTGCGGGGCGAGGCCATTCCACTGTCCGGGCGTATCGTCGCCGTGGTGGACTATTTCGACGCGCTGACCATGCACCGCCGCTACCGCCCGGCGCGCGCCGACGACTGCGCACTCGCGATGCTGGCCGAGCAGGCCGGCAGCGCCTTCGATCCCACCGTCGTCGCAGCCTTCCTGGCCCATGCCACGGACATGATCGCGCTGCGCGACCGCATCGACGCGACACGCCCCGGAGCGGGCGCATGAGAAGGCTGCTGGCTGCCGCGCTGCTGGCCGCGACAGCGGCTGGCGCTGCGCCGCCGGTATCCCAGCGCATCAAGGACAGCGGCGAGCTGCGCGTGTGCATCTGGCCCGACTACTACGGCGTGTCGCTGCGCAACCCCCGCACCGGCGCGCTCGCGGGCATAGACATCGACCTCTCCGCGGAGTTCGCGACCGAGCTCAAGGCCAGGCCTCGCTACGTCGACTCCTCCTTCGCGACGCTCATCGACGACCTGCTGCAGGACCGCTGCGACATCGCCATGTTCGCCGTCGGCATGACACCGCAACGCGCCCAGGTGTTGCGCTTCAGCCGGCCCTACCTGGAGAGCGACATCTACGCGGTGACGACACGCAGCAGCCGCGTCATCCAGCGCTGGCAGGACCTGGACCGGCCCGGCGTGCGCATCGCCGTGCAGGCCGGCACCTTCATGGAGCTGGCCATGGCGGCGGCGCTCAAGCAGGCGACGCTGGTCGTCGTGCGCGCGCCGGACACGCGCGAGCGGGAGCTGGAGGCCGGCCGCGTCGACGCGTTCATGACCGACTACCCCTACAGCCGCCGGCTGCTGGACAACGCCGACTGGGCCCGCCTCGTCGCGCCGCCCAAGCCCTTCTTCGTGCTGCCCTATGCCTATGCGGTCAAGCCCGGTGACGCCGCCTGGCTGGCCACGGTGGACGACTTCGTCGCCCGCATCCAGCGCGACGGCCGGCTGATGGCGGCCGCCAAACGCCACGGCCTCGCGGCCATCGTCCGGCAAGACTGATGCCGCACCACGGCCGCTGGCGCCCCAGCATCATCACGGCCGGCGCCGGCGTGTTGCTGGCCGCCACGCTGCTGGCCGGCGCCGGCTACAGCCTGTGGCGCGACCGGCGCGAGATGGCCGCAGAGGCCGCCGAGCGCCAAGCCCTGGTGGCCCGCGTGCTGGAGGACCATGCCAGCCGCAGCCTGGACGCCACGCTGATCGCGCTGGCGGGCCTGGCCGACGTGGCCGCACGCGGCGCACCGCCCGAGGTGCTGCAAGCCCTGCTGGGCCAGACCCAGGCCAGCCTGGGTTTCCTGCGCGGCGTCGCGCTGCTGGACGACAGCGGCCGCGTGCTGGCCGCCGCCGACCCCGGTGACCGCGGTGCCCAGCTCGCGCCCGCGGCGCTGGGCCGCGTGCCCGAACCGGGGCGGGACAGCGTGGGTGGCTTCATCGCGGCGCGCAGCCTCGCCGGCCTGGCCTCGGGTGCCGTCGTGCCACCCGGCGTGGGCTTCATCCCGCTGCAGCGCAGCCTGCGCCTGCCCGATGGCCGCACGGCCCGGCTCGTGGCCTTGCTCAACCCCGATGCGCTGGCCAACTTCCAGCAATTGACGCTGAACGACAACCGCGCGGCGGCCGCCCTCGTCAGCCTGGACGGCCAGGTGCTGGCCGCGACCGACCGCACCGACCACCTGCCCGGCGACCGCCTGCCCGCGCTGCTGGCGGACGGCGCACCGCTGGGCCTCGTGCGCGCCGGCAACGAATACGGCCCGTGGATGGGCGCCGGCCTGCGCCCCGACGAGCAGCTCGGCGCCTATCGCGCGCTGCGCGCGAGGCCGCTGGTGGTGCTCGTCGAGTTGCCGCGCGCAGAGCTGCGCAAGCAATGGCTGGCGGCGGTACGCGACGTGGGCCTGCCCGCCCTTGTCCTCGCGACGGCGCTGCTGGTGCTGTCGGGCGTGGGCGCCGCTGCGCTGCGCGCCCGCGAGCGCAGCCTGCGCCAATTGGACCGGGCCCAACGCCGCATCGTCGAGCGCGAGCGCGAGCTCAGTGCCATCTTCGGCAGCGTGCAAGACCTGCTCTTTCGCACCGACGCCACGGGCGGCGTGACCTTCATCAACGAGCGCTACGCGCGGCTCAGTGGCCACGCGGTGGCCCAGGTGCTGGGGCGGCCGCTGCACGAGCTCTTCGGCGGCTCGCCCGCCGTGGCCGAGTTGTTCGCAACCGACCCCGCCGACGGTGACGACCGCCTGCCCCGCCATGCGCGCGCCGACTGGATCGCACCCGACGGCCAGGCGCGCAGCTTCGAGATCAACCTCGTGCCGTTGCGCCGTCCCGGCGGCCTGCTGGAATGGGTGGGCAGCGCGGCCGACGTCAGCGGCCTGATGCGCGCCCAGGCCGAGCTGCGCGCGCAACTGGGCCTGGCGCGCTCGCTGCTGGCGAGCAGCCCGCTGCCCATGTCGGTGCTGGACCGCAACAACCGCTACCTCGACGTGAACCGCGCCTGGGAGCAGTTCACCGGCCGCAAGCGCGCCGACGTGCTGGGCCGCAGGGCCGCGAGCTACCTGCGCCCCGAGGAGGCGGCCCGGCACGACGCCCGCGACGCCGAACTGCTGGAGCGCGGCGGCGAGATGAACTACGAGACCGTCTGGCATGGCGCGGACGGCCGCCGGCGCGACCTCTACATCAGCAAGTCCACCTTCCCTGATGCCGACGGCCGGCCCATGGGCATCGTCGTGTGCTTCATGGACATCAGCGACTTCCGCGAGGCCGAGCGCGCCACCCGCGCCGCACGGGACGCGGCGCTGCAGGCCTCGCACGCCAAGTCGGAGTTCATCGCCAACATCAGCCATGAGCTGCGCACGCCGCTGCAGTCCATCCTCGGCTTCGCGGAGATCGGCCGGCTGCGCACGCGCCCGGAGCCGCGCTTGGCCGAGCTGTTCGACGACGTGCACCGTGCCGGCCAGCGCATGCTCAGCCTCGTCAACGACCTGCTGGACCTGAGCAAGATCGAGAACAGCCCCGACACGATCCAGCCCGAGCGGCTGGACCTGCGCCCGCTGGCGGCCGAGACTGCGCGCGAACTTAGGGCCCTGCTGGAAGCACGCCGCCTGCAGCTCGAGTGCGGCGTGGGCAGCGAAGACCTGGTCGTCATGGCCGACGAGCCGCGCCTGCAGCAGGTGCTGCGCAACGTGCTGGCCAATGCGATCAAGTTCTCGCCCGAGGGCTCCACCATCCAACTCCTTGCCGGGCACGATACGGATGGCCGCGTGCGTGTCGACGTGTTGGACCGCGGCCCCGGCATCCCGCCGGCCGAGCTGGAGAGCGTCTTCGAGGCCTTCGTACAGTCCAGCGCAACCAAGGACGGCGCCGGCGGCACGGGCCTGGGCCTGGCCATCTGCCGGCGCATCGTGGAGGCACACGGTGGCCGCATCTGGGCCGCCAACCGCGACGGCGGCGGCGCCGTCATCTCGCTGACGCTGCCGGCCGCGCGGTTTGGCGACACGACGCCGTCGGTACTTCTTTAGTCGCTCAGCGACGACAGGAACTGTTTCAGCTCCGGCGTCTGCGGGTCGCCGAAAAGGCGCTGCGGCGGGCCGATCTCGTGCACGCGGCCCTGGTGCATGAAGATGACACGGTCGGCCACCTTGCGGGCAAAGCTCATCTCGTGCGTGACCATCAACAGCGTCATGCCCTCCTCGGCCAGGGTCTCCACGACGCGCAGCACCTCGCCCACGAGTTCGGGGTCCAACGCGGACGTGATCTCGTCGCACAGCAGCACGGCGGGTTCCATCGCCAGCGCCCGGGCGATGGCCACGCGCTGCTGCTGGCCGCCGGAGAGCTGCTCGGGCATGGCGTCGAACTTCTCTGCCAGGCCCACGCGGGTGAGCAGCTTGTGCGCTTGGCTCTCAGCCTCGGCGGCGCTGCGCTTCTTCACCAGCGTGGGCGCCAGCATCACGTTGCGGCCCACGCTCAGGTGCGGGAAGAGGTTGAAGCCCTGGAAGATCATGCCCACCTGCTGGCGCAGCGCGCGCATGGCCATGGCGCTCTCGTAGAGCAGCGGCTTGCCGTTGACGGTCAGCGAGCCGTCCTGGAACTGCTCCAGCCCGTTCACGCAGCGCAGCAGCGTGCTCTTGCCCGAGCCGCTCTTGCCGATGATGGCAATGACCTCGCCACGCAGCACGTCGAGGTCTATGCCCTTGAGCACCTCGTTGGCACCATAGGACTTGCGCAGCGCGGTGATGCGCACGATGGGCACACTGGGTGCAGGTTGCAGGTCTTCAAGTTGTGCGGCCATGGGCTTTGCCTTCCAGGTGTTGGGCGAAGAGGCTGACGGGGAAGCACAGCGCGAAATACAGCAGCGCCACGCAGCCAAAGACGAGGAAGGGCTTGAAGCTCGCGTTGGCGATCATGCCGCCGGCCTTGGTCAGCTCCACGAAGCCGATGACCGACGCAAGTGCGGTGCCCTTGATGACTTGCACGAGGAAGCCCACCGTCGGCGCGATGGCCAGCCGCCCCGCCTGCGGCAGGATGACGTGGCGCAACTGCTCGCCAAAGCTCAGAGCCAGGCTGCGCGCCGCCTCCCATTGGCCGCGCGGCACGGCGTCCACGCAACCGCGCCAGATCTCGACGAGGTAGGCGCTGGTGTACAGCGTCAGCGCCAGCGCCGCCGCGCCCCAGGCTGACACATCCAGACCCAGCAGCGCCAGGCCGAAGTAGGCGAGGAAGAGTTGCATCAGCAGCGGCGTGCCCTGGAAGAGCTGCACGTAGAGCGCAATGGCGCGCCGCGTGCGCGTGCCCAGCCCGAGCCGCAGGCACAGCAGCAGCGCACCGACGAAGCCGCCACCGATGAAGGCGATCAGCGACAGCGCCGCCGTCCAGCGCAGCGCCAGCAACAGGTTGCGGACGATGTCCCAGAGGGTGAACTCGATCATGACGCCCTCCGCCCGAACACGAAGCGCGGGCCGGCCCACATCAGCAGCCGGCGTGTCAGCATGGCCAGCGCCAGATAGGTCAGCGTCGCGATGATGAAGGCCTCGAAGGCGCGGAAGTTGCGGCTCTGGATCAGGTTGGCCGCATAGCTCAGCTCCTCGGTCGAGATCTGTCCGCAGACGGCCGAGCCCAGCATGACGATGATGATCTGGCTGGTCAGCGCAGGCCAGACGCGCTGCAGCGCGGGCGGCAGCACCACGCGCGTGAAAACCTGCACGGGGCTCAGCGCGAGGCTCTGCGCCGCCTCCCACTGCCCGCGCGGCGTGGCCTGGATGCCGGCGCGCAGGATCTCGGTGCCATAGGCGCCCAGGTTGAGCGTCATCGCGATCAACGACGCGGCCTCGGGCGACAGCTTCACCCCCATCGCCGGCAGGCCAAAGAAGATGAAGAAGAGCTGCACGATGAAGGGCGTGTTGCGCAGCAGCTCCACATAGGCGCCCAGCACCCGGCGCAGCCACACCGGGCCACTGGCGCGTGACCAGGCCCCGAGCGCGGCGATGAGCAGCCCCAACGGGGTTGCGATCAGCGTGAGCCCCACGGTCCAGGCCAGCCCCTTCAGCAGCAGCGGCCATTCGGCCAGTACCGCAAGGAAGTCAAAGCTGATCATGATGGGCTCAGAGCGGGAGATCGCCGGTGCCGCGGCCCAGCCACTTCTTGGACAAGGCCTCCAGCTCACCGGCTGCCTTGGCCGCCGCGATGATGGCGTTGACCTTGGCCAGCAGCGCGTCCTCGCCCTTGGCCACGCCGACGAAGCAGGGACTGTCCTTGAGCAGCAGCTTGTATTCGACGTTCAAGCCCGGGTTGCGCTGCATCAGGTTGCCGGCGACGGCGGCGCTGGTGGCCAGCACCTGGGTCTGGCCAGCTGCGAAGGCGGCGATGGTGGCGTTGTTGTCCTCGAAGCGCTTGAACTCCAGCGTGGGCGGCGCGACCTTGGCCAGCTCCTGGTCTTCCATCGCGCCGCGCGTGACGGCCACGCTCTTGCCGCCGAGATCGGCCCAGCTCTTGATGGCCAGGCTCTTGGGCGCGAACACCGCCTGGTAGAAGGGCGCATAGGCCGCGCTGAAGTTGATGACCTTCTCGCGCTCCGGGTTCTTGCCCAGCGTGGAGATAACGAGGTCGGCCTTCTTCGTCTGCAGGTAGGGGATGCGGTTGGCGCTGGTCACCGGTACCAGCTCCACCTTGACGCCCAGCTTGGCGGCGATCAGCTCGGCCACCGCGACGTCCAGGCCTTGCGGCTGCATGTCGGGACCCACGAAGCCGTAGGGCGGGTAGTCGGTCGGGATGGCGATCTTGATCGTCTTGCTCTTGGTGATGCCGTCCAGCGCGGTCTGCGCCTGGGCGCCCAGGGACAGCAGCGTGAGACCAGCGGCGAGCAGAAGGCGACGGGGAAGGTGAGCGGTCATAGCAAGGCTCCTAGATAAGCGGGGTCGGCGGATTCAGTGGTGGTGGACGCGGGCAGCGGCGCAAGCGCCTCACGCAACTGCTGCAGCGGGTCGCTGTCGGCGGGCAGGCGCAACGCGGCCTGCACGTGGGCGAGGTGCTCGGCCATCAGCGCCTCGGCGCGGGCGCTGTCGCCCTCCGCCAGCGCGGCCACGATGGCCACGTGCTCCTGGCAGGACAGGGCCGCGTCGTGCGAGGACTGGTAGCGCATCGCGATCAGCGTGGTGCGGGCCGTGAAGTCGCGCAGCGTGTCGGCCAGCAGGCCGTTGCCCAGGCATTCCGCCAGGCAGACATGGAAGTCCCCGAGCAGGAAGCTACGCGCGCCAACGTCGTCGCCCTGCAGCGCGGCCTGTTCCTGCTGCACATGCCGGTTCAGCCGCGCGATGGCCTCGGCCGGCAGCGGCCCTTGGCCACGCAGCAAGCCCAGCTCGATGACGCGGCGCGCCTCGAAGGCCTCGCGCACTTCGTCCGGCGACGGCGCGATCAGATACCAGCCGCGCCGCGCGCTGACCGTGACGATGCCGCGCGCGGCCAGGCGCGTCAGCGCCTCGCGCACGATGGTGCGGCTGCAGTCGAACAGCATCGCGAGCTGCTGCTCGCCCAGCCGAGCGCCGGGTGCGAGCTTTTGCGCCAGCACCGCTTCGACGATGCGCTGGCTGATGTCGGTGGCCGAGATGCCCATGGACGGGTGCTTTGCAGCTTCCGTGCCAGCGCTCACCTGGCTTGTATGCAAGCCGCGCGCACAAGATTCGCCCGCCAGGCACCAGCGCAGTGCCCGAGGCGACAGCCCTGCACCGCCGCGCGGCGCAGAATCTGTAAGGAGACGCTGAACAAGTCCCTCGCGCGCAGCGCATCCCTGCTTTGGGCGGCCTGCGGCGTTGCAAATGCTCGCCATAGCGAAGGCTATGGCTGTGCTTTGCGCCTTGCAGCCCATCCCAAACCAGGGCGCGCTGCATCGCAGGGACTCATTCAGCGTCTCCCTAACACCATCCCGGAGCCGCCATGAACGACCGCGCCACCTTCACCCGCATGGATGAAAGCACCCGGGAGGACTGGGGCCACATCGTCCCCGAGGCCATGAAGATGGCCCGCACGCTGCCCGACCGCGTGCTGGATCACCTGCGCCTGCTGGACGGCGACTTCGGCGGCTTCCCGGTGGACCGGCTCACGCACTGCCTGCAGACGGCCACGCTGGCCCAACGCGACGGGCGGGACGAGGAGTACGTCTGCTGCGCACTGCTGCACGACATCGGCGACACGCTGGGCAGCTTCAACCACCCGGACATCGCCGCGGCCATCCTCAAGCCCTTCGTGACGGAAGCCAACCTGTGGATGGTGCAGCAGCACGGCATCTTCCAGGGCCACAACTTCTTCCACCACATCGGGCTGGACCGCGACATGCGCGAGCAGTTCCGCGGCCACCCGCACTACGAGCGCACGGCCGAGTTCGTCGAGCGCTACGACAACCCGGCCTTCGACCCACAGGCCGAGGCGCTGCCGCTGGATTTCTTCGAGCCCATGCTCAGGAAGCTGATGGCGCAGCCGCGGCAGTCCATCTACAAGGCAGCCATGGACAGGAAGTAGCGCCTCCCGGCGCCACTCCCTACGTCTTTCAGCTGCGCCGGCGGCGCAATGCGAAGCCGGTCAGGCCTAGGCCCGCGGCGAACATCGCCCAGCTCGCCGGCTCCGGCACCTGCGCGGCCATGTAGTCGGCCATGATCTGCGATGTGAACTTCTGGTAGCCCGCCTGGGTCAGGATGTCGGTGTTCACGTTCCAGCCAATCGCGTCAAACAGCGCCAGGTCCTGCGCCGTCACGATGCCTTCCTGGCACAGGCCGCCGGTCGGGTCCATGATGCCGATCTGTGCCTCCGTCAGGATCGTGCAGCTCACGCCGTCGTGGATGCGGGTGCCCTCCTTCCAGTGCGAGGTCTGGAAGCCGTCGGCACCGGTCGCGAAGCTGGAGCGGCCGAACATCTGGGTCGCGCCGCCGTCGATGGAGAAATAGGGGTCGCCACCCCAGGTGATGTTGAAGGCACCGTTCTGGTAGCGGAACATGTCCGTGTTGGCCGGGCGCGACGCATTCGTCGTGCTTGAGGCGACGTTGCTCGTAAAGCCCAGCGCGTGGCCCATCTCGTGCACGGCGACGCTGACGAAATCGGACGCCACGGTGGCGAAGCCGTCGCGCGTGTCGAAGTCGAAGGGCCGGGCGGCATTGAAGGTGATGGTCGCGTCGATCGCGCTCGCCGTGCCGGTGTAGATCCCCAGCGCCTTTTGCAGCGCCGTGTTCAGCGACACGTTGGCGTTGGAGAACGTGGCCAGGTGCGTCGTCGCGATGGCGTCCAGCGGCGTCGTCGCGTCGGCGATCAGTGCGGCACGCCAGGCGGCCTGGGTCTTCTGGCCCGACGAGCTGGACGTCTGCCCCAGCACGTTGGGCTGGAAGCCGACCGACGTGAAGCCCACATTGAAGTTCAGCGTCACGTTGTCGGTGAGCACGGACTCCCAATAGGCCGCCGCGGCGGAGAACCCGGCATAGGCGGCCGTGCCCTGCTCCACCCCACCGGTATTGATGAGGTTGATGGTGATGGCCTGGGCGCCCGGGGCGACAGCCAGCGCGACTGCCGCGCTGGCCACGATTCGACGAAGCTTCATGGAACTCCCTTTTCGCTGTTCGACCGTTTGCCAATGCGGCGAACGTAAATGGATGTTATTGAGCTGTCTTTGGCCTTGCAATTTATGTTCTAGGGCTGATGAATACCCGCACCTTCAGGCCCATTCACGAGCCAGCATCAACAATCCGAGCATAAGAAAGATCGAATAAAGCGCCCGCTGAAACACTGGCTGCGGCAACCACGCCCTCAGTCGTGCGCCCAGTGCCATGCCGGTGAAGGCGGCGGCCAGCGCAGCGGCGGTGGCCCACACGTCGGGTGGCTCGGCCGCATCCAGCCCGCCCAGGCGCACCGCCAGCGCGAGGGACGCCAGCGTGAAACTGATGCCCAGCGCCTGGATCAGTGCTGCCCGCCGCAATTGCAAAGCCTGCAGGAACGGCACCATCGGCAGCACGAAGACACCGGTCGCCGCGCTGATGACGCCGCCAACCAGCCCGGCCAACCCGCCCAGCCAGGTCTCATACCTTCCCGGCCTGCCAAGGCCTGGCCGCCACAGGCCGAACAGACCATAGCCCGCCAGCACCACGCCCAAGGCCATGCGGGCACCGCCGCCACCCGCGCCCAGGCTGGGCAACGGGCTGAACAGCGTGCCCAGCACCAGCCCCGTCCAGAGAGGCCACAGCCGGCGCAGCAGCTCGGCGCCATGCGAGCCCATGCACTGCGCGATGTTGGTCAGCAGCGCCGGCAGCAGCATCAGTGCCGCGGCCGCAGGCCCCGGCAGGCGCAGGCTCAAGAGCGCCATCGCCAGCGTCGGCAGGCCCATGCCCGACACGCCCTTCACGACGCCGGCCAGCAAAAAGGTCAACGCCACCCAGCCCAGCAGGCCGGCGGACAGCCATTCGATGGTTTCCATGCCGGCATCGTGGGCGGGCAGGCCGCCAGCGTCCATCGCGCAATGTCGTCGTTATCCTTAGTCATTACCGAAGGATGAACCCGCACTACCGCATCGACCCTTTCGACCTGCGCCTCTTCGCCGCCGTGGCCGAGGGCGGCACCATCACGGCCGGTGCGCGGGCCGTGCACCTGTCGCTGGCTGCGGCCAGCGTGAGGCTGCAGCAACTGGAGCAGGCCGTCGGCGCCACGCTGATGCAGCGCGCCAAGACCGGCATCACGCTGACCGATGCCGGCCGCACGCTGCTGCGCCACGCGGGCCGGCTGCAGCGCGAGATGGAAGCCTTGCACGCCGGCATGGCGGCCCATGCGCATGGCGTGCGCAGCACCGTGCGCCTGCTGTGCAACACGGCGGCAATCACCGAGCATCTGCCGCCGCTGTTGGGGCCCTTCCTGACGGCGCACCCGGACATCGACGTCGAGCTGCGGGAGCTGGACAGCCAGGATGCCTTGTTCGCCATGCGCCAGGAGCGCGCCGATCTGGGCATCGTGGCCGACTATGTGGCGACAGAGGGCCTGTCAACGCAGCCTTTCCGCTCAGACAGTTTGGTGGCTGTGCTGCCTTCGGCCTGGGCCAGGCGTATCCCTGGCGGCAAGCGTGGCGTTGCCTTTGCCGACCTGTTGACGCAGCCTTTCGTGGGCCTGCCTTCCGAGTCCGGCCTGAGCCGTTTCCTGCAAAGCCGCGCGCTGCAGCATGGCCGCGGCCTGCACCACCGCGTGCAAGTGCCCAGCTTCGACACGCTGCTGAACCTCGTGGCAGGCGGCGTGGGTGTCGGCATCGTGCCGGCCCTGGCCGCCCAACGGCTGGCCGGAGCGAGCATGACCATGCGGCCGCTGAGCGACTCCTGGGCCACACGCCAGTTGCTGCTTTGCTTCGGCAACGTCGAAGACCTCACGCCCGGCGCCCGCCTGCTGCTGCAGGCATTGGCGCCGGCTGAGGGTGCGGCCTAGCGCTGCTTGCGGCGCGCAGCGACCAACAGGCCCACGCCACCCAGCATCAGCGCCGCCGAGGCGGGCTCGGGCACGGCCTGCACGGCGACCGACATCTGGTAGGGCGCAAACGCCGTGTTGGGGCTGGTGCCGAACAGCGCGTTGTAGTTGGCGCCGCCCGCCACACCGGTGCCGCTCAGGTCCTGCGACCAGGACCACTCGACCGCGTTGGGACCCATGGCCTCAATCTCGACCCAGTAGGTCGTGTTGGCGGCGAGCTGGATGGCCGAGGCCGGCGTGAACGCGTAGGCCGCGAAGTCAGACGTCGCCACTGCCGCGCTGGACAGCGTGCCCAGCGACGCGAGGAAGCTGCCGGGGCCGCTCGCGCTGTCGGCATGCAGGCTGACGCGCAGGTCGCCCACGACGTCGGTGCTGCCGTTCTTCAGCAGCGCGATCACCTGCGTCAGCACGAGGTCGCCCTGAGCGTCGGTGCGGAAGGAGTCGGCCAACGGGCCATAGCTCAGCAGCGGGTCGGAGCCGTCGCGGCTGGCAGCGAGGTTGTCGAAGAGGGTGGTGTCGGCACGGGCTGCGGTCATCGTGGCCGCAAGGGTAGCGGCGAGCAGCAGGGGTTTGAGAAGAAAACGCATTTGGCGATCCTTGGATATTAGAGAAGCGGGTCGCTGATGCCGGCGGCGCCGGTCTCGACGTGGCCGGCGAACTGGGCGACGAAGCGAGCATCGCTGGCGGCGCTGACGAGCAGGTCGTACCAGCGGGCACTGGCCTGCAGCGACCAGTCCGTGCGCAAGCTGGCGCCCGGCTGCAGCACCTGGTGAGAGCTGGTGTTGGTGTAGCGGTCGGTCACGGTGACGTCGGTGGCGGCGCTGCCGGCACTGGTCACCGTCAGCGACAGGCCGCCGGTCGCGCGGCTGTAGGTGCAGCGCGCCACCAGCTTGGCTGCGCCGGCCTCCAGGCTGCCCACATAGCGGCGGAAGAAGCCGTTGTGGCCGTGCACCGACACGTCATAGGCGGCGCCAGCCGGCGTCGTCCAGGTGTCGCCCAGCGTCTTGCCCGCCTCGACGGTATAGCCCCAGGGGCCCGTGCCGCCGCCGGCCGTGCAGCCGTTGGCCGTGCGGACGTGGAACCAGGCACCGGCGGTGCCGGTGTTGGCGAAGTCCAGGTTGAACGTGCTGCCGCCAGCAGCGGGCGTCCAGTCGGCCTGCAACTCGTAAGGCAGCGCGCGGGCCAGCCGGGTGCCGTCTTCCTGCCGGGGCATGGCCTGGTTGGCCGGCACGGTCGGCGTGTAGGTGCCGTACTTCTTGCCGCTGATGACGTCGGCCTGCGGCGGCGCATAGGACGCCGTGCTGGGCAGGCGGGCTGCGGCCGCGTTGGGCAGAGAGAAGTCCAGCGTGGAGGTCAGATCGCCACAGACCGCGCGGCGCCACGGGCTGATGTTGGGCTCGGCAACGCCGAAGCGCTTCTCGATGAAGCGGATGATGGACGTGTGGTCGAAGGTCTCGGAGCAAACCCAGCCGCCCTTGCTCCACGGCGAGAGGACCAGCATGGGCACGCGCGCGCCCAGGCCATAGGGGCCGGCCGCATAGCTGCCGGCGCCGGGGTAGAGCTCGTTGACGGTGCTGACCGTGGACTTGCCCTGGGCGGCCGAAGCGGGCGGCGTGGGCGCGACGATGTGGTCGAAGAAGCCGTCGTTCTCGTCGAAGCAGATGATGAAGACGGTGCTGGCCCAGACCTGGGGGTTGGCGGTCAGCGCATTCAGCACGTTCTGGATGTACCAGGTGCCGTAGCTGGTGGGCCAGTTGGAATGCTCGCTGTAGGCCTCGGGCGCGGCAATCCACGACACCTGCGGCAGCGTGCCGTTGAGGACGTCGGCGCGCAACTGGTCGAACAGCGTGCCGTTGTTGAAGGCGCCGCCGTTGAGCAGGTTGGTGCCGGTGCGGCCACCCTCGTACAGCGCGTCGCCCGGCTGGGCGTTGCGGTACTGGTTGAAGTACAGCAGCGCGTTGTCACCGTAGTTGCCGATGTAGGGATTGGCGCTGTCCCAGCCCCAGGAGCCCGTGTTGTTCAGGCCGTGGCCGATGTCCTGGTAGACCTTCCACGTCACGCCGGCCTGCTGCAGCCGCTCGGGGTAGGTCGTCCAGCCATAGCCTTGCTCGGCGTTGTTGACGACGGGGCCCAGCGGCGGCGTGCCGTTGCCGGCGTTGGTGCCGCTTGCGTTCAGCGCCAGCGTGCCCGGCGTGCTGCCGGTGTTGCTCACGCCGAGGCCGCCCGGCGCGCTGCCGTTCTGGCCGCACCAACCGCTCCACAGGTAGTAGCGGTTGGGGTCGGTCGACGCCATGATGGAGCAGTGGTAGGCGTCGCAGATGGTGAAGGCGTCGGCCAACGCGTAATAGAACGGGATGTCGCCGCGCTGCAGGTAGGCCATGGAGACCTTGCCCTTGGCCGGCACCCAGCGGTCGTTGTGGCCATCGTTCCAGGCCTTGTGCGCATCGGCCCAGGCGTGCGGCAGGCCGGTCAGGAACTGCTGGCCCAGGTTGGCGGCCGTGGGGTGGAAGGGCAGGATGGTGGCGGGCGACTGCTGGACACCGGCCGAGTTCAGGTTGGGCTGCTCGAAGATGGACTTGCCCGAGCCGTACTGCTTCACCGCGCGCGGGTCGTTGAAGCCGCGCACGCCGCGCAGCGTGCCGAAGTAGTGATCGAAGGAACGGTTCTCCTGCATCAGCACGACGATGTGCTTGACGTCGTTGAGCGTGCCCGTGGCGCCCTGGGCGGGGATGGCCAGCGCCTGGCGGATGCTGTCGGGCAGCGCGGCGGCGGCGCCTGCGCCGGCCAGACCGCGCAGCACGGCGCGGCGGTCGATCTTGGTCATGTCCAATGTCCTTGGTGGGTTCGGCGACACGGTGCGCGCCGTTGCAAAAATTCTGCGTTCTCTTTGTGGCAACCCAGTGGCAGATCCGTGGCATTACGCCGCGTTACGCTTGACCCATGCCCGTACTTCTCATCATCGACATGCAGGTCGGCATGACCTGGCCCCGCTCCGGCGTTCGCAACAACCCCGAGGCCGAGGCCAATATTGCCCGCCTGCTCGACGCCTGCCGCCAGGACGGTGGCACGGTCGTCCACGTTCGCCACATGTCGCGCTCGCCCGGCTCGCCCTTCTGGCCCGGCCAGCCGGGTGCCGAGTTCCAGCCCGCGCTGACGCCGCGCGACGATGAGCACGTCGTCGAGAAGAATGTGCCCGATGCCTTCACCCACACCGGCCTGGAGCGCTGGCTGCATGCGCGCGGCCATGACAGCCTCGTCATCGCGGGCGTCAGCACCAACAACTCGGTCGAGGCGACGGCGCGCAGCGCCGGCAACCTGGGCTTTCGCACGCATGTGGTGGCTGATGCCTGCTTCGCGTTCGAGAAGACGGACCTGCGGGGCGTGCCGCATGCGGCCGAGGAAGTCCATCAGATGGCGCTGGCCAATCTGCATGGCGAATACGCCACGATCATCGATACCCAAGCAGCCATCGCGCTGCTCTCCGACTGATCCCCATGCGACTCCTGCTCGTAGAAGACGACGCCATGATCGGCGAAAGCCTGCGCGAGGCCTTGCGCCGCCAGGGCTTCGCAGCCGACTGGGTGCGTGACGGCCAGGCCGCCGACGCGGTGCTGGCCAGCGGCGAACGCTTCGACGCCGTGCTGCTGGACCTGGGACTGCCCAAGCGCGGTGGCATCGACGTGTTGAAGTCACTGCGTGCCCGCGGCGACGCCACGCCCGTCATCGTGCTGACCGCGCGCGACGCCACGCTCGACAAGGTGGCGGGGCTGGATGCCGGCGCCGACGACTACCTCGTCAAGCCCTTCGAGCTGGACGAGTTGCTCGCGCGGCTGCGCGCCGTCACGCGCCGCCATGGCGGCCGCACCGACACCGCCCTGCAGGTGGCCGACCTGCGACTGGACCCCGCCACGCGCGAGGTCACGCGCGCCGGCAAGCCCATCCTGTTGTCTGCCCGCGAGTTCGCGCTGCTGGAGGTGCTGCTGGAGCGGCCCGGCGCCATCGTGTCGCGTGCCCAGCTCGAGGACCGGCTCTACGGCTGGGGCGAGGAGCTGGAGAGCAACGCCATCAGCGTCTACATGCACCAGTTGCGCAAGAAGCTGGGCGCGGACCTGCTGCACACCGTGCGCGGCCTGGGCTATTACGCCGGGCCTGAAAAGGGCGGTGCGTCATGAAGTGGCTGGGTACGCTGCGCAGCCGGCTTTTCGCACTGCTGGCAGTCCTCGGCGCTGTCACCGCACTGGCTGTCAGCGGCGCCACTTACATCAGCGTGCGCGCCGAGGCCGACGAGTTGTTCGACTACCAGCTCCGCCAGACCGCGCTGTCGCTGCGCGACCAGGGCCGCATCGCCAACGAAGAGGCCGCCGCGCTGGCCGACCCGAGCCTGGACTACCTCGTGCAGATCTGGTCCGTGCAGGGGCTGGAGATCTACTCCAGCCGGCCCCAGGGCATGACCGAGCCGCTGCCTGCGCGCGCCGTGCTGGGCTTCTCCAACCTGCACCTGGGCGGGCAGGACTGGCGCGTCTTCGGCGCGGCCACGCCGCTGCGCGTCGTGCAGGTCGCGCAGCCGCTGGCCGTGCGCCAGAAGCTCGCGGCGCTGGCCGCGCTGCGCAGCGTGGTGCCAGTGGCCGTGGCCCTGCCGCTGGTCGCGTTGGCCGTGTGGTGGCTGATCGGCGTGTCCCTGGCGCCACTGGCGCGCGTCGTACGCGCCGCCCAGGCGGGCGACGCGAGCACGCTGGACGCATTGCCCACCGACGGCCTGCCGGGCGAGATCGCCCCGCTGGTGGACGCCTTCAACGACCTGCTGGCGCGACTGGCCACGGCCTTCGGCATCCAGCGCAGCTTCGTCGCCGACGCGGCGCACGAACTGCGCACGCCGCTGACTGCACTGAAACTGCAGCTGGGCCTGCTGCGCGATTCCGCGCCTGGCCCGGAGCAGGACGCAGCCATAGACCGCCTGCGCGGCGGCATCGACCGCGCCGTGCATCTCGTCGAGCAACTGCTCGCGCTGGCCCGTGCCGAACCCGGCACGTCGACCGCACGCGTCGCGCTGGACCTGGCCGACGTCGCTCGCCAGGCCATGGCCGATGTGCAGCCACTGGCCGACAAGGCCGGTGTCACGCTCACGCTGGCCGCACCCGACCCGCTGCCGCTGACCGGCGACCCCTCGGCGCTGCGCAGCGCCATGCGCAACCTCATCGACAACGCCGTGAAGTACGGCGCCCGCCAGGTGCAGGTCGCCGCCCTGCGCGACGCCACCGGCGCACCGCTGCTGCGCGTGGACGACGACGGCCCCGGCATCCCGGTGGCCCAGCGCGAGCGCGTGTTCGACCGCTTCCAGCGCGGCGAGGACGCGACGGCAGAGGGCAGCGGCCTGGGCCTGGCCATCGTGCAGGCGGCGGCGCGGCAGCAGGGGGCGAGCGTGACGCTCGCCGATTCGCCGCTGGGTGGGCTGCGTGTGGAGCTGAACTGGCATCGCTGACGCCCCGCATCGCCAGCGCCCTAACTTTCGCCTCACCTTCGCCTCACCGAGCGCTCATCTGGTATCTCTAGATTCCCGGCATCGGCTGCGCGGCAGCCTGCTTGAGGAGCCTTCGATGACCCAGACCGCCAAGACCACGCTGATCGCCACTGCCGCTGCGCTGCTGGCCGCCGGCGTCACCGTCACCACCACCGCCTCTGGCTGGACCATGCCCGCTTGGCTGCAAGCCAAGCCGGCCCAGGCGCCGGTGGCGGGTGAAGCCACGCCGGCCGCCGTCGCCACCGTGGCTGCGGCCACGACCCTTGCCGCGCCCGCCGTCGCCTTGCCGCCGGCCCAGTTGCCCAACTACCGCGCCATCGTGCAGACGCAGGGCCCGGCCGTCGTGGGTATCACGGTGGCCGGCCTGCACAAGGTCGGCAACACCGACATGGACGACGACGCCAGCCCCGCGGCGCGTGGCCGCGATGACGACAGCGACCCCTTCTTCCGCTTCTTCCGCGGCATCCCCGGGCTGCGCATGCCGCAGCAGGGGCCGCAGCCCTTCCGCGGCCAGGGCTCGGGCTTCATCATCAGCAGCGACGGCCTGGTGCTGACCAACGCCCACGTGGTGCGCGAGGCCAAGCAGGTCACCGTCAAGCTCAGCGACCGGCGCGAGTTCTCGGCCCAGGTGCTGGGTAGTGACCCGGCCACCGACATCGCCGTGCTCAAGCTCGACGCCAAGGGCCTGCCCACGGTGCAACTGGGCGACCCGCGCCAGGTGCAGGTGGGCGACTACGTGCTGGCCATCGGCGCGCCCTATGGCTTCGAGCAGACGGCCACGCAAGGCATCGTCAGCGCCAAGGGCCGCTCGCTGCCCGGCGACAGCGTGGTGCCCTTCATCCAGACCGATGCGGCCGTGAACCCTGGCAACTCCGGTGGCCCGCTGTTCGACGCGGCCGGCCGCGTGGTGGGTGTCAACGCGCAGATCTTTTCGCAGAGCGGCGGCTTCCAGGGCCTGGCCTTCTCCATCCCGGTGGACGTGGCGTTGCGCGTGAAGGACCAGATCGTCGCCCACGGCAAGGTGGACCATGCCCGCCTGGGCGTCACGCTGCAGGACTTGTCCGCGCCGCTGGCCTCGTCCTTTGGCCTCGGCTCGCCCGACGGCGCGCTGGTCTCCAGCGTCACGCCCGACAGCGCCGCGGCCAAGGCCGGCCTGAAGGCGGGGGACGTCATCACCGGCATCGATGGTGAGCCGGTGCATGTGGCCGGCGACGTGTCCAGCCGTGTGGGCCTGGCCCGCCCGGGCGACAAGCTCAAGCTGGAGATCTGGCGCGACAAGGGCCGCCACAGCGAAACCGTGAGCCTGGGCCGCGCCGACCGCGACACGCAGGAGGCCAGCGCGCCGGCCGAAGGCGCCTCGCTGGGCCTGGCGCTGCGCCCGCTGGAGCGCCAGGAGCTGCGCGGCTCCGGCCTGGACCATGGCCTGCTGATCGAGCGCGTGGCCGGCCCGGCCCAGCTTGCAGGCGTGCAGCCCGGCGACGTGCTGCTGGCGCTGAACGGCAAGCCGGTGCAAAGCGTGGAGCAGGTGCGCGCCGCGATGAAGGACAAGCCCAAGTCAGTCGCGCTGCTCGTCGCCCGCGATGGCCAGCAGATCTTCGTGCCGGTGCGGCTCGGCTGATCCTTGCGGCTCATGAAGCCGGTCGGCAGCGCAAGCAGCCGGCCGGCTTTTTTCTTTCCTGAGCGACACGATCTGCGGAAAATCAGCGGCCCACAGCCGAGGAGACCGCGATGGCCAACAACACGCCGGCCCAGGATCAGGCCAAGCTGAGCATCATGGTCTTCGGCGTCTACGCGATGCTGACCGGCGTGGTGCTGATCATCAGCCCCAACACCTTGCTGGGCATGTTCGGCATGCCACCGGCCTCGGAGATCTGGATACGCGTGGCCGGCCTGCTGGCCCTCATCGTCGGCTACTACTACTGGGCCTGCGGCCGTGCCGGTGCCGTCGCCTTCTTCCGCGCCACCATCCCGGGCCGGCTGGCCTTCTGCGTGGGCGGCGCGATGCTTGTGGCACTGGCCGGTGCACCCGTGCAGTTGCTGATGTTCGGCGCCGCGGACCTGGCGGGTGCGGCCTGGACGGCGTGGGCGCTCCGGAGTGCCGCGTCACGCGCGACGTAAAAACTCACGAGAGGCGCTCCACCGCTGAAAACAGCAAGAGGCTGAGCTAGGCTGCGCGCTTTGCGGCCTGCGCGGAGGCGCCCTGGAAATCCTGCTTGAACTGCTGCTGGAGCTGATCTTCCAGGTCTTCGGCGAGTTGCTCGTCGAGCTGGGCCTGCATGCCGTGGCCGAGCCGTTTCGCAAGCAGCCCAACATCTGGGTGGCCGTGCTGGGCTATGTGCTGCTGGGTGGTCTGGTGGGCGCTTTCAGCCTGTGGCTGTTCCCGCAGCACATGACCCGCGACGGCTGGCCGCGCCTCGTCAACCTCGTCTTCACGCCCGTGCTCGCGGGCTTTGCGATGACGTTGATGGGCCGCTGGCGTGCACGTCGTGGCGACCCGGTGTTGCGCATCGACCGCTTTGCCTGCGGCTATCTCTTCGCACTGACGGTGGCCGTCGTGCGCTTCAACTTTGCGGGCTGACTCGACGTGACACCGTTTCGCTGGGCGCTGCTGGCGCTCGTCGTACTCACCGGGGCCGCCGCCTTGCTCTTCATGCCGCGCAAGCCTGATGAGCCCGCTGCTCCCCAGCCCGTCGCGGTGCAGGCCTTGCCCTTGAACATGCCGGCACCGGCACCGCAGGTCAGCGCGCCGCAAGCCGTTGGCCTGCCGGTGACCAGCGCCACACCGGCCGCCGCGAGGCCCGCCGCCTCGGCACCGCCACGCGTTGGCTCCGAAGGCTATGGCCCGCACATCGAGCGCGCACTGGCCGGCAACGACGCGGCCGCGGCCTGGGAGGCCGTGCGCTGGCTGCGCGATTGCGCAACGAACGAAGTGAGCCGCAACAGCTCCGAACAACTGCGTACCCAGGGCATCGCCCCCGAATTCATGACGCAGCGCATGCTGGAACTGGATGCCGAGGCCCGGCGCTGCCAGACCGTCACCGCCCAGCACCGCGCCGCCCTGCCCGAGCTTGCATCGCGCGCCATGCGCGCCGGTGTTCCCGAGGCCGCATCGGCCTACGCCGCAGCGGTGTTCGCCGGCGACCTCTCACCCGAGCAGCGGCGCGAAGTCACCGAAGGCATGCGACGCGACGCGAACGCCGGCAACGAGGCGAGCCTGCTGGGCGCCATCGTGTCGCACGAGGCCTGGGGACTGAGCGATACGGAGAGGCTGGCCTACCTCTACGCCTACGCCGAATTGCCCGGCCAGTCCGGCAACAAGCCCATGGTTGAAGCCCTGGTGAAGCAGGGTGCCGTCCCCATCAAGAAGCCGCCGACCCCGGAGCAGATGGCCGCGGCCAAGCTCGCGGGGCAGCAGATCCTCGACCGCGTGCGCGCCGGCAAGCAGCCCTGATCAGGGCATGCCGTTGTCGACGAACTCGGCAAAGCCGGGTCGGCTGGCCATGCGCTGCATCCAGGCCTCCACGGCCGGCAGCGCGATGCGTTCAATCGGCGCATTCTTCCAGCGTTGCGTGGCCAGCCCCAGCACCACGTCGGCCAGTGTGAACGTATCGCCGCAGACGTAGGCGCCCGTGCGCGCGAGCTGCGCATCCAGCAGGCCCATGTGGCGGTTCCAACTCGCGACGCTCTGCGCAATGGCCTCGGGCGTGGCGGGCTGGCCGCGAACCAGGGCCATGAAAGCAACGCGCCAGGCGGTGTTCAGCTCGCCGGCCTGCCAGTCCATCCACTGCTCGACCTTGGCACGCGCCTGCGGGTCCGCGGGCAGCAGCTCGGTCGCACCGGATTTGGCGGCGAGGTAGCGGCAAATGCTGTTGCTCTCCCACAGCACGAAGTCGCCGTCGATGAGCACCGGGATGAGGCCGTTGGGATTCATCGCCAGGTAGCCCGGCTCCCGCGGCGAACGAAAGCCCGCGCCCCAGTCCTCGCGTTCGAGGTCCAGGCCGATCTGCGTGGCGGTCCACATGGCCTTGCGGACGTTGATGGAGGTGAGGCGGCCAAGAAGCTTCATGGCGGGTCGACATCAAGGTGACGGGACCCGCAGTGTGTCAGTTCATCCGAAACTTCATCCAAAGGCCAGCACGATGTCCCAGGACACGGCCATGGCATCGCGCTCCTGCTTGCCGCTCGGCGTGCCGGGGCGGGAGATCAGGGTCTTGCGATCCTCGGGCTCCTGCATCTTCAGCAGGATGTCGGTCTCGTTCTTGGCCTCGCCCTCGAAGTACATCTGCGTGATCAGCCGGGTGGCCTTGCCGCGCACGTCGAAGTGGATGTGGCGCGTCCGGGGGCCATAGGGGCCGGGCATGATGGTCTTGAGCAGGTAGCTGCCGTCGGCGCCGCTGCGGATGCGGGCATAGCCCTGGAAGTTCGGGTCCAGCGGCGCGCTGCTGGTGTCGCCCGGGTGGGCGTAGCGGCCCGCGGCATTGGCCTGCCAGACCTCCAGCACGGCCTGCGGGATGGGCTCGCCGCGCGGGTTGACCACGCGGCCACTCACGTAAAGCAACTGGCCCTGCGCGCGGGCCTTGCGCCCCGCGACGAGGCTGAGGTCGAAGTCCTGGTCCTTGGGCAGACTCAGGGGGTAGAAGGGGCCCAGCGCGTCCTCTGCGGTTTCATGACGCAGCGCCTCTTCGGCCAAGGCCTGCGACATGCCGGCAAGGCCTGCCGCACCCCAGAGGACCTGGCGCCGGGACAGGCGCGGCGCCAGGGCCGCTTCCGGATGGTGGTCGCGGTCGTGCTGTGCGGCGGTCGGCTTCAGCATGGCGTCCCTCCTCGCATCGTGGCGATGCGCCATGCTAGGTTTCAAGGCTGTTTCGTACCTGTCTGGCTCGCCGTAGCACCTACCGATTGAGGATGCGCCCCCTCAGCTCGCGCTGCGACGCAGCCAGAACCCGAACAGCAGCGCCGTGACATACATGCTGACCGAGTACAGCGCCGCCGGCAGCGCCACCGGGAACTGCTGCAGCACGCCCAGGGCCAAGTACAGCGCCAGCGTCGAGTTGTGAATGCCCACCTCGTACCCGATGGCAATGCACAGCCCGCGCGGCAGCTTCACGGCCCGGCCCAGGCCATAGCCCGCGGCCAGGCTCAGCAGGTTGAACAGCAGCACCGCGCCACCCAGCTCACCCGCGGCGCCGAGCAAGGCCTCGCGCTCCTTGGCGATGGCCAACACCGTCAACACCACCAGCAGCACGGCCGACAGCGCCTTCACCGGCTTGTCCAGCCGCGCCGCAACCTGCGGCCGCATGCGGCGCACCGTCATGCCGATGACGACCGGCACGGCGATGACGCCAATCACCTCTGCCAGCTTCTGCCAGGGCAGCGGCACGACTTGGCCACCACCGGCGTAGTAGGCGATGGCCCCGTTGGCGATCAGCGGCAGCGTGACCAGCGACAGCAGCGTGTTCAGCGCCGTCAGCGACAGGTTCATCGCGACATGCCCGCCGAACAAGTGGCTGAACAGGTTGGCCGTGATGCCGCCGGGCGACGCCGCCAGCAGCATCAGGCCCACGGCATACAAGGGTGGCAGGTGGAAGGCCGCGATGACGCCCACACAGGCCAGCGGCAGCACCACCACCTGCAGGCCCAGCGCCAGTACGGCGGCCAGCGGATAAGCACGCAGGCGCCGGAAGTCGTCCAGCGTCAACGTCAGGCCCAGGCCGGCCATGACGACGGCGAGCGCCACGAGCAGCGCATTGGTGAGGACGGCGGTGGTCATGGCTTCAATCTTTGTAGTTGCTGCTCATGCGGTCGAGCTTACGCAATAGGGCCGGCCACACGAAGGCGCCGCCCATGCCGCCGGTCTGCACGCGCATGGCCTCGGCCGTGCCGCGCAGGATGGCGGGGTCCACCGCCGTCAGCGGGCCGCCGCCACTTTGCGCGGCGAGCTGGATGCGGCAGGTAGCCTCGAAGGCGTGCATGGCCAGGAAGGCGTCGGCCACCGAGCCGCCTACCGTCAGCAGGCCATGGTTCTTCAGCAGCAGGAAGGTGTTGTGACCCAGGTCGACCTGCAGGCGGGGGCCTTCGTCGGGGCGGAAAGCCACGCCCTCATAGCCATGCGTGCCCAGCGACGCCAGCACGAAGGTGGACTGCTGCGAGATGGGCAGCACGCCGCCGGCCTGGGCGCTGACGGCCACGCCCGCGGTGGTGTGCGTGTGCAGCACGCATTGCACGTCGGGCCGGGCCGCATGCACGGCGCTGTGGATGACGAAGCCGGCGGGGTTGACGGGGTAAGGCGAGTCGATCACCTTGCGGCATTCGGCATCCACCTTGATGAGGTTGCTGGCCGTGATCTCGTCGAACATCAGCCCGTAGGGATTGATGAGGAAGTGGTGCTCGGGGCCGGGAACGCGGGCACTGATGTGGGTGAAGACGAGGTCGTCCCAGCCCATCCACGCCACGAGGCGGTAGCAGGCCGCAAGGTCTTCGCGCAGGGCCCATTCCTCCGCCGAAACTTGTTCGCGCAGGTTCGTCGTCATCGCAGTCTCCTGAGTTGGTTTGGCGCGATTGGGGCATGCGCGGGTCGTGGCGATCTGCCTGAAACCCGACAATTCAGGGCATGTCCGAATCTGAAGTGCTGCGCACCAATCCCTGGTTCGCCATGCTGCCCGCTGCTCTTGCCGACGCGGTGCTGGCCGCCGGTCGAATGCAGCGGCTGGCCGCGGGCGAGGTGCTGTTCCGCCAAGGCGATGCGCCCGGCGACTGGCATGCGGTCTGCCAGGGCGCGATCAAGGCGAGCACGACAGCGGCCGATGGCACGGAGGCCATCGCGGCGGTGCTGGAGCCTGGGAACTGGTTCGGCGAGATTTCGCTGCTGGACGGTGGGCCGCGCGTACACGACGCGACCGCCGTGGGCGCGACGACGGTGTTCGCCGTGCCGGCCGAAGCCTTCAGGGGCTTCATGCGGGACGCCCAGTTCGCCACGGCGCTGGCGCGACTGATGGCCGGCCGCCTGCGCACGCTGTTCGGCATCGTCGAAGACGCCACGCTGCGGCCCACGCGGGCGCGGCTGGCGCGGCGGCTGGCGCTTCTGGCCCGTGGCGACGCGACGCTGTCCGCTGAGCCGCGCCAGCGCATCCCCGTGTCTCAGGAGGCGCTGGCCATGATGCTGGGGCTGACCCGGCAGACCCTGGGCAAGGAGCTGGGCGAACTGGCGCGCGCCGGCGCGCTGAGGCTGGGCTATCGCAGCATCGACATCGTCGACGCCGCGTTGCTGGAGCGGCTAGGCAACTAGCCTCACCGTCCAGCGGCCCGTCTCGTCGCAGGCGAGCTGCACGAGGCCCGGCCCTGGCACGCCGCCCAGGCTGGCGTCGCTGAGCGCCGTCAGCTCGCGCAGCAACACGCTGACGCGCTCATCCAGCCGCTTGGCCAGCCGCGTGAGGGCAACGGGCTCGCCGCCCGGGGCCAGCTCACGCAGCGTCTGCAGCAGCTGTTCCTGCATGCGAGGTCAGCACGACCGGGATGGACTTGGACGTGGGCGTGCGCGCACCGATGGAGAAGCTCTCCAGCGGCACCAGCGGGTTGGTCTCGGGGTAGTAGCTCGCGAGGCAGCCTCGCGGGATGTCGTACTCGACGAGCAGGAAGCGCTCGGCGCGGCGCTGCTGCACGTCGGTGCCCCTGCCATCCGAGTTTTCGCTGACGTACAGGCTGGTGATGTCCACCCAGTCGCCGGCCTTCAACCCCAGGTCCTTGATGTCGTCGGCATGGATGAAGATGACGCGGCGGTGGCCGTAGACGCCGCGGTAGCGGTCGTCGTGGCCATAGATGGTGGTGTTGTACTGGTCGTGCGAGCGCAGCGTCGTCAGCGTGAAGACGCGCACGTCACGGTAGCGCTCGGCCACGCGCTCGACAGCCAGGTCGGTCGGCATTGCATGCGTGCTGAACTCGGCCTTGCCGCTGGGCGTAGCCCAGACGCGCTCGCTGGCCGTGTTGCGCAGCCTGAAGCCCCCAGGCGTCTTGATCTTCTCGTTGTAGTCGGCGAAGTCGGGCAGCACGGCCTCGATCTTGTCGCGAATGGATGCGTAGTCGCTGGCCAGCGTCATCCACGGCGTGCGGCTGTTCTTCAAGGTGGCTGCGGCCATGCGAGCGACCACCATGGGCTCGGACAGCAGGTGCTCCGAGGCTGGCGCGTTCATGCCGACCGACATGTGCACCATGCTCATGGAGTCTTCCACCGTGACGCCTTGGGCGCCGTTGGCCTGCACGTCGACCTCCGTGCGGCCCAGCACCGGCAGCACCAGGGCCTGGCGGCCGTGCACCACGTGGCTGCGGTTGAACTTGGTGGTCACGTGCACGGTCAGCTCGCACTGGCGCAGCGCGCGCCAGGTGGCGGCCGTGTCGGGCGTCGCGGCGGCGAAGTTGCCGCCCATCGCAATGAAGACCTTGCCCTTGCCGTCCAGCATGGCCTGGATCGCACCGACCGTGTCGTAGCCATGCTCGCGCGGCGGCTCGAAGCCGAAGACGGTACCGAGCTTGTCCAGGAAGGCCGGCGCGGGCTTCTCGTAGATGCCCATCGTGCGGTCGCCCTGCACGTTGCTGTGGCCGCGCACCGGGCAGGCCCCTGCACCCGGGCGGCCCAGGTTGCCGCGCAGCAGCAGCAGGTTGACGATCATCTGTATGGTCTTCACCGAGTGCCGGTGCTGGGTGATGCCCATGCCCCAGCAGGCGATGACGCGCTCGCTGCTGGCATACAGGTCGGCCGCCTGCACGATCTGCTCGCGCGTGAGGCCCGAGGCGGCGACCAGCGGCTCCCAGGGCTGCGTGCGCAGCTCGGCGATGAACTCGTCAAAACCCTTGGTGTGCTCGGCGATGAAAGCCAGGTCCAGCACGCGAGGCTTGCCGGCCGCCTGCGCCGCGTCGTCCAGTTCCACCACGCGCTTGCACATGCCCTTGAGGAGGGCGAAGTCGCCGCCGACCTTGAGCTGGAAGTAGTGGCTGCTGATCGGCGCGGAGCCGAAGGTGATCATCTCCAGCTTGTCCTGCGGGTCGGCAAAGCGCTCCAGGCCCCGCTCCTTCAGCGGGTTGAAGCTGATGATCTTTGCGCCGCGCTTGCGCGCCGCGCGCAGCTCGCCCAGCATGCGCGGGTGGTTGGTGCCGGGGTTCTGGCCGAACACGAGGATGCAGTCGGCCTGCTCGAAGTCGTGCAGCGTGACCGTGCCCTTGCCCACGCCTATGGTGGGCCGCAGGCCCGAGCCGCTGGGCTCGTGGCACATGTTGGAGCAGTCGGGGAAGTTGTTGGTGCCGTACTGCCGCACGAAGAGCTGGTACAGGAAGGCCGCCTCGTTGCTGGTACGGCCCGACGTGTAGAAGATGGCTTCGTTGGGATCTGGCAGCGCCTGCAACTCGCGCGCGATCAGCGCGAAGGCGGCGTCCCAGGTGGTGCGCTGGTAGCGGTCGGTCTGCGGGTCGTAGACCATGGGCTCGGTCAGTCGCCCGGTGGCCTCCAGCTCGAAGTCCGAGGCCGCGGCCCATTCGGTGAGGGTGCGAGCACCGATGACCTCGGGCGTCGCGCGCCGCGCAGTGGCCTCGGCCGCGACGGCCTTGGCGCCGTTCTCGCAGAACTCGAAGGTCGAGCGATGGTCGCGGTCGGGCCAGGCGCAGCCCGGGCAGTCGAAGCCATCGGGCTGGTTGGCATGCAGCAGCGTCTTGGCGCCCTTGACCGCCACGCCCTGCTCATTGAGGTGCTTGGCCACGCTCTTCAGCGCGCCCCAGCCGCCGGCCGGGCCGTCGTACAACTCGATCTTCTGTTCGCTCATGCTCGTCAAGATGAAAAAGGCCCCGCGCCCTGTCCAGGCAGCGGGGCCATCAGCCTAGCAGGCCGGAGTTAGTTGAAGAACTTGCCCACGTTGATCAGGGTCTTGTAGACGCCCCAGGCCAGCGGGATGCCCACTGCGGCCCAGGCCAGCACCACCACCACGGGCGAGGTCACCGCGCTGGAACCAGACCCCGAACCCACTTCGGAGGCTGCAGCTCGCTCGTGCGCCAGGCGCTTTTCCTCAGCCAGCTCGGCTTCGGTCATGAAGTGCTTCTCGGCCACGGGCTTGATCATCAGGTTGGCGATCAGGCCGACGACCAGCATGCCCACGAGGATGTACATGGTCTGGTTATAGACCTGCTCGCGCGGGATGCCCAGGCCCAACTGGTAGTCGCGCATGTAGTTCACGACGATGGGGCCCAGGATGCCGGCGAAGGCCCATGCGGTCAGCAGGCGGCCGTGGATGGCGCCCACCATCTGCGTGCCGAACAGGTCGGCCAGATACGCCGGCACGGTGGCGAAGCCGCCGCCGTACATGCTCAGGATGACGCAGACCGCGCCCACGAAGGCCAGCTTGGAGCCCGCACCGGCGCTGCTGGGGATGCTGGCGTACATCAGGCCACCGAGCAGGAAGAAGACCACGTAGGTCATCTTGCGGCCCAGCTTGTCCGACAGGCTGGCCCAGAAGAAGCGGCCGCCGATGTTGAACAGGCTCAGCAGGGCCGTGAAGCCCGCGGCCACGCCAGCGATCTTGGCGAGTTGGGCCTTGTCCAGTTCACCGAACTTGGCCGTCAGGCCGATCAGCGAACCGCCGAAGACCTCTTGCAGCATGGGGCTGGCCATGCCGATGACGCCGATGCCGGCCGACACGTTCATGCACAGCACGATCCACACCAGCCAGAACTGCGGAATGCCCCAGACCTTCTTCACGTGCACATGGCGCTGCGTGATCATGGCGTTGGACGTCTGCGCGGCAGGCGCCGTCCAGCCGGCGGGCTTCCAGCCCGTGGGCGGCACGCGGTAGCCGAATGCGCCGCCGATCATGAACACGAAGTAGGCGAGGGCCATGACGATGAAGGTCTGCGTCACGCCGACGTCCGTGGCGCTGGCGAAGTTCTTCATCAGTTCAGCGGCCAGCGGCGAGCCGATCATCGCGCCGCCACCGAAGCCCATGATGGCCATGCCGGTAGCCATGCCACGCTTGTCCGGGAACCACTTGATCAGTGTGGACACCGGGCTGATGTAGCCCAGCCCCAGTCCTATGCCGCCGATGACGCCGCTGCCCAGGATCATCAGCCAGAACTGGTGCAGGTGGATGCCCAGTGCCGAGATCAGCATGCCGCCGCACCAGCACAGGGCCGACACGACACCGGCCTTGCGCGGGCCGGCACGTTCCAGCCAACCGCCCCAAATCGCCGCGGCGCAGCCGAGGAAGACGAAGAACAGCGTGTACATCCAGCCCAGCGTGGAGACCTTCCAGTCGCAGTTCGAGACGAACAACTCCTGGAAGAAGCCGATCTCGGGGCCGCACTTGATGGCTTCCTTGATACCCAAGGCCTTGGACAGCGGCAGCCAGAACACCGAGAAGCCATAGGCCATGCCGATGCAAAGGTGGATGGCGAGCGCCGCCGGCGGCACCAGCCAGCGGTTGAAGCCCACGCCGGCAATGGTTCGCTCCTTGTCGAGCCAACCGGCGCTCCGGCCCGGACCGGGCACGGCATCAATTCCCACAGAGGACATGGCTAGATTCCCTTCGACGTTAATGAGGGCCGCCAACGCAGCGGCCCGGTCTTGCCGCGCAGGCGCGCGGGAAGCGGCGGAGGATACGGGTGGGAAAGCTGCAATACGATGTAAAGCCGCCCAGGGAAATACCTAGGTTCGCTCACGAAGTCGTAACAGCCCGTTATGAAACGTGACGCCGGCTGGGATCTATATCCTCTCCGGCTGCACACCTCACAACTGCCCCGGAACCTCTCAGTTGCGATGTTAGCGATGGCCGCCGCGGCCCACCGTGAAAACTCGCCGCTTCAGGCGGCATTGCGCCTGGGTGAAACCCTGAACCCTTGCAAACGTATCCTCTCGCGCCATGCGACGTGTCTTGATCATTGATGACCACCCCGGCGTGGGCCAGGCGCTGGAGTTGCTGCTGTCCCTGCACGACATCGAGGCCAGCGTCGCCACCAGCCCCGAAGCCGGCCTGGCGCTGCTGGACAAGCGCCCCTTCGGCCTCGTCATCCAGGACATGAACTTCACGGCCGACACGACCTCGGGCGAGGAAGGCGAGCAGCTCTTTCGCGCCATCCGCGCCCGGCGAGCCGACCTGCCCGTCATCCTGCTGACGGCCTGGACGCGGCTGGACACGGCCGTGGCCCTCGTCAAGGCCGGCGCGGCCGACTACCTTGCCAAGCCCTGGGACGACGCCAAGCTGCTGGCCACCGTGGAGAACCTGCTGGAGCTGGGCGAGGTCAACCGCGAGATCGCGCAACTGCGCGAGGCCCGGCGTGAAAGGCGCGCGGCGCTGGCGCGGCGCTACGACCTCTCGGGCCTGGTGTTCGGCTCCGACGCGATGCTGTCGCTGCTGGAGCTGGCCGGGCAGATCGCCGTGGCCCCCGTGCCGGTGCTCATCACCGGACCCAACGGCGCCGGCAAGGAACGCATCGCGGCCTTCGTGCATGCCAACTCGGCGGCGCACGACGGGCCTTTCGTCGCACTGAACTGCGGCGCGCTGCCGGCCGACCTCATCGAGGCGGAACTCTTTGGCAGCGACAGCGGCGCCTACACCGGCGCGGCCAAGGCGCGCGTGGGCCGCTTCGAGGCGGCGGATGGCGGCACCCTCTTCCTCGACGAGATCGGCAACCTGCCGCTGGCCGGCCAGGTGAAGCTGCTGCGCGTGCTGGAGACCGGCCAGTTCGAGCGCCTGGGCTCCAGCAAGACGCGCCAGGTGTGCGTGCGCGTGCTGTCGGCCACCAACGCCGACCTGCGCGCCATGGTCAAGGCCGGCAGCTTCCGCGAAGACTTGTTCTACCGCCTCAATCTCATCGAGCTGAAGCTGCCCGCGCTGGCCGAACGACGCGACGACGTGCTGCCGCTGGCCGAGCACTTCCTGGCCGGCCGCGCGCGCCTCTCCGAGGCCGCGCGCGAGGCGCTGCTGGCCCATCGCTGGCCCGGCAATGTGCGCGAGCTGAAGAACGTCATCGAGCGCGCCGCGCTGCTGAACGCCGGTGGCGAGATCACCCCGGCCCAACTCGGCCTGGAGGAAGCGGCCGGCGCCGGCGGGGCCTATCGCAATCTCGACGAGCCCAGCCGCGAGGCCGTCGTCGCCGCGCTGGCCGCGGCCGGCGGCGTCGTCAGCCGCGCGGCCAGCCAGTTGGGCCTGTCGCGCCAGGCGCTATACCGGCGGCTGGAGCGTTACGGGATCGCGCCCTGATGCCGTTCCAGATGTCGCTGCGCGTCCGGGCGCTGCTTGCGCTGCTGACCGCCGCCGCACTGCCGCCGCTGATCTTTTTCGCCGTTCACCGCTTCGGTCTGGAGGATGCGCCCGCCCTGGTTGCCACGGGCGTGCTCACGCTGCCCCTGTTGGCCTGGCTGTCGCTGCGCTGGCTGGCACCGCTGCTGCGGCTGACGCGTGCGCTGGAGGGCGCCGTACTGAGCTACCACGATGGCGACTTCAGCCACAACCTGACGCCCGACGGCCCCCGGGAGCTGGCCCAGCTCACGCGGCTGCACGCCGAGCTGGGCCTGGCCTTGCGCGAGCAGCGCCAGCACTTGGCGCAGCGCGAACTGCTGCTGGACACCGTGGTGCAGAACACGCCCGTGGCCCTGGTGCTGACCGGCCCCGGCGGCAAGATCGCCATCGCCAACCTGGCCGCGCGCCAGTTGCTGAGCGACGGCCGCAGCCTCGCGGGCCTGGACTTCGCTGCCGTCATCGCACCGCTGCCCGAGGCGCTGCGCGAGGCGCTGGCCGGTGAAGCCGACCGGCTCTTCGCCGTCACGCTGCCCGATGGCAGCGAAGAGACCTTCCACCACAGCACGCACTCCTTCCGGCTGCAGGGCCAGCCGCACCAGTTGCGGCTGTTGCGGCGCATGACGCGCGAGCTGTCGCGCGCCGAGGTGGGCACCTGGAAGCGCGTCATCCGCGTGTTGAGCCACGAACTGAACAACTCGCTCGCGCCCATCTCGTCGCTGGCCCACAGCGGCGCCGAGCTTGCACGCCGCGGCAACACCGAACGGTTGCCCGAGGTGCTTGCCAGCATCGGTGAGCGCGCGGCCCACCTGCACGGCTTCCTGAGCGGCTATGCGAGCTTTGCCAAGCTGCCGGCGCCGCGCCGTGAAGCAGTGGACTGGCCCGCCTTCCTCGCGCGCCTGGCCACGCTGGGCGAATTCCACGTCGATGGCGCGCTGCCGGCGCAGCCGGGTTCGTTCGATGCGGCGCAGATCGAGCAGGCCTTGCTCAACCTCATCAAGAACGCCCACGAGTCGGGCAGCGACCCCGACCTGGTCACGCTGCGCATCACAGCCCAGGGCACAGAGCTGCGCATCGAGGTGCTGGATCGCGGCCCCGGCATGAGCGAGGCTGTGCTGGCCCAAGCCCTGCTGCCCTTTTATTCCACCAAGCGCTCCGAGCCCGGCTCGCAAGGCGGCACGGGGCTGGGGCTGGCGCTGGCCCGGGAGATTGCCGAGGCCCATGACGGACGCATCGCATTGAGCAACCGCACGGGCGGTGGCCTGCGCGTGGCCATCAGCCTGCCCCAGCCGCGTTGAAGGTAGCGCGAAAAACCGCACGAAGCTCACCCGGCCCCGTGAGCGATTGCGCGCGTGGCCCGGCTTTGTAACAGCGGGGGCTGGCGGCGACCTGGGGTGACCCCTAATATGCCGCGCCATGCGCATGCCCAACCTGTCCCTGCCACCGCCTGCTGCCGCCGCTCCGCTGGACGAAGGCCAGGCGCTGGGCGTGTGGCGGTTGATGAAGCCGCTGCCCGATGGTGAGCAGGCGCATGCCGGCCAGTGGTACAGCGCCCATCACGCGATGGCCACCGAGCAGCAGGCCGCCGTGTTGGTGCTGGACCGCAGCGACCAGGGCGCCGGCGTCATGCTGCGCTATGCCGACCAGGCCGGCGACCTCGCCAAGCTGCAGCATCCCCACCTGGCCGTCCCCAGCGACAGCGGCGTGACGCCCGATGCTCACCCGTATCTGATCGTCGAAGGCCAGCATGGCGAGCCGTTGCTGCCCCAGTTGCACAACTTGAGCCTGCGCCAGCGGGTGGAGCTGCTCGTGCAGCTCTGCGAGGCGCTGCGCTCGGCCCACCAGCAGGGCTGGCTGCTGGCCGAGATGGACCCCGCCATGATCTGGCTGGACGCCGAGGGCGACGTGCGCCTGATGGGCCTGGGCCTGACGCGCATTCCCGACCCGACCGACCCCTTCGACCGCGGCCTGAGCCTGGGCGCCTCGCCCGCCTTTGTCGCACCCGAGCGCCGCAACGGCGAACCGCCCAGCCTGGCCAGCGAGGTCTACGGCCTGGGGGCGCTGGCCCGCGTGCTGATCTGCGGCTGGGAGGACACGCCCAAGGGCCTGGCGCCGCTGCGCGGCAGCGCCGGCGACCAGTGGCCGTTGATGAAGGAGGCGCAGCAGATCAAGCTCGACGCGCTGCTGCGCTCCGCCATGGCCGACTCCCCCGAGCTGCGCACGCGCGGCGCCGAGGGTATGGCCGACGAATTGCGCGAATGGCTGGGGCTGAGCCCTCAACGTAGTGCGGGCAGCGTCACCAACGCGCCCGTCGAACCCGCGACCGCCAAGTCCGCCTGGTGGAAGCGCTGGCTGTGGCTAGGTGCCGCGGCAGGTCTCGCGCTGCTGGCGCTGAGCGCTCGCGTCATGGAACCGCAGGCCGCCGCCACCGCCAAGTCAAGCACCCAAGCCAGGGGCTGATCCACTGTCTAGGGATGGCCTCGGGCCGCCCGCTGAGAACAATGCGAAAGCCCTATTGGAGGTTCGCATGACCCGTTCGCTGCTCGCGGCCCTGATCGCCGCCGCCCTGCCCCTGGCCGCTTCGACCGCCCTCGCTGCCGGTTTCGACGTCGATGCCGAAGGCTGGACCACGACCAACGGCGGTGACCAGGTCTGGGTCGCCAGCGGCGGCAACGGCGGTGGCTGGCTACAGGTCACCGACAGCAGCAACGACGACTTCCTGCTGAACGCACCGGCGGCCTGGCTGGGCAACTGGTCGGCCTTTGCCGGCGGCACGCTGTCCTTCGACGCAAAGAATGTCAACGGCGATGCGCCAGACTGGGAGCCGTTTGGCGAGGTCGTCATCACCAGCGGCGCCAACACCATCACTTTCGACCTGGTGGCGGCCGGCAACCCGCCGGCCGATGGCCAGTGGCACCACTACAGCGTGTCGCTGTCGTCGGTGCCTGCGGCGGTGTTGGCCAACGTGACCAGCCTGACGATCAAGGGCGAGTTCCACGCCGGCGTGACCGAGGTGGTGGGCCTCGACAACATCGAGGTCAGCGCCGTGCCCGAACCCGCCCAGGCGGCGCTGCTGCTCGGCGGCCTGGGCCTGCTCGCCGCGCTGCGTCGCAAGCGCTGACGGCGCCACTCCCCTGCGGGGGTTGCCCATGATGCGCCGGCCGCGGCGCTCGGCAAGAATGCGCGCTTCCCTGGAGGTTCCATGGCCGCGCTCCTGCCTGCCACCTGTCTTGCCCCATCCCTGGCCGGCCTGAACCGGCTTCAACGCTGATGGCTGCCGTGGGCGCCACCCCTGCCACCGGCCTGATGGGCCTGGGTGAGCTGCAGCTTCGGCTGCCAGCCACCAAGGCCCAGTGGCTGGCCCTGGCTGCCGGCCTGGGCCTGGGCCTCGTCGGCGCTGAACTGGCCTGGCACCACCCGCTGTCCGGACCGCTGGCGCTGGCCGCCTGGGGGGCGGTCGTGCTGCTGGCGGCGCTGTTCTGGGTCAAGACGCCGGTCCTCGTGCTCGCGCCGCTGCCGCTGATCGGCCTGGCGCCCTGGACGGGCTGGATCACCTTCGAGGAGATGGACCTGCTCGTCACGGCTTGCGGCTGTGGCGGCTACATCGCCTACGCGCTGCAGCTCAATGCGCGCGACCGCGCGCCAGCCTGGCGCCACGCCCTGACCTATTCGCCGGCCGTCGTGGTGCTCGTCGTAGCGCTCGCCTTGTCCGCGGCCTGGAGCATGAAGCGCGGCTTTGCCGACGCCGGCGGTTTCAGCTTCGGCTGGTTCCATGGCTATCACGAGGCGATGAACTCGGTGCGCAATGCCAAGGCCATCTTCCTGGTGCTGGCGCTGCTGCCGCTGTGGACGGCCGCCGCCGCGGCGCGGCCGCGCGGCTTCTCGCGGGGCCTGATGCTGGGCTTCGTGCTGGCCCTGGCCGGCGGCAGCGCTGCCGCGCTGTGGGAGCGCCTGGCCTACACGGGCCTGCTGGACTTCTCCACCGACTACCGCACGACGGCGCTGTTCTGGGAGATGCACGTGGGCGGCGCCGCGCTGGACGGCTTCCTCGTGCTGACGCTGCCTTTCGCGCTGCTGGCCCTGCTGCGCACGCGCTCGCCCTGGCGCTTTGCCATCGGCCTCCTCATTGCGCTGCTGGCGGCCTATGCCTGCCTCACGACCTTCTCGCGCGGTGTCTACCTCGCACTGCCGCTGGCCCTGGTGCCCATGGTGTTGCTGGCCGACGCGCAGCGCCGCCGCGCCGCGGCCTCGGGGCCGGAGAGCAGCCACATCGATAGCACGCATGGCGCGGTCGATGAGCCGCTGCCGCGCCTGGCCAAGATCGGCGCATTGGCCATGGCGGGCGCCTGCGCACTCGCGGCGGCGCTGGTCTTCAGCGGCGGCGGCTACCGGGGGTTGCTGGCGCTGTTCTTCGTCATGGTCATCCTGCTGACGATGCCGGCGAGCCTGTGGCTGCCCAACCTGGGCCAGCGCCTGACCGCGGTGCTGATGGGCGGCGTGCTCGCGCTGGTGCTCGGGGCGGCGAGTTGGGCCTTGTCCATGGCCGTGCCCAAGGCGGCCTATGTGCTCAATGTCGTTGCCTTGATCTGCTGCGCTGCACTGCGCTGGCGCGACGCGCCGGGCCAGGCGCGTCCCATCTACGTGCTGCTGGTGACGACGGCCTGGTTCTGGCTGGTCGCGACCATGGTCATCGTGGCCGACTACTGGGGTGGCACCGCGGGACGCTGGACAGCACTGGCCGCCGGCTTTGCGCTCGCAGGCCTGTGGGCCGCCATGCTGCTGGTGCCGCGTCTTTGGCCCTTGCAAGGCCGGGGCAGCAGCGGCGCGGCCGGCTGGCGCAAGCGCGCGCTGCTGGTCGCCGGGCTGATGCTGGTCATGGCCATCGTCGCCGCGCTCGGCGGTGGCGCCTACCTGCGCGACCGCGTCGCCACCTGGAAGGAAGACGGCCAGACCCGCCTCACGCATTGGCGCGAGGGCCTGCACCTGCTGCATGGCGGCCGGCAATGGCTGCTGGGCAAGGGCGCGGGCCGCTTCGTGCCCAGCAATTTCTACGAAGGCCCGGTCAGCGGCCAGATCGGCGACTACCGGCTGCGCACCGACGAGGCCGAGGCCTACCTGGCGCTGGCCGGGGGCAAGCACACGCTGGGGCGCGGCGAGCAGTTCCGCGTGAGCCAGCGCATCGCGACACCCGCACCGGGGCCGGTCACCGTCAGCCTCGTCAGCCGCACGGCCGCCGACGCCAACATCGTGCTGCAGATCTGCGAGAAGAACCTGATCTATCCGGACAACTGCAGCAGCATGGAGACGCTGCTCAAGCCGCAGCGGGCCGAAGGCGCCGAGGCCACCGGCATGGGCGAATGGCAGACCAGCCAGTTCAAGCTGGGCCCCGTGCCTGCGCTGGGTGGCGACTGGTGGGCGCCGCGCTTCGTGACCTTCTCGACAGCGCTGGACACGCGCGGCGCGCGCGTGGACATCGCCCGCATCGTCATGCAGGACGCGCAAGGCCGCCCCTTGCTCGTCAACGGTGACTTCAACCGCGAGATGGCGCACTGGTTCTTCTCCAGCGACCGCCACCACCTGCCCTGGCACATCAAGAACGCGGCTCTGCACGTGTTGTTCGAGCAAGGCCTCGTGGGCTTGGCGTTGCTGGGCAGCGCCTACCTGCTGGCCCTGGTGCGCCTGTCCTTCGGCCGCGGCCGCGACCACCCGCTCGCGCCCGCCATAGTCGCGTCACTGATCGGCTTTGGCGCCGTCGGCGCCTTCGACAGCCTGCTGGACGCGCCGCGCATCGGCTTCATCTTCTTCACGCTGCTGCTGCTGGGCCTGGGCCTGCGCGCCCTCCCCGGCGAAGGCGTGCACCGCGTGGCCTGACGCTCAGGGAAACAGGTTGCCGCGCAGCGCGAGCAAGTGGTCGCGCAGCGCGCCAATCTCGGCGCCCGGCAGCTTCATCGCCGCGGCAATGCAGTTGGGCACGTCGCGCGCTTGCTCCTGCAATGCGCGGCCCTCTTCCGTCAGCGCAATGATGACCTGGCGCTCGTCACGCGTGGAGCGGCGCCGCGTCAGCAGGCCTCGATGCTCCAACCGCTTGAGCAACGGCGTCAGCGTGGGCGTATCGAGAAAGAGCTGCTGGCTGATCTCCGAGACGATGACCTCGTCGCGCTTCCACAGCACCAGCATGACGAGGTACTGCGGGTAGGTCAGGTCCAGCCGATCCAGCAGCGGGCGGTAGGCGCGGTTCAGGCCCAGCATCGTCGAATAGACCGCGAAGCAGAGCTGCTCCTGCAGCTCCATCGAGAAGTCGTCGTTCGTGGTGCAGGCCTTGTTGTCCATGGTGGGGACTCTAGCGGGCCGGCGATGGCGCCGGCCCGCGCCGTGCGATCAGCGTTGGATGAAGCTGAGCAGGTCTTGATTGAGGCGGTCCTTGTGGGTGTCGGTCAAGCCATGAGGCGCGCCTTCATAGACGATGAGCTGGGCGCCCTTCACGAGGCGTGCCGAGGCCTTGCCCGAGATGTCGATGGGCACGATCTGGTCATCGCTGCCATGGACGACGAGGGTGGGCACGTCGAACTTCTTCAGGTCGGCCGTGAAGTCGGTCTCCGAGAAGGCCTTGATGGAGTCCAGCGTGTTCTTGTGGCCGCCCAGCATGCCTTGCAGCCACCAGTTGTCGATGAGGCCTTGCGAGACCTTGGCGCCCGGACGGTTGAAACCGTAGAACGGGCCGGCCGGGATGTCCTTGTAGAGCTGGGCGCGGTTCTCGATCTGCGCCTTGCGCAAACCGTCGAACACCTCGATGGGCACGCCGTTCGGGTTGGCGGCGGTCTTGAGCATCAGCGGCGGCACCGAGGCCACCAGCACGGCCTTGGCGACCTTGGACGTGCCATGGCGGCCGATGTAGCGCGCCACCTCGCCGCCACCGGTGGAGAAGCCCACCAGCACCGCCTTCTTGCCCTTCAGGTCGACGGCGGCCAGCACGGCGGCAAGGTCGTCAGCGTAGTGGTCCATGTCGTTGCCGTCCCAGGGTTGGCTGGAGCGGCCGTGGCCGCGGCGGTCATGGGCGATGACGCGGTAGCCGTGGTCGGCCAGGAACAGCATCTGCGACTCCCAGCTGTCGGAGTCCAGCGGCCAGCCGTGGCTGAAGACGACGGGCTGGCCGTCGCGCGGGCCCAAGTCCTTCACAAAAAGCTGCACGCCGTCCTTGGTGGTGACGTAGCCCGAGCCCTGCACGGCGCGCTTGGCGACGGCGGCAGCGGCGGGAGGCGTGGAGGTCTGTGCAACAGCGCCACCGAGGGCAAGGGCGGCGGCAGAGGCGGCGATCAGCTTGGCAAAGGTGTTCATGGCGGGTTCCTTGGGGTGATGGATGAATCAAATTCGCTCGCAAATAGATAGCACACGACATATTTGCGATGCCGGGCCAGCGAAGGCGTGGTTGGCATGGGCTGAACTTTATATTGTGTGCAATCTATTTGCAAGCGATATTTTTGCTCGCTGACGGCGAACAGGGGGTCAGGTCGTGCGACCTATGATCCGCGCCCCATGTCCTCCGCCCCGCCGTCCGCAGGCCTCAACCCGGCCCAGCTCGCCGCCGTCCACCACCTGGACGGCCCCTGCCTCGTCATCGCTGGCGCGGGCTCGGGCAAGACGCGCGTCATCACGACCAAGATTGCCCAGTTGCTGGTGTCCGGCTACCGCCCGAGCCAGATCGCGGCCATCACCTTCACCAACAAGGCCGCGCAGGAAATGCGCGAGCGGGCCAAGTCACTGGTGGGCAACAAGGCGGCCAAGGACCTGGCGATCTCGACCTTCCACTCCCTGGGCGTGCGCCTGCTGCGCGAGGAAGGCTCGCGGCTGGGCCTGAAGGAGCAGTTCTCCATCCTGGACAGCGACGACGTGCTCAACGTGCTGAAGGACGCCGGCGGCACCGTGGACATCAACCAGGCCAAGCGCTGGCAATGGACCATCTCGCTGTGGAAGAACCAGGGCCTGAATCCGACGCAGGCGGCGCACGCGGCCAAGGATGAGGACGAACGTGCGGCCGCTGCCGTCATGGTGCGCTACCAGGAACGGCTCTCGGCCTACCAGGCGGTGGACTTCGACGACCTGATCACCTTGCCACTCAAGCTGCTGACCACCGACACCGAGGCGCGCGAGAAATGGCAGAACAAGCTGCGCTACGTGCTGGTGGACGAATACCAGGACACCAACGCCGTGCAGTACGAGCTGCTGAAGGCCCTGGTGGGCGAGCGCGGCATGTTCACCGCGGTGGGTGACGACGACCAATCCATCTATGGCTGGCGCGGCGCCACCATCGAGAACCTGAAGCGGCTGCCGCAGGACTACCCGGCCCTCAAGGTCATCCCGCTGGAGCAGAACTACCGCTCCACCGGCTCCATCCTGCGCGCGGCCAACAACGTCATCGCCGGCAACCCCAAGCTGTTCGAGAAGAAGCTGTGGAGCGAGTACGGTGACGGCGAGCCCATCGCGCTCTTGGTGGCCGACGGCGAGGAGCACGAGGCCGAGCGCGCCGTCGCACGCATCCAGGCCCTGCGCGCCGACGGCAAGGGCCCGGCGTTCAAGGACTTCGCCATCCTGTACCGCGCCAACCACCAGGCCCGCATCTTCGAGCAGGCGCTGCGCCGCGCGCAGATCCCCTACAAGGTGTCGGGTGGCCAAAGCTTCTTCGACAAGGCCGAGATCAAGGACTTGTGCGGCTGGCTGCGCCTCTTGGTGAACCAGGACGATGACCCCGCCTTCCTGCGCGCGGTGACTACTCCGAAGCGCGGCATCGGCCACCAGACGCTGGGGTCGCTGGGCAAGTTCTCGGCGCAGTGGAAGTGCAGCATGTTCGAGGCCCTCTTCTCCGAGAGCCTGGCCACGGCCTTGAACGCCCGTGCCATCGCCGGCCTGCACGAATTCGGCCGCTACATCAACGACCTGCAATGCCGCGCCCGCCACACCGAGGGCGAGACCGCCGCGCGGGCGATGCTGATGGAGTGGCTGAAGGACATCTCGTACGAGACCCACCTGCTGGAGCACGAGGAGAACGAGAAGGTCGCCCAGGCGCGCTGGGGCAATGTGCTGGACTTCGTGGACTGGATCGCCAAGCGCTGCGGCGGCCAGCACAGCGAGGAAGGCGGCGTGAGCTTCACCGAGCCCAAGCAGAGCGTGCTGGACGTGGCGCAGACCATCAGCATCATCCTGTCCCTGGCCGAGCGCGGCGAGGAGCAGGATCAGGTCACGCTGACCACGCTGCATGCCTCCAAGGGCTTGGAGTGGCCACACGTGGTGCTCGTGGGCGTCAACGAAGGGCTGCTGCCCTTCAAGCGCGAGGACGAGGAGATGACGCTGGAAGCGCTGCAGGAAGAGCGGCGGCTGATGTACGTGGGCATCACGCGCGCCCGCACGACGCTGGCCGTCTCCACGCTACGCCGCCGCAAACGCGGGCGCGACACGGTGGCCGGCATCCCCAGCCGCTTCCTGGCCGAGATGAAGCTGGACGAAGCCAGTGGCCGGGAGGACCCGCGAGAGAAGCTCAAGCGGCTGCGCGCCGAGCTGGCGGCGAAAGCGGACAAGGCAGACAACGCCGCCAAGCCAGCGGACTGAGTCTCAGGCCTTTTGCACGCCGGCGCGGCCCGGCTCCACGATGAAGCGCGCCGCGGTGCGGATGTCGCTGTCCAGCCGCAATGCATCATCCAGCGAGCGCACGCTGGCGCGCAGACCTTGGGCATCGAGCACGAAGCTCATGTATCCACGCTGGTCACTGCGCCCGAAATGCAGGTGCGGGTTGGCGATGAGCGCCGCATCCATGTTGCTTTGTGGGCCGGACCAGCTCGTGATGGAGCTGCCGCAGAACTCGGACGCCACGATGGGTGACTTGTCATCGTCGAAGTCCGCCTTCAGGTCGGCCACGACATGGCTGTGCACATCGCCGCCCAGCACCACCACGTTGGGCACCTGGCGCTCGCGCACGGTGCCCAGCAGCCGGTTGCGCGCCGGCACATAGCCGTCCCAGCCGTCGTTCCAGTAGGTGGGCTCGGCCGCGTTGCGGTTGAAACGTGCCATCAGCGTCTGCTGGGCCACGAGGTTCCAGCGGCCCGCGGTCGTGTCCCAGCCCTCGGCCAGCCAGCGCTCCTGGGCCCCGCCCAGCAGCGAGCGTTTCGGGTCCAGCATCTCCGGGCAGTTCTTCAGCGGCAGCGTGTGGCTGCCGTAGCGCTGGGGCGGCGTGCAGACCTGCGGGTCGCGGTACTGGCGGTCGTCCAGCGTGTGAATGCGTGCCAGCCGGCCCCACTCGTGCCGACCGTGCATGCGCATGTCGCCGCCCTTGGGCCGCCAGGCGCGTGGCAGCGGCTGATGCTCCCAGTAGGCCTGATAGGCGGCGGTGCGGCGGGCCGGGAAGTCCTGCGCGATCTTCTCGCCGCGCAGGCCGGCGTAGTCGTTCTCGACTTCGTGGTCGTCCCAGACGAACAGCCAGGGCACGGCGGCGTGCATGGCCTGCAGGGAGGGGTCGGACTTGTACAAGGCGTAGCGGTCGCGGTACTGCGCGAGCGTGACCGTCGCGCCGCCCGTCTGTGCCCGCACGCGCCCCTCCGCAAAGCCGTATTCGTAGATGTAGTCGCCCAGGAACATGATCAGGTCCAGCGGCTCGGCCAGCATGTGACGCCAAGCCGCGAAGAAGCCATGGTCCCAGCGCTGGCAGCTCGCGATCGCAAAGCGCAACGGCTCGGTCGCGTCCGGCGCTGGCGCGGTACGGGTACGCCCGCCAAGGCTCCGCTGGCCCAGGGCCTCGAAGCGGTACCAGTACCAGCGCCCGGGCTTCAGCCCAGACGGCTCGGCGTGCACGCTGTGCGCCCAGCCGGCCTCGGCCACCTCGGTGCCCGACGCGAGGACCCGGCGAAAGCTCTCGTCCTCGGCCACCTCCCACCGCACCTCCACCTGCTCGGGCAGGTCGGCACCGGTCAGCCGTGTCCACAAAACCATGCCGCCGGGACTGGGATGGCCCGAGGCGATGCCCAGCGCAAAGCGCGGCACCACGTCCGCGTGCGCAAAACGCAACAGGCCCGGTGCGAGGCTGGCGGCAAGCGAGAGTTGAAGCAGGCTGCGGCGTTGGGTGTTCATGGGTGCAGTATCAAGGGTTGACGTGTCGCGTGGCACGCCAGCAGGGCTGGTTCCAAGGCGGTGGCGCTGTATCGCTCATTCGCGGGGGTCCCCCCTGAGCGCGTGAAGTCTTCACAACCCAGCCACGCTACGCTGCGAACAATGCGATCCAGCCCTTCTTTTCACGGTGAGCCCGCATGAAAGCCCTGGTCCTTGCTGCTGCCCTCGCTGCCCTGACTTCCACCGCCGGTGCCGGCGCCACGCGTGATGCACGCCAGCCCTCCGTGGTCGATTCGACGACGGCGACCGTCATTGCCGACGCCGGCCGCCTGGGCTCGGCTAGCCTGACGTCGCTGAACGGCAACGGCCACTGGACGCCGGCCAACCGCCAGGCGGCCGCGGCCGACGCTGACTTCGACACCGTCGCGGCCAAGGTCGACACCGGCACGCTGGTGGTCGTACTGGGCGTGCTGGCCCTGTTCGTGGCCCGCCCCATCAACCGTGCACTGCGCCGCCAGGAGCAGCAGCGCCGTGCCACCGCACTGGCCAGCACGTTGGGCCACGCGCCCCGCACTTAAAAACGACAGTGGGCCGAGCCCACAACAAACGTTTTCAGTGACTTGCTTCACAGGCCTCACACCGGCCTGAGGGGGTCCACCAAGCAGGCGTGAAGTCTGCACCCAGTGCCGGGCAGGGCAGGCCGAAGAATCGCGGCCAGCCACATCGCAGTCCCTGCCCGCCCATGAAACGCCTCCTCGCCCTGCTCGCCCTGACCACCGCCGGCTTCGCCGTCCAGGCCGCTCCCGCGCCCGTGAGCAACCTGATCGTCAACGGTGGCTTCGAGAGCAACGTCGTTGCCGACGGCGGTTGGGTTAACGTGTCTACCGTCCAGGGTTGGACATGGCTGGCCGGCCCCGGCCTGGGCTTCGAGATCCGCAACAACGTCGCCGGCCGCGCCCAGGAGGGCCGCAACTACGTCGAGCTCGACACGACGGGCAACACGACCATTGGCCAATACATCGACAGCCTGGCAAGCGGCGAGCGCCTGGACCTGACGTTCTGGTACGCCCCGCGCGAATACCAGGCGGCTTCCACCAACGGCATCACCGTGTCCTGGAACGGCGTGCAGCTTGGCGGCGTGCTGGCGGGCCTGGGTGGCAGCGGCAACGACTGGCAGCAGTACCAATACACCGTCACGGCCCAGGGCGGCCGCAACCTGTTGAGCTTCTCTTCCGTGGGTACCAGCGACAGCCTGGGCGGCAACCTCGACAACGTGAGCCTGAACCGCGTGCCCGAGCCAGGCAGCCTGGCGCTGGCATTTGTCGCGTTGAGCAGCTTGCTGGTATTGCGCCGGCGCGCGGCCCTCGCCAAGGTCCGCAAGTAAGCCTTAAATCGCTAAAGGGTCCACATCGACGGCCCATCGCAGCACCGCTTTGTGCTCGCGCTTGAGCGCGATCAGCTGCGGCACCCAGTCACGCAGCACGGCTTGCAGCCGCGCGCGTTGGCTGGCCTCCACCAGCATCTGCATGCGCTCCACGTTGGCGACGCGCGCCACTGCATGCGGCACCGGTGGGTAGACCAGCACGTGCTCGTCCTGCACCAGGGCGGCCGCGTCATCCAGAAAGGCCTTGGCGGCCTCAGCCGTGCGCGCCTCGGCACGCAGCAGCGCCAGGTGTGAAAACGGCGGCAGGCTGGCCGAACGTCGCTCTTCGAGCTGGTTCTTCGCGAAACGCACGTAGTCGTGCTGAGCCAGCGCCTGGTAGAGCGCATGGTCGCGATGCCAGGTCTGCACCCACATCTCGCTGGCAACTTCGCCTGACGCGTCGCGGCCGGCGCGGCCACCGGCCTGCATCAGCAGCGCGAAGAGGCGCTCCGGCGCTCGGAAGTCGCTGCTGAAGAGAGCTCCATCAGGGTTCACCGCGGCGACGAAGCGGATGCGGCGGAAGTCGTGCCCCTTGGTGATCATCTGCGTGCCGACGAGGATGTCCACGTCGCCGTCGTGCACGGCCTGCAGCTGGGCCTCCAGCTCGCCCTTGCGGCGCGTGGAGTCGGCGTCGATGCGCAGCACGCGTGCGCCCGGCAAGGCCTCGCCAAGCTGCTCCTCCAGCCGCTCGGTGCCACGGCCAATGGGCGCGATGTCGGCATTGCCGCAGTTGGGGCAGGCGCGCGGCACGCGCTCGGTGAAGCCGCAGTGGTGGCAACGGAGCGTGCGGTCGCGCTTGTGGAACACACGCCAGGCGCTGCAATGCGGGCAGTCGCTCTTCCACTGGCATTCGCCGCAATGCAGCACCGGCGCATAGCCGCGGCGGTTCAGGAAGACAAGGCTTTGCTCGCCGCGGTCCAGCCGCGCCTTCAGCTCGGCCAGCAGCGGCGCGGTCAGCGCGGTGGTGACGCCGGGCGACGGCGGCAAGGCCTTCATGTCGAAGAGCTTCACCGTCGGCAATGCGCCCCCGCCAATGCGGCTGGCCAGCGTCACCCGCTCATAACGGCCCGACTCGGCGTGCTGCCAGCTCTCCAGCGAGGGTGTGGCCGAGCCCAGCACGACGGGAATCTTCAGATCGTGCGCGCGCCACACCGCCAGGTCGCGGGCCGAGTAGCGGGCGCCGTCCTGCTGCTTGTAGGAGGGGTCGTGCTCCTCATCGACGACGATGAGGCCCAGCTCCGGCATCGAGGCGAACACGGCCAGCCGCGTGCCCAGCACCAGGCGGGCCCGGCCCAGGTGGGCGGCCAGCCAGTTCTGCAGGCGCTGCGCGGGCGTCAGCGCGCTATGCAGCGACACGATGGCCAGTGGCTGCGGCAGCAGGGCCGCGAAGCGTTCGGTGAAGCGGGCTTCGAGCTGGGGCGTCAGGTTGATCTCGGGCACCAGCACCAGCACCTGGCGGCCGGCCGCCAGCGCCGCCTCGGCCGCACGCAGGTAGACCTCGGTCTTGCCGCTACCGGTCACGCCGAACAGCAGCACGGGCTTCGTGGGGCCGCCCGCCACTTGCGCCGCGATGCGGGCGACGGCCTCGGCCTGCTCTGGCGCCAGCGCCGGTTTCACAGGATCTGGAACGGCGACAGCCTTGGCCGGCTTGCGGTCCAGCTTGCGCAGCCTGGCGGCGAGTTGGTCGGCTGATAGCTCGCGCAGTTGCGGCGGCAACACGCTGCTGGCCAGCTCGCCCACCGAGCGCTGGTAGTAGCCGGCGGCGAAGTCCAGCAGCCGGCACCAGTCTTCGTTCAGCGGGGGCAGCGCGTCGAAAGGGGCCACCACGGAGCGCAGTTCGAGGCCAGGCTCGGGCGCGGCCTCGCCGGGCCAGACGACGCCCAGCAGCTCGCGCTTGCCGAGCGGCACACGCACCAGGGAGCCCGGTGCGAGCGCCTGCTCACTCGTGTAGTCAAGCGGGCCGCTGAGGCCACTATGTTGGGGCGCGTCGACGGCGACGCGCACCACCGCCAGACCCGCCGGATCAGCCACAAGCCACTCCACGCGTCTTGTGAAGCGCTGACTCAGGAACCGGCGGCAAGTCCATGATCTGCAAGGGTTCTTGGGTTGCCCACAATTTCTGTGGATAAGTTTGTGAGCAAATGGCCTCAGGCGGCGCGATAGACGGGGAGTGCATTTCGAAGCTTGCTTGTCGCCGTCCATGAGGCCGTGAGCGAGCGCCCTTTGAAATCAAGCACTTAGCAGAAATTCGGGAAAACTCTTAGGTGCGCCGCACCAATCGCCACCCGTTCGGCCCGTATCCCAAAATTTGGGGATAAGTCACCGTGCAAGTGCAGATTTGACGCCCCTGTCAGACCCCGGCGCGCAGGCGACGTGAGTGACCATGCACTTCGTCCACCAGGGCCTCCACGCTCTCGGGCGGCGTGAACTGGCTGATGCCGTGACCGAGGTTGAACACATGGCCGCTGCCCGCCGCCGGGCGGCCGAAACTGTCCAGCACGGCACGGGCCTGGGCGCGCACAGCTTTGGGCGGCGCGAAGAGCACATTGGGGTCGAGGTTGCCTTGCAGCGCGACGCGGTCGCCCACGCGGGCGCGGGCGCTGCCGAGGTTCATCGTCCAGTCCAGGCCCACGACGTCGGCACCGGCATCAGCGATCTCGTCCAGCCACAGGCCGCCGCCCTTGGTGAACAGGATGCGCGGGATGCGCTGGCCTTCATGCTCGGTCTTCACCGCCGCCAGCACCTGGCGCGAGTAGGCCAGGCTGAACTGCTGGAAGGCGCCGTCGGCAAGCACGCCGCCCCAGGAGTCGAACAGCATGACGGCCTGGGCGCCCGCCTCGATCTGCGCGTTCAGGTAGGCCGACACAGCGCGGGCGTTGATGTCCAGCATGCGATGCATCAGGTCGGGGCGCGAGTACATCAGGCTCTTCACGAGCCGGTAGTCGTCCGAGCCGCCGCCCTCGACCATGTAGCAGGCCAGCGTCCAGGGGCTGCCGGAGAAGCCGATCAACGGCACGCGGCCGTTCAGCGCGCGGCGGATGCTGGTGACCGCGTCGAAGACGTAGCGCAGCTTGTCCATGTCGGGCACTTCGAGGGCCGCGACCGCGGCCTCGTCGCGTACGACGTTGGCGAACTTGGGGCCTTCGCCCAGTTGGAAGGACAGGCCCAGGCCCATTGCGTCGGGCACGGTCAGGATGTCGCTGAACAGGATGGCCGCGTCCAGCGGGAAGCGCTCCAGCGGCTGCAGCGTCACTTCTGTGGCGTAGTCGGTGTTCGTGGCCAGGCCCATGAAGCTGCCGGCCTTCTCGCGCGTGGCGCGGTACTCGGGCAGGTAGCGGCCGGCCTGGCGCATCAGCCAGATGGGCGTGTGCTCGGTGGGCTGGCGCAGGCAGGCGCGCAGGAAAGTGTCGTTTTGCAGGGGGGCGAACATCGCGGGATTATCCGGTTCAGGCCAGCGTGAGGCTTTGCCGGCCCACCCAGCTTTCGCCCGCGGGCAACTCGATGGGGCGGCCGATGCATGCGGCCTCGACGCACAGCATTTCCGACCAGCCTTCGGGCGGCATGTCGGCCAGCTTGGCGCAGCGCTCGGGGCCGGGGTTCCAGACCACCGTGTCTTCAAAACCCTGCTGGCGGATGATCACCTGGCGGCGGTCCTCGGCCATCAGAAGCGGGCGTTCCTTCACGCCGAAGTAGATGCGGTCCAGGTCCAGCACGCCCTTCTCGCCGGTCAGCAGCAGGTCCATGCGCTGCAAGGCCTCGGCCTGCTTGATGCTGTCCCAGTAGCGCAGCCCTGAGAAGCCCTCGACGCTGACCGCATCGAGGTCCGCCACGCGCAGGTAGGTGTGCAGTGCCGCGCTGAACTGCAGCGGCGCATCGCCCAGGTTCTCGCAGGCCAGCTCGATGTCCAGGCTGCGCCCGCCCACGCGCACGCTCACCTCCAGCTCGAAGGCGTGCGGCCACAGGCGACGCGTCTCGTCGTTGTCCCGCAGGCGCATGACGGCCAGCGCGTCGTCCTTGCCCTGCTCCAGGCTCACCAGCTCCCACAACGCCGTGCGCGCGAAGCCGTGCTTGGGCAGGGGGCCGCGCTCGTTGAACTGCGGAAAGATGACGGGCACGCCGCCCCTGATGGCCTTGCCGAGCGCGAACTCGCTGCGCGGGGACAGGTAGAGCTGCTCGGCGGCCCCGGGGGGCTGCCAGGACAGCACATGGCCGCCGTGCAGGCTCAGCGTCGCGGTGGCGCCGTCGGGGGCAGTCAGTCGGATGGCGTCGTTCGTCGCGCTCATGGGATTTGGCCTTCGGAAAAACAAACGGCAGGCTTAAGCCTGCCGTCATCGTCTCACCCTTGCAGGGCGGGAGACTTACTTCTTGAGGAACTTGCGCAGCGCCGCGATCTGGGCTGCCTGGATCGCCAGTTCGCTCTGGATGGCGGCCTGGTCGAGCGAGTCCTTGGCGTTGCGCAGGGCTTCCTCGGCGGCCTTCTTGGCCTCCAGGGCCTTGGCCTCGTCGAGGTCCTTGCCGCGGATGGCCGTGTCGGCCAGCACGGTGACGCGGTGCGGCTGCACTTCGAGGATGCCGCCGGCGACGAAGACGAACTCTTCGCTGCCATCGGTCAGCTCGATGCGCACGGCGCCCGGCTTGATGCGCGTGATCAGCGGCGTGTGCTTGGGCAGGATGCCGAGCTCGCCGGACTCGCCCGGCAGGGCGACGAACTTGGCCTCGCCGGAGAAGATCTGCTCTTCGGCGGAGACCACGTCGACGTGGAGGGTTGCCATGAGATTGATCCTTGTTAAACGGGGAAAAAGACCTCAGGAAGCAAGCAGACGGGCGTCAGGCTAGGCGCCGCGCAGAGCTGGACTCAGGTCCAGCGAGCACGGCAACGACGCATCACGCCCGTATGCGCCGCTTACTGAATCTTTTTCGCCTTTTCGAAGGCCTCGTCGATGGTGCCGACCATGTAGAAGGCCTGCTCCGGCAGCGTGTCGCACTCGCCGTTGACGATCATCTTGAAGCCGCGGATGGTTTCCTTCAGCGGCACGTACTTGCCCGGCGAACCGGTGAAGACTTCGGCGACGTGGAAGGGCTGCGACAGGAAGCGCTGGATCTTGCGGGCGCGGGCCACGGACAGCTTGTCTTCCGGCGACAGTTCGTCCATGCCCAGGATGGCGATGATGTCGCGCAGTTCCTTGTAGCGCTGCAGCACCTGCTGCACGGCACGGGTCGTCGTGTAGTGCTCTTCGCCGACGACGTTGGGGTCGATCTGGCGGCTGGTGGAGTCCAGCGGGTCCACGGCGGGGTAGATGCCCAGCGAGGCGATGTCACGCGACAGCACGACGGTGGCGTCCAAGTGGGCGAAGGTCGTGGCGGGCGACGGGTCGGTCAGGTCGTCCGCAGGGACGTAGACGGCCTGGATGGACGTGATCGAGCCGACCTTGGTCGACGTGATGCGTTCCTGCAGACGGCCCATTTCCTCGGCCAGCGTCGGCTGGTAGCCCACGGCGGAGGGCATACGGCCCAGCAGTGCGGACACTTCGGTACCGGCCAGCGTGTAGCGGTAGATGTTGTCCACGAAGAACAGCACGTCCTTGCCTTCGTCGCGGAACGACTCGGCGATGGTCAGGCCGGTCAGCGCAACGCGCAGACGGTTGCCCGGGGGCTCGTTCATCTGGCCGTAGACCATGGCGACCTTGGAGTCTTCGAGCTTCTCCTGCACGACGACGCCGGAGTCCGACATCTCGTGATAGAAGTCGTTGCCCTCACGGGTGCGCTCACCCACGCCGGCGAACACGGACAAGCCCGAGTGCGCCTTGGCGATGTTGTTGATGAGCTCCATCATGTTCACGGTCTTGCCGACGCCGGCGCCACCGAACAGGCCCACCTTGCCGCCCTTGGCGAACGGGCAGATCAGGTCGATCACCTTGATGCCGGTTTCCAGCAGGTCCTGCGACGGGCTCAGCTCGTCATAGGCCGGCGCGGCACGGTGGATGGAGGCGGTCAGGTCGGAAGCGACCGGGCCACGCTCGTCGATGGGGTTGCCCAGCACGTCCATGATGCGGCCGAGGGTGGCCTTGCCCACCGGCACCTTGATGGTGTCGCCGGTGTTGTAGACCTGGGTGCCGCGGCGCAGGCCGTCGGACGAACCCAGCGCAATGGTGCGAACCACGCCGTCGCCCAGCTGCTGCTGAACTTCCAGCGTCAGGGCCGCGCCTTCCATCTTCAGGGCGTCGTAGACCTTGGGCATCTGGTCGCGCGGGAATTCCACGTCCACGACGGCGCCAATGCACTGAACGATCTTGCCGACTGCTTGAGTGTTAGCCATTTGTGCGTTCCTTCAATTCAAATCTTTGCGTTCGGGCTTGATCAGCCCACCGCGGCCGCGCCGCTGACGATCTCGGAGAGTTCCTTCGTGATCGCGGCCTGGCGGGTCTTGTTGTAGACCAGCTTCAGCTCGCCGATCAGCGTGCCGGCGTTGTCCGTCGCGGCCTTCATGGCCACCATGCGGGCGGACTGCTCGCTGGCCATGTTCTCGGCGACGGCCTGGTAGACCAGGGCTTCCGTGTAGCGCACGAGCAGCTCGTCGATGACGGTGGCGGCGTCCGGCTCGTAGATGTAGTCCCACGAGTGGCCGGCCCCCTTGCCATCAGCGGTCGCCATGTCGGCGGCCTTCAGCGGCAGCAGCTGGTGCACCTTGACCTCTTGCTTCATCGTGTTGATGAACTGCGTGTAGCAGAGGTAGACGGCAGACAGCTTGCCTGCGGCGTACGCGTCCAGCAGCACCTTGACCGGGCCGATCAGGGCCTCGATGTGGGGCTGGTCACCCAGCTGCGTCGCATGGGCAACGACCTTGGCGCCAACGCGGTTCATGAAGCCCAGGCCCTTGCCGCCGATGGCGACGACCTCGGACCCGTGGCCCGCAGCTTCCACTTCCTTGAGCTTGGCCGTGGCCGCGCGCAGCAGGTTGGTGTTGAGGCCACCGCACAGGCCCTTGTCCGTCGTGACGACGACCATGCCGACCGTCTTCGCGTCCTCGTTCTTCACGAGGAAGGGATGGCGGTATTCCGGGTTGGCCTGGGCCAGGTCGGCGGCGATGTTGCCGATCTTCTCGGCGTAGGGACGAGCCGCGCGCATCCGCTCCTGCGCCTTGCGCATCTTGGATGCGGCGACCATCTCCATCGCCTTGGTGATCTTCTTGGTGTTCTCGACCGACTTGATCTTGCCGCGGATTTCTTTGCTTGAAGCCATTCGAACTCCTAGTCAGTGCAGGGCTTGGTTGAGGCCAGGCCCCGCTGTTCCGTGGCTTCTTAAGCGAAGGACTTCTTGAAAGCCGTGATGGCGGCGTTCAGTTCGGCCTCGGCATCCTTGTCCATCGCCTTGTCGCTCTCCATCTTGGTGAGCAGCGCGGCGTGGCTGGTCTTCAGGAACTGGTGCAGGCCGTGCTCGAAGGACAGGACCTTCTTCACTTCGATGCTGTCCATGAAGCCCTTGTTGGCGGCGTACAGCGACGCAGCCATCAGCGAGATGGACAGCGGCGAGTACTGGGCCTGCTTCAGCAGTTCCGTCACGCGGGCACCGCGATCCAGCTGCTTGCGGGTGGCTTCGTCCAGGTCGGAAGCGAACTGCGCGAACGCGGCAAGCTCACGGTACTGGGCCAGGTCGGTACGGATACCGCCGGACAGCGACTTGATCAGCTTGGTCTGGGCAGCACCACCGACGCGCGACACCGAAATACCGGCGTTGATGGCGGGGCGGATACCGGCGTTGAACAGGCTGGTTTCCAGGAAGATCTGACCGTCGGTGATGGAGATCACGTTGGTCGGCACGAAGGCGGACACGTCGCCGGCTTGCGTCTCGATGATGGGCAGCGCGGTCAGCGAGCCGGTCTTGCCCTTGACTTCACCCTTGGTGAAGGCTTCGACGTAGTCGGCATTCACGCGAGCGGCGCGCTCCAGCAGGCGGCTGTGCAGATAGAACACGTCGCCCGGGTAGGCTTCGCGGCCCGGCGGGCGGCGCAGCAGCAGCGAGACCTGGCGGTAAGCCACGGCTTGCTTGGACAGGTCGTCGTAAATGATCAGCGCGTCTTGGCCGCGGTCGCGGAAGTACTCGCCCATCGTGCAGCCAGAGTAGGCCGACACGTACTGCATGGCGGCGGATTCCGAAGCGGAAGCGGCGACGACGATGGTGTATTCCATCGCGCCGGCTTGCTCGAGAGCGCGCACGACGTTCTTGATCGACGACGCCTTCTGGCCGATGGCGACGTAGACGCAGGTCATGTTCTGACCCTTCTGGTTGATGATCGCGTCGATGGCGACGGCGGTCTTACCAGTCTGGCGGTCACCAATGATCAGCTCGCGCTGGCCACGGCCGACGGGCACCATGGAGTCGATGGACTTCAGGCCGGTCTGCACGGGCTGGTCGACCGACTTGCGGGCGATCACGCCCGGGGCGACCTTCTCGATGACGTCCGTCATCTTGGCGTTGATCGGGCCCTTGCCGTCGATGGGCTCGCCCAGCGCGTTCACGACGCGGCCGATCAGCTCGGGGCCGACGGGCACTTCCAGGATGCGGCCCGTGCACTTGACGGTGTCGCCTTCCGAGATGTGCTCGTAGGCGCCCAGAATCACGGCGCCGACGGAGTCGCGCTCGAGGTTCAGGGCCAGACCGAAGGTCTGCGTGCCGTCAGCGGTCGGCGGGAATTCGAGCATTTCGCCCTGCATCACGTCCGAGAGGCCGTGGACGCGGACGATGCCGTCGGAAACGGACACGACGGTGCCCTGGTTGCGGATGTCCGTGCTGGCACCAAGACCCTCGATGCGGCTCTTGATCAGTTCGGAAATTTCAGCGGGATTCAATTGCATGCTGGGTCTCCAGTCCCTTGCTTGGCCGAACGTCGCCTCCGGTGGAGGTCGAGGGCGGGGTCAGACACGGGGTGTGATTCGATAGGGTTGCTCAGGCAGAGATCAAGCGGTCAAGGCGACTTTCATGCGCTCGAGACGGGCCTTGACGGAGGTGTCCAGCACCTCGTCGCCGACCACGACGCGAACGCCGCCGATCAGGCCCGGCTCGATCTGCACATGGGCCTCGAGCTTGCGGCCGAAGCGCTTCTCCAGCGAGACCTTGAGGTCGGCGAGCTGTGCATCGCTGATCTCGTAGGCGCTGTAGATCTGCGCGTCGGACACGCCGGAAGCGGCATTGGCCAGCACGTGGTACTGGGCCACGATCTCGGGCAGCGCGGCCAGGCGACCGTTCTCGACGATCGCGCGCAGGAAGTTCTGCACGCCGGCGGCGAGGTTGAGCTTGGCAGCGGCGGTCATGACCGCAATGACCTGCTCGACCTGGGCCTTGGGGTGATCGGCGAACTGGCGCAGATCGGCGTCCTGCGCCACCTGGGCCAGCGCGTCGAGCTGCTGGCCCCAGGCCGCGAGGTCGTGCGACTTGGCAACCTGGTACAGGGCTTCGGCGTAGGGCCGGGCAATGGTGGCGAGTTCAGCCATTTACAGCTCCGTCTTCAGGCGCGCCAGCAGCTCGGCGTGGACGCCGGCGTTGACTTCCTTGTGCAGGATCTGCTCGGCACCCTTGACGGCCAGAGCGGCGACCTGCTCGCGCAGGGCCTCGCGGGCGCGGCTGACCTGCTGCTCGGCATCGGCCTTGGCGGCGGCCAGGATCTTGGCGCCTTCTTCTTCGGCGCGCGACTTGGCGGCGTCGACGATGGCTGCGGCGCGCTTCTCTGCGTCAGAGATCAGCTTGCCGGATTCGGCCTTGGTCTGGGCCAGTTCCTTGGCGATCTGCGCCTCGGCGCCAGCCAGCTCAGCCTTGGCCTTGTCAGCGGCGGACAGACCGTCCTTGATCTTCGCGGCACGCTCGTCGAGCGCCTTGATGATCGGCGGCCACACATACTTCATCGTGAACCCGACCAGGATCAGGAACACGATCATCTGAACGATGAGCGANGCGTTAATAAACACCTTGGTGCCTCACAAAGTTTCGAGTGCTTGAAGCCGCCCCCAGGAGTCCGAGGGCGGGGCGGCAACGTCGAATTACTTGGCGGCGATTTGCGCCAGCTGACCCAGGAACGGGTTGGCGGTGGCGAACCACAGGGCGATACCGGTGCCGATGATGAAGGCCGCGTCGATCAGGCCGGCCAGCAGGAACATCTTGGTCTGCAGCTCGTTCATCAGCTCAGGCTGGCGGGCAGCCGACTCAAGGTACTTGCTGCCCATGATGCCGATACCGATACAAGCACCGAAGGCGCCCAGACCAATGATCAGACCAGCGGCGAGAGCAACAAAGCTAATGACTTCCACGATGACTCCTTAAAGGGACTAGAGAAAAGGGTTGAAGGAAAACTGCTTGGGAAAAACTGGGGGACGCTCAGTGCGCGTCGTGGGCTTGGCCGATGTAGACCAGCGTCAGCATCATGAACACGAAGGCCTGCAGCGTGATGATCAGGATGTGGAAGATCGCCCACACCGAGCCCGCGATGATGTGGCCGATGGCCAGGCCGACACCGGTCGCCGACAGGCTCCAGGCGCCGCCCATCAGGGCGATCAACATGAAGATCAGTTCGCCGGCATACATGTTGCCGAACAGCCGCATGCCGTGCGAGACGGTCTTGGCGACGAACTCGATCATCTGCATCAGGAAGTTGACCGGGTACAGGTAGACCTTGTCACCGAAGGGGGCTGCGACCAGCTCATGCGCCCAACCGCCGGCACCCTTCATCTTCACGTTGTAGATCAGGCAGGTGACCAGCACGCCCAGGGACAGGCCCATGGTCATGGACAGGTCGGCGGTCGGCACGACGCGCAGCTTGGCGTGGTGGTCGCCGGTGATGTTCTGCCAGATCCAGGGGAACAGGTCCACCGGGAAGAGGTCCATCGCGTTCATCAGGAAGATCCAGACAAACACGGTCAGTGCCAGCGGGGCCACCAGCTTGCGGCTGTTGGCGTTGTGGACGATGCCCTTGGCCTGGTCGGCGACGACCTCGACGAGGATTTCGACGGCCGCTTGAAAACGCCCCGGGACGCCCGACGTAGCGGACTTCGCGGCGCGCCACAGGAAGAAGCAACCCACCAGCCCCAGCAGGATGCTGAAGAACAGGGAGTCCATGTTGACGACGGAGAAATCGACGATGCCCTTCTGGGTGCCGTTCTGCGCGTGCTGCAAGTGGTGAATGATGTATTCACCGGCACTGGGGGCTGCTGTTTCGTGGCCTTCTGCTGCCATGTTTCGTTCTGCCTCGTCAGTTCTATCTGCGGCCGCGCCACGCGAGCGCCAGCCAGTTCACTTTGATGCACACCGCGACGGTGACCAGCAGGGCTGGCCAGCTCAGGCCCGGCACCACTTTCGGCGCCAGCACCAGCATCGCGATCGATGCACCGATTTTCAAAAATTCCCAACCCATGAACCCGGCGGCCGCACCGACCGCAGAATCCACACGCTTTGTCATGCCCCGCGCCAGCAGCATGTTCGGCACCACCACGGTCGCGACGCCGTAAAGCGCCGAAGCCATGGCCACACCGGACGCCGTCCACAGCCGGATCACGGCCACGCACAGCAAGCCTGCCACCAACTGCATCCCCAGCACACGCCAGGGCGACAGCATCGGCAACGCGGATTTCAGCGCCGCCGCCTCTTCCGGGCTCAAGGCCTTGACGGGCGGCTCCTCGATTTCATCGTCCCAGCCGCCAGCCACCGATACGGCGGGGGGCCAGGTCTTTTGCGAGCCGTTGTCGGTCATGGCGCCAGATCCTGGGGTGGGCAGCACAGTCCCCTGAAACTGCCAGGAACTGATTGCACCGCGATGACGCGCAGGCGTCATCAACAAAGCCCCTCATTATATGTGACGTGTTTCACCCCGGTAAACCCGCCCCCGGGTTCGGGCGGGATTCAGGCCTGCGTCAGCGTCGCTGGCAGCCCTGGCACGTCCACGCGCAACTGAAGCATGGCGCCGGCCAACGGCTCGCGCGCCAGCTCTTCGGCGGGGCGCTTTTCCCGCGAGGTCGTCACGAAAAGCGTGCGCAGGTCCGCGCCGCCAAAGGTGGGCATCGTGGGGCAGGTCACCGGCAGCTCAACGCGCTGCACCACCTCACCGGTCGGCGCGATGCGCACGAGGCAGCCGCCCTCGAACATCGCCGCCCAGTAGCAACCCTCGGCATCCATGGCCGCACCATCGGGCCGGCCGCCATAGGAATCGCCCGGGGTGCGCGGCTTGAATTCGGCAAAGATGTGCGGCGCGGACGCGACACCCGTGGCCGCGTCGAAGTCGGCCACGTAGATGCGGTGCGCCTTGGTGTCGGACCAGTGCATGCGTCGCCCATCCGGGCTCCAGGCCAGGCCGTTGGACGTCGTCAGCCCCGGCACCTGGGCCGAGAAAGTGCGGCCATCGAAGCGGTAGAGCGCCGCCTCCGGCTCGCGCGCATCCGAGATGCTGCCCACCCAGAGCCGCCCGGCCGGGTCGACCTTGCCGTCGTTGAAGCGCAGCCGCGCCGGGTCATAGGGCGGCGGGGCGATCAGTTCCTGGGCACCCGTGGCCGTGTCCAGCGCCCACAGGCCATCACGCCTCGTGACCAGCAGGCCGCCGCTGGCACGCGCGGCAATGCAGCCGGGCTCGGCGTCCTGCGGCCACACATCCGGTTCACTCGCGCCTTCACGCCAGTGCAGCACCTGGCGGCCGGGGATGTCTACGGCGTAGAGCTGCTGTTCGGTGGGATGCCAGAGCGGGGATTCACCCAGCACGCAGCGATGAGTGCCCAGCGGCCGGATGTCGTATTCGAGTGCCATGCCAGCACTCTAGGCCGTTATCCGAAGTAACTCGGCCGGAAGGCACCGAGTTCGGCCTTCAGGTAGTGGGCGCCCGGGACGGGATTGAAATAGAAGGGCGGCACCTCGGCGAAGCCCAGGCTCTCGTAGAGGCCGCGGGCGGCTTCCATGTCGTCCAGCGTGTCCAGCAGCATGCTGGAGTAGCCGGCCTCGGTGGCGCGGTCCATCAGCGCCTGCGCCAGGATCCGGCCGAGGCCGAAGCGGCGAAAGGCCGGGCGCACGAACAGGCGCTTCATCTCGCAGGCGTTGGGGTAGTCAGCGTCAAGCAGCGGCCGGAAGGCGCCACTGCCGGCGACTGCGCCGTCCACGAGAGCCAGCAGCATCAGCCCGCCGGGCGGCGCATACGCACCGGGCAGCCCGGCCAGCTCTTCCTCGAAACCCTGGAAGCTCAGGTCTATGCCCAGGCTCTCGGCGTACTCGCGCAGCACGAGCCGTGTTTCCTGCCAGTCCTGGGCGGTTTCTGGCGTGATCAGTTGTATGTCGGGGCCAACCATTGCCAGCGAAGTTTAGCCAGAGGCGTCAGGTGGCAAATCCCAAGACCACGCGGCGCGTCTTGGCACTCTTCTTCTCGATCTTGGTCACAACAACGGCGCCGATCTCGGCCGTATTGCCGACATGCGTTCCCCCACAAGGCTGCAAGTCCACGCCCTCCACATCAATGACGCGAATACGCCCCAGCCCCCGCGGCGGCTGCACGCTCATCGAGCGCACAAGGCTGGGGTTGGCATCCAGCTCCTCCTCGCTGATCCAGCGATGGCCGACCGGATGAGCCTCGGCAACAAGGCGGGTCAGGCCGGCCTGGATGGCCTCCTTGTCGAAGGGCTCGTCGGTGTGGAAGTCCAGCCGGGCGTAGGCCTCGCTGATTGAGCAGCCGTCCACCGGATAGGGCAGCAGCGCGCAGAGCAAGTGGGTGGCGGTGTGGAAGCGCCGGTGGGCCTGGCGGCGCGCAGCGTCCACCTCGACCTGCACGGACATGCCAACGGCTGGCGGCTCGCCTTCGACCAGATGGACGATGGCGCCGGGCTGCTCCTTGCTCTTGCGCGTATCGGTGATGCGCCAGCGCCGCTCGCCGGCCACCAGCCAGCCGGTGTCGCCGGCCTGCCCGCCGCCGACCGGGTAGCAGACCGTGCGGTCGAGGATGGCGCCGCCCTCCCCTTGGCTCGTGACGGTGGCCACGCAGGCCAGCAGCGTCGCGTCCTCGCGGAACAGTTCTTCAGTGGTCATCAGCCCATCACCTCCAGTTCGACCTCGCCGCGTGGCGTGGCCAGGCGCGCCTTCAGGCCGTCACGTGCGTCGAAACCCAACAGGTGCACGCCGAGGTCGGGCATGCCGTCAGTCGGATGGGCCTCGCCCCATTCGATGAGCACGGGCAAGGCTTCGCGGCGCAGCCGGCGGCCATCGGCACGCAAGGCGATGCGCCAGTGCAGCGCGCCGCGCGAGGCCTCGACCGGCTCGCCGGCATCGACGCCCTCGCCGCGCCAGTAGGCCAGGGCTGCATCGAGGTTGGGCACGCGGGCCACCCAGTGGATGAGGCCCGGCCCCTGGGCCAGATGCTCGCGCAGGGCCGGCAGGTCAAGGTCGAACCAGCGCGTGCGCCCGGGCGCCGGCGCGTCGGGATCGATGGCAATGATTTCCAGATAGCAGCGCGGGTGCAGCGGGCCGCTGATGTTCAGCAACCGGTTGTGCGTGCCCATCAGCGCATGCTTGCCGCCGGGGCCGGGTGTCACGCCCAGTACGCGCTCGCACCAGGCAACGCCTGCTTCCAGCGTCGCGGCGCCGACGACGAGATGGTCCAGCTCCATGGTCATAACTTGACGTGCCCCAGCACCAGTGGTGTGACGTTGCCGCCTATCCAGATCACGCTGCCTTCGCGCTCCACATGGATGCGCCCGGCTCGGCCCAGCACCGTCCCTTGCGAAGCGACATAGCTCTCGGGCGCCATGCCGGCGCCGATCAGCCACTGTGCCAAGCCGGCGTTCAGGCTGCCGGTGACAGGGTCTTCCGGCACGCCGTCCGACGAGATGAAGGCTCGCACTTCGAACTGCAGCCCGTCACTGCGCGGCCCCACCGCACCCACCTTGTAGGGGCCTATGACGCCCAGCTCCAGGCCGCGCAGGCGAGCCCAGTCCGGGCGCAGCGCCAGCACCTGCTCGGCTGAGGCCAGCATCACGGCGCACCAGCCGGGGCCGTTGTCCACCCATTGATGGTCGACGATGTCCTCAGGCGCCAGGCCCAGGCCTTCGCGAATACGGCTCAGCGTCGCTTCTTCGACCGGGCCGCTGCGCTTGAGCGGCGGCGCAGCGAAGGACAGGTGCCCGTGCTCGTGGCGGATGGCCACCAGGCCCACGCCGCACTGCTGCATGATGACCTCGCCCTTGGGCTGGCCGCCGGCCGCCAGCCAGGCGTGGCAGCTGCCCAGCGTGGGGTGGCCGGCAAAGGGCAGCTCGCGCACGGTCGTGAAGATGCGCACGCGGTAGTCGGCCGCCGCGTCTGTGGGCGGCAGCAGGAAAGTGGTTTCGCTGAGATTGGTCCAGTTCGCGAACGCCTGCATCTCGGCGTCGCTCAGGCCATCGCCGTCCACGACGACGGCCAGGGGGTTGCCCTTCAGCGGGGCGGCGGTGAAGACATCGACTTGGGCGAAGCGGCGCAGTTCAGGCATCGTCGGCAGGTGGCGGTGCGGTCTGGAGATAGATCCCCGGCCGCACGACCTCCATGCCGCGATCCGGCGCCGCCAGGGCCTTGAAGCCGTGGCGGGCATAGAGCGGGTGAGCGTCTCGCGTGAACAGCATGAAGCGGCGCAAGCCTTGCAGGTCCGGGTGGGCGAGCAGTGATTGAACCATCCAATCGGCCAAACCCTGCCCCCTATGGTCTTCAAGGACATAGACGTCGCAGAGGTAACCAAACGTCGTGCGGTCGGTGACGACGCGCGCAAAGCCGACCTGACCTTGGCCCTGGGCATGCAAGGCGATACACAACGAATTCGCGATCGCGCGCTGCACGGTCGCCAGCGGAATGCCTTCGCTCCAGTAGGCCTGGGTCAGGAAGGCGTGGGCCGCAACGGTGTCGATGTCCTCGGCGGCGAAGCTGAGGCGGTACTCACCACGCTGCACGTCAGTCCCTCTGGGCGCATTCGCGGCTGAAACCTGCGGGCCGAGCGCTGGGCCGCTCCCGAGCCGGCCCGTCATGGCGATGTGCTTGCGGCTCAACGCCGCAAGCATCGCCGTCCCCTCGGGGGACCGGCCAAGGTACTCCTTGGACGAGGGGCTTCAATGACCACCGCCCAGATAAGCAGCTTGCACGGCGGGGTCGTTGCGCAGTTTCTCGGCCGGGCCGTGCACCGCGATGCGGCCGTTCTCCAGCACGTAGCCGTAGTCGGCCGCCTTCAACGCAGCAGCGGCGAACTGCTCGACGAGCAGCATGGTCACACCGCGAGCCTTGAGGCTTTCGATGATGCGGAACACCTCTTCCACGAGAATGGGCGCCAGGCCCATGGAGGGCTCGTCCAGCAGCACGACCTCCGGGTTGAGCATGGTGGCGCGCGCCATCGCGAGCATCTGCTGCTCGCCACCGGACAAAGTACCGGCGAGTTGCATGCGACGCTCCTTCAGGCGCGGGAACAGCTCCATGGCCTTTTCGAGGTCGGCCTCGATATCGCCCTTGGGCCGTGCGCCGGTGTAGCGCGGGAAGGCGCCCAGGCGCAGGTTGTCCGTCACCGTCATCGTCGCGAAGACGCGCCGGCCTTCGGGCGAATGGGCCAGGCCCTGGCGGGCGATGTGGTAACTCTCCAGGCCGTCGATGCGCTTGCCGTTGAGCGTGATCTCACCGGCGGTGGGCGCGATCATGCCGCTGACGGCACGCATGGTGGTCGTCTTGCCGGCGCCGTTGGAGCCGATCAGTGTGATGACCTGGCCCTTGGGCACCTCCAGCGAGATGCCATGCAGCACCTCGACCTTGCCGTAGCCGGCGTGCAGGTTCTTGATGGTGAGCATCAGGAGCCCCCCAGATAGGCTTCGATGACCTTCTCGTCGGCCTGCACCTCGGCGGGCAGACCCTCGGCGATCTTCTGGCCGAAGTCCAGCACGGAGACGCGGTCGCACAGGCTCATGACGACGTCCATGTGATGCTCGATGAGGATGACCGTGACGCCCGCGCCGCGGATCTTGCGGATGATCTCCAGCAGCTCCTTGATGTCGGGCGCCGTGAGGCCGGCCGCAGGCTCGTCCAGCAGCAGCAGTTGTGGGTCCAGCGCCAGCGCGCGGGCGATCTCCAGCAGGCGCTGCTTGCCATAGGGCAGGTTGCGCGCCTCCTCGGCCGCGAAGGCACCCAGGCCGACAAAGTCCAGCAGCGCGCGGGCACGGGACCGTTGCTCGCGGTCCTCGCGCAGGTAGCGCGGCAGGTGCAGCGCCACGTCGAGGAGGTTGCTCTTGAAGCTGTGGTGCAGGCCCACCAGCACGTTTTGCAGCGCCGTCATTTCGCCGAAGAGCTGCACGTTCTGGAAGGTGCGCGCAATGCCGGAGAGGGCGATATCGGACGAGGTGCGGCCGTTGACCGTCTGGCCGGCGAACAGCACCGTGCCGGCGGTGGGCTGGTAGATGCCGGTCAGCACGTTCATCATCGTGCTCTTGCCCGAGCCGTTGGGGCCGATGAGCCCGTGGATGCTGCCACGTTGGACGACCAGGTCCACGTTGTTCAGCGCCTTCAGGCCGCCGAACTGCATCAACACGCCGCTGGCCTTGAGCAACTCCGCCTCGCCCTGGGTGCTGGCACGCGTCAGCGCCGTGGCAGGCGCTTCGCCCGTGGCGGCGTCGACCTTGGCCTTGAGGTTCAGCGCATTGCGCACGAAGCCCACGATGCCGTCCTGCAGGTAGTAGACGACGAAGAGCGTGATGAGGCCGAAGATGGACAGGCGCCAGTCGGTCATCGTCTGCAGCTTGAACGAGAGGGCCGCGAGCGCGACGCTACCCACGACGGGGATGGCCGCGGCCTGCTTGCTGAGCTTGCCGCGCTTGAGGCCCACGGCCACCGACACGGCCACGATGATGGCCAGCACGACGGCGCCGATGCGGAAGACCTCCAGGTCATCCAGCAGCTTGGGCAGCATGACGATGATGGTGGCACCCAGCAGCGCGCCGGTGCGGGTCTTGCGGCCGCCCATGATGACGGCCAGCAGGAACATCACGGTCAGCTCGAAGTTGTAGGTGTTGGGGCTGATGTACTGCTCGGAGTAGGCATACAGCGAGCCGGCCAGGCCCGCCAGCGCGGCCGAGATGACGAAGGCGTAGACCTTGTAGCGGTAGACCGAGACGCCCATACAGTCCGACGCGACGGGGCTGCCACGCAGCGCCTCGAAAGCACGGCCCAGCTGCGAGTGCAGCACACGGTGCACGAAGACCAGCGACGCGATCAGGCAGGCCATCACCAGCCAGTAGTACTGCGTCTCGTCGAGCTGGTGGCCGAACAGCGTGGGCTTGGTCAGCGTGATGCCCATGGGACCTTCGGTCAGGAAGGTCATCTCGTTGATGAGGATCTGGATGATGGTGCCGAAGGCCAGCGTCACCATCGCGAGATAAGGGCCCGTCACGCGCAGCGCCGGCAGCGCCAGCATCGCGCCGAACACGGCCGTCACGGCGATGGCGGCCGGCAGCGTGACGAACACGGAGGCGTCGAGCTTGAGGATGAGCACGCCGGCCGTGTAGGCGCCGATGCCGAACAGGCCCGCATGGCCCAGCGACACCTGGCCGGTGTAGCCCACGACGATGTCCAGGCCGAACAGCACGATCGCATAGATCATGATGGTCTCGACCAGGTGGATGTAGTACGGGTTGCCGGAGGCGAGCGGGAAGACGGCGAGGGCCGCGATAGCCAAGGCGCCGAGAGCGAGTTTTTTTATATTCATGTTCTCAGCCAGTTGAGGACGGAGCTTTTCGCTTCGCTCAAAGGTCCATCCCGCAACATCATCAAACTTTCTTGATCGCGGTCTTGCCGAACAGGCCCGCCGGTTTCACGGCCAGCACGATCAGCAGCAGCACGAGGCCCGGCACGTCCTTGTAGCCAGTGGAGATGTAGAAGCCCGTCGTCGTCTCGGCGACGCCCAGGATGATGCCGCCCACGATGATGCCCATGCCGCTGGTCAGCCCGCCGATGATGGCGACGGCGAAGGCCTTCAGGCCCAGCACCGCGCCCATGGTGGCACCGGTCAGCGTCAGCGGCGCGATCAGCACGCCGGCAAAGGCGGCCGTCAGCGACGACAGCGCGTACGAGAACGTGATGACCAGGCCCGTGTTGATGCCCATCAGCTTGGCGGCGTCGCGGTCGTTGAAGGTCGCGACCACCGCCTTGCCATAGATGCTCTTGCGGTTGAAGACCTCGACGGCCAGCATCATGCCGACGGCGCCCACGATGACGAGGACCTCCATTGGCAGCACGTTGGCGCCCAGGAACTTCATCGGTGCCTCGGGCAGCGGCGACGGGAACTTCAGGTCGTCACGGCCCCAGACGTTCTCGGCCACGTTCTTGAAGATGATGCCCAGCGCGATGGTGGACATGATCCAGCCGAACTCGCTCTTGATCTTCAGCGCGGGCCGCACGCCAATGCGCTCGACGACCGCGCCCTGGACCGCCCCGAACAGGCACACCAGCGGGATCATCATCCAGTAGTTCACGCCCCAGCCCACCAGGCTCAAGCCCACGAGAGCGCCGAGCATCAGCGCGTCGCCCTGGCCGAAGTTGAGGGTGTCGCTGGTCGCGAAGGTGAGCTGGTAGCCGAAGGCGATGACGGCATAGATCATGCCCAGCGCGATGCCGCTGAATACGAGCTGGGTCAATATCTGCATATCAGTCCGATGCGTAGTGCATTCCCCAGCGACCGCCGCGGAACCGGCTTTGCCGGGCCGCTAGCGGTGCCCCCTTGAGGGGGCCGGCGAAGCCGGTAGGGGGTGGGCCCGTTCACTGCCTCTTCTTTTGTTCCAGGGCGCCCTTGGCGTTGACGTCCTTCACGCGCACATCGGAGGCCTTCTTGAAGTCGTCCGTGTAGGCGTAGACGACGCGCTGGCCCTTGACCTCGCCCATGACCGGGATGTTGGCCGTGATGGCCTCGTGGTCACCCTTGGAGAAGGGCTTGTTGTAGGTCGTCACGACGCCGTCGACGGGGGTCTTCAGGTCCTCCAGCGCGGCCTTGATCTTGGGGCCATCGGTGGAGTTGGCCTGCTTGATGGCCGCGGCCAGCAGGTAGATGGAGTCATAGCCCTGGGCGGCCGACACCGGCGACTCGATGCGCGAGTTCTTCGGGTTGAAGGTCTTCAGGTAGTTGATGATGAAGCTCTGGCGCTTCGGGGTCGTGGGCTCCTGGATGAAGGTCTGCGGCATGCGCGCGCCTTCGCCACCGGGGCCGGCGTTGTCGATGTAGTTGGCCATGGACAGCGTCCACGAGCCGATCATCGGCACCTTCCAGCCCAGCTTGGTCATGCCGTTGGCGATCTGGGCCAGCTCAGGGCCGATGCCATAGGTCAGCACAGCTTCTGCACCGGCCTCCTTGGCCTTGAGCAACTGGGCCGTCATGTCGACGTCCTTGATGTTGAACTTCTCGACGGCGACCGGCGTGATGCCCTTGAGCTTGAGCGCGGCCTCCAGGTCGGCGCGGCCGAGCTGGCCGTAGTTGGTCGAGTCGGCCAGGATGGCGACCTTCTTGAAGCCGCGCTTGGTGATCGCCTCTTCCACGATCATCGGCGCCTGGATGGAGTCGTGCGCCGCGTTGCGGAAGATGTAGTTGTCGGGCTGGGTCTCGAACTGCTTGGTGACGATGGAGCCCGTCGCCACGTTGTTCATCACCGGGATCTTGGCGTCTTGGTAGAAGCGCTGCGAGGCCAGGGCCACGCCGGTGTTGATGTAGCCGACCGTCGCGGCGACCTTTTCCTTGTTGATGAGCTCCTGGGCGATCTGCACGCCGCGCTCGTTCTTGGCCTCGTCGTCGCGCTCGATGAGCTGGATCTGCCGGCCCAGCACGCCGCCGGCCTTGTTGATCTCGTCGGCCGCAAGGCGCACGCCGTCACGCATGCTGACGCCCATCGAGGACGACCCGCCGGTGAAAGGCCCCGCCACACCGATCTTGATCGGCTCCGCTGCTTGTGCACCCAATGCCACCACTGCCGTCGCCACGGCCGTCCAGATCTGCTTCATCGTTGCCTCGTCTCCGTTATGCGTCCACCCCGGCGGCTTTGCCGGGGGCTACTGCATACGATGCCAGAGCGGCAACGAATTGGGGATATGGAAACCCGGGAGACAGGTAAAGGCCAGGGCTTCAGCTAGCTGTCAGGGTTCGGGATTAGGGCGCCGGCTCCGCGGCGACCTCCAGGGCCTCGTGCAGCACGCGGCCGAGCTTGGCGACGCCTTCGGCGATCAGCTCCGGCGTCAGTGTCACGAACGACAGGCGCAACGTGCGTGCATCAGCTTGGTGCGCGTAGAAGGCCGCGCCGGGCACAAAGGCAATGCCGGCGTCCACGGCCTGCGGCAGCAGGGCCATGGCGTCCAGGCCCTCGGGCAGGCGGATCCAGAAGAACATGCCGCCCTCGGGCGACAGGTACTCGCAACCGGCGGGCAGGTGCTCGGCCAGCGCGGTGGCCATGGCATCGCGGTTGGCCTTGTATTTGGCACGGATGGAAGGGATGTGGCCGTCCAGGAAGCCGTTGCGGATGACTTCGTACACGACGCGCTGGTTGAAGCCCGGCGTGTGAAGGTCGGCCGCCTGCTTGGCCTGCAGTAGCTTGGGGTACAGCTCGGAAGGCGCCACGATGTAGCCCAGGCGGAAGCCCGGCGTCAGCACCTTGGAAAACGATCCCAGATAGAGCGACCCTTCCGGCCACAAGCTGGACAGCGAGGCCGGCGGCGGCTGGTCGAACCACAGGTCGCCGTAGGGGTTGTCTTCCACGATGGGCACGCCGGCGCGCCGGGCCGCCTCGACGACCTCGACGCGGCGCTGCGCGCTCATGACGCGGCCGGTGGGGTTCTGGTAGTTGGGCAGCAGGTAGGCGAAGCGGGTGCCTGGTGCGTCGTGCGGCAGGGCGGCCAGGGCCTCGGGCAGCGGGCCCTGGCTGTCGCTGGCGAGGCTCGCGAAGATGGGCTCGTAGGGAGTGAAGGCCTGCAGCGCCCCTAGATAGGTGGGCGTCTCGACGGCCACCGGCGCACCGGCGTCGCACAGGATCTTGCCCACCAGGTCCAGGCCCTGCTGGGAACCGCTGGTGATGAGCACCTGGTCGGGCGTCACGTTCATGCCCAGCGTCGCGACGCGCGCCGCCACCCACTCGCGCAGCGGCGCAAAGCCCTCGCTGGCCGCGTACTGCAAGGCCTCGCGCGGGTTTTGCGTCAGCACGCGGTCGCAGGCCGCCTTCAGCGCGTCGACCGGGAAGGTGTCGGCGCTGGGCAGGCCGCCGGCCATGGACAAGATGCCGGGCTTTTCGGTGACCTTGAGGATCTCGCGAATGATGGACGGGTTCATCCGCGCGGCGCGGCGGGCTTGGGTCCAGACGGTGCTCATGGGGTTATTGGTTACGTTGGATTTCAAGACGCTCAGCCTAGCATCCAGTCGACCGCGGCACGGGCCTGCAAATCGGTGGAGTCGAACAAGGGCAAGGCCGCCGGAGAGCCGACGGGCAGGGACAACCCCAGCTCCGTGCACCCGAGGATGGCCGCCTGGGCACCGCGATCCGCCAGCGCCGCGACCTGGGCGCGCAGCGTCTCGCGGCCGGCCGGCTCGAAGCGGCCGCGGCACAGTTCTTCATAGATCAGGCGGTGCACCTCGGTGCGGCCGGCGTCGTCGGGGACGATGACGTCGATGCCGAAGCGCTCCTTCATGCGGTCCCGGTAGAAGGCCTGCTCCATCGTGAAGCGCGTGGCCAGCAGGCCGGCGCGCTTCACGCCGGCGGCGCGCAGCGCCTCGGCTGTGGCGTCCACGATGTGCAGCACCGGCAGGCCGGCGGCCCGCTCCACCTCACTGGCGACCAGGTGCATGGTGTTGGTGGCAATCAGCAGCGCCTCGGCGCCGGCCCGGCGCAGGCCCGCCGCCGCGTCACCCAGCACGCGAGCCGCCTGGGCCCAGTCGCCGGCAGACTGCATGGCGGCGATGGGCGCGAAGTCCACGCTGTGCAGCACCAGTTGCGCGCTGTGCAAGCCTCCCAGGCGGGCGGCGACGCCGCGGTTGATGAGGGCATAGAGATGCTGAGTGGATTCCCAGCTCATGCCACCCAAGATGCCTAGAGTTTTCATGCGGCCTGTCCTGCCAGGTTCATGCGCCAGCCGCGTGCCGGCTTCGCGACCGCACGGCCCTGCGGCATGGGCTGCAGCAACTGGAACTCCGCTTGCGGCCAGCCCTCGGCAACGATCTCCTGGCCCGCGGCCACCGTCAAGCCCTCGCCGGCGCGCAGCCAATGGTCGTCCGTGCCGCCAGAAATCGTCAGCCACAGCCGGCCGCTGGTCACGACGAGGCGGCGCGGCGCACGCGCGGCGGCCACGGTCAGCGCCTGTCCGGGCGCGAGTCGGGTCGTGAAGCTGTCGTTCATGGTGGATCTCCTTGCTGCTATGAGTTCACCGGTTGGCGCTTGCCCAGCCACACGACCGCGAGCACGGCGAGGGCGAAGGCGACGGTCATCGCGTCCAGCTTCTCGCCCAGCAGAGGCACGGCGAACAGCATGGACAAAAAGGGTTGCAGCACCTGCACCTGGCTGACCCGAAGCGTGCCGCCCAGGGCCAGGCCGCGGTACCAGGCAAAGAAGCCAATCCACATGGAGATCAGGGAGACGTAGGCAAAGCCGGCCCAGGCCGAGGCCGCCACCGGTGCCGTCGGGCGCGTCCACAGTGCCAGCGGCAGCGTGATGGGCAGGCTGATGACGAGCACCCAGCAGATGACCTGCTCCGCCGTGAACGCCTTGGACAACTGCACCCCGCTGACGTAGCCCGCCGATGCGCAGAGCACGGCGCCCAGCAGCAGCCCGTCGGCCATCTCCAACCCACCCGCACCGCGCCAGGCCGCAAAGCCAATCACCAGGCCCAGGCCGGCCAGCGCGCAGCCCCAGAAACCCCAGCTGGGCCGCTGGCGAAACGCCAGCGCGGCAATGACGGCGGTCGCCAGAGGCAGCACACCCGAGATGACGGAGGCATGTACGGCGTCCACATGCCGCACGGCAAAGCCCAGCAGCAGCGGCCAGCCGAACACGACGCCACCGGCCGTGAACGCGAGCAACCGCCATTCCGCGCCGCGCGGCCTGCGCGCACCGGTGACGAACAAGTAGGCGATGGACAGCAGCCCGGCGACGGCCGCACGGCCGAAGGCGACGAAGGCCGGGTCCAGTTGCGGCTCTTCAGCGCTGCCGCCGGCCAGCCGCGTCATCGGGATGCTGAGCGCAAACATCAGCACGCCCGCGACGCCCAGCAGCAGGCCGCGCGTTGCGTCAGACGCCGTCGTCGTGGAAACCGTGGTGGAGGTGGAAAACCCTGGCATGAACCCAGTCTAGGCACACAACCGATACAGAACCAGTACAGTTAACGAATCAGTCTCCGAATCTGTACTGCCATGCCGACCGGTACACATCCTCCGCTGCAGCGCGGCGCCAGCCTGCCGCTGGCCGGCCAGCTTGCCGAACGCTATGCCCAGCGCATCCGCGAACGGCTGTTGCTGCCCGGCGCCCGCCTGCCGTCGGTGCGCGACTGCGCCCGCCAGCATGGCGTGAGCCCGCACACCGTCGTCGCCGCCTACGACCAGCTCCAGGCCGCCGGCCTTCTGGAAGCGCGGCGCCAGCGCGGCTTCTTCGTGCGTGAGACGCGCTCTACCCAGGCCCGCACGCCGCGCGCGCCTGCAGTCGCCGCACCGCGCCAGGCGCCTATGGACGCCACTGCGTTAATCCGCGGCATGTTCGAGGCCGACGCAGCCCGCTCGCCGGGCCTGGGCACGCTGCCGGCCGACTGGCTGGACGCGGCGCTGCTGCAATCGGCCCTGCGCCAGGTGCGCGAGGCCGACGACCCGGCCCTGCAGGTCAGCTACGGCGACCCCAGCGGCGACGCGCGGTTGCGCAGGGCGCTGTCGCAGCGCCTGGGCGACCTGGGCATTCACGCCAGCCCCGCGCAGATCCTGGCAACACACGGCGCCACCCATGCGCTGGACCTGCTGATCCGCACCTACCTGCAGCCGGGCGACGCCGTGCTGGTGGACGACCCCGGCTGGGCCATCATGTTTGCGCGGCTGACGCAGGCGGGCATACGGCTGCTGCCCGTGCCTCGCGGCGCTCATGGGCCCGACCTCGATGTGCTCGCGGCGCTCGCCGCCGCGCATGCACCGCGCGCCTACCTGACCGTGTCGGTGCTGCACAACCCGACCGGCCACAGCCTGAGCCTGGCCGACGCCCACCGCCTGCTGCGCCTGGCCGACGAGCACGACTTCAACATCGTCGAGGACGACAGCTATGGCTTCCTCGCGCCCGAGCACACGCCCCGGCTGGCCGCGCTGGATGGGCTGCGCCGGGTCATCTACGTGGGCGGCTTCTCCAAGGTGCTGACGCCGGCGTGGCGCGTGGGCTACCTGGCCGCGGCACCCGAGCGCCTCACGGCGCTGACCGATACCAAGCTGCTGGACGGCCTGACCAGTTCGCCGGTGCTGGAGCGCGCCGTCGCCGTGTGCCTGGAGCAGGGCCGGCTGCGCCGCCATGCGCAGCGGCTGCGCGAGCGCCTGGCAGCCGCCCGCCAGCGCGTGTCCGCCCTGGCAGCCGCGCACGGCTTCAGCTGGGCCAGCCCACCCGAGGGCTTGTTCGGCTGGCTGGACGTGGGCGTGGACACCGAGCGCATCGCCCAGCCGCTGCTGGATGCCGGCTGGCTCACCGCGCCGGGCGCCCTCTTCAGCGCGACGCGCCGGCCCGGCTCGCTGATGCGCATCAACATGGCCACGTCGCAGGACGCCACGTTCTGGCGCGACTTGCGCGCCTGCGCGGACGCGCTCGGCGCCAGGACCTCACCCCCCTAGGTTCTATCCCCCCAATCCCTGGGGGCTCCCCCTGGCGCCGGCCCGTCCGGGCGCGTCCACTGTGCACCACTTCAAAGCACGGGGACGCCATGACCAAACTGCGCCTTCGCCACCTGCTCGGTGGCATGACCCTGGCCCTGGCCACGCTGTCGGCCCAGGCCGTCGGCATCGCCGGCGACGTGACGGTCCAGCTGCTCGCACCAGGCGGCCTGATGAACAGCCCCGGCGCCATCGCCGTGTCGCAGACCGTCCTCAACGCCGACCTGACCACCGGCGTGCAGGCCAGCAACCTGGGTGGCTCGGGCGACGTCAGCGGCTACATGCTGGACAACGAGAGGGTCTTCTTCTCGGACACCATGATCCTGCTGCGCGTGGCCGTGGGCGACGACACCGGCGACATCTACACGACCGGCTACCTGGGCAGCGGCGGTCAGCATGCGCGCTACCAGTTCGACGGCATCGTCTTCACCGGCCGCGCCATCACCAACATCCTGGTCTACGCCTTCGACGGCTTCGCGACCTCGGGCCCGGCCAGCGCCACCGGCCTGTTGAGCCCCGCCGATCCCGCGGTGCTGGTGCACCAGGTCGACGCCGACTCCATCGCCTTCGACCTCGACACGGAGGTCTTCAAGCACCGCTTCGCCGGCTCGTCCAACAACTACGCCGAGTTCCGCATCGACATCATCACGGCAGCGGTGCCCGAGCCGTCCACCGCGGCCTACCTGCTGCTGGCCGGCGGCCTGCTGACTGTTCTGCGTCGCCGGGCCGCACGCCGTGACTGAGTCCGACCTGTTCACGCTGGCGCGCTTCGAGCCGCTGGTGGGCAGCCGCTTCACGCTGCGGCTGGACGATGCGGCCGAGTTGCCGGCACGGCTCGTCGAGGCGCGCGCCGGCCGCGGCACCACGCCCGACGGCCGCCAGCCCTTCAGCCTGACCTTCGAGGCGCCGGCCGAGCCGCAACTGCCGCAGCACATCTATCGCGTCGAGCATCCGCAGCTCGACGCCATGGAGATCTTCCTCGTGCCCGTGGGCCGCACGGCCGAAGGGCTGCACTACGAAGCGGTATTCAGCTAGGAGACTGCCATGTCCACTCCCTTCCTGGGCGAGCTCAAGCTGCTGAGCTTTGCCTTCCCGCCCAAGGGCTGGGCCCTGTGCAACGGCCAGACGCTGCCGATCAACCAGAACCAGGCGCTGTTCGCGCTGCTGGGCACGACCTATGGCGGCAACGGGCAGACGACCTTCCGCCTGCCCGACCTGCGCGGCCGCTCGCCCATGCACCCCGGCAACGGCGTGGTGCTGGGTGAGTCCGCCGGCGCCGAAGCCGTCACGCTCACTGTGGCCCAGTTGCCGCCCCACACCCATGGCCTCGCAGGTACCGGTGACCTCGCCAATGCGGCCGTGCCCGGTGGCGCCCTGCCCGCAGCCAAGCCGCGCGGCGGCATCAACCGCTATGCGCCCTCCGGCGGCAATACGCCGATGGCCGGAGGCACTGTCGCCCTGCGCGGCGGCGGCCAGCCGCACGAGAACATGCAGCCCTTCACGGTGCTGAACTGGGTCATCGCGCTGCAGGGCATCTTCCCCAGCCGCAACTGAATCGAGGAGGCCACGATGTCTACTCCCTACATCGGCGAGATCCGCCTCTTCGCAGGCAACTTCGCACCCCGCGACTGGGCCTTGTGCCAGGGCCAGATCCTCTCGATTGCCGAGAACGAGGTGCTGTTCCAGCTCATAGGCACGACCTACGGCGGCGACGGGCAGCAGACCTTTGCGCTGCCGGACCTGCGTGGCCGCCTGCCGGTGCACCAGGGCCAGGGCCCAGGCCTCTCCGGCCGCACCATCGGCGAGCTGGGCGGCACCGAGTCCGTCACGCTGACGGTCGCGCAGATGCCGGCACACAGCCACGTGCTGCTCGCCAGCGGCGCGACCGCCAGCGCAGGCAGCCCCGCTGGCGCCCTGCTCGCGGCCACGCCCGTCAACAGCTACGACAGCACCGGCACGCCCGCCGCCACGATGGCCGGTGGCGCGATAGCCAGCACGGGTGGCAACCAGCCCCACGAGAACATGGGCCCGTCACTGACGCTGAACTACATCATTGCGTTGTTCGGCGTCTTCCCGAGCCAAGCCTGAGGAGCACGACATGTCCGACCCCTTCGTCGCCGAAATCCGCGTGCTGCCCTTCAACTTCGCGCCCGTCGGCTGGGCCACTTGCGACGGCCAGTTGCTGCCGATCAGCCAGAACACCGCCCTCTTCTCGCTGCTGGGCACCAACTATGGCGGCGACGGCAAGAGCACCTTCGGCTTGCCCCGCCTCACCGGCCGCTTCGCCATGGGTGAGGGCCAGGGGCCAGGCCTGAGCCAGCGCTCGCTGGGCGAGGACCTGGGCGCAGCCAGCGTCACGCTGCTCACGAGCGAAATGCCGGCCCACAACCACGACCTGAAGGCCGGAGCCTCGGGCCTGGCCGCCAGTCCCGCGGGGGCCTTGCCCGCGCCCGCTGCCAACGGCGCCAGCACCTATCGCGCGCCCGGCGCTCCCGCGCCCATGGCGGCGGATGCCATCGGCGTCGCGGGCGGCGGCCAGCCGCACGAGAACCGCCAGCCCTACCTGGGGCTGATGTTCTGCATCGCGCTGCAGGGCATCTTCCCGTCGCGCAACTGAAGGCCGCGATGGACTACCGCCTGCGCGCTGCAACGCCGGCCGACGAGGCCTGGCAACTGGCCATCTATGCCGGCACACGCGCCGACGAGATGGCCCTGTCGGGCTGGCCGCCCGAGCAGTGCGCCGCTTTCGTCGCGATGCAGCACCGTGCCCAGCAGCAGCACTATGCGCTGCACTTCCCGCGTTCGGTCTGCCATCTCATCCTGGTCGGCGATGACGTCGCTGGCCGGCTCTGGCTGGACGACCAGGGCGAGCGCCTGCACATCCTGGACATTGCGCTGCTGCCCGCCTGGCGCGGCCACGGCATAGGCACGCGCTGCCTGCAAGCCCTGGCCGACGAGGGTCGGCGCCTGAGCATCCACGTCGAGATCCACAACCCCGCCCGGCGGCTCTACGAGCGGCTGGGCTTCGTCGCCGAGGGCGCCGCCCAGGGCCTGTACCAGGCCATGCACCGCCCCGCCCGCCGCCCCCATACCGAGGAGTGCCTGCCATGATGAACAAGCGCGATTTCCTGAAGAGCGGCGCCACGGCCCTGGCTGCCGGCAGCGGCGCGACGGTGGCTATCGCTGCGGTGAAGCCCAGCCTGGGCCCGCAGTCCGGCCTGGCAAGCTGGAAGGCCCATGTGGGCCAGGGTTTCGAGGTGGACGGCCATGCGGTCACGTTGCGGACCGTCAGCGCGCTGAGGAGCCGCCAGCCCGGTGAGCAGTTCTCCTTGAGCTTCGCCGGCGAGTTGCCGGCAGGTCTGGGTGACGGCATCCACACGCTGACGCACCAGAACGGTGATGTCCAGGCCTTGTACCTGGCCCGCACGCCGGAAGGCCTGAGGGCCGATTTCTGCCGCTTGCGGGCTTAACAAAAAGTTCCCGCCAAGCGAGGGGTTTGTCACGAGCCGCGCACGCGGCTGCCGGCACAATTTGGCCGCTGCGAAATCGTTTCCGCGGCCCAGGTAGCGGCCATGACAGATCCCGTGAAATTTCTCGTTGTAGACGCCTTGGCCGGGGTGCAAACCTTCGCCCGCCAGTTGTTGCAAAGCCATGGTTTTGCGGCCGACAGCATCCTTTGCTGCGCCGATCCCGAGGCCGCCCTGGCGCAAGGCCTGGCCTTCAAGCCCCATTTCCTGATCACCGACTGGTTCCCCAAATCGCCACTGACCGGCCCACTGCTCTACCAGCGCCTGCGCGAGGTTCAGCCCACGCTGCACCTGTCGCTGCTGAGCTTTGACGTGACGCCCGAGCATGAGCGCGAGGCCAAGGCGCTGGGTGCCGAATTCTTGCTGAAGAAACCCTTCACGGCCGAGCAACTCAGAGCCGAGATGACGCGCTCGCTCGAAGCGCTGGCCAAGAACTCGCCCGGCCTGCATGGCCAGGTGAGGGACGTGATGCGCACCAGCCGCGCCGCGCTGCGGCCGCCCCTGCCGGTCATCCCGCCGCAGCCGGTCATCAAGCCCGGGGACAAGGTGCGCTACAACGGCGCCGTCCACGTGGCCCAGCACGTCGTGCACCGCCACGGCGAGACGGTCGTTCAGCTCAAGGGCCAGAACGCGCTGATCGCCATCGACAAACTGCAGTTGGCTTAGATCGCGACCACGAGCACCATCAGCAACGGGTAAGGCAAGGCCACCGTCGGCCGCAGCGCGCTCTTCAGGTACTCGCTGATCATCCCAAGGCCACTAGGCCGGCTCGCGAGCCAGTCGCTGTGCAGCTGCATGGCCGGCACATCGCTGCCAGCCTTCACTGCTGCTTCGACGACCAGCAGGCGATCGCCCAACCGGCCCTGGAAGGTCTTGAGCACCGCCTCCTGCAACCACAGCAGGGCCAGCAGCGCCAGGGCCAGCGTGTTGTCCTGCACCAGCACGGTCGCCGCAAAGGCCGCCAGCTTCACGACCAGGGCCGGGGCCTCGTAGCGCTCATGCTGGGCCTGCAGGGCCAGCCATTCATGGTGCAGGGCGTTCATTTCGCTTCGAGCACTTCCCAGCGCTCCATCAGCGCCATCAGCTCGGCGTCGATGTCGGCCGCGCGGTCCGTGACCTCGGCGATGCGCTTCGCACCCTGCGTGTACAGCTCGCTGCCGGCGATCAGCGCGTTGAGTTGCGTCTGCTCAGCCTCCAGCGCGGCGATCTGCTTGGGGATCTCGTCGAGCTCGCGCTGCTCCTTGTAGCTGAGCTTGCGCTTGGTCGCGACGACCGGTGCGGGCTCGGGCTCGGGCGGCGGCGTGGGTGCGGCGGCCTTGGGCGCCGACTGCGCCTGCAGGGCGGCTGCACGCCTGGACTGGGTCAGCCAGTCCTGCACGCTGCCTTCGTACTCGCGCCAGCGCGCGTCGCCCTCGAACACGATGGTGGAGGTGACCACGTTGTCCAGGAAGCGCCGGTCGTGGCTGACCAGGAAGACCGTGCCGTCGTAATCGGCCAGCAGTTCTTCCAGCAGCTCCAGCGTCTCGATGTCGAGGTCGTTGGTGGGTTCGTCCAGCACCAGCACGTTGGCCGGGCGGGCAAAGAGGCGGGCCAGCAGCAGGCGGTTGCGCTCGCCGCCGGACAGCGTGCGCACGGGCGAGTTGGCCCGCGCCGGCGAGAACAGGAAGTCGCCCAGGTAGCTCTTCACATGCTTCTTCTGGCTGCCGATCTCGATCCACTCCGAGCCAGGGCTGATGGTGTCGGCCAGCGTCGCGTCGAGGTTGAGCGCGTCGCGCATCTGGTCGAAGTAGGCGACCGACAGCCGCGAGCCCTGGCGCACCGTGCCGCTGTCGGGCGGCAGCTCGCCGAGGATCATCTTCAGCAGCGTGGTCTTGCCGGCGCCGTTGGGGCCGATGAGGCCCACCTTGTCGCCGCGCAGGATGGTGGCCGAGAAGTCGCGCACTATTGATCTCTCGCCATAGCTCTTGGACACGTCCTCCAGCTCCGCGACGATCTTGCCACTGGCGCCGCCGGTGTCGATGTCCAGGCGCACCTTGCCCTGCACGTCACGCCGCGCCGCGTGGGCCAGGCGCATGGCTTCCAGGCGCTGGATGCGCGCGACGGAGCGCGTTCGGCGGGCCTCCACACCCTTGCGAATCCAGATCTCCTCCTGCGCCAGCAGCTTGTCGAAGCGGGCATTGAACAGGGCCTCGTTCTCCAGCTCGTAGGCCTTGGCGGCCTGGAAGGCGGCGAAGTTGCCGGGGTAGCCGCGCAGTTGCCCACGGTCCAGCTCCACGATGCGGTTGGCCACGTTGTCCAGGAAGGCGCGGTCGTGGGTGATCAGCAGCAGCGAGCCCTTGAAGTCGTTCAGCAGGCCTTCCAGCCAGGTGATGGCGTCCAGGTCGAGGTGGTTGGTGGGCTCGTCCAGCAGCAGCACGTCGGGCTGGGCCACGAGTGCACGGCCCAGCGCCACGCGCTTCTTCAGGCCGCCGGACAGGCTGCCCACCAGCCGAGAGCCATCCAGCCCCAGGCGGTGCAGCGTCTCGTCGACGCGTTGCTCCCAGTTCCAGGCACCGATGTGCTCGATGCGCTCCTGCACCCAGGCTAGGTCGTCGTTCTCGTCGTGGCGCTCATAGCGCTCGCGCAAGGCCTTGGCCTCGGCCACGCCCTCGCTGACGACGTCGAAGATGGTGGCGTCGCCGCGCAGCTCGGGCTCCTGCGGCACATAGACGTTGGTCAGGCCCTGCTGTTGCTGCAGCAGGCCGTCGTCCAGCTTCTCTAGCCCGGCAAGGATTTTGAGCAACGAAGACTTACCGGTGCCGTTGCGGCCGATGAGGCCCACGCGCTCGCCGACCTCCAGCGAAAAGTTGGCGCCGTCGAGCAAGGCCACGTGGCCGAAAGCGAGATGCGCGTTTGTCAAGGAAAGGACTGCCATCTGGGGATTGTCCCCGACGCCCGTGCGGGGGGTAGCATCAACCGAGATATGGAACCCCTCGTCCAAGGCGTACCTTGGCCGGTCCCCCGAGGGGACGGCGATGCTTGCCGGATTGACCGTCAAGCACATCGCCATGGCGGGCCGGCTCGGGAGCGGCCCAGCGCTCGGCCCGCGATGTTCGCCCTTTTGCTTGTTGCACTGCAGGTCCAGGCCGACGAAGGCGAGATCGAATGGCAGGTCTACAACCAGCCGCCGCTGTCCATGCTGGACGGGCCCAACCGCGGCCAGGGCGTGCTCAACCTGGGCCTGGAGAAGCTGGTGCTGCCGGCCCTGCCGCAGTACCGTCACAAGATGGAAGAGGTGCCCATCAAGCGCCTCATCGTGGCGCTGAAAAGCCAGCCCCATGCCTGCGCCTTCGGCCTGCTCAGGAACGCCGAGCGCGAGCCGTTCATGCACTTCTCGCTGCCCATGCTGCCGCAACTGCCGCCGGGCGTCGTCGTGCGGCGCAACACCTATGACGAGCTGCAGCCCTTCCTGACGCGCGACGGCATGCTGCAGCTCAAGGCCTGGCTCGCAAGCGGCCATGGCCGCATCGGCGTGACGGACGGCCGCAGCTACGGCCAGGCGGTGGATGAGTTGCTGGCGCCACTGCGCGGCGGCCCGCGCGTGCCCACCGTGGCGGCGGGCACCCCCGTGCGCAACCTGCTGCAGATGGTGGTGCTGGGGCGCCTCGAGATGACGATGAGCCTGCCCTACGAGCCGCCTTATCTGGGCGTGGCCGAGGGTCTGAACGCCAAGGCGCTGCGCTTCGTGCCGCTGGCCGAGCAGCCGCGCCAGCTCTACGGCCACGTGGCCTGCGCGAAGACGCCTTTCGGCGAGGCCGTCATCCGCCAGGTGGATACGCTGCTGGCCCGCCCCGACGTGCAGGCCACGCTGACGGGCTATTACGAGCGCTGGCTGGATGACGAGTCGAGACAGCTCGCGCGCACGCTGCGCGCCGCTTCGCTTCCTTAGACGACCCTGAGTGCCGGCGGCTGCGCGGCCGACAAATGGGCCAGCACCTGCTGCATGGCGGCCGGGTCAGCCAGCAGGCGGCGGTGGCCCAGGTTCTCGGTCACGTGCAGGCGACCCGCTGAAAGACCGGCCAGCAAGGCCTGGCTGCCGCTCAGAGGGGCCGTCAGGTCACCTCGGTCGTGCACCAGCAGCGTCGGCTGGGCCAGGCGCTCGGCCAGCCAGGTGGGCTCGAACTGCTGCAGCGGCACGCCCTCGCGCTGCTCGATGTGGCCGCGCATGCGCGCCGCAAGGCCCTCGCCCGGCCCCATGGCCTGGGCAAACCAGCCGAGAAACTGCCCCGGCGGCGGTGCGAGGGCCAGCAGCGCCGCACGCCGCGCCGGCAGGCCGCGGGCCAGCGCATGGGCCGTGGCCATGGCGCCCAGGGAATGGGCCACCACGCCGTCCCAAGGGCCGAAGCGCGCGCTGACGGCGAACAAGGCCCTCACCCACTGCAGCAGGTTGCTGCGCCAGCCGCTGCTGCGGCCGTGCGCCGGCAGGTCCAGCAGCAGCGGCTCGAAGCCGCCCGCGGCCAGCGTGTCGCCCAGCGCCCGCAGTTGCTGCGCATCACCCGCCCAGCCGTGCGTGAGCAACACCTTGGGCCGCCCGGGCTGAATGTCGCTGCGCTGCCAGATGCTGATGTGGCCGCCTTCGAAAGGCAGGCGGCTCTCTGCCCAAGGCAGCGGCACGTCGCGCGAGCGGGCCAGGAACTTGGTGGGCACGGGCGTGAAGAACAGGCGCAGCGCGACGCGGGTGCCAAGGTCGGGCGACAGGCGGTGCAGGCCGCGCAGCAGCGCGGCGATGCCGCGTGCGGCCGGCGAGGCGTAGAAGGCGGCGGCGGGGTTATGAGCAGTCACGGGAATCTCCATATTTCGCACGACCGTGCGACGAAAAGGCAAGCGGAAAGAAGCGAGGGCATGGGAGTCGGCTTCAGGGGGCGGCGCGGCAGTCGTTCAGCAGGCGCTGCCAGGCACGCTCGGCGCGCTCGCCGGCGCGCGGGTCGCGCAGGAAGCGGGCGTCGTGCAGCAGGATGGTGAAGATGGCGTCCATCTCGAACACCATCTGCTCGGCGTCAAGGTCGGCGCGCAGGTGCCCGGCCTCCATGGCCTGCAGCACGGTGCGGCGCAGCGTGGCGCGCCAGCGCAGCACGCCGTCCAGCAGGTGCTCGCGCACGGGGCCTTCGCGGTCGTCGTATTCAAAGGCGCCCGCCGTATACAGGCAGGTCTTGTGGCGGTCGACGTCGCTGGCCCAGGCCAGCCAGCGGCGCATGACGGCCTGCAGCCGCTGCAGGCCCCGGGGCTCGCTCATCGCGGGCACGAAGACGGTCTGCACGAAGCGCTTGTCGAACTCCAGCAGCACGGCCACCTGCAACTGCTCGCGCGAGCCGACGCGCGAGAACACGCCGCTCTTGGACAGGTCCAGCCGCTTGGCGACCTCGCCAATGCTGATGCTCTCCAGCCCCTCGGTGACGGCCATGTCCAGCGCCGCGCCGACGATGGCGGCCAGCGTGGTTTCGGCGCGTTCGCTGCGGGTTTCCATGCCCGCAATTTAGCACGATCGTGCGGCGACCTTCAAATCAACCGTTCGGCGTGATGGCGCAGGTGGTCGTCGACGAAGCTGGCAATGAAGTAATAGCCGTGGTCGTAGCCTGCGTGCCGGCGCAGCGTGAGCGGCTGGCCCACGCTGGCGCAGGCGGTCTCGAACCGCTCGGGGTGCAATTGCTCGGCCAGGAACTTGTCGGCCAGGCCCTGGTCGATGAGGATGCCGCCAAGATAGGGCGCGGCCGCCTGGGCCTGTATCAGCGCGCTGGCGTCGTGCGCGGCCCAGGCGCCGCGGTCCTCACCCAGGTAGCCGGTGAAGGCCTTGTGGCCCCAGGGGCATTGCATGGGTGCGGCGATGGGTGCGAAGGCCGACAGCGACGCGAAGCGGCCTGGGTGGCGCAGCGCCAGCGTCAGTGCGCCGTGGCCGCCCATGGAGTGGCCGAACAAGCCCACGCGGCCCAATCCGGTCTCGCGCTGCACGAGTGGGATCAGCTCGTTCAGCAAATAGCTCTCCATGCGCCAATGTCTGGCCCATGGCGCCTGGGTGGCATCCAGGTAGAAGCCGGCACCGACGCCAAAGTCCCAGGCGTCTGCCTCGCCGGCCACACCGGCGCCACGCGGGCTGGTGTCAGGCATCAGCAGCGCCAGGCCCAGCTCGGCCGCCAGCCGCTGGGCGCCGGCCTTGGTGGTGAAGGTTTCTTCCGTGCAGGTCAGCCCGGCGAGATAGACGAGCAGCGCCTTCGGTCTGGGCGGCAGGTAGAGCGCAAAGCGCATGGGCAGCCCGATCTCGGCCGACTCATGGCGATGAAAACGCTGGCTGCCGCCAAAGCAGCGGTGTTCCGACAACAACTCCATCCGTGTCCTCAGGTCGCCATGTGTTGGTCGACTTTATCGAGCACGGCCTCCGGCGCGTCCGACTCGGCGGGGGTTTCGTTGTTGAGCACGGCCTGCATGCGGCCCGCATCGAGGTCGCCGGTCCACTTGCCCACGACGACGGTGGCCACGCCGTTGCCGATCAGGTTGGTCAGCGCGCGCGCTTCGGACATGAAGCGGTCTATGCCCAGGATCAGCGCGAGGCCCGCCACCGGCACGCCACCCACCGCCGACAGCGTGGCCGCCAGCACGATGAAGCCACTGCCCGTCACGCCCGCGGCGCCCTTGGAGGTCAGCAGCAGCACGCCCAGCAGCGTGATCTGCTGCATCAGCGTCATGGGCGTGTCGGTGGCCTGGGCGATGAAGACGGCCGCCATCGTCAGGTAGATGGAGGTGCCGTCCAGGTTGAACGAGTAGCCCGTGGGAATGACCAGGCCCACCGTGGACTTGCGCACGCCCAGGTTCTCCAGCTTGGCCATCATGCGCGGCAGCACCGACTCGCTGGACGAGGTGCCCAGCACGATGAACAGCTCTTCCTTGATGTACTTGATGAACTTCCAGACCGAGAAGCCGTGCAGCTTGGCGATGGTGCCCAGCACGATGAAGATGAAGATCAGGCAGGTGGCGTAGAACGCGCCCATCAGCTTGGCCAGCGACACCAGCGACCCCACGCCGTACTTGCCGATGGTGAAGGCCATCGCGCCGAAGGCACCGATGGGGGCGACCTTCATGATCATGCCGACGATGGCGAACAGCACGTGCGAGGTCTTCTCGATGCCGTCGAACACCAGCGTGCCACGGCCACCGAAGCGGTGCAGCGCAAAGCCGAACAGCAGAGCGAACAGCAGCACCTGCAGCATCTCGCCCTTGGCGAAGGCGTCCACCACCGTCGTCGGGATGATGGCGAGCAGGAAGTCCACCGTGCCCTGCAGCTTGCCGGGGCCGGTGTAGGCGGCGATGCCCTTGGTGTCGAGCGTCTTCGGGTCCACGTGCATGCCTTCGCCCGGCTGCAGCACGTTGACGACGACCAGGCCCACGATGAGCGCGACGGTCGACACGATCTCGAAGTACAGCAGCGCATAGCCGCCGGTCTTGCCGACGCGCTTCATGTCTTCCATGCCCGCGATGCCCACCACCACCGTGCAGAAGATGATGGGCGCGATGATCATCTTGATCAGCTTGATGAAGCCATCACCCAGCGGCTTGAGCGCCTCGCCCGTCTGCGGGAAGAAGTGGCCCACCAGCACGCCGATGACGATGGCCGTGATGACCTGGGCGTAGAGCGACCGATAGATGGGCGGGCGCCCGGTGGGGGTGGCAGCTTGCATGCGCGTCTCCATTCAGTTCTTCGAGCGGAACTGGCTGCGGCGCAGCTTAGGAGCTATCGGCCTCGGTGGCGACTGTGGCTTCCCACATGAATTGAAAAGGGGCGGTAAAGCCCGCCCCCGTCGCCCCCTTAAAACTCTACGACGGAGCGGATGGACTCGCCGCGGCGCATCAGCTCGAAGCCCTCATTGATCTGCTCAAGCTTCAGCTTGTGGGTGATCAGCTCGTCGATGCGGATCTTGCCCTCCATGAACCAGTCGACGATCTTGGGCACGTCGGTGCGGCCGCGCGCGCCGCCGAAGGCCGAGCCCTCCCATTTGCGGCCGGTGACGAGCTGGAAGGGCCGCGTGGAGATCTCGGCGCCGGCCGGTGCCACGCCGATGATGATGCTGCGCCCCCAGCCCTTGTGCGTGCACTCCAGCGCCTGGCGCATGAGCTGCACATTGCCCACGCATTCGAACGAATAGTCGGCGCCGCCGTCGGTCAACTGCACGAGGTGATCCACGACGTTGGGCACATCCTTGGGGTTGACGAAGTCAGTCATGCCGAACTGCCGCGCCATGGCCTCGCGGGCGGGGTTGATGTCCACACCGATGATCTTGCCGGCACCCACCATCTTGGCGCCCTGGATGACGTTCAACCCAATGCCACCCAGGCCGAAGACAACCACGTTGGCGCCCGCCTCCACCTTGGCCGTGAACAGCACGGCGCCGATGCCCGTGGTCACGCCGCAGCCGATGTAGCAGACCTTGTCGAAGGGCGCGTCGGGGCGGATCTTGGCGAGCGCGATGCCGGGCACGACGATGTGGTTGGCGAAGGTGCTGGTGCCCATGTAGTGGAAGACCGGCTCGCCATTGAGCTTGAAGCGTGAGGTGCCGTCGGGCATCAGGCCCTTGCCCTGCGTGGCGCGTATGGCCTGGCACAGGTTGGTCTTGCGGCTCAGGCAGAACTTGCACTGGCGGCATTCGGGCGTGTAGAGCGGGATGACGTGGTCGCCGGCCTTGAGCCAGGGCACCTTGCTTTCCAGCACGACACCGGCGCCCTCGTGGCCCAGCACGGCGGGGAACAGGCCTTCGGGGTCGGCGCCGGACAGCGTGAACTCGTCCGTATGGCAGATGCCGGTGGCCTTGACCTCCACCAGCACCTCGCCGTCCTGCGGACCCTCCAGGTCCAGCGTCTCTATGCTCAGCGGGGCACCGGCCTTGAAGGCGACGGCGGCGCGGGTCTTGATGCTCATTCAGCTACTCCTCCGCGCAACGCGCGATGACTAAGGTGTATTAAACAGCGGGCCGAGCGCTGGGCCGCTCCCGAGCCGGCCCGTCATGGCGATGCTTGCGGCTCAATGCCGCAAGCATCGCCGTCCCCTTGGGGGACCGGCCAAGGTACTCCTTGGACGAGGGGCTTCATTTCGGTCCTGCAGGTTGTAGATGGTCCAGGGCGGCGACCAGCTCGCGCGCTTCATGGCGGCACAGGCGCAAGCGACGCAGCAGCCAGGGGGTCAGGTCTTGCTGGCCGAGGTGCTCGGGCCAGGCGCCAGCGTCATGGTCGGGGGTTTCGGCAGTGTCGGCACCTGTGGGCAGTTCGCCCTTGAGGGTATCCACGGTCGCCTTGCGGGCCAGTGGCAGCGCGGCCTCGGCGCGGGCGGCGTCCAGCCGGGTGCCGCGGCGCTGCACCTGGTGCTGTACGGCGCCCAGCAGTGCCATCAGCCGGTAGCCGTGGCTGAGGGCAGATTCGATCTCGGCATCGGGCAGGCGCACGCTGAGCGGCTCCACGCGCGTGCGCTGGGCCGTGGCGGCCAGCACGGCCAGGGCGGCATAGGCTTGCTGGCGGCTCAGGCGCTGGGCGAGTTGCTCCTCGGCGCCGGGCATCCAGCGCAGCATGTTGTCCGCATGGCGGGCGAGCGCTCCGCGCAGCTGCTTGGCCAGGCGCGGCGCGGCGGCGCGTTCCCACGAGGGCAGCACGAAGCTGAAAAGCCAGGCCAGGCCTGCGCCAATGACGGTGTCAGCCAGGCGCTCGGCGATGGCGGGGTTGCTGCCGGGGTCCAGCATCAGCGGTTGCAGCAAGGCCATCAGCGTTGCGGCCGTGGCGGCGACGCGGTAGCGCCGGTTCACATAGGCGTGCGCCGTGCCGACGGCGGCGATGAAGCACAGACTTAAGCCTGGCACCCAGTGCACATGGGCCAGCAGCAACACGAGCAGGCAGCCCTGCACCGTGCCGATGATGCGCTCGTTGCGGCGCGACAGCGTCTGCTCCAGGTTGCCGCGCAACACCACGGCCACGCTCAGCATCAGCCAGAAGGGATGAGCCGCCCAGGGCAGAGCCGCCCCCAACGCATAGGCGACCGACAGCGCCAGCGCCGAGCGCAGCGCATGGCGCATGACGCCGGACTGCAGGTTCAAATGGTTCCTGAGCGCCTCCAGCGGCCAGCCCTCGGGCGACACGAAGGGCGCCAGGCGCTCGGGCGTCCACGGGCTTTCGGGATCATCGGTGCGTGCCTGGCGCGCGACCATGGCGGCCACGTCGTCCAGCATGTGGCCCAGGCGCGACTGCAGCGCCGAGACGAGATGGCTGCGCGAGTCGCCCTCCGGCGCGTGGATGTCGGCCAGCCGCGCGGCCAACTGCTCGCGCCAGGCTTCGACCGACACTTCGGGCAGCGGCGCGCCGTACTGGACGGTATCGGCCAGCGCATGCAGCACTTCTGCCAGTTGGCGCACCGCGTCGGCCAGCGCCGAGCGCCACTGCCGGCCCGGGAAGTCCTGGCCCAGATGCTCGGTGTCCAGTCGGCTGGCCAGCATCAGGTCGCGCAGCTCGATGAGGCCCAGCACCAGGTCGGTCTGCTTGCGGCTGCGCGGCGAGCGGCGCGCGGCGAAGACCTGGTCGCGCGCGGCCTGCAGCGAGTCGGCCAGCAGCACATCGTCGGCGATGGACACGCGCACATTGGCCTCGGCCCCGCCCACCGCGCCGGCGATGCGCTGCGCCCTGGAGAGCAACCGCCTCTCGGTGGCTCGCAGCGCGTTGGCCAGGGCCAGCTCGCGCAACCGGTGGCGCAGCACGACGGCCCCCATGCGCGCCCAGCCGGCATAGACGCAGCCGCCCAGGCCCACCCAGGCCGCATGCTCCCAGGGCGACGTGGCGCCGGCCGTGCGGTCCCAGGCCATGGAGAACACCATGGCCAGCACGGGGGCGAAGGACAGCGGCCCGGCGCGCAGGCCCCAGGCCAGGGTCATCAGCGACAGGAAGGTGATGACGGCGACCAGGGCCACGGTCAGCGCGAGCGAGTCGTCGGCGAGGCCCACCAGTGCCGTCACGAGGGCCGCGGCCGCCGCGGCGGGCAGCACGCGCGGCAGCACTCGCTGCGGCGGGTTGGGTACGTCGGTGAGGCTGGCACAGACGGCGCCACCCACGGCCGCGAGGCCCGCCGTCTCGCCGAACAGCGCGGCAACGACGACGTGCGTCACCGCGACGCCCAGCGCCACGCTGAGCCCGTTCAGGTGGGCCGCTTCGAGGCGCTTGAAGAACCTCATCACTTGACGATCATCTCCATGACCTTGCGCTCGTTGGCCGGCAGCTCGTGCACCGAGAACCAGCCCGACTTCTCGGGCCGGTAGATGTATTGCGGCGGCGTGCCGGCTGCGATGCGCTGCTTCAGCGGCGCGAGCGCTGCCTGGGCGGCGTCGCCCTGCCCCTGCTTCTGCAGCGCAGCGGCCTGCACGATGAGCGCCAGGTCGCTCCAGGCACCGCGGGCCAAAGCCTCGTCGGCACCTCGCTTGGCCGCGGCCGCGTCGCCATCGATCAGCGCCAGCCAGGCCTTGAGCGCCAGCGTGTCGGGGTCGCGCGGGTCGAGGATGAGAGCCTCCTTGATCTGAGCCCGGGCCGGCTCGGTGCGGCCGGCACGCAGCAGGTCCAGCGCGTAGTCGCGGCGTAGCGGCACCAGGCCCGTGCGCAGGCGCAGCACGGCGTCGTATTGCTTGAAAGCCTCGTCCCAGCGACCGTCCAGCGCCAGCGTCGCTGCCCTGCCCCACAGCGCCTCGGGCTGGTCGCCCTGGTAGGCCAGCACGGCCTCGTAGGCATGCAAGGCCTTCGGCACATCGCCCAGGCGGCGATAGTGGTCGGCCAGGGCCAGGTCGACGCGGAAGCGGTCCTCGCCCTTGAGCGCCTCGACGCCCTTGGCCAGGCCCGGCACGACCTCGCCGGCCAGTGGCGCGCCGCCATGCCAGAGCGCATCGGCCGTCGTCACGCGCAGCGCGCCGCTCTTGGGGTGGCGAGCCAGCGCGCGGCTGGAGAGTTCATGCGCGGCCTTGCCGTCGCCTTCCAGCGCCAGCGCATACAGGCGCGCACCCAGGGCACTTTCGTCATCGGGAGCGAGCTTGAGGGCGCGCTCGAACAGCGGCGTCGCCTCCGTCAGCTTGCCGTCCTCCAGCTTCTGGTTGCCGGCGTTGACGAGTGCCACCGGCAGGCTGGCGCTGGTGTCGCGCTGCGCGAAGGAGCGCTTCACGAGGGCACGCAGGGCCGGGTCCAGCGCGATCAGGCGCTCGCGCACGATCTCACGGCCGTCGTAGGCGTCACGCTTGGGCGAGGCCTCGGCGTTCGCGCCCTCGGCGAAATACTCCCACACCGAACCACCGGCGTAGCGGGACAGGAAGCCTTGGCGCGTCTTGGCGTCGCGGCCCTTGGCCTGCTGGTACAGCGCCTCGATCTCGCGCGCCTGGTCGGCCGTCATGACGCCGTGGACCTGGTGGGTCAGCTCGTGCAGCACGGTGTTGTACTTGTCGAAGATGCTGCGCTCGACGTCCTCGATGCCGGTGACGGTGAAGTAGCCGCCCATGCCACGCACGTCGTCCCACAAGCGCGAGTCGTATTCGATGCGCGCGTCCTTCAGCGCATGGGCCTGCGGCGTCTCGGACAGGCGCATCCACATGGGCTTGATGAAGTGAGTGGCACCACCCTCCACCAGCACCGGGATGAAGGCCTTCCACGGCGCCACTGACAAGGCCACGCGCTTCTGGTGGCGCGGCGACAAGTCCTTCCAGTTCAGCACATAGCGCTCGATGCCGGGCACGACGGGCATGGGCGTTGCAGCAAAGCGGCGCTCGTAGTCGGCACGGTGCACGTCGATGGCGAAGCGCTGCGACTCCAGCGACTTGGCCGCGATGGCATGTGCACGGCCCAGTTGCGGGCAGCGCTCCAGCACGGCGAGGCTGGTGCCCAGCGCCGTGTCGAAGTCGCCCTTCTCGAAGGCGTCGGACGCGCGCTTCACGTCGGCCAGCAACGGCGCGAAGCTGTCGCCCATGCGGGCGGCGAGCTGGCTGTAGTTTTCGCGGGCGTAGCCGTTGCCCAGCAGGTAGTGGGCGGCCTCGTGATGCTTGTTGAGGGCCACCGCGCCCTCGGCCGCCGCGATGGCGTCCTCGGTGCGGCCCAAGCGGATCAACGTGTCCGCCAGCGCAGCCAGACCGTCGGCCGTGCGCTCGGCGGCGATGCCCGCCTCCAGCTTTTGCAGCGAAGCGTCGAACTCGCGAAGTTGATAGTGGCGCTGGCCCAGGCCGCGCAGGGCCTGCGCCTTGTCGACGGGCCGCGTGGCGCGCTCCAGAGCCAGTTCGAAGCAGGCCCTGGCTCTATCAAAGTCACGCCGGTCCAGCGCCAGCCGACCGGCAGCCAGCAGGTCTATGGACTCGGCCTTGGCGTCAGTCAGAACGCCGCGCGTGCGGCGGTCGACGGCGGCGCCATCGTCGCGGGCAAACAACCATTGGTAGATGACGGCCCGCTCTGACACGTCGGGCTTGGGCAGCTTCAGCAGCGCGTCCAGGTCGGCGCGCGCGGCGGCGTACTGCTGCTGGGTCAGCAGCGCCTGCAGTTGGGTCGTGTCGGTGGCCGCATGTGCTGCGGCCAGGCTAAGGGATACGGCAAGGCCAACGGCCAGTTGACGCCAGGACATTCGGGCAGCTCCTTGGTGGAGCGCCGATGCTAATCGTCTGACGTGAACCCTGAAGCTTTCACCACCGGCCCCCAGTAGTCGCGCTCGGCCGCGAGGCGGGTCGCATAGTCGGCCGAGCCCAGGCTGAGCGGTTCGAAACCAAGCTTGGCCAGGGCTTCGATGACGACGGGGTCACGGACGGCCGCACGGGCCAGCTCGGCTAGCTTCTCGACCTGGGCCACCGGCACCTTGGCCGGCGCGAAGATGCCATAGCTTTCCACGCCCACGATGCCCTTGAAGCCCTGCTCCTCGAAGGTGGCCACGTCGGGCGCGAAGCGCGAGCGGGCCTTGTCCGTGACGCCCAGCAGTCGCACCCGGCCCGAGGGCAGGTGAGGCAGGAAGTCGCCGATGGAGAAGCAGCCCGAAGCGATCTGGCCACCCATCAGGTCCTGCATGCCGGGCGCGGCACCGCGATACGGCGCATGCGTGAGCTTGAGGCCCGCGGCGCGCTCGAACTGGTTGCCCAGGAAGTGAGGCATGGCGCCGGCCGCGGGCGAAGCGTAGGCGCCCTTGTCGGGGTTGGCCTTCACCCAGTCGGCAAACTGGGCCAGCGTCTTCACGGTGGCCGGCACCATGGGGCCCACGCCAAAGCCGCAGGTGGACAAGGCCAGCGGCGCGACGGGGGTGACGTCGGTCGCCGGGTTGTAGGCCAGCTTGCGGTAGGCATGCGGGTAGATGGTGAACATGGACGAGGGGCTGACGAGCAGCGTCTGCCCGTCGGGCGCGGCGTCCTTCAGCGCGGCGATGGCGATGCGCCCACCCGCGCCGACTTTCTGCTCCACGAGGACGGTCTCGGCCAGCTTGCCGCGCCAGGACTCGGCGATGCGGCGCGCCGTGGTGTCCACCGAACCACCGGCCGGGAAGCCGACGAGCAGGCGCGGCGGCTGGCCCTGGGCGGGCACAGCGAGCGGCAACGCGGCGAGCGACAGCAGGGCATGGCGGCGTTGGATCATGGCTTTTGTCTCCTGGGTTTGTCTTGATGGGGGACGGCCTGGGCGGTGGCAACCCAGGCCAGGCGTTCAAGGCCGGCCTTCAATGCGGGCCCGGATTCGCCGAGGGCGGCGAGCAGCGTGCGGTCGTGTTCGGCGACCGCTGCCTCCAGCTTGCTGAGCCGCCGCTTGCCGGCCGCCGTCAGGTGCAGGCCCCAGGCGCGCGCGTCCTCGGGCGCCTCGCGCCGCTCGGCCCAGCCCTGGGCGGTCAGCCAGTCGGTCAGCCGCAGCGCGCCGCTGCGGTGCAAACCCATGGCCTGGCCCAGCAGGCCCTGGCGCAGGCCGGGGTTGCGCGAGATCAGCTCCAGGGCCGCGAAGCGTTGCGGGCTGACATCCCATTCGGCGGTGGCGCGGTAGAAGTCCAGGTACAGCGCGTTCTGCGCGCGGCGCAGCGCATAGCCCAGCAAGCCGTCCAGCAACCCGTAGTCCACGCCCGGCACGGGCAGCATCAGGGCTTCGGGATCGGGGATGTCGGGCTTGCTCACGCCCTCAGATTAGTTTTTGTTGCGCACTGCAACTATCTCGCTTACCCTGAAGGCATGCGAATCCTGATTGCAGGCGGCGGTATTGGCGGGCTCACGGCGGCGCTGGCCCTGCATGCGCGCGGCCACGACGTGACCGTGCTGGAGGCCGTGCGCGAACCCAAGCCACTGGGCGTGGGCATCAACCTGCTGCCGCATGCGGTGGCGGTGCTGGACGAACTGGGCTTGCTGCCGGCCCTGCGCGCCATGGCCGTCGAGACCTCGGCGCTGGTGTTCGCCAACCGCCACGGCCAGGCGATCTACCGAGATGCGCGAGGGCTTGTCGGCGGCTACAGCCACCCGCAGTTCAGCGTCCATCGTGGTGAGCTGCAGATGCTGCTGTGGCGCGAGGCCTGCGCGCGCATGACGGTGCTGAGCGGCCAGCGCGTGACCGGCGTGCACGACGAGGGCGGCCGGGCCATCGCCGAGATCGAGACCACCGATGGCCCGCGCAAGCTGGCCGCCGACCTCGTCGTCGGCGCCGACGGCATCCACTCCGCGCTGCGCCGCCGGCTCGCGCCGGAGGAAAGCGCCCCCTGCTGGCGCGGCGTCATGATGTGGCGCGGCACATCCTGGGCACCGCCCTTCCTGGACGGCCGCACCATGGTGCAGGCCGGCCACAGCCGCGCCAAGTTCGTCGTCTACCCGATTGGCGCGCCACGGGCCGATGGCCTGCAGCTCATCAACTGGATTGCCGACCGCCGCGTGCGCGAGCCCGAGCCGGGCCTGACCGCCCCCGACCGCGCCGACTGGAGCCGTGCCGGCAAGCTGGAAGACCTGCTGCCCACCTTTGGCAGCTGGCACTTCGACTGGCTAGACGTGCCCGGCCTCATCCAAAGCGCCGAGCAGATGCTGGAGTGGCCCATGGTGGACCGCGACCCGTTGCCGCGCTGGCGCCTGGGGCGCACCACGCTGCTGGGCGACGCCGCGCACCCCATGTTCCCCATAGGCTCCAACGGCGCGACCCAGGCCATCCTGGACGCGAAGGCGCTGGCCGAAGCCCTTGCCCACCATGTCGGGCTGGAAGCGGCGCTGGCCGCCTACGAGGACGAACGCCGGCCGATGTGCGCCCGCATCGTCGAGATGAACCGCCGCGAAGGACTGGACGCCATCCTGGACCGCGTCGAGGCGCTGGCGCCGGATGGCTTTGCGCGGCTGGAGGACGTCATCGACCCGGCCGAGGTGGCCCGCGAGATCAACAGCTACAAGGCCGCCGCCGGGCATCGAACGAAGCCCTCTTGAGCGCAGGATCGGCGATCATGCGCCGATGGCCCGAATCCAGTTGGGGCGCTCCGTCCCGCCGCACGACCGACATCCCGTCGCCTGGTACCAGCCCGACGTGCTGTGGACCGCCGCCCGCCAGGTGCTGTCCTCCATGGATCAGTTGCGCAACCGCGATGGCCGCGAGAGCCAGCTGTTGCCGCTGGTGGTCATCGATCGCAGCCAGCCCGAGGCGGATGGAGACTCCAAGGGTGAGTACTGGTTCGACTTCATCGCCGACACCGGCGACGGCGGCAACGCGAGCTATGCCGTGGCGAATGCGGCGCTGGCGCCCGAGCTGACGCTGGACGGCGAGACCTTGCCGCGCGGCCAGTTGCTGCTGTTCGGCGGCGACCTCGCCTACCCGGCCGCCAGCACCGACGACTACCGCTACCGCTTCGTCGAAATGGTGGAGGCCGTGCGCAACGACTTCGCCGACACCATGGTGCGCGGGCGGCGGCTGACGCTCGCGGCCGTGCCGCAGAACCATGACTGGATGGACTCCGCGTCCACCTTCAGCCGCTACTTCGTGCGCGGCTACGACTCGGCGCCGCTGCTGGGCGCCGACATCCCGCAGCGCCAGTCCTATTTCTGCGTGAAGCTGCCCGGCGGCTGGTGGGTGCTGGCGCTGGACTTTGCGCTCACCCACGACATCGACCGCGACCAGTACGAGCAGTTCGAGACGCTGGCCGTGGGCGGCCATGGCAAACCGGCCTCGATAGGGCCCGACGACAAGGTCATCCTCATCTACCCCGAGCCCTACTGGACTCGCCCGATTGGCGATGGCGCGGACGAGAGCCACCCCAAGCGCTACCAGCGTCTGGAAGGCCTGCTGCGTGGCCGCATACGCCTGCGCCTGGCGGGCGACTTGCACCACTACGCGCGCTGGGACGCGGCGGACCTGGCCCAGGACGGCCGCCTCGTCATCTGCGGCTGCGGCGGCGCCTTCACCCACCCGACGCACACCAAGACAACGACGCGGCCGGTGCGGCTGCAGACCTTCGACACCCACGATTGCATCCCACCCGAGCCGCGCACCGACAAGCCGGCATTGGCCGTGGGGCTGACGGGCAAGGAAGCCGAAGGCGAACGCTTCGAGCGCGTCGAGACCACCGTCTACCCCAGCCAGGCGGCCTCGATCTCGCGCGTCTGGGCCAACCTGTTCGCCTTCCTGCCGCGCCGCGAAGGCGGCAATGGCAACGTGGGTTTCGCCGTGCTGCTGGGCGCGCTGTACTGGTTCAACGCCTACCTAAACTCCATGCCCTTCACCTGGTCGTTCCAGGCCGATGGCTTCCAGCCGCTGTGGACGTACGGGCCTGGCGACTACGGCGCCGCGCTGGCGCTGTGGTTCAAGGCCATGGTGTTCAGCCCGCTGGGCTTCTTGATGAACCTGCTGATGGCCTTCGGCTGCATGGCCATGGGCCGCGAGGCCATCGATGAGCTGTCACCGGACGACGGCCGCACCAAGCGCTGGGCCGTCACCTGGGGCATGGGCGCCGTGCATGCCCTCGTGCACGTGCTGGCCGTGTTCAGCCTGGAATTCGGCATGCACCTGCTCGTCAGCGGCTGGGGCTGGCTGGGCGACCGCGACCGATCCCTGGGCCTCATCGTGCACTCGCTGATCGTCGGCGCGGGCGTCTTCATCGGCGGCATGACGCTGGGCTCGGCGCTGTTTGGCGGCTACCTGGCGCTGATGTCGCGCCTGGGGCTGTTGACCAACAACGGCTACTCGGCCCTGTCCGAGCAGGACCACAAGGGGTTTTTGCGCTTTCGCGTCGGTGCCGACGGCGGCCTGACGGCCTACTTCGTGGCGCTGGACCGCGTACCGCGGCGCTGGAAGACATCGACCGGCCCCGGCCCGGTCTGGCTGGCGGACGACCCCGAGGCCACGCAGCCTCGGGTGCACGACCGCTTCAAAGTCTAGGCTTTCAACATTTCCGCGGCGATGAGCCGCACCGGCGCGCTGCCGTAGGTGAGGAACCGCTCGTGGAAGCGCTTGAGGTCAAAGCCTGAACGGGCCTTGAGCTGCTCGCGCAGCGCGAAGATCTCGCCGTAGCCGCTTAAATATCTCGTTAGCTGCGCCGAGCAGAGCTGCACGCGGCGCGGGCCGCCTAGGCCGCGGCCGACCACCGCGTGACGCGCGTCACGCGTTGAGCCGCTCCCGCGTGGCTCTGCCCACCGAGGCGGCCTAGGATGGCGCCCGCCATGAACGTATTGATCCGCCTCGCCGCCGCCATCCTGCCAGCGGTGCTGCTGGGGCTGGCTGCACCGGGGGCGGCCCGGGCGCAGGCGGCAGCGGGACCGGAGGTGCAATGGCTGATCTACGATCTGCCTCCGCTCTACATCACCCAGGGCGCAAACCAGGGTCGGGGCGTGTTGGACCGACTGCTGCGCGAGGTGCTGCTGCCGCGGTTGACGGGCCTGCAGCACATCACCGTCACCATGCCGCCCAAGCGGCTGGAGGCAAGCCTGCAGCAGCTGCCCAATGCCTGCGTGCTGGGCATACTCAAGAACGCCGAGCGGGAGAGCTATCTCTACTTCTCGCATCCCTTCCCGATCTCCGCTGCCCCGGCTTTGCTGGTGCGTCGAGCCGACCTGGAGCGATGGCGCCCGCTGCTGGACGACCAGGGCCGGCTGTCGCTGCGTGCCTGGCTGCAGCGGCCGGACACGCGCTTCGGCATGGCCGAGGGTCGGGCCTACGGCGCCACGGTGGACGGGTTGCTGGACGCGCAGCCGGCGGGCCGCATCGACAAGGTCACCAGCCGGAACCCGACGCTGAACCTGATGCAGATGCTGCGGCGCGACCGCATCGATGCGCTGCTGGTGCTGCCCTTCGAGCCCGCTCAGCTGGCGGGCGAGGCGGGACTCGACCCTGACCAGTTGCAGATGCTGCCGCTGCAGGAGCAGGGGCCCACCCGCGAGGGCCATGTGGCCTGCGTGCGAACGCCGCTGGGCGCGGAGGTGGTGCGGCGGGCCGACGAGGTGCTGGCGAGCGCGGCATTCCGGCATCGGCTGACGGCCCGCCCGGGCCGCAAGCCATCGCCCTGATCAGCGCGTCATCTCGGCGGCGATGAGGCGCACCGGCGCGCTGCCATAGCTGAGGAACTGCTCGTGGAAGCGCTTGAGGTCGAAGCCCGCGACACCGGCCTTGGCTTTCAACTGCTCGCGCAGCGCAAAGATCTCGCTGTAGCCGCTGAAGTAGCTCGTCAGCTGCACGGAGCTGAGCTGCACGCGGCGCCACTTTTCCTTGGCCTCACGCTCGGTCTGGAAGGCCTGGCGCACCAGCAGGTCCAGCGCGTCCTTCTCGCTCATGCCCAGCACGTGCACGCTGTAGTCCAGCACAGTGTTGGTGACCGAGCGCAGATGCCACTTGCCCCACATCAGCGTCATCTCGGGCGAGGCGCCATAGCCGCTCTCGATCATCATGCGCTCGCCGTAGACGGCCCAGCCCTCCACCATCGCGCCATTGCCGAACAAGGCCTTGACCTTGCTCGGCGCGCGGTTGGCGTGCACGAGCTGGGTGTAATGGCCGGGAATGGCCTCGTGGATGTTGAGGATCTGCAGGATCCAGTGGTTGTACTCGCGCAGCGAGCTTTCGGCCTCCTCGGGCGTCAGGTCGTCCAGCGGCGTGACGTTGTAGTAGGTCTTGTCCTGCGGCCGGTAGGCACCGGGCGCCTCGATGCTGGCTCCCGCCACGCCGCGCTCGTACTCGGGCGTCTCGCGCACCGCCAGCGGCTTGCTGGCGTCTTGCGTGAGCAGGTCATGATCGCGCACCCAGGCTTCGAGCTGCGGGATCTGGGCGCGGATCTCGTCGACGAAGCGCTCGCGCGCGACATGCCGCTCACTGAGCTTGGCAATGACGCGGCCGATGAGGGCAAAGCGGTCGCTGGGCGGCGGCTCGCTGCCGATCACGGTGGGCCACAGCGCGGTGGCCTGCGTGTGCATGCTGGCCAGCACTTCCTCGCGGCGCTGCTGGGCCAGCTCATAGGTCTGCTTCGCGGTGCGGGCCGACTGGATGTCGTGCGCGAACTTGGGCTCGTACAGCTCGGCACCGATGCGGAAGGGCCGGCGCGCCGCGGGCAGCAGCCGCTTGAGGTAGGCCACATAGCCGTTCACGGCGGCGCGCGCCTGCGCGAGAGGTGCCTTGAGGCTTGCTGCCTGGCCGGCCTCGGCGGCACGCTTGGCGATATCGTCCAGCACGCCCAGCACGCCCGGCGCCTGCTGGATGGCAAGCTCCGTGTGCTCACGCGTGACGCCGGACAGGCTGGCCTGGGCCGCGCGGTAATAGGCCGGCAGCGCCGCCACGCGCGGCTTCAAGGCCTTGAGCCGAGCCGGCAGTGCGGCGTGCTCGGTGTTCAGCAGCAAGTCCATCGCCGCGGCAGGGTTGTGCTCGGCCGGGTTCCACGACCATTCGCGCAGCACGTCCAGCCGCCACAGGTCACTCTGCAGCTTGGCGACCAGCATCGCGCGGTCCATGCGCTGACTGGTGTTCAGCGGGCCATCGGGCTGGCGCTCGAATTCGGCCAGCCAATGCTTCAGGAAGCCTCGCATGCGGTCGCGCTGGGCGCCGCTGGGCAGCGTCACGCGCGGCGCGAACTCGAAGCGGCCGGCAGCGACGGCGGCGTCGGGGTCCAGCGGCCACAGCGCTTCCAGGAATTTCTCGGTCAGCTTGTCGAAGCTGGCGTCTTGCGCGATGGCCGGCAACGCGAAAACGGACAAGCCGAATGCGGCGAACTCACGACGCTTCATGCCTGGGCCTCCTCAATGGCGTCCTCTAGGGCATCGATGAACATTTCGGCGACGTCAAAGCCCGCCTGGTCGGTGATCTCCTGGAAGCAGGTCGGGCTGGTCACGTTGATCTCGGTGACGTTCTCGCCAATGACGTCCAGGCCCACCAGCAGCAGGCCACGCTTCACGAGGATGGGGCCCAGGTACTCGGCGATCTCGCGGTCGCGGGCCGTCAGCTCGCGGGCCACGCCCTTGCCACCGGCCGCGAGGTTGCCACGCACCTCGCCGCCCTGCGGGATGCGCGCGAGGCAGAAAGGCACCGGCTTGCCGCCGATGATGAGGATGCGCTTGTCGCCCTCGCTGATGGCGGGGATGAAGCGCTGCACCATGACCGTCTCGGCGCCGCCCTTGTTCAGCGTCTCGATGATGCTGCCCAGGTTGAGACCGTCTTCCTTCACGCGAAAGATGCCCATGCCGCCCATGCCGTCCAGGGGCTTCAAGATGATGTCGCGCTGCTCGGCGTGGAAGGCACGGATTTCGGCCGGGTCGCGCGTGACCAGTGTGGGCGAGATGAACTGCGGAAACTCCATGATCGCGAGCTTCTCGGGGTGCTCGCGCAGGCTGCTTGGCTTGTTGAAGACCTTGGCGCCCTCGCGCTCGGCCTGACTGAGCAGGTGGGTGGCATAGAAGAACTCGCTGTCGAACGGCGGGTCCTTGCGCATCAGCACGGCGTCCACGTCGGCCAAGGCAACGTCGGCGGTGGCCGTGACCGTGTACCAGTCGTCAGCGTCGCCGGTCAGCGCGATGGTCAGCGCCTGGCGCGCCGTCACGCGGCCGCCGCGCAGCCAGACGAGTTGCTGGGGCTCGCAGGCGAGGATGGTGTGACCACGCTTCGTGGCCTCGCGCATCATCGCGAAGGTGGAGTCCTTGTAGGTCTTGAAGGTGGCGAGCGGGTCGGCGACGAAGAGCAGCTTCATGGTCTGGTCGGTAGCGGGGAATGCACCGGCCAGTGTTGCACAGCGTCGCCGTCAGGGCCGAACGTAAGGACTCAGCGCCGCCTGCGCGCTATCCGCGATCTGGCGCCAATGCTCGCGACGCTGGCGCGCACGGGCGCGATGCTTGGCCTTGAGCTGCTCCAGCGGCACCACGGCGGCGGGCACAGGCATCTCGTAGCCGTGCGGGCTTGTGAGCCGGCCACCGAAGCCCTGCCAGAAGTCGTCGTAGGAGCGCTTGAAGCCCGCTGCATAACAGGCCTCGAAGGCGATCTGGTTGGTGTCGCGCACGCCCACGATGCGCGGCTGGCCCAGCGCGCTGGCCACGCCGTTCAGCGCGGCCAGGTCGAAATAGGCCGGCCAGTTCTGCGGGAAGTCGGTGCGAAAGCGCGCCAGTGCCGGCTCGGCCGATTGCAGGGACTGGTTGCGGGTGGCGAACAGCACCGGGCCACGGCCTTCGGCGCCCAGGCGCGCGGCATCGACGAAGGCGAAGGCAACTTCATGCAGCGTCTCGCCGCGGCTGCGCAACGCCAGGCTCAACGGGCCTTCGTGGCGGGTGCCGGCATTGGCCCGCAACCGGATCTCGTAGCCGGCGCCACGGGTCGCGTCGCGCCACAGCCGCACGCCGTCGCCATGCAGGGCCGGCAGCATCTGGGGTGCGAAACGCGCCTGTTCAAAGCGGAAGTGGTCCAGCACGCAGGCCATGCGATCGCCAACGCCGAGGTTGCGCGACAGGAAATGGCGGTGGCTGATGAAGAACAGCGAATCGGCCTGCCGCTGGGCACCCAGCAGCCGGGCAAAGGCTGGGATGGCGAAGAGCTCCGCCAGCGCCTCCCGCTCGCCCAGCATGCGGCCAGCTCCGAGCAGCACGCGAAGCGCGTCGGGCAAGCCCTCGGTGCGGGCTTGCTGCCAGGCATGGCCGGCGATGCGGCCCAGCATCTGCAGGCTGCTCGGCGGCGCCGCCATGGGGCGGTTTTGCGCGGACGAAGGGAACAACAAAGGCTCGGCCGGTGATCTCGGGGGGGGCGGATCGCCGTCGAACCTCCAGGCCTCAACCCGTCGACAGCTTGCAGACAGCTTAACGACAGATTTAGGAAGCGACCATGCCCCTGCCCCTTGAATCGGGGCCAGCGTGTCGCTTGGAGCGGCCGGCGTGACTTATGCCCGCCCGGTCGGCGCGCGCCAGGACGCCACGACCGTGGCGATACCGCCGGCCACGATGCCCCAGAAGGCCGCACCTATGCCCAGGGCCTGCACACCGGACAGGCAGACGAGAAAAGTCAGGATGGCCGCGTCGCGGTGGGCCTCCTCCTTCAGCGCGGCGGCCAGTGCGCCGGCGATGGTGCCCAGCAACGCCAAGCCCGCGATGGCCGCAACCAGCTCACGCGGGAAGGCCGTCAGCACCATCGCGACAGCGCCGCCGGCCAGGCCCACCAGGATGTAGAACAGGCCCGCGGCGATGGAGGCCGTGTAGCGCCGCGCCGGGTCTTCGTGGGCTTCGCGGCCCATGCAGATGGCGGCCGTGATGGCGGCGAGGTTGAAGGCATAGCCGCCAAAGGGCGCCAGCAGCGTCGTCGCAGCGCCGGTCACGGCGATGGTGGCGGATACGGGCGTCTGGTAGCCGCTGGCACGCTGGGCAGCGACGCCGGGCAGGTTCTGCGAAGCCATCGTGACAAGGAAGAGCGGCAAGGCCACGCCCACGATGGCGTTGGCGCTGAAGGACGGCGTCGTCCAGACCGGCAGCGCGAAGACATGCGACGTGTCGACGCCGGCAAAGCTCAGCCGGCCCTGGGCCAGCGCGACGGCGACGCCCACCAGCAGCACGCCAGGCACGGCGTAGCGCGGCCAGAACCTGCGACCGGCGAGATACGCCGCGGCCATGGGCAGCACGAGGCTGGGCGCCGTGACGGCACTGCCCACGGCGTCCAGCCCAAAGCGAGCCAGCACGCCGGCCAGCAGCGCCGAGGCAATGGCGATGGGGATGCGGTCCATCAGCTTCTCGAACCAGCCGCTGGCGCCGGCCCAGACGATGAGCAGGCCGCAGACGATGAAAGCGCCTATAGCCTCGGGCATGCTTACGCCCGCAGTGGATGCCAGCAGGGCCGCGCCGGGTGTCGACCAGGCCGTCAGGATAGGCTGGCGCGTCCACAGGCTCAAGACGAGGCTGGTAACGCCCATGCCCAGGCCCAGGGCCCACAGCCAGGAGGCCGTCTGCGCGGGCGTGGCGCCCAGCGCGACGGTGGCCTGGAAGATGATGGCCACCGAGCTGGTGTAGCCCACCAGCACCGCGACGAAGCCTGCCACCACGGTGGACGGCGAAATGTCTTGCACCACAGAACGCATGCAGCCAGCATAGCCGCCACCCAGGGAGGGTCTGCACAGCCCCTGTGGGTCGCGGCGAGGTCTTTGCCGGATGCTGGGCGACGTCGCAGACCGCCGCCCAGGCTCGCTGCCTGGGCCAGGTCGGCGGCGCCGTCCAGCGCCGGCAAAGCCACGCCCCGAAGGGTTTGCGAGATAACCGGCCCGCAAGGGTGTTACGCTGCAAGGCAGGGGCTGCGAGCCCCTGCCTTGCAACCCGCCTACTTGCAGGCCGGTTCTCTCGCAAACGCGGCCCGCAGGGGTTGTGCAGACCCTCCCTAGACGAAAGGGCACGACGGATGTGCCGTTTTCTCGCCTACTCGGGCGACGCGATCTATCTGGAAGACTTGGTCTGCAAGCCGCGCCATTCGCTGGTGCGCCAAAGCCTGCAGGCCGAACAAGCCAAGTCGGTGACCAATGGCGACGGCTTCGGCATCGGCTGGTATGGCGAGCGCGACACGCCGGGCGTGTACCGCGAGGTCATGCCCGCCTGGAGCGACGAGAACCTGCTGGCCTTGTGCGCCAACGTGCGCTCCCACCTCTTCATGGCCCATGTGCGGGCCGCGACGGGCGGCGGCGTGTCACGGCTGAACTGCCACCCCTTCACCTTGGGGCCCTACCTCTTCATTCACAACGGCCAGATCGGCGACTTCCCGCGCCTGCGCCGCGGCATGGAAGCGCAGTTGCCCGACGAGCTCTACGACCTGCGCCGCGGCGCGACGGATTCGGAGCTGCTGTTCCTGCTCATCATGGCCCGCGTGACGGCCGGCGCGAGCGTGGAGGCGGCGACGCGCCAGGTGCTGCTGGACACGGTGGACGAGATGGAGGTGCGCGGCATCACGACGCCGCTGCGCTTCTCGGCCGCGCTGGCCGACGGCGAGCAGCTCTGGGCCGTGCGCTGGGCCAGCGACGACAAGCCGCCCAGCCTCTACCTCAAGCCCCAACCCGGCGGCTGGGCCATCGCGTCCGAGCCGCTGGGTGACGACGCCGAGTCCTGGCAGCCGCTGGCCAAGGGGGAGTTGGTGCACGTGCACGACGGGCGCATCGAGCGACGGCTGCTCTGCAGCAGCTAAGGCTTCTTGCGGCCCAGGCCCCAAAGCAGCAGCGCACCGACGGCCAGCACCGCCACGCCCACGACGGCGCCCGCCTTCACATAGACCAGGCTGGACCACAGCACATAGGCGCTGCAGGCGCTGAACAGCAGCGGCATCCACGGATACAGCGGCACGCGAAAAGGCCGCGGCCTGTCGGGCTCGCGCCGGCGCAGCACGATGAGGGCCAGGCCGCTGAGCACCAGGAAGAACCAGTAGACCGGCGACAGGTAGTCCACCATCGTCGAGAAACCGCCGCGCGTCAGGTCACCCAGGCCCACCAGCAGCAAGGCCACGACCGAGGTTGCGACGACGGCCGCACTGGGCGTGCCGCGGCGCGCGTTCCAGTGCGCCAGCCGCCATTCGGCCGCCAGGTCCCGCGCCGCCGCATAGGTGGTGCGCGGGCCGGCAATCAGGATGGCGTTCATGACCGACAGCGCGGTCAGCGTGACGACGCCCACCATCAGCAGCTCGGCGCCCCGGCCGAAGGCGATGCGCATCAAGTCAGCGGCGGGCGCCTCGCTGCGCGCCAAACCCGGCAGGCCCAGCACGCTCACATAGGCCCAGTTGGCCAGCAGGTACAGGCCCATCACCACGCCCAGGCCCAGCAGCAGCGCTTTCACGATGCCGCGGCGCTCGTCCAGCATCTCGGCCGACAGCGTCGCCGCGTCGCTCCAGCCGCCATAGGCCAGGAAGACGAAGACCATGGCGACGCCCCAATCGGTGCTGGCCGTCGCGGCACCCTGGGTCACCGGCGGCCTGCCATAGGCACCCGCCGCGAGGCCCATCAACAACAGGCCCACGATGACCAGGGCCGTGAGCCCGAGCTGTGTGCCCAGGCCCACGCGCACGCCCAGCAGGTTGAGCCCGGTCAGCCCCACGATGAGGCCGGCCGCCAGCAGCGCGCTGACATGCGTGCCCAGCCAGGGGCTCAGGTCCACGGCCTGGGCGAGGTAGTCGCCGAAGACGAAACCCAGCAGCGCCATCGAGCCCGTGTGGATGACAGCGAAGCGCGACCACGCGAACAAAAAGCCCAGCCTATGCCCGAAGGCGCGGCGCAGGAAGTGATAGTCGCCGCCCGCATCGGGGAAGGCCGCCGCCAGTTCCGCAAAGCACAGCGCGCCGACAAAGGACAGCACGCCGCCCAGTGCCCAGGCGAGATACAGCTGACCAGCGTCCGGCAGCGACTGCGCCACCATGGGCGAAGTCTTGAAGATGCCGGCGCCGACGACCATGCCCACGCACAGCGCGCCGGCGTGCCGGGTATGCAGGCGGCGCTCGGGCACCGCCTGCATCAGATTTCCACTTTGGAGCCCAGCTCGACGATGCGGTTGGTCGGCAGGTGCAGGAAGTCGGCCGCCGCGGCCGCGTTGCGGTGCATGCTGGCGAAGAGCTTCTCGCGCCACAGCGCCATGCCCGAGCCAATCGTCGGGATGACGATGTCGCGGCTCAGGAAGTAGCTGGTCTCCATCTCGTCGAGCTGCACGCCGTGCTTCTTCAACAGGGCCAGCGCCTCGGGCACGTCGGGCTCGTTCTTGAAGCCGAAGTGCAGCGCCACTTGCCAGCAGCAGTGGCCGAGCGCCTCGACTTCGCAGCGCTTGTCAAAGCCTATCCACGGCACCTCGTGGTGCTTCACCGTGACGAAGACGTTCTGCTCGTGCAGCACCTTGTTGTGCTTGAGGTTGTGCAGCAGCGCGTTGGGCGTGGAGCCCTTCTCGGCCGACAGGAAGACGGCCGTGCCGGCCACCCGCGTGGGCGGGTTGATGAAGACCGCCTCCAGGAAGGCGTTGAGCTCGATGGCGTCCTCGCGCAGCTTGTCGGAGAGTTGCTTGCGGCCCTGCTTCCAGGTCAGCATCAGCGTGAACATGCCGATGCCGATCATCAGCGGGAACCAGCCGCCCGCGGCGATCTTCAGCAGGTTGGACGCGAGGAAGGTCACGTCGATGAGGAAGAACACGCCCGTTGCCGCGATGCACAGCGCCAGCGGGTACTTCCAGCCGTAGCGGACGACGAAGAAGGTCATTACCGTCGTGATCGTCATGTCGATGGTGACGGCCACACCGTAGGCACCGGCCAGCTTGGTGGACGAGCCGAAGAAGACGACCGCGACGACGACCAGTGCGAACAGGCTCCAGTTGATGAAGGGCACGTAGATCTGGCCGGTGTCGCGCACGCTGGTGTGCAGGATGCGCAGCCGCGGCAGGATGCCCAGCTGTATGGCTTGCTTGGTGACCGAGAAGGCGGCCGTGATCAGCGCCTGCGACGCGACGATGGCAGCAGCAGTCGCGAGCAGGAACAACGGGATCTCGGCCCAGGCCGGCGCCAGCAGGAAGAAGGGGTTCTGCACGCCCTGGGGGTTGTCCAGCAGCATGGCGCCCTGGCCGAAGTAGTTGATGACCAGGGCCGGCATGACGACACCGTACCAGGCGATGCGGATGGGCTTCTTGCCGAAGTGGCCCAGGTCGGCGTACAGCGCCTCGCCGCCCGTCACGACCAGGACGACGGCGCCCAGCGCAACGAAGGCCACCCACTTGTAGGTCAGGCAGAACTCCACCGCGTGCATGGGGTTCACCGCGGCCAGCACCTTGGGGTTGTCGATGATGTGCGGCAGGCCAAGCAGCGTGAGCACGGCGAACCAGGTCAGCATGACCGGCCCGAAGGCCTTCCCGATGCCACCGGTGCCGAAACGCTGCACCGAGAACAGTCCCACCATGACGATGAGCGTCAGCGGCAGGATGGCGTCGTGGTACTGGGGTTCGTAGACGTCGATGCCCTCGACGGCGCCCAGCACCGTCATCGCCGGCGTGATGACGGCGTCGCCGAAGAAGATGGCCGTGCCGAACAGGCCCACCAGCATCAGCGTGCGGCGCAGCGGCGGCTTGTCGTTCACGGCGTTGGTCGCCAGCGCCAGCATCGCGATCAGGCCGCCCTCGCCGTTGTTGTCGGCGCGCAGGATGAGCAGCACGTACTTGACGGAGACGACGATCGTCAGCGTCCAGAACAGCAGGGAGAGCACGCCCAGGATGTTGTCGGGCGTGGTGGCGACATGGCCACCGTGGAAAACCTCTTTAAGCGCATACAGCGGACTGGTGCCGATATCGCCATAGACGACCCCTAGGGCCCCAAGGGTCAGGCCCGCCAGAGCCGAAGGACTGCGGGCCGCGTGGGAAGAACTCACTGCACGGGAGCCACCGGCTTGGGGTGGCTTTTGTTCGAAAGTGGGGATTCTGCGCCCGGTTTTGGTGTTTTGTGCAGCGCAGCAAATCCACAACTTCGAGGCTTGACGCCTGCCCCGGGGCAGGCGTAGGCGCCGCGCCCCCCGTCACCAGATGCGGATGCGCTCCTCGGCGGGCTTGAACATCTTGTCGCCCGGCTGGGTCTTGAAGGCCTCGTGGAAGCCGTCGTGATTGACGGCGGCGCCATTGGCGCGGAACTCCGGCGGCGAGTGCGGGTCCGCGGTCAGCAGCTGCAGGCGGCGGGGCTCGCGCATTTTCTCGCGCCAGGCCTGCGACCAGCCCATGAAGAAGCGTTGCGGGCCGGTGAAACCGTCGACGACCGGCGCCGGCTTGCCGCCCAGCGAGCGCAGATAGGCCTTGTAGGCGATCTGCAGGCCCGACAGGTCGGCGATGTTCTCGCCCAGCGTCAGCTTGCCGTTCACGTGCTTGCCGGGGATGGGCTCATAGCCTTCGTACTGGGCCACGAGGCGTGCGCCGACGGCCTCGAAGGCCGTGCGGTCGGCGTCGGTCCACCAGTTGCTGAGCAGGCCGTCGCCGTCGAACTGGCTGCCCTCGTCGTCGAAGCCGTGGCTGATCTCGTGGCCGATGACGGCACCGATGGCGCCGTAGTTGACGGCGTCGTCGGCCGCGGTGTTGTACAGCGGCGGCTGCAGCACCGCCGCCGGGAAGACGATCTCGTTGAAGGTCGGGTTGTAGTAGGCATTGACAGTCTGCGGCGTCATGCCCCATTCGCGCTTGTCCACCGGCTTGCCGACCTTGGCCGCCTGGTGCTGCCATTCGAAGCGCGCCGCGCGCTCGCGGTTTCCGGCGGCGTCACCAGACTTCACCTCCAGCGCCGCATAGCTGCGCCAAACGTCCGGATAGCCGATCTTGACGAGGTATTTGGACAACTTCTCCTTGGCGCGGGCCTTGGTGGCCGGCGTCATCCACGTCAGGCCGTCGATGGATTCGCCATAGGCAGCCAGCAGGTTGTTGACGAGCTTGAGCATGCGGGCCTTGTCGGCCGCAGCGAAGTGGCGCTTCACGTAGGCCTCGCCGACCGCCTCTCCCAGGGACTGGTTCAGGTCGGCCACGGCCTTCTGCCAGCGCGGTTGCTCGGTCTTGGCGCCGCTGAGCGCCGCGCCACGGAAGGCAAAGCGGGCATCGCGGAAGGCCTGGGGCAGCACGTCGGCGCTGCCATCCAGCGCGCGCAGCGCCAGATAGGCGCGCAGGTCCTCCAGCGGCGCGTCGGCCAGCAGATGGGCCGCGGCCGTCGCATAGCTGGGCTGGGCGACGATGACCCGGTCCGGCGCCGGCACCCCGGCGGCGGTGAGCAGCGCCCGCCAGTCCAGGCCTGGTGCCTTGCCCGCCAGTTCGGCCGGCGTCATCGGGTTGTAGATCTTCTGCGGGTCGCGGTTCTCCTCGGCCGGCCACTGGGCCTGCGCCAGGCGCTGTTCGATGGCAAAGGCCTTCTGGGCGGCGCCCTCGGGCAGGCCGGCGGCACGGGCCAGCGTCTGCAGATAGGTCTGGTAGGCCGCGCGGGCCGCAGCCAAGCGGGCGTCGTCGGCCTTCAGGTAGTAGTCGCGATCGGGCAGTCCCAAGCCGGCCTGGTTCAGCGTCAGGCGGTTGATGCCGGGCTGCTTGAAGTCGGCCTCCGCGGTCAGCACGAAGGGCTGGTCGACGACACCGTTCTGGCGGCCCAGCCAGGCGGCCAGTTGCTCCCGGGTCTGCAGCGCGGCGATGCCGTCCAGCAGCGGCTTCACCGGCGCCAGGCCGGCGCGGTCGATGGCGGCCGTGTCCATGAAGCTGGCGTAGTAGGCGCCGATCTTGTGCTCCGCCGAGCCGGGCTTGGCCTTGGCCAGGCCCTCGACCAGGGCGCGCACGCGCTGGTCCGACAGGTCGCGCAACTGGGCGACCATGCCGAAGGAGGACTTGTCCGCCGGGATTTCGGTCGTGGCCAGCCAGTGGCCGTTGCCGGCGCGGAACAAGTCGTCCTGCGGCCGCGCCGCGGTGCGATCAAGGCCGGTGAGGTCGAGGCCGGAATGCGGTGCGGCGCCGGCAATGCCGGCCAGGGACAGCAGCAGGGCCAGGGCGGCCAGGCGGGGTGCTTTCATCGGAAGGCTGCGTAAGCTCGAAAGCCCAGCAGCCTAAGCGACGACCGGCGCCCTGACGAAAGTGAGCCGCCCGGGGGAACCCCATTCCCCGTTCGCGGCCACCCGGTCGCACGCAGCGGGGCATTCCGGGCCGAGCGCTGGGCCGCTCCCGAGCCGGCCCGCAATGGCGATGCTTGCGGCTGGATGCCGCAAGCATCGCCGTCCCCTTGGGGGACCGACCAGGCGCGTGCGCGTCCAGCGCTGCGCGACTGGGCGAGGGGCTTCATTTCAAGCCGCTTCAGCCTCGGCCTGCGGGTCGGTCGCCTCCAGCTCGTAGCTGGCCGCGAGCATGGCCAGGCGCCCGATGACGCCGTACATGTAGAAGCGGTTGGGCGCGCTGGCGCCGGGCTTCTCGCCGGGGCGCGGCAGGTGCGGCGACTCGGCGAAGGCCAGCGGCACGTAGCTGGCGCCGGGGGCGTTGAGGTTCTCGTCGATGCCGCGGTTGGCGTGCACGCGATAGAAGCCGCCCACGACGTAGCGGTCCATCATGTAGACCACCGGCTCGGCCACGGCCTCGTGCACGCGCTCGTGCGTGGGCACGCCCTCCTGCACGATGACCTCCTGGCCCAGGTTCTCCGGCAGCGCTGAAGCCAGCGCCTCGATGTCCTTGGCGTCGCGCACGGTCATGACGCCCTTGCCGTAGCTGCCCACGTCGCTCTTGATGATGACGAAGGGCTTCTCGTTGATGCCGTATTCCTTGTACTTGCGGCGCACCTTGGTGAGCTGGGCGTCGGCCGTCGTCTGCAGCGCTTCCAGGCCCTTCTTGCCGTGCAAGTCCACGCTGGCGAACATGGGCGTGATGAGCCAGGGGTCCATGCCCAGCAGCTTGCCGAAGCGCTTGGCCACCTCGTCATAGGCGCGGAAGTGCTGGCTCTTGCGCCGCACCGTCCAGCCGGCGTGCAGCGGCGGCAGCAGGTATTGCTCGTGCAGGCCCATCAGCTGCGGCGGCGTGCCGGCGGCGAGGTCGTTGTTGAGCAGGATGGTGCAGGGGTCGAAGCCCTTGAGCATCAGCCGGCCGCGCTTGCGCACCAGCGGCTCGACGGTGATGCTGCCGCCATTGGCGATCTTCAGCTCGGTGGGCTCGGTGATGCTGGTGTCCAGCGTACCGAAGCGCACGTTCAGGCCGGCCTGCGTGAAGATGCGGGCCAGCGTGGCGAGGTTGTCCAGGTAGAAGCTGCAGCGCGCGCCGGTCTCGGGGATGACAAGCAGGTTGCGCGCCTCGGGGCAGATCTTCTCTATGGCCGCCATGGCCGCCTGCACGGCCTGGGGCAGCATCTGCGGCGTCAGATGGTTGAAGCCGCCCGGGAACAGGTTGGTGTCCACGGGTGCGAGCTTGAAGCCGGCGTTGCGCAGGTCCACCGACGCGTAGAAGGTGGGCGTGTGCTCCATCCATTCGAGCCTGAACCAGCGCTCCGTGGCCGGCATGGACTCCAGGATGCGGGCCTCCAACTCATTGATGGGGCCGTTCAGGGCGGTGATCAGATGGGGAACCATGACCGAATGATCTCAAACTCCGGGGGCAGCCCAGTTGGGGGCGCGGGCGCGGATCACAAGACGCCGGCGGCGCAGTTCGTGCGGCCTCGCCCGGCGTGCTTGGCGCCGTAGAGCTGATCATCGGCCCGTTTGATGGCCGCCGCCAGCGTCTCACCGGGCTCCACCCGCACGGCGCCGGCGCTGAAGTCGACCGTGAACCCCAGGGTGGCCTCGCAGCGCCGCCGCAGCGCCTGGTGCAGCCGCCCGTCCAGCCGGCCGAAGGCCTCGGGGTCGCAATGGCGCAGCAGCAGGCAGAACTCCTCGCCGCCGTAGCGGCCCACGAGATCGCTGGCGCGCAGTTCGCCGCGCAGCACTTCGCCGGCCAGCTTGAGCACCTCGTCGCCGACCGGGTGGCCGCGCTCGTCGTTGATGCGCTTGAAGTGATCAAGGTCCAGCATCAGCAGCACGGCGCTGTCCTCCGCCGTGCCCAGCGCCCGGCCGGCGCGGCCCATCCACTCGCGGCGGTTGAGCAGGCCGGTCAGCGTGTCCAGCGAGGCCAGGCGCACCAGGGCCTGCTCAGCCTCGTCGCGGTGGGCCAGCAGGAAACCCATGGTGCCCAGCACCAGGCTGGCATTGAGCAGCATCAGGTGGCCGAAGTTCAGCGGGTGCGGCGCAATGAAACGCGGATAGGCCTCGGGCCAGCCCAGCACCAGCACGGCGCGCGCCAGCGTCAGCAGCGCGTTGGCCGCGCCGGCGCCGCCGCACAGCCAGCGCCAACGCACGCGGCCGGCGTCGCGCAGCAGCAGCCAGCTCGCCCAGAACACCTGGGCGGCGATGGTGAGGTTGGTGAGGCCGGTCGCGACGCCCTGGTCGCCGAACACGGCGTAGTGCGCCACGCCCAGCGCCAGTGGCACGGCCCACAGCCAGCGCGTGGGCGCCGCCAGGCCCAGGAAGCGGCAGGCCGTCAGCGTCATCGCCGAGGCCGAGCCGCTGAGCACCATGACGCCCAGCGTCGCCAGCAGGCGCGGCGCCACCTGCGTCGCGGTGATCAGCAGCGCAAAGCCCACCGCCTGCCCCAGCAGCGTGAATTGCCAGGCCTGCAGGCCGCTCTTCACGCGCATGCCCACGCTGACGACCAGCGCCAGGCTCATCAGCAACGCGTTGACCAGCACCGCGGCGAGCAAGGTGATGACGTGCATGCGGGTCAGCATAACGGCCGGCCTGCTGCGCCCATGAAAAAAGCCGCCCCGAGGGGCGGCTTGGTGCTGCGGATGCAGGCTTTACTTGTGATACGCGGTCTCGCCGTGCGACGAGATGTCCAGGCCTTCGCGTTCTTCCTCTTCTGTGACGCGCAGGCCGATGGTCAGGTCCACCAGCTTGTAGGCCACGATGGAGACGACGCCGGACCACAGGATGGTGATGCCCACGGCCTTGGCCTGAACGATGAACTGGCTGGCGATGGAGTAAGCATCCGGGGCGATGGCCGCAGCCGTCACCCAGTCACCCACGGCGCTGGGGCCGCCCAGCGACGGGCTGTTGAACACACCCGTCAGCAGCGCGCCGACGATACCGCCCACGCCGTGTACGCCGAACACGTCCAGCGAGTCGTCCTTGCCCAGCAGCTTCTTCAGGCCGGTCACACCCCACAGGCAGGCGAAGCCGGCGACGACACCGATGACGATGCCACCACCGATGCCCACGTTGCCGGCGGCCGGCGTGATGGCCACGAGGCCGGCGACGGCACCCGAGGCAGCACCCAGCATGGAGGCCTTGCCCTTGAGCAGCGCCTCACCCACGCACCAGGCCAGCACGGCAGCGGCCGTGGCGGCGAAGGTGTTGATGAAGGCCAGGGCAGCGAAGCCGTTGGCTTCCAGCGCGGAGCCGGCGTTGAAGCCGAACCAGCCCACCCACAGCAGCGAGGCACCGACCATGGTCAGCGTCAGGCTGTGCGGCGTGAACTGCTCCTTGCCGTAGCCGACGCGCTTGCCCACCATGATGGCGCCCACCAGGCCCGCAACGGCGGCATTGATGTGCACCACCGTGCCGCCGGCGAAGTCCAACGCGCCCATCTGCCAGATGAAACCGGCCTTGGCGTTCATCGCGTCGACGACTTCCTTGCCGGTGTAGGCATCCGGGCCCATCCAGAACCACACCATGTGGGCGATGGGCAGGTAGCTGAAGGTGAACCACAGCGTCAGGAAGGCCAGGGCCGCCGAGAACTTGATGCGCTCGGCGAAGGCGCCCACGATCAGGCAGGCGGTGATGCCGGCGAAGGTAGCCTGGAAGGCGGCAAACACCATCTCGTACATCGGCACGCCCTTGCTGAAGGTGGCGCCGGTGGCGAAGGTGCCGGCCACGTTGTCCCAGATGCCCTTCATGAACAGGCGATCCGTGCCACCGATGAAGGCATTGCCTTCGGTGAACGCGAAGCTGTAGCCGTACAGCACCCACAGCACGACGATCAGCGAGAAGCCCACCATCACCTGCATCAGCACCGACAGCATGTTCTTGCTGCGCACCAGGCCGCCGTAGAACAGCGCCAGGCCCGGCACCGTCATCATGATGACCAGCAGCGTGGACAGCAGCATCCAGGCGGTGTCGCCCTTGTTCGGCACGGCGGCCGGGGCGGAGGCGGCTTCGGCCGCGGAAGCGGCTGCGGCGGGGGCCGCCGAGGCGGCGTCGGCCACCGCGGAAGCGGCGGCGGCAGCGGCAGGGGCAGATGCCGCGTCCTGGGCCCAGACTGCGACCGGGACGAGCGCGGCCGCCGCGAGGGCGAGGCCGGCAAGTAGTTTCTTCATTTGTGCTTGCTCCAACGAGTTGCGGTCTGGATCAGAGGGCGTCGTTGCCCGTCTCACCCGTGCGAATGCGAACAACCTGGTCCAGCGGCGACACGAAAATCTTGCCGTCGCCGATCTTTCCGGTGCGGGCCGAGGACTCGATGGCCTCGATGACGCGCTCGACGACGTCGTCGTTCACCGCCGCCTCGATCTTGACCTTGGGCAGGAAGTCCACGACGTACTCGGCACCCCGGTACAGCTCGGTGTGGCCCTTCTGGCGGCCGAAGCCCTTGACCTCGGTGACCGTCAGCCCTTGCACGCCGATGGCGCTCAGGGCCTCACGCACCTCGTCGAGCTTGAACGGCTTGATGACGGCAGTGATCAGTTTCATTTCTGGCTCCAGTGCTTCTTAGAACGTCTTCTTGATGCCAACGACCAGCATCGTCTTGCCCAGGTCCTTGCCATTGGGACCGACATAGCCCTTGGAATCGGTGCCGATGGCGGCGGCGCTGAGCACCAGGCCCGAGAAGTCCTTGGCGAACGTCAGCGAGTAGTCGGTGTAGGAGGCGCCCGAGTTGTGCTTGACGGTCTGGTGGCCCACGTGGGGCGTCAGCGACATGCCATCGCCCAGGTCGAAGTTGGCCGACACGTCGAAGTAGCCCGAGTTCTTGCTGTCCGCGAAGCCGAACAGGTTGGTCGCGCTGTGCGAGTACTTCGCCGTGACGGGGCCGAAGGTCGCCGCGCCATAGATCTCGAAGGTGTTGGCGCTGGGGTGGAGCTTGTTGCTCGGGTAGGCGTACTGCAGCACGCCCACGTCCAGCGTCAGGCCCTTGGCCACCTCGGTCTTGTAGCCGCCGTACAGGTCGATCTCGACCTGGCCGTCGCCGCCGGCGTCCTTGATCCACTTGATCGTCGAGGCCCAGGTGCCGACGTAGAAGCCATTGGGGGCGGCGTAGTCGATGCCGCCTTGCAGGGCCGGCTTCAGGCGGGTCTGGGAGATGCCGCGATAGCGGTATTCGCTGACGGCGCCGATGTTGAACGACAACGGATCCGGCGCCGGCTCATCGGCGAACGCGGGCAGGGCGGCCGCGGACAGTGCCAGAACGAGCAGCGAAGGGGACAACTTCATGGCGGAGCTCCTGTTTGAAAAAGTGGGGGACATGCTTCCGGCGACTATTTGCAGCTTCCGTGCCAAGCGTCACACCTGACGCTACCGCACGAATTTGGGCCGCCCATGCCCACCGCGCGGCCGCACGCACCAAACTGAGGCATACCGCTCGCATTCAATGCACCACCAGAGTGCGCCAACGTGGTGCCGCCTCCCGGCTAGACTGGCTCACCACCTGGCACCCTTCCACCGCCTGCCGCCCGATGAGCCTTGCCACCGTCCACAGCCGCGCCCTCGACGGCCTCGCCGCCGCGCCGGTCACCGTGGAAGTGCACCTCGCCAACGGCCTGCCCTCCTTCACCGTCGTGGGCCTCGCGGACGTCGAGGTCAAGGAAGCTCGCGAGCGCGTTCGCGCCGCGCTGCAGAACACGGGGCTGTCGTTCCCGACGAGCAAACGCATCACGGTCAACCTGGCGCCGGCCGACCTGCCCAAGGAGGGCGGCCGCTTCGACCTGCCCATGGCCCTGGGCCTGCTGGCCGCCAATGGCCAGATCGACGCGGCCAAGCTGGCGCGCTTCGAGTGCGCCGGCGAGCTGTCGCTGGCTGGCGAGTTGCGCCCCGTGCGCGGCGCGCTCGCGATGGCCCTGGCGCTGCGCCAGGCCGGCAACGGGCGCGAACTGCTGCTGCCCGAGGCCAGCGCCGCCGAAGCGGCCCTGGTCGATGGGCTGACGGTGCGCAGCGCGGCGCACCTGCTGGACGTCGTCGCCGCGCTGCAACCCGACGGCCCGGCCTTGCCGCGCGCCGTGACGCTGCCCCGCGAAGCCCCACGCGGCCTGCCGGACCTGGCCGACATCAAGGGCCAGGCCGGGCCGAAGCGTGCGCTGGAGATTGCGGCGGCCGGCGGCCATTCGCTGCTGATGGTGGGGCCGCCGGGCACCGGCAAGTCCATGCTGGCGCAGCGCCTGGCCGGGCTGCTGCCGCCGCTGGACGACGACCACGCCCTCGAATCCGCCGCCGTGCTGAGCCTGGCCGGTCAGTTCGACATCGCCCGCTGGGGCCAGCGGCCCTTTCGCTCGCCCCACCACTCGGCATCCAGCGTGGCGCTGGTGGGTGGCGGCTCGCCGCCCCGGCCCGGCGAGATCTCGCTAGCCCAGCACGGAGCCTTATTTTTGGACGAGTTGCCGGAATTTCCGCGCTCGGCCCTGGAGGCCTTGCGCGAACCGCTTGAGACCGGTCGCATCCTGATCTCCCGGGCCGCGAGACAGGCCGAGTTCCCCGCACGCTTCCAGCTCGTCGCCGCGATGAACCCCTGCCCCTGCGGCCACCTGGGCAACCCGCTCAAGGCCTGCCGCTGCACGCCCGACCAGGTCTCGCGCTACCAGGGCCGCTTGAGCGGCCCCTTCCTCGACCGGCTGGACCTGCTCATCGAGGTGCCCGTCATTCCCCCACGCCAGCTGCAGGACATGGCGCCGGGCGAACCCAGTGCCGTCGTCGCCGAGCGCGTGACGGCTGCGCGCGACCGCGCCATTGCGCGCCAAGGCGTTGCCAACGCGCGGCTTGAGGCCCAGCAGCTGAACGAGCACGCGGCGCTGGAGCCCGCCGCCAAATCTTTGCTGGAGCGCTCGGCCGAGCGATTGGGCTGGTCCGCCCGCAGCTTCCACCGCGTGCTGCGCGTGGCGCGCACGATTGCGGACCTGGCCGCGGCCGACGTCATTGCGCCGGCCCATGTGGCCGAGGCCATACAGATGCGGCGCGGGCTGCCGGCGCAAGCCTGAGGCCGAGGGCGCCACGACGAGGGGGACTGGGTGAGCGCCGACGCCTTCTTCAAGAAGATCCGGACCTACACGGAGCTTTCCAAAGAAGCCGAGCAGGCCTGGGCCTCGCTGCTGCGGCCGCGGCAGTACCGCAAGGACGAGTCGTTCATCGTCGCGGGCGACATCCCGACGACCTACGCCTTCGTCGTCGAAGGCTTGTTCTCGCAGCACTATGTCGGGCCCGAGGGCGACATGGTCATCAAGTACTTTTTCCCGGAGAGCCGCATCGCGGCTTCGGTCAGCGCGACCTTGCTGGGCCAGCCCAGCCTCTTCACGATCACGGCCATCGAGGACAGCACCGTCCTGGAATATGAGTTCGCGGCGTTCAAGGCACTCGTCCAAAAGTATTCGGACATCTCAGCCTTCTACATCCGGTACCTCGAGCGCCACTGGATCATTGAAAAGGAACCGGTCGAGATCGCTTTCCGCCACGACGATGCAATGCAGCGCTACCGCGACTTCATCCGCAGGGAACCGGAGCTGCACAAGCGCTTGAAGCAGCACCATATCGCCGCATGGCTGGGCATCACCCCCGAGAGCCTCAGCCGCCTGCGCAAGGCCATCGCACTGGGGGTGGGATAGGGCAGGCGCGCGTCTTACCAAACATCAATGCTTGATGGACGGTCGATTCGTATGGTTCGGCCAGGCAAGCACAGGGCTTGCCGCAACCTACGGAACCCCATCATGACCAAGTCGATTTTCGTGAACCTGCCGGTGGCCGATCTGCCGCGATCCAAGGCCTTCTACGAGGCCTTGGGCTTCACCAACAACCCACAGTTCAGCGACGACACCGCTGCCTGCATGGTGTGGAGCGAAACCATCTGCGTGATGCTGCTCACCCATGCGAAGTGGCGCACGTTCACCAGCCGCCCGTTGCCCGCCTCGGGTTCCAGCGAAGTGATGCTGGCAGTCACCTGCGACAGCAGGGCAGCGGTCGACCTGATGAACGACACCGCCGCGGCATCGGGTGGCACGGCCGACATCAACCCCAAGCAGGACCTGGGCTTCATGTACAACCGCAACCTCGCCGATCCCGACGGCCATGTCTGGGAAGCCATGTGGATGGATCCGGCAGCGATCCCCTCGTCGCAGTGAGCGGGGCCTGACGGCACGCGCCGCCGCGCTGCGATCCAGTGGCCCGGCATCCCCTGACTCCTGCCTGCTCGCTCGCCATGCCGCCCAGCCGGGCGGTTGGCGCTGCCCGATCGGAGCTGCACGCCTGTGCATGACACGACATGAAGAAGACCCCGTCCAATTCGCAAGTCGACGACTACATCGCGAACGCCGCGGCATTCGCACAACCCATTGCGCGCCACTTGCGCGCGCTGCTGCACGAGACCTGCCCGGAGGTGGTCGAAGAGATCAAGTGGGGCATCCCGCACTTCGACTACAAGGGCGAGATGATGTGCATCCTCGCGGCGCACACGAAGCATTGCTCCTTCACGTTCTGGAAGGAGTCGCTCATGAACGACCCCAGGTTGCGGAAGAACCCTGACCTGAAAGCATCCAAACGCTTTCTCGGCCACCTCGCTTCCCAGGCCGACCTGCCGCCGGATGGCGAGCTGGTGGCCTACATCAAGGAAGCGATGGCCTTGAACGAGAACGGCGTCAAGCTTGCGCCGCGAAGGCCAACGGCGCCAAAGGACATCGAGGTCCCCGGCTACTTTGCCGAGCAGCTCGCGGCCAATCCGCAGGCGAGGGCGATCTTCGAGAGCAAGTCGGCATCGTTCCGCAAGGAATATCTGGTGTGGATCACCGAAGCCAAGACGGAAGCGACGCGCCAGAAGCGCGTGGAAGAAGCGATTGCATGGATTGCCGAAGGCAAGGGGCGGTTCTGGAAATACAAATAGGACGCTGCGCCATGGCGCCGGCGCAAGACACTGGCCACATTCGCTTCGTTGCGCGGCGAAGCGTCCAGCGTGCTTCAGCGCCGAGCATGGCGGCATGCACACACCTCCCGCTTCCCGCGTCATCCAGCCCAGCATCCTCTACTTCGGCACACCGGTCGCCGTGCTCAGCACGGTCGACGACGCGGGCCGCGTCAACCTGACGGCCATGTCCTCGGCCTGGGCACTGGATGACCGGCTCGTGCTCGGGCTGGCCGTGGCCTCGCAGGGTTGCGCCAACCTGCTCGCGCAGCGCGAGGTGGTCGTGAACCTGCCGGGGCCTGCACAGCAAGCCGGTGTGGAGCGGCTGGCGCCGACGACCGGGCGGCATCCGGTGCCCGACTACAAGGTAGAGATGGGCTATCGCCACGAGGCCGACAAGTTCGCGCTGGCCGGCTGGACGGCTGTGCCGTCGACGCAGGTGCGTCCGCCCCGCGTGGCCGAATGCCCGCTGCAGCTGGAAGCGCGGCTGCTGGCGGCGCATGCCTGCCAGCCCGGCGCCGATGGGCTGGCGTCGGACGTGCGCATCCTGGAGGTGCAAGTCGTGCAGGTGCACGCGCATGAGGACGTCATGCATGCCGGCACCCAGCATGTGGACACGGCGCGCTGGAGCCCACTGCTGTATGTGTTCCGGCACTACTTCGGCACGGGGTCACGGCTGGGCCGCAATTTCCGCGCGCAGACCTGAGGCCCTAGCCGGTCACGATGGGTTGCAGCGCGTCGAGCTCCTCGACGATGAAGTCGAAGAAGGCCGCGACGCGCGGCGTGTGGCGCAGCTCCGGCCGGGTCAGCAGCCGCCAGATGCGCGTCAGCTCCGGCACGGGGCCGAACAGGCGCAGCAGCTCGGCGTCGCCATCGCCCAGTGGCATGGGCAGCGGTGCGATGCCGACGCCGGCCTTGGCGGAATACAGCATGCCCAGCACGCTGTTGTTGCGCGCCACCAGCGTCGCGCCCGGCGCGACCTGCCTCAGCCATTGCGACACGCGATGCTGGGGCAGGGAATCGTCAAAGCCGATCAGGGGGTGGCGCCCCAACTCGTCCAGGCTGTGCGGCCGGCCATGGGCCTCGACATAGGCGCGGCTCGCGTAGACGCCCCAGAACGAGTCGCCGACCTTGCGGCCCACCAGCTCGCCGTCGTCGGTATCGCCCGAGCGCAGCGCGACGTCGGCCTCGCCCTTGGCCAGGTCGACATAGCGGTCGCTCATGACCCACTCCACGCGCAGCCCTGGGTGTTTGGCATGGAAGCGCTCGAACAGGCCTGAGCGCGCGATGCGCTGGGCCAGGGGCTCGGGGCAGGTCACGCGCACCACGCCCACCGCGTCGTCGCGGCGGGCGAGCACATGCTGCTCGACGTCCCACACGGCGCCGGCCACGCGTGCGGCCAGCGGCAGCAGCTCACGCGCGTAGTCGGTCAACTGGTAGCCGCCGGCCTCGCGGCGCACCAGCGGCTGGCCGACGCGCTGCTCCAGCTCCTGCAAACGGCGCTGCACCGTCGTCGCACTGACGTCCAGGGCCTTGGCGGCTGCCAGCGTGCTGCCATGCTCGGCCAGCGCATGCAGGTATTTGAGGTCGTCCCAGTTGAACATCACTAGGGGGATGCAGGGCTGCGCAATCGGGCTGCAGTTTCGCGCCTTCCGCACGGGGAACACGAGACCTAGCCTAGGGACACGACGTCGCGATCCATGCCCATCCATCCCTTCGGAGCCCCCGAATGAAATCCCTGCTTTTGATTCCCGCCCTGGCCCTGGCGGCCCTGCCAGCTCAGGCCGACGTGCTGCTCAGCAACCTCGCCCAGCCCCAGCGCGCGGTCAGCCCGCTCAACGCCCAGTTCTGGGCCGCGCAGAGCTTCACGAACGACTCGTCCGCACATGCGCTGCAGTCCGTCGATGCGCTGCTGAGCCTCAGCATGCACAACCCCGGCACCGAATTCGTGGCCGAACTGCATGCCGAAGGCGGCGTGAGCGGCATCGGTGCCGAGCTCACACGCTTCGACTTCGCGAGTGACCCAACGCAGGCCCCGACGGCGATACGGCTGCTGCCCCAGCAGGCGGTGACGCTGTTGCCCGGCCAGACCTACTGGCTGGTCGTCGGCGAGCATTTTTCCAGCGACGACCATGAATACCTCGGCTGGACCTATGCCGAGGGCAATGCCAGCACGGGCGCGGGCCACTTCGGTGCCTTCGGCTTCTCGACGGACGGTGGGGCGAGTTGGTCGGCGTCCAGCTTCGACACGCCCAACCCCTTCCAGATGGCTGTCAATGTATCGGCCGTGCCCGAGCCCGCGGCCTGGCTGTTGATGCCCGCCGGCCTGGCGCTGCTGGCGCTGCGCCGTCGGAGGGCGGCATGAACGCCCGCGAGTCCTGGGACCGTGCCGCGGCCGGTTGGGATGCCTTCACGCCGGCCATCCACGCCTGGCTGGCCGTGCCGACGCAGGCCATGCTGGCCATGGCCGGCATCGCGCCGGGCGCCCGCGTGCTGGACGTGGCAGCCGGCGCGGGCAACCAGACGCTGGACGTCGCGCGCCGCGTCGGCCCGGCAGGCTTCGTGCTCGCCACCGATGTCTCGCCCGTCATCCTTGACTGCGCCCAGCGCCGTGTGGCGGCCACGGGCCACCCCAACGTGGCAACCCGTGTGGCCGATGCTGAACAGCTGCCCGACGACCTGGAAGGCTTCGATGCGGCCATCTGCCGACTGGGCCTCATGCTGATGGCCGAGCCTCTCGCCGCGTTGCAAGGCATGCGGCGGGCGCTGCGTGACGGCGGCGGCATCTGCACGCTGGTGTTTGGCGCTCCGGCGCGCAACCCGGCCGTCGCATTGCTGATGAAAACGGCGGCCGGACACGCCGGGCTGCCGGCGCCAGAACCGTCGCGGCCCGGCGGGTTGTTCAGCCTCAGTGACCCGGCGCGGCTGGATGCGCTGTTCGCCGCAGCAGGCTTTCGCGACATCGCGACGACGGCCATCGACGCGCCTTTCCACTGGCCGTCGGCCCGGCACTACGTGGACTTCATCAAGGCTTCGGCCGGCCCGGTTCAGGCCTCGCTTGCCCGCCTGGACGCCACGGCACAGGAGGCCGCCTGGCAGGACATCACTGCGCGACTTGGGGCCTTCGAAACAGTGGATGGCTTCGTCGCACCGCACGAACTGCTGCTCACTGCAGCGCGGCGCTGAAGACTCAGGGACGCGTGAGCTGCCCGCCCTGTTCGCGCACCGTGTCGCCCAGGCGCAGGTTGGGGTCGGCACCCAACTCGACGCGGCGCGTGCTGCCGTCCTTGTTGACGAGATCCACCACCCAGACGGTGGTGGTCTTGATGTTCTTCTCGGCCTCGTGGCCGGCATAGCCGCCGGCTGCGGCACCACCCAAGGTGGTGATCTTCTTGCCGGTGCCGCCGCCCACCTGGTTGCCCAGCAGGCCGCCGATGACGGCGCCACCCACGACACCCAGGCCGCTGCCCTTGCCCTTGCGGGTTTCGGTATGGACCGCCTGCACCCAGGCGCAGCCGTCGCAGAGCTGTGACAGCTGGCCTTGAGTGGGCATGCAGGCCGCAGGCTCGGGCGCCTGCTGGGCCTCGGCAAGGAACAGGGCGGCCAGCATCGCCGCGGCGATCAGCCCCTGCTTCATGGCGTCAGGCGCGGGTGAAGCCGCCTTGGGTCAGGCGCACTTCGTCGCCGACACGCAGGCCCGGGTCGGCGCCGCGCTCGAAGCGGCGCATGCGGCCATCGCGCTCCTGCACCTGGACGATCCAGACGGTGTGGCTCTTTTGGTTCTTCTCGATCTCGTTGCCGGCATAGCCGCCGGCCACGGCACCACCCACGGTGGCGAGCTTGCGGCCATTGCCGCCGCCAACCATGTTGCCCAGCAGGCCGCCAACCACGGCGCCGCCCACGGCGCCCACGCCGCTGGCCTGGCCACGGCGGGTCTCGGTATGCACGTCGGTCACACGGCCGCAAGTGGCGCACAAGGCAGCCTGGCTGCGTTCCTCAGCCGCCTGCACGGACTCACGCGGGGTGTCGGCGGCAGCCATGCGCTGCGGTACCGCGGTGGTGGCCGCCTGTGTCGCGGCCGCGACCTGGGCGGGCTCGGCAGCAGGCTCGGCGTTGTGCGAACGGCCCACCGCGTAGGCGCCGCCAAGCAAAGCGATCACGACGGCAACGCCGGCAACGACCTGTGTGGACTTGAGGGTGGGGGTGGACATGAGGACCTCCGGTGTCTTTGTGGAATGCCCTCGCAGGATGCCGTCGCGGCTCGGCCCGCCTTGTAGGACAGAGCCGCTTTACCCCCTAGTCTGTCGGCCTAGCCCAACAAAGGCGCCAGCGCGCGGCGCGCGTCGGCCTCGCTCAAGCCACAGCGCGCCGCCCAGTCGGCGAGCTGATCGTCGCCGATGCGGCCCACATTGAAGTAGGCGGCGTCCGGGTGGGCCAGATAGAAGCCGCTGACGCTGGCGGCCGGCGTCATTGCGAGGCTGTCGGTCAGGCCCATGCCGATCTCGTCGGGTGCGAGCACGCGGAACATGTCGCGCTTGGCCAGGTGATCCGGGCAGGCCGGGTAGCCCGGTGCGGGGCGTATGCCCTGGTACTTCTCGGCTATCAGCTCTGCGTTGGACAGGCCTTCGGCCGGTGCATAGCCCCAGAACTCGCGGCGCACGCGCTCGTGCAGCCATTCGGCCGCAGCCTCGGCGAGGCGGTCGGCCAGGGCCTTGAGCATGATGGCCGAGTAGTCGTCGTGGCCGGCGAGGAAGTCGGCCTCCTTCTTGTCCACGCCCAGGCCGGCCGTCACGGCAAACATGCCCACGTGATCACCCTGTTCGGCCACGAAGTCGGACAGGCAGCGGTTGGGCCGCTTCTGCCCCTCGACCACCGGGCGCTCGGACTGCATGCGCAGGCCATGCCACACCATGGGCGGCTCGCTGCGGATCGCGATGTCGTCCTCATTCACGCGCGCGGCCGGGTAGAGGCCGAAGACGGCGTGCGCCTGCAGCCAGCGGCCGTCGATGATCTTCTTCAGCATGGCTTGCGCATCGGCAAACACCTTGCGCGCCTCGCCGCCCACGACGGCATCGTCCAGGATGGCCGGGTACGGGCCTGCCAGGTCCCAGGTCTGGAAGTAAGGACCCCAGTCGATGTAGCGGGCCAGTTCGGCCAGGTCCAGGTTCTTCAACACGCGCCGGCCGGTGAACTTCGGAGCGGGCGCTACGCGGGCCAGGTCCAGCACCGCCTTGTTGGCGCGGGCCTGGGCCAGTGTGACCAGCGGAGTCTGCTTCTTGTTGGCGTGCAACTGGCGGGTCTTTTCGATGTCGGCCTTGAGCTCAGCGATATAGGCCGCGGCGCGGTCGTCACTGAGCAGCTCGGAGCACACGCCCACGGCGCGCGACGCATCGGGCACGTAGACGACCGGGCCTTCGTAGTGCGGCGAAATCTTGACGGCCGTGTGCACGCGGCTGGTCGTCGCGCCGCCGATCAACAGCGGCATGTGGCGCGAGGCGAAGTAGTCGTCGCGCTGCATCTCGGCCGCGACGTGCTGCATCTCCTCGAGGCTGGGGGTGATGAGGCCGGAGAGGCCGATGATGTCGGCGCCCTCTTCCTTGGCCTTCCTGAGGATGTCCTGGGCCGGCACCATGACGCCCATGTTGACGACCTCGTAGTTGTTGCACTGCAGGACGACGGTGACGATGTTCTTGCCGATGTCGTGCACGTCGCCCTTGACGGTCGCCATGACGATCTTGCCCTTGCTCTTCACGTCGCCGCCCGCCGCTTCGAGCCGGCGCTTCTCTTCCTCGATATAGGGCACCAGATGGGCCACGGCCTGCTTCATGACGCGGGCACTCTTCACCACCTGGGGCAGGAACATCTTGCCCTGGCCGAACAGGTCGCCCACGATGTTCATGCCGGCCATCAGCGGGCCTTCGATGACGTGCAGCGGCCGGCCACCGCCGGCCGAGATGGCGACCCAAGCTTCCTCGGTGTCATCGACGATGAAGTCGGTGATGCCGTGCACCAGCGCGTGCGACAGGCGCGCGTTGACGTCGCCGGCGCGCCAAGCCAGGCGGGCCGAGTCGTCCTTGCCGGCGCTCTTGGCGCGGTCGGCGATCTCGATGAGGCGCTCGCCGGCATCGGGGCGGCGGTTCAACACGACGTCTTCAACGCGCTCGCGCAGCTCGGCGTCCAGGTCGTCGTAGACGCCCACCATGCCGGCGTTGACGATGCCCATGTCCATGCCCGCCTGGATGGCGTGGTACAGGAAGACGGTGTGGATGGCCTCGCGCACCGGCTCGTTGCCGCGGAAGCTGAACGACACGTTGCTGACGCCGCCCGACACCTTGGCACCGGGCAGGTTCTGCTTGATCCAGCGCGTGGCGTCGATGAAGTCCACGGCGTAGTTGTCGTGCTCCTCGATGCCCGTCGCGATCGCGAAGATGTTGGGGTCGAAGATGATGTCCTCGGGCGGGAAATCCACCTCGTCGACGAGGAAGCGGTAGGCCCGCTCGCAGATCTCGGTCTTGCGGGCGAACGTGTCGGCCTGGCCTTTTTCGTCGAAGGCCATCACCACCGCCGCGGCGCCGTAGCGCTTCACGAGCCTCGCCTGGCGCTTGAACTCAGCCTCGCCCTCCTTCAGTGAGATCGAGTTGACGATGCCCTTGCCCTGGATGCACTTCAGGCCGGCTTCGATGACCGTCCACTTGGACGAGTCGATCATGATGGGCACGCGGGCGATCTCGGGCTCGCCGGCGATCAGGTTCAGGAAGCGCACCATGGCGGCCTGGCTGTCCAGCATGGCCTCGTCCATGTTGATGTCGATGACCTGGGCGCCGTTCTCGACCTGCTGGCGGGCGACGGCCAGCGCATCCTCGAACTGGCCCGCGAGGATCATGCGGGCAAAGGCCTTGGAGCCGGTGACGTTGGTGCGCTCGCCGATGTTGACGAACAGGCTGCCGGCGTCGATGGCGACGGGCTCCAGGCCGGAGAGCTTGAGGGGTGGCGGCGAGATATTCATCGATGCGGTGGCACGCTTGGGATCGATGAGCGCCGTTGGAACGATCCGAGCCTGGGGGCCAAACCCTCGCAGCGCTCCTCGGATGAGCCGGGAATTCTACGCAGTGCGTCCTTCGCCGGTGCTCAAGACTGGCTTCAGATGGCCGAGTACGGGCCGAAAATCCGGTTACAGATGAAAACGCCCCCACGTTCGCTTTGCTCTCTGCCCCCCGAGGGGGCGCATCCGCAGCTTCGGACGGCCGTGCGCTGCTGATATGCCCTCCGAACTCATTCCCCTGCCCGCCCGCACCTTGAGGCTGGGCATGACACTGCCCTACGACCTCTTCGACGCCAGCGGCAAGCTGCTGTTCGCGCGCGGCCAGGTGCTGCGCGACTCGCCCCTGGTGCGCAGCCTCGTGGATGGCGGCGCCTGGGTGCAATCCGAAGACACGCTGGAGTACCAGCGCGCCCGCGCCCACCGGCTGGACACCCTGGTCATGCAGGATGTGCCGCTGTCCGACATCGCCAAGGCTGACACCAGCTTCCGGCTGGACTCCATGGTGGCGACCAAGGTCGAACTCGGCCCGCGCGAGGCTTGGTCAGACCTGCTGCTGCACACCCACAGCCTGCTGCGCGAGGCCGAGCCGGTGGACTTCCCTGCGCGCCTCAGCGCATTGCGCGATGCCGCACTGAAGCGCCTGCACGCCCAGCCCGACTCGACGCTGATGTTGCTCGTCTTCGAGAGCAGCCAGGAGTTCGGCGACTACAGCGCCCGCCATGCGCTGCTGACCCTGCTGCTGGCCGACGCCGTGGCCCAGCAGCTCAAGCTCGCGCCGGAGCTGCGCGAGGCTTTGCAGGGCGCCGCGCTGACGATGAACTACGGCGCCGGCCCGGCCCACGACCGCATGGCCAGCCAGCTCGACCCCGCCACGCCCGCCCAGCGCCAGGCGCTGAGCGCCCACGGCGACCGCGCCGCGAACCGCCTGGCGCAGATCGGCGTCACCGACCCGGTGTGGCTGACTGCCGTGCGCCTGCACCACGACGCCGGCCCCGGCCCGCTGGCCTCGCGCAGCGATGGCGAGAAGCTCGCGCGCCTGCTGCGCCGCATCGACCTCTTCGGCGCGCGCATCTCGCCGCGCCGCAGCCGCCAGGCCATGAGCGGCGCCGCCGCGGCCCGCGCTGTCTTCCTGGACGAATTGGGCCAGCCCGACGAAGCCGGCGCCGCCCTGGTGAAGACCGTGGGCCTGTACCCGCCAGGCAGCATCGTGCGCCTGGCCAACGGCGAGGTGGGCATCGTCTTCAAGCGCGGCTTCAGCGCCAACGAGCCGCTGGTGGCCGCGCTGATCGGCAAGAGTGGCAGCCCGCTGAGCAACCCGGTGCCGCGCGACACGCGGCTGTCCACCCAGGCCATCGCAGCCAGCCTGCCGCCGCACGAGCTCAAGCTGCGCGTGAACCTGGAGGCGTTGCTGAAGCTCTAAGGCTCTCGGCATACGCAAAGGGCGGCCCGTAGGCCGCCCTTGTCATTTACGGATGGGCTCAGCGCTGCGCGCCGGCCTGGGCCGTCGTGTCGGCCGACACCGAGCGGTCGGTGCGCGAGGCCTTGGCGTTGGCGCCGCCCGAAGCCTGCACGTGGCGGCTGGCCGCCTGGGCGCTGCTGCCGCCGCTCACGGCCTTGTTGCTGGCGGCCGTGGAGGACGAGGTTGCCGCGGCGGGGCTGGGGGTTGTCGCGGCCGTCGGCGAGGCCGGCGCGGCAGGCGTCGTGGCGGACGGCGCCGTGGGCGTGGTCGGCGTGGCCGCTGCCGGCGCTTCGCCGCGGCTCAGCGCGCCGTTCAGCATGCCACTGCCCTGGCCGCTCAGGTTGCCGCTGACGCCGTTGGCCGTGCCGTTCAGCGCACCGCTGATGCTGCCGTCGGCGCTGCCGGAGCCACTGGCCGCCGTGGAACCCACGGACTGCACCAGGCCCTGGCCCGTGCCCTTCACGTCTTCGACCTTGCCTTGCACGGTCGTCTTGGCATCGCCCGCCTTGTCGGTAGCGCCCTGCTTCAGTTCACCAACCTGGCCCTTGGTCTTGTCGACAGTGCCCTTGATCAGCGAGCCGTCGGCCTGGCCGCTGGCGTTGCCATTGACATTGCCATTCGCGCGGCCGCCAAGGTCGAGCTGGCGCGGCGACAGCGCGCCGTTCAGGCCACCGGTCAAGCCACCGGTGAGGCCGCCACCGCCGCCGAGGAGGCCGGCGTGGGCGTTGGAGGCGATCAGGCCGGCCGACAGGGCGACCAGGCTCAGCGTGCTGCGAAGGACTTGGGTGCGACGGGTTGCAAACATGATGGATCTCCGGGATGGTTGTGAGGGAAGAGCCAGCCTTTCCGGCCCTTTCACTGATCACAACGACCGCCGCGAGACCATCCTTCCGGCCTTCCCGGCCGAGATGCAACCCTTTGTGTCAGCGCGACTGCCGCGCCTGCAACTGCTCGGGCACCACGCGCAAGTCCTCGGCCACGAGGCCGCGACCGTAGATGGGGTCGCGGCCTGGCGCACCCAGGTCCACGGCCGTGCCGGCCAGACGCTCCACCGCTGCTGCTGCGGCGGCCGAGTCGGGAACGCGCAGTTCGGCGGCCAGCAGGCCGGCCACCAGCGGCGCCGCGAAGGACGTGCCCCGCGCGATGCCGTAGCCACCGCCGCTGCGCGCGACAGCCATGTCCGCGCCCGGCGCAGCCCACATGACCTGCGGCCCCTGCGCTGCCTCGGGCAGCACGCGACGCGAGCTGTTAACGCCCGTCACGCCGATGACGCCGGCATAGGACGCCGGATACAGCGGCGGCGCGGCTGGCCCGTCGTTGCCGACCGCCGCGACGAGCAGGTGCCCCCGCTTCACCAGGGCGGCGATGCCTTGCTCCAGCAGCCGGTTCTGCGGGCCCACGAGGCTGACGTTGACGACGGCCACGCGCTCGCGCGCCATCCAGGCCAGCGCGCGCACCACGTCCTCGGCCGAGCCGCCGTCGGGCTTGTCGCAATAGACGTCGGCCGCGAACAGTTCGGCCTTGGCAGCGGCACCGGCAAAGCCGCGGTCGCGGCCCACGAGCAGCGACGCGATGGCCGTGCCGTGCTCGCTGGGCAGCACGTTGCCCCCGCAGCCGAAGCTGGCGCCGGCCGCATGGCGCAGCGCCGCATGCCGGCGGTCCACGCCACCATCGACAAGGCCCACGCGCACGGCGCCGCGCTGGGGTGCCGGCATGGAGCTGGCGCCCGCCGATACATCGCCGCTGCGGCTGTAGAGGTGGTTGAAGTCGGCCTGCAGGTCGGGCTGCAGGGCACGCAGCTTCGCCAGCGCCTCGGCCGTATCCAGGCCCGCCGGCACACGCAGCACGACTTCGCGCAGACCCAGCTCGGGCCAGTCTTCATCACGCAGCTTGGCCAGGCCCATGCCAATGGCGGCTGCCAGCGCAGCGTCGCTGGGCGACACCAGCACCAGTTCCTGGCGGCGTATGGGCTCGCCAGCCGGGTCGGCCTCGATGAGCTCGCGATGGCGGCCCAGCAGTTCGCGCACATTCGTCAGGCGCTGGTCCAGCAGCTGCGTGGCCGGCGACAGCAACTCGGGCAGCGGCGCGGGCAACACGCGGTCCACCACGCCGGGCAGGCGCGGCAGGCTGGGCAGCGTCGGCAGGCGCAATTGGGCCTGGGCCGGTGCGCTGAGCGCGGCCAGGAGGGACAGGGAGAAGACGGCTGGTTTCATGGCGTGCTATGAGGATAACGAGCGAGGGTGGGAAGAAAATCCCTGCTTCATCCGTTGTTCCTGTATCGATGCCCGATTCGCTTTCCGCACTTCGCCAGGAGATCGCCGAGCTGTTGCCACGGCTGCGCCGTTTCGGCCGCACGCTGGCGCACTCCCGCGAAGACGCCGACGACCTCGTTCAGGTCGCCGTCGAGAAAGCGCTGACCCGCACTGACCAGTGGACGCCTGGAACGCGTCTGGACAGCTGGATGTTTCGCATCATGCAGAACGCCTGGATCGACGAATTGCGCGCCCGTGAGCGGCGCGGCCAGACCTTCCTGCCCGAGGAGGAAGGCGAGCACGTGGGCGAAGGCGCCTCGGGCGCGCAGCTCGACGCCATCCTCGTGCGCAAGGCCGTGGCCAAGCTCAGCGATGAGCACCGCGCGGTGGTGGGCCTCGTTCTTGTCGAGGGCCTCAGCTATCAGGAGGCCGCCGAAGCGCTGGACGTGCCGGTGGGCACCGTGACGAGCCGCCTCGCCCGCGCCCGCGAGGCGCTGCAAGCCCTGTTGGGAGAGTGGCCATGAGCCGAAGCGAAGAAGAGTTGTTGAAGGTGGAGCGCGCGCGCATGGCCGCCGCCTTCGATGGCGTGTTGAAGGAGCCCGTGCCGGAGCGCCTCAAGGCCTTGCTGGCGGAGCCGGCGCCGGCGGCGCAGGTGGTGGACTTGGGCGCCGTACGCGCTCTACGGCGCGGCATGAACAACTGGGCCGCCTGGGGCGGCATGGCGGCCACGCTGGTGCTGGGCACGCTGATCGGCACGCGGCTGGCACCGTCGGATGGTGACGGACTGGACCGCGGCCGGTTGGTTGCAACGGGTTCGATTGCCCATGCGCTGGAGCAGCAATTGGCCAGTGCCAATGCCGGCCCGGTGGCTGTGCAGATCAGCTTCAAGGCCAAGGATGGCCGGTATTGCCGCAGCTTCACGACCAACGCCTCTGCAGGCCTGGCCTGCCGCGAGGCCGATGGTGTGTGGGCGTTGCAGCAGGTCGCTGCGACCGTGCCCTCGCCCACCGGCGGCATGCGCCAGGCGGCCAGCAGCTTGCCGCCGGCCGTACTCGCCGCCGTGGACGCCAGCATGGCGGGCGAAGCGCTGAACGCCGAACAGGAGCGCGCCGCGCGGGACGGCGGCTGGCGTTAGAGCGCCTGGAAGTGCTCCATGCTCGGCGGGCTGGCGAAAAAGCCGCCGACGAGGCCGCGCCAGACGGGGAACAGCGGCCCGTTGCGAAAGCCCTGCATGTGGTCTTCCAGCGTCTGCCATTCGACGAACACCATGTAGCGCTCGGGCGACTCGATGCCGTGCTGCACGCGCGCGCTGATGAAGCCGGGCGACTGCGACAGCGTGGTCGCGATGCCCTCCTTCAACGCGGCCTCAAAGGCTTGTTGCTGGCCGGGATGGATGCGAATGTCGACGATTTCGAGAACCATGCCGGCAGTGTCGCTCAGCCGTGTTTCTGCACCAGGCCGAAGGGTTGTCCCAGCGGGTCCAGCAGCACGGCCATGACGTCGCCATCGGGCAGGGCCGTGACGGGCACGATGACGCTGGCGCCCTCGGCCACGGCGGCTGCGGCACTGGCGGCCACGTCGGGCACGGTCATGAAGAGCTGCACGCCGCCCGGCGCGCCCGGCGGCAGCGGCCATATGCCGCCGCGGATGCCACCCGGCGCGGCTGCCACCTCGCGGTAGCCCATGGCGTTGTCGGCGCTGATCTGCCAGCCGAACACGCGACCGTAGAAGCTGGCTGTGCGGGCCGGGTCGGTGCTGAGGATCTGCCAGTGGGTGACGGGCGCGGCGAGCGGAGTGTTCATGGTTGTGCCTCCAGAGGGTTTTGAAGTTGCCAGTCCCTGCGGCCGCGCATGACCAGCATACGGTCCACCAGCAGCCGCTGCAGCGCAACGTTGACGGCATCCAGCGGCAAGCCGGTGACGGCCGCCAGCCAGCGCGAATCGGGCCGGAAGTCGCGCCGTGTGATCGCACGGCAGACGCCGCGGCGCGCTTCGGAGAGGCCCAGCTGCTGGATCTCCGCGTCGGCCAGGCCCAGCCGGCGGCCCAGGCGCTGCACGCAGCCCGCCTTGGCCACCGTACGGCCGCCCATCAACCGCACGAGAGTCGCGTGGTGCACGCCCAGCGACTGCGCAAAAGCGCGCAGCGAATAGGCTGGGTTGACGGCGCGGCGCCGGGCGAGCGTGGCGGTCAGCAACTGGTGCAGGGACATGGCGCCCAGCTTATGGCCGGCCGGGCCGGGTCTCGCGCCGAAAGTGGTGCGCACCCCCTTCCGGGGGCCGGATTTCAATCCGGCATGCGGCTGATCTGCACGCTGACGATCTTCCAGGCGCCGCCGCGCTTCACGTAGATGTCGATGTAGCGGTAGTGGCTCTTGAAGGGCTGGCCCTGGTACTTGCCCGTCATGCGCGTGCGCCCGCTGAGCAGGGCCGTGCCGCCGTAGACGCGCACCTCGAAGTCCTCGACGGTGTAGGGGTCGATGACGAGGTCGGCCGAGACCAGACCGTCCACGAAGCTGGCCTTGGTCTCGACGTTGCCGCGACCGTCGATCTGGCGAAAGTCGTCGGCCATGTTGGCCTCGATCGCAGCACGGTCCTTGCGGACGATGGCCGCGTCCCAGCGGTCGGCCTGGGCCTTGAGTTGGGCGACGAGCTTCGGAGGCGGCGCAGCCTGCGCCAGGCCCGCAACCGCGAGCAGCGCCGCGACGAGCAGCGCGCGCCGGATCATTGCGCGACGTCCAGGCTGCGCCAGATCAAGCCGGTGATGAGGTCGTAGGCGGCCTCGAAGTCCTCGTCGTCCAGCGACGGTTTGTTCATGTAGAGCGAGAACTGTGGCGCCAGGTCGGCATAGGCCTGGGTGGACGACCAGATCAGGAACATCAGGTGGGTGAAGTCCATGCGCCGGATCAGGCCTTCGTCGGCCCAATGCTCAAAGCGCTCCACGTCGGCATGCAGCAACGGCATGACCTGGGCCTTGAGCACGTCCTGGTAGCGCGGCGCGCCGGCCATGATCTCGCGGGTGAAAACCGCGTTGCCGCTGGGCCGGTCGCGGCTGAAGCGTAGTTTTACCGCCACATAGGCGTGGATGGCGGTGCGGGGGTCTTCGGCTTCGGCGATGGCCGTCATGCTGGCCATCCACTCGCCCATGACGCTGTCCAGCACGGCGCGGTAAAGCTCCTCCTTGCTGGGCCAGTGGTACAGCAGGTTCTGGCGCGACAGATCGAGCACGGCAGCGATGCTGTCGAGGCTGACGCCTTCAAATCCGTATCGGGCGAACTGGCGTTCGGCTTCGGCGAGGATGGCCTCCTGCTTGCGCAAGGTGGCGGCGCGCGGCGTACGCGCGACGGCGGCAGTAGCGGTCATGCACCCGATTCTGACGGCGTGCACCAGACGGGAGCTGCGGGTTTTTACGCTTCGGTCAATTTTTACAGGGTAGTAATGTTTGCCTGTTATCCGCTTGGGAGAACCCCGTGGACCTTGCCGACCTGAAATCCGGCCGCCTTGCGCCAGCCGACTACGACCGCAATTTTGGCGACGCTCACCCGCCGCTGAACCGCACCCAGGCCCTCATCGAGGCCGAGCGGTGCTACTACTGCTATGACGCGCCCTGCCAGACGGCCTGCCCGACCGGCATCGACATCCCGAGCTTCATCCAGCGCATAGGGCAGGACAACGTGCGCGGCGCGGCCGAAGCCATCCTGACGGCCAACCCGCTGGGCGGCATGTGCGCCCGCGTCTGCCCGACCGAGGTGCTGTGCGAACAGGCCTGCGTGCGCAACACCAACGAAAGCAAGCCGGTCGAGATCGGCATGCTGCAGCGCTTCGCCGTGGAGGGCCATATGGCCAACCCCGGCGCGCCGCTGTTCACGCGGGCGCCGGCCACGGGCAAGCGCGTGGCCGTCGTCGGTGCAGGGCCTGCAGGCCTCGCCGCCGCCCATGGCCTGGCGCGGCGCGGCCATGACGTGACGCTGATCGACGCCAACACCAAGCTGGGCGGCCTGAACGAATACGGCCTGGCGACCTACAAGGTGGCCGGCGGCTTCGCGCAGCGCGAGATCGACTGGCTGCTGTCCATCGGCGGCATCACACCGCGGCTGAACTGCCGCATCGGCCGCGACGTGACGCTGGACGGCCTGCTGTCGCAGTACGACGCCGTCTTCCTGGGCCTGGGCTTGGCCGGCGTGAACGCGCTGGGCATTGCCGAGCCGCAGGTGCCGGGCTTGCGCGACGCGGTGGAGTTCATCGCGGAACTGCGCCAGAGCACGCCGGCCGTGGTCACGGTGGGCCGCCGCGTCGTCGTCATCGGCGGCGGCATGACGGCCGTGGACGCGGCCGTGCAGAGCCGGCTGCTGGGTGCCGAGCAGGTGACCATGGTCTACCGCCGCGGCCCCGAGGGCTTGTCGGCCTCAGAGTACGAGCAGCACTGGGCGCAGACCAACGGCGTCACCATCCGCTGCTGGGCCCGGCCCCTGGCCGTCGAGGCCGAGGGCGGCGTGCTGCAAGGCATGCGCTTCGCCACCACCACGCTGGAAGGCGGCAAGCTGGTGGACACCGGCGAGCAGTTCACGATCGAGGCCGACATGGTGCTGCGCGCCATCGGCCAGACGTACGAGGCCGAACTTGGCGAAGCCGCCGGCAGCGCCATCGCGCTGGAGGGCGGCCGCATCAAGACCGACGAGCAGTTCCGCACCAGCGTGCCGCGCGTCTGGGCGGGGGGCGACTGCCGCGTGGGCGGGCGCGACCTGACGGTCGAGGCCGTCGAGCACGGCAAGCGCGCCGCCGAATCCATCCATGCAGCTTTGACGGGGGTGGCCCATGGCTGACCTGAGCACCAACTTCCTGGGCATCAAGAGCCCCAACCCCTTCTGGCTCGCGTCGGCCCCGCCGACCGACAAGGAGGTCAACGTGCGCCGCGCCTTCGAGGCGGGCTGGGGCGGCGTTGTCTGGAAGACGCTGGGCGAGGACCCGCCGGTCGTCAACGTGAACGGCCCGCGCTACGCCACGCTGTGGAGCCAGGACCGCCGCGTCATCGGCTTCAACAACATCGAGCTGATCTCCGACCGGCCGCTGCAGACCAACCTGGACGAGATCCGGCGCGTGAAACGCGACTTCCCGGACCGCGCCATGATCGTTTCGCTGATGGTGCCGGTGAACGAAGAGAGCTGGAAGAGCATCCTGGCCCGCGTGGCCGACACCGGTGCCGACGGCGTGGAGCTGAACTTCGGCTGCCCGCACGGCATGAGCGAGCGCGGCATGGGCTCGGCCGTGGGCCAGGTGCCGGAGTACATCCAGCAGGTCACCGAGTGGTGCAAGAAGCACACGAAGATGCCGGTCATCGTGAAGCTGACGCCCAACATCACCGACGTGCGCTTCCCGGCGCGCGCCGCCAAGGCCGGTGGCGCCGATGCGGTCAGCCTCATCAACACCATCAACTCGGTCATGGGCGTGGACCTGGACACCATGATCATGAGCCCGTCCACCGACGGCCAGGGCTCGCACGGCGGCTACTGCGGCCAGGCCGTGAAGCCCATCGCGCTGAACATGGTGGCCGAGATCGCCCGCGACGCAGCCACCGCCGGCCTGCCCATCAGCGGCATCGGCGGCATCACCACCTGGCGCGACGCGGCCGAGTTCATCGCCATGGGTTGCGGCACGGTGCAGGTGTGCACGGCCGCCATGGTCTATGGCTTCAAGATCGTGCAGGACATGTGCTCGGGTTTGAGCAACTTCATGGACGAGAAGGGCTACACCAGCCTCGCCGACTTCCAGGGCCGCGCGGTGCCCACCGTGAAGAACTGGAACCAGCTCAACCTCAACCACGTCGACAAGGCGGTGATCAACCAGGACAGCTGCATCCAGTGCGGCCGCTGCCATATCGTCTGCGAGGACACCTCGCACCAGGCCATCTGGGCCACGAAAGACGGCAAGCGTCACTTCCACGTCAACGACGCCGAATGCGTGGGATGCAACTTGTGCGTGTCGATCTGCCCGGTCCCTGGCACCATCACGATGCGCACGCTGCAACCCGGCGAAACGGATGCCCGCACCGGGCGCGTCATCGACGGCAGCTATCAGAACTGGACCACGCACTCGAACAACCCCATGAGTTCCGGGTGTGCCTGAAGGAATTGCAATGAGTACCTATGAAGTAGCCCACTGGATCAACGGCGCCGTCTCGCGCGGCCAGGGCACGCGACAGCAAGACATCCACAACCCCGCCACCGGCGCCGTGCAAGGCAAGCTGCTGCTGGGCGCAACGGCTGACCTGGACGCGGCCGTGGCCGCCGCCACGCAAGCCGCCAAGGCCTGGGGCCAGACGCCCGCGCTGGCCCGCTCGCGCGTGCTGTTCAAGTTCCTGGCCATCGTGCAGGAGAGGCGCGAGGTGCTGGCCGATGCCCTGGTGCGCGAGCACGGCAAGACCATGCCCGACGCGCTGGGCGAAGTGGCCCGCGGCATCGAGAACATCGAGTTCGCGACCGCCATGCCGCAGTTGCTGAAGGGCGAGTACACCGAGCAGATCGCCCGTGGCCTGGACGCCTGGAACGTGCGCCAGCCGCTGGGCGTCGTGGCCGGCATCACGCCGTTCAACTTCCCGGCCATGGTGCCCATGTGGATGTACCCGCTGGCCATCGGCTGCGGCAATGCCTTCATCCTGAAGCCCAGCGAGCGCGACCCGTCGGCGTCGCTGCTGATGGCGCAGTGGCTCAAGGAAGCCGGCCTGCCGGACGGCGTGTTCAACGTCGTGCAAGGCGACAAGGACATCGTGGACGCGATCCTGGCCCACCCCGGCATCGCCGCGGTCAGCTTCGTCGGCTCCACCCCCGTGGCCGAGCACATCTACAAGGTGGGCAGCGCCCACGGCAAGCGCGTGCAGGCGCTGGGCGGCGCCAAGAACCACATGGTCGTCATGCCCGATGCCGACCTGGAGCAGGCGGTGGACGCACTGATGGGCGCGGCCTATGGCTCGGCCGGCGAGCGCTGCATGGCGATCTCGGTGGCCGTGGCGGTGGGCGATGCGGCCGATGCGCTGGTCGCGGCACTGGCACCCAAGGTCGCCGCGCTGAAGATCGGTGAAGGCCATGGCGCCGGCATCGAGATGGGGCCACTGATCACGCGCGCCTCGCAGCAGCGCGTCGAGAAGCTGATCGGCGAAGGCGTGGCGGCCGGCGCCAAGGCTGTCGTCGATGGCCGCGGCCATCGCGTGGCCGGTTTTGAAGACGGCTTCTTCGTCGGCGGCACGTTGCTGGACGGCGTGTCGGCCGAGATGAGCTGCTACAAGGAAGAGATCTTCGGCCCGGTGCTGTGCGTGGTCCGCGTGCCCGACCTGGCCGCAGCGATCGCGCTCATCGAAGCCAACGAATACGCCAACGGCGTGGCCATCTTCACCCGTGATGGCCACGTGGCGCGCGAGTTCGTGCACCACATCCAGGTGGGCATGGTGGGCGTCAACGTGCCGCTGCCCGTGCCCATGGCCTTCAACAGCTTCGGTGGCTGGAAGCGCAGCCTGTTCGGCGACCACCACGCCTACGGCCCCGAAGGCGTGCGCTTCTACACCCGCCACAAGGCCGTGATGCAGCGCTGGCCGGACTCCCTGCCCAAGGGTCCGCAATTTGCTTTCCCGCAGAACACCTGACAACGAAGGAAGCGCCCCGCCATGACCGACCCCACGCTGAGCAACCCTGATCTGATCCCGACCACGGCCGCCCAGCGAACGTGGCGCTGGTATCACTTCGCGGCGCTGTGGGTTGGGATGGTCATGTGCATCCCGGCGTACACGCTGGCGGCCAGCCTCATCGAGTCGGGCATGAGCTGGAGCCAGGCGGTGGGCACGGTGTTCCTGGGCAACCTCATCGTGCTGGTGCCCATGCTGCTGATCGGCCATGCGGGCGCCAAATACGGCATCCCGTATGCCGTGCTGGCGCGGGCCTCGTTCGGCACGCAGGGTGCGCGGCTGCCGGCGCTGCTGCGGGCGCTGGTGGCCTGCGGCTGGTACGGCATCCAGACCTGGTTTGGCGGCCAGATGATCTACACGCTGGCCGGCGTGCTGATGGGCCACCCGCTGAGCGGCGACCCGCTGCCGGGCCTGGGCATCAGCGCGGCGCAGTTCGGCTGCTTCCTGCTGTTCTGGGCGCTGCAGTTCTGGTTCGTCGTGCACGGCATCGACGCCATCCGCAAGCTGGAGACCTACACGGCGCCGATCAAGATCGTCATCTGCTTCGTGCTGCTGTGGTGGGCCTGGGACAAGGCGGGCGGCTTCGGGCCCATCCTCGACCAACCGTCGGCCTTCGTCGACGGCGGCAAGAAGGCCGGCCAGTTCTCGGCCGTGTTCTGGCCGTCGCTCACCGCCATGGTGGGTTTCTGGGCCACGCTGGCGCTCAACATCCCCGACTTCACGCGCTTCGCCAAGAGCCAGCGCGATCAGCTCATCGGCCAGGCCATAGGCCTGCCGGCGCCCATGGGGCTGCTCGCGGCACTGGCGGTGTTCGTGACCTCGGCCACGGTCGTCATCTACGGCAAGGCGCTGTGGGACCCGGTGGACCTGGCCGGCCGCATGACGGGCGCGGCCGTGCTGATCGCCCTCATCGTGCTGCTGATCGACACGGTCAGCGTCAACCTCGCGGCCAACCTCGTGGGCCCGGCCTACGACTTCTCGGCGCTGGCGCCGGGGCGCATCAGCTACAAGCTGGGCGGCATCCTCACCGCGGGCATCGCCATCATCATGATGCCGTGGAAGATCCTGGCCTCCACCGAGGGCTACATCTTCACCTGGCTGATCGGCTACTCCGCGCTGCTGGGCCCGGTGGCCGGCATCTTGATCGTCGACTACTACGTGCTGCGCAAGACCGAGCTGATGGTGGACGACCTCTACCGCGAAGGCGGTCGCTACAGCTACCGCGGTGGCTGGAACATGGCGGCCATCATTGCCTTCGTCATCGGCGTGGCGCCCAACATCCCCGGATTCCTGAATGCCGCCTTCCCTGCCGCCTTCCCCGAGGTGGGCGCGACCTTCAAGCTGATCTACACCTATGCCTGGTTCGCCGGTCTGGCCCTCGCCGCCATCGTCTATGGCGTGCTGATGGCCGGCAAGACCCAGGCCCATCACCCGCTCACGAGGAGCGCAACATGAGTTCCAAACCCCTGCTGATCCGCGGTGCCGTCGTCGTCAACGCCGACGCCGAGTCCCGCACCGATGTGCTCTGCATGGACGGCCGCATCGCCGCCATGGGCGAGCGTGCCGTCGCCGAGGCGCCGGCTGGCACCACGACGCTGGACGGCACCGGGCAGTACCTGATCCCCGGTGGCATTGACCCGCACACCCACATGCAGTTGCCCTTCATGGGCACAGTGACGCAGGACGACTTCTTCACCGGCACGGCTGCGGCGCTGGCCGGTGGCACGACCAGCATTATCGACTTCGTCATCCCCAACCCGCAGCAGCCGCTGATGGACGCGTACAAGCAGTGGCGCGGCTGGGCCGAGAAGAGTGCGGCCGACTACGCCTTCCACGTCGCCGTGACCTGGTGGAGCCAAAGCGTCAGCGACGACATGGGCACCCTCGTGCGCGAGGAAGGCGTGAACAGCTTCAAGCACTTCATGGCCTACAAGAACGCCATCATGTGCGACGACGAGACGCTGGTGAACAGCTTCAAGCGCGCGCTGGAGCTGGGCGCCATGCCCACCGTGCATGCCGAGAACGGCGAGCTCGTCTACCTGCTGCAGGCCGAGGTCGCCAAGATGGGCATCACCGGCCCCGAGGGCCACCCGATGTCCCGCCCGCCCATGGTGGAGGGCGAGGCCGCCAACCGCGCCATCGCCATCGCCGACGTGCTGGGCGTACCCATCTACATCGTGCACGTGAGCTGCATCGAGAGCGCCGAGGCCATTGCCCGCGCCCGTGCCCGCGGCCAGCGCGTCTACGGCGAAGTGCTGGCCGGCCACCTGCTCATCGACGACAGCGTCTACCGCGACCCGTCGTTCGAGAAGGCGGCCGCCTACGTGATGAGCCCACCCTTCCGGCCCAAGATCCACCAGGAGTTCCTGTGGCGCGGCCTGCAGAGCGGGCAGTTGCACACGACGGCGACGGACCACTGCACCTTCTGCGCCAGCCAGAAGGCCGCCGGCATCGACAACTTCGCCAAGATCCCCAACGGCTGCGGTGGCGTCGAGGAGCGCATGGCCGTGCTGTGGGACGCCGGCGTCAACTCCGGCCGACTGACGCCCAGCGAGTTCGTCGCCATCACCTCGGCCAATGCAGCCAAGCTGTTCAACATGTACCCGCGCAAGGGCGTCATCGCCGAGGGCGCCGACGCCGACCTCGTGCTGTGGGACCCGGCCGGCACCAAGACGCTGTCCGCCAAGACGCACTTCTCGAAGAACGACTTCAACATCTTCGAGGGCCGCACGGTAAAGGGCATCGCCAGCCACACCATTGCCCAAGGCCGTGTCGTGTTCGCCAGCGGCGACCTGCGCGCCGAGAAGGGCACGGGGCGCTACCTGAAGCGCCCGGCCTTCGGCCCGCAGTTCGACGCCGCGGCTAAGCGCGCCCACGACCTCGCGCCCACTGCAGTCGCACGCTGAGACCATGCAGACTGTCATCCCGCAGCTGCGCATGACCCAGGCTGAGCGCAGCCTGGCGTTCTATGTGGGCCAGCTCGGGTTCGCGGTCGACTGGCAGCATCAGTTCGAACCCGGCCTGCCGCTCTTCGTGCAACTCACGCGCGAGGGCCAGACGATCTTCCTGAGCGGCCACGCGGGCGACTGCCAGCCCGGCGGCGCTGTCTACTTCTGGGTGCCCGATGCCGACGCAACCTATGCCGCCTTCACGGCGCGCGGCGTGACGCCGGTCAAGCCCATAGAAGACATGCCCTGGGGCGTGCGCGAGTTCCTGCTCGTCGATCCCGATCACAACAAACTGCGCTTCGGCACGAAGCTCTGAGGAGTCCACCATGGACATGCCCACCACCCAACCCGACATCACCAAGCTGCGCGTCAACGGCCAACGCCTGTGGGACTCGCTGATGGAGCTGGCCAAGATAGGCGCGACCGACAAGGGTGGCGTCTGCCGCCTGACGCTGACCGACCTGGACAAGCAAGGCCGCGACCTCGTCACGCGCTGGGCGCGCGAGGCCGGCATGACGGTCACCATCGACAAGATCGGCAACGGCTTCATGCGCCGCGCGGGGCGCAACAACAGTCTGCCGCCCATCATGACCGGCAGCCACATCGACACCCAGCCCACCGGCGGCAAGTTCGACGGCAACTACGGCGTGCTGGCCGGCATCGAGGTCGTGCGCACGCTCAACGACCACGGCATCGAGACCGAGGCGCCCATCGAGGTCGCCTTCTGGACCAACGAGGAAGGCTCGCGCTTCGTGCCCGTCATGATGGGCTCGGGCGTGTTCGCCAAGGCCTTCACGCTGGAGCATGCCTATGCGGCCACCGACACCGAGGGCAAGACGGTGAAGGGCGAGCTGGAGCGCATCGGCTACATCGGCGACCAGGAACCCGGCGACCACCCCATCGGCGCCTACTTCGAGACCCACATCGAGCAGGGCCCGGTGCTGGAGGACCATGACAAGACCATTGGCGTCGTCACCGGCGTGCTGGGCATTCGCTGGTACGACTGCGTCGTCACCGGCATGGAGGCCCACGCCGGCCCCACGCCCATGGCGCTGCGCAAGGACGCGCTGCAGGTGGCCACCAAGCTGATGCAAGAGGTCGTCGCCTGCGCCCACCGCCACCCGCCGCATGGCCGCGGCACGGTGGGCATGGTGCAGGTGCACCCCAACAGCCGCAACGTCATCCCGGGCCGCGTGAAGTTCAGCATCGACCTGCGCAACGCGACCGATGCGCTGTGCGAGGCGATGGACGCCGACATCCGCGCGGTGGCCGCCAAGCTCAGCGCCGAGAGCGGCCTGCCCATAGAGATCACACCCGTCAGCGCCTACCCGGCCCAGCCCTTCCACAAGGACTGCATCGCCGCCGTGCAGAAGGCCGCCACCGCGCTGGGCTACAGCAACATGCCTGCCGTGTCGGGTGCCGGCCACGACGCCGTCTACATGGCGCGCCTGGCGCCGGCCGGCATGATCTTCATCCCCTGCAAGGACGGCATCAGCCACAACGAGATCGAGGACGCCAAGCCAGAGCACATCGAGGCGGGGTGCAATGTCCTCTTGCAAGCCATGCTTGAAAGAGCGGGCTAAGCCTTGAATCCCTGCAAGCCCATCCGCTACCTGACCGTGTCCATCGCGGTGGCGGCGGACAAGGTCTACGACTTCGTCGGCGACCCGCTCAACCTGCCGCGTTGGGCGGCCGGGCTGGGACAGGGCGTACGCCCCGTGGGTGAGCATTGGGAGGTCGTCACCGGCGACGGCACGGTGGGCCTGCGCTTTGCACCGCGGAACTCATTCGGCGTGGCTGACCACACCGTCACCCTGGCCGATGGCAGCGAGGTCTATGTGCCACTGCGCGTGATGCCCAACGGCGATGGCAGCGAGGTCATGATGGGGCTGTTCCGCCAGCCGGAGATGGACGATGCCGCCTTCGAACGCGATGCCGGGCTCATGCAGGCCGATCTGCAGGCCCTGAAGACGCTGCTGGAAAAGGCTTAGGCCACCGCGCTGCGCACCGCCTCGCGCACCAGGCCGTCGAGCTTGCCGGTGATCTGCGTCATCTCGCCCGACACGACCGCGAATTCCCGGCCCGACACGCCGGCCCGCGCCGCAACGACCTGGGCGTTGAAGGACACGATGCGGGCGTGCTTGGCAATGGTCTCGATGTCACCCATGACGGCCGTGAGCTGCTTCCTGGCCGCGGCAGCCTGCCGGCGGGCGAGGTCCTCGTAGAGCTGGGTCAGGCGGTTGAGTACGGCCAGCAGCGGCGTGACGCTTTCCACCAGCTCCTCCAGCAGGCCCGACGCACTGCGTGCCTCGGCGGCGATGGCGTCCAGCGCACGCCGCGCCAGGGCGATGAAGCCAACGATGCGCTCGTCGGCGCGGTCTGCACCGAAATAGGCCTGTTCCAGCTCGCCGCCCAACGCGGCGGGCGACAACTCCCCCTCGGTCAACGAGCGGTGGGCCTCATGAAAGGTCGCGAGCGCGTCGCGTGCAGTGGCCAGTGCGCCTTCGCGCCCCTGCAAGGCCAGCACCGCAAACAGCACCAGGCGTTGCGACGTGAAGCGGCGCCGGCCTGAGAGATTGATCAACTTGCCAAAGACCTCGCCCGCCGTTTCCTTGGGCGCGGCCCCCGCTTTTCGTGCATCCGGCACTGCACTCTGATGGTGCGACATGGCGTCCTCCGTGAAATTGGGTCACGACCGGCGCCTCCCAAGGTGAACATGCCGGTCATGCTGAACCTAGGGTTAGCACGGGGCGTGCCAGCGCGAGGGGCCGTTCCGGCACCTATAGTGCCGACCGCCCAAGACGCCTCTCCCATCCATGAGCCTGCTGTCCCAGATCGGCCTGAAGCCGAAGTCCCGCGTCGTCGACGACGGTGCACAGACCTTTGCTCGTCGCCTGGCGCAGCGCCTGGAATCGGGCCTCTTCGACGACGCCGAGCAGATCGTTGCCAGCTCCGTGGCCGACAACCGCGAACGCCTGGTCTATGGCTTGGCTGCCTGCGAAGGAACGGTGCCGCTGGTCGTCGGCTGGGCACAGGCCAGGCCGCAGTCGGCCTGGGCCCAGGTCGCGCTGGGCGCCAGCCTCATCGTCACCGGCTGGGAGATCCGCGGCGGCAGCTATGCAGAGGATGTGGACGAAGCGGCCTGGCAGCCCTTCCTGTCCCAACTCGCTGCGGCCGAGGAGCCCCTGGAGCGCGCCATGCGGCTGGACAACCGCCTGGCCGAGCCCTATGCCTGGCGCCTGCATGCCGGCATCAGCCAGGACATCGATCGTTCGCTGCTGACGCAGTGGTTCCAGGCCGCACTGGCCCGCGATCCCCAACACGGGCCGGCCCACTTGAAGTACTTTGTCGCCAGCACCGAGAAATGGGGCGGCAGCCATGCGGAGATGTTCGCCTTCGCGCGCAAGAGCGCCGGGCAGGCCAAGGCCGGCAGCCTGATCCACGCCCTGGTGCCGGCGGCTTTCAACGAATACGCGCTGGCAACCCGCGACAAGGGCTTCGCGTCCCTGCGCACGCCCGCGAATGCCCGCGAGGTTTCGGAGGCTCTGCACGTCTGGCTGGGCGCGCGGCCAGGACAGCTCGATGAGAAGCTGGAGCGCGTGTCCGGCGGCTTCGCGCCCTGGTGCCTGAACGAGTTTGCCGCGGCCTGCTATCTCTGCGGCGCCGACGCCGAAGCACGGCTGCTGCTGCAAGCACTGCGCGGCGAGATCATGCCAACGCCCTGGGCGTGGATTTCGTCGGGCGTGCGGGAGCGCGCGAACCCGGCCTTCGTCTACGACCGGGTCTGCAAGGAGTTGAAGGTCGTCTACTGAGGAAGTGCCGGCACGGCACTTACCTCAGCTTCGACAGACGCCCCGCCGCCTCGGCCAACGTCTCATCCCGCTTCGCAAAGCAGAACCTGACGTGCCGACGCTCCTGCGGCTGCTGGTAGAACACCGATAGCGGGATGGCGGCGACGCCGATCTCGGTGGTCAGCCATTGGGCGAAGTCCAGCTCGGGCAGGTCTGACACCGCGCTGTAGTCCACCGTCTGGAAGTAGGTGCCCTCGCAGGGCAGCAGCTTCAGCGGCGTGACTTGCAACGCCGCACGGAAGGCGTCACGCTTGGCTTGGTAGAAGCCGCTCAGGCCCTGCCATGGCGCCGGGTCGGCCAGATAGGCCGCGATGGCGTGCTGCGTGGGCGTGTGCACCGTGAACACGGTGTACTGGTGCAGGCGCCGGAAGGCCGCGCTCAGGGCCGGCGGCGCCGCGACGAAGCCGACCTTCCAGCCCGTCACGTGGAAGGTCTTGCCGAAGCTGCTGACCAGGAAGCTGCGCTCACGCAGGCCTGGGTAGCGGGCCACGCTCTCGTGGCGCTGGCCGTCGAACACCATGTGCTCGTAGACCTCGTCGCTGACGATGAAGAGGTCGTGCTGCTCGGCGATGCGCTCCAACTCAAGCAGGTCGTCACCTGTTGCGACGCGGCCGCTGGGGTTGTGCGGCGTGTTCAGCACCAGGGCCCGCGTGCGCGGCGTGATGGCAGCGCGAATGGCGCTCCAGTCGATGCGGTAATCCAGCGTCATGGGCACGCCCACGGGGATGGCGCCGGCAAGGCGGATCTCGGGGTCGTAGCTGTCGTAGGCCGGCTCGATGATGATGACCTCGTCGCCGGCGCCCACGCAGGCCTGCAGCGCAGTGATGAGGCCTTGCGTACCGCCCGCCGTGATGGTGATGTCACGGTCGGCGTCGTAGGCCGAGCCATAGAGGTCGTCGAGCTTGGCCGCGATGGCCTGGCGCAGGGCCGGCACGCCCGTCATCGGCGGGTACTGGTTGTGGCCGGCGGCCATCGCATCGGTGACGGCCTTCAGCAGGGCCGGGTCGGCACCGAAGTCCGGGAAGCCCTGACCGAGGTTGACGGCGCCATGCTCGGCCGCCAGGGCCGACATGACGGTGAAGATGGTGGTGCCGGTATTGGGCAGCTTGGTGGGCAGGACGGGCATGGTGGCGCAATTCTGCGCGAGGTGCCCCGCCCTTATGCGTCGGGCGCAGATGCTGATGCGTTCGCTGCGGTCAATGCCTGGGCCCGCCCAGCAGCACCCGCCGCGCCGCCAGCGCGATGGGCAGCCCGAACACGAAGCAATGCGCCGCGATGGCCGCGGCGTCCAGCTTGGGCGGCCAGAACGGCGTGTGCAGGGCCGACAGCGGCAGCACGACGTTGTTCATGCCGAAGTAGACGACGAAGCCATAGGCCAGGCCCGCGGCCGTCGCGTTGCGCAGCAGCGCGGGCAGGCGCAAGGCCACCACGCAGAAGATGGCGGCCCAGATCAGCGCGATGCCGTAGTGCAACACCACACCCAGCGCGAAGGTCGCCGGCCCGCCGCCGAAGGCCGCCTCGCGTCCGATGAGGCCGGCCGCCACGGTCTGGAAGACGCGCAGCTTCATGCCGTAGTAACTCAGCGCGAAGACGAAGTCCCCCGTGCCGGCCAGCAGGCCGCCCCAGACGATGGCGCGTGTCAGTGGCTTCATGCTGCTGCAACCTTTCCCGGTGGTCCCTTGAGTTCGATGACGTTGCCTTCGGGGTCGGCCAGGTAGATGGACGGCCCCTCGCCCTCGGCGCCATAGCGGCTCTCCGTCTTGCCGGCATCGACACCATGCACGGCGAGGTGGGCGCGGATGGCGGCCTCGTCGAAGGGCTCCACGCGCAGGCAGAAGTGATCCATGTTGCGACCCTCGGCGCCCGGCGCGGCGCCGCCCATGCGGCCCAGCTTGCCGTCCACCGGCACCAGGTCGATAAGGGAGCGGCCGGCGCGCAGTTGCACGAGGCCGATCTCGTCCTGGCGGCGCTCGATGACGCAGCCCAGCGCGTCGACGTAGAAGCTGACCATCGCGTCGAGGTTGACGACGCGCAGCACGAGGTGGTCCAGGCCTTGGAGTTTCAGCATCGGTGGGCAGATATCGGATGGAGACGCCAGCCATGATGCCGCCGGGCCCGGCGCGATAGTGTCAGCAGGCTCAACCCCATGCCGAAAGTGATGACGGGTTAGTCCCGAGTAACGAAGGAGGCCCGCCGCGCTCAATAGAGACATGCAATCCCCGCAGGCCTTTTCAACATGCTCCCCGGCATGAGCTGGCTGACCCGCCTCGGCTTCGTCGCGCCGGCCTCCGGGGCCGCGCCGTCGGACGAGGCCGCCCTGCTCGCCCGCCTGGCCGAAGGGGACGCCGATGCGCTGGCCCTGGTCTACCGCCGCGAGAGCGCCTCGGTCTACCGCTATGCCCTCGCGCTGGCCGGCGACGAGGCCGCCGCGCTGGACGCCGTGCACGACGCCTTTGCGCAGTTGCTGCGCGGGCCCCAGGGCTTCCAGCCCGGGCGCGGCTCGCTCGGTGCCTATCTTGCCGGCATGGCCCGACACCAGTTGCTGAACCAGTGGCGCGATGCGCGCCGCCATGTGGCGCTCGACGTGCTGGACGACTCGCTCGAAGCTGACGACGCCGCCGAGCCCATGCCAGCCAGCGATGCCCGGCTCACCCGAACACAAACGCAAGACAGCCTCTGGGCGGCCATTCGCCGCCTGAGCTGGCCACAGCGCGAGGCCCTGGTGCTGGTGGACTTGCAAGAGCACAGCTACGAGGACGCCGCCACCGTCGCCGGCATCAGCGTGGACGTGCTGCGCACCCGCCTGCACCGCGCCCGCCAGCGCCTGGCCGACCTGCTGGCCGTGGGAGAACGCCCATGACAACCGACCACACCCCCGCCTGGCTGCTGCCGGCACGCGCCGAGTTCGCGCGCCTGCAGCCCGGCGCCGATCAGGACGCCGCACTGCTGGCACGGCTGACGCACCAGCAGCAGGCCCTGCGCGCACGCCGCGCCATGGAAAAGGCCGATGCGGAGCACGAGCCGCGCTGGCTACGCCGCCTGGCCTGGGGCAGCGGCGCGCTGGGTGCCGCTGCTGCCGTGCTGCTCAGCGCTGTGCTGCTGCTGGATCCGCCGAGCGGCCAAGCCGCGGCCACGCCCATGGCCTCGGCGCTGGGCAGCGGCTTCATCCCGCTTGTGCCCGAAGGCGAGTTCCGACAGGCCCTGACCACCGGGCGGCAGGCGGCTGTCTGGCTGCAGCCCGCCGAGCTGCCGCGCGAGCGCTTGGCACTGCTGGGCCTGCCCTTCGATGCCGCGCGTGCCGACGAGCCGGTGCGCGCCGAGCTGATGCTGCGCCCCAGCGGCGAAGTGCTGGCGGTGCGAATCCTGAACTGAATCGTTGTTGCTGATGGAGATCAGACCATGAAAAAAACCTTGACGAGCCTGGCGCTGTGCGCACTCGCGGCCTCGGCCGGCGCACTTGAAGCCGACACCCCCTCCCGCGAAGCGCAACGGGAGGCCCAGCGCGAAGCCCAGCGCCAGGCGCGCGACGCTCAACGCGAGGCACAGATGCAGCGCGACGCTCAACGTGACATCCAGCGTGACGTAGAGCGCGAGGTGAGCCGCGCGATGGCCGATCTGCCCATGCAGCTGGCGCTGGGCGACCAGGCTCTTGCCTTTGCGGGCCGCGAGATGGAAGGCGAGCGCGTCGTCAAGGGCGCGCCCTATTGCGCGACGGCCGTGCACGAGAACGTGCAGACGCTGGGCGACGGCAACCGCATCGTGCGCAAGCAGAGCAGCCAGCTCTGCCGCGACGGCGAGGGCCGTACGCGCCGCGAAGTGCAGCGCGAGGGCGGGCCCAAGGTCGTCTACTTGAACGACCCGGTCGCCAAGGAAAGCTGGGTCATCTACCCCGACCAGAAGCGCGTGCAGCGCCTGCGCGGCCACGCCGTCTTCATGCAGGGCGATCACGACGCAGCCATGTCGGCCTGGCAGGATTCCATGCAGGACTGGGGCGAGCGCATGCGCGAGCAGGCCGGCCGCTGGAAGGAATGGGCCGCCCGCGTGGCCGAGCGCGCCAAGGCGGCAGACGTGGAGCGCATCCGCAGCCGCACGACGACCGGCGAGCCGGGCATCGTCATCGAGCGCGAACTGGCCATGCCGGCCGTGCCGGCCACGCCGGGCGCCAGCGCCACCGAGCGCCGTCGCGAGCTGCGCGTGGTGCGCGCCAGCGAGCTGCCGCCCCTGCCCGCGGTCCCGGCCATGCCTGCACCGCCCACGCCACCGACGCCGCCCACGCCCATCATGCCGCCGCTGCTGCTGCAACTGCCGCTGCTGCCCGGTGGAGGCGGCACGACGACGGCGCTGCCGCCCAAGGACATGGAAGGCCTGAAAGTCACCGGCGAGCGCACGACCTGGACCATAGAAGCCGGCAAGATCGGCAACGAGAAGCCCATCGTCATCAGCCGCGAGGTGTGGCGCAGCCCCGACCTGAGCTTGACTGTCTCCAGCCGCAGCGCCGACCCGCGCGTGGGCGAGCAGAACTACCGGCTGGAGAAGGTCAAGCGCGGCGAGCCCGACGCAGCCATGATGAAACCGCCGGCGGACTACTCCGAGGGCACGCGCCGCAGCGCCAAGCCGGCAGCGAGTGCGCCGAAGGCCTCCTGAATTGCGGGCCGAGCGCCGGGCCGCCCCTAGCCGGCCCGCGTAGGGCGATGTGCATGCGGCTCAATGCCGCGTGCATCGCCGTCCCCTCGGGGGACCGACCAGGCACGCCCGCGTTCAGCGAGGCGGGACTGGGCGAGGGGCTCAGGCGGCAGCCAACACTTGGCTGAAGAACTTCTCTCCGCTGACGCGCGGCTTGTAGGCCGACACGGCCTTGGCGATGGCGGCGATGTGGTCGGGCGTGGTGCCGCAGCAGCCGCCGGCGATGTTCAGGAACCCGGCCTGGGCGAACTCGCCCACGAGGCGCGCGGTCACGTCCGGCGTTTCGTCGAAGCCGGTATCGCTCATCGGGTTGGGCAGGCCGGCGTTGGGGTAGCAGCTCACGGCCACGTCGCCCGCCACCTTGGCCAGTTCCTCGATGTAGGGGCGCATCAGCGTCGCACCCAGCGCGCAATTCAGGCCGATGGCGAGGGGCCGCGCGTGGCGCACCGAGTGCCAGAAGGCCGTGACCGTCTGGCCCGACAGGATGCGGCCCGACGCATCGGTCACCGTGCCGGAGATGATGACGGGCAGGCGCTCGCCGGTGTCTTCCATCAGCTCGTCGAGAGCAAAAATGGCAGCCTTGGCGTTGAGCGTGTCGAAGATGGTCTCGACGAGGAAGAGGTCGGCGCCACCGTCCAGCAGCCCCTTGGCCTGCTCGTAGTAGGCAGCGCGCAGCGTGTCGAAATCGACGTTGCGGGCGCCGGGGTCGTTCACGTCGGGGCTGATGGAGGCGGTGCGCGGCGTGGGGCCGAGGGCGCCGGCGACATAGCGCGGCTTGTCGGGCGTCGAGTACTTGTCGCAGGCCGCGCGGGCGATCTTTGCGGCCTCGACGTTCATCTCGTAGGCCAGCCCGGCAAGGTCGTAGTCTTCCTGCGCGACGGAGGTGGCACCGAAGGTGTTGGTCTCGATGAGGTCGGCGCCGGCGGCCAGGTATTGCTCATGGATCTCGCTGAGCACGTCCGGCCGCGTGAACATCAGCATCTCGTTGTTGCCCTTCAAGTCCTTGTGGTGGTCCTTGAAGCGCTCGCCACGGTAGTCGGCTTCGGAGAGCTTGTAGCGTTGGATCATGGTGCCCATCGCACCGTCGAGCACGGCAATGCGTTGCTGCAGCAGGGCAGGCAGGTCCTTGGCGCGGGTATAGGCGATCGGCTTCATGTCCCTATTTTCGCAAAGTGCGCAATGGCCTCGCCCAGCTGAGTGCATGACGAAGTACCGCCCAGGTCTGGCGTCTTGGGTGCAGCCGAGTCGGCCAACACGGTTTCTATGGCCGCCATGACGGCGTCGTGGGCCTCTCGGTGCCCGAGGAAGTCCAGCATCATGGCCCCGGCCCAGATCTGGCCTATGGGGTTGGCGATGCCCTTCCCTGCAATGTCCGGGGCCGAGCCGTGCACCGGCTCGAAGAGGCTGGGCCATTCGCGCGTTGGGTTCAGGTTGGCCGAGGGCGCGATGGCGATGGTGCCGGTGCAGGCGGGGCCCAGATCGGACAGGATGTCGCCAAACAGGTTGCTCGCGACGACCACGTCGAAATGCTGGGGCCGCTGCACGAAGTGGGCGCACAGGATGTCGATGTGGAACTTGTCGACCGCGACGCCCGGGAACTTCGCGGCCATGGCTTCCACGCGCTCATCCCAGTAGGGCATGGTGATCGCGATGCCGTTGCTCTTGGTGGCCGACGTGAGCTTGGCGCGCGGCCGTTTGGCGGCCAGCTCGAACGCGAAGCGCAGCACGCGGTCCACGCCCACGCGGCTCATGACCGTCTCTTGGATGACGATCTCGCGCTCGCTGCCGGCATACATGCGCCCACCGACGCTGGAGTACTCGCCCTCGGTGTTCTCGCGCACGATCCACATGTCGATGTCGCCGGGTTCGAGCGGCTGGCCCTGGCGGTTCACCAACGGCGAGCGCACGCCGGGCAAGAGGCGTGCCGGGCGCAGGTTCACGTACTGGTCGAACTCGCGGCGGAACTTCAGCAGCGAGCCCCAGAGGCTCACGTGATCCGGCACCGTGGCGGGCCAGCCGACGGCGCCGAAGAAGATGGCGTCGTGGCCGCCGATCTGCTCTTTCCAGTCATCGGGCAGCATCTGGCCGTGCTGCTCGTAGTAGCCGCAATGCGCAAAGTCGAACTCGTCAAAGCGCAGGTCCAGGCCAAAGCGCTCGGCCACCGCGCGCAGCACGCGCAAGCCCTCGGGCATGACCTCGGGGCCTATGCCGTCACCGGCGATCACGGCAATCTTCTGCATCACTGGTCCTTGTCGAAAAACTGGGCCGCCTCGGCCAGCACCACGTCGGGCACCTCTTCGGCGATGTAGTGGCCGCTGTCCACGGCTTGGCCACTGACGTTCTCCGCCGCGGCCTGCCAGAGCTTGAGAGGCTCAAAGCAGCGGCCCACCACGCCGTTTGCACCCCACAGCACCCGCAGCGGCTGCGTGACGCGCCGGCCCGCGTCGCGGTCGGCGCGGTCGTGTTCCAGGTCGATGCCAGCGCTGGCACGATAGTCGCCGCAAACGGCCGCCGCAGTGCCCGGGCGTGCCATGCAGCGTTCGTATTCGGCCCAGGCTTGCTTGTCGAAGAAGTCGCCCCCACGCCGGCCCATGCCGTCGCGCAGGTAGGCGATCGGGTCGGCCTCGATGAGGCGCTCGGGCAGCGGCGCGGGCTGGATCAGGAAGAACCAGTGCCAGTAGGCGCGGGCGAACGCCTCGGTCGTGCCTTCGTACATCGCCAGCGTAGGCGCGATGTCCAGCAGCATCAGCCGCGTCACGGCCTGGGGATGGTCCAGCGCCAGCCGGTGCGCGACGCGCGCGCCACGGTCGTGCGCCAGCACGGCGAAGCGCTCATGGCCCAGCGACCGCATCAACGCGATGGCGTCCAGCGCCATCTCGCGCTTGGCATAGGCCGCGCTGCCCTCGCCGGCCGGCGGGCGATCGCTGTCGCCATAGCCGCGCAAGTCCATCAGCACGACGCGCCGGGTTTGCGCCAGCACGGGCGCGACGCGGTACCACATGGCCATCGTCTGCGGATGGCCGTGCAAAAGTAGCAAGGGCGGCCTGCCGTCATCCAGCGGGCCGCCCTGGCGGGCGAATAGCGTGACGCCGTCACGCTGCGCGGTAAGGGGTTGAAAACCGGTCCACATGGTGGACCGATTCTGCCCCGTGAGGTCGTCAGGCTGTACGCATGAAGTACAGATTGCTGCTACCACGGGCCAGCAGCACGAAACCACGTAGCGAGGGCACGTAGCGCAGGCGGTTCTGCAGGCCGCCGTCGCTGGTTGGCGCAATCTTCACGCTGCCAGTGGTGCTGAGCAGGCTCATGTCCCAGGTGTTGCTGTCGTTGGGCTGGATCACGTAGACCCGGCCGGCTGCATCGCCCAGGCCGCTGTAGAACAGGAAGCGGTCGTTGTCGGCGTCGTAGTCCAGCGAGGCATAGCTGGGCTTTTCGGCCAGCCATTGCGTCAGCGCAGCACTGGCGTTGAACGTGACGGCGATCTGCTGGTTGCTGCCGACGGGTACGCGGCTCGCCACCATGCGCTGCGGGTCGTAACCCTGGCCGTCGCCAAACTGCAGGCAGAAGACCTGGTTGCGGCGCGGGTCGAAGGCCATGGGCCAGCGCACCGCGTCGCCGATGGGGTTGCTGACGAGGTCGCTCCATTTGCGGTCAACGGGCGACCACTTCTTCAGGCCCACGCTGAGGACTTCGCCCGTCGCGCGGATCTGTGCGGCACCGTAGTAGCCCGCATTGATGTCCGGCCAGGTGCCGGCCTTGTCCCAGGTGTTGGTGTCCAGGTTGAAGGCATCGACCTTGGCGAAGTCATAGGCCGAGCCATAGGCCGCGCGGGCACCGAACAGCATCAGGCGGTTGACCTGGGGCACGAAGTGCATGGAGCTGTAGATGTGGCGCGACGTGGGCTGGCCGTCGGCGTAGTAGGCGACGTTCTGCGCGACGGCCTTGCTGGCTTCCTTGCGCAGCGTCCAGCTTGGCGCGTCGGCCGCAAGGCTGATGGAGACGACCCGGTTGTCCGGCGAATCCGAGTGGCCACCGGCCGCAGCGATGAGGATCTCGCTGTTGCGGTCGTTGATCGCCATGCCGCTGTAGGCATCGATCGCGGCACCACCGGCACCGGCGGTGTTGGGGATCTCGAACCAGGAATTCAGCGGCTTGTCGGCCAGCCAGGCGGGCATGACGCGCTGCGGTGCGACGGACCAGACCGGCGCAACGTTGAACGCGTCGCGCAGCGCCGGGTAGTTGCTGGAGCTGGTGGCGCGCAGGTAGGCCGTGCCGGCACCGGCAACACCGTGGCGCACGGCATAGGCCATGGCCGTCATCAGGTTGCCCCACATCGAGCGGTCGCCCGGCATGATCTCTCCGGCCAGCTTGCCTGCGAGATTGCCGAACCAGCTCGGCAGGCTGGCGTAGGTGGCCGCGTAGCAGGCCGCGTCGTTGGGCAGCCAGGGGCCCTTGCCACCCGCGAAGTCAGGCACGCCAACGGGTGTGATGCTCATCGTGTAGGGCGCGGCATTCACGTACCAGAAACCGGTGGCCGGGCCCAGGCGCATGACGGCGCTGCGCGCTTTCCAGCGGAAGAAGGCATCCAGCTTGGTCGCCGAGGCGGCCGCCACCGGCAGGCCCATGGACAACGAGTAGCCGAAGGCGGCCGTGGCGAAGTCCTGCTGCCAGCAGGCGCCGAACTGCATGTTGTTGGTGTAGCCCTCGCCCGGCTGGATCCAGCCATAGGGGTTGTTGGGCTGGGCCACGTAGGTGGAGTGGTAGTGGTCGATGTTGGCTTGCACGCAGTTGATGAACTCCGTGCGCAGTGCCGTGTCGCTGTCGGGCGTGACGTTCAGCGCCTGCGTCAGCGTGCGCCATTGCCAGGCGCAGGCACGCGTCTGCCAGCCGCCGAAGCAGGACTGCACAAGGCCGAGCGAACCCTTGCGCAGCACGTCGTTATCGCCCTTGCCCAGGTAGTCCAGCGTCGCGGCGAACTGGATCTGTTCCATGAAATACCAGCGGCCGGTCAGCAGGTAGGCCATGTAGCCGACCGAGGGGCTGTGTGCGGCGTCCCAGATCGGAGGGAGCTTGCCGGCCGGCTTGGGCGTGAACTGGCCGCGCGTGGAGCTGCCAATGTCGCGCACCGGGCTGGAGTCGTGCAGCACGAGGTTGGGGTACTGCGAGAAGCGGATGGGACGCAGCGTCTTCTCGTCGCGGTAGTGGATGGAGTAGCGGCCGGCGGAGAAGCCGTTGCGCACGACGGCACCATAAGTGGTGGGGCTGTCGCAGGTCAGGTAGAGCACGTCGTGCTGCGGCAGCAGGCCGATGGGCTCCTGGTAGCCGCTGGCACCCATGGCGTCGGTGTCGTAGGTGAAGTTCGACTGGGCCAGCGGCGAGAACGTTTTCGCCAGCGCCTGAGCCACACCCGCGCTCGGGTCGACGCGGGCGCTGTAGGTCGGCACCAGCTCGGTGGCCTGCAGATAGACCAGGTCATGGCGCGGCGTCACGACGGGGTCGTCGCCGACCCAGTAGGACAGCGCTGCGCCATTGATCAGCGGCGTGCGGCAGTGGTGAGGCAGCTCGAAGGCGCCCGAGAAGCGCTGCGAGCCGGCCAGCGAGAAGGTGAACGTCGCCTGCTTGCTGGTCGGGCCGGCCACCATCAGGTAGCCGTTCTCGACCCAGGGCAACACCTCGACGGCGCCGCTGGCATACAAACGCACTTCCAGCCAGGCCACCAGGTGGGCGTCGCTGCCGATGGGCTTGCGGAAGATCCAGGACGACATCTGCGGACCGCTGACCCAGGTGGCCATCGGCGCGTCCCAGTCGGCCGCGCCAAAGCTGGCCGTACCGAAGCTGCCGGCACCGACGATCGCCGTGACGTTGGTCTTCTTCAGATCGGCCAGGCTCAGGGCCGTGACGGCGCGGCTGTCGGCCGTGATGCGGCGCAGCCGCACGGTCAGCAGTTCATTGGCCGTCAGGTCGGCAAAGCCGGCGATCTGCGCGAACTTCATCGAGCCGTCGGGCCAGGTCGTCCGAGGCGTGACCTGCAGACTGGCAAGATTCGATCCCACCGCGCTGCCGGCCGGCACGTCGCCGCGACGGAAGGCGAAACCGAGGCAGAACGGTGCCTTGGTCTGGGACTTGGCGCTCTGCAGGCTGAACTGCATGGCACCGGTGAACAGACCCAGCGTCGTCGTGGGGACAACCGCAGGCGCCGGGGCCGGTGCGGGCGGGGCGGGTGTCGGCGCGGGCGTTGGAATCGGCGTTGGGGTGGGACGGGAGTTCGCCACAGCCGCCGCTTCGGCGGTGGGGGCGTCGGCCGTTGCGGCCTCGGCCGTCGCTCCTCCGCCGCCGCCACAGCCGGCCAGGGGCAAGGTGCTGCCGAGGGCAGCAGAGAACTGAAGGAATTTGCGGCGTTGAGGGTCGGTCATGGCAAAGGAATCCTTTGCAGCAGTTTTTGCTGCAATGCAGGCATTACGGGGAAGCGGGGCGGATTCTGACGGCGCTGTCTGACCAGGACGTGGCGAAACGTTACGAACTAGGGATGCCGGAAGGTATAAGTTTGGGTTATGCACATCGACCGTCGGCGCGCTTGTCGCGACCGGCCCGACTCCAAACAATCCCGGCCATTCCCTCTCTGAGAAACCCCTCAATGAAGCCTCTCTCGACCGCCTTGCTGGCCCTTTCCGTGCTGGCCTTCACGCCTGTCGCCCAGGCCCAAGGGAAACCGCTCATTTATTGCGCTGACGCCAGTCCGGAGGGTTTTGACCCCGGAATGTGGGACAGTGCAAGTACTAACATCGTCAGCGCGCAAATGTTTGACGGGCTTTTGGGGTTCAAACGCCCCACGACAGAGCTCACGCCCAAGCTCGCGACGAGTTGGGAGATCTCACCCGACGCCAAAAGCTTTACGTTCAAGCTGCGGGAGGGCGTGAAGTTCCACAGCACGCCCTGGTTCAAACCCACGCGGGACTTCAATGCGGATGACGTGCTGTTCACATTCAGCCGCTTCATCGATCCAAATCACGCCTTCAACAAGGCATTTCCCGCCAACTTCATCTATCCGCAGAACCTTGGGCTGGCCAAGCTGATCGAGGGCATCGACAAGATCGATGACCGAACAATTCGTTTCCGGCTTCGCCAACCCAATGTGACATTCGTCGCTAACTTCGCTTTCGCCTGGGCGGGCATCCAATCTGCCGAGTACGCCGCCCAACTGCTCAAAGAGGGCAAGGCCAGCCAGATCAACGTCCAACCGGTGGGCGCGGGCCCGTTCGTCTTCAAGAGTTATGCGAAGGACGATGTGCTGCGCATGACGGCCAACCCGGACTATTGGGGCGGCAAGCAGCCCACGCCCACGCTGGTCTTCAGCATCAGCCGCGAGCCCAATGTGCGCGTGCAAAAGCTGGCCGCCGGCGAATGCCATGTGTCCGCGGCGCTGCGCGACGTCGATGTCGCGTCGCTGGCCAGCAACCCCAACATCAGCATCGAGAAGATCCAGGCGCTGAACATCTCCTACCTGAGCTTCAACCTGAAGAAGCCGCCCACCGACAAGCGCGAGGTGCGCGAGGCACTGGACATCGCCATCGACCGCGACGCCATCTTCAAGGCCTTGTTCCCGCGCGGCGACGCGATGCAGGCCGTCAGCGCCTTCCCGCCCGCCATCCCCGGCTACAACAAGAAGCTGAAGAACGAGTTCGACCCCGCCAAGGCCAAGGCGCTGCTGGCCAAGGCCGGCTTTCCGAACGGCTTCGAGATCGACCTGTGGGCCTTGCCGGTGCAGCGCCCCACCAACCCCAACGGCCAGCTGATGGCCCAGCTCATCCAGCAGGACTGGGCCAAGATCGGCGTCAAGGCCAACATCAAGACCTACGAGTGGGGCGAGTACCTCAAGCGCGCCAACAACGGCGAGCACAACGTTTACATGAGCGGCTGGAGCGGCGAGACCGGTGACGCCGACGACTTCCTGACGCCCAACCTGAGCTGCGCGGCCAACAAGAGCGGCGTCAAGTTCTGCAACGCCGAGTTCGAGAAGCTCATCGACGAGGCCCGCGGCACGCCCGACCAGAAGAAGCGCATCGCCCTCTACGAGAAGGCCCAGGAGATCTTCAAGCACGAGCGGCCGTGGATCACGATGGCGCACTCCACTGTCTACATCCCCATCCGCAAGGAGGTCGTCGGATTCAAGATGGCCCCCAACGGCTCCGTCGACTTCGAAGGCGTGTACAGGAAATGAGACTTCGGCACATAGAAGTCTTCCACGCCATCATGCAGGCCGGCACCATCAGCGGTGCCGCCCAGTTGCTGCACATCTCGCAGCCGGCCGTGACCAAGGTGCTGCAGCACTGCGAGCTGCAGCTGGGCATGCCCCTCTTCGACCGCGTGCGGGGCAAGCTCTACCCGACGCCCGAGGCGCAGCGCCTGTTCGTCGAGATCGACAAGCTCAACCGCGACCTCGTGGGCATACGGCGCCTGGCCGCCAACCTGAAGAGCGGCGAGAGCGAGCAGGTGCGCCTGGTCGCCACGCCGGCGCTGGCGACCGCCATCGTGCCTGCCGCGATGACGCCCTGGTGCAAGGCCTTTCCGAACGCGAGCTGCTCGCTGGCCACGCACCACACGCGAGAGATCGTGTCGGCCCTGCTGTTGGGCGAGGCCGACCTGGCCTTGTCGCTGCAGGACCCGCGCCACCCCGGCATCAAGGCCGAGGCCATCGCCACCGGCACCATGGTGGCGCTGTGCCCGCTGGGCAGCCCCGAGGCCCAGGCGTCGGGCCCGCTGGGCCTCGCCGACATCCGCACCGAGATCGTGGGCCTGGAGAGCGACGACCCGCTCGCCGGCCTGCTGCACCATGCCGGCGAGGCCTTGGGCACGCCGCTGGCCAGCCGCATCACCGTGCAGACCTACCAGCTCGCGCGCGCCCTCGTCGAGGCCGGTGTCGGCATGACCATGGTGGACCCCTTCACCGCCGCCAGCGCCGACCTCGGCAAGGTGCGCATACGCCCGCTGAGCCCGCCGGTCACGGTCAACCTCTACCTGCTCAGCGCCGCCAGCGCGCCGCTGGGCCAGGCCTCGCGCCGCCTCGTCAAGTTCATCACCGCCGCCGCGCACGAACACCTTTCTCGTTTGCCGTGATCCGCATCGAAGACATCGCCTCACACGCCGACTTCCGCCCGCTCGCCTCGCTGAAGCACGGCATCGCTGTCGACCTGCGCTATGCGACGGCCGACAACTTCGTGGGCCACTCTGTCTATGCCGGCATCGACTGCGCCTGGCTGCGCCGCGAGGCCGCCGACGCCCTCGAAGCCGCCGCCGCCTGGCTGCTGGCGCGCCGCCCGGGCTACCGGCTGCTGGTGCTGGACGCGCTGCGCCCCCAGCGCGTGCAGCAGCGCCTGTGGGACGAACTGCAGGGCACGCCGCTGACCATGTACCTGGCCCACCCCGAGCGCGGCTCCATTCACAGCTTCGGCATGGCCGTGGACCTGACGCTGCTGGACCCGGACGGCCGCGAGGTCGACATGGGCAGCGGCTTCGACGAGATGACGCTGGCCTCCCACCCCGACCATGAGGCCGAGCACCTGGCGCTGGGCGCACTGACGCCCCAGCACCTCGTCGAGCGCGGCTGGCTGCGCGCGGCCATGCGCGAGGCGGGGTTTCACGGCATCACGACCGAGTGGTGGCACTTCGATTTTGGCGACCGCGTTGCCGTGCGCCGCGACCTGCCCCGAGTGTTGTAACTGCGTAGGAGCGGGCCGACGGCGGTTACATGCACCGTCCCACGAACCGCTCCCCTCCCCGCGGCCAAAGTGGTGGCTAGCCAACGTGCGAAGGAGCAACGCATGCGAACAGCCGCCAACGAAGTCATCGCCCTGGAGAACAGGTTCTGGCAGTCCATGGTCGATGGAGACACCGACACCGCACTGTCCCTGCTGGACGAACCCGCGCTGATGGTGAGTTCGCACGGATCCATGCAGTTCGACCATGACGGCTATCGCAAGATGGCCGAGCATGGTGACCAAGTGCTCACGGCCTTCGAGCTCAGCGACGTGAAGGCCGTGTTCCCGACCGAAGACACCGCCGTGCTGACCTACCGCGTCAAGCAGGCCATGGCACCGCGCGACGAACCGAAACAGAAGACCGAGCAGCAGATGACGGACTCCTCCGTCTGGACGCGCAAGGACGGCAGCTGGCGCTGTGTCATGCACACCGAGACGCCGTTCGGCAACGGCAAGAGCTGAGCCAGCTCAGCGCCACTTGACAGGGCAATGCTGCCGCGCCAGTGCGGCAGCCATCCGCCGAACCGTTCGCGCAACGCCACGAGTTCTAGCACCTCAGTCTCGGGGCACCAATCGCATAGTCAGACGCGCTGTCTGGTCATGCCCCTCGACAGGCAGCAAAAAAAACCAAGCTCAGCCCGCCTTGGGCTCGCCTGCGCATGTCGCGGCGCGGCGTCTGGGATCGCGCCATCCCGCAAGCTGCCGCTCGCAGAGGGGTGCCAGCACGATGCCGGCGAACCTCGGTGACGGGTTGATTGGATAGGGGTGCGGCTCGCTAGCGCACAGTCAGCGCGGCCTGAGCCGCATCGACCAGCAGCAGCCGGTTGTCCAGCGACTTCACGCCCGGCTGGGCGGCAGCGAGTGCCGCGGCGCGATCCCGGCTCGCCGTGTCCGGCACCAGGCCGTCCATGCGCACGACCCCTTGGCGGGCGCTGACGTCTATGCGCGCCTTGCCCAGCAGCGCGTCAGTGGCCAGGACGGTCTTGACCCGATTCGCCGTGGACGCGTCGTCCTGGGCGGGAGCCGCATTCACCTGCGGCTTGACCGGCATGCCATCCGCCACAGGCACGACGCCCGTGGGCTGAGGCAGGCCCAGCCGGTTGTCCACGCCGCGCACGCCTCGGGGCGCACCGGCCAGCACCGTCGCGCGCTCCTTGGCGGCCGCGTCGGGCGCCGGCCCTTCCAGGCGAACAATGCCATCGTGGGTGGTGACCGTGATGCGCGAGGCGCTCAGCGCCGGGTCGGCGGCCAGGGCCGTCTTGACCTTGGCGCTGATGCCGGTGTCGCTGATCGCGGTGCTGACGCCATTGACCGCATCCTGCGACGCCTGCAGGGCGACATCGCGCGAATCGGTCAGCGCCTGGCCGGCGCCGGACCCGGCGTTGCGCACGCTGGCGATGGCGTCATCGAGTTGCTTGCCTACCGTGCGCGGGTCGTCCTGGTTGGCAATCACGAATGCCGTGACGGCAGCACCCAGGCCCAGCGCGATGAGCCAGCCGAGGGCATGCGACGAGCGGCGCACCGCGCGCGCTTCCTGCCAGCGTTCACGCCGTTCGACAGGAGCCGTGGCGGGGTCGACAGGCGGCGTGGTGGCGCCGTAATCCGACAGGTTCTTGCGCCACCCGGCGCCGGTGCTTCCTACAACTCTCATGACGGTCTCCTGAGGTCGTTCGGGCGCCACTGGGGCGCCGTGCTGCAAGTCTGGCCGCAGGCAGAGCGCCAACCCGTCAGCGGGCGCGGATGCGCTCTGTAGGACCTTGCGCCGCTCCGCCGTGACCTGCATGACGCTTGCCCCTTGTCCGATATGCGGCACCGGATGGGACCGACACCTCTCGCAGCGGCCGCCACCCAAGATGGACTCACCACGCACAGGAGCCTTCGATGCCCTCCCGCCTCAACCTCGCGCTGCTCGGCCTGCTGATCGCCAGCCAGGCACAAGCGCAGGATGTGGGCGCCGCGACGAGCGGCGTCAACCTGGCGGGGCAGGCCATGCCCTTGTCCGTGCCCGACCCGGAGCTGAACTGGCGCGACCCGCAATGGCTGAGCCGCCAGCGCGAGCGCTCGCGCTGGCGCTACCAGCTCGGGCTGGAACAGCAGGTGCGCTCACCCGTGCAACTGGGCCCACAGGCCTCGGTGCGCGAAGCCCTGTGGGCGGGCGTGAGCTACGACCTCACGCAAAAACTGAGCGGCGGTGTCGAAGCGCCGCTGTGGCAGCGCGACAGCGGCTGGGCCTCGCGTGCGATGACGTTCGAGCGGTCCAAGAGCGAAGGGCTTACGGGCCTGCGCGGTGCCCTCTCCTACAACCTCGGCCCCCAGAGCCGGCTGACGCTGCGCCCGCAGGCGCATCGCGTCATGCTGAGCTACTCGGCCCGGTGGTGAGCCGGAAAGTGAAAAGGCCGCCCGCATCGGTTGCGGGCGGCCTCTTTTGGATTGACGCTCAGACGCGTGACATCCAGTCACTGAGCTCGTCGGCGTGCTCTTCCTCGTCCGCCAGGATGTCTTCGAGCAGACGCCGCGTCGTGGAGTCCTTGTCGGCCACCAGGTGGATCATCTGGCGGTAGCTCTCGACGGCCACCCGCTCGGCCTGCAGGTTGGACTTGATCATGCCTTTGAGCTCGTTGATCTCGTCGTAGCCCGCATGGCTGCGCTCCAGCAGCCCCTGCGGGTTGAAGTCGGGCTCGCCACCGAGTTGCACGATGCGCTGCGCCAGCCGGTCGGCATGGCCCAGCTCCGCATTCGCATGGACGAGGAACTCGTCGGCGATGGTGGGAGACTCCAGGCCCTTGGCCATGTAATGGTGGCGGCGGTAGCGCAGCACGCAGGTCAGCTCGGTCGCGAGCGCCCCATTGAGCAGTTGCACGACATCGTCGCGCCACGGGCCGTAGGCCGGCGTGACCGCGCCATCCTCCAAGTGGGATCGCGCAGCCTGCAGGCCTGCTTCGTCAAGGCGCAGGGGCGTGTGCGCCTCAGCCATTGCGCGCAACCGTGAGCTGGTTGTCCACCGAGCGCACGCCGTTCACGGCCGCGGCCAGCGTCGTCGCACGTTGCTGCGAGCCAGCGTCGGGCGCCGTGCCCGTCAGGATCACGTGGCCATCCTGGGCCTTCACGTCAATCTTGGTGGCCTTGAGCTTGTCGTCGGCCAGCAGCGAGGCGTTGATCTTGGTGACGATGGTGGCGTCGGTCACGGCTTCGGACGTCGCTGCGGCGGCGGCCTTCATCTTGTCCTCGGCCTTGTTCATGGCCTGGCTGGCGTCGGCCTTGGCGTCTGTGCCGGCCTGCTTGGCTTCGGCAATGGCGTTGTCCAGCTTCTGGCCGGCAGTGCGCTCGTCTTGATGCTTGCTGCACGCGGCGAGAGCGGCCGTCAGGACCAGGGCACCGATCAGGGTGAGGCGGGGCGTGGAAATTGCGTTCATGGCAAGGTCTCCATTAACGTTGCAGGGTTGAAGAAGAGGCTTGCCGCAACTGTGGCCGCTGGCCGGCCTGGCCGGCATCGGCCATGGTGCTGACTGCCTGTCGGACGGAGCTGACTCGCTGTTCTGCACGCAACTGCTCGCCGCGGCGGGCGTTGTCTCGCAGCGTGTCGACGAAGGCCGCGAGCAAGGTCGTCGCCAGGGCCGCTGCCAGGCCCAGCATCAGCCAGCGCGGCGGCGCAAACATCTCCAGGGTTTCGGCCAAGGCTTTCATCGGTCACTCCGTGACGGCCACCTCGGCCGTTGATACGAAATGTGCGCAATGACGGGCACCCAGGATGCCGGCCGCTCCCGCAAGCCGGCGTAGGACAGCGCGCTAGGGCGTGCGCGCGAACCTGGGCTGCTCGACGCCGTCGATGGTCACGTTGCCCGTGAACATCTCGTACGGGCGCACCCACCAGCCGCTGTCGTTGTACAGCGGGCGGTACACCACCACGACCTCCAGCGTCTCGCTGTGGCGGGCGACGGCCAGCACCTCGTACTCGCCGCCCTTGTAGTGGCGGTAGCGGCCGGGGGCCAGGGAAGGCAGTGCGGGCAGGTCGGAGGTGCTCATGCCCGCATTGGATCAGTTCAAGTGGCAGTTACTGCTTGAATGCCGGGTCGCTCTCTGCGCCGCGGCGCGGCTGCCAGCCCAGGCCGTAGTAGTCGCCACGGTCGCGCGCCCAGGGGTCGAAGGCGTTGACGACGTGGCTCAGTTCCGGCGTCAGCTCTGGGACTGTGCGCAGCAGCACGCGCTTGAAGGGCGAGACCTCCACGCGGTGGCCGTTGCTCTCCCGAGGTTCGTACTGCTTGCCGGTCGGGCCGTTGTTCAGGACCCAGTCCAGGCCCAGCTTGCTGTAGAACTCGGGGCGAAAGCTCGACGTGAAGAAGCGATCGCTGAACAGGCGCCGCGACGCGTTCAGGATGAAGACTTGGAACTGCGTCTCCGAGATCGCATAGCCGTGCGGCCGCGTGAACTCGGACAACCAGCCGACGACCGTGTCCACGTCCTCGATGTTGTCCACCACGCTGCCGTCGGGCTTGCCCAGGCAGTCGTTGATGGGGCTGCCGTCGAGGTTCTTCTGCGCGGCCGTGATGACCTTCTTGGCGTCGCACTTGTGCTGGCCGTAGATGCTGCGCAGGTCGTTGATGACTTTCTGCTGGCGGGCACGCTCGGGCGAGTCGGCGGGCAGGTGGGCGTCGATGAAGTCGTCGAAGCTGGTGAGCTGGCGCAGCCCGTACTGGCGGCGGAACTCGTTGAAGCGCGGCACGCCGTGCTCGCGGTCGCGGATGACGTCCAGCGCCGCGACGTCGATCTTGCCGGTGCTGGACTGCAGGCGCGGGATCGCCAGGTTCTGCAGGAAAGCCGGCGTGTTGCCCAGCGTCAGCAGGCCCAGGCGCTGGCGGCCCATGGACAGCGCCCAGTCGGCGGCGCCCTGATCGTTCAGCGCACCGGTGGCCTTGTTGCGGAACGTCTCGATGACCGGCACCTTCGCAGCGATACGGTTGGGGTCGGCGTCCCAGTGGCGCAGCTCGATGAGGTCGGGCACCAGCGAGTGCAGGCGGTAGACGCTGACGAACTCCTCGGGGAAATTGAAGGGCGAGCCGAAGTGGTTGACGCCGCCGTTCACGTGGTCGGGGTTGGACAGGCTCCAGATGTCGTCCTTGCTGGCGTCGTGGCGGGCGAAAAAGCGGTCACTGGTGTAGACCCGCGCACCCAGGCCGAAGATGCCCGGCCCCGAGGCCAGGGCCGAGTACCACTGGCCGGCCTTCTTGGCGTCGGTGGACTTGCCGAAGTTCTGCACCACGATGGCCTCGAGCGCGTTCTCGACCCAGGGGTGGCCCTCGAACAGCCCGCCCCAGTTGGCGTTCATGCCCAGGTACAGCGGCTCGTCATACAGCAGTTGCGGCGTCCACTCGATGGTGTGGATCTTGGCGATCTCGGCCGCGACGACGAGGCGGGCCACCTCGAACAGCACGTCGGGCGTCACGTCGCGGTAGCGGATGACGGCAGCGGGCCTGGCGGGGTCGCGCAGGCCCGAGTCGTCGTCGGGCGTGGCGGTGGCGCGGCGGCGGAACTCGGCGACGAAGGCGTTGTGCTCGCGCGAGAACACCGTGTGATAGAAGCCGACGCCAATGCTCCAGTTGTCCGGGAAGGCCGCAGCGCCCTGCCCCGCCCACTGCGGCAGGATGGGATCGCCCGCCGCGAACTGGGGCAGCTCGCCCTGGGCTTCGCCCGCGCCGGCACGCTTGCCGGGCAGCATCAGCAGCCTGGCGGGGTCGGCGGGGTCGCGCTTCACGCGCTGGCGCGACGGTGCGTTGTAGCCGTAGATCTGCGAGGCATCCCACCAGGCCGTGTTGTTGTTGGCGTGCGTGCGGAAGGCCCGCGCCAGCGGCTTGCTGCCGTCAGCGGCCTGGTAGCGCGGCGGCGCACCGGCGTCGGCAACGAAGGCACGATCGATGCGGTCGTCGGGCCGGCAGCCCAGGCGCGCGGCGTCAGGGCCGCAGCCCACCGCCATCCACTGCGGCTCGTTGCGACCCTCTTCCATGTGCGAGAACCAGTCGTGCGTCATGAACTGGATCCAGAACGCCGCCAGCACGTTGAAGAAAGGTGCCTTCTGGTAGTCGCAGTTCGCGTCCACGGCGTTGCCGGGCAGGCCCTGGCCGTCGCGGCACTTGGCCGGGTCGGTCTGCGCGCGTGTGAACAGCTTGCGGCTGATGAGCTGCGGGTCGGGCTGCAGCAGCGACAGGCGGTCGCCATGCCGGTTGCGGGCAAGCTGGTCGTCGCTGATGTCGGGATAGGTGGCTTCGAACTGCACGTTGCGCGCGAACAGCGTGCCCGCGGATCCCATCCGGGGGTTGCGGATGTCATTGCAGATGCCGCTGAGCTGGCGCCAGCGGATCAACTCACCCTGGCAGAGCTGGGCGCCATCACCGCCCACGGCCGTGTAGAACGGCGAGTCGGCCGGCAGCCGCATGGAGGGCCAGGTCTTGACAGCCGGGCCGGCGGCACCGTCGCGGCCATTCACATAGTCGGCAAAGGTGCCGGAGTTGTCGAAGAGGTTGAACTTGATCAACTCCATGCGCTGGTATTCGAGGTCCAGCAGCGCACCGTCGACGCCCCGGCCGTTGGGGCCAAGATGGCTGCCGACGCCAGTTGTCCCGGGCAGCAGCGTGGCCGAGTCGCCCGTGGCCCAGTAGTTGGCCCAGTCCACATACGGCGTGCTGCGGAAGGCGGCGGCCTTGTCGCCGCCGCGGCACTTGGCCACGGCCTCGCCAACCTTGCCATTGAAGCGATCGCCACGCTCGTCGGCCACCTTGCGGAAACCGCCCACCACCATGGCCGCGCAGTTCGCCGTGTCGTCCACCGTGGCTTTCGGCGTCGTGCTGATGCAGCCTGCCAATGGCAGTGCAAGCAGCAGGGTCAGGAAGAGTTTCATGTCCGTCTCCTCGTGTTCTTGTTCGCGGATCGCGCAACATAGCGACGGGGCCACCGCAGCGTCAATCCTGCGAAGGCCAGAAAGATTCACCTTGAGGACAGGCCCGCCCCCCCGAGGCCGCCTTCAAAGATCTTTACGACGCGGCGGGCTGCAAGCCCGCGAGGCCGGTCGCCGGCTAGGGCGGCGGGAGGCGGCAGGCGCCGTCCGCCTTGGCCGCCGCGGACTGCTTGCACAGCTCGCGCCACAGCCGAGTGACAAAGCCGTTCTCGGCCTTGGCGAAGGCCGGCAGCATGCCGACATGCAGGCGGCGGCGCTCGACGGCCGGGTTGAGCTTGACGACCTGGCGCGCCAGCGCCGGGTCCTGCCGCAGCCGTTCGTCCAGGTAGTAGGTGTGCACCAGCAGCAGCGGCGTGCGGCCCGCCAGCATCTTCTGCAGCGCGCTCTCGTGGCTGGGCGCCAGGTCCAGCGGCCAGCCCCGCTCCTGGGCCACGACCTCGGCGCGACTACCGGCCGTCACGCCCAGGCGAGCCTCCGGGGGCAGGCCCGAGAGCTGGTTGCCGTCCCAGAAGATGGACGCGCCGCGGCGGGCATAGAAAGCGTATTCCACATGGCCCAGGCTTTGATCGAAATCGCGGCGCGGCCCGATATGGGGCGGCAGCGTCAGCAGCGCCGCGATGGGCCCGCCTTCACCGACGCCGGCAATGACGTCCAGCTGGCCGGCCTCGATCATGGCGCGCACACGGCGTGCCGGCAGGCGCAGCAACTCGGCACGTTCCAGGCAGCCGAGCTGGCTCAGCGAGGCCCGCACCCAGTCCACCAGCAAGCCGGGCGGCTTGGCGAAATCATCGCCCTGGCCGCGCAGGAAGGGTTCGGCCGGCGCATCCGGGAAAGCGATGCGCAAACGCTCGGGGCAGGCGTCGGCCTGGGCCGTGACGGTTATGAGGCATGCAGCAATAGTCAGCACACGACGCAGCACGGCCGCCGCCAGGGCGGACACAATGCCGCGCGAGGTCGACAAGTCCACGCGGCCAAGTATGCGTTGCACCCCTCATTTCCCATTCTTTGCAAACGTATGAAATCGTCCCGCCGTCAACTTCTGCACTTCGGCGCCGCCGCCGCGGGGCTGCTGGCCGCTGCCCGGCCAGCCCAAGCCGCTGGCGGGGCGCTGCTGGCGCCCCGGCTGCGTCCGGGTGACACGCTGGGCCTGGTCAGCCCGGCCAATGCGACCTTCGAGCGCGAGCCGCTGAAGATCGCCATCGAGTCGCTGCAGGCGCTGGGCTTCAAGGTCAAGCCGGGCCAATACGTCGCCGCGCGGCGCGGCCCCTTTGCGGGCACCGACGCGCAGCGCGCCGCCGACGTGAACGCGATGTTTGCCGACGACTCGGTGGCCGGCATCATCGCCATGACCGGCGGCTCGGGCTGCAACCGCATCGTCGACAAGCTGGACTACGAATTGATCCGCCGTAGACCGAAGTTCTTCGGTGGTTTCAGCGACCTGACCTGCCTGGTCAACGCCATCCACCGCCAGACCGGCCTCGTGGCCTTCCACAGCCCGGTGGCCGTGTCGGAGTGGAACGACTACTCGGTGCAGAGCTTCAAGGCCATCGCCATGAACGCCGAGGCCGCGACGCTGCGCAACCCGGTCGTCAAGCCGGTGGACGATTTGGTCGCCCGCGAGGAGCGCATCACGACGATCCGCGCCGGCAAGGCCCAGGGGCCGCTGGTGGGAGGCAACCTGACTGTGCTCGCGTCCATGGCCGGCTCGCCCTACTTCCCCGACTGCCGCGGCGCTGTCCTCTTCCTGGAGGACATCAACGAGTACATCTACCGCATCGACCGCTGCCTGTCGACGCTGCGCCTGGCCGGTGCACTGTCGCAGCTGGCCGGCGTCGTGCTGGGCCGCTTCACGAAATGCGAGCCGGGTGACGGCTATGGCAGCCTGACGCTGGACGAAGTCTTCGACGACTACTTCCTGCCGCTGAACGTGCCCGTCTTCCGCGGCGCGGCCATAGGCCACATCAAGCGCAAGCTGACCGTGCCGGTGGGCGCGCCAGCCGAGATGGATGCGGACGCCGGCACCATCCGGCTGCTGCAGCCGGCCGTCATTTGATGCAGGCCGACGCGCTCAAGCCATAGGGCTTGAGCAGCTCGGCCGTGCGCCCGCTGCGGCACAGCTCCTGCAGTGCCTTGGCAAAGGTCTCCGCCGTGGCGGCGTCGATGCGCTGGTTGTTGAGCCCGAAAGCGTAGCCGAAGGCCTTGACGACGCCTATGGTCTGCAGGCCCACGATGCCGTCCTCGCGAATGAGGTGCTGGGCGGCGCCTTCGTTGGCCAGGGCCAGGCCGCCTTCGCCGTAGCGGCCGGCGGCCAGCTTGCGCAGCACGATGCGGTTGTCGGTCTCCACTTCCGCATGGGCGCCGGGCACGCCGCCGATGAGCGCGTTCAGAGAGTCCAGCGCGCCGGACGGCCCGTAAACGCCGACAGCCCGCCCGGCGAGCGCGCGCGCGTCGCCCTCGAAGCGGAGGCCTTCGCTGCTGCGCGCCAGAAGCACATAGCGTCCCTCGACCACGGGCGGGGACACGTGGAAGCGCGGCCGCGCCGTCATCGGCGGCGTCACGATGGAGAACATGCCCTCCACCTCGCCGGCCTGGGCGATGCGCAGGGCGCGCCGCCAAGGGAGGATCTCGACGCTGCAGCGCCAGGCCAGGCGGGCGCAGGCGGCCTGCAGCACGTCGACCATGGGCCCGGCGGCGCGGCCCTCGCTCTCGTAGCTGTAGGGCGGCAGCGGCTCGGTGACGAAGCGCATGTCGGCCGCCATGGCCGGCATCGCCGCCACCAGCAGCCCCATCACCATCCCTCGCTTGCCCATGCAGCGAGGATAGGTCGGATTCAATGCTGCGTCGCCACCCAGTTCACGAGGGCATCGAGCACGGGCCGGCCCTTGACGGCCGCCTGCGGGTGGTTGAGCAGGGCGACGAAGACCCAGGTCTTGCCCGAGGCATCGGGCACGAAGCCGGCGAGGCCCACGGCGTCGCGCAGCGTGCCGGTCTTCAGCCGCGCATGGCCACTGGCCGGGCTGTCCTTCAGGCGGCGCGACAGCGTGCCGTCCAGGCCCGCCACGGGCAAGGCACCCAGCAGCTCGGGCGCCTGCTGGCCCGCCTGGCCTGCCCGCAGCACGCCGGCCAGCAGGGCCGGGCTGACGCGCTCGCGCCGCGACAGGCCGGAGCCGTTGTCCAGCACCAGCGCGTCCGTGGCGATGCCATGGGCCGTAAGCCAGTCGCGCACGACGCGCTCCGAGGCCGCGAGCGTGGGCTCGCCGCCCTTGGCCGCCTGGGCACCGAGTTGCAGGTAGGTCAGGCGCGTCAACGCGTTGTCGCTGCTCTTCATGACGCCGCGCAGCACCTCGGCCAGCGGCCGGCCGCGGTGCGTGGCCAGCACCACGGCGTCGGCCGGTGCGGCGGTCTCGACATCACCCGGCCCCAGGGTGCCGCCCAGTTCGGCCCAGAGCTGGCGCACCGCGTGCGTCACCAGCCATTGGCGATCCACGAGTTGCAGCGGCGCGCGCTGGCGGCAGTCGGCCGGGAAGACACCGTGCAACTTCAGCAGCCAGCCGTCGCCGTCGGGCTTCACCTCGGCGGGTTTCCAGTCTTCGTCCCAGTCCTTGCAGGCCCGCGTGGACAGCGACATCGCGCTGGGGTCGATGGCCAAGCCCTTGAGCGCCGGCAGGCTGCGCGCGGCCACGCCTTTGGCCGTGGCCTGCAGCTCGTAGTCCAGCAGGCTGCCGTTCAGGTGCAAGGCGTCGGGGATGACGTTGTAGGCGAACTCGGGCGCCTCGTCGAAGGGCGGCAGACCCACGTCGAAGCGTGTCGGGTTGAAGAGCGTGCGGTCCACCACCAGGCCGCCACGGATCTCGCGCACGCCGCTCTCGCGCAGCTGGCGCAGCAGCCACCACAGCGCCGGCCAGTCCAGGTCGGGGTCAGCGCCGCCGCGCAGGATCAGTGCACCGTCGATGACGCCGTTGACCGGTGCGGCAGCGGCCAACAGCTCGGTGCGACCGCGGTGGTTGATGCCCAGGCGGTCCAGCGCGATGGTGGCGGTGACCAGCTTCATCGTCGACGCCGGCGCCATCGCATCGTCGGCGCGCCGGCGCAGCGCGGGCCGCGAGCCGTCCAGCGGTTGCAGCACAAAGCCCAGGCTCTCGGCCGGCAGGCCGGCCTTGTCCAGTGCGGCCTGCACGGGCTCGGGGATGGGGGGCGGCAGGCTGGCGCAGCCGGCCAGCGCAAGGGCAGTTGCAAGCAGCCAGAAGCGCATCAGCAGGCCCCCAGGCGATGCGCCACCAAGCGTGCCAGCGCCACGTCCTCCAGGCCTATGCCCACGCTCTTGTAGACGACGATGTCCTGCGGGCCGCGTGGGCGCGGCTTCACGATCAGCTCGCCCAGCTCAGCGACGCGCTCGGGCGACAGGACGCCGGGCGCGGCCAGCATCAGGTCGCCAGCTTCCTGCTGGGCCGCGGTGTGCCATTCGACGGCGACAAACGCCGCACGCCCCAGCAGCGCGTCGTCCAGCTCGCGCGCCTTGGCGGTGCTGGAGCCCACCGCGGCGACGAAGGCGCCCGGTTTGACGAGGCCGCCATCGAACAGCGGCGTGGGCGAACGCGTCGCCGTCACGATGACGTCCGCTTCGGCGGCAGCCGTGGCCGCGTCGACGGCCCGCACGGGGATGCCGAGACTGGCCGCAAGGTCGCGGGCAAAGGCCTCGCCGCCGCTGCGCGCGCAGACGAGCACGCGCTCGAATCGGCGCACGCGGCTCAGCGCCAGGGCGTGCGATCGCGCCTGGATGCCGGCGCCGAAGACGGCCAGCGTCCTGGCGGCCGGCAAGGCCAGCAGGTCGGCCGCGACGGCGGTGGCGGCGGCCGTGCGCAGCCCCGTGAACTCGTTGGCCTCCAGCGTCGCGAGTGCCGCGCCGGTGTCGGCCGAAAACAGGCTGACGAGGAAGTTGTACCGACCGTTGCGGGCTGAGTAGACCTTGGTGCCCAGCACGGCCGGCAGGGGCCCGTCGGCCTCCAGGATGGCACCCATGGCGCTGATGGCCAGCGCCGCGCCGTCGTGCGCGGCCGTCGCGCGGTGGCGCGCCAGCACCTGGGCCTGGCCGCGGCCGTGCTGGGCGAAGGCGGCGCGCAGGGCGGCGACGGCGCTGTCGGGGTCAAGGACGGCCGCAACTTCGGCCTCGGTGATCAATCGCATCGGGGGCTCCGGAACACACTGCCGAGCACTTTAGAGGGGCTCCTGCGCACCGTGCGCGTGCTTTCGCTCTGGCACACATTCCCGCAGGTTATGCGCCGCGCACAAGCATTCATCGGGAAACGCGCAACACCTGGGGTGCTGCCCCCTGGGCGGCCTTGCGCGCGACGGCGAACATGGCCGGCAGTCGAATAGCAAAGAGGAGTGGTTGCGATGAAGTTGAATCGTCTGGTGGCACAGCTTGCGGTCCTGGGTCTGGCCGCTCATGCCGGCATTGCGCTGGCGCAGTCCGAGGGCACCAAGCTCGAGCGCGTGGAGATCACGGGCTCCAGCATCAAGCGGATCAAGGACGAAGGCGCCCTGCCCATCCAGGTCATCTCGCGCAAGGACCTGGAGCGCCAGGGCATCGTGTCGGCCGAGCAACTCATCAGCACGCTCAGCGTCAACGGCAACGGCCTGGACAACCTCGCGTCCAACGCCGACGTGGTCGCCGGCCAGGCCCGCGGCAACAACGGCGCCAGCTCGGCCAACCTGCGCGGCCAGGGCGCCGCCAGCACGCTGATCCTGCTGAACGGCCGCCGCGTCGCGGCGCACGGCCTGAACGGCGGCGTCGTGGACCTGCAGCAGATCCCGTTCGCGGCCATCGAGCGCGTCGAAATCCTGAAGGACGGCGCCTCGGCCATCTACGGCACCGACGCCATCGGCGGCGTCATCAACTTCATCCTGCGCAAGGACTACACCGGCCTGGAGGCCCAGGCCTTCACGGACGTGACCCAGGCTGGCGGCGGCAACATCAGCCGCGTGCAGCTGACCGGTGGCTTCGGCAACCTGGAGAAAGACCGCTTCAACGTGCTGGCCTCGCTGTCCTTCAGCGATGCCGCCCTGCTGCGCGGCGACCAGCGCGACTTCGTCAACACCTTCCAGCCCAACCGTGGCCTGTCGGTGGACACGCGCGGCACGCCCTACGCCACCATCTTCGCCATCTCCAGCCTCTACAGCGCCCTGAGCCGCGACAACATCAACACCACCGGCCGCGGCACAGGCCCCATCCAGCCGGGCACCACGGTGGCGATGAACGGCATCAACCCGCTGGACCTGCCCGGTGGCGCCGGTTGCTCCTCCGTCCCGGGCCAGGCGGCCTACGACGAAGTGCTGTGGGCCACACCCTCGGCCAAGTGGGGTTGCGCCTGGGATACCGGCCGCGCGGCCGTGATCCAGCAGCCCTCCAAGTCCACCAACGCCGTGCTGCGCGGCACGCTGGCCCTGGGCGAGCACCAGCTCTTCGCCGAGTACGTCGGCGCCCACGTGGTCACCGACAAGAGCTTCTCGGCCAACCAGATCTCCAGTTCCACGTCATCGACCAGCCCCTTCTTCAACCTCGCCTACCCGAGCACCGGTGCGGGCTACGACCAGATCTTCAACGCGCTCGTGGCCACCTTCCCGACGCTGGCCGCCAATCGCGGCCTGCCGCTGGCGATGCGCTGGCGCTGCATGCCCTGCGGCAACCGCGAGATCGAGACCACGGCCGACACGCAGCGCATCCTAGTCGGCGCCGACGGCCCGCTGTTCGGCAACTGGGAGTACAAGACCGGCGCATCCCAGGCCACCAGCGACACCACCTCGCTGCTCAAGCACGGCTACTTCTATGGCAAGCCCTTTGCCGCGCTGATCAACAACGGCACGCTGAACCCCTTCTCGGCCGACGGCACCCAGACCGCGGCGGCCATGTCGGCACTGGACGGCGTGCGCGCCGACGGTGTCACGTTGTACGGCGGCAAGTTCACGCTACGCCAGGTCGACTTCACGGCCACCGGCCCGGTCTTCAAGCTGCCGGCTGGCGATGTCATGGCCGCCATCGGCACCGACATCCGCAACGAGCGCTACAAGTTCAACGGCAACGCGACCGACCTGGCCACGCAGGCCGCGATCTTCAACGCCCCCTTCGACAGCGTGAACACGCTGGACACCGTCAAGCGCGACATCAAGGCCGTGTTCGGCGAAGTGCTGGTGCCCATCGTCAAGAACCTGGAAGCCAGCGCCGCCGTGCGCCACGACAGCTACACCGGTTTCGGCGGCACCACCAACCCGAAGTTCTCGCTGCGCTACCAGCCGTTCGAGCAACTGCTGGTGCGCGCGTCCACGAGCCGCGGCTTCCGTGTGCCGACCTTCAACCAGCTCTTCAACGGCATCACCGAGTCGACCTACGCCGGCAAGGACCTGGTGGATCCGGGCAAGTGCCCGGGCGGCGTCGTCGACCCGACCAAGCCGGGCTGCGAATCCATCACCCCCGTCATCCTGACCGGCGGCAAGCCCACGCTGGGCCCCGAGAAGAGCAAGCAGTGGACCTGGGGCTTCGTGTGGTCGCCGATGACCGACGTGGCGCTGGGCGCCGACTGGTGGCAGATCCGCAAGACCGGCACCATCCAGGCCGTCTCGCTGTCCGACCTGATCAAGAACTACACGCTGTTCCCGGAGAACTTCCTCCGTGACGGCGCGGGTGTCCTGCAGGCCATCGACAACCGCAACGTCAACGCCGGCGAAACCATCACCAAGGGCGTGGACGTGTCGCTGCGCGGTTCCACGATGATGGGCGCCGGCCGCCTCACCGCCGCACTGGAAGGCAGCTACCTGCTCGACAAGCGCTCGCGGCTGATCACCAGCGCGCCCATGGGTGCCAGCGAGATCGGCGTGTTCACCCGCGCCGGCGACCTGGGCCTGCGCTGGAAGCATTCGCTGAACCTCACCTATGCCGAGGGCGACTGGGCGGGGACCTTCCTGCAGCGCTGGCGCGCCGGCTACAAGGATGCCGTGCTGCCCGGCGTGGCCAACGGCAGCGTCGTGCCGCCGGACTGGAAGCCCAACGTCTCCAAATACATCACCTACGACGCCAGCATCAGCTACACCGGCATCAAGAACCTGGGCCTGACCTTCGGCATCAAGAACCTGCTGAACGACGACCCGCCGTTCTCGGCCGCCTACGACGGCAACACCGGTGCCGGCAGCTCGTGGGAGCCCCGCGTCGCCGACCCGCGCGGCCGCTCCTTCACCTTCACGGTGAATTACAAGTTCTGGTAACGACCGTTTGACTCCTGCCGGAACCGGAAACCGGCATTCCCAGCCCCGCCTCGTGCGGGGCTGTTTTTATGGTTTCGCCGAAAGTTGCGCCGCAACGCGGCCCAACCCGCGCAGGCGCGGCGCGCCTGGCAGCGCGTTCTCGACTCTCCCCCTCGCCTGCTTCGCAGTCGAGAGCTCCGTTCAGACGAGGGTGACCGTGCCGGCCGCGACGTCCATCTCGGCCATGACGCCCAACGGCAGCGGCCGGTTGGGCTGACCATGGCCCGAGGGCCAGCCGGCGAGCACGGGGCAGCGCAGCCTGGGCAGGTGGTCGGCCAGCACGGCGTCCGGGCTCTCCGCGCCGCTGAAGCTGCCGACGACCAGGCCGGCGATGCGGCCCAGCACACCGGCCAGGCGCAGCTGGCTCAGCATGCGGTCCACGCGGTAGGGCTCCTCGCTGATGTCCTCGACGAAGAGCAGCGCGCCGTCCACCTCGGGCAGGTAGAGCGTGCCCAGCAGCGCGCAGAACATCGCGAGGTTTCCGCCAATGAGGCGGCCCCGTGCCTTGCTGCCATGGCTGAGCGCATGCGGCGTGGCCTGACCCACGACGTCACCCACGCGCCAGCCGCGCGCGAGGCGGTCGAACAGGGCTTCGGTATCGGCCTCCGAACCGGGCAGGCCCCAGTCGCTGGCCGGCATGGGGGCATGCAGCGACGGGATGTCGGCACGCGTGCGCAGCGCATGCAGCACGGTCAGGTCGCTGTAGCCGATCAGCAGCTTGCGCGTGTGCGCCAGCAGGCCCAGATCGATGCCATCCATCAGCCGTATGCAGCCCGAGCCGCCGCGCAGCGCGAGCACGGCGTCGAACTGCGGGTCGCCGAAGGCGGTGTGCACATCGGCCAGGCGCACGGTGTCCGGCGCGGCGAGGAAGTCCAGCGGTGGTGGGCCGAAGCAACTGGGCAGCAGGCTGGGCACATAGTCGCGCTCGCGCAGCCAGCCCTCGACGGGGTCAAGCCGGCCAGGCTTTGGCGGCCCGGCCGGTGCAATGACGGCGATGCTCGCGCCCGGGCGCAGCGGCGGGATCAGGAATTCGCCTTCAGCCATGCGTGAATCGTGCCGCCGAGCGCTGGCAGCCTCCAGGTCGTTTTCGCATCCGGGTGCGGCGCGTAGCGGCCGCCCAGGCTGGTCGTCACGGCCACCAGGTAATGCAGTTCGCCGTCATGCACGATGCCGGCATCGCTGCTGTAGTTCTGCGTGAAGCCGGTCTTGTGCGCAAAGCGGGACGGAATGCCCGGCACCCAGCCCGGCGCGTCGCGCAGCGACTCGCTGCTGAGGATGTGATGCAGCTTCTGCTCGTCCAGAGCGCGGCGGATGACGGCGCGGCTGTTGGCACCGACCAGCGGTGGCTGTGCGGGCGCATCGGCGTCCAGGCGCCAGATCAGGCGCAGCGCATCCCAGGCCGTCATCTGGATCTGGCCCACGCCCGAGCCCGCGCCATTGCCCCAGCCGCCATCGGGCTGGGTGTTGGCAATCATCAGCCCCGGCAGCCCGTGGGCGGCAAAAAGCTCATGCAACTCGTTGTGCACCTCGGCACCGCCTTCGCGGCGGATGGCGCCGCGCGCATGCAGGTGGGTGACCAGCGCCGACGTCGCCTCGTTGCTGCTGACGGTGATCATGTCGTACAGCCAGTCGGCGATGGGTCGCGTCGCGTCACCATAGGCCAACGGCAGCGTCCAGTCGCTGCGGCCGGCATCGACAAGGCGGCCGATGCCGACGGCAACCATGGTCTTCAAGAGCGAGGCCGGATAGGGCGCGACAAACCGCGGGCCTGTACCGAACCAGGCGGGGAAGGCGATGCCGCTCCAGTCCGCGCCGGGCAGCCAGGCATAGGAGTCGCCGACCGCGTTGCGAACGTCGGCATGGAAGCCGATGTTGGTGACGGCCCCAAAGCCATCGGCCATGCGAGCGACCAGGCCCTGCGGATGCTCGCGCGAGAACAGCACATTGGCGCAGACCGGCGTCGCGCCGCCGCGCGGGAAGACGGCGACGGCCAGGTCGATGCTCGGATGCCAGCCCAGCGGCGCCCCGCCCTGCAGGCTGTCGGCCGTCGTCTCGAAGCGCTGCGCCAGCACGGCCGCGCGCAAGGCCTGGGCCAGGCCGTCGGAGGTCACAGGCTCAAGCCCTCAAGAGGCAATGGGCTTTCGCGCCCGGAAACGAGCTCGGCCACGATGCTGGCCGTCGCGAAGGAGAAGGTGAAGCCCAGCGCGCCATGGCCCACATTGAGCCACAGCCCCGGCACGCCGCTGGCGCCCAGGATGGGCGCGCCGGTGGGCGTTGCGGGGCGCAGGCCTGCCCAAGGCACGGCCTGGTCGTAGTCGGCCGCATTGGGGAAGGTCGCGCGCACCGAGCGCTGCAGCGACGCCAGGCGCCCGGTGTCGAGACTGGTGTCGTCGCCAACGAGATCCACCATGGCTGCGACGCGCATTTCGCTGCCGATGCGGGCATAGAGGATCTTCTTCTCGAAGTCGGTCACGCTGACTTCGGGGGGCCGGTGGCCATTGCTGATGGGCGCCGTCAGGCTGTAGCCCTTGAGCGGGTACAGCGGCAGCTTGACGCCCAGCGGCTCGGCCAGCGCGCGGCTGTGAAGGCCGGCGGCGAGGATGACGGCGTCGGCGCCGATCTCACCCACGTCGGTCTGCACGCCCAGCACGGCCCCCAGGGCGTCGCGCTGGAAACCCAGGACTCGCGCGCCCAGACGGCCGCGAAAGCCGCTGTGCGCATTGAGGCGGACGAAAAGCTCGCTGCAGAAGGCGTGGCAGTCGGCCACGGCCTCCCCAGGCGTGAAGATGCCACCGGCCAGCGTGGCCTCGCTGTCGGACAGGGCCGGCTCCAGCGCGACACAGTCGTCATGCGACAAGGCCTGCTCGCCGCCACCCGGCTGCACCCTGGCCGCGACGCGTGCGAACTCGGCCGGCTTGCGGTAGACGACCAGCTTGCCCGGCGTGCGCAGCGCGATGGCGTCGCCGAGCTGAGCCTCGGCATGCAGGCGCAGGAAGGAGGCCTGGCTGTAGGCCCCCAGCGCCAGCAGCCGCTCGGTCGTGCGGCGGTTCACTGGGCCGCGGCAGGCACGCAGGAAATCGATCAGCCAGGACCACTGTGCCCAGCTCGCCTCGGGCTTGAAGCGCAGCGGACCGTCGGGGTCCAGCAGCCAGCGCAGCGCCTTCAGCGGCACACCGGCATCGGCCAGCGGCGACACATAGCGATAACTCAGTTGTCCGCCGTTGGCGCGGCTTGCGCCCAGCGCCACTTCGCCGTCGCGCTCGACCAGCGTCACGCCATGTCCGCGCTCCAGCAGCGCCCACGCCGTGGTCAGCCCCACCACGCCGCCGCCAATCACCACGCAATGCTTCATCCTGCCCTGGGCCGTTTGTCCTGCGCGGCAGGGTAAAGAGGCTCAGTGACGGCAGCCAATGAAAGCGGCGCTCTGGGTCATAACCAAGCCATATGACTCCGGCTGCCCCTCAGTGGCGCCACGGCAGGCTACAGGCCCGGCGTCGGCTTGGCTCGGCGCTGGAAATGCGCGTCAAAGGCCTCGCGGTAGGCGCGCTGGGTGTCGGCCGGCAGCGACAGTTGCAGCGCATCGCGCAGCATCGCGGCGCCGGCCGGCGTGCCCAGGGCCTGGTCGATGAGACGGATGGCCGCGTGGCCCCAGGGCGTGCGCGGGCAGGCCACGCCGCTGGCCACGGGCTCGGTAGCCCCTTTGACGGGCAGCGCGGCCAAAGGCAGCTCGCCCTCGCGTTGGCTGGCGAGGGCGACCAGCACATTGGGGTATTCGACGGTGTAGTCGGAGCGGTCCTGCAGCAGCATGGCCAGCAGGTTGCTGCCGAAATCAGCCCCCGTCACGCGCTGCAGGGTCGCACCGCCGGGGGCAAGCAGCGCGTCGAGCACGGCGCCATAACTGCGCGATTGAGCGACCACGCCGCGCAGGGAAGCATCGGCCAGCAGGGCCGGCAGGTTCACCGCGCCGCGGGCATCCAGCGGCAAGGCTTCGCGGCGCTCGCGGCGCACGACGAGCTGGGGCGGCGGCATCAGCCAGATGGTGCTGAAGTAGGCCAGCCGTTCACGCTCCGGCAGGCGCACCGCGTTGGCAATGCAGGCCTTTTCGCCCTGGCGGATCAGCGTCCAGCTGCGCTCGGCGTTGGCGACCGACGGCTTGAGCTGCACACCCGGCAGGTGGCCTTGCAGCCAGGTCGCGATCATCTCGGACGGGCGCACGAGGCTGTCGCCATCGCGCACGGCGATGGTGTCGCTGTTCAGCCAGACGATGCTGTCCACGACCGGCTCGCCCGCGCAGGCAGAGCCGGCCAGCAGCAGCGCGGCGAGGCCGCTGAGCCGCCGTTGCATGCGACCGGTCAGCCGGCCAGCACCGCGGCCATGGCCTCGGCCGTCGCCTCGACGTTGCGCGTGTTGAGCCCGGCCACGCACATGCGGCCGGAGCGCAGGATGTAGACACCGAACTCGGTCTTCAGCCGGTCCGCCTGATCGGCCGTGAGTCCGGTGTAGCTGAACATGCCGCGCTGGGTCAGGAAGTAGTCGAAGTTGCGGCCCGGCAGCTTGGCCACGAGCACGTCGTGCAGCTGGTGGCGCATGGCCTGGATGCGCTCGCGCATCTCCTTGACCTCGGCCTCCCACATCGCGCGCAGCTCGGGCGTGGTCAGCACCTTGGCGACCAGTTGGCCGCCATGCATGGGCGGGTTGGAGTAGTTGCGGCGGATCATGAACTTCATCTGGCCTAGCACGCGGGCCGCCTGGTCGGCGTCGGGGCAGACGATGCTGAGCGCGCCGCAGCGTTCGCCATACAGGCTCATGCTCTTGGAGAAGCTGTTGGCGATGAGGAAGGACAGGCCCTCGTCGGCCAGCAGGCGCGGCGCGAAGGCGTCCTCCTCCAGGCCGTCGCCATAGCCCTGATAGGCCAGGTCCAGGAAGGGCAACAGGCCGCGCTCGCGGATGACGGGCACCAGGGTGCGCCACTGGTCCTGCGTCAGGTCCACGCCGGTGGGGTTGTGGCAGCAGGCGTGCATCACGACGATGCTGCGCTGCGGCAGCGCCTTGAAGAAGGCCAGCAAGTCGTCGAAGCGCAGGCCGCCCGTGGCCGCGTCGTAGTAAGGGTAGGTCTCGCAGGTGTGGCCCGAGCCCTCGAAGACGGCGCGGTGGTTGTCCCAGGTGGGGTCGGACAGGTAGACCTTGCTGTCGGGGAAGTAGCGCTTGAGCAGGTCGGCACCGACCTTGAGGCCGCCGCTGGAACCCACGCCCTGGATGGTCGCGATGCGGCCGGCCTTCAGCGCCGGATGTTCAGGCCCGAACAGCAGGGCCTGCACGGCGCTGCGGAAATTGGCCGCGCCCTCCATGGGCAGATAGGGGCGTGCACCGGCCACCTCGACGACGGCCAGTTCGGCCGCCCGCACCGACGGCAGCATGGGGATGCGGCCCTCGTTGTCGAAATAGATGCCGATGGACAGGTTGATCTTGCCGGCGCGGGGATCCTTCTGGAAGGCCTCGTTGAGGCTCAGGATGGGGTCGCCAGCGTAGGCATCGACGTGCTCGAACATGAATCAGGCTCCGGTGGGGGAAGCCCGATTATCCGGGGCCTTGCGGCCCGACCCTTCGCCCGTGGGTCAATGCGCCTTGCGCAGCTCCATCAGCGTCTGGCTGTCGTTGATCCAGATGGCGCGCGCCGCACCGGTCGCGCTCTTGGGCAAATCCTTGTCGGTAGCCGGCGCCTTGGCCGGCAGCTTGGCCGCGTCGTCCCAGATCCAGGCATTGCAGACCTTCTTGCCCTTGCAGGCCGCCATGCCGGCAGCCTTGAGGGCGGCCTGGTCGGCGCTCTTGCCGCACAGCACGAGGGCGAGTTGCTCGCTGCTGTCTTGGGTCGCGCAGGCCTGGGCGAAGGCGCTGCCGGACAGGCCGAGCAGCGCAACGGCCAGGAGGCTGGAGGAGATTCGCATAGGGGCTTTCGGGTTCTGAAAGTAAAAAGACCGGCCAGCGGCCGGTCTCGATCATCCGCCCAGATGGGCTGGATCAGGCCTTGCGGCTGCGGCGGCCTTGGAAGGCGACCAGGGCCAGGGCCAGGCCGACCAGGGCCAGGGCGCTCGGCTCCGGCACGTTGTTCACGATGGCCTGCACCTTGGCATTGATGGCCGTCGGGAAGTCGGCGAAGTTGTTGACGTTCAGCACCCAGGGGGTGTTGGTCATGGGGTTGGAGGGGATGGAGCCGTCCGGCAGCAGCACGCCGCAGAGGTTGCAGGGGCCGGTCACGGGCGAGAACACCAGGCTGCGCAGGAAGTTGCCGTCCACGCCACCGATGGCTTCGGCCGTCATGGCGTCGATGCCGGCGTTGTGAGCGGCGATCGCGGCGTTGATGGCGTTCTGCTGCGGGTTGGCGGTGCCGTCATTGGGCACGCCGTCGGTCGCGATGTTGATGATGGAGCGCAGGCTGGGGTTGAAGTTGCCCGAGGCCAGCATGGCGTTCGAGATCGCCGTGATGCCGGCGGCCGTGAACGTGGAGCCTTGCGTGTAGACCATGTTGTTGATGGCCGTCACGACGCCGGCCAGGCTGCCGGCGGTCACGACGGTCGGGGCCACGACCTGCACGGTGCCAGAGGCGAACGTGTAGACGGTGATTTCGATGCTGCCGTCGGTCGGCAGGGCGCCCAGGGCGGACGCGTAGCCCGCCTTCATGATGTCGAAGTTGGCGGCACCGATGCTGCCCGAGGCGTCGATCAGGAAGCCCAGTTGCGTGGTCGGGGCGGCCGAAGCCGAGAAGGTGGCGGTCGCGAAGGCCAGGGAGGCCACGGCGCCGCGCAACAGACGAGTGAGGATGGACATAGAGAACCTGTTGATGGTTGAAGTTGTAGGAGCCAAGTCGGCCGGACCCGCGAGCATTTCCTTTGCCCCCTTGCAAATGGCGACGAGCGCCACTGCAGACCCGGTTGCCGGTTAAAGCAAGGGTTGGGCCAAATGCAAACTTCTTTACAAATCAGCAGGTTACAAATGATTCCTGGAACTCGTTTACAAAACTGAAAAGATTACCGACACCCCTAGTTTGTCGGAATTTCTTTCTTGGCTCGATCAATTCTGGGCCCACGCCACCCAGCGGCCATGCGGGTGTGACCACCCCAGAACGCGTTCGGCGATACGGTCGCCCGCGCTGGAGCGCAGCGTCCAGAGCGTGGCCGACGAAGGCGCTTCGCCCGGAGGCAGCGCGGGTGGTGGTGGCACAGCGGCGTCGCGCGCACTCAGCGTCGGCAGGTCGCCGGCGATCCAGGCCAGGCCATGGGTCAGCGCCAGCCGGTCGACGGTGGCGCGCAGCCGCGCCAGGTCGGCATCGTTCAGGTAGTACAGCACCCAGCTCGTCAGCATCACAGGCTGCACGCCGGCCGGCAGGCCCAGCAGCCAGGGCTCGATGGCAGCAATGCAGTCATCGGCCTGGTGCAGCGCATGCGGCAGCCCGCGCATCTGCGCCGCGGCCAGGGCCAGCCGCTGGCGGCGCGCGGCGTCGTGCGGCCACAGGCAGGCCTGCAGCCAGCGCAGGCCCTGCGGGTCGGCCGGATCGATGGGCGCCGGGTCCAGCCCGTGGCGCAGCGCCAGTCGCCAGCCGGTGTCAACGGGCAGCGGTGCCGGCCCCAACCAGCGCGACGCGATCTCCGCCGTGCCTTCGCCCCGCGGCGCGCCACGCTCATGCCAGGCGCCGTCGTCGCTGCGGTAGCGCAGGTGGTAGTGATCCACGCCCAGATTGAGGCCGGCGCTGCAGCCGAAATCCAGCAGCGCGAGGTGGCGGGCACCGGTGGCCTGCGCGGCGGCGCCCAGGGCCGGCCAGATCGCGGCGCCACGGGCGACCTCGTTGGTCTGCGTGGCGCCAGAGCGCAGGTGCTGCACGAGCGCCGGCCATTCGCGCTCAACGCAGGCCGACAGCGCCGCAGCCAGGCCAGCATCGGGGTCACGGCCGCCGCCGGCGCTGCGGTAATAGGCCGCCAGCTCGGGCGCCGCACCGGCCAGCACGCGCTCATGCAAGGCCGCGAGCAACAGGTTGGGCTTGCGCTGCTCGGGTGGCGCTTCAGCCAGCAGCGCGAGCAGGCGTTCGTCCTCGGCGGCGATGGCGCAAAGCGCAACGTACAGGGGCTCCTGCGGGCAGTCCTCGCGGCCGAAACGGCTCAAAAGCTTCGAAAGGTCCGGGTGTTGCATGCGGCCAGCATAGGCAGGCGCAGCGCCGCCTTGTGTCGGCCAGCCGACAATGCGGCATGCCCGACGATGAAGCTCTCCGGCAGGTTCTGGACGCCAACTTCCCCGGCCTGGAATGGCCCGTCGCCGTGGCCGCGCGCCTGCCGGCCCTGCTGCCGCGGCGGCGCCTGGCCGACGGGCGCAGCCTGTTCGTGCAGGGGCACAAGCCCACGGCCTTCTACGCGGTCATGGCCGGCGAGATCGAGACCCGCTTCACCGGCGTCGACGGCACGGTATCGGTCATCGAGCATGTGGGCCCGCCGCGCCTCTTCGGCCTGGCGGCCTTCGCGGCGGGGCAGCCGGCGGAGTACGAGGCCGTCGCACGCGGCGCCAGCGAGGTGCTGGTCATCGGCCGCGAGGCCTATGTGCTGCTGATGGACGAGGTGCCGGGCTTTGCGCGGGCGCTGCTGGCCGAGTTCGCGCGCCGCTACGACGGCACGCTGCGTCTGCTGCAGGCAGCCCGCCACCAGGGCGCGGCCGAGCGCTTCGCGCTGGCCCTGGCCCAACTCGCCCGCGAGCGCGGCCGCGCAGCGGGTGATGGCTGGGTGCAGGTGCAGGCCACGCAGACCGAACTGGCGCGCCTGGCTCACCTGTCCCGGCAGACCGCCAACGAGTTGCTGGCCGCCGCTGAAGAGGCCGGCCAGGTGCGCCGCGGCCGGGGCCGATGGTTCTGGCGGCTCGCGTGGAAACCCGATAACGCCTAAATGCAACCGATTGCCGTGGTGTGCAGGACGGCACGCTCCAGCCGCCGTTACATGTCACCGGGCAGCCTCCGCGACCGTAATGTGCCGCGACCGGCGCAGACCGCCGACGGAGTCCTGCCTTGTCCGACATCCAATCCATCGTCATCGTGGGCGGCGGCCCCACCGGCTGGCTGGCGGCCTGCTTCCTGCAGCGCGCGCTGGACGCCGTGCGCTCGTCGCCACTGCCCATCACGCTGATCGAGCCGCCGCAGATCGCCGACGTCGGCGCGGGAGAGGCGACGCTGCCGACGCTGCGCGGCATGCTGCAGGCGCTGGGCCTGCCCGAGGCCGCGCTGCTGGAGGCTGCCGACACGACCTTGAGCAACGGCGTGCGCTTCCAAGGCTGGCGTCACGGCGGTGCGGCCCCCGAAGACGCCTTTGATCACCCTTTCGACGCACCACCCCCCTTCGGCGGTTTCGCGACGACCGCCCACTGGCTGAACCTGATGCAGCGCGGCCTGATGCGCCAACCCATGGCCGAGGCTTGCACCGTGCAGACGACGCTGTTCGATGGCCACCAGTCGCCCAAGCTGATGGACTCGCCGGACTACCAGGCACCGGTCAGCTACGGCTATCACCTGGACCCGGCCAAACTGGCCATGCTGCTGCAGCAGACCGCCCTCGCCCGCGGCGTGCGCCATGTGCAGGGCGAGGTCCGGCACGTGCAGCGCGGTGGCCACGGGATCGATGCCGTCGAGCTGGCCGACGGCCGGCGTTTCGCGGCCAGCTTCTTCGTCGACTGCACCGGGGCCCGGTCGCTGCTGCTGCAACATGCCTTGAGCGTGCCCTGGGTGTCCCACGCCGACTGGCTGCCCTGCGACCGCGTCGTCACGCTGCCGGTGGCCCATGCGCCGGGACGACCGACGCTGCGCAGCCACAAGAGCATCACCGCCCAGGCGGCGGGCTGGAGCTGGGAGATCGACCTGCAGAGCCGGCGCGGCACGGGCCACGTGTACGACTCGCGCTTTTGTGGCGACGACGAGGCGCTGGCCACGCTGCAACGCCTTGCCGCCGGCCACCGCCCGCTGGCCGAACCGCGTTTCAGCGCGCTGCGCGCCGGCCATGCGGCCCGCGTCTGGGAGGGCAACTGTCTGGCGCTGGGCCCGGCGGCTGGCGCTGTCGAGCCGCTGGAGTCCACCAGCCTGCATCTGGTCGAATGGCTGCTGCAGGTGTTCGTCGACCATGTGGCCCCGTCGGGCAACAGCGGCGTCTGCCGTAACCGGGTCAACCGCCTGGCGGCTGGCTTCCACGAGGAGTTGCGCGACTTCATCGTCGCCCACTACGCGCTGTCACGGCGCCGAGACACGCCCTTCTGGCGCGCCTGCACCGAAGAGGCCACGCTGCCGCCACGGCTCGCCGAGCTGCTGGCGCTGTGGGATGCCAAGGTGCCGACCGCCACCGACCTTGACAGCCGCCTGTCGCCCTTCGGCCCATCCAGCTGGGCCTACCTGCTGGCCGGCATGCACCGCCTGCCCAGCCGCGGCATCGGCCTGACAGCCCACATCTCGGCCGAGGTCAGCCTTAAAGCCATGGAACATGTGCGCGGCATCCGCCGCGCGGCGGCGGAGCAGTCACCCACGATGCTGGACTATGTGCGTCGCCAGCGCGGCGCAGTCCATCGCGACACGGCGCACTGATCTCAGCCGTCCTGGCGACACCCGGGTATTCCGGGCCGAGCGCTGGGCCTGCCATGGGCCAGAGGCCCATGGCGTTCCGTAGGCACAAGCAGTCCGCAGGGACTGCTTGTGTCCGACT
>Ga0055531_10000018_pt1 | contig 175214 bp, 137 predicted proteins | sample AraplaCvi_mCL_r2_FD_55008 | JGI IMG/M metagenome (GOLD analysis project Ga0055531, IMG submission 55008) | Arabidopsis root microbial communities from North Carolina, USA - plate scrape MF_Cvi_mCL_r2 | ecosystem: Host-associated > Plants > Roots > Endosphere | place: USA: North Carolina...
TAACGAGGATATGATCGGCAATACCGGCAAGAGTTCCCTTTTTTCCACCCAAGAGCGCGATCGTTACAATACCATTCGACTTCGCCCATTCCACTGCTTTCACAAGATTTGGCGAGCTGCCGCTCACGCTCATCACCATCAGGATGTCGTGGCGGCGAGCCAGGTTCATCAGCTGGCGCGAAAACACTTCCGAGTAGTCATAGTCGTTTCCTAACGCAGTCATCCAGGCAACATTGTCATTCAGCGACTGGCAGCGGAATCTTCTGTAAGTTTTATCTGAAGAACCTTTACCGAGGTCTGTAATAAAATGAGATGCATTGGCCGCGCTTCCACCGTTACCGCAAACAAATATCTGTCGATCTTCATCAAGAGCCTTCCGGAATAATGAGATGATCTTTTCTACTTCTTCTTTTTTAATTGAACGCAAGGCAGAAACCTGGCCGTTTATGTATTGTTCTACGAAATCCTGCATAAAATTCAGTTTTGAGTTTTTATCTGTTGCCCCGCAAGGATCAATGCCCCCACCGGCACAACGTCGGTTCCCAGTTTTGACAATTGTATAACGGGTCCCGGCTGAAAAGCATCCATCGTAAAATCCTTCAGCTTTTCTTCGATACCCTTTCTTAAGGTCTCCCCGATCTGCGATATCCCTCCTCCTATTATAATAGTGTCGGGATGAAAGAGATGTACAATGTGCGACAATCCAAAAGCAAAGTCGGTTACCAGGGCGTTAAGTATTTCCATCGCCTGCGCATCGCCCGCTTGTATTGCCGGCAACAGTGCCTTTGCTTCCGCATGACGAAATTGTTTCGCCAACTCACCAAGCTTTCCGGAAGGATTGCCTGAGGCTGCTTCCAGCACCTTCGAATTCACTGCCCAACCAGAACAACTTTGTTGAACGGTCAGTCCCGACGGATCGAGGCGCACATGACCAAATTCCAATTCACCGCCAACCTGGCCGTGATAGATCTTTTTATTGATCGTAACACCTGCACCCACACCACTTCCTATCGTTGTATAAAACACAATGTCGTAAGGTTCACCCATTGCTTCGGCGAGTGCTGCCACATTCGCATCATTGTCGACAACCGCCGGGGCACCCGTCAGCTCCTCCAACCAGTTTTTCAAATTGAAACCTGTCCATCCTTCTACGTGATATGAGGTCCATATTGTCCCGTCGATCCGGTTGACCGGTCCGCCAAAACCGGCTCCAACGCCATCGATCCGCCCAAAAGATTTCAGATCTTCTTCGATCATCTGCCTGATAACAGTCGCTCCTTGCCTTGCATCGATAATGTGTGAACGTCGTTCGAATATTGTTCCGTCTGCGCTTCCCAGCACCACCTGTAATTTAGTTCCACCAATCTCGATGCCAGCAAGCTTCATTTAACGGCTATGAATTGAATTTCATGATCGTTGAGTGAATAAGATCTTGAATCAAATGCAACAGATTTCCTTGTGGCCGTATGATTCACGAGAATCATGTGACGATCACGGTTTGCACTTTCGACGATCAAACTGGAAATAACGAGCGGCTCATTGCACGAAGATCTTATGACCCTGACAGGTTCTAATTTCCGGAGCGCTAGAAATGCGTCGTAGACCGGAAAAATCTTTGAATTGGAAAAATATCCCGCGAGTCCGTGTGATTCAAATAATGTGATGCTGTCGGCGCCCCCTTCGGATAAATATTTTATGCTTCCAATCATCCAACCTGCTGCCAGTGCGGTCTGTTGCCTTTCATCGTAACCTGCATTTGGATCTACTTTGGTTCCGGGCTTTGCATCGGGATTGAACCGTTGCTTGATGGTTACCAGCCCTACGTGAATCTTCTTTCCAGGCGCCACTAATTTTGCGCTGTCAACAGCATCTTCCTGCGCCGGAAGATTTTCAATAATAGTTAGGCTATCGGTTGCATGCGCTTGCGGAGTAACGGGATAAATTACGAAATCCAGCAAGCTCGTGTCGAAGCGATTCCGGTTGAGTTCGGTGAAATAGCTTCTGAAACCCGCACCTATCAGCGCATCTGGATATTGCTTACGTGCTTTACGAATAATATAATTCAGCAACTCATCAACGTCCGCTTTTCGATCCAGCGGCGAAATGGCAAGTTTCGAAACGGACTGGATCTTCTCCGAAGCGAAGTCATTCCATTCCTCCGCCTGGTTTATCGTAAGATGAATGAAAACTTTTAATCCAGCCTCATTCGCCAACACAAGACCCGACTTCAATTTTTCCTTCCACGAAGGAGACGACAGCACGAGGTCTATCCTCAGATGATCAAACTCCAACGCACGTAACAGCTTGATGGCTTCAGCCGAAGTACTTCCTCCTGCGAAATCAGTCCCGATTTTTGGAAATGCGTTCAAATGATCTTCATGAATCGTAACTTCGATATCCTCGCTTAGATCAGATCCGGGAAGTTTGTCCGCATTTATTATTTTCAACTTCACTTTCTGATTCACCGTATCACCCGCTTTCAACATAACCGGGTAAGGAACCGACAGCGGTGTACTATAAGTCTTAAAAGAAGTATCCGACCAGTTACGCTGATCCTCCGTTTCAAAAACGTCTCCTTCAAATTCGAGACTGGCTGTGACCTCGCCATACAACGGCCAGCTCATTTTCCGGATATCTAAAAATGGCTGATGCGGCTTGATCGCTGACGGGAACTTCTCTTCATATGCCGATCCATCGGGTCGCGTTATTTTCGCAACCTTATCTCTTGTCTCTCTGATCGGGTGCAACACACAAATGCCGGCACGATTTCTATTGTAACCTGCTAACGCTTCACCAGCAACGGAAAAGTCGATCTCACACGTTTCATTTCCAGATATCTTTACAAGCCATCTGAAAACTTCTTTTCCTTCAACGACATTGGTGGCCGTGTACGATATGTCAAATCCTTTCGTCGTTACAGAGATTCTTTCATCACTTCTCACAATATCCGCTGTAGCCCAATTGCTGTCGCGCAAAGCAAAATATATCTTACGAACGATCTCTATTCCGCCGGCACGAATGTACCGTACAAAACCATCTTCATAAAGAAGTGAGAGCTTACCAAAATGAATTAACTGAGACATCAACTCTAAACTCTAAACTAGAAACCCGAAACTATTTCCTAACCTCCTTCGCTATCGCCAACGACTCTTCGATCCGTTTTTTCAGCAGTGGCCAGTCCTTCGTTGCGAGAATTTCCTTTGAAAACAATGCCGATCCCATTCCAACACAAGCTGCTCCCGCTTTAAACCAGGCCGACAAACTCTCGCGCGTCGGCTCTACACCACCCGTAATCATCAAAACCAGGTCGGGCACAACGGGCATTATTGATTTCACAAACTCCGGGCCCAGCACCGATCCCGGAAAAATCTTGATCACTCCTGCTCCATGCTCTTTCGCCGTCACTGCTTCCGTCAACGTCGCACATCCAGGTATCCAAAGTTTGTCATAGGTTTTACAAACGTCTCCCATTTCCAATTTTAGTATCGGCGATATAATAAAATCAGCTCCTGCATCAATAAACTTCTTCGTAGTTGCGCCGTCCATCACCGTTCCGATACCCAATAACAGATCGGGAAATTTTTGTCTATGAGAAGCCAGGTATGAAAAAACTTCGAATGAATTCGGGCGTCTGTTGGTAAACTCAAATGTGCGGACACCGGCATCGTAAGCCGTCTGAACTACCGCCGTCGCTTCTTCTGTACTTTCACAGGTAAACAAAGGTACAACACCGGTCGACCTCATTACCTCAACGATCTTTTCTTTTGAAATTGACATAACCGTAATATACTATTTTTGTATGATGACCTCCGCATCCAAGCCGTCCGTAACCCTGTCTCAAAACCGCATATTCCAGCATGCGCTCTTTTGGATATGCATTTATTTCTTCGACGTCTGGGTGTTTGGTTGGGATACTCAAAATTACCGTCTGTTCTTTAAGATGGTACTCTTCGAGATGCCCGGTCAAATGGCGCTCGCATATATAATGATGTATGCCTGCATACCACTGTATCTGAAAAGAAAATATATCGGGTTAGCAGCATTATTCGTTTTCGCTTTCGGTCTCACCGCCTTCAGCGCTCACGCGTTCATTTATTTTTTAAGTGATTATTACAAACCCGACGTCAGCCTTTTCAGCGTCCCGAAATTACTCGTCCGGGGATTCTATCTGTTCGCCAACGCCGCGATAGCCGTGATCATCAAACTCGCGAAAATGTGGTATCAAAATGAATCACGCCTTCGCGAGATGCAGAGCGTAAGACTGGAGTCTGAACTCAAGATGTTGAAAGACCAGTTGAATCCACATTTCATGTTCAACACCCTGAACAATCTATATGGACTCATCGAACGAAATCCAAAGCGTGCACAGGAGATGATCCTTGGATTGTCGAGAATCCTGCACTACATGCTTCACGAGAGTAATCACTCATTCGTTCCCATACGCAAGGAAATGAATTGCGTTCGCGATTATATCGAGCTCGAAAAGGTCCGCTACCCGGGAAATCTGTCTGTTTCCATCAATGAAGAACAAAAGATCGAATCTCTGAATATCGTCCCCCTGGTGATCTTTCCGTTTGTCGAGAATAGTTTCAAACATGGAGCTTCAGAGACTATCGACTCCGCTTTCATCAATATCGACTGTTCCACCTACAAAGACGACTTCGTTTTCAAGATTGAGAACGGACGAACTTCAATTAAATCGGATATGCCGACAGGTGGAATCGGATTGAATAACGTACGTCGCAGGCTCGAATTGATCTATGGTGAAGATCATTCTCTGCAGATCCTCGACGGTCACGATACCTTTCTCGTTGTCCTCAAGATCAGACTTTCACGAATGCAACAGAAATAAAATGAAGCTCAGTTGCCTCATCGTTGAAGACGAGCCGATCGGCCAGGAGATCATAAGATCGTATATCGATCGTGTCGATTTTCTCGAACTTCGTGGCCAATTTAAGAATGCTCTCGAAGCATTTGCCTGGCTTCAGGCCAATCCCGTAGACATTCTCTTCCTCGACATCAAAATGCCACGGATGAGCGGCCTCGAATTATTGAGATCGCTGCACATAAAACCAAAAGCCATCATTACTTCTGCTTATCGCGATTACGCCATCGATGCGTTTGATCTTGATGTCGTAGATTATCTCCTCAAACCAATTGCATTCGATCGTTTCCTGAAAGCAGTCAATAAGGTCCGACCCGATTCCATTCAGTCACGGGAAGCGAAATCAGAACCCGCTCCGGAAAAGCCATTCCTGTTCGTTAAAGGCAACAAACAACTTCAGAAAGTTTATATCGACGATATCCTGTACATTGAAAGCCAGCGTGATTATGTGAAGATCCGTCTCGCAGGAAACACGGATGTTATTACGCGGCAAACAATTTCATACTACGAAGAATTTCTGCCCGCGCAGCTTTTCGTGAGAGTCCATCGGTCATTCATCGTCGCTATTCGAAAAGTAACGACCTGTGAAGCCACCCGTCTACTGATCGGCGACATTGCCATTCCTGTCGGCCGGAACTACAAGACGATTTTATCCTATTTCAAGGCGTAGAGATCATTTACATTTCGATGTCTGGAACTCACACTTCCGATTGTCTATAAAGAGATGCCGTGCGATGGGGGATAAAGCGTTATCCGTCATACGAAGAAATCCTTACGCCGCACGACAGTACCGAATAACATAATGATTTATTGAATTAGTAATATGAAATCGATCTTAAAAGGATTTACCGTAGAAGAGAGCGTACTTTCAGAAAGAACGACACTGCCGGCAGATAAACACTCCGTGATTTTCGACTGGAACAATCGCGAGTCAATTGTGGCCATATCCCCCGCGGGCAATTCACTCACAATAGAACCTCAACACATCCTGGGCATATACTTCGAGACATCTTTCCTGAAAGAAGTCCTCGAGATAGAAAATTTCTCTTTTGTTCCGCAATCAAATATCCAGGATCAATTTCTCGCTGAGATCGCCACAAAGCTTATTTCAGTTTGCGACGACGCATTCGCTGAACGGATCTATGCGGAAAGTCTCGGTGTTGCCTGTGTTGTTCATCTCGCCAGGCAATACAATTCCGACAACGTCTATTTCCCCAAGGGCCGTCTCAATCCATATCAGTTAAAACAGGTGGTTGACTTCGCCCATTCCTATATGCAATTCAACATTGGCCTTCACGAAATGGCCGGACAAGTGCATCTCAGCCCATATCATTTTGGAAGATTGTTTAAACAAACAGTTGGTAAGAGTCCGTACCAGTTTATACTACAGTTGAAGATCGAGGCTGCGAAAAAGCTGATCAGAAAAAACCAGGGGCCGATCAGTGAAATTGCTTACCAGCTGAATTTCAGCGATCAGTCACATTTCAGCAATGCGTTCCGGAAAGCAGTTGGCGTTTCGCCCCGCCAATACCTTGCAGCAGCCAGCTAAGACGAACGATGATAGACGAACGACGATAGACGATAGACGATGGACGATAGACGATAGACGAGCTTTTGCTTTGAACCGTTCAGGTACTCATTTGTCGTCTATCGTCACCTCGTCAGTCGTCACCTCGTCAGTCGTCACCTCGTCAGTCGTCACCTCGTCAGTCGTCACCTCGTCAGTCGTCACCTCGTCAGTCGTCCGTCGTCAATCGTCAGTCGTCGATCGTCGATCATTTTCTTAACAAAAATTTCTCATAAGTAAATAAACATTCATTTATCTTTGCCGTTCAACTCCCAGAAATGCGGACAAGAGATGAACAAAAAGAGGCCCTGGTAAAGGAAAAAGCCATCGAATTGCTGGTAAAACACGGTTTCGAAGGGTTTTCCATGCAGAAACTGGCAAAAGAGGCAAAGGTCTCCCCCGCTACTCTATATATATATTACACCGACAAGGACGAACTGATCTATAAATTGGGCACCGAGCTCGGCATGAGGTTTTTTGAGGCGATGATGGATGGGTTTTCAGGAAAAATGTCGTTGAGGGATGGCTTAAAGAAGCAGTGGGAGAACCGGGCGAAATTTCTGATCAATCACCCTCTGGAGGCAAGCGCTTATGAAGTGATCCGGCATTCGCCGGCAGGCAATAGCGTCCTCAAAGCCACAACGGATTTAATCAGTCCTGTAATGTCGGAGTTTGCTCACAATGCGATTGCCAACGGTGAGCTGAGGCCGATGCCGCTCGAAATTTATTGGAGCATCACATACGGACCTCTTTACACGTTACTGAAATTTCATTTGGAAAAGCGGTCGTTCAAAACTCAGCCATTTGAACTGACGGATAAAATAATGTATGATACTCTAGAACTGGTCTTAAAAGCACTAAAACCATGACTACCCAAACCGAGAGAATTCTGGTGCTTAAATCAAACATAGCTACCTATTCTGATTTATTGCAGATCCAACATCCATTTGACCATCATCCGGGGATTGTAAAATGGAACGTTGATCTCGACGATTGTGATCACGTGATCAGGATCGTAACGCCTTCTTTGACTGTTGCCGATATCGAAGAGCTCGTGAAAAGCAACGGATACCAATGTTCCGAACTAGAATAAGCATTTAAGAAAACCACCCAACTTTTATACATGCAACAACAAAATCAAGAACTAAAACCGTTTACATCTTATCAAAAGTTTGTTATCGCGATCATCGCGTTGATACAATTTACAGTGGTCCTCGATTTCATGGTGATGTCGCCGTTGAGTCCCATGGTTATGGAAGCGCTGACTATAAACCCTACCCAATTTGGATTCGTGGTAGCGGCATATGCTTTCAGTGCGGCGATCTCAGGTATCCTTACTGCAGGTATTGCAGATAAATACGATCGCAAAAAATTCCTCCTCGTATTCTACGCAGGTTTCGTTATCGGAACACTTTTCTGCGCCATTGCACCAACGTATGAATGGTTATTGGCGGCGCGAATCGTTACTGGTTTGTTTGGTGGTGTTATCGGAGCTATTGGTATGGCGATCATTACCGACCTTTTCGAGATCAATCAGCGTGGCCGTGTGTTTGGTTTTACACAGATGGGTTTCAGCGCAAGTCAGGTGCTCGGTATCCCGATCGCTTTATGGCTTGCAAGCAGGTGGAGCTGGAATTCACCCTTCTATCTAATTGTAGTTCTTGCGGCGCTTATGGGTGTACTCATGTTGGTAAAGCTACAACCCGTTACCGGGCACCTTGCTTTACAAAAAGGCGAAGGAAGCAATGCACTTCCGCACTTGTGGAACACATTGAAGAAAAAGAAATACATCACGGCTTACATTGCTACAGCGTTGTTGCCATTGGGTGGCTTTATGCTGATGCCTTTCGGTAGCGCGTTCGCAGAATATAATCTCGGCGTCCAGGAATCGCAGTTGCCGCTCATTTTCCTTGCAACCGGAATTGCATCTATGGCCGTTTTCCCGATACTCGGACGTTTGAGTGACAAGTATAACAAGGTAACGATCTTCGCGATCGCATCTGCGTGGTCTATCGTGATGGTGATTTTTCACACTCATTTGTACCAGATCCCTTTGTGGCTCGTGCTTGTATCAAACATCCTGATGTTTGCAGGTATCATGGGACGAATAGTTCCTTCAACGATCCTTATCTCCGCGATGCCCGAAATGAAAGATCGTGGCGCCTTTATGTCGGTTAACTCTTCATTGCAGCAAATGGCCGGTGGTGTTGCATCAATCATCGCAGGATATATCGTAGTACAGGAAACTCCGAAAAGTGTACTGCAGGGTATAGACACGGTTGGCTTCGTAGTGGCCGGTATCACCCTGACTTCGATCTACGTAGTTTACCGCGTGTACAACCTGGTGAAAAATCAACTCCCCCCTCCGCGTGGTAAAAACGCAACCGGCGCTCCTGCCAAAAAGGAGCAACCGGTCCTCGTTGCTGAATAAAAAATATTTGTCGGGAGAAGGTGATATATTGCTTTCTCCCGGCACATATAAGACGAGGGGACGAAATGACGATGGGACGAGATGACGAGTCACCTCCTCTAAACGATGTAAAACATGGTAGCAACACAAACGCTTTCCAAGCCCGAGCTTAGATCCGACGCCGATCTTTCCGGAATTTACGAAGAGGTATTTCCTGCGGTAGCATCCTTTGTGGCCAAAATGGGCGGTTCGGCAGACGACGCCAAAGACATCTTTCATGATGCCTTGATCATATCCTTCGAAAAAGAAAACGTCAATCCCGGGTACATCGTCGGCATCGCAAAACACCTGTGGGTGAGGAAGTATAAGAGAGACGCTCATCTGGTCAAACTCGACTTCGATGTCGAACTCGATGAAGAAGATTCTTCGCCGGTCGTCAGGCGACTTTTAAAACTCCTCGAGTCTGCCGGCAAAAGTTGTCTTGAACTCCTTCAGGCATTCTATTACGAAAAACGTTCCGCCGAAAGCATTGCGTCGGAATTCCACTATTCTGACGCCCACTCGGCTTCAGTTCAAAAACATAAGTGTCTTCAAAAAGTCAGGGGCTTCGTAAAAACAAAATCACTCGATTATGAAAGCTTCGTTGAATGACATCACGCACGCGATCGTAAAACAATACGGTCGTAAAAAACTTCGTGTCCGTCTCGAGACAATTCATAACGAGTTGTTTGCAAAACAATCTTTCAAAGAGAAGATCTTAAGACTCTTTCAATAACATTATGATACCACAATCCAATTTAGTTCCCATGGTTCTCGACAACCGTGGAGAGCGGGCCTATGACATTTTTAGCCTGCTTTTAAAAGAAAGGATCATTTTCCTCGGCACAAAAGTGGACGATGTAAGTGCAAACCTGGTCGTAGCCCAGTTGCTTTATCTCAACAGCCAGGATACCAAACAAACGATCAGCTTGTATATCAACAGTCCCGGCGGAAGCGTGTATGCCGGCCTGGCGATCTACGATGCCATGCGATTGATACAGGCTCCAGTATCCACCGTTGCCGTCGGTGTTACTGCAAGTATGGCGACGGCACTATTATGCTCGGGTGCAAAAGGAAAACGATATGCACTTCCTCACGCCACCATTCATATGCATCCAACTACGAGTGGCTCACAAGGCTACACCGAAGATGTCAGAATAGCTACCCGCGAACAGGAAAGAGTTCAAACGCAGTTATTTCATCTCATCGGGCAAAATACCGGTCATTCATGGAAGGAGATCGAAGAATTCTTCCTCCGCGATAAATATATGAGCGCTCCTGAAGCCAAGGCTTACGGAATTATCGACGAAGTATTGGGAGACTTCAGTGACGTCGTTTCTATCGATGCAGGATCGTTCAACGTGAAGCTTGAAAATCTAAAGAGCCTTAGCTAAAGGGTCTTCCAAAGGTATAACGTAGCGTAAGCCTCCCAGCCCTTATATTTTTTGAAGATCTTCTTCACACGATCGAGCGAGGGACGCTTACGCATATTCATTTGTATGAATAGCGCCTTGTGCAAGGCCACGTCCTCCAATGGAAAAGCATCGGGATAACGGAATGTTCTCATGATGGCATAATTGGCCGTCCAGTTACCGATGCCTTTAATTTTCATGAGCTCTTCCTTTGTTTCGAGAAGTGACCTTCCGTGGAACATCTCACGCGACAATTGTTTGTTCACAAAAGCCCGGGCAATTCCTATCGTATAATTGCTTTTCTGCCGTGAAAACTGAAGCGGAAGAAGCTCTTCAGGAGTAAGCCTGGAAACGACTTCGGGAGTCGGGAACAACCAATATGTATGACCGTCGTGCTCGACTTTCTCGCCATACTTTTCTACAAATCTTTGTTTGATCGAATACGCGAAAGCGAGGTTGATCTGTTGACCGAGAACTGCCCAGATCAACGATTCAAAAAGGTCGGGTTGGCCCATGATACGGTATCCATGAAATTTTTTGACCACCGGCCTCAGGACCTCGTCTTTTTTGGCTAGAGAATAAAATGGAGTGAGATCGGTAGAAAGATCGAACCACTCGTGCACATAGTTTTCGACGATGGATTTGATCTGCGTGGAAACATTTCCAACAATTTCTACTTCAAGAGCATTGTCTCCTTCAGACACGAAAAACAGAACTTTCTCATCGTCGACTTTGATCAATTTTTTAATAATCCTTCCGTGCACGACATGCATCGGCTCTTTTATTGAACGCGTCAGATACTCCAGGGCGAAATCATAGTTAAATTCAGCCGGAGTCTTAATTTTAAATTTCATATGTGGTTGCACGAAGCTTTATCGCCAACAGAATTTAAACACCTGGTTAGGACTAAAATGATCCTGTATGCCGGCAACAAAAACCTGAAAGTTTATGGAACACTTCATTGTGGCAGCGGTAAAAGAATGAAGAGGGTCAACCGCGTGTTCTTTGAAACTGAACACGAAGCGATAGCATTGGGCTACCGCCCCTGTGGTAATTGCTTAAGAGGAAGGAAATCTACTTAGAGGATGCCTGACTCTGTGCCACGATGATTATAAAATCCTTTCCTTTAATAAATCCTTTACCGAATGTATCATCATACTTTGCGGTAAGATTTAAGGCCGGGATATCCTCTATTTTCTTACCAGATCTCAATGCCTTTTTTACGCCTTCGTTCAACTCGTAGAGCATATCACGATAGGCTTTCACATCTGCCTTGGTGGCAAGATTGCCGTGACCAGGAATAATCTTCGCGTTGTCATCAATCAGGGCAAGGATCTTATCGAAATTTGCAAGGAGCCCATCAAACTTACCGCCGTTGTTTCCATCGATAAACGGAAAGCTGGTCCTGTTAAAAAGATCGCCGACATGGTACACATTCGACTTCACAAAACGAATAACAACATCGCCATCCGTGTGTCCATTTGTGAAGTGATACAATTCTATGTCCTCATCATTCAAATGAAAATTCATCCTGTCGACAAAGGTGACTTCAGGTAACGCAGCTTTTGGCTTCGCAGGAACGTTCGCCTGTGTTCGCGGATCAACGGATTCTTTCGACATACGATCGCGAACAACATCATGCGCTACGATGGTCACGCCAAGCTTCTTGAAATTTTCATTTCCACCGGTGTGGTCGCCATGAATATGCGTATTCAAAAGAAAACGGATCTGGCCTGGATCGATCGACTTTATGGCTGCCGCGATCTTATCAGAAAGTGGAGCAAACTGGTCGTCTATCATCAGCAGGCCATCGCCGCCGGTGAGCAACCCGATATTTCCACCAGCGCCCTTCAGCATATAGATCTTGTCAGTGATCTTCAAAGGGCGGATCTGTACTGTATCGAAATTTGTTTGGGAATAGCCGGCTATCGAAGCCAGGGCGAAAATTAATGTGTAAAAACGCTTCATAGAATAGAATTTGGCTTACCTGCCGGTTTAAGCGCAGGCAATTTAAAGGTAGCAAGAATCAGGTTGAGAACCGTCCGCATCAAATTCATCTTTGTGTCAACAAAAAAGCGATAATTTTATGATGGTGATCAAAGAAGAACATATCAATTACAAGCGCATCGAGGAAGCTATTCATTACCTCGAGACTCACTTCCAGCGTCAGCCCGAATTGGACGAGGTTGCAGAGAAGGTACATCTTTCACCGTTCCATTTTCAACGCATCTTTGCTGAATGGGCGGGTATCAGTCCCAAACGGTTTTTACAGTATCTCACTGTCGATTTTTTGAAGACTAAACTTCTTGAAAGTCGAAACATTGTAGAAGCCGCGGAAGAAGCTGGGTTGAGTTCGCAGTCACGTGTGTATGATCTCTTCACAACACTTGAGGCGGTTACACCACAAGAGTATAAACAAAAAGGTGGCGGTCTCCGGATTGAGTACGGGTTTCATGAAACTCCATTTGGTGTTGCATTGATTGGAATTACTGAAAGGGGAATTTGCTGGCTGTCGTTTGTAAACACAGATGAACAACCGGGTGCCGAGCTCGAAAAAATGAAACAGCATTGGCACAACTCGGTATTTCACATGGACGAGAAGATCACAGAACCGTTCGCGACACAAATTTTCGGTCCTGTGCAGAACAAGGAAAAGAAACTTCATGTCCTCGTGAAGGGAACAAATTTCCAGGTGAAAGTTTGGGAAGCACTTTTGCGTTTACCGATCGGATCAGTTACAACTTACCAGGACATCGCACGCTCGATCGAAAATCCAAATGCTTTACAGGCTGTCGGCTCGGCAGTTGGCTCAAATCACATCGCTTACCTCATTCCTTGTCATCGTGTAATACGCAAAGACGGAATTTTGGGAGAATATCGATGGAGCCCCGTAAGAAAAAAGAGTATGATTGGTTGGGAGATGGCGAAAGCCTCTTAACTTCATTATACATTATTCACTAAACATTATACATTAACCATTGGGATATGAGGTTATTGGTATTATTCCTTGCCGCGATAACTCTTACAATCTCAGCATCCGCTCAAACGGAACAGATCAGGGTTATCATGATCGGAGCTCATCCCGATGATTGCGATCAGAAAACGGGCGGCACCGCCATCATGCTTTCGAAACTTGGTTATGCTGTAAAATTCGTTTCTGTTACCAATGGTGACGCTGGTCATCAATCGGAAGGTGGTGGTATGCTCGCAAAGCGCAGGTATCTCGAAGCACAGGAAGCAGGCAAGCGCTTCGGTGTGACTTATGATGTGCTCGATAATCACGACGGCGAACTAGTTCCAAGCCTGGATGTACGTCTGCAGATCATCCGGAAGATACGTGAGTGGAATGCCGATATCGTTCTCGCTCCAAGGCCGAACGATTATCATCCCGATCACAGGTACACCGGCGTGCTCGTGCAGGATGCCGCTTACATGGTTGCAGTCCCCAACGTTGCGCCAGAAACACCTCCGTTGAAAAAGAATCCCGTGTTCTTCTACTTCCAGGATTTCTTTCAACGCCCCAATCCGTTCAGGCCCGACGTAGCAATTGATATCACATCTGTATTCGAGCAGAAAGTCCATGCGCTCGATGCTCATCAATCGCAGTTTTACGAATGGCTCCCATGGATCGGCGGCTATGCAGACCAGGTTCCGAAGAATGTTGCAGACCGGGAAAAATGGCTTGCTGCAAATCGTGCAGTTACTATAACGCCAGAAGTTCGCGTATCGTTGGAAAAGTGGTATGGAAAAGAGAAAGCTGCGTTGGTAAAACACGCCGAAGCTTTCGAAGTCTGCGAATACGGCAAACAACCAAAAGAAGATGAACTTCGGAAGCTATTTCCGATGTTACACAAATAAGTAAGCTAAAATATTCTCCTATGAAACCCCTTCGCAAAGTTGCCGTCATCGGTGGCGCCCGTATTCCTTTTGTGAAATCATTCAAAGAATACAGCCGCATCTCTAACCAGGAGATGCTTACGGCCTCCGTGCAGGGAACTGTTTCCCGATTTAAGCTCAATGGGAAATTATTGGGCGACGTAGCGTTGGGCGCTATCCTGACTTTTCCCTCCGATTGGAATCTCGCGCGAGAAGTTGTTCTCGGCACCGATCTCGATCATCGCACACCCGGCTTCAACCTGCAACGTGCCTGCGGAACAAGCCTGGAAAATGTTAATCTCATTGCACTTAAAATTGCTGCAGGCCAGATCGAATCCGGTATCGCCGGCGGCAGCGATACCAACAGCGACCTTCCCGTAACCGGTCCGCGCAGGTTGGGTTGGAAACTAATCGACTTACAAAATGCAAAAACCTTCGGTCAGCGTCTCGGAAAGATCCTGAGTTTCCGTCCCGGTGATTTCAAACCGGTTATTCCTGGAATTCTCGAACCGCGTACGGGTAAAACGATGGGACAACACACCGAGATCATGGTGAAAGAATGGAAAATCAGTCGCCGCGAACAGGATGAGCTTGCATACTTAAGTCACATGAACGCAGCAAAAGCATACAGCGAAGGGTTCTACGATGATATGCTTGTTGAATTCAAAGGGGTGAAGAAAGATACCATCGTTCGTCCCGATACTACGATCGAGAAACTTGGCAAACTGCGGACAGCATTTGATAAAACTCCCGCCGGCACCTTGACTGCCGGCAACAGCACGATATTCACCGATGGTGCAGCGTCTATTCTTCTCGCCTCGGAAGATTTCGCTTTAAAAAATAATCTCGACATCCAGGCATACTTCGTTGATGGCGAAGCCGCCGCTGTCGATCACGTTCATGGCGCCGGCCTTTTGATGGCTCCAACATTGGCGGTTGCACGATTGCTGAAACGAAATAATCTCACTTTACAGGACTTCGATTTCTACGAGATCCATGAAGCGTTCGCAGGACAGGTCTTATGTACACTCAAAGCATGGGAAAGCGAAGACTATTGTCGCAACGTGCTTGGCCTTGATAAGGCTATGGGTTCGATCGACAGAAATAAGCTGAACGTGAAAGGCGGCAGTGTTGCCATTGGCCATCCTTTCGGCGCAACAGGCGCCCGGGTCACAATGAACCTTGCCAAACAATTGGCGCAAAAGGGCAAAGGACGGGGACTTCTTTCAGTCTGCACCGCGGGCGGAATGGGTGTTACCGCGATCCTGGAAAGATAGGGAGCAATTTGGGGGGGTAGAAACCTGCGTACTTTCTTACAACCTTTGCCGAGATTGTAGGGTCAAACAGGTACTAAACCCTTGCAATTATGCGTGCCGGAACCCTACTCTGCTGCTGCATTTCTATTGGTCTGATAGCAGGCTCCTGCGACTCGACCGAATTGACAGGCAATGGGGAGATCTACCTCGATCTTCCCGCTGATAAATATCAGTACAGCCCCGAAAAGTTCCTGCCCGTTAATGAGACGGCAACGTTGGGCCGTGTGCTGTTCTACGATCGCCAGATGTCGATCAACAACACTGTTGCGTGCGCATCGTGCCACAAACAGGAATACTCATTTTCAGACAATCAAATATCAAGTCGCGGCTTCGAAGGACGACTCACGTCACGAAACTCGATGCCTCTTCAAAATCTATTTTTCAACTCTTTCGAATTTGACTCAAAAGAGGAAGTTCCTGAGATGCCATTCACTCCATTTTCAAATCACCTCTTCTGGGATGGTCGTGAACAAAATCTCGAAAAGTTAATCCTCCAGCCTGTCGGGAACCATATCGAGATGGGCATCACAGACCTCGATCAGCTTACCAGGAAACTTTCTGCGTTGCCATATTATGCTCCTTTATTCAAGGACGCTTATGGGTCGGAAGAAATAACAGGTGAAAGGATCTCCAACGCAGTATCGACGTTCCTTACCTTCATTACAACGTTCAACACCAAGTTCGACCAGTTCAATCGTGACCAGGCTTCGCAGATAGCATTGGTCAATTCACAACAAAATTCCTCTGTGCTTACTGCAATCGAAATTGAAGGAATGCGGTTATTCAAAGACAAATACGATTGCAATGCGTGTCACCAAGTTCAGAGTCCAAACGGTTATATCATGGCCGGATCATTTGCCAACATTGGATTAGATGAAGACTCTCCAGACCCGGGTTTATTCCGGACAACAAAAAATCCTGCTGATGCCGGCAAGTTCAAGATCCCGTCACTTCGAAATGTAGAATATACAGCACCCTATATGCACGATGGCCGGTTCCAAACTTTGGATGAGGTGGTTGAACACTATAGTCACGGCATAGCTGATCATCCCAACCTGGATGTCAAATTGAAAGATGCCAGCGGCCACGCAAAAGCGATGAATATCTCGCAACATGAGAAAGAAGCTATTATCGCATTCCTTCACGCGTTGAGTGATCGATCGATCATCACTGATCCAAAGTTTTCTAATCCATTTAAGATCAAATGAAGTTTCCGCGAATCCCTGGCAAATTATTCGGCCTGATAATAATCCTTGTTGCACACAATACATTTGCACAACAACAACCCGAAGACGATTACGTTCCTGAGCGCGCAGATCGTAAAGCTTATCATTATATCGGCCTCCAGGGCAATCAATTGATCAGGCAGTTGTTAAACTTCGGCGGAACATCATCTGCCGTAACCAACCCATATCTTCTGACCTATTCGGTGAATTCGAAAAAGAACGGCTTCGGCTTTTCCACAGGTCTTGGCGGTTCAAAGATACAAACCAAAACCAGCGACAACTTCCTGACTTCGACTACTACCGTTACTGATTTCGTATGGCGTGTTGGGGTCGAGAAAAAATCATACTTGTCAAAGCGATGGTTGGTTGGGTGGGGCGGTGATATTCTCATTGAAACAAACAAGTCGGTGACCGAATCGAAAAGTGGAAGCACAACGAATCCAACGGTTACGTCTACATCCAAACGCTATGGTTTCGGCCCACGTGTTTCGCTTGCATTTCACCTTCACGACAGGATATTACTGGGCACCGAAGCGAGCTATTACTTCAAGTGGATCAAACAAACACAGAAGATCAGCGGGTCAGGATTTCCCACCACACCCAGCAGCGAGCCGAACCCAAGCCTTCAGCAGTTTTCCTTTACGCTCCCGGCTGTGATCTTCTTAATGGTGAAACTATAGCTTCAGAACATTCTCGTACACGTTGAGATAGTGTACGATAAGATTCTCCCAATCGAAAGACGACGAATAGTTTTCGACATGATTTCGCTGCGTGATACGCTCGCGCCGCGATTGTGTAAGAAACTGGTATAGAAATCCCGAGAGCTGCCGCGCACTCCAGTCGAATGTACGTTTACCGCGTTCCACAACATACATTCCATGCTTATTGTGATCGGGAAAGTGCTTCAGTAAATAATCTCCGAATCCGCTTAGATCGCTTGTTACGCTTGGAACACCGCTGGCCATACATTCCAGGGGAGTATAACCCCACGGTTCGTAATAACTTGGAAAAACACCCAGGTGACATCCACGAACGAACTGGCTATAGTCGAGACTGAAAAGTGGATTCGTCGAGTTAATGAAATCGGGATGATAAATGATCTTCACCTTGTCATCCGGGCCATTCTGAATATTTCTTCTTTTTAGAAACTGTACGATCTCATCTGTTTCTTCGTCGACCAACCTGTGGGTCACCGTTGCCGGCAGCTTGCTGTTTTTCCATGACTGGACTGTTCTCCGATAGCGAAGCTTCCAGTATTCGTCGATAAATTCGTTGAGTTCGGGTAATCTATTCTCAAGACGGCGCGTGGCTTCATAGAATAACTTTCTGCCCGCCTGCTTCAGGATCTCATTGCACACCTGCCTGATCTCTTCCATCATGGCCCGATAATGAAGTGTGTCGGCGTTGATGCCGTAAAAATCCTTCTTCGTTACAAAGAACATGACCACAGTAACATCAGATTTCTCGCGCTTTAATTGCTCATTCAGATGAGCAAGAGCTTCAAGCGTCAGATCAAATCCTTTGTTCTTGTACTCATATCGTCCTGACGTGAAGAAATAGATTGTTTTATCGAGGTCGAATGAATACGATGGAAAAAAATGCCCGATTACGAATTCATGAATTCGTTCCTTGTACGTCTCGTGAAGATTCTGAAACTCATGCAATACTTCGAAGCGCTGAATATTCAATCCATTGGGAAGTATAGCTTCGGGTGTTCTCTTCAACAGGTGTTTACATTCGCGCGCTGTAACATCACTCACTGTTGTGAACGAATCGCAGGCATGGGCACATGCGTATTCGATAGCCTCTTCTGTTTGCACGCCGAACTTCTTTGCCTCCTCATCGTGCTTGAAAAATGGGAGATGAGCATAGAATAACGGCGAATTTATAGCGAGATGTCGTCCAAGCTGCGTTGCATGAGTTGTGAAAACAGTTTTCACCGGAAGCTTGTCTCTCTTAATGTCCAGTATGGGAAGTCCGGCCATCCATTCATGGAAGTGGCCGATCACGGGCTGGCCCGGTGAAATAAGCTTTAAAACTTCGTCAAAAAACAATCTCGTGAGATAGCCGAAAGCAACGACCTGGCTGATCAACGGATTACCTGCGGGGATACTGATGCTGTGATTTTTCCACAACAAATATTTCACAACATTAAGAGCTTTCTCTTCAACCACGTTTGGATTCAAAAGCACAACACGCGGTTTACCTGTAATGAGCCAAACGGCATCATATACGTCATATCCCCTCTTGCGAAGATTCGCCGCAGCCAAACCAAAAATATCATTTGGCGGATCGATGATCTCGAGTTCCGCCTGTATACCTTTCGAAACATACGGACCAACCATACAGTACTGGCCTCCATAGGTCTTCATGGTGCATGGCGCCTTCGACCGGATCACGGTATAAATACCCCCCACCTGGTTGCATACCTCCCACGCCGTTTCAATGAGTAACTCCGGATGAGGTGCTGCTTTCTTCTTTGATTGCCTTTTTGCCACGCTTTAAGTCAAATTGTCTGAAAAACAATGCTTTACCCTCAATTTAGCGTCAAATTTGCTGAAAACAAGCCCGTGTGGTCGGTGGTTTATAATTTGATTGCAACCGGTTATGAACTTTGAAAAATTTACCATTAAATCTCAGGAGGCTCTTCAAAAATCTGCGGAGATCGCGATGGCCCGACAGCACCAGTCGATCGAACCTGCGCACATTTTAAAGGCAATCCTCGAAACAGACGAAAACGTGTCGGACTACCTGTTCAAGAAACTGAACATAAACCCGGCACATCTCAATACAAAACTAGACGAGCTACTCGCCTCTTATCCTGTTGTCACAGGCCAGCAACCTTACTTATCGGGTGCGAGCAACACTGTACTCCAGAACGCCGATAAAGAGCTGAGAGAATTCAAAGACGAATACATTGCCGTTGAACACCTCTTCCTTGCACTACTGGCTTCGAAAGACAAAGTATCGACGCTATTAAAGGACGTGGGCTTCGAAAGAAAAACGCTCGTCAAAGCAGTGAATGAGCTGCGTGGTGGTTCGAAAGTCACCGACCAAAATGCGGAGGCGAAATACAAGTCACTCGAGCGTTATTCAAAAAATCTTAATGAGTTGGCAAAAGCGGGCAAGATCGACCCGGTGATCGGTCGCGACGAGGAGATCCGTCGCGTGCTCCAGATCCTTTCGCGTCGTACCAAGAACAACCCGATATTGTTAGGTGAACCCGGCGTTGGTAAGACTGCCATCGTCGAAGGTATGGCACAACGCATAGTTGATGGCGATGTTCCCGAAAATCTTAAGTCGAAGGTCCTCGTATCTCTCGACATGGGTTTGCTCGTTGCAGGCGCGAAATATAAAGGCGAGTTTGAAGAACGTCTCAAAGCAGTTATCAAGGAAGTAACAGACTCTGATGGCGAGATCATTCTTTTCATCGATGAGATCCATACACTGATAGGGGCCGGTGGCGGAGAAGGCGCCATGGATGCTGCCAACCTCCTTAAACCAGCCCTTGCCCGTGGTGAGCTCCATACTATTGGCGCCACTACTCTTAAAGAATATCAGAAGTATGTAGAAAAAGATAAAGCTTTGGAACGCCGCTTCCAGTCCGTTATGGTGGACGAGCCTTCAATTGAAGATTCTATTTCCATTCTGCGGGGCATTAAAGATAAATATGAATTGCACCACGGCGTTCGTATCAAAGACGACGCTGTGATTGCATCTGTTGAACTTTCGAGTCGCTACATCTCTGATCGATTCCTTCCCGACAAGGCAATCGACCTGATGGATGAAGCCGCCGCGAAACTTCGTTTGGAGATGGATTCTCTTCCTGAAGAACTCGATGAACTAAATCGTAAGATCATGATGCTCGAGATCGAGCGAGAAGCCATCCGTCGTGAAAAAGATAAAGACAAAGAAAGTGAGCTCAGCCGCGAAATCGCTGAATTTGCCGAACAACGTAATTCTCTCAAAGCGAAATGGGACAACGAGAAATCTATCGTGCTGGGGATTCAAACGGAAAAAGAAAATATAGACAAGCTGAAGTTCGAAGCAGAACAAGCAGAGAAAGCGGGCGACTACGGTAAAGTAGCGGAGATCCGCTATGGAAAGATTACCGAAGCCGAGAAAAATCTGAAGAAGTTTCAGGAACAGATGAAAGAGATGAGCGGTCAATCTCCTCTTTTGAAAGAAGAAGTCGATAGCGAAGATATTGCAGAGGTTGTTGCACGGTGGACCGGTATTCCCGTTTCAAAAATGCTTCAGAGCGAACGTGAAAAACTTCTCCATCTCGAAACTGAACTTTCGAAGCGTGTTGCGGGCCAGGAAGAAGCGATTACTGCGTTGAGCGACGCCGTTCGTCGGAGCCGTGCAGGCTTGCAGGATCCAAAACGTCCTATCGGTTCATTTATCTTCATGGGCACAACCGGTGTCGGTAAAACAGAGTTATCAAAGGCTCTTGCCGATTACCTGTTCAACGACGAGCATGCAATGGTTCGCATCGATATGAGCGAATACCAGGAACGCCACAGCGTTAGCAGGTTGATTGGAGCGCCCCCCGGATACGTTGGCTACGATGAAGGCGGTCAGTTAACTGAAGCTATTCGTCGCAGGCCATATTCAGTGGTGTTGCTGGATGAAATTGAAAAGGCGCATCCCGACGTATTCAATATTCTCCTGCAGGTATTGGATGATGGCCGGCTGACCGACAATAAAGGACGCGTTGCGAATTTCAAGAACACGATCATCATCATGACCACTAACATCGGTTCGACGATCATCCAGGAAAATTTCCAGAAGATCAACGACGATAACTACTTCGAAATTCTGGAAGAGACCCGCGACCAGGTGTTGGATATGCTGAGGAAATCGGTTCGTCCCGAATTCATTAACCGTATCGACGAGATCATCATGTTCAGACCATTGAACCGTGCTGATATCCGTAAGATAGTGGATATACAGGTCGATCTTGTTATTAAACGTCTGAAGGAATCCGGCGTGAGCCTGGATATTTCCGATTCTGCTCGTGATCGTCTCGCGAAGCTTGGTTTTGATCCGCAATACGGTGCACGTCCTTTGAAGCGTGTGTTGCAGCGCGAAATCCTCAATGAGCTTTCGAAGCAGATCCTTGCAGGAACAGTGACGAAAGATTCGGTGATATTCGTTGATCTCCGAAATGAAACCGACTTTACTTTTGAAAACGTGTCACAAGGAAAAGAACTTATTGGAAATTAATTAGAGTGCACGCAGTCGGCAATAATGCGGAAACGATTTGCGTTTAATGATCAGGAACCGACCACAGGGGTTTGGTTTTTGGGGTATAAAAGTCTCGATGGCGAAAGTTATCGAGACTTTTTTGTTTATAGAGATGAAATTTGCTCACAGATCACACTGATAGCACAGATTGAGTATGTGAATAGATAGCTCTGATTTTGATTAGATAGATCGGATTTTGATTAGATAGTTCTGATTTTGATCTGTGTGATCTGTGTGATCCGTGAGCAAAACTCTTTTTTCCTTTGATCAAACTTTCATCTTCCTTCCTCAATATGGAATACGCGCTTCAGTTTTTCCTGGCCCTTACCATTCATCAGCATCAATAAATAATCTCCTGACTCAATGGTCACGTTGCTTTCCGGGTTCTTCATCAATTGATGCTGACCATCTTTAACTTTTACAATTCCGATGAGGATCACATTACATTGTTTCTTCAGGTCGAAGAATGCAGTTTCATAATACATCCCCCTCAACGGGTTGTCGTTGGTGATGTAAAACTGTTTCATATCATATTCATCCTGCTCGTGCGCAAAGGCAATAATCTCTTCACTGAACAATGCAACATCCGGCTCATAGATGTAGCTGGCAAGAAGCTTCGATGAAATTTCATTTTTTGAGATCGCGTAAGTAACCCCTGCATTCTGAAAAGTGTTTTTCAGGTTTCCATTTTCGAGCGTTACAACGTAATTCAGGTTTGCAAAATGCTTTTTGATGTTTATGATATAGACGAGCTTTTCGGTATCATCATTAAGGTTGATGAAAACGATCGATGCCTTGCTGATCTTTGCCGCCTTCTCTAAAAGATCGAAGTTATTGTAGTCAGAGAAAAGTGTATAAACCTCGTCTGCCGTATAATACTCCCGTATGATATCAATGCTCGAACGATCTTTGGTTACTACACCAACTTTTCGGCCGGCGCCGATGAGGTGACCGATCACTGAGTGACCGAAGTCGTTCCAACCGATCATGACCACGTGGTCTTCAAAGTTGGTGCCGTTCAATCCGAGGTCTTTTTGTTCTTTCAACGTACTCATAAAATTAGAGATCTGGCCAATGATAAAACCATACACACCGAAGCTGGACAACAGGAATACGAAACCAATCATTCGTCCCCAGTAGGTAACAGGAAGTGTATCGCCGTACCCGACGGTTGTCAGCGTCTCGAGCAAATACCACATACCATCCTGGAACGACTTGATCTTGGAATCCGGGGACGCCTCCTCAAAGTTGAGTAGGATGATAAGCATTATGCCATAAAAAACAAGGATCGCAATTACGGTGATGAGGAAATTGCGGTAGTTAGGGCGCTTCATGTATTCCCGTCGGGCAGAAAATATTGGGAAATATAGCTATTAGGGGGCTTTCCATCATCATACGAATATTTTCGTAACAATTCTTTGGCGCGATCGTTAGACGTCCTATATTGTCTTACGAAATAATTCGTATCAATGAGTCAGAAAAATACGCCAAAGCCCGCCTACAAGGCAGGGAGACCGACCGACAAGGAGCTGGAAATCCTGAGGATTGTCTGGGAAAAGGGACCTATCAGCGTAAAAGATGTGCACGAGAAAATGGGTGGCGACGATACCAATGGCTATACCACCATATTAAAACTCATGCAGATCATGCACGAAAAGGGTCACCTGGCAAGACAAAAGAGTGGCAAGCTGCATCTATATAAAGCCATCGTATCGCAGGAGAATACCCAGGCACAAATGATCGACAAGATGATCGACACAGTGTTTAGCGGGTCGGCTGCCGACCTGGTAATGAGCGCTCTCGGAGCACGTAAGTCATCCAAAGGAGAGCTCAAAGCAATACGCGAATATTTGGATCAACTCGAAAAAGGAGAAAAATGATTTCACAAAACCTCGTACAAAACATCGGCTGGACTTTGATCCACTCCCTCTGGCAGGGGTTTGCAATCTTTATCGTTCTTAAGATCACCGTCCGTGCCGTAAGAAATTCCGGCGTAAGATATTTCATGGGCGTGGCCGCAATGGCGTTGATGGTAATTGCTTCGGTGATTACCTTTTTTGTTTTGAGTGCAAAGGCAACGGGCGGTAACTTCCAGATGATGCTCAATGCAGCGCAAGCCACCTCTTCTACACAAGCTTCGTCAATCCTTGATTTCATAAATCAGAACATCATCTGGTTCATTCGGTTCTGGATGATCGGTTTTTTTGTTGGCCTGCTAAGAATAGCAGCAGGACTTTATTATATAAATCGTCTTCGCCGTAGCTCCATCCCGGTGCACGATGAATGGATCCAGATGGTGCGTGATCTCTCAGAAAGCCTGAATATTGATCGCATTGTTGCCATGGCTGAAGCGAATATTTCAGCTCCTATGGTGGTTGGATTTATGAAACCGGTGATACTTTTCCCGATAGGACTATTATCAGGGCTCACGGCAGAGCAAGTTGAAACCATCCTCGTTCACGAGCTATCACATATTCGTCGCCAGGATTACATCATCAACCTGGTGCAATCCATAGTTGAAACAATCTTCTTCTTTAATCCATTCACTTTGCTAATGTCGTCGATGATACGCGAAGAGCGTGAGAATTGCTGCGACGATATGGTAATCGCGAAGGGTATAAGCCCGATCAGCTATGTGAAGACGCTTGCGCAGCTTGAAGCTGCACGAACTTCATCCACATTGACGTTGGGCTTCACCGGAAATCAAAATCAGTTGTTGAACCGAATTAAAAGAATCATGGAAAATTCTGCGAAAAATGATTGGGGAAAAAGCAGGTTCGTGCCAGTAGCGCTGCTGTTCCTCGGACTTGTGTGTGCGTCGTGGCTGTCGATCAATTCAGAGAAAGCGATCGAAGTAAAAACAGATGTTGAAGCTGATGCGGTAGTTGCCGATACATTGAAAGAGAATGGTTTCATAGTTATTAAAGACAATAGCGACCACGGATGGCCGGTGATCGATCCTATAGAACCGGAGCCGTCGGAAATAGAAGTGAGCAGGATAATATTTGATGTGCCGCCAATTCCCGCAATTCCCGAGATACACGAAGACTTCTATCTACCTGACAGTATCCCTGGAATGAAATTTAAAATGCGCGAACCCATCGACTTCGAAGAATTCGAGAGAGAGTTCACGGAAAAATTCAAATCACAATTCGGAGAGTTCTATAAGAAGAATGAGTTCGAATTTCAAAAGATGTTTGACGAAGCAAAACGTGACCAGTGGAGTAGAAGAGAAGCAATGGAAGTTGTAGATCTCGATGAATTCGAACACCTGGCCGAGGTGCGAAAAGAGATGGCCGAACTGCAGGCGATCGCCGCTGAGGATATGATGAAAGAGGCAAAAGTACAACAGGAACTGGCTATCCATCAGCTTCAAAAAGTTCAATTAGACGTACTCCAGGATAAGATCCGCGAGCAACACGTCATAGTCGACAAGATACAGCGACAGACAGAGGCTTATAAAGAAGCACTTGTAAAGATGTTGACAGAAGATGGTTACATTGACAAAAATGATAACCTCGATAGTTTCAGCATCAACGATGATAATGGCAATCTCACTATTAATGGGCACGCCATCAAAGAAAAAGATGCGGTAAAATACCGTGCGCTCCGTGATCAGTATTTCGGGGATTACAAGCGAAGATTTGAGCCTGGAAAAAACGAGTAACCGTCAGTTACATTTTTCCATCTTCTCCGTTACTTCATTAACAGAAACAATACCACGCTGACGATCCCACGTATTATAGATGTACGTGGCGATCTCGGCGATATCCAGGTCGGTAAGCGATGAAATTCCTTTCATCGGTTGTTCGAAGGTCTTGCCATTAACGATCGTAGGCGTTGACTTACCTTTCCTCATGATGCAAAGGACCTGTTCGAAGTTATTGTCTACAAAATCTGATTTGTCTAAAGGCGGATAAAGCAATGCCAGACCTTTACCATCTTTTTGATGGCAGTTGCTGCAGTTCTTTGCATAAAGAACTTCGCCCTGGTTGTAGTACTGTTGAAATTCTATATCCGATCTCGAAGAGCACGAAACGATCACGAAAGCGATAATCAGGAGACTACTCGCCTTCATTGCGCAACTTTTCAATGTCTTTCAGTAAACGATCGACGTCCGCTTCGCGGGTACCATCGTATTTGCCGCGAATGCGCTGATGTTTGTCGATCAACAGGAAGGCGCCGCTGTGGATGAAACCGTCGGGTTCCGCCTTTTCTTCCCGGGCAGTGGCAAAATAGCTGGTCTGTGCAATCTTATAGATCGAATCCTGGACGCCAGTTACAAAATGCCATCGGTCGCTGGAAACATCGAGCATCCGTGCATAATTGTGTAAGCGGGGAACATCATCATACAGAGGATCTATTGTATGACTCAGAATTAAAACGTCCGGGTCTTTCGCGGTTGCATCGTATACCCTTTTCATTTGCGTTTTCATGATCGGGCAAATGGTCCGGCACGATGTAAAAAAGAAGTCAGCAACGTAGATCTTATCCTTAAATGTAGCATTCGTGATCAAGGTGCTGTCCTGGTCGAGGAATGCAAAAGGAGCGATGGTGTGATATGTCGTATCCGTGCCGTTGAACTCGCGTTCACCAAAAATCGGAAGTGTCGTTTCTTTGGGTTTACAGCTACTGAAAACTATGAGCGTTAACGCTACTAAGAATAGTGATCTCATCTCCTATTGAAATTTTTCCTGTCCCTGTCGGGATAATATTTTGACCAAAATAAACGCCGTTATTCCTTCGGCGAAATTTAGATAATGTTGCTAACGGCTCCGCCCCTTTCCTGGCTGTTTCCTGGTCTACAGTGATCAGCACACAACGCTCGCTTGGCTTCACCCCTGTGAATTTCATTTCACCCAAAGTAAAATCTCTCCACGTATCTTCTTCGAATGGATCGCCGCCGGTGAACACGATGTTGGGCCTGAATCGGTTCATGGGAACAGCAGATTTCATTCGCGTATTCAGATCATCGAGAGAACTCTGTCCAACGATCAACAACGGATAGGCATCGGCGAGACTTACATGATCTTCAGCTACACGGTATTTCTCGTTAACCGGCCTGTCATTATTCTCGGGAAATGCGACGAGCTTACAATTGATGCCAAGGTGTTTCGTAAACCATTCACTGTGATGAGAGCTGACTTCCTGGACAGTTACTTCGTCGTCCCAGATCTTCGCGCGCACAGGACTACCCTCGAAAGTATGTGGAATGTGTAACTGTTGCCCGTCGTAAGTCACGGTAAAACCGTTATCGGCGAAGCTCATCCGGAACAATGCCATCCGGGTGTGAATACGTTGTGTGAGGAAGATATTATTCTCGTCCGTCAGCATCCAGCGGCGGTCGTATTGCAGACCCTTTTTCATTACCTGCGCCGACTGCATAGCAATGCCTCCCAGCGACTTTACGGGATAGATATTGATCTGGGAAACCTTAAGAGCGGCCATTCTGACCGTAAAGGTAACGACTAGTCCGGTATATACATCTTTTCGTAGTACTCATTAGCCATACGTGCGGCATCGAACTGTGGAACCACTTCGCGCATGCTGGTCTTCATGATCTGCAGCCACTTTTCAGGGCTGTCGTAGTACGTAGGAATAACGGTGTGTTCGAGAAGATCGAGCAGGTTTTTGCCTTCTATCTTGTCTTTCTCTTCGGTACTGAGAGAATCTGCCGCGGTCTCAATGATGAAAGCGTTCTCACCATTTTTCGCGAACTCAGGCACCCAGCCGTCGGGGATTGAAAGGTTCACGGATCCGTTCATCGCGGCGGTCATACCCGATGTACCGGATGCTTCGTGGTATAGGCGGGGGTTGTTCAGCCATACGTCGGATCCACGTTTGAGGTGTCCCGACAGCCAGAGCTCGTAACCGGTGACTACCGTACAGTTCGGAAGTTCTTTCGTCTTCCAGTAGATCTCGTTGAAGATGTTGATGGCACTGTAATCTTCAGGATATGGTTTACCTGCCCAAATCACCTGGATCGGATACTTCGGGTTCGTTGCGATTTTCAGGAACCGCTCGAAATCATAAAGCAAGAGATTGGCGCGCTTATAGCCGGCAAAGCGACGTGCCCAAACGATGGTCAGAACATTCTCATTGAAAAGCTTACCGGTCTGGTTCGCGATTGTCCTGAACAGCTTTTGTTTAAGTTCCTTCTTCCTGTTAATGATACCTTTGTCGTTGTTCTTGATCAGCGACATTGAAAGATCAGGATCGATCCAATAGGCCTGGTTTTGCGCGTTGGTGATTGCAGTGATGTCGCAAATGTTCGCATAACCGTTCCACATCTTTCTCGCAACTTCACCGTGGAGCTGTGAAACTCCGTTAGCCCGTTTAGCCATCCTTAATGCCGTGAGGGTATAGTTCAACATACCATTCTCCGGCTGAACAACTTCCTCGACCTGCTTTGCGCTGATGCCATTAAAGAAGCTCATATTATTGAGCAATGGCATGCTGTGCTCTTCGTTTCCTGCTTTCTCCGGCGTGTGTGTCGTGAAAACAACACGCTTCTTCACTTCCTCGAGATTCTTATACTTGTCGAGTAAATAGAAACAGAGTGGCAACGCATGACCTTCGTTCATGTGATAGATATCCGTAGAGCGTCCAAGAATATCGATCAGCTTCGCACCACCAACGCCCAACAGTATCGACTGGGCGATACGAGTGGTTTCGTTGGGATCATATAAACGATGGCTGATGGTTTGTGCGAGGTAATCGTTCTCAGGAATATCCGTCGATAAAAGGAACAGGGGCGCACTCTTGAATACTTCAGGCTTCAGCAGGTAAGCCTTCACAAAGACACGCGCACCGTGGATTGTGATCGGATAAGTGATGCCTGTATCGGTAAGGAACCAGTAGTCTTTATCGCGGAAGCTTACTTTCAGTGTTTGATCCTGGTTTCTTTCCTGGTCGTAGTAGCCTTTCTTCCAGAGTATACCGATGCCGATCATGTTCTGTTGGAGCTCGTAGGCGCTGCGAAGGTGTGAGCCGGCAAGGAATCCAAGGCCACCGCTGTAAATTTTCAGCGGTTGATCGATTGCAAACTCCATCGAAAAGTAAGCTACCGACTTCGTGTATTTCTTATTGAACGTGTAGGGGAAAATCTCTTCGTGCTTGATCATCAGTTCAGTCAGGTTTCTCTCTTTAAAGAACCCGCAAGCTACAAAGAACTCCGAAAATGCATTACGAATTTGATGTTTAAACGTGGGCCTGCTCCCGCAAACGTTTTCAGTCCAGCGGCCGATACTTGTAGCCGCCGTTGTAGTGATCTAACCGCGGAAGCTCGCGCGTACGCAACCGGTTAGCAAACGATGACCAATCGGCAGTGAAGTCTTCTTCCCGCTTACCACCGGTTTCGGATTCCCAGTTGCGCTGCGGTGCCCAGGCCCTTTCAGCAAGGGCGAGCATCCGCGGCAGAACCTGGTATTCCATATATCCATCATATGTCATATTCTCGGCCCAAAGGGCGCCCTGCAAACCGCGGATGTTCTTCTTCCCTCGCTCCGTCAGTCGTTCCTTATCCTTAAAACGATCTGGTTCGATCTTCCTGAACTGCATATCGAGAGGATAACTGTTATAGATATCATATGGCGCGAAAGAAAATGTTTTTTGCAAACCGAGATATCCGATCCAGGCATCGCCTGGCTCATCAAATCCCGGCGCCTGTGCAAGGTCGAAGTAATAGTAATCGAACGCAGTAAGTACGACACCGTAACCTGAATTGGCGATGGGATAACTCATATCCTGTTTCCCATAGATGTCCCACCATGCGTCGAATGTGAGAGCGGCATCTTTATATTTCTTATTGTCGATAACCCTTCGGGCCGTCGCTTCAACGTCAGGATTGTCCATGATCATTTCTTCCCAGCCCGTAAGCTTAAGTCCATGCCTGACGAGTATATCGTTCGTCTTCACAAAAAAATCAGCATAGATGGCTTTGGAAGATCTTCCCTGAAGTAGAGGAGACTTCTCCCAAGCTCCTTTGCCTACTTCGTCGCCGCCCATGTGAATTGTAGTTAGAGGTGCGCCTGCCTCGGCGTACATCTTTTTAAGTTCAACGATGACCTTTTCTATAAACGCATAAACAGACGGAAGCGCCGGATTCATTGCATTGTCCTTGAAAAGCTGTGCGCTTGTATAAACCGATTGATCATTCACGTCGTGGAGAAGGTATTCTTCGGCTTCGTCCTTCTTTCCTTCATGCATGAGCCTGTTGTATCGTGCCTCCATGGATTTGATGGCGGCGCGTGCATGACCTGGTGATTCTATTTCCGGAATAACTTCGATGTGACGTTCAGTGGCAAACTTTAAGATCTCGATGAAATCGTTTCGTGAATAGAATCCGGTTCCGAAGTGATTCTTCTCCGTTGGCCCGGACCCGTATGACGGTTGAAGGCGCTCGTTGTTTTCATATGGATACCCGCGTGTTGCGCCGATATCGGTGAGTTCCGGCAAACCGGGAATCTCGAGGCGCCACCCTTCATCATCATTAAAATGAAAATGGAATTTGTTTAATTTATAAAGTGACATCACTTCGAGGAGCCGGAGGACGTTGTCTTTCGATTCGAAGTTGCGACCGACGTCGAGCATGAATTCTCTTATCGGAAAACGAGGAGTGTCCCTAATCTCAACGGCTTCGATCTCTATTTTTTCGATCCTATCTTTTTTTGGATCCCATGAATCGACAGGAAATAATTGTTTTAAAGATTGAATTGCATAGAACGCCCCTGCCGCATCGGAAGAGTTAATAGTTATCGCGTTTGGCGATACGATCAGGGAATAACTCTCCGGCGGTCCGGACGTTTTTTTAATTTGAATATTCCCGTCCTCACGTATTTCTAATTTGTGACCGGTCAATTTCTCAATTTCATTAACCAGATACGTTCCTTCCATTTCAAAATCGGAAACGATCGTCGTCTTGCTATTGATAGTGAACGATCCCTTTCCAGCCTTATATGAAACGGGAGTTGGTACAATCTTTATCTCATCGCTGACCGCGGCAATGGCCGGGACAATATTGCCTGGCAATTCCATCTGTTCTGCCGTTGGTTTCTTGATGGTCCGTGTGATCTCAACGGCAACACCATCATTCCCGACATAAAAGAATCCGGAGGGCACATCCTGGAAGTTGGCGACCCTGCGCTGCCCGAAGAACTCGATCCGTTTGGAGGAATTTGGCGAGAGAGTCAACCCGGCGATAGCGAACATCTCTCCATTGATATGTTCTATTGTAGCGTCTTTACTCTTCAGATCTTTTCCATGATAGCGAAGATTAAAGAATACTTTGCCATCAGCAGGAATTTCTGCTTCGGAACCGTTCGTGAAATTCAGCGCAGCCAAAAAGTTATTCTGTCCGTCATAATTGTTTTTAACAAACTCCCACTCTACTGTGAGCTTCGAAGCATCGAAAGATTTTTTGTCGCTGCATCCCAATGCAACAATCAAAGCAAGGGCGATCAATGATATTCTCATAGTTCAAAGTAACCAAATCAGGATACGTGACTCTTTCGCCAATATTGTTGAATAATTAACCTATTTTGCTCTCATATGTGTCCCATACAGCAATATTCTGCACATAAAAAGGTATAAATAGCAGTATGAAAGCCCAATACGAACGGATAGAACGCACGGACTTCCAGTCATTCGGTGCTTACTCCTATGAAAAGAAAGAGTTCGACACGCCATGGCACTATCACCCTGAATTCGAGCTCACGTACATCACTTCAGGGCGCGGGATCAGATATGTCGGAAATGGCTTCGAATATTTCGAGGAAGACGATCTCGTTTTACTTGGTCCCAATCTTCCGCACTGCTGGAAGAACAACGGGAAACAACAAGGCAAATCCGGTGCAATCGTTATTCACTGGGACAACAGTTTTTTAGGAGACAATAAAGAGTACCGTGCGATAGCAGAGCTTTTTTCGAAAGCACAATACGGTATCAAATATCGTCCCGAGGTAAGCAGGAGGCTCAAAGAAAAATTTCTGCTTATGTTGAATTCCTCCCCGTTCGAAAGGTTGCTGTTATTCCTTTCTATCCTCAACGAGCTTGCAACCTCAGGTAAAGGGCAAGTGTTGACAACAACTGCTGTCGATGCGTCTGTTCGTAATTATGATCACCAGCGAATGAATGCGGTCTACCAGTTCGTGAGGAAGAACTACCAGGATAAAGTTACTTTGGCACAGATAGCTTCCGAAGTGCACATGAGTGAAGAAGCGTTCTCGAGATTCTTCAGCAAACTGATGAATAAACCTTTCTTCACTTTCCTGAACGAATACAGGATAAACGCAGCGTGCCAGATGTTGATTGAAACAGACAAACCCGTTTCTGATGTAGCCATGGAATCGGGGTTTGAAACACTTCCCTTTTTTTACAGGCAGTTTTCAAAATTTAAGAAACTGTCCCCGAAAAAATTCAGGGACAGTTTTCGTTCGGTTTAAACGAATGCTTTTCTCGCGTCGCGATCAGGATCATTCTTCACTACCTGTATATCGTCAAGGATCATGGTCTCCCCGTTTGCCGGTGTATACTGAGGCCACGTCGGTAAGCCACCGCCATTAGGATTTCCTGTCTTCATAAAATTAACCAACGAGTCGGCCATTTTTGCTGAAAGTTTCCTGGGCCTTGCTCCGCCACCGGTGTGCGTCAACATGAGGTCGGTATTGTAGTACCAGAAGCAAATATCAACACAATGAAATGCTCTCATCCTGTTATCGAACATCGGGGGCTGCCAGCCAAACCATGCAAGATATACCGGAGCTTTCTGTTTCGATTTAGAATCTGCAAGGGCCACAGCATTTTGCCTGTTGCTCGCGACCATCGACCAGATCTCGATGGGACGTTTATCAGGAAACGTTTTTGCATAGGCATCAACGATAGAAGAGGTCTTATCGCCAAAACGATCTTTCAATTTATCTTTAACACCGTTGAGATCAATTTTCTCCAATGAAGAATCCACACGACTCGGTGATTGTTCGTTGAATGTTGTGCAGATCAAAAACGGAACTTCTGCTGCCGAGGGCGCCGGCTCTTTGTCGAACGGATGTTGTGGCAGGTACGTGCCATCGACAACCGGAGCAAATCCTCCACCGCCTCCAAATGCGGGCAGCCTATTGTCTTCACGGTACTTTTGAAGTCCCCGCATTGCAAACTCATAGTACTGTTTCCATGGCATCTGCTGAAGCTTATCCATGTCGTTGTAAGTAAGGCCGGCTTCTTTCAAGACATACGAAGCGAGCTTCTCTGCGTTGTCTTTCTCGACAGCCTTCAATGAAGAGCCGCTAAGCGCAACTGCTTTATGAAATAATCCTTTTGCAGAAGGCATCGCCGCGAGGACACAAACTTTTGCACCACCGCCAGACTGACCCATGATCGTAACATTGCCCGGGTCGCCGCCGAAATTCGCAATGTTGTCGCGAACCCATTCGAGGGCAGCTACACAATCGAGCATACCCACATTACCCGACGCAGCAAACTTTTCGCCGGCTGCGCCAAAGTGTGCGTAGCCGAGTGGTCCAAGACGATGGTTGATAGAAACAAAAACAATATCGCCCTTACGGGCAAGATTCTCGCCGTTGTATCCGTCTTGCTCTATCGCGTTGCCATTAGCATAACCACCACCGTGCAACCAAACCATTACCGGTCTTTTCTTACCGTCGGCAATTGCCTGAGTCCAGACATTAAGTTTAAGGCAGTCTTCACTTACATCATCATAGTTCCAGTGATCTACGAACGAAGCGTACAAATTTGAATAACGGCGCTCCATATTCTGCGGAGCGGTGTTGCCCCACCAAACGGCGGGATACACCTCGGTCCATGACTTCGGTTTTTGCGGAGGCATGAACCGGTACGTCGATGTATCCGCACCGTAAGGAATTCCGAGGAATGTGTTGATCCCCCGTAGGACGAAACCTCTAACCTTTCCGTAAGAGGTGTTAGCGACAGCAATGTTGTCACCAATGAAAAGAACCTGCCCGTCTTTCTCTGTAGGTTCTTTCGATTCTTTACTTGTAGAAGCGTTAGCAGTAGCACCGATCCCGAGAGCAGCAGCGCTCAGCCCGGCATTCTGAATAAATTTTCTACGGCTTGTTTTCATATTTTATAAACGTGGTGTTGTTCCGGCTATAACGTCCAATATCGCCTTGTCAGGATGATTTTTGACAGTCGATACGTTATCGAACAACATTGTTGCACCGCCTGCTTCCGTATACTTCGGCCATGCTGGCAAGCCCTTATGATTCGGATCACCTGTTTTCGCAAAGTTGATCCACGCAGTACTCATCTTATCGGCAAGAGCGTATGCTTCTTTACCACCGCCGGTCATCTCTTCACAGCGGGCAATGTTGTTCATCGCGAACGGAATTTCGATACAATGGATGGCTTTGTATGCTCCGTCCATCACTGGCGACTGCCATGTGAATAAATAAACGTAAACAGGGTTGCCTGCAGCAGATCGCGCGTTTGATTGTGCGACGGTGCCCGGACGGAAGAATCCATCGATATCGGCGATATCACTCGGCTTCGTATCGTTCGGATATGTTTTCTTGACAGCTGCGATGTAAGCATCGGTTTTATCGCCCCATTGTTTTTGCAGGAACGTTTTCACCTCATCGGAATTTGCTTTCTTAAGTTTCGGATCCCTCAACGAATTCATGAATTCATTTTTCGTGGAACCGATCATGAATGGGATATTGGAGCTCAACGCAAGAGCCTGCGGATCTTTCATATGATGCGTTATGAACGAACCATCGATTGTTGGAGTCCAGCCAAAACGGAGTCCGAAGCCATCGACGTTCTTTCCTTCAGCTTTCAACTGTTCTCTTACTTTCGCGAGGGCCTTATTACTTGCAGCCACTAATTTCTCGTAGGGTACTTTTTGGATCGAGTCTACTTTCGATGGAATAATTCCAAGCTCGTTCAACACTGCAGATCCGATTCGCTTGGATATCTCCTGGTCCTGGAAATCGGCCCAGATCCCGCTTTGAACAATGGCTTTATGAAAAAGACCTTTGGCCATCGGAGAACTCATCAGGGTGCTTACTTTTCCGCCGCCACCCGACTGGCCGAAAATCGTTACGTTACCAGGATCTCCACCGAAGTTTGAAATATTGTCGCGTACCCATTGCAATGCCATAACCAGGTCGAGAAAGCTTGCATTGGCGCTACCTTTATATTTATCGCCGTACTCCGACAGATCGAGAAATCCAAGAACGTTCAAACGATGGTTAACAGATACGAGAATAACATCGCCCTTCTTTGCGATCGCTTCACCATCATACGACGGAAGTTCCTGCGATGAACCGGCAGTGTATCCGCCGCCATGGATCCAAAACATTACGGGTCTCTTCTTTCCGTCGTTAACGCCGGGAGTCCAAATGTTAAGACGGAGGCAATCCTCGTTGGTATAACCCCAGTCGTGGTGAAATACAAATTCTATTTCGTCGGACACTTGTGTTGTTGGCGTCATGAGCGGACTTACCGGGCCGTATGTCATGGAGCTACGAACTCCTTCCCACGCTGCCGGTTTCTCCGGAGCCTGGAAGCGCTTTGCCTGCGCATAAGGAATTCCTTTGTAGGTATAGACCCCGTTGTGAATGTAGCCTCGCACCTTCCCTGAGTTGGTAGAAACAACAGCTATGTTTTCGCCATTTACCAGCGGCAGCGCAGATTTCTGCGCAAACGCCAGTGGCATGATCGCCATCCACAGAAGGGCGGCGGTTATCATTCGTTTCATATGATTGGATTTCATTGTGTTAGTAATACACAATAAACGAAGAATATTTTATAAATACTTCATCGTAATGGTGATCGATACTTTTTGGGTTTCGACGGTGATACTGGCTTTTTCGAAGCCGGGAGGTCCGAAGGTACCCATGGCGTCGTTTGCAAAACCAAAACCTTCTTTCGGTATTCCGATCATATTCGAATCGAGTTTGCCGTTTTCGTTTTCGTCGTGGATCACACTTACCGCATATGTCCCGGAAGGCAGGTCATCGAATATTACCTTGAGTTCATTTTTACGGGCTTTAACAACCTTGCCATAGGCGGCATTCTTGAGGAAGGTCTCTTTGTCTTTAAAAATGCCTACCCGCACGTTCCCTTTGTCGTTTTGGATGTTCTTTATGGTGATCTCCAGCTGCGCCAGGGACGCTGTAGAGGCGAAGACAAGGCAAGCAAGGGTAACCAGTAATTTCATCATTTAATATACAATTTCGGGGGTAGACGCGAAGACCAGTTATAAGTTTTTGCATTACATTCATCACATGAAAACCGTCACCTATGGCGCACTGCTTTTTTGCGCCGCCGGACTTTTAATTTGGATCTGCTGGGATATTCTTTTTTCTCCACCCACAACACAGGAGGGCACGATAACGGAGCTGCTGAATATTAAGGGTCATAATGTTGCCACATACACTCCTTACCAGGGAAGAAAGATCGGAGATCATGCGATCGTTGTTGCAAAAGATGAGCAATACATCGCTATCGTAAAGAATGACGATGGAGACCATTTCCAGGTGCATTGCACCAAGGAACATTATGAGAAACTAAAGGTTGGAGGGAAGCTGAAGTACAAGAAGTACGAGGGGCAGACGTTTCATATCAGGTACTTTGCCCATTACGAGGACCGGTGAAGATTGACCATTTCACATTTCACATTTTACGGTGCCATTTCACATTTGCGGAGCCAACGAATCATTGAGCTCCAAAATGCAAATGGCCAATGTGAAATGGTCAATGTGAAATTACTATTGTATAACCGCTTCTTCTGTCACGATCTTCAGTCCTGCATTCACCATCGCGCTGAAGCCACCGTACACATTGATAAGATCCGAAAATCCTTCACGTTTCATCAAAGAGATCGCTGTCATAGAGCGATAGCCGCCACCGCAATGAACAATGTATGAGGCGTTCCTGTCAAGTCCTTCGAGATTGCCGGGCATGTCAGCCAGAGGAATAAACTTCGCGTCTTTGAGGTGACTCGTATTCCATTCGCCAGGTTTACGAACATCGAGAACTTCGACTTTATGATCGAAGTCCTTCATTGCCTCAGCCTTGATAGACTTCACTTTGTCGAGGTCGCCTTTCCACGAAGCAATTCCGCCATCGAGAAATCCTTCGATCTTCTCGTATCCGACGCGGGCGAGACGAAGTACAGACTCCTTCTCTTTACCGACTGATGTTACGAGCACTAACGGCTGATCGATCTGGATCAATGTTCCAACCCAAACTGCGAATTGTCCATTGAGACCGATGTTGATACTTCCGGGAATAAATCCTTTTTCGAATTCATCGGCAGAACGTGTATCGAGCACAGTAATGCCTTTATCGATAAGTTGCTGAACCGCTGATGCAGAAAGCGGTTTGCTGTTGCGATCGATAACCGTGTCGATAGCCTCGTAGCCTTCTTTGTTGATGCGTGCATCCTCGAAGAAATATTGTGGAGGAGGAAGAATGCCGCTGGTAAGTTCTTTAACAAACGCTTCTCTTGTTTGATCTTTCAAAGCGTAGTTGAATTTCTTTTGTTCTCCGATCGTGGAGAATGTTTCTTTACCTATGTTCTTTCCGCAGGCTGAACCGGGGCCGTGTGCAGGATAAACAATAGTGCTGTCGGGAAGTGTCTTGATCTTGTTCTGGAGAGAATCGTACAGCATGCCCGCAAGCTCTTCGCGGCTCATGAATCCATCGAGAAGGTCGGGTCGACCTACATCTCCCACGAACAATGTGTCGCCGGTGAAGATCGCATGCTCTTTACCAGCTTCATCTATAAGGAGGAAACAAGAAGATTCAGGAGTATGTCCCGGTGTATGGAGAACCCGGATGATGATCTTGCCTATTTTGAATTCCTGCCCGTCTTTCGCATTGATGACCTCGTAGTTTGTGTTGGCAAGCGGACCGTAAACGATAGGGGCGTTCACTTTACGGGCGAGATCGATGTGACCGGAAACAAAGTCTGCATGAAAATGTGTTTCGAACACATATTTGATGCGGGCACCGCGTTTTGCCGCCAGATCTACGTAGGGCTCTGTCTCACGGAGCGGATCTATGATGGCTGCTTCGCCATTAGATTCAATATAATAAGCTGCTTCTGCAAGACAATTTGTGTACAACTGCTCTATATACATAAAACTTGGACTCAGGTTAGCGGTGTTTTAACGCGGTTAGTGGTAAAAACACGGCAAAGTTGCCAAAAATTCCCGAGGTTTGTGCAACGTGCAATGTGCAACGAGCCCCGAAACATCAATAAGGGCCTTGCACATTGAACTTTGCACCTTGCACAATCATGAGAACGATTTTTTGCCTGCTTTTTTGCGTAGCAGCGTATTCCTCATCATTCGCTGAGTATCAGCTATTTTATGAAAATGGTAAAGCCGGTTTGCGCGACGAATCCGGTAAGGTGATCCTTCCCGCGGCTTTCGACGCATTGGGCTGGGCTGATGGAAGTTTCTCAGTCATCAACCAGGTCACCGGTTTCCGCCAGAAGGGCAAATGGGGTCTCATCAATCTCAAGAAAGAGTTCATTACCAGGGCGGAATACGAAAGTGTTACATCGTCGGGTGGCGATCGCGTTGTTGCCTCACGGCAGATCAACCCCTATACAACAAAATTCGGTTGTATCGATCTTGCCGGTAAGGTCACCGTTCCATTCATGTATGATGGAATTTCGATACATGGGCTAAGGGCGATCGTGTTCATCAAGAACGGAACGAAGTACGAACATGGCCTGGTGGACCTTAACGATAAGAGTATCCTTCCCGTGAAGTTCCGCGATATACGCCCCATCGGAAGTCTTCGGTTTGCTATCCAGAATTTCGATAAGCATACCGCCCTGTATACTGAAAATGGGATCCAGTTAACGGATTTTGTCATCGACAGTATCTCCGCATTCAAACAGGGAACGGCGATCATATACCAGGATTTCAAACAAGGATTGATCGACCGTGAAGGTTTGATCCAGATACAACCCGTTTACCGGGAGTTGAGAATAACAGATCAGGGAGTTGAGGGCCGCACGAACGATACATGGAACATCATCGATTCTGAGAACAAAGAGCGGATCTCTATCGATGCGGACGAATTGCTTGCCGACGGATCTCATTACCTCATAAGTCTCTCCGGAAAATATGGTGTTGTAGCAGAAGATCTCAGCAAGAAGATCGATCTTCAGTACGACTACCTTAATCGTTTCACAAACAATCTTTCGGTTGCGAAAAAGGACGACAGATATGGAGTAATTTCTATATCGAATAAAGTGGTGATCCCGTTCGAATACGATTCGCTGGTACTCGAGGGAAATTTTGTTCGTGCAAAATCAAAGAATCGCTGGATGTTGTACGACACTTTCAACGTTAAGAAAGCAGAACGTTCCTATGACCTCCTTCTGCCCTACTCGGGCCGCGTATTCCCGGCGGCAAGCAGAAATTTCTGGGGAGCTATCGATCGTTATGGAAAAGAAGTTCTCACATGTGTGTACGATTCATTGATTGATCTCGGTTACGAGGCCGCTAACGTTAAATTCAAAGGATTGTATGGGATCATCGGCTACGATGAAAAATGGAAGGTGTATCCACAAAAAAATAAGCTCAAGCTGATCGATGACGAACATTACATCGAAAGACAGGATTCGATCCTGTTCCTGAAAAAATTCAGCGGTGAGATCGTCTATTTCACTACCGGCAACCTGAAGCTCAAAGACGGCGCTCTCGAAGAAACATCGGCCGACGGAGCTGTGCGGACAGTAACATTGGCTGGCGTCAGCTCAACAGTTGTTGGACCGACAAAAGTCGACAACACCGAGATTGTCTTCGAGGAAAGCGAAGGTCTTCGTGGCATTCGTCGCAACGGGCAGTACGGGTTTGTCGACGCGCGCGGGCGGCTTCGTATTGCAAACCGCTATCAGAATATTGGAAGATTTCATGAAGGTGTTGCGCCGGTCATGATCCTTGGTAAATGGGGATTTGTAAACCATGAAGACAGGATCGTCGTTAACCCGGCCTTCGACGGACCAACCGAATTCAATAATGGAATTGCTATCGTTAGAAGAAACGGAAAGACGGGAGTTATCGATAAAACGGGCCAGCTGCTTTTACCCCTTCGATACGATTCGATCAAACGAGTGGGCAAGCTTCTCGTCATCCATCAGCAAAATCAATTCGGCGTTGCCGATTATAAAGGCAATGTGTTGATCGAACCGCATTTCGATCATCTTGAACTGTTGCCTAACAATCTTGTGATCATTCGCGACCGCGAGAAGTGGGGAGTATTAACTGTAGAGGGTATGCCGGTGATACCGTTGGTCTACAGTTTTATAAAATATAATCCGGCTACGAATCAGTTTCTTGCCAATCGAAAATCCGACTGGAAGGTTCTTTCTAAGTCTTAGGGGTATTTCCTGTGCTCTTACCGCCACCGCCGGAAATGGTATTTCTCATATCGGTATCAGCCTGCACGTTCTGCATCTTGTAATAATCCATAATTCCAAGATTTCCATTAACGAAAGCTGTAGCGATTGATCTGGGGATCTCCGCTTCCGCTTCAATAACCTTCGCGCGGGCTTCCTGTGCTTTCGCTTTCATCTCCTGCTCGTGAGCAACGGCCATCGCACGACGCTCTTCCGCTTTCGCTTCCGCAACCTTAAGATCGGCAGTTGCCTGGTCGATCTGAAGCTTCGCACCAATGTTTGCGCCTACATCAACGTCTGCAATATCAATTGAAAGGATCTCGAATGCGGTGCCTGCATCCAATCCGCGTGAGAGAACGAGCTTGGAGATCTTATCAGGATTTTCGAGTACTTCCTTATGCGATTTCGCCGAACCGATCGATGTGACGATGCCTTCGCCTACACGGGCAAGAATAGTTTCTTCGCCCGCACCGCCAACCAACTGTGCGATGCTTGCGCGAACAGTAACGCGCGCAATAGCGATCAGCTGGATACCATCTGCTGCAACGGCCGCAACCTTAGGTGTGTTGATAACTTTCGGGTTTACAGAGATCTGCACCGCTTCAAATACATCGCGTCCTGCAAGGTCGATCGCAGTTGCCTGCTTAAAGCTGAGGCTGATGTTCGCTTTATCGGCAGAGATCAATGCACGAATAACATTGGGCACATTACCGCCCGCCATAAAGTGTGTTTGAAGATCGTTGCTGGTTACCGAAAGGCCTGCTTTGCGTGCAGTTACCAACGAGTTCACGATCACGCTTACAGGAATTCTTCGTATGCGCATACCGATGAGCTCGAGAATAGTAACCCTTACTCCTGAAACGTTCGCGCTGATCCATAGACCAACCGGAACAAAATACATCAGGATAAAAAAGCCAATGAGGGCAACAAAGGCAATTAAGAGGATGGACGATTCAAACATATAATTCAGTTAATGATTTCAACTAAGACCTGGTTCGTTGTAACACGAACGATACGAATTTTACTTCCAGCCTCCACATATTCTCCATTGGTCCGTACTTCCAATATTTCATCGTCAAATTCTCCCTTTCCGATCGGTCTCAATGCCGATAAAGCAACTCCTTCCATTCCGACGCTGAACTTGAGAAGCTCTATTTCATTCATCTTGCTGTCGATAGTCGAGTTGAGTGCAAAACGCCGCCACGTGTTAGTCCGGAATGAAACGTAGAGCAAAACGCCCGAAGCAACAGTCGACGCGGCCAGGGTTAGCCAGCCGGCTTCCGATCCGAATTTCGAAAATGAGAGGATGATGCCGATGATCATACTCACGAGCCCGAGAACGCCCACGAAGGTTGTGCCCGGAATGAAGATCACTTCAACGATGATCAGCGCCAATCCAAACAGGATCAGCAGGAGTATGATTGTCCATTCAGCCATAAGGGGGTTTAAAAGTAGTTATTTTTTCAGAGGGCTGGGCACGTACACCTCCTCCTTATAAGTGGGGAACTCGGAAGGCTTGAATTCGACCTCCTCGACAAGAATAGCCTCAGGGCAGATAATAGTGGTGTATTCGCGCTCATTCGCAAGAAAATTATGCACCATTGTCTCTTTCGACGCTGCGAGGATCTTCCTGAAATCACGTCGCGAAAGCACATCCATAGTTGCCTGTCGTACCAGTTCTTCGCGGCCGTCGTCAACGTACACTCTATATACATTGATCGTTCCTCCCCTCATCCCGTCGCCGATATTCCTTGTCATAAGGGCATAGTCGAGTCCCTGTTTTTTTGCCTCGGCGATGAGTTTCGCCTTCATATCAGCGCGCGGCGTTGTTGTCTTGAACGCGATCGACAGAACTCCCGGACCGGTAGAAAGGCCGTTGGCAGTTTGATTTGGCTTTGTGAGAGTACGGTCATTCATCAAAGATCTAAGAACTCCGTTTTCGATGAGAACGATCTCATCTTCAGGGATCACTCCTTCACGATCCACTTCATATGATCCGAGCAAAAGCTTGTCGTTGTACTTCTTCAGCTTCGGAAGCGCTTTTACAGTCATTCCTTCTGCAAAGATCGATTTGCCGATCTTCGTCTCAATACCTGACTGCGGCTCGAAGCTGAATCCTTTCAAAGGAGGAATGTTGTTGTCGTGTCTCAATCCCGATTCGAACGAAAGAAATTGATTCCAGAATGTGGCCGCCACATCTGCATCCAGGAAAAGTACAGGTCCGATATACTCTTCCTGTAACTTCGACGCTTTCGAGGCTGCTATGATTGTTTCGGCTACAGCTTTAATGTCTTGTTGTATCTTTTCAAATGGAGGTAGCTCCGTCGTCGGTAAATAATAATTTTTGTTTTCAGTGATAAACTCGCCGTCAGATGTTCTGAAGGAAGCGAACACATTTATGATCACAAGATTGAAAGGGATCTTATTCATCGCACCTTCCGAGTTGGCCTGGTACCGATAACCTCTCCGGTAAGAAAATGAAACACCCGAAGCTTCGAGATCGGTATAAGCAGCAAACACTGCCGACAACTTCCGGATATATTGCTCAGTTGCAGCCTTATCGAATTTCATTTCGGGAGCATCGATCATCACATGCGATGGAGGGACTTTGGCAAACCTGCGATGTGGAATTTCCGAAAGCGGCCTGTTTTGTTCTTTCAGGATGTCCTTGTTCTTGGAAAATTGCTGTGAAGCAGTTCGATAAAGATTGTCTGTGCTTACCCACAACGATCTGCGAATGCCCATGTAATCGTCGTCGATCGGCATACTGATATCCGCACCAGTGGGTCTTGAGAAGAGATTGTCCTCGAGGCTCTCATCATTGAATTCATAATCACCGACAAGAATGCGCGTCGACTCGGGGTCGCGTAAATGAAATTCGCTTGAGCTAACCAAAGCGCCGAGAACAGCGATGATATCTGTTACCGTTTGATCAACAATGGCATAGTTGATGAAGAAAGGTTTGTCGAAGCCGTCGGCTTTCAGATCTCTCATATTGCGATCCAGTTCGTCGCGCATCGCTTGCTGGATCACGTCTGTCTTCTGCTGCGAATACGAAGTGAAAGAGATCAATAGTGCACCAAAAAAAATCGCTTTTCTCATTTGTTGATCGTTGGTGCAGGAAGAATTGGAGTTTCAACCCGTGTCTTCATTTTCTTTTGCGTTTCGATCCTGCGCACGAACAACGAAGGTGAAATAGCGCTTACAGGAACATAACCGGACTCGGCTCCGCAAAATCCGGTAAACACTCCCGGCGTGTTCCCGACGCCAGCTATCTCTGCGAACATCGCAAGTGGTGTTCCAATGAGATCCACGCCGCGAACTAATTCATCGGCGCGACCATCTACATAAACACGATAAACTTCCGTAGGAAAAATATTGAATGCATTGGGCCGATAACGGTCCGTTGTGGTAAAGCCGCCAACCACACTCTTAAATAAATAACCGTACTCTTTGTTTTGCCTCTTACATTCCTTGATCAACATCTGCCTTAATTCATTCGACGACTTCGTCTTGTCTGCAGTCACAAAAAGATTCGACTGTCTTGACACTGGTTCCAACCCGTCCGTAGCCCTGCCATGACCATTCGACTTCGTAAAATTTTCGAGTGGTGTACGTGACATCAGGAAATTTTTCAGTGTGCCTCTTTCAACGATATTCACTTTTTCGGCTTTCACTCCCTCATCATCGAAATGATAAACACCATTTAAATACACGTCGGCAAACCGGCTGACTGTAGGGTCGCAATAAACGCTGATGGATTCAGGAAGGATCTTCTGCCCGATCTTCGCCTTGAAGGTTTGTCCATCCATATCACTACGAAGCCTGTGTCCCTCTACGCGGTGTCCGAAGATCTCATGAAAGAAAACGCCGGCCACGGGACCGTCGAGCAGTGCAGGACCGGTGTATGGATCGGCGAGCGGGGCTACCTTAAGTTTCTGCAACGTGTTGATCATCGTCCGGATGTCGTTTTCTATAACCTGGTCGCCGGGAAGCTGATTGGGCGTTGGCGCATAATAGCTCTGGTGAAGCGGCACGATCTCACCATCTGTCGCGCGAATGCTTGCCGTCACATTTATATAAGCGCTGTTGAAATTCTGAACTACCGAGGACCCTTCCGACGACACGTAATATCGCCTCTCGCAGATAACATTAAATTGAACCTGTGCATTTACGATGCTTCCGTCCACTAAAAACAACTTCGAATAGCGCCGGGTCTTGTCTTCCCAGACTTCTTTCTGAAAAATGTCTTTCAGCTTTATTCCAGGCTCTTCATAATATTTGGAAGGAGATTCTTCCTTGCTGAAATCAGGAGGCACCTTCTCCTCTTTCTTCATGGTGAGCTCCGTGCGGACTGCGTTGATGCTCTCTAATGCCGACCGGTATTTGTTCTGCGTGGTCTGCCACAGCTCGTAACGAATTGCATCTTCGTTGTCGTCGATCGGAAGAGGTGAAGAGATATAGTACATCCCGGGCATCGGCGCGCGATCGCTGGGATGTGTATTGTCAATAACATAATCACCAACGCGAACATCGGCGCTCATATTACGATCACGGCTCACGTTCGATTGCACCAGGCTGCCAAACGACGAGGCGATTAACGCCGACTCGCTGTCGTTTACGCGATAATCTATAAAGTACGGCGGCTGAGAAACCCTCGTAAACTCTGTTACCTCGCGGTTCAGTTCTGCTTGCAAAATGTTCAGAAGCTTATCGTCCTGGGAAAAAGCGACTGTGCTTATGAATAAAAAAATAAACAGTAACCTCATCTTAATATGCTCTCGCAAACACAACACGCTTATTCGAAGGCTTACCTGAATAAATACATTTGCCATTTTCTTCCGGAGCGTCGAAGGGAATGCAACGGATCGTAGCTTTCGTTTCTTCTTTGATGGCAGCTTCCGTCTCTGCAGTTCCGTCCCAATGCGCGAGTACAAACCCACCGTTTTCCGAATCGAGGATCTTCTTCATCTCATCGTAAGTATCAACCTTGTGGGTGTTCTCCGTGCGGAACTTCAATGCACGATGGTAGATCGTTTTTTGAATATCGTCGAGCAATGCAGGCATGTCTTTTACAACTGAATCCATTGCTACAACTTTTTTCTCCTTTGTATCGCGTCGTGCCAGCTCAACCGTTCCATTTTCGATATCCCGTGGACCTATTGCAATACGAACGGGCACACCGCGCATTTCGTATTCGGCGAACTTAAATCCTGGCTTATGGGTATCGCGGTTGTCGAATTTCACCGACAGGCCGAGAGCGCGGAGACCTTTCACGATCACATCGGCTTTCTCAGTAATTCTTGCCAGTTCGTCCTCGTTCTTGAAAATTGGAACGATCACGACGTGGATCGGAGCAAGCTTCGGAGGAATGATCAGTCCATCGTCGTCGGAGTGTGCCATTATCAACGCACCCATCAGTCGCGTACTTACTCCCCACGACGTTCCCCAAACCGATTCGATCTTTCCTTCTTTATTTGTGAAAGTAACGTTGAATGCTTTCGCGAAGTTCTGCCCGAGGAAGTGTGATGTTCCCGCCTGCAGCGCTTTGCCGTCCTGCATCAATGCCTCGATACACAACGTGTCTACTGCGCCCGGAAATCTTTCGCCATCGGTCTTCCTTCCTTTCAAAACAGGGAGTGCCATAAATTCTTCGGCGAATTGTGCATAAACGTCGAGCATCTGTGCCGCTTCAGCGACAGCTTCCTTTTGTGTTGCGTGTGCTGTGTGACCTTCCTGCCAGAGGAACTCCGCAGTTCTCAAAAATAAACGCGTTCGCATTTCCCATCTTACCACGTTAGCCCACTGATTTATAAGTATGGGCAGGTCGCGATACGATTGGATCCACTTCTTATAAGTACTCCAGATGATCGCCTCGCTCGTAGGGCGAACAACAAGGGGCTCTTCGAGCTCGGCTTGCGGATCGACGATCAACTTTCCTTTATTATTTGGATCGGTTTTGAGGCGATAGTGTGTCACAATGGCGCACTCCTTAGCAAAACCTTCTGCATTTTTTTCTTCTGCTTCGAACATGCTTTTAGGTACGAAGAGAGGAAAGTATGCGTTAACGTGTCCGGTATCTTTGAACATCTTGTCAAGGCCTTGCTGCATCTTCTCCCAAATGCTATAACCATACGGTTTAATAACCATACAACCGCGCACGTCGGAGTTTTCGGCCAAATCAGCCTTTTTTACAAGGTCCAGGTACCATTGCGAGTAATCTTCTTTCCGTGAAGTGATCTCTTTACCCATGATTTTTAATGTCAGTTTAATCTTGAGGAACCGCAAATATAGGCTGAAATAGTGGCCAAACTACCACCCCGCCGCGTGTCACATTGAATGCTTTTCCACGTTATTCTGTTATAGATTCGGTACATTTGTTGAGTGTCTGTAAACCAAAGAAATAGTATGAAAGCCGTGTTCACATTTGTTGTTCTTCTTGCCGCAAGCCTTCAGGCTTTCTCGCAGGAGGTTGATGATATGTACTTCACTTCGAAAGACAGGGCGAAGCAGGACCTCGCCTCACGAAGCGAGCGGGTTAGCAAGGAGAAAACGGATGTTATAGACGATCGCCTTTCTAACACTTCAGTAAATCCTACTGATAGCTATTCGTCACGAAACATTAATCCCGAGTACAACTCGAGGTTGAAGTCATCAACTGACGCCGACGACGAAAATGCAGACGACTCCGGATATTTCAGCAGCGCTTACTCTCCTACCGGAGTTAACAAAAATCTTTACAACAACTATTCGAACTCCTACAATAGCGGTTACTACGGTAATAACTATGCTTACAACGGGTTCAACAACTACGGTTACGGCATGAGTCCCTACTCAATGGGTTACAGCCCAATGATGTACAGCCCTTACGGTATGATGGGCTCCGGCTGGTCGATGAGCCTCGGTTACGGAATGGGTTCATTCTATAATGGAATGTATGGAGGCATGGGCTATGGAATGGGCTACGGCATGATGATGCCGTCAGCATACTTCTACGACCCTTTCTACAGCAGCATGTATGGCTTCGGCGGCATGTACGGAATGTATAGCCCCTGGTCATATGGATTCTACAATCCTTACAGCTACTACGGCGGATATTCCGGATATTATGGTTATCCCGGCACGGTTGCAGGTGGTGATTCAGGCCGCCAGCTTTCTTACCAGCGTCGCAGCAGCCGCAGCAGTGTAACCGGCAGCGACATTGCCAACAACTCTTCGCGCAGCACTACTTCAACAACCCGCAATGGACGTGAGATCGGCAGAACGTCAACCTCATCGGGTCGCGTAAGCTCTTCATCTGCACAATCAGACAACTACTACAACTCGGGATGGAGAAGAAACTCAAACTCTAACACCGGCGTCGCTTCACACAGCAGGTCGTCATGGACCAATAGCGGCTGGAACAACAGCGGATCCGGCAGCTCGAACAGCAACAGCCGCAGCTCATGGAATAATTCGGGTAACGGTGGCTTCAACAATGAAAGCTCTAACTGGGGCGGTTCACATTCGAGAAGCAGCTGGTCGAACGGCAACAGCAACAGCTCTTTTGGCGGTGGCGGTAGCCATGGATCATTCGGCGGCGGTAGTGTTGGTGGCGGCGGTCACACAGGTGGTGGCGGTGGCGGACGTGGTGGCAGACACTAACAGCCGGTTTTAAAAACAACCAAACCTTTTCAGGTATGAAAAAAATTCAGGGGCTCTTGCTCGCAGCTACACTCATGCTTACTGCGAGCAGTTTGATGGCACAAAGTTATTCAGAGACAGCACTATTGTTTAGTCGCACCAAGCCAACCGGAACCGCCAGGATCCTGGGAATGGGCGGGGCAAACATCAGCCTGGGTGGTGACATGAGCTCGGCGTATTCAAACCCAGCCGGTCTCGGCATGTACAACCGCTCGGAGTTTTCCATCACACCTGGTTATATGACTCTTAAGAACAGCGGATCGTACGGAGCGGGAGGCAACACATTCAGCAACAACAACAGCGACACACAATCAGTACTTAATATTCCCAATTTTGGTATAGTGTTCTCACAACCACAGGATGGCGAGGGCGGTTTTATTCATGGCTCGTTTGCCGTGACTATGACCAAGATCAACGATTTTAACAGCAACATTCGCTACAGGGGAACAAACAACAGGAACTCGTTAACTGATTATTTCATCAACCAGGCAAACGGATATCCTTCATCACAATTTGGTTCGGATGGAGATATGTACAACACGGTGACGGAGCTGGCTTACGATAACTACGTGATCGGCGAGGCTTCTATAATCGATCCAAGCTTTCCGAACGACCAATATTTTACCGACTTCGATCCGTCGATCAATCCGAATGTAGATCAACAGGAGAGTATCCAGACAAAAGGCGCACAGAACCAGTGGAATATTGCTTACGGAGCCAACTTCAACGACAAATTTTTTCTTGGAGCAACCGTCGGCATTGTGGCGCTGAACTATCAATCACATAAAGTTTTCAGTGAAACGTTTACCGATCAGCCAATCCTCAGCTATTCCCTTACAGAAGATCTCACAATTAAAGGTACTGGTATCAATTTAACAGTTGGTGGAATCTTCAGACCTATGGATGGACTTCAGCTTGGAGCTGCTATCGCAACCCCGACCCGTTATGCTCTTACTGACAACTATGGAGCTTCTATGAATTCACATTGGAATAATTACGATTACTATGGCGACCAGAGTGTGATGCTTAATAATGAAAGCGCCCAGACCGACGTGGTTACATCGAGCTACAATCTGACAACGCCATGGAAATTCAGCGCCGGCGCGTCTTACATCTTTGGAAAAAGTGGTTTGATCTCGGTGGACATCGAACAGCTTAACTACGGCGGCGCTCGCTATAATTCCCAAACGCAGGGGGTATCATACAATTCTGATAATACGGAGATCAAGACGACATACGCGTCTACAACCAATGTTCGCCTTGGTGGTGAATACCGCATCAAGTCATTCCGGCTTCGCGGAGGTTTCAATTATATGTCCGATCCTTACAAACACATCCAGAATGATATCAACACAGCAAGGATGGCTGCGTCGGTTGGCGCCGGATATAAGTCAGGCAAGTTCTCTTTCGACGTTGCCTACATCAATTCCTGGTCGAAGAATGGCTACAGACCTTATACGCTTCCGGATGCGAGTCCTTTGTTGAACTACACTTCCAACGCCACGAACGTGGTTGCTACGATAGGATTTACTTTTTAAGAGCGTCCGTCATCTCTTCGACGGAGATAACAATTCCTGTCAATGTAATAGCCGCCTTTTTGTAGTAGGGCAACCGGTTCGTTCGAAGAAATTCAATACTGTCTTTAAGACCGTCTTTACCGCCAGCGGCGAGTAGCGGCCTTTTTTCGATGGGGCCGATCGACATACGCCGCACGATCTCCGAAGCTGGTACATCAAGAAAGATGCTTTTACCGGAACGGTTGATGACATCGATGTTGTCGAAGAAACACGGAGCACCTCCACCCGTGGCCATTACGAAATCGTCGGGCCTGGCGCACCATTTTTTTAATTCGGATGACTCGAGTTGCCTGAAGTAGTCTTCCTTCTTTTCAGCGAAGATCTCGCGGATCTGTTTGCCTTCAGTTTTTTCAATCTCCTTATCGAGATCTACGAAGGGCAATTGAAGAGTTGTCGCGAGTTTCTTTCCTAGCGTGGTCTTTCCGGAGCCGGGCAATCCAAGAAGGAATATTTTCATTTTACGAGCGAGAGCACTTCAGCGGCTGTTGGTGTATCGTTGTGATGCCAGTTGCCAAGAACAGTTCCGTCTTTCCAGAGCGCGATGCCGGGGTTAGAACGAATGATGGTCTTCAACACGGTGGCATCAACGAAGTAATAAGGAACAGGGATCTGATTTTCATGTCGAAAACGTTCGGTGTCCTCCGCAGATGATGCTGTAAGAATATAAGCGTCCGCAACATTTTCAGTTCCCTGGATCAATTCACGGATCGCATCTATGTTCTTTGTAGAAGCCTTATTGACATCCGTCATTACAAAGATCAGTTTTACACCTTTAAAAGTATACTGTGTGCTATCGTTTCCATTCACGTCGGTGACTGCGTAGTCTGTGATCTTCGGCTTGATCTCGTCTTCGTTAACGATGCGATAAGAAACGTATTCATAGCCCTGGTCGGGAGTTAAATACTTCTCTGACTTTACTTCTTTGCCATCCTTTTTGAATGTGTACTCGCCGATTGCTGCAACGGGCGGCTGCATTTCGCGCGGAATGTTGTTGCCAACTTTATATGCTCTCCAATCGAGGTAAGGAAGGTGATTGATGGCATGAATGCCGATGTATGTTGCGAGAATGGTCGTAATTCCGATCGCAAAATGTCCTTCACGTGATCGCAATGCCGGCACAAACCGTTTACGATGCCAGAACAGGTGAAGAACGAATGCCATTAACACAATGTCTTTCCAGAAAGATTGCCATGGGGTAAGCTTGATGAAATCGCCAAAGCACCCGCAGTCTGTAACTTTGTTAAGTATTGCGGAATACCCGGTGAGGAACGTGAAGAATACCATTAACAGCAGGAGGACCCAGGCCGTGATGTTCATTCTATAATAAAGAAGAACTGCGACGCCAAGCATGATCTCGAGAACGATCATGATCATCGCGATCTCTAACGACCATGGAATGAAGATCTCGAAGAATGATCCGAAGTCTTTGGCAAATACTTCGAAGTATTCTTCCATTTTAATTTCGGTGCCTATCGGATCGTTGAGCTTGATGAGGCCGGAGAAGATGAAGAGTCCGCCTACAAAAAATCTGCAGAATTGGTCGATGTATCTCATTTCAGTTTAATCATGCAGAACACGGAGTAGTTTATCATGTCCTGGTAGTTAGCCTTTACCCCTTCGCTAACAAGAGTTTTACCGGCGTTGTTCTCAATTTGTTTCACTCTTAACAACTTCATAAGAATAATGTCGGTCATAGAACTCACCCGCATCTCACGCCAGGCCTCGTCGTAGTCATGATTCTTATTTTGAAGAAGATCGAAGGTCTCCGCAACTACCTGATCGTAGGCTGGCTGAATCTCTTCCCATTTCACCTCCATTTTCGAACCGAAAGAATCACTCAATTGAAGTATTGCGATGATGCAATAGTTGATGATCCCGATAAATTCATCTTTAATGGGATCATCGACTTTTTGAGTGCCCTTCTCCTGGATACTGCGAATTCTCTGGGCTTTGATCCAGATCTGGTCGGTGATTGACGGAATTCTGAGGATTCTCCATGCCGTTCCGTAGTCTTTTGTTTTCTTCTCGAAGAGACTTTTGCAGGTGGCTAGCACCTCCTTATATTCGACAGCCGTTTTTTGGTTCATAGAGCGATGCAAAATAATGGATTTTCAACGAACAATACATGGAATGTGAGAGGTCGCATCGTCGACTTTTCTACTCCGAAAATCATGGGCATCCTCAATGTTACACCCGATAGTTTTTATGATGGCAATCGTTACAACGACATTTCTGCGGCGGTAAAGCAAGCAGAGAAAATGGTTTCCGAAGGCGCCCACATTATTGACGTCGGAGGATATTCTTCAAGGCCCGGCGCCGACGACATCTCGCCGGCCGAAGAAGCAAACCGGGTGATTAACATCATTAAATCGATCACAAAAGAATTCCCTCACGTCCTGGTTTCCATCGACACCTTTCGAAGCGAGGTCGCCGCCAAAGCGTTAGATGCCGGCGCCGGGATCATCAACGATATCACCGGTGGAGATCACGATCAGCATCTTCGAAGGCTGGCTATTGAAAATCACGCGCCATACGTCATCATGCATATGCGTGGAACTCCCAAAGACATGAACCACCTCGCCCGCTATGATGACGTGACGAAAGAAGTGCTCACAGTTCTTCAAAAGAAAGTCCATCAATTCAATCAGGAAGGAGTTGTAGACGTTGCTGTAGACCCGGGCTTCGGATTTGCCAAAAATGTGGATCAGAACTTCGAGATGTTTCGAAACCTTGAAGCTTTTAAGATGATCGGCAAACCCCTGCTCGTGGGCATTTCACGAAAGTCGATGATCTGGAGGACGCTGGAAGTCGAGCCCCGCGAGGCTTTAAACGGGACAACGGCTCTAAATATGGTAGCATTATTCAGAGGAGCAAATATCCTGAGGGTTCACGACGTAAAGGAAGCTGCGGAATGCGTTAAACTATACACGCGGATTGTTTAACTTTGAAGGTGATTCTCGCGCTAAATATTGGATTCCTTGAAATCACCTGGGTCGATATTGCCGACATCATCCTGGTGTCGATTTTATTATATCACGTCTATAAACTTATTCGCGGAAGCCTTGCAGTAAATATCTTCCTCGGTATCCTCGCGATCTATCTTATTTATCTCATCGTGCGTGCAGCGGGGATGGAATTGCTCACAACGATCCTCGGTCAGTTCATGGGTGTCGGAGTGATAGCGATGATCATCCTCTTTCAACCGGAGTTAAGAAAATTCCTTTTATTGATCGGCCGCACCGCTGAATTCAACCGCGACGGCATCATCAGGTCATTCGCTTCATGGCGCCAGGATCATCACGAGGACTTCGACGTGAGCCAGGTGATCGAGGCCCTGAAAACTTTGAAAGCAACTCATACAGGCGCACTGATCGTTTTTTCCCGCGACACCGAATTGAAATTTTATATAGAGACGGGCGATGCCCTCGATGCGCAGGTGAATAAAAGATTACTGCTGTCGATCTTCAATAAAAACAGCCCGCTTCACGATGGGGCCGTGATCATTTACAAAGGACGTATCAAAGCCGCCCGCTGCGTATTGCCTGTTAGTGAAAACGACCATCTTCCCCCGCATTTTGGCCTCCGTCATCGCTCGGCCGTTGGTATGAGTGAAAACAGTGATACTCTTGTTGCAGCAGTTTCTGAAGAGACAGGCCGTCTCGTGCTGGCTCGCAATGGAAAGTTTCTCCGTGGTTTAAAACTGAAACAGGTAGAACAGAAAATACTCGAATATCTTCACCGGGAAGAACCCGAAAAGTGGGACGAGATTTCTGATGACACTGAAGTTGTGCCGGAGACCAAATCAGCATGAAGTATTTATTTATCGTTTTGATTGCGCTTGCTTCCATAGCAAATGCGCAGTCTTTTGAAACCCTCCTTCAGCAAGGTCATGAGCTCGCGGTTATTTCCGTAGCCACCAGCCCCGACAGTAATTACGTTGCCACCGGCAGCCGCGATAAGTCGGCAAAACTCTGGGAACTAAGTACCGGTCGTGAAGTCCGTAGCTTCCTCGGCCACGACTATTCGGTAACGGCGTTGAGCTTCACCACAGATGGAAAGATGCTCGTTACAGGCAGTAACGATCTAACCATTAGACTTTGGGATGTGAGCACAGGCGAAGAGATCGCCAAAGTCCCCGTCGAATACCGCGTTACGTCGATCGACATCGATCCAACTTCGCGGTACGCTTTCATTGGCGGATACCAGACCGAATACGTAGGCAGGGCCAATGCGTGGGACGACAGTGTTCGCATCATCGATCTCAAAGAAAAACGACTGGTAAAGAAACTGGCGGCAGATCCCGACAAAGGTGTCGGCTACGGATCGTCGGTCGCTGTTAGTCCCGATGGAAAATTCCTGGCAATCGGCGAAGACAATCGTGTTGCACGAATTTTAAAAACTTCGGATTGGTCACAGGTCTATAAATTCGAGATCCCCGAAGGATCATGCGGCGGTTGTGGAACCGAGGTGCTATTCAGCAACGATGGCAAGCATCTATACATGGTTTCGAACAATGGTCCCTTAAAAAAGTATAAGCTTTCGGACGGCACCCTTGTCAAGACCTACATCGAAGAGGTTGAAGATCACACCGGTCTTACCTTAAGTCCCGACGGCAAGACACTGGCTTTAGCTACGCAACCTAAAGTAACAATTATTGACGAAGCGACAGGTAAAACAATTTCGGAATATACGTCTCCTGAAGGAGTTGAATTACACGACATCATTTTCAGTAACAACGGGAAGGAGTTGTTGATCACAAGCGATGACAATACACTACATCGCTGGAATTTTTTGAAGAACAAAGAGATCGCGGTCCTCACCGGCATCCTCAACATGCGCGACAAAGGAGGTTTGAACTACGATCCCAATCAATACTGGGAGTCGCACATTGCGAAATATGTTCGTCTTAAAAATAACCTCCTGATCAGTCGGGACGGAAAGACCCTGATCAAAGGAAAATTCGGGAAAAAAGTAAAACGCTGGGACGTTGCATCGGGAAAGACCGTTATGGAATATGTCGGTCACTCAAAAGCGGTTCTTGCTTACGATCTTTCAAAAGATGGAAAGAAACTCGTGACGGGCGGTGGCGATGGGAAGATCATTCTTTGGGATGCAGACACCGGCGACTCTTTGCGAACAATTGCATCATACCGCGAGCCTATCTTCGATATCCATTTTAATAATGATGAAACCAGGCTGTTGAGCACAAGCTGGGACGCTTCGATGAAGATCCATGACATAGCAACATCGACACTCGAACACTATTTTGATTTCAAAAATTATTCAGCTTACAACGCGATCTGGCATCCCAGCGACCTTTACGTTTTCACCGCCCGTCTCGACAACTCGGTCGAAATGTGGGAGATAGACACGAAGACCGTCGTGAGATCATTCATCGGTCATAAAGACGTGGTTTCGTCACTTGCCGTAAGCCCGGATCAGAAGCAATTGATGACTTCAAGCTGGGATGGAACAATCAGACTATGGGACATCGGTACCGGTCTTGCAACTAAAAAATTTGTCGGTCATCACGGAAGTGTTCACATAGCCGTCTTCAGTTCAGATGGCCGTTACATTTATTCTGCAGGCGCCGATCGCTCCATCAGGATGTGGGACATCACCACCGCTAAAGTCTTTAAGACATTCGACGGTCACCATGCAGAGGTAACATCGTTAAAGATCAGTCCCGATGAGAAAATGCTCATCAGTCACAGCGTAGACGGCGTTAGCAAGTTCTGGGACCTTACGTCGGGTAAAGAATTTTTCGAGCACATTCACTTTGGCGACAAAGATTGGATGGTGAAGAATCCCGAAGGTTATTTTAACGCGACCGACGGCGCTCGTGAGCACATACATTTTGTTGATGGCCTTAAAACATACGCTGTCGATCAATTCTTCGAAGAATACTATCGCCCTGATCTGCTCCCGAAGATCTTCCAAAACCGCGGAGGAAATAAAGAAGAGAAAGGGAGCTTGCAGGGAAGGCTACTGTCGTCACCCCCGCCGGACCTTCGCGTGGCTTTCGTTCCCGGGCAGGAGGCAGGTAAAGGAGATCTTTATGTTCGCCTTACGGATACGGGTGGCGGAGTTGAAAACCTTAAGATCTATCATAATGGGAAAAGCCTGGCGATCGACCGAAGCCAGCTGACCATGCCGACTTCAAAACAGCCGACGACAACCTATAAGCTTCCTGTAACTTTGGTTGGAGGCAGCAATACTTTTGCTGCGTCGGCCGCCAACAAACAAAAAGTGGAAGCCACCTCTCCTACTGTAGAATATACATCTGACCACGCTTCGAAAAACAGTGTGTGTTATCTCGTGGCTGTCGGCATTAACCAGTACAAAAATCCCAGGATGTCGTTGACGTATGCTCGTCCCGATGCGCAATCGTTCATCGATGTGATGGAAAAGGGAGGAACGTTGTTCAAAAACGTGGAGCTGCACACCTTATACGACCAGGAAGCTTCCCGTGTCAACATCCTCAAGAAACTCGACGATCTTGCTTCGAAGATCCATCCCGAAGATGTGTTCGTATTTTACTATGCGGGCCACGGAAGTATGGTCGATAACCAGTTTTATTTTATTCCGACAGAAAGTCTTCGCCTTTACGATGCCAGCTCGCTGAAAGATGACGCTATCGACGCAAGCATTTTGCAAGACAAGCTCAAGAACATCCGGGCACTGAAGCAGCTTATCATTATGGATGCCTGCCAGTCGGGCGGGTCGGTTGAGTTATTGGCAACCCGCGGCGCCTCGGAAGAAAAGGCCATCGCACAGTTGTCGCGCAGTGCGGGTATTCACGTCATGGCTTCGGCAGGAAGCGATCAGTTTGCCACGGAGTTCGCAGAGCTCGGACACGGATTGTTCACTTACTTGTTGTTGAAAGCCCTTCAGGGCGATGCCGATGGCGCTCCGAAAGATGGTAAGGTGACCATCTATGAACTCAAGTCTTATCTCGACGACCAGGTTCCCGAGATGACGAGGAAGCTTAAAGGCAAGCCTCAGTATCCTTACACGTTCTCAAGAGGACAGGATTTTCCGGTGGCAGTAGATAAGTAAACGCAAGACAGCGGTTACATCGCCGACCCAAGATATATTAACAAATTGTGAACTAAATGTTACGCAAATCGTTAATTTAGTTTGTTGAAAACCAAGGAGGTACAAAAGATGAAAGAGGCGAGTTTGGGCAAGTATTACTTTGCGAAGTATTTCTTCCTGGCTTTTGGTTTACTGCAGTGGACGATCTCCGTTTCGTTCTTGATCAGCCACGGCGACACAGGAAAAGGTCAGTGGAGCGCTATCGTGTTTTTCACGATAGGTTTGATACTGATGTCAATCCAGATCGTCTATGCTACGCGTATCAAACGCGTTGCCATCGGCAAAAAGAAAATTGTGGTGTTCGCCAATGGCTGTACGCGCCGCTACGACCTCGATGACATCAAATCCGTTCGGTTTATTCCTGCATTCAACATCTATACGATGAAGATCCGCGGAAGAAAAAGGATGATCTACTTCCTTCCCACTGAAGAGTCGGAAGTGATCTATGGACTGTTTCCGTCGACCGTTACGGTCAAGAAAAAATAATCAACTACTTACTCAGATCTCAGGCTATTTACCGGGTTGGCCATCGCTGCCCGGATTGCCTGGAAGCTTACCGTCGTAAGCGTAACAGCTACGGCGCCGGCGGCCACCGCGGGGAACATCCACGGCGATATGTCAATTCGATATTGAAACTTCGTTAGCCAGTTCGATAAAAAGTAATAAGCAAGCGGGAACGATATCACGCAGGATACAATCACGAGGACAATAAAACTTTTCGTGAGCATACCCCAGACGTTTACAACCGAAGCTCCTACAACTTTACGAATGCCAATCTCTTTTGTGCGCCGCTCCGCCACAAAAGAAGAAAGTCCAAATAAGCCAAGCAGGCTTATAAGTATCGCTAAAGCTGAAAAAATTGATGTGAGTTTACTTACCCGCACTTCCGAGGCGAACTTCTTATTGTAGTCGTCATCCACGAACGTGAATTCAAAAGGAACGGAAGGATTATACTTATGAAAAATGGTTCCTATTCCAGCGATCCCTTCCTGAACATCTAATGATGAATTTAACCGGATGTTCATCGTGTACTGATTTTTGTCACTTAAACGAAAGATCGTGGGCATCACCGGTTGGTATGGAGAGCCCATAACCATATCTTCGATAACGCCCACGATGTGGTAACGATCATTGTCCCATGTAACAATTTGGTCAATCGGGTTTGACAATCCCATGTATTTAACCGCCGACTTATTGATAACGATCGCGGTGCTATCGGAGGCGATATCCTCGGCGAAGTCGCGACCTTGTATGAATTGCCAATCCACGGTTTTTCCGTAAGAGGCCTCGACCCAGTTCATCGAGAAATTATTTTCCATTCCTTCCGGCATTCCATCCCATTTAAATCCGCTGTTGTTAGACCAAACGTCGGTGGCGGGTCCGCTCGAGATCGCGAAGCTCTCGGCGAGGCCGGATTGCAGGAGTTCACTGCGAATTGCATCCTTGCGTTGAAAAAGGTCGGGCGTGATCATAAAGACCTGGATGAGTCCTTCGCGCAAATAACCGACAGGTCTGTTTTTGGCGAACTGAATTTGCTGATAGACGACGATCGTCCCGACTATTAATGAAACTGAAACGGTAAATTGAACGACCACAAGAATTTTCCGTGGCAACGGGTTCATCCTTGCTTTTAAGATCTTCACGGGCCTGAAAGAAGAAAGATAGAGCGCCGGGTAACTTCCGGCCATGAATCCCGCGATAAGTACGAAACCAAGTATAGCAATCCAAAAGATAGGATTGGTCCACGGGAAGGACATTTGTTTCGCAGCGATGTCATTGAAGTACGGCAATGCGATCAGAACAAAAATCACCGATCCGATCCCGGCAATGATCACAGTTATGAACGATTCGCTGAGAAATTGCACGACGAGGTTTCTCCTCAAAGATCCCATCGTTTTTCGGATGCCCACTTCCTTTGCACGTTTTTCTGATCGTGCCGTGCTAAGATTCATAAAGTTGATGCATGCGAGGAGTAACACGAATCCTCCGATGAGCCCGTAAAGCCAAACAAACTGGAGCTCCTCGCTGACAACGATCTTCCTGTTTTCGAATTTGGAGTAAAGATGCCAGTTGCGCATCGGTTGAATGAATAGCTCGGGATTGTGCTTCAATTTCTCCTGGTTGAGGTGTTTCTTTTTTATGTCTTTGATCTTTGCAGAGGCCTCATCGAAACTGACACCATCGTTAAGCTCTACATATATTTTATAAGAGTTGTTGTCCCATCGATCTCTTTGGTCTTTCATCCACGTCATCCATGACATAAGAAATTCCCATGACCCGATAACGTTGAGATTTTTGAAATTACTGTTCCCGGGAAAGTCTCTATACACGCCTCCAACACGTACATCGATGATATTTTTTAGCCTTACAACCTGACCAACGGGATCGGCGTCACCGAATAATTTTTTTGAAAGCGATTGGGAAATTACTAGCGTGTTGGGTTCCGCGAGTGCCCTACGTGTTCCATAGACCATTTTGAACGAAAACATGTCCGCCCCATCCGGTTCCATGAATGTTCCGGTTTCCAAAAATTTCTTATCACCAGAAGCGATAGGAAGTTGCCATGGCCAATTGCAGATCACTACACGCTTGAAATCCTCAGGAAAGTTTGTTCTCAACTCCGCTGCGAGCGGAAGTGGGTTAGACGGATAGGTTCCGTCGCCATTGTGAACCATCACGTGCCCGATGCGATCGTAATTTTCGAACGACTTGTTGAACGAGATCTCATCGAAGATCCACATGGCAATGAGGATCGTTACCGCCATACCGGCTGCCAGTCCCCCAATGTTGATTGCAGAGTAGCCTTTGTTACGAAGAAGCGTACGCCAGCCAATAGTGAAATAGTTCTTGAGCATACCGTAATGATTTAGGTTTTGATGTCCTTCGGCGGGACGAATGATGCCGGGCCGGAATAATAAGATCACGTCGACAACGAGGAGGACGTCGGCTCTGTGTTTGCCCAAACGTGTTACCCGTTCGCCATGGATCTCCATCAAATCTCCCTCAATCCGGTCCCGGAGTTTGGGATGGCAATACCACCGAAAAAAACGAAGGAATAGTCCGGTCATAGCAAGATTACTCGCTTCCTACCGGAAGTTACAATAAACGGAATAATTATTTCCTATTTGTAGGATTATTTCAGGACACCCAGCTCCTTGCCGACCTCAGTAAAGGCCTTGATCGCTTTGTCGAGATGATGTCTTTCGTGTCCCGCCGAGATTTGTACACGGATGCGCGCCTGGCCCTTTGCTACCACGGGGAAGAAGAAGCCGATCACGTAGATGCCTTTTACCAATAGCAGCTCTGCAAACTTCTGGGCCAACGGAGCTTCGTACAACATGATGGGAACGATAGGATGTTCACCAGGTTTAATATCAAAACCTGCCTTCGTCATCTCTGCGCGGAAATACTTGGTGTTCTCTTCAAGCTTGTCGCGAAGTGAGGTGGTTTCACTCAACATATTGAACACTTCGATAGATGCTCCGACGATACTTGGAGCCAATGTGTTCGAGAAAAGGTAAGGACGTGAACGCTGCCTCAGCATCTCGATGATCTCCTTACGCCCGGACGTAAAACCACCCGATGCGCCACCGAGTGCCTTACCGAGAGTGCCTGTGATAATGTCGACGCGTCCCGTTACGCCACGATATTCAGGAACACCGCGACCTGTCTTCCCGAGGAAACCTGTCGAGTGACATTCATCGGTCATGACAAGAGCTTCGTATTGATCGGCGAGATCACAGATCTTATCGAGTTGGGCAATCGTGCCATCCATAGAAAAAGCGCCGTCGGTAACGATGATGATCTGTTTCGCTCCTGCGGCCTTCGCATCCTCGAGTTGTTTCTTAAGGTCGGCCATATCGTTGTGCTTGTAACGATATCTCATCGCCTTACACAGACGAACGCCATCGATAATAGATGCATGGTTTAACTCATCGGAGATGATTGCATCTTCGGCGCCGAATAACGGCTCGAATACGCCACCGTTAGCGTCGAAAGCTGCGGCGTACAGGATTGTGTCTTCAGTTCCGAGAAACTCGCTGATCTTCTTTTCAAGTTCTTTGTGGATATCCTGTGTTCCGCAGATGAATCGTACTGACGACATTCCGAATCCGTGTGTATCGATCGCCTTTTTCGCAGCTGCAATAACACGCGGATGTGATGAAAGTCCGAGATAATTATTCGCGCAAAAGTTTATGACATCCTTGCCATCGTTGGTTTCTATGTCGGCACCTTGCGGTGTTGTAATGATTCTTTCTTTTTTGAACAGTCCGGCTTCACGGATATTGCTGAGTTCTTTTTCAAGAACGGGTTGGAGTTTCTTGTACATGATATTTTCGACGGATAGGATTGATGAGGTATAGCTTTTGTGATGTGAAGCTGCTTTCACTCACTTGAGAAAATAAATATTCCCACTCCTGATAACGATCGGGTTCTGCTGCTTTGAATGCGGCGGCATCTATTTTCTTGGAAGCGAGATATTCTTCAAATGTCACACGGTAAAATTACAGAGAATCTTAAATTCGCCCCGCATGCAGAAAACCAAAATACTTCTTATTGGTGCAGGAGGTCAGCTCGGCTCCGAACTCACACAGGGTCTTTGGAACATCTATGGTAAGGACAATGTCATTTCATCTGATATCAAAGACCCGGTCGGTATTTTGAAAGAAGGCCGTTATGAGAAATTTGATGTAATGCAACGCGATAAACTCTTCGAGATTATTAAGCAAAACGGCATTACACAGATATATCATTTGGCGGCACTGCTTTCAGCAACAGGTGAAAAAGATCCGCGTTGGGCCTGGAAGCTGAATATGGAAAGTCTCCTCTACGTGCTCGAAGCTGCCCATGAATTGAAACTCCACAAAATCTATTGGCCTAGTTCCATCGCCGCCTTCGGACCAACAACGCCGAAACAGCACACGCCGCAAGACACGATCATGGACCCTACGACCGTCTATGGAATTACCAAGCTCGCGGGTGAGCTCTGGTGCGAATATTATTTCAGGCGCTACGGCGTAGACGTCCGAAGCCTCCGTTACCCCGGGTTAATTGGCTGGAAGACACCTCCCGGCGGCGGCACAACAGACTATGCCGTTGACATTTATTTCAAAGCTGTAAAAGAGAAAAAGTACGAATGCTTCCTGGCGCCCGACACCTATCTCCCGATGATGTACATGAGTGATGCGGTGAAAGCTACGATCGATCTTATGGAGGCACCTGCAGAGAAAGTGAAGATCCGTTCCTCGTATAACATTTCAAGTATGAGCTTCTGCCCCGCGCAGGTTGCAGCTACCATCAAAAAACATATACCCGATTTCCAGATCTCATATAAGCCCGACTTCCGACAGGCCATCGCGGACTCATGGCCCAGGTCTATCGACGATACACCTGCTCGACAGGACTGGGGATGGAAACATGAATTCGGTCTTGAGGAGATGACTGAAGATATTCTGAAAAATCTCCAGGCTACTTTATAACCAGGCGCGATACCGAACTTAAATCAGCCGATTTAACCTGGATCAGGTAAGTACCCGTTTCAAGAGAAAGTGGCAACAGGTTCTGCTGTTCACTTATAACCTGGCTATATAATTCCATACCGTTGAGGTTAGTGATCGATACGATCACATTTTCACCAGGGATAAAGTTGAAGTCAACATTCACATTCGAGTCTACAACCGGGTTAGGGAAAATTGTCACCGACTTATCTGCGCTGTACGTTGCGCTTACTACGTTGAATGTTTCTGTATAACCGTCGTAGTCTACGGATTTCAATCTATAGTAAGTTTTGCCTATTGCCGGTGCCGGTGCTTCGAAGCTGTAATCGTTGCGCTGAGTGGTTGTTCCATGACCATTCACACGGCCTGTCTCGTCGAACACAACTCCATCTATCGAAGATTCTATCACGAAGTAGTCGAAATTTTCTTCAGAGGCGGTTGCCCACTTAAGGACAACAGCCTCCCGGTTCACGTCATCAACCTTGAAGAATAATATTGTTACAGGCATCAAGCTGGATGCTGTCGTCACCCACGTAGCAAACACGGGGTTGGTAGTGAGCATTGTTGTCTTGTTCCCTTTGTTAGTAGTAGTAGTAGAACCACCGCCCGAGTTACTTGTAGTTCCATTTACATACAGACCGTAAGGGTTTGTCGTGTTGTTGTTAATAATGTCGCTTCCGCCACCTGTAAGAGCTACGTTGCCATCGACATACATTTGAGCGCCATTGTTTAACTTCAGGATCGTACCACCGTTTCCGTCGTCTGTCACGTTACCGAACACAGCTACACGTGCATTTTTATTGAGGGTGATGTCGCCACTGCTCTTCGACTTAAGGTCATTCTTGACAATGAGGTCTGCATAAGGAGGAGGAGTTGCGCTGGTACCAACAACGAGGTTGTTACTGTTAACTACGATCAAATTTCCGTTCACTGTTACAACACCACCAGGGATTATGTTGAAATTGCTATACAGGGTCAGATCGCCCATGATGGTAAGGTTACCTGTGACGTTCACCGTACCACCGCCGCTTACCGTCATCGGTCCATTTATAGTAAGCGTTTTTCCTGAGGCGATATTCAATGTGGGACTACCTGTTGTGTATGATGAGTTGATGGTCATGTTATGGTTCACGGTTATTGTACCCGAACCTTGCGATCCATCTGTGGGAGGAGTGGATGTACCCCAACCAGAAGTGTTGTTCCAATTAGATGCGGTTGTCCATGTGCCGGCAGCAGCAGAAGTGTAATTTTGTGCAAACGCCTCGCCTACGGGCAGACAGGCACTTACTGCGATCGTACTTAATAAGACTGCTGTTATTATTTTCATTTTCATACTTTTCAATTCTTCGCCACTATGAACTTTATCAAGACCGAAATCCAGGGTTCTACTTTCGTTATCCAGATCTCGAGGCCAGAGGCCCTGAATGCTCTTAATCAAGGGGTGATGGGCGAGCTTCGTCAGTGTTTACAAGAGGCTTGCCAGTCGCCGGAAGTCACCGGAATAGTGCTCACAGGCGAGGGTGAAAAGGCCTTCGTAGCCGGTGCAGACATCAAAGAATTGGCTGTTTTAAGCGGTGCGGAAGCCACGAAATTGGCTCAAAAAGGGCAGGATCTTTTTAAAACCATCGAAAATTGCCCAAAACCGGTGATTGCCGTGGTTAATGGTTTTGCGCTCGGAGGAGGATGTGAGTTAGCCATGTCGTGTCACATCCGGATTGCCACGGAAAATTCCAAATTTGGACAACCTGAAGTCAATTTGGGAATCATTCCCGGATATGGAGGGACTCAACGCTTGCCTCAACTGGTGGGTCGCGCCAAGGCCCTGGAGCTTATCCTTACCGCCGATCTCATCACGGCTGCCGAGGCACTGAAGATCGGGCTGGTAAATCACGTGGTAGCCACGAAGCAGGAGGCTCTTGATATGGCTTTTGGAATGATGAAGAAGATAGCTTCGAAGGGACCGGTGGCTATCGCTAAATCCATTGAGAGCGTGAACGCAGGTTATAGCTTCGAAGATAAAGGCTATTCAGCCGAAGCTGCCGCCTTTGGAGCGTGCGCGGATACGAATGATTTTAAAGAAGGAACGAAAGCTTTCGTTGAAAAGAGGCCCGCGAAGTTTACCGGGAAATAACTTATTGCACGACGATGCGCTGCACGGATACGAAATCAGATGACGCGACCCTTACAATATAAACGCCTGCGCTTAGCTGTAGAGGCAAGGTAGCTTCGGATCCATTCATCACTCCTTTGCTCATAAGCACGCCGCGGACATCGAATACGCTGATCTCATGTGCTTCCGTTGATTTAAAATTCAACGAGAATGAAAGGGCTTCGTCCCTTGTTGCGGGATTCGGGGAGATATCAACAGCCTTGCTGCCGTCAAATTTATTGCGGAGAGTGCTCAACACTCGTCGGTCGCCGTTGCGTGTGATCTCGTTCAATCTATAGAAAGAAACTCCGGCGGTCGGCTTCTCATCGGTGAATGTATAGATGCGTTCTGCTTCGGAATCGCCGGTGCCTGAGATCCTGCCGATCTCGTTAAAGTGTTTGCCATCAATAGATTTCTCGAGTGTGAAATAATCGACATCCAGTTCAGAGGCAGTGGCCCAAACGATATCTGTTTGTGTTACCGTGTTCTTTGATCTGAAAAACAGTAATTCGACGGGAAGAATGCCGCTGGAGCAGAAAGGTGAACCGGAGCATGAGCCATGAAGTTTGAAAACTCCGGAACCGGTAAGGTTCGAACCGGTGCCGACGGCGAGTGAACCGAATACTTCCACGAAGCCGTTGACATTGAAGTTGACGTTGTTTCCGCCGGCCATAGCGCCGTCTATTATCATAGTACCTGTTCCGTTGACCTGGACGTTTGTATTGACGTTTGAGAATTGGGTGCTTCCGTGGATATGGATAGTTCCCTGGTTGTTGATATTTATATTTCCCGTCGCAGTAAAGGTGCCCCAGATCTCGAGTGTTGCGCCGGCGTTCACAGTGATGTTTATGTTATTGCCGACGAGCATGTCCTTCGCGTTGCCTGAAGCCCCGACATTAAGCACAGCGTTGTTGTCGACAGTAAGAGAAGTGTTGTCTTGTGCGGTAAGGTTGCCGATCGTGTAAGTTAAAGCAGTAGGGACAGCTACTGTTACCCCTGTGTTGATCGTTACATCGTCGGTGATTACGTCGCCGATGTCGCCACCGCTCCAGATGCCCGTTTGATCCCAGTTACCATTAGATGTGACAGTTGTCTGCGCACTGGCAGAGAATGCCAATGCAAAGAAAAGCACGGGCACGAAAACCCTGAAAGACATGTGGCCAACTATCTTCATGATACGTCTTACACGCAAAATACACATTCGGTGTTGATTTAGGCTGTTATTTTTTCTTCATTTTTGGGGGTGTCGAAGATCAAGAAGCTAGCGGGAGATACCATTTTATATGGTTTGGGAAATATCGTTCCCCGGGCCATGAATTTCGTGCTCTTCCCTATTCATACGAAGTTCAGATTTAACCCGGAGGAGTTTGGCGTCTTTACGTACCTCATGTCGTTCGTGGCTTTCATGAACATCCTTTATACATTCGGAATGGAGACGACGTTCTTTCGGTTCGCAACCAAGCCCGGTGCCGACCAGAAGAAGGTATTCAATGCGGGACTCACCGTAGTGATCGTCGTTGGTGTATTGCTGTCGGGAAGTGTTATAGCATTTGCGCAGCCCATTGCCAGCGCTTTGAACGTTAAAGACTATTCTGAATTCATAGTATGGCTGGCGATCATCATGTTCATCGACAATCTTGCAGCGCTTCCGTTTGCACGACTTCGTTTGGAACGAAAGCCGATCAGGTTCGCGATATACCGTATCACCAACATCCTGGTTGTTGTTGGTCTTAATCTTTATTTCCTCTTTGTGATCTACGACCCGGCTATCGGTATCGGTTATATTTTCTTGTCGTTCCTGATCGCCAATGCGATGTATCTTGTATTCTTCTTCAGGACGTATATTCAATGGAGGCCTGTGTACGACAGGGAAATGTCTTCCTCAATGTTGAGTTATTCTTACCCGATCGTGCTCACGGGTTTGCTTGGAACGACGAATGAATTTTTCTCGCGGATCTCGCTGGAGAACTGGTTGCCTGAAGGTTTTTACCCGGGGCGCTCTTCGAAGTTCGCGATGGGTGTTTTTGGTGCCTGCTATCGTTTTGCCGTTCTCATGAACCTTGCAGTCCTGGCTTACAGGATGGCCGCGGAGCCCTTCTTTTTTAATAACGCAACCGATAAGGAATCGCCGAAGCTTTTCGCGAAGGTCAACCACTACTTCGTAATCGTATGCTGTTTCATATTATTGGGAATCGCCATCAACATGGATGTCCTGAAATACCTGATGTCTGCGGACTACTGGGAAGGTATCGTTGTGGTGGTACCTCTTTTGCTGGGCTACTTGTTCTTCGGAATTTACTATAACATGACTGTCTGGTATAAGCTTACCGACAAGACCATTTACGGCACGTATATTTCTCTGGGTGGTGCGATCCTTACCATCGTACTCAACTACCTGATGATACCGGTGTACGGTTATTTAGGTAGTGCGTGGGCGACCACCATTGTTTACCTGGCGATGACTATAACATGCTATTTGCTGGGTCAAAAGTTCTTCCCCATACCTTACCCCGTATTTTCTGATGCTTTGTACATCATAGCCACAACGTTGCTGGCCTATGCTGTTAATCTTTACACATTCGAGAATGTGATTCTCGGAACTTCGATACACACGGCGGTAATTCTTGCCTGGCTGGGTGTTGTTTATTTGATCGAACGGAAATCGCTGAAGCAATAAATCACACAATCAATATATGAATATCATTATACCTATGGCCGGTCTTGGAAAGAGACTCAGGCCTCATACACTTACAACTGCAAAACCTCTTCTTCCTGTCGTCGGAAAACCTATCGTTCACCGGCTTGTAGAAGATATCGCAAGGGTTTGCACGGAGAAGATCGACAACATAGGGTTCATTATCCATCCTTCGTTCGGAAAGCAGGTTGAAGAAGATCTTAAGAAAGTTGCAGCGGCAGTAGGCGCCGTTGGAAAGATCTATTACCAGGAACAGGCGCTCGGTATTTCACATGCTGTCCTGTTTGCCAAAGAACTGCTCCAGGGCAATGTTATTGTTGCATTTGCTGACACGTTGTTCAAAGCCGACTTCAAACTTGATACATCTAAAGACGGCATCATTTGGGTACAGAAAGTAAAAGACCCTTCGGCTTTTGGCGTTGTGAAACTGAACGACAAAGGTGAGATCATCGAGATGGTGGAAAAGCCGTCTACGTTCGTATCTGATCTTGCCATCATCGGGATCTATTTCTTCAAAGACGGTGAATTCCTGAGGAAAGAGATGCAGTACCTGATCGACAACGACATTAAAGACAAAGGCGAATACCAGTTCACGTCGGCCCTAATCAATATGCAGAAGAAGGGTGCAAGGTTTGTGCCCGGCGAAGTGAAGGAATGGCTCGACTGCGGTAATAAAGATGTACTGGTGCAGACTAACAACCGCTACATGGAGTTTATAAGGGACCAGAAGCTGATTTCGGCGAAAGCGAAGGTGGTGAACTCAGTAATTATTGAACCGTGTTTTATTGGCGACGACGCTGTAATCGAGAATTCGGTGGTAGGCCCCTACGTTTCGGTGGGAGAACATAGCAACATTAAGGATTCGCGTATCACAAATTCGATCATACAGCGAAATTGCAGCGTTTCCCGTGCCCAGCTGGACAACAGTGTCTTGGGAAATTTCGTTAATTTTGAAGGTCACGCCGAAGACTTAAGTGTCGGAGATTATGGTGATTTGAGTCGTTAAGTTGATGCGTATTTCTTCCAGATCCATCCTCCTTGTTTTTCTCGCCATCCTGGTGTTGAACCTGTCTTCTTTTGCACAACGTGGTCGCAAGAAGAATGAAGATCAATCGCAGGAAGCAAAGCTTCGTGAAGCCGAATTCTTTTTTACCGAGGGTGAAAAATATTATATCCTGGAAGATTACACCAAGGCGTTGCTTTACTTCCAGCGTGTGGCCGAATTAAATCCGAAGAGCGCTGCCGTTCAGTTCAAGATCGCCGAGATCCTTGCAAAGGGAAATAAGCAGGAAGACCTTGAGAAAGCATCACAGGCAATGGACGTGGCCCTGAAACTCGAACGTAAGAACAAATACTATTACCTGCTTGCCGCGAATATCTACGGAACCCTCAACCAGTTTGAGAAGGCCGAGAATCTCATAGAAACTATGATGAAGGAAGTGAATGGTACGGAAGAATACCTGTACGAACTCGCTGCCTTCTACCTGTACGATAAGAAACCTGAAAAAGCGATCGATGTTTACAATCGAGCTGAACAGTTCCTGGGTATCGCAGAGATCTCGTCGCTGCAAAAGCAAAAGATCTATCTCGATATGGGCAGGATTGAAGATGCCATTAAAGAAGGTGAAAAGCTTGTCGAGGCATTTCCTGATGATCAGCGTTATGTAATGGCGTTGGCTCAAACGCTTTCGGAAAATAAGATGGGTGTGCGGGCCATTGCGTATATCGAGGACTATATCAAACATAATCCCGATGCGAGCGCCGCTAAGCTTTTGCTTGCCAGCCTGTATCGTGAAAACGGGCAGGAGCAGAAATCACGCGAGTTAGTTACCGTTCTTTTTGACGATCCGGAGATCGAAACGGGGAGCAAGATCCTTGTGCTCGGAACTTATAATGTGTTGCTGAGCAAACAAATCCAGAAGGGTCAGATGGATCAGTCGTTGCAAAATTATGTGGTCGCCCTGATCGAAAAGCTCAAGAAGAATTATCCGACCGACTCCGATGTATACAGCGTAAGCGGCGATATCAACACCACGCTGATGAGGAACTCTGATGCCCAGAAAGACTACCTGAAAGCTGTGCAGCTTGGGGCTACAAATTTTGAAGCGTGGCAAAACCTGCTGGTCCTTGAATCCACGTTAAATCAATTCGACAGCCTCATCGCTCATTCCGAAGCAGGACTCGAATTGTTTCCCAACCAGGCATTGATGTACTATTTCAATGGCTATGGCCAGATGCGCAAACATCATTATCGTGAAGCGGCATCGTCGCTGGAGCAGGCGAAAAGGCTTTCGGCTTCTAACCAGGCGCTGGTGGCAGAGATCAATGGAATGCTTGGCGACATTTACAATGGAACCCGTGATTATGAGAAGTCGGACATGGCATACGAGCAGGCTCTTGCATATAATCCGAACAATGATCTTGTGCTGAACAACTACAGTTACTATCTCGCTCTTCGGAAGGAGAACCTTGAGCGTGCCGAGAAAATGTCGGCACAGCTTATTAAGGCGCACCCGAAGAATGCTTCGTATCTCGACACCTACGCCTGGGTGTTGTTTATGCGGGAGAAGTACAAAGAGGCTCGTAAGGTGATGGAGGAAGCTATCGAGACGGGCGACGCAGGCGCAACGCATTTTGAACACTACGGCGACATACTTTTTAAACTCGGAGATACCGACGCGGCGGTGCGTCAATGGCAGAAGGCGAAATCGCTGGATGGGGACAATGTGGCCCTCGACAAAAAGATTGCAAACCGCAGACTTTATTGATTTAAGGATTAAATTGCGGCGATGCGACGCCTAATCCTATTGTTTTGTGTAGCTGCCACTCTGCAATCGTGCAGCAAGAAAATCGCCCCCACGGCTACTGAAGCTCCAAAGCGCCACATAGCAATAGAAGAGATCGACTTCGAATACTTCCATGGCAAGGCCCGTATCAATATCCGCGACGACAAGAAAGAGAAAGATGTAAAGGCGACGATCCGTATCCGTAAGGACAGCGTAATTTGGATGGACATCTCGGTAGTTGGTGTATCAGGTGCAAGGGCGCTGATCAATCACGATTCCATTACCATTCGCAGCAACGTGGACAAAGAATATTTTGTGTTTGAATTCGCTGAGTTGAGTAAGCGATTCAACTTCGAGATCAATTATCATATCGTGCAGGCCGCCCTTCTTGGAAACCTGCTGTACGATAAGCGCGAGAACGACAAGGTTACTACCGATGGCACATTTAATGTGCTCGAACAGCTGATCGGAACAACGATCATCAAGAATTATATAAACACTGCGAGTACCAAACTGGAAAAGGTCGATTTGAAAGAGAACAACTCAAATAATTCGTTAGTCATTAACTACAGCAATTTTCAGAACGTGGGCACAAAAGCTTTTCCATACAATGGCGTTATAACGGTACTTTATAAAACGTCGGCGGGGCTTATCAACAATACGATCACGTTCGAATACAGTAAGGCCGAAGTGGGCGACCGGGAGCTTAAGTTCCCGTTCAACATACCACGTAGATATGAGCGCAGGTAAATTTTTGCTTTTCATATTTCTCGCTTTCGTGGCTTTGCCGCTCGCAGCGCAAAAGGGCAAATCCAAATCCCAGCTTCAAAAAGAAAAACAACAGAACCTCGAGAAGATCAAGGAAACCGAGCGCATTCTCAACGAGACAGCCCAGCAAAAGAAAAATTCCCTTGGCGAGCTGTCGGCACTCAACGAACGGATCAACCAGCAGGAAAATCTTATCTCGTCGATCAAAAGCGAGATCAATCTTCTCGATCGCGACATCGATGAAGACAGCGACATGATCGATGCGCTGACGGAAGATGTGAAGAACCTGAAGAAAGAATATGCTTCGATGGTTTTCGCGGCGCAGAAAGCGAACAACAAGGTAGACCAGCTCACTTTCATATTTTCTTCGAAGTCGTTCGATCAGCTTTCGATGAGATTGAAGTACATGCAGCAGTACGGTAAGGCACGTAAAGCACAGGCAGAAGCTATTGCGCGAACTCAATCGATCCTGGAGACACAGATCCGTCAGACGGAGACCGTAAAGAAGGCGAAGAGCGTCCTCCTCGATGACGAGCTGAAGGAAGAATCAAATCTCGTCGGATTAAAAGTAAAGCAGCGCGACATTGTACGATCGTTACAGAAAGAAGAACGTCGCCTCAAGTCCGATATCGATGACACAAAAAAAGCTGTGGCAGAGCTCGATCGGTTGATCGACGAGATCATTCGCGAAGAGATTGCACGCGCAGAACGTGAAGAGAGAGAAGCGAAGGCGAGATCTGCGGCAGAAAAGAATAAGATCGCCAAGGCGAATGAGACCACCATCGCGCTCTCCGGAGCATTTGAAGAGAACAAGAAGAAGTTTGCCTGGCCGGCGACTGGATTTATTTCCCAGAAGTTTGGTAAGCAACCGCATCCGGCCCTGAAGGGCATTGTGATCAACAACAATGGGGTGAACATTCAAACGCCGCAGCATGAAACGGTGAAGGCGATCTTCACCGGCGAGGTAAGAACAGTGGCCTCGATGGGCGTGATCGGCAACTCGGTGATCATTAATCACGGGAATTATTATTCGGTTTACGCCGGCTTGAAAGAGGTATTTGTCAAGCGTGGTGACAAGGTAACGGCCAACCAGGAGATAGGTCAGCTTATGGTGAACGGCGAGGGTGTATCGGAGCTCCGGTTCATGATCTATAAGTCGAGTAATCCACCAACGGCATTAGACCCGCAGCAGTGGCTCAGAAACTAAGGATTTCTTAAGTTTTCGGGCTTTTTTTATCCAAAAACAATCCTGTACCTTTACAGACTTAATTTTATCAAGATGAACACAACTCTTTTGTTTTTGGGCGGTGTAGGTTTTCAGGAGATTCTCCTGATCGGCCTTTTTGTTCTCGTTTTCTTCGGGGCTAAGAAAATCCCTGAATTCATGAAAGGTCTGGGAAAAGGTGTGAAGGAGTTTAAAGATGCTATGAGCGATGTGAAAAAAGACATCGAAAGCTCAGCAAAAGAAGCTTCTAAAATCGACGACGGTAAGGCTTAATAGCTTGAAACGTTACGCTGACTTCTTAGACATCAAAAAAGATCTCAAGGACGGCACTCTCACCTGCGTTGAGCGGGTTCAATATCACCTCGACAACATTACGCGCAAGCAACACCTCAATGCTTTTCTTTCTGTTTATGGAGAGGAAGCGCTGGCGCGGGCGGCAGAAATCGACAAGAAAATCAAAACGGGAACGGCGGGACGACTCGCCGGCCTCGTTGTCGGTCTGAAGGACGTAATCGCGTACAAAGACCATCCTCTACAAGCCGGCAGTAAAATACTCGACGGCTTTATCTCCCAGTTTAATGCAACCGCCGTTCGGCGACTGCTGGATGAAGACGCCATCATTATCGGTCGTCAGAATTGCGACGAGTTCGCAATGGGTTCATCGAACGAGAATTCTGCCTTCGGTCCTGTTCTGAATGATCTTGACAACGAGCGCGTCCCCGGGGGTTCTTCCGGCGGCTCTGCCGTTGCCGTGATGGCCGACATGTGCCAGGTCTCGCTTGGCTCCGACACCGGTGGTTCGGTTCGGCAGCCGGCTGCCTTTTGTGGAGTGATCGGCCTGAAACCCACCTATTCCCGGATTTCCAGGCATGGGCTCGTAGCCTATGGATCGTCTTTCGATTGTATCGGCATCTTCTCGAAGAGCCTCGAAGACATCGCGCTGGTCCTGGAGGTGATCGCAGGCCCCGATCAATTTGATAGTACGGTGTCTCACAAAGAGGTTCCAGCTTATTCGAAGGCGGGCAAGCCCGGCCTGAAATACAAGGTCGCTTACATCAGGGAAACACTTGAATCTGACGCTCTCCAGAAAGAGATAAAGGATGCCGTCATTTATAAGATCAATTCACTGAGATCGCAAGGTCACACAGTTGAAGCAATAGACTTCCCATTGCTCGAATACATTCTCCCAACGTATTACATACTCGCTACGGCAGAAGCCAGCTCCAACCTTTCGAGGTTTGATGGTGTGAGATACGGATACCGGAGTAAAGATTTTACCGACCTCCAATCGATGTATAAGAAATCGAGAGCAGAAGGCTTCGGTAAAGAAGTACAACGACGAATCTTATTGGGCAACTTCGTGTTGAGTTCGAGTTACTACGACGCATACTATACGAAGGCTCAAAAGGTAAGACGATTGATCCGCGAGAAGACCAAAGACATCTTCAAAGATTATAATTTCATTATAATGCCGACAACGCCGACAACGGCGTTTAAGCTTGGTGAACTAACAGATAATCCCCTGGAAATGTATTTGGCCGACCTTTTCTCCGTTCAGGCTAATGTGGCTGGGATTCCGGGCATCTCTCTGCCTTGCGGAAAATGTGATAAAGGAATGCCGATAGGCATCCAGGTGCTGAGTGACGATTTTAACGAGTACGATTTATTCCAATTTTCCAGAGTATTTTTGCAGGATTGAATAACCCCGAATTGAAGCGAAGGATGAAGAAGTTGACTATTTTTTTATTGGGAGTTACCATCTCCGGATCGGTTTTTTCGCAAGCTGCGGACTCCATTCCAGTATTACCACTTGCTGCGGAAGATTCGCTGGCAATCAATATGGAAGTCTCTGACGATGTTGTGCTCCTTGCCGACACCGTCACCCCTAACTTCGCCGTGTCGCCATACGACCAGGAGTTTATTCCCGCCGACGAGACACCGGAAGTTCTTACCTCAAGGCTTCTGGCCCTGCAAAAAGATATTCCTCTCAACTACAACGAGAAGGTTCACGGCTTCATCAACTACTTCTTGATCCGCGATCGCGACCACACGCGAAACGTTCTTCGTAAAAAAGACATCTACTTTCCTTTGTTTGAAAAACAACTGAAAGCGAACAATATGCCGGAGGAGCTCAAATATCTTTCGGTAATCGAATCGGCGCTGATGCCTCAGGCTGTATCGAGAGCACGTGCAGTTGGCTTGTGGCAATTCATGTCGTACACTGGTAAGTACGTCGGTCTGAAGATCGACTGGTATGTTGACGAGCGCATGGATCCTGAAAAGTCTACGGCGGCTGCGTGCAAATATCTTTCACAGCTTTATTCGATCTTCGGTGACTGGGAACTTGCCCTCGCTGCTTATAACACCGGTCCCGGTAACGTACGTCGTGCTATTCGCAAGGCTGGTGGCAAAAAAACATTCTGGGAGATCTATCCTTTCCTGCCCCGTGAAACGAGAGCTTACGTTCCGCAATACGTAGCGATGGTTTACGCGTTGAACCATGCTCCTGAACATAACCTGTTTGCAGAAGGACAAGATGAAGTTCTTAGCAATGACACATTACGTGTGAACGGATACTTCCACATCGAGACTTTTGCGAAACTCACTAATACCTGCCTCGACGACTATCGCAAGCTTAACCCGTCTGTGTTGCACGACGTGTTGCCTGATGGAAGGGAGCATATCATCAGAGTGCCGTTGGCTGCGAAAGAAGAGCTGGAAAAGAACCGTGTAGCGATCCTCGACTCTGCGATGAGGGCCGACAGGTCAAAAATCGAAGCGCTTGCCAAGAACGCTGCGGGAAACACATCAGGCAAAGAGCAGATGGTTTACCGTGTGAAGTCTGGCGATGTTCTCGGATCAATTGCACGTCGTCATGGTGTACGCGTGGAAGATCTGCGTAAGTGGAATAACCTTCGCTCGAACAACATCCGTGTCGGGCAGAAACTGAACCTCTACATGAAGCCGGGCCAGCAGGAGAGATTGCCGGTTGCAGGCCGTTCTTCCGAATCTAACACGGTGCTTGGTTCTGCGAAAACCTATACAGTCCAGCCAGGCGATACCCTTTGGGATATCTCTAAAAAGCAGGGTCTCAGTGTGGAAAAGATCAAGTCGCTGAACAATCTTAAGTCGAATGAGCTTAAGCCCGGGCAGAAGTTGATTATCAGCTAATCTCTTATCAAGATTTCAGTTTTCTTTACCTTTGCTGCTTCCAGGAACAGGGTAAGCGGTATTCGGTAATCAGTATTCGGTTATACTGAGCCGGAGAAAGTCAATCTTTCTTCGTAAACTGTCAATACCGAACACTGTTTACTGAACACTGAATACTATTTTATGTCAATAAAGATCCGGAAAGAGGATGCCCTCAACTATCATACACAAGGGCAGCCAGGAAAAATTGAAGTTGTCCCAACAAAAGTTCTCAGTTCCCAGCTCGACCTTGCACTGGCATACTCTCCTGGAGTAGCTGTGCCTTGTCTTGAGATCGCTGCCAACAAGGAGGACGTTTACAAATACACGGCGAAAGGAAATCTCGTCGCAGTAATATCAAATGGTACAGCGGTGCTTGGCCTTGGCGATATCGGTCCTGAGGCTTCGAAGCCTGTTATGGAAGGAAAGGCCGTGTTGTTCAAGAAGTATGCGGGTATCGACAGCTTCGATATAGAGATCAACGAAAAAGATCCCGACGAATTCATCAAGATCGTTAAAGCGCTGGAGCCGACATTCGGTGGTATCAATCTCGAAGACATCAAAGCTCCTGAGTGTTTCAAGATAGAGACGGAGCTTCGCGAGAAGGTCAATATTCCGATCATGCACGACGACCAGCATGGCACTGCGATCATATCGAGCGCTGCATTGCTTAATGCGATCGAGTTGGTTGGAAAAAAGATGAGCGACGTTCTCGTGGTGATCAATGGAGCGGGCGCTGCTGCCGTTTCCTGCGCGAAGCTTTACATGGCTGTCGGAATTAAGAAAGAAAACCTGATCATGTGCGACAGCAAGGGTGTATTGAATACATCGCGCACTGGTCTCGATAAGATCAAGTCAGAGTTTGTTACCAGCAGAAAAGTAGATACTCTCCAGGAAGCAATTAAAGGTGCCGACGTGTTTGTGGGCTTGTCGATAGCAAACGTGCTCACCCCGGATGATGTGCTCGCTATGGCCAAAGATCCGATCGTCTTTGCGCTCGCAAATCCTGACCCGGAGATCGCCTATGATCTCGCTATGAGTACAAGGCCGGATCTCGTTATGGCGACGGGAAGATCCGATCATCCTAACCAGGTTAACAATGTTCTCGGTTTCCCCTACATCTTCCGCGGGGCGTTGGATGTTCGTGCCAAAGAAATTGACGAGCACATGAAGCTTGCTGCGGTGTACGCATTGGCTTCGCTCGCAAAAGAACCTGTGCCCGATATTGTGAACCAGGCATATGGAATTGAGAATATCCAGTTTGGACGTGATTATCTGATCCCGAAGCCGCTGGATCCACGACTGATCACAACGGTATCACCCGCTGTTGCGAAAGCAGCAATGGAATCGGGAATGGCCACCAACCCGATAACTGATTGGGGTGCTTACCACCAGGCGCTTTTGAAACGGATCGGTATCGATGAGAAGCTCACGTCACGGATCATTGACCAGGCGAAGCAGAGTCCGAAACGTGTTGTTTTCGCCGAAGCAGACAATCAAAAGATCCTAAAGGCCGCTCAGGTTCTGCAAGACGAAGGCATAGCGATACCGATACTCCTGGGCAATAAAGAACAGATCGCAAAACTTATCGAAGAACATAAGCTCGATCTCGAAGATTGTAAGATCATAGATCCAAGAGAAGAGAATGAAAAGCTCGACGCTTACGCGAAAGTCTTCTTTGAAAAAAGACAACGCAAGGGCATGTCGCTTTACGATGCACGCAAGCTCATGCAGACGCGAAATGCTTTTGGTGCAATGATGGTCGAGCGTGGCGAAGCAGATGCATTGATATCAGGCTTGACGAGGGATTATTCGCGGGTAATACTTCCGGCACTGCAGATTATAGGCACAGCGCCGGGCGTGAAGCGCGTAGCTGGCATGTACATCATTATGAACAAGAAAGGTAATTTCTTCTTTGGTGATTGTACTGTGAACGTAGATCCGACACCTGAAGAGCTTGTTGAAATTATCGGACTCACGGCCAGAGGTGCGCAGTTCTTTGGGGCAGAGCCAAGAGTGGCTGTCCTTTCTTACAGCAACTTTGGATCTAACCGCGGTGTGATACCGGATAAGACGAGCGAAGCGACGCGCATCGCTAAAGAAAAATATAAAGACTTCATTATCGAAGGTGAGCTCCAGGCGAACGTGGCTTTGAGAAAAGATCTTCAGCAGGAGTTATACCCTTTTAGTGCACTTGCTAAAGATGGAGCGAACACGCTGGTGTTCCCGAATCTTGCATCGGCAAACATAGCCTACAAATTATTGATGGAGATTGGCGGAGCCGAAGCGATCGGCCCGATCCTGCTTGGAATGAAAAAGCCGGTGCATGTACTTCAGCTTGGAAGCTCTATTCGCGAGATCGTCAATATGGCCGCTATCGCTGTTGTTGATGCACAGATCCACGAGAAAGACGGGCACCTATGAGCGGACGAAGGTGAGGAAATGAAGAGGTGATGAGGCTGACCGACCGTGTTCCTCACCTCCTCATCTCTTCACCTCCTCACCTCCTCATCTCTTCACCTCCTCACCTCTTCACCTCTTCACATCATCTATGATCGCATACCTAAAAGGCAAACTCGTTCATAAAGACCCCACCCATCTAATAATAGATGTCAATGGTGTTGGCTACCAGGTTCAAATCTCGCTAAATACCTTCTCACAGGTAAAAGACGCTGAGGACATAAAGCTGTCGACATACCTGCATGTTCGCGAAGACGCGCAGATCCTCTTTGGATTCGGTTCTGACCAGGAGAAGTCTATGTTCCAAAACCTCATATCGGTTAATGGCATCGGCCCAAGTACCGCGATGGTAGTCCTCAGTTACATGCCCCCGGCCGAGCTCAGGGCGGCTATCGTGAGGGAAGATGCAGTCACCCTTCAATCCATTAAAGGTATTGGTGGCAAGACGGCGCAACGACTGATTTTGGAGCTCAAAGACAAGCTGAAAAAAGAGGCGGGCGACGAAATTACAACAGGTCAAACTCCGGTATACAATAAGATGAAACAGGAAGCGTTAAGTGCCCTGATGACCCTGGGTATAGCCCGGGCTGCCGCCGAAAAAAGCGTGGATATGGTCCTGAAAAAATCAGGAAATAGCCTTACTTTGGAGGATTTGGTAAAGCAAGCTTTGAAAAACGCCTGACCTACGATTGAACCTAAGCCAACGGAATTGTCAGTTCATCTTTGGACTGGGTATGTTGCTCCTGACATATCTGGCACCACTATCTGCGTTTGGTCAGCAGCGTGACAGTACGGATGTAGATACAACAAGGTACCGATCGAATAATCCTTACAAGCCGTCCTTCCGTTATCGCGACCGCTACGGTGACCCGTTCTCAAATTACACGCCGCCGTCGCCCTTCCACCTTCAGAATCCTCCAAACTTAAAGACAGACATAGAAATCGACACTGGACGGAACTATACCATCCAGGAGAAGATGGGCAACGTGGACTACCGGCCGCAGAACTCCATGAATTTCCGGGAATTCAACAGGCACCAGACGAAGCTGCAGATACAGGATTACTGGCAAACGAGAACGAAAGCCCTCGATGGCGAGAGTGCGGTAAGTTCACGAAATCTTATCCCGAGAATTTACATCAGCCCTGTGCTCGACAGGATCTTCGGAGGCAGCTATGTTGAAATTGTGCCGCGAGGCTTCGTAACGCTAGACTTCGGCGCATCATTCCAGAACATCAAGAATCCGCAGGTGCCGTTGAGGCAACAACGAAACGGTGGTTTCGAATTCGATCAGCAGATAAGCTTGAGTGTGGTTGGTAAGATCGGTGAGAAGATGCAGGTCACCACCAACTTCGATAACAACAATTCATTCGACTTTCAAAACAACATGAAGGTTGAGTATACGGGTTTCAAAGAGGACATCCTGAAGAAGCTCGAGCTGGGTAACGTTAGTTTGCCGTTGAACAATAGCTTGATCACAGGTGCTCAAAACCTTTTTGGTGTTAAGGCACAGATGCAGTTCGGTAAGCTGTTTGTTACAACGATAGCGACGACACAACGCGGTAAGCAAAATTCGATTGTAGTATCGGGGAGTGCGAACGGAACTTCGCAGGGAAGACCGTTTGAAGTCGTTGGTTCGAACTACGACGACAATCGTCACTTCTTCCTGGCGCAATTTTTCCGGAACAACTTCGAGAAATGGATGAGCACGCTGCCCCAGGTTACATCTGGTGTGAACATTACCCGCGTGGAGATCTACCTGTTGAACCGGCAGAACGATACGCAGACGTTGCGCAACGTGGTTGCCTTCATGGATATGGGTGAAGGCGAGCCGTACTCCAAAGCCGTCCAGCCAAATGGCGGTGGTGATCTCCGCGGAGCAAAGAACGATGCCAACAATCTCTTTGCTATACTTAATGATCCCGCAAAAGTGCCATCGCGGAATGCTGATAACATTAACTCGGTATTGGAGGCACAGGGATTTACAAGTGGCCTCGATTTCGAAAAGATCACCAGCGCACGAAAGCTTGCTCCTACCGAATTCACATACTCAAAAGAACTTGGTTACATCACTCTTTCGAGGAAACTTCAGAATGACGAAGCTTTGGCGGTAGCCTTCGAATACACATACAACGGTGTGGCTTACAAAGTGGGTGAGCTTTCCGAGGACTATTCAAACCTTGCGCAGGAAGATGTAGTGTATTTGAAAATGCTTCGTCCAAAAAGGGTGAACGTGAAAGATGGTACCGGAAGTATCATTCCTACATGGAACCTCATGTTGAAGAATATCTATAACCTGAACGTTACTGGTTTGACCCGTGATGGATTCCAGTTGCGTGTGATCTATCGCGATGACCGTACCGGTATCGATAACCCGACATTACAGGAGGGAAATTATGCGAAGACGAAACAGCTGATCGAAGTCGTCGGGCTGGACAGGCTGAATCCATACAATGATCCGCAGCCCGACGGGAACTTCGACTACGTGGAGAAATTAACGGTTAATTCTGAAACAGGACTAATCATTTTCCCATACCTGGAACCTTTCAATAAACCCCTTCGGAAACTTTTCGACAATCCGCAGGACGCCGCACAGCGGGACTACCTGGTCAACAAATATGTTTATGATACGCTCTATCACACAACAAAAGCAGAAGCAGAACTGGTAGCGACAAAGAACAAATTCTATCTCGTTGGTACGTTCAAGAGCGGTTCAGGAAAAGAGATCATTATACAGGGTTTCAATATCACGCAGGGCTCGGTAAAGGTCTATGCAGGCGGTACACCATTGCGTGAAGGCGCCGATTATACCGTGGACTATACTTTCGGTAAGGTAACGATCCTCAATGAAGGTATTCTGAGTTCGGGTAAGGACATCAACATCACATATGAACAGCAAGATCCATTTGCGTTTCAGACTCGATCGTTGCTCGGTACCCGCTTCGATTATCGTTTAAGTGAAGATGTGAACATCGGCTCCACCGTGTTGTACTACAATGAACGGCCGTTGATCAGCCGTAACCTGATCGGTACCGAGCCGGCGCGGAACTTCCAGTACGGCGTAGATCTGAATGTGAAGAAGAATTCCCGTTTTCTTACGAAGATGGTCGATGCGCTTCCGTTCATTCAAACAAAAGAGACATCCACTGTTAACCTCAACGCCGAATTTGCGCAGCTTCTTCCCGGCACGTCGAATATCGTGCAAGGTGAGGGAACTTCGTTTATCGATGACTTCGAGAATACTGCGACACCTACCAGTCTGATGAACCGGCCACAGTGGAAATTATCTACTGTACCGAAGACACCGGACAACCGGTTTGATCCTTCGAACGGGTCTGTCGATGATATCAGGTCAGGTTACAAGCGTGCGAAGCTTTCATGGTACCAGGTCGATAACTCGGTGTTCTATTTGCCCAACGGAAGAAGTCTTCGTCCAAACGGAATCGATGATGAAGCACTGGCCAATCACTACGTGAGAAAGGTTGGTCCCCAGGAGATCTTCCCTTTCCGCGACCAGACGCTCGGTAACTTCAACGAACAGATCCTCGACATTGCTTATTTCCCTTCCGAACGCGGACCATACAATTACAACACGGACCTGGATGCAAATGGCCTTCTGAAAAATCCGAAGAATAACTGGGCGGGTATGATGACAGCCATCCGCTCGGAGGTTGACTTCGACAAGGCGAACGTTGAATACATCGAGTTCTGGATGCTTGATCCATTTATTCCCGGAAAGCGTGGTATCGTTGATGATGGAACTCCGGAGGCGACGAACAACATAACGGGTGGACAACTTGTATTCCACATGGGTACGCTTTCAGAGGACCTTATCCGCGACGGTAAGTTTGGTTTCGAGAACGGTTTACCGGCCGATGGCAACACCGCGAGCTCTACGGTAACGGAGACACCGCTGGGTTACGTGACCAACGCGCAGTACCTCAATGATGCTTTCGCTAACGATCCTTCTGCGCGACCAAACCAGGATGTCGGTATGGATGGAGCTGCGGATGCTATTGAACAAAAAAAATATCAGGCCGACTTCCTTAGCAAGCTTCCGGGTATTTCCCCGGATGCGCGCGATAAGATCACCGCCGATCCTTCTGCCGATGACTTCCGCCATTTTTTAAGTCCGACATTTGGCGATGGAGGAACAGTGCTTGGTCGTTATAAAGATTTCAGCGGGCAGGAAAACAACTCACCTGTTGCAAGCGGGGGAAACGCAGTGCCACAAGCTTCAACAACGATACCGGATAGTGAAGACCTCAACGCCGATAACACACTCGGCGACGACCAGGAAGCCTACTATGTTTACAATGTCGATCTACACCCGAACACTTTACAGGTTGGAAAGAAATACATCTTCGATAAGATCACAGTTTCGATAGACGGCGAACAGGTAACGTGGTATTTGTTCCGTATCCCGGTCAGACAATTCGATGAGAAGGTTGGTGATATCAATGACTTCAAGTCGATCAAATACATCAGGATGTACTTGACCAACTTTCAGCAACCCGTTGTGCTTCGCCTTGCAAACTTCCGTTCTGTGGGAAACCGCTGGAGACGTTATACCGGAAACCTTGCAGAGTCGACACTTGGTGAACCGCTGGAACCAAACCTCGACAACTTTTCGGTATCTGTGGTGAACGTTGAAGAGAATGGAAAAGAGAATGCTACGAAGCCGGCATACATTCCTCCGCTCCGCCGCGACCGCGATATCACTTCCGTACAACAACGTCGTTTGAACGAACAGGCCGTGCAAATGTGCGTGACCGAGTTACCTGATGGCGACGCCCGCTCGATATACAAGAACGTAACGCTCGACTTCTTCAACTACGGAAGGATCAAAATGTTCTTCAGCGCACATAGTCCGAATGTTGCGAACCCACTGCAGGACAATGAGCTCGTTGGGTTCATCCGGTTGGGTACCGACTTCGATCAGAACTATTATGAGATTGAAGTTCCTTTGAAAGCAACGCCGCCGGGCTCGGCCACGCTTGAAACTGTTTGGCCAGAACTGAACGACATCGACCTGGATCTTAACGAACTTTACGCGTTGAAGGCAACGCGGGATCGTGAGATCAATTCGGCAAAAGAGTCGGGCACCGATCCAACGGCGAGCTTAACGGAATTATATCCGCGAAGCGGGCCAAAACCTGTGGGCGACGATCAACGGCAGAAGATCAGGATATTGGGTCGGCCGGATCTCAGCCAGGTAAAGCTCATGATGATCGGGGTACGAAACCCGAGAGACAACGGCAAAGTAAAAGATGTCTGTATATGGGCCAACGAGCTTCGTCTTACCGACTTCGACAGGACTGCCGGTTGGGCTGGCAACATGGTGCTTAGCACGAAGCTTGCTGATCTTGGTACTGTAACGGGATCCATTCGTCATACAACGTATGGTTACGGCGGAGTTCAATCGAAGATCTATGAACGTTCACGTGCTGTTACAACATCATATGATATTTCTGCAAACCTTCAGCTCGATAAGCTTCTTCCCAGGAAAGCGGGCTTGAGCATACCGGTGTTTGCCAGCTATGAAAGCAAGATCATAAATCCGAACTACGACCCGGCCAACCCGGACATGCGGCTCGCGGCCGCACTCTTGTCGTTCCCTACGGACGCGGAGAAAGCAGAATATAAGAGACTTATACAGGACAGGTCTGTCCGGCGAAGTCTGAACTTCACCAACGTGAGAAAGGTGAAGCTCAATAAAGAGTCGCCTGTGCACGTCTGGGATCTTGAAAATTTCTCGTTCACATATGCTTATAGCGAAGCCACGCAGACCAACTTCAACCTGCAGGAGAATACGAAGCGGAGTATAAAGGGCGGTGTTGCATGGCAATATGCATCTACGTTCAAAGGCTTTGAGCCGTTCAAGAATATGAAGGGTAAGTCGCCCTACCTCCAGTTGCTGAAGGATTTTAATTTCAATCCGTGGCCGCAAAATGTCACGGTTCGCGCAGAACTTGACCGGTCATTCTCGAAGATCGTTTACCGGAATGCTCCTGGCGAAACCCAGCTCATGCTGCCAAACTTCCAGAAGTATTTTGTGTTCAACAGGTTTTACAATGCTCGCTGGGCTCTTACCAAGGCGCTCACGCTCGATTATAGTGCGAGGGTGAACGCCATTATCGATGAACCGGATGGTGACCTCGATACGAAGGAGAAGAAAGATTCAGTGATACACAACCTGAAGTCGTTTGGTCGTATGAAGGCATTCGATCAGACGGCTACCGCCAACTATACTGTGCCCTTCGACAAGTTTCCGCTCACTAACTGGCTTGGCGCAGAATACCGGTACAACGTAGGTTATTCCTGGCGGGCCGGACCATTAACAGTCGGGTCGCTGGCCACGGACTCTGCAAACAGGAATGGCGCTCTCAACATGGGTAACATCATACAGAACACGAGAGAGCAGGCTGTGAATGGAAGAATAGATCTTACGAAGCTTTACAACAAGGTGGGGTTTCTGAAAGATGTTAACACGCCAAAACGCCCGCTGACACCGCTCGAAAAAGCCAAGGCAGCCAAGGCACAGCCGGATACGGTGCGCCGGCCGCCGGAGCTCAAAGGATTGAAAGCGCTGGCCCGATTGGCGATGTCTGTTCGAAATATCACAGGTACCTATACAGTCAATGAGGGAACGATACTACCTGGTTTCACAGAATCGCCGTACCTGTTTGGTATGGATAAAACATGGTCGCAGCCGGGTTGGGGCTTCGTACTGGGAAGTCAGAAAGTAGATCCAGCCAACTATCAAAAGTACCTGACGAAAAGCACGCGGCTGACGACTCCGTTCAGTCAGCAACAGACGCAGGATTTGAGTGTCCGGGCGAACGTGGAGCCGGCAAATGATCTGAAGATACAGTTAGACATCAAACGAAATTCGAATACGTCGTTCCAGGAGATCTACCGATGGGTTGATACGATATACGATGCGAATGGAAATATGTCTGTGAAAAACGATTTCCAGGCATTGAGCCCGACACGTATGGGATCGTATCGCGTGTCTATCAACAGTATTCGTACTGCCTTCTCTAACAACACATCAATAAACTCGACGGTATTCAACCAGTTTGCCGAAAACATTCCCCTGGTGCAGAGCAGGTTTGAGGCGCTGAACCTTTCTGGTTATAACAAACAATCGCAGGACGTTTTGATACCCGCTTTCATAGCAGCATACACGGGAAAGAATGCGGCTACGCAGGCACTTACTCCGTTCCCGCAGATCCCGATACCTAACTGGCGAATGGATTATAACGGCTTGAATAAGATCGGCAGGCTGAAAGATGTCTTTCAATCGATAACTATCACCCACGCTTATTCATCGACTTACCAGGTAACGAACTTCACGAACTCATTGCAGTACACAGATGTCGCCAACATTCCGTTAAAGGACTACAACACGGGATCTAACTTTGGAAGTATTGTTGATGCGACAACGGGTAACGTTGTGCCGATCTATGTCATAAGCCAGGTGATGATATCTGAACAATTTGCACCACTTGTCGGTATCAACGTAAGAACGAAAAGCAAGCTCACTGCACGTCTTGAATACAAAACGAAGCGTGATGTTTCGCTGAACATTTCGAATGCGCAGATCACAGAATTGAATAATAAAGATTGGGTTGTAGAGATCGGTTATACCAAGAATAATCTCAGGTTGCCGTTCCGCGACCAGGGTAGGATCATTACGCTGAAGAACGACGTGACGTTCAAACTCAACGTAAGCGTGAACAACAGCCAGACGATCCAGCGTCGTTTGCCCGGCGATATCACAAATACGGATGAGGCGGCGAGCACCATCACCAACGGTAACATCAATATTCAGATCCGCCCGAACGTAAGTTACGTGGTAAACCAGAAGCTCAATATCCAGTTGTATTACGATAGGAACATCAACGAACCGATGGTTTCCAACTCGTTTCCGAGAGCCACAACCAAGTTCGGGACGAAGATCCTGTTCAATCTTGCGCAATAAGCGGAATAGGGAATAGGGGGAAGATGGAGAGGGGCTCGGTGGAACGCCGGACTCTTTTACCTTTTAACTGTTAACTTTTACCTCTATTTTTGGGCCTCTAAAATTTCCTAAAAAATGAACGTTCCCGAATCACTTCAGTACACGAAAGACCACGAATGGATTAAAATAGAGGGCAATATCGCTACCGTCGGCATCACCGATTTTGCCCAGGGCGAGCTTGGCGATATCGTCTACGTAGATATTACCACATTGGGCCAGTCTGTTAACCAGCACGAAGTATTCGGTACTGTTGAAGCCGTAAAGACTGTATCCGACTTGTATATGCCTGTAAACGGCAAGGTCTCTGAAGTAAACAAGGCGCTCGAAGCCAACCCGGAAAAGGTTAATGCAGACCCTTACGGCGATGGCTGGATGATTAAAGTAGAGTTATCCGGAAAGCCAGATGGTTTACTTTCTGCCAGTCAGTATAAGGAACTTATTGGAAAGTAGTTTGTTTGAAAATAACCTGCCCACGCTAAAGCTACGGCAGACAAAGTATGATTGAGCTGCCGGTAGTTAGTCCAGAGCAAAAGAAGCGTAAGCCGGATTGGCTTCGCGTGAAACTGCCTGTAGGTCCGGAGTACGCCAAAGTACGCCGGCTCGTAGATACCCATAAGCTTCACACTATCTGCGAAAGCGGCAATTGCCCGAACATGGGCGAATGCTGGGGCGCGGGAACGGCAACTTTCATGATCCTGGGAAATGTGTGCACGCGCAGCTGCACTTTTTGTGCGGTAGCAACGGGCCGTCCCACCGAGTATGATCTGGACGAACCGAGACGCGTTGCCGAAGCCATCAAATTGATGGGTGTAAAGCATGCGGTCATCACCTCCGTGAATCGCGACGAGCTTAAAGATCGCGGCGCAGAAGTTTGGTACCAGACGGTAGTTCAGACTAAAGCACTCAATCCTGAAACAACCATAGAAACCCTTATTCCCGATACAAAAGGCAATTGGGATGCACTCTATCGGATGATCGAAGGCAAACAGGAAGTTGTGTCTCACAACATGGAAACTGTCGGACGCCTATATCGCATCGTTCGCCCACAGGCGAAGTACGAGAGAAGTCTCGAGCAAATCCGCAGGATCCGCGAGGCGGGCAGCCGTACCAAGTCGGGAATTATGTTGGGTGTCGGAGAAACCAAAGAGGAAGTTTTCAAGGCGATGGATGACCTGGCAGAGAACGGTCTCATGATCCTTACGCTCGGACAATATCTGCAACCAACAAAAATGCACCTCGAGGTTGCCGAGTTCATTCACCCCGATACTTTCGAGATGTACCGTGAAGAAGGTTTGAAACGCGGATTGAAATACGTTGAATCCGGTCCGCTCGTACGTTCTTCATACCATGCGGAAAGACACGTTAATGTGCCGCTTTAAAGATGTTAGACAGATCCGTTGCGCCAGATTTCATTAAGTCCAATACGTTCGAATTACCCGGCTATAAGTCGGCCGAGATCAATAGCATCCCGGTTTTTGTTATTCCCGAAGTAAAACAGGACATTCTTAAAATCGAGTTGATCTTCAAAGCAGGAAAGTGGTTTGAGCCCAAAGCTGGTGTTTCTCATTTCACATCCAATATGCTGGAGAAGGGAACCACTCGCCTGAATTCGTCGGAGCTCGCCGAAGCATTCGACAGGATGGGTGCTCACATCGAGATCTCCGCCGGATACGACAACTGTGCTTTGAGCGTGTATGCCCTGAGAAAGAACTGGAAAGAAGTGCTGGAGCTGTTCACGGAAATGATCAGGACGCCGGCGTTCGACCAGGAAGAACTTGACCTGATGAAGAGCATCTTTCTTCAGAATCTGAAGATCAATAAAGAGAAGACAAGCTTTCTCGTCTCACAGCTGATCAGGAAAAACATCTTTGGAGATCATCCTTATGGAACATCACTCGAAGAAAAAGATGTTAACGCCCTTACGATAGAAGACCTGAAAACATTTCACAAAGAAAGTTTCAGGCCGGAAGCGATCTTCGTTACAACCCATCCATCCGTAACGATAGAAGATGTGTTGGCGCACTTCAATTTGTTTACCCTTGCCGCCGCGGGCAAGCCACAGCTTCCTGTAATCACACCGGGTAAGAAGAATGAACATATTTCAAAAGAAGGTGTGCAGACATCACTTCGTTTGGGTGCCAGAACACTCAACCGGACAGATGACCGTTACCCGGAACTGCTTCTCTTCAACCATATTTTAGGCGGATACTTCGGATCGCGACTGATGAAAAACATCCGGGAAGAGAAGGGTCTCACCTATGGGATCTATTCGTCGATCAATCCATTCCGTTACGACAGTTTTTTCGTTATCGGTGCAGATGTGAATAAGGACAATCGCGATCTGGCCCTTGATGAGATCCGTAAGGAGATCAGGAGAATGAGAACGGAAACGATCGGTTCTGATGAGCTTGAGATCGCCAGAAATCATTTTTTAGGATCGCTTCAATCGGAAGTTGCCAATCCTTTTTCGGTAACCGATAAGATCAAGAATGTTCACCTTAATGGTCTATCGAGTCACTATTACCAGCATCTTTTCAAGAAGATAAACGGAATGACGGCGAAAGATCTATTGATGCTCGGGGAACAGTATGTTCACGAAGATAATCTGTTCGTGGCGACCGTAGGGTAGTTTCTCAAATTTGAGATTTGAAATTGATTCGGGTGAATTCAAACCCGGATTCAAATTAATCAGTCAGTTACTGATTCGTCTTCCGTGGCTCTTTTCGCCATCAGGATCATCAGTGTTACCCGGATCTGTTCGGCAGTAGGAAGCTCGCGCTTGTTGGTTGGAACCACATAGGCCATGTCGAAACCAAAGAGGTTATAACGAAGGCCAAGACCTGCTGTTAGATATTTCCTGTTGCCCTTGTCGGCAGCCTCATAGAAATAGCCGACACGTCCTGCGAATAGCTGGTTGTACCAGTATTCGATACCAAGTGATGTCGTGATCTCATGCATCTCTTCTTTAAAGCCACCACGCGCATCGGTGAATGAAGAGAATGTACCGCTAAGGAATGGCTGTGATTTGCTTCCAGGGTATGGACTAGGAACCATCAGCTTATTGAAATCAAGAATGAATGTAAGGCTGTTAAGTGGATCGAGATCCATCTTGTAAGATCCGCCTATGCGAAGGTTGGCAGGAATGAAGTCTTTGCTTTGGGCATCGGAGTAAGAGATCTTATTGCCGAGATTACTGACATTAGCACCAAGCGAAAGGACCGAGCTGTTGTTAAGCAGTTGCTTTGTGTAGAACACACCGAGGTCGACTGCCAGTGAATTTCCAGGTTTAGAGTCAGCCTGACCGGTAATTCCGGAACCGGTAAGATTTGAATGGATGTAACGGATAGAACCACCGATACTGAAATTTTCAGTAAGCAAACGTGAGTATGTTACATCGAAAGCAACTTCGCGCGGATTGTAGCGGCCTAAGATGTCGATAGGATTCGGTCCTTTGTTGAATTGAATTTCACCGAGGTCGAAATATTTCATTGAAACACCAACTGCCTGCTCCCGGTTGATCTTATAGAATCCCGAGAGATAGAAGATGTACATGTCGTTGATGATCTTACCAAGCCATGGTGTATAAGATGCGGAGCCGCCAAATCCCTGGTCTATGCGGACGAGTTTTGCGGAGTTCCAGTAGGCAGAGTTAGCATCGGCAGAAGTTGCAACGCCAGCATCACCCAACGCGGCAGCACGTGAATCCGGAGTAATAGTAAGGAATGGAACCGCAGTCGTGATGATGCGATTCGTACTGTCCTGTCCTACTAAAGTTCCGTTAGGCTGGGCGAGTAAAGGCAGAGAGCAAGCAAATCCGCTACATAGAATGAGCAGGATTCTTAACTTATTCATAGTCAACTTCTAAGGGAGGTAAAGGTAATCAATTAGTGAGAATTAATCTGGCAATTTTGTCATTTTTCGCCCCATCTGAGACTGAACGAACCACGACCTTGACCAAGTATATGCCGTTGCCCATTTTTGTTCCACCAGGGCTAAAACCATTCCAATCGAACAAGGTAACGCGATAATTACTTTCGCTCACCATATACTGACGATGGTCGGCCAGCTGGCCCATTACATTGTAAATAACTACCTGTACTTCAAGGTCTTCACCTGCACGATTATGTCTGAATTCAATGGTAGTGGGTGTGGCTTCTGTGAAAGGATTCGGATAACCGTAGACCTCCTCCACAATGAGGGCGCCGTCGGCCCCGACAATGAAAATTACCGAAGCAGTTCCGGGATTCCCGTAAACATCGGTGGCCGTAAAGGTGATGGTATGCTGGCCTTCTGTAAGATCGTTGAGTGGATACCTGAACCATCCCGTCGTAAAATCGTCCTCATTTGTGACGAAATAATCGTTTACCACAAAAGTCTTATTGCCATCTAAGGTGGCGGTCATAGAATCGTTGTAACCGGAGATATTTATCCCGCTTTTGTCGTACAATTTGCCCACGAGATAAGTGTCGGAGTTTGCATAACCTCCGTTGACGAAAGTGGAGTCACCCATGAAGAGTTCGATGGATGGGCCGCTATTGTCGGTACCAGGATTTGGATCGACACCACCTACGGATATATTTTGTAATGAACCCTGCGCTTCACGACTCCTGTCGCGGGTATATGCATACAACATCATCTTGCCCTCCTGTATCTGATCTGAGACGCCGCTGGGAATGATGAACTCTGCGGCAAATTCACCGTCTACGACTTTAGCTTTTCCGCGGAATAATGCGTGATCCCACAGCTTGTAATTGAACGGGGCATTTTCATCACCAAGTGTTGTGTGCTGTGTGCGGCGGTCGAACAATTCTATTTCAATGGTGCCATCGAATGACGTGCTGATAATATTGTTTACCTGTATTTCACCCATCACCGTAACTTTCGACAACGCTTTGAGAACATCCGAACCATCGGCTGTCTGGATCGACGTGACCACTGCGGTCTCTTTAGGCTGATCGAAACGCATGCTTGGATCGCCAAGCAGAGAGAAGTTACGGTTAGAGACACCGCTTGCACTGCTATTCTTCGTTTGGCGGAATATAGAACCGAGATCTTTAATGTTTGCTGTCGGAGCTAAGAATGCCGCGTAGAACGATTTATTCAACAGTGAGTTGGTGATCGTATTCACGGGACGAGCGGTTGTGACGAGACCGATTGCTCCGGTTGTTTTTCTATTCAACAACATCTCAGCTGTCGATGTAAGCAATGGATCGTCGTGGCGACCGAACTCGCAGGTAGCGGTGATAAATAACGGGAGGCGATTGTTGTTGCGCATCCCGAGTGGAGTGTCCTGGTCTAAGATTCTCTCCTGCATCCAAACCCGTTCGGACCCGTGACCAGTATAGTTGATGATGTCGTAACCGCGATCCAACTCTCTTGCGAGCGCTTCTTTTGCCTGTGGTGAGATCTGGCCCGACGCAATGGTCTGCTGTTCGAAGGCATCGAGATAGACTTTCGAAGTCTGGTAATTTTTATAAGTAGTTTCAAACAGCTCGGCGAGATCTTCGGCTTGCGACTGGTGTATATTGAAATCACCGTCGTCGGCAACAAATAATATGCGTTGCTTCCAGAGAGATTGTTCCGATTTTTTATCGTAAGCGATAAGCTTATCCACAACGTTTGTTGCCTGGTCTAACGATGAAACAGGAATACGCCCAACGCCGATGTCGAGTGTGTGGGTGTTCGAATTGTTTTCAATCCACTCTCCTTCGTTCTCTTCGAGGAAGCCGTAGTAATCGTCGGAAGAGTAAGTGAGCAGGGGTTCGAGAGAATTTCGCGATTCGTAGATGGGAACGAAGTTGGTGTTATTGAATACCCGGTCTTTGTAATCGTAGGAGCCACGTCCGAAGAGCAGGAGATTTTTAAAAGTGGCGGGATCTTTCAGCCAAAGGCTTCGAACAAAATCACGTATCGCCGTAACATCCTGCCTGCCGCCAGAGTATTCGTTGTAGATCTGCTGTGGTGTTACCACTTTAACGTCGATACCATAAGCCGACTGGCGATGTGCGGCGAGCCTGCTGGCTTCGGAAAAAAAATCCGGGTGCGCTACGATCAATAGCGATGGCGCTGACATTCCATGCAGGTCCTGGTTGGGAACGTTCTCAACGAACTCAGGAGTTTTTATGTCACTTTGAATAAATGCAACATACTTCTGATGATCGTTACGAATGGAGGCGAACTTTGCAACGTCCCCGGAAACGGAAACATTCATCTCTGTCACATTATAAACATCGCTGATGTCCCACACGGTGGCGCCGGATTTAAACGAACCGATCTCGATGTCGAAGTTTGAATTAGCCTGATCCGGCACATAGAAAAATGTCGTGTTATTGTACATCGCCATCTGCCGTTTTACGGTGAACAGAATGTAGTTGAGATAGCCGACAGACCTGTTACCGCCACCTTTCGTGAAATTGATTTTGATATCCTGGTTGGTTGCAGACGGTGCCCCAACGGCGGTTGCATTGAGAACAAGTGTATCGATACCATAAGCTCCTTTGGCTCCATAAGTTGTTTGCGGTATGGTATCCATCTGCTTGTCCAGGAACTGGTTATTATTCCATGAAAGTTTAAAGCGGCTGTACTCGTACGACTGCGCCATTAAATTGGACACGAACCTGATGTCGGAATTGGGAACGATGCCATCCATCGCAAAACGAATGGTGATCTCGTTCTTAACATCGAATTGTTCACCAAACCAATCTCTCCCCGACTTGAGATCGTTATACTGATCGGTTTCATAGTAACCGAGATCCATGTATTGGTTGATTACGGGACGGCCACCTGCTGTCGCAGCAGATCTCGTTATACGTTTGCCTTTCGAGAAACCAACGCGAAGGAAATAATAGTTGACATCGCTGTAGAGATTGTTTTCGTAGTAGAAGCCGAGCGCGTCGTTATAAATGGTCCGGTCGGGACCACTGCCGTAGAAGAGGATCTCGTCGCCCGGATCGAATTGACCGTCGCCTTCGCCACTGACGGTGACGGCTATTTCCACATTGGTGGCGGGACGTGCGAGGTTGTTTGCCTGGAAGAGCATCCCGGTAGGATACGTGTACAGCTTGATCATCGAGGGGTCGATGCTGGCAGGATCAACGCCTGCGGCTTTCAGGTCGTTGAAGCCTATCCTGTAGACTGCATTCTCTTTGACTTTAAATTTGAGCCAGATGCCGTCGCGGAGGCTTTCCGATTGGGCGTACGCCAACGATGGCAATATTAAAAGCCATGAAAGGATGTTTCTTACGGAAAACACGGAAAGCACAGAACTCTGGTAAAAAGCGATTATGAACTTGCCCTTGCACGCCTCCAGCCCGTCACTAACGATGCGAGGATGTACAATATTATTGTCAAGGCTACCCCCGCAACCTGGAAAATAGCGATAAGTAATACGGCTGCGATCAGAAAAGTAAATCGGAGCTCGTTTCCTTTCCAGCCAAATTTCTTGAATTTCAGCGCGAACATATTGAATGGCGAGACCATGAGCCAGCAGAACAGCAGGATTACGGGGATTGCCACTTCAACAGGCACAATCTTATTCGGAAAAAGGTAGGGAAAAGTGACCAGGAAAAATGTGTTGGCGGGCGTGGGTACACCAATGAAACCTTCGGCCTGGCGTTCGTCGACATTGAATTTCGCGAGGCGCAGTGCTGAGAAAACGGCGATCAGTAAGGCAATATAATTGAGTGGTGAGGTGCCGATCATGTGATACCAATAAATGGCGGGCAACAATCCGAACGTTACCATATCGGCGAGGGAGTCGAGCTCTTTGCCGATTGGCGAGTGAACTTTCAAAGCTCTTGCAACGAAGCCGTCGAGGAAATCGAAAACTCCGGCGAGACCGACAAACCAAATGGGGTCTATCTCTTTAATGAAAATGATGGCGAGAGCACCACAAAGAAGGTTGCAGCAAGTGAGCGCGTTTGGAAGATGACGCAACATTTTATTTCAGGGTAAGAGCGCAAAATGGATTCTCTGCCTTCTCATCTTTCACTGTTGTCGTGGGACCGTGACCGGGATAAACAACAACTTCGTCGGGCAGCGTGAATATTTTATTATGAATGCTTTCGATCAAAGTATTGTGATTGCCACCGGGCAGATCGCTTCGCCCGATGCTCCTGAAAAAAAGAACATCACCACCCAGGAGAATTTTCTGCTGAGCGTGATAGAAGGCAACGTGGCCGGGTGCATGACCGGGGACAAATAACACTTTAAAAGACTGGTTCCCGAATTTCATTGGTTCTTCCTCAGAGATGAAACCATCGGCAGTAACTTCAGTGAACCTGGGAAATCCATACATCTGGGCACTGATCTTTCCCATACGAAGTGTTTGCTCGTCGAGCGGATGAATGAACAGTGGAGCTTTGTATTTGTCTTTCACATAATACGACCCGAGGATATGATCGATATGTGAATGAGTGTTCCAGATGGCCTTGAGTGTGAGACCTTTTTCAGCGATGAAATCAGACAGTTCCTTGTCTTCTTCACGATCGTAATTACCGGCGTCAATCACAACGGCTTCGCCTGTCTCGTCATAGAGCAGGTATGTGTTCTCCTGGAAAGGATTGAATTCAAAGGTCTCGATCGACAGCATTCAACAAAGTTACGGATATTCGCGACGTGAAGAAGGTCGACTACATCATTGTTGGTTTCGGGATTGCCGGCGCAGCGCTAGCCCTGCAATTGCGTAAGCGTGGATTTAACATACTGATCTTCGATCAACCCTATGAGCACCAGGCTTCGCGGGTAGCTGCCGGATTGTTCAATCCCGTTACCGGTAAACTCATGACGAGAACGTGGAATGCCGATAAGCTCTTCCCGTATCTCCATGACTTTTACAGGGAGGCAGAAAAAATTACCGGCGAAAATTTCTTTCATCCGATGCCAATATGCATTCCCTTTAAGACGATTGAAGAGCAGAATGACTGGAGTGCTTCCACGGAAGATGTATACACAAGTAGCCGTTATGGCGACTTTATTAATGATCAACTGGGCTGTGTTATTTTAAAGTCAACGGGATATGTAGACACTGTTAAGTACCTGGAAGCTGTTGGCAGATTATTCGAGATAAGAAAGGAAGCTTTCGATTACGATAACTACAGATCATTCGATGCTAAGGCGATCATCTTTTGTGAAGGAATTAAGGCGAAGGACAATCCTTTCTTTAAATGGGTTCCGGTACGGCAGCTCAAGGGCGAGACTTTGAATATCGGGTTGGAGAAAACGCCGCCACTCATTTTTAACAGGGGAGTTTATATAGTTCCGGCTACCGTTAATGATAATACGTGGAAGGTTGGCGCTACCTATAGCCATGATGTGAGCGAGGGGGTAACGGAAGCCGGACGAAAAGAACTTCATGAGAAACTCGATTCCCTTTTGACCGTCTCCTACACGGCAACTAACCATAGTTGGGGTATCCGGCCTACATCTCCGGACCGCCGGCCGATACTGGGGCCACATCCGGAACACAAAAACATCCTGATTTTCAATGGAATGGGAACCAAGGGAGTGAGCCTTGCGCCCTGGTGCTCCGGCATACTTTGTGACTACCTGGCTGAGGGACTTGAAATTAAAAACGACATAAATATTAGTCGATTTTATGCGTTATATTCGAAGTTCCGAGATTGAAATATGCGCTGGTTGTCCAGGTCGTTTGTAGTTACCATCCTTATTTTCCTAAGCCTATCCTCACAAGCCCAGCAGGCGAGAGAGGTCTTTGGCCGTAACCGCATTCAATACAAAGAATTCAAGTGGCAATACCTGAGCTCCGAAAACTTCGATGTCTACTATTATGACAACCGCAGAAAAGTAGCGCAGGAAGCAATCCAGTTCCTGGAGTCGGAGTTCGATCGTATCACGGATCTCATCGGCTATCCGCCATATCTTAAAACGAAAGTATTCCTTTACAATTCGGTTACCGAAAAACAACAGAGCAACGTTGGACTTAGCGAAGCCCAGTATCACGTTGGCGGTGAAACTGAATTTATTCAACCATACGTGGAGATCGCGCATCCGGGCAACCTGGATGAATTCAAGGAAGAGCTTCTTTACAAGATGTCGGACCTCATGGTGAATGAGATGATGTTCGGCGGAAGCCTGAAAGACATGTTCCAGAATGCGGTGCTGCTGAATCTTCCCGAGTGGTTTGTCGATGGTGCCTCGCTGTATGCTGCAAAAGGCTGGAGCAACGAAATGGACGATTATGTTCGTCAGCTCGTTGTAAGCAAAAAAGTTAACCGTGCGTTGAAGATGAAAGGTCCCGACGCCGGTCTTATCGGTCAGTCGATCTGGAATTATATCGTCGAAAAATATGGTAAGAGCAGCGTGTCTAATATCCTCAATTACACGCGCGTTATCCGCAACGAACAAAAGAGCGTATTGATAACGCTTGGTATTCCGTTCAAACAGCTGATCGCCGACTGGAAGCAATTTTATTTAACACAGCAACAACGCATTGCACAGAGCTATGTGTTCCCGGACGATTCAACCCGTTTCTCGCCGCGCCACAATAAAACTACTGTCTTCCCTACTGTGAAGATCAGTCCCGATGGAAAGAATATCGCTTACGCTGAAAATGATCGCGGTCGCTTCAGGATCATCGTAAAGTCGCTCGAAAGCGGCAGGGAGTCTGTGATACTCCAGGGTGGTAATAAAGTTGTGAAGCAGGATGTTGATTTCCGCGTGCCTTTGATCAACTGGTCGGATCCAAACACACTTGGCGTGATCGGTGTGAAGCATGGTGGATATATTTTCTGGTTGTATGATCTGAATACGAAGAGTAAGCTGCCACGCGAGCTCGAAAGATTCAGCAACGTGCGAAGCTTCGACTTTTCGGGCAACGGCAGATTGATCGTGTTGAGCGCCGACTTCGAAGGACAAAACGATCTATTCTTATTGAGCAGTCGCCGCGACAGAACGCGCAGGCTTACGAACGACCTGTTCGATGACCTTGACCCGTCGTTTATTCCGAACACGAACCAGGTTGTATTCAGCTCTAACAGAAATACGGATTCCGTTAATACGATCGTAAAAGGTTATAAGACGCTTCCCACGAGATACAATCTTTATACATATGATCTCGATTCAGCGGACAACAACGTTGTTAAGAAACTTACGAATACGTTAAGTAAAGATGTCCGGCCGATTGCTGCGAACGATGACGTGATCTATTACCTGAGCGACCAGCGTGGGATAATGAATATGTTCAAGTATACGCGGTCGACAGGCATCTATAGCCAGGTGACGAATTTCGCTTCAAGCATTGAAGAATACGATCTTAACGTTCCACAGAATAAACTCGCGCTGGTGATGTCGAAAAACATGACGACTGAGATATTCGTGCAGAACGGGTTCAACTTCGACAGGCAGGTATTCACGCCGTCGACAAGAAGGAAGGAAGTACAACAGGCGAAGGCGATCTCGGAAAAGAAACATAAGGAAGAAGAGAAACCGGGAATGTCTATCAAGGACCTGATCAACTCCAGACTAAAAGCGAAGTCGGATACAATAACGATCCCCCCGCCGGCTAAAGACACGACAAAGGTTACAGCAGACTCATTAAAGAATAAGCCCGTAAAGAAGGATAGCGTTAACACGGACGATTACCAGTTCGAAGAGGAAGCAACACCTGCAAAACCTGCCGTCACGGTTGCTCCACAAGACAATCCACCGAAGACCGACGAGAAGAAAGTAAACACCGACGATTACACTTTCGAAGATGAAGCGGTAAAATCCAAGCAGCCAAGCGAAACGTTCCTTACACGATATATGAAGGCGCGCGACAATAGTCGCCTTACCGGCCCGTTCCCGTATGATCCGAAGTTCAATTATAATAACCTCGTCACGAACCTGGTAATCGATCCGATAAGGAGCTATAGTCTTCGCATCGAAACGCAGATGAACGACATGCTGGAGAACTATCGCTTCTATGGCGGTATCCAGACTGCCTTCGACTGGAAGAGTGGCGACGTATACGGTGAGATCCAGTACCTGCCACATCGCGTAGACTACAGTCTTCGCGTGGATCGTAAAGTTATTTTCTGGGATCAACGCGACCTCGAAGGATCGCAGGCATCCTCACGTTACCTCCAGAAATATTCATTACAGAAAGTTGAATTCGGTGCTTCGTTGCCTTTAACGGTGCGCACACGAATTACTCTGAAGCCATTCTTTGCCTACACCCGTTTTGTCGATCGCGGCCCGGACAGCAACCTTCCTTCGACGCCTCCAAGTTATATACCGTCGGTAGATATGTACTATGCCGGTGCGAAGTCGGAACTGGTTTACGACAATAGCATTACAACTGGCATTAACCTTATTGAAGGGACCCGCGCGAAGATCAGCTTCATTCACTACGAAGGTATCGGTAACGCGAATGCAAGCTTCTCGAATATTTCTGCAGACTTCAGACATTATCAGAAGATCTATAAAGAGATTGTATTTGCCGTGCGAGGATTCGCCGGTAAATTCTTTGGCAATTCACCTAAGCAATATGCGCTGGGTGGTATGGACAACTGGTTTGGAAGTCATATCAATTCCAGTGGTCTCGGAAATCCGCTTGCATCGCGAAACATCGAGACCAGCAATGGTATAACACCTACGTTCAATGGCAACCTGCTGTTTACAGAGTTTGCTACAAACCTGAGAGGTTTCGAATACGCAACGCTTTACGGAAACAATGTATTGGTTGGTAACGTGGAACTTCGCGTACCCCTGATCCGTGCGTTGGCTGGTGGACCTGTAACCTCGAATTTCTTCAGGAACATGCAGTTTGTAGGGTTCTACGATATTGGAACGAGCTGGAGCGGCCCTCCGCCATTTAACTCAGGTGGAAGCGTTCGCAAGAAAGAGGTTGTATCGGGGCAGATCAGGGCTCAGCTTAACGAGTACCTGAACCCATGGCTTTATAGCTACGGTGTGGGATTGCGCACCGTGATGCTCGGATATTACCTGAAGTTCGATCTTGCATGGCCAGTTGAGAATTACCAGGTTCACGACCCGCGCCTGATGGTAACGCTGGGATACGACTTCTAAATCCGCCATACTTCTCATCAATTTTTCAAGATTGCGCATGGCAGGACAAGTGCCTACCTTTACAGGGATAACTGCAATTATTCAATGATCAAGTCAATGACTGGCTTTGGCCAGACCACCTATAATAAGGATGAGTTAAACCTCACCGTGGAGGTTAAAAGCCTGAACTCTAAATTTTTTGACCTTGGCCTTCGCCTTCCCCGTGTTTTGTCGGAGAAAGAGCTCGAGGTGAGGAATATGATATCCGATAAGCTCGAGCGTGGCAAGATCAGTGTAAATGTGGACTTGCAACGCACCGGAAAAACCGAAGTAAGGCAGCAATACAATGAAGAGCTTTTTGTGGCTTACTATTCAGAGCTGAAAAAGCTTGCCGATAAGACGATGGCAAATTACGGAAGCTTGTTCGAACTGGCGTTGAACTCACCCGATGTTATTGTTAGCGGTGGCAAGGATGAGTTGAGTCCCGCGTTGTGGGAGTTGTTCCAGAAATTGCTTGCAGAGGCGATAGCGAAGTGCGATCAGTTCAGGATCACAGAAGGAAAGGTCCTGGAAGAAAAGCTGGCTTCGTACATAAAAGCGATTGAAGACGGGCTAAGGACTGTTGAAGGGTTGGATCCACAGCGTATTGAAAGGATAAGGTCGCGCATAAAAGGAAATTTAGTTGAGTTCCTCGGGGCGGAGGGTGTAGATATGAATCGTTTGGAGCAGGAGCTTATCTTTTATATCGAGAAGTTGGATATTCATGAAGAGCGTGTGCGCCTGCAGACGCATTTGAATTATTTTTTGAAGTTGCTGCGTGAGCCGCAGTCGAATGGCAAGAAGCTAGGCTTTTTGGCGCAGGAGATTGGCCGTGAGATCAACACGATTGGCTCGAAGGCAAATGATGCTGAAATTCAGAAGAGCGTGGTGATGATGAAGGAGGAGTTGGAGAAGATAAAGGAGCAGTTGAATAATGTGTTGTAGAAACGAAAGCAAATTTCTGCATGTGGACGTCCAGCGCAATGCGTAATTTGATCCATGAAACTCCCTTTGATCCTCGCAGCTCTCATCGCTACAACAAGCTTTGCGCAGAAGCCGCTATCATTCCATAAAAAAGGTCCTACACCATCTCCTGTAATTTTCGCGGAAGGAATTGTAAGCGTTGGCGACTATGAATCGCACGCTGACTTTTCTGCGGGTGGCGATACGGTGATGTTCGTGAAAAGCAACCCGGATGTCACGAAGTGGACGATCTGTTATTCGATCTATAAAAACAATAAGTGGTCGAAGCCGGAAGTAGCACCGTTTTCAGGACAGTATATGGATGCGGATCCGTTCTTCACTGCTGATGGGAAGACGCTGTATTTTATTTCCAACAGGCCGACGAAGCCTGGTGAAGAGAAGGCCGACATGGACATCTGGAAGATAGAGAAGACGAAGAGTGGATGGGGCGAGCCGAAGAGGTTGAGTGATGTGATCAATAGCAGCGTAAGTGAATATTACCCTACGATAGCGGCGAATGGTACGATGTACTTTGGATCGAGGAGGCCGGGAGGCAAGGGCGGTTCGGATATCTGGAAGAGTGTGTTGGTGAATGGCGAGTATACGACGCCTGTGAATGTTGGTGACGCGATAAATACTGATGGCAGTGAGTATGAGCCGTACATAGCGCCGGATGAAAGCTATATGATCTTTATGGCGGCGAGGATGGATGATCTGATCGATGCTGATCTTTATATCAGCTATAATAAAGATGGTGTGTGGACGAAAGCGGAGAAGCTGAAGGAACCGTTCAATTCTGGCGTGACGGAGTTTTCACCGAAGGTGACGAAGGATGGGAAGTATTTTTTCTTTGCGAGTGCGAGGAATAACCAACCAGCGGTTGCGTCGAAGCGGGAGACGATGGTGGATGTAGAAAAGAGGTTGAGGAGTGCTGGTAACGGGTTGTGTGATATTTATTTCGTTGATGTAAGTGCCATTGTTCCACTGAAGGATCGAGAATAATTTTGCTCACAGATCACACGGATAGCACGGATCAGTACACCTGGATATGTATGTGGTCATCGTGACGAACGGCGCCGCAACCGTGATATCTTACTTTGTTGCTGGAAAGTTTCAGTCGCGTTTTCAGATGCGGTTCGATGAAGATCTTTTCGATTGAGGAATCTGACGTGAAATAATTACATACTGATCGTGTCCGCTCTTCGTCGAACGTGAAATCGCTCTTCTTGTTTTGAGAAACCAGGTTTTGTAAAAAGCCGTATTGCCAGTTCCCATTCTGCTGACAAATGAATGGCTGATTGATTTCATTGCTCAGGGGTTCTTCATAGACGCCATAACCGATTGGCGAAGGCGTGTGATTTGAAGGTTTCCCTGATTGTTTGTCAATATAAAATAACGCGATGTCGATTTTCTTTCCGTCGTTATGACTCAGATGTGGTGTTAAGGGGTAGCCGTTAAATAACGGGAATCCTGCATCCAGGTAATTGACGACAGTGCCAGGATATAATTCATTCATTTTGACTGCAGAACCTTTTACAACTCTCAAGAGCTCTGGACGAACATAATGCCTGTTGAATATACAGGTGACAATGTTTCGGGGTTTGAGTTGTTGGTTTCAAACATCGGCAACGGGACGCGGTGGTACTGAGTGGCAAGGATTGGCGTAACGAGGAAAGAGCCGATGGAGTATAGGATTATGAATGAAAGAATTTTGAGAGCCGTCCGGAAGTGGCGGTTGGATGTAGATTTGTTGATGAAGGGAAATGTGAGGAGAGCAATTGCATAAATTACTCCGCCTACCTGGGTAAGCAGTGTAAGAAATGCAAAGAGGAAGATAATTATTGCTAGCCGGAGGAGTGAACGCATGCTGTAGGTTAATGTGGCATAGCAAGACTGGTTGCTGGTACCAAAGAGCAGTACTTATCATTGTGGATGATTCTTAGATGGATCGTTTCACCATCGAATCCACTTAAGTTCTCGACTACGGTTGCTGAGTCCAGGTTGACGCTACAACCCTGATGTACTACGAAAGGACCTTCCGCTTCAAGTTCACCAGTGAAATCGTTATAAATCTTTATTCGAAAATTGTTTGCGGCCGAACTTGTAACCTGATACCACTCTCCGCCATCAACTCCGCCCGCCCATGTCGCATTAGAGGGAATATTAGGATGACGTTTCGGAGCAATAGCTTTCGACTTATTAAAACATGACCACATGGTTAATGTTACCAAAAGCATCAATTGAAACATTTTCATATCAAGCTATTTAACGTTTACTTGAATATTAGGATTTGCACTCATCCATGTACTTAGCATAAAACCGAAAGTGGACCAGGGAATACGATTCTCGGACCGCTTCTTTTTTGCGTCTTTCTCGTTGCCTTCGCCAATAGTCGTTTTGTCCTTTTTAGGATCATAGTTGACTTCAGCATTCCCCTCTTCGATATATTCATCGACAATATTGATCGGTGTCGGGTTGAATATTTTTGGATTATCAACCTCCTCGTCCTGCATGACTACATCTCTTGCAAAGGTTCCGCAATTGTTTGATGTCAGGCTGTAACTTCTTCGGCCTGGATCGTCGTTCTCCGCCAGCTTGCCATCAGCGTACACCTTCATTTCATTGAATTTATCACTCTTAACATACGCGCCACGGATCTTCCCGCCATGACCAGCAGCTCTCGAAAGTTGTCTAAGAACTTTGTTTAACGAAGCAACCGTTGGTTGGCCGGTACGTTTATCGATTATCACGTTTGAGATCACTCTTCTTTTAACCTCTCCCTGATCCGAATCATACCTTCCATACTCATAGTACCTTGTCACTCCCGTCTTATTATCAATCAACAAAACCCCTGCATGTCCAAGGCCGGCAACTCTTCCAGCCGGAGTTTGAATCTTATAGTCGGGGAACGCTATTAAAATTGCGTCCTGGCCATCAGGGTCGATTGCATTAACCGGATTATTCAAAACATAGTTATAGGGCGAATAACCAGAATACTTCTGCGCTTTCGGATCTATTGCACTCCATCTTCCAATGTCTGGCAAATACATCCGGGATCCATAATCAAACCAACCGAGACCCAGGTCGGGTTGCTTTTCCTTCCCGTTATATTCATACCAGTTAGGGGTCGAGTTTTCACGGGAGTACTCGTCGAACGTCAATCCAAATGGGTAGTAGTCCTGCGTCTGAACTATCGGTGATAAGGTGTGTTCTACTTTGAAGTCGTCAAAGTATACGTCTACCACACCTTTACCCATAGCATAGTTGTCGTTACTTAAATATATATAAATGTAACCGGCCTCTCCTATCACTATTTGTTTCGAGAGATGTTCATGCGCACCGTTCTCCCCATGTTCTGCTGCTTTTGTTGAAATTTGAACGGCTCCTCCATTTTTTACCATATAGTTCCTGTCGAAGATCACCCAATTGAGATATGCTTTCGGTGCATTATCATTTTCATTATCTACCGATCGCGAAAACACAGTTATCGGGACCGCCAAAGAGCCAGCTCCGCCGGGTAGACTCCCATCCTTAATCGTTCCCGCAGGCGCGGTACCATTGGCAATCGCCGACAAGAACGCGCTCAATGATGGTGTCATCGCTGAGTCGGGATCCAGATACTTTGCAAAGACATCCATCTTTATTGTATCACCCGGCATCACACTTAATGACTTCGCCACACCGTATCGCTCTTTCGAAGTTCCATTTAATCGCGCAGAATAATACGTGGGACCGGAATCGGTGTGATCGAATATCGTTGAGTTGATTTTAACCGACTGGCTATAGTTAATAAATTCAGATGTCGGCGATTCAAAATCCTCGATCGCCGCTTTCCTCTCATCCTTGGTGGTAAACGTCGTCCTTACATTCCCTAAATGGTCTTTGAGGTCATATTCATATGAAAAGCCATTCGATTGTTTATTGGGGACAAGTCGCCCTTCTTCATGATTGATAACTCTTAGTGTGTCATTCTGGTAGATGAATTCTCCGTGATAATCGGTCAACTTTTGCTGAAGGCCATTTTTGTCTCTCACAATCTTGCTAAGTTTTCTGCCGGAAGCATCATACAAATAGCAGATCGACTCCCCGTTGTTCTTTGTCACAACGACCGGAAGGTTCAATACGTTGTATGCAATTGACATGATGCCTTTATTCATGTCGGTTATAAGATTTCCGTTGGTGTCGTAGTTGTAGTCGTCGCCCGCGGTGTTGCCATCGACGAAGCCTTTAGAGATACCCGAATCACTAACTCCTCGAAGCTGATTGCTTTTCCTGTTGCCTGAACCATAGTCGTATGCCAGAAAATCGATATTGTTGCCAGATTCATCGGACCGCTGGAGGGATTTGATATTCCCATTCAGGTCATAAGTAACGTCAGACTCATGAAACGCACTCGATGTCTCCCAGGCCGATCTGTTAACTTTCGATGTTGCCGCTATCAGTTGATGCATTGCATCATATCGAAAGTTATATGCCCTCTGCCTGACATCACCCATACCCGGATGAGACCAACGGATGGCTGAAATGCTTCCGTCGTACATCTTCGAGTTCATCACACCAGCATCGTAATCATTATATAGAAGGTCCATTGCAAAGAGGCCTGCTCTACTCGAAGTCAGCCATCCGCGGATATTATATCTGTATTCGATGCTTTCCCGAAATCTGACGGCGTCACTACTGTGAAGTTTCTTCCGGACTAACTGACCTATTTCGTTATACTCATTCTTCGATAGCACTATCGTGTCTCCCTCATTCACGCTATGTCGTGTCGATATCAGCCGGCCTGCGTGATCGTACTCAAACAACTTCACGATAGTCATCGATATCATAGACGAAGAAATCGTTGGGTTAAATATCCGTGCACCAATCGAGATCAATGAAATATCAATATATAAATTGGCTGACGACATATCGGTCGATGTATACAACAGTATATCATTCTTGTAATACCTCACGAGACCACCTGTCCGCATGATTTTTAACCGGTCGCCCGGCGTTTCACCATCGGGAACCTTGAATTTATTTACTCCATTTTCATAAATAAAAAGTTGTGTTGCATTTAAGTAAAACGAATAGTCGATGCTGTTTGGTGAGACATCCTGGTCATTGTCTGACAATCCAAAGTATCGCGAGGTATTCGTTTCCGCTACCACCGTCTCTGCCCAGCCATCTTTTGACGCCGGAATAAATTGAGTCGACGAACAGCCACCGGTGTTATTGCCTGATAGAAGTACGCTATTTCCATCAAGTTGTGTGTTGATCATTTTTCTCCACGTGATACTATTGACCGAGTGCTCATTTTTCGTACTCGTGATTTTACCCCCGAAATCATAGGTATTCGACACGATATCATTTCCGCCGTCATAATTTTGAGAAACAGTCCTGACTACACGGTTATAGTCATCATAATAATTCACGGATAACAAATAGTATGGTGCAGGCGCACCCAGCACTTTAGTTCTGGTACCAGTCACCAGCCCCACCGTTCCGGAACCGGCGATTTGCCCCAAAAATTGATAGTCATCGTAAAAAGTCATCGTCAGGACCTCCATGTTCGTTGCGGGAATTGATGTCTTATGTATCAGGCTATCCATTCCGGACTGGCTCAAATATTTTCCATGAGAGTAAAGGCCTGTAACTACCGGTCTGTTCAGTTCATCGTAATTAGTGACGATCCACTCATTTTTCTTGCGCTGCTCGCCGTCCTGCGTCATCACGAGACGATCGCGGTCATCATACACCATATAGTACCAGTCGGCCCCGGGGACTTTTTTATGGGTCATGCGTTGACGTCCGTCGTACTTGTATTGAAGGCACCAATTATCAAGTGTGACGGAGCTAACGATGTTTTGACCAACATTATTCTGTGCAATCGAAGCGATGGCCGATGCAAAAAAGACGAGAATGATATTTATTGTTTTCATATCGCGGGGCGTTTGACACAAATGTCATACAATGGCCCGGGCGACGTCAAGCACACAGGGGATGGCTTGTACGGAAAACCTTATTCGAAAGCGTTCAGTATTGATCTCAGGTTCTCCAGCGTATCGGCTTCACTTGCAGGTTTATCTTTTCTGAATCTCAACATGCGTGGAAAGCGAACGGCTATTCCGGACTTGTGCCGCGTACTTTTATTGATACCTTCAAAACCAATTTCGAAAACCAACTCCGGCTTCACCGTTCGAACAGGTCCGAATTTTTCTAAAGTATTTTGTCTTATAAACCTGTCTACTTCTTTTATCTCCTGGTCCGTAAGCCCCGAATATGCTTTCGCGAATGGTATCAACTTATCACCATCCCACACAGCAAACGTATAATCGGTATACAATTCCGAACGCCTTCCACTACCCTTCTGCGCATATACCAGCACCGCGTCCACACTCAACGGATCTACCTTCCACTTCCACCAATCGCCCTTCTTACGGCCCACCTGGTAAGTGGCTGCCTTTCGCTTGATCATAAAACCCTCGGCACCCCGCGCACGCGACTCCTTATGAAGATCTCTAAGCTCTTCCCAACTGTTAAATTGTATAAGCGACGAAAGTCTCAACACCGGCAAATTGATCTTCTTAACAATGCCTTCTAACTGTGTCCTCCTGCTTTCTTGTGTTTCTGTACGGAGATCCTTATCACCATATTCTAAAACGTCGTAGCACATCAGTATAACAGGCGCTTCCTGCAAGATCTTCTTCGTAACATTCTTCCTGCCGATACGTGTCTGTAATACATTGAATGGCAACGGGCGATCCTTTTCAAAACACAGGATCTCTCCGTCGATCACCGTTCCATCGGGCAGCAAGCTCCTGAGCGCATGCAGCTCCGGGAACTTATCGGTCACCAACTCTTCACCGCGACTCCATACAAACAACTGTCCCCTGCGCACAATAAGCTGCGAACGAATACCATCCCACTTCCACTCCGCAAACCATTCGCTGGCTTCACCCAGATCTTCGAGTGAACCCTCTATGGCATAAGCCAGGTAAAACGGATAAGGCTTCGACAGCTCGTCGGCCGAATTTTGTGCGTGAATAAGATCGTTGAAAGTAACAACCTGCGGATCCCACTTGCCCATAAAGCGGTGACTGATAACGGCCGAATCCTGGCCCACCGCCTCGGCAATAGCGCGGATCACCAGCGTCTGCGAAACTCCGATGCGCAAACTTCCCATCAGCAGCTTGTTGAAAACAAAGACCTCGTACGATGAGAGTTGTCGCCACGCGTTTATCAAATATGTCTTCTTCTGCTCATCACTCGCACCGGCGAGATCGATGAGCGACCGGAACCATTCGTTGAGCGTACGTTCGCTTGTACTCGCCGTCGCCGTCGGCAATATCAACGAGATCGTTTCCGCGAGATCTCCAACGCTCGCATAGCTTTCGCGAAACAACCATTCGGGAATGCCTGCAAGCTCCAGGGCCCATTCATGCAATTGTGCACGTTTAAATACGGCCGGCGGTCTGCGGCCTGCGAACATGGCCAATGCCCAAATTTTATCTTCGTCGGGAGCGGTGAGGAAATAAGATCTTAAGGCCTCAACTTTTTCATTGGTCTTGTTGGTTCGATCCAGGGCGAGAAAAAGGTCGGTGAACTGTTTCATTTCGTCACCTCCTCATCTTGTCCCATCGTCACCTCTTCGATCTCGTCGCCGTATTCAGTTTTCACTTCATGTGCCTCGATGCCATTCTCATTCAGCCATCTCGAGAAAGTATCAGTAAAACCATGCGTCACGAAAACTTTTTCTGCGCCAGTCTCTCTTATCGTTGAATTAAGATCGTTCCAGTCGGCATGGTCGGAAATAACAAAACCGCGATCGATGGCTCTCCGGTTTTTGGCGCCACGAACGGCCATCCAGCCGGAGCAATACCCTGTCGACAATGGTTCGAAGCGCTTCAGCCATTTGGAATCGAGCGCCGACGGAGGCGCCAATATCAAGGCATCACGGAATTTCTTTTTGTCGACATCGCCCGCATACTCGATCATCGGCAGATCATATCCGGCTTCACGAAGTCGCTGGTTTACATTAAACACAGCGCCATGCGCAAACACGGGTCCTAAAAACGGCTGGATGCCTTTAATGATCCGCTGGATCTTGCCGAGGGCATACCCCAGCAATACACTTGCTTTTCCTTCCAGCTGGTTTTGTTTCCACCACTCCAATATCTCGTCCATTGAAGCCTTGTTGGATTGCCATTTATAAATAGGCAACCCGAAAGTCGACTCGGTGATGAATGCGTTGCACTTAACAACTTCGAAAGGCACGCTGAAGCCATCGTCCTGGATCTTGTAGTCACCGCTGGCAACCCACACTTCGCCATTTCTTTCTACTCTTACCTGTGCCGATCCGATAATATGTCCGGCCGGATGCAATGAAAACTTAATTCCCTTGATCGTGACAGGTTTCCCGTACTCCAATGTTTCTAGTGAGATGTTTTCACCCAGCCGAAGCCTGAGTATCGCTTCCGAATCTTTGTGTGCCAGGTAATGCTTCATTCCAAACCTGGCATGGTCGCTATGTGCGTGTGTGATAATAGCGCGGTCGACAGGTTTCCAGGGATCGATGTAGATCTCCGCATCCTGGCAATAGATACCCGATGATGTGAACTGTAAAAGTTGTGATGGCATCCTATTTTCCGAACAAACTCAGAAGTTCCTCCTTCTTGTTCGGTGAAACCTCTAGCTCCCGGTCATTCTTCATTGTCACCGAACCACCTTTTCCCTTCGAATATCGGACCACAAAATCCAGGTTGATAATATGAGATCTGTGTATCCTCAAAAATCTGTAGTCTTTCAAAACGTCTTCGAAATACTTTAAGGTCCGGCAGATCATCAGCGGCTGTCCGTGCACAAAATGAAAGCGGGTGAAATTGTCGACCGCCTCGCAGTACACGATGCTGTCGATATTCGCGATCTCGAAACCTTCCATGGTGGGCAGCATGATCTTCTGGGTGGCGCCTTTGCCGATATTATTCAACAACACTTTGGCATGTTGTGTATAATTTTCTTGCGATCGCTCCTTCCTGATCTTATCAACGGCTTTGATGAGTTCGTCGATATCGATGGGTTTCAACAAGTAATAAGCTGCGCTCTGGTTCAGAGCCTGTATCGCATAGTTATCGAATGCTGTTACAAAGACAGTTTCAAAACTGATATCTCCGGCTTTTGCAAGAAGATCGAACCCATTGCCGTAAGGCATCTCTATATCGAGGAAAACAACGTCGGGCTGAAATTTTCTTATCGCCTCCAAACCCGTGGCCACAGATTCGCCGAACCCCATGACTTCAACATCGGGACAATACTTCTGCAAGTAATTGGAAAGAATATGACGACTATCTTTTTCGTCGTCGACGATCACTGCTTTCATACAGGAAATTTAATCTGTACTTCCGTTCCTTCTCCGTTAAGTCCGTCGGATACATTTACATCGTAATGTTTTTTATAAACACTATTTAGTATTACCAGCCGCTCTTTGATATTCTTCAAGCCGGTGGATTTATGCTTCTTCTGGTTTTCTGTCTTCAGCTCTGTCGATCTCTTTCTCCCGATTCCGTTGTCGTTGATCGTTACAACCAAAAAATCTTTCTCCTGTTTCATAGTGAGTTTCAGAAAACCGATTGAATCGCGGTAACGCAACCCGTGCCACACCGCATTTTCCAGGTAAGGTTGAATAAGCATCGGTGGCACGAGTATCGATTCGGCATTGATCGATTCATCGATCTCGATCTCGTACTGGAATTTATCGCGGAAACGGTAGTGCTCCAGTTTCATATATAAAGAAAGGATCTCCTGTTCCTTCTGAAGGGTAATGAAATCTTCCTGGGAATATTCGAGCACCAGTCGCATCAATTGTGAAAAATCCGACAAAAACTTATTCGCGGTTCTTTCATCCTGCTGTGCGATAAAATGATTGACTGAATTCAGCGCATTAAAAATGAAATGAGGATTCATCTGGCTCCGCAGCGATTTAAGCGCAAGCAGCTGATTCGCCTTCTTACTTGATTGAGCGCTGCGGTACGTGAAAAAAGACGTGACGCTAACGATCAGAATAATTCCGGCCAGGCTTATGATCGCAATCCTTTGTCTCCCTATCAGCGCCTTCTGGGCATTGTCTTCACTTTTATCGATGTACAAACTCTGACTTAACTCTTCGATGTCACCCTGCTTTGTGATCAGCAAAGAACGTTGCTGGTTTTCAGTCTCAACTCTTTTGCCTGACTCATTCACCGCTTCACTATATCGCCGATAAGCGCCGAGCGCATCGCCAGTCTGACCATTTTTTTCATAGAGATCGGCTAGCGACAAATATGCGTTGGCTCGTTCCTGCGGATCATCTATCGAATCGGCAAGGGCCGCCGCTTCGATCAGTTCTTTTAACGCTTCCGACCTGGAACCTTTTAACTCGAGCGACTTGCTGATCTCTACCTTATCTTTGGTTACCGCGCCCAGGTTTTTTGTTTCGAGATTATATTCAATGGACTGGTTTCTCAGGGCAATCTCATCGTCATATCTTTTCTGACCGCGAAGGGAGTTTGCGACTTCTTCTTTTGTCGATTGCAGGGAATTGTAATCAGAAGCTGCCGGCTTTGGCGCTGCTCTAAGCTGACTTAAAGAACTATCGAAATATCTATTTGTCTTCTCGAAGTCGTTCTTCCTGGCAAAATTCTTCGCGAGCATATTCTGCTGTTGAGTATTTGACGGAACCGACTGTGCAATTTTCAGCGACTCATCGTATTGCCCCATACGGTATCGTACTTCGGAGAGTCCTAATTGCGCATTCACTTTCTCTTCCGCTGTCAGTTGCAGTGATAAAAGCTCGTTGTAACTATCGATCGAAGCCTGGTAGTTGCCATTTTCCATATTCGACCTGGCGAGCCCGGTCAGCGCACTCTTAAATTCAGCCGAATTCTTATTTGAAGTCTTCAGGATATTATAAGCCTTCTCGTAGTTCTGTGATGCGAGCTTCCATTCGGGGATCTTCGCATTGATGTCACCCAACAAAAGATAAGACCGCGCCTCGTCGAATGAGTTGTCCTTGGCAATACTCTCTGCAAGTGCGTCCTCCACTTTATCCAGTGCGCCCGCAGGATTTGTCTCGGCCTCTTTTTTCGCATCGTCCAATGTTGCGCTCGACGATGTCGCTTTGCGTTCGCGATACTTTTTCAGTTTCGAATCGGATTGTGACTTCGTGGGCGGCTGTGAATATGCGATCCCGCCCATTATCACGAGCAATACTATTATAATGTGTGTTCTGAGAGACATTTCGGGAAAGTTAGCACTTTAAATTATACGCAAATCGCCCGGATTTGGCCGCTTTTGCACTCTCACCAAGCCTTTCCGCCATTTCACCCAGTGCAGCGGCCCGCTCACTAAGTGCAGGTACCCCAGGGACTTTTTTAGCGTAAAATTTATCAAAACAATTCACCTATGCACCCGAACAGACTTAAGCTCATCGCGGTAATGATCATCTTCAGTGTTTCATCATTTGCCGCTGCGCCACGCAGAGACGACGCGCCCGTTGGAAAACAAAGCATTATGCTTGCATTGCTGCTCGATACGAGCAACAGTATGGATGGTCTCATCGACCAGGCAAAATCACAACTCTGGAAAATTGTGAATGAACTTGCTGCGGCCCGCTGCGACGATCAATCGAGACCATCTATAAAGATCGCCCTCTATGAATATGGGAATTCAGGATTACCTGCAACTCTAGGCTACATTCGCCAGGTAAGTCCGCTTACCAACGATCTGGACCTGATATCCGAAAAGCTTTTCGCGCTTCGTACCAATGGCGGTAACGAATACTGTGGACAGGTTATCAAAACATCGTTGGATGAACTCGAATGGTCCACGTCGGGCGCCGACCTTAAACTGATCTTTATTGCAGGTAACGAACCTTTCACACAGGGCGAAGTGCCTTATCGCGTTGCCTGCTCATTAGCGAAAGAGAAAGATGTGGTCGTTAATACAATTTATTGCGGACCTTACAGCGAAGGTGCGGAATCTGACTGGAAGAGTGGTGCTACTATAACCGGCGGTACTTATATGAGCATCGAACAGGATCGTAAAACAGTTTACATCCCGACTCCTTATGACGATAAGATAGAAGCTTTGAATAGCAAGTTGAACGACACTTACGTATACTATGGAGCATCCGGTTCCAGGAAGAAGGAAGCGCAGGCGGCACAGGATTATAATGCAGAAAGCTATGGCAAGTCAAACGCGGCGGAGCGTGCGGTTTCGAAGAGCAGCCCGGTGTACAACAACTCTTCGTGGGACCTTGTGGATGCATCGAAAGACGATGCGAAGGTGATCGAAAAGGCGCGGGAGGAAGAGCTCCCGAAAGAAATGAAGGGCATGAGTATACAGCAGAGAAAAGACTTTGTAGCTGCGAAGTCGGCCGAACGCAAGAGCATTCAGAAAGAGATCCAGGATCTCAGTGTGAAACGTCAGCAGTTCATCGACGCGAACACGACAAAAGAGGAGAAAGAAGCGATGCTGGATGCTGCGATGATGAGGTCGATCAAAGAGAAAGCGAAGACAAAGAAAATGAGTTTTGAAAAATAGGTGAGGTGAGATTGAGTTTAGAGTTGAGAAGTCGGGCTACGGTCCGGCTTCTTCACGTTTATAGGGGTATGTAAATCCGGGTATCACGTCATTGGTGTTACAAATTTGCCACTCGCGTAAATTAATTTCTACTCCACCTTTGGGTATTTGTTTTGTGCTGCGACTACTCCAATTTTATACCGTTCTAATATTTGTTCTATGCACAAGATTAAAAAGAGAGTCGTAGTAATTGAATTTGATCCGAAACTCAGGGAGCTTTTATCGAGCCTTATTGACGCTTCGACAAATTATACTACAGTGAGCACGTATCGCGAGTGCGAAGACGCAATCAAAAACATCAAAGATGATTTCCCGGATATCATCGCGATGAACATCGAGTTTCCGGGGATGAAAGGACAAGAGGCAATTACCAGGATCAAGAAGATTCTCCCACAAACCGACATTCTGATTGTAGCAGATCCTTTGGATGAGGGGAAAGTATTCAATGCATTAAGTGCCGGAGCCGATGGCTACGTGCTGAAGAGTGAATGCGTTTACCATTTCATATCTTATCTCGACGAACTCAACAACCATGGATCTCCATTGAGCCCGTTTATCGCCAGAATGATCATCGAGTCGATACAAATCTCACGCGTTTCTCCGCTTACGTCGCGCGAAACCGAGGTTCTCCGGCTTATCACACAGGGCAACTCCTATGTGCTGATCGCAAAACAATTGAATATTTCAAAAGAAACATCGAAGACGCATATCAGAAACATTTACAAGAAATTGAAAGTAAATTCGAAATCTGAGGTCGTGAGAGTGGCTTTGCAGGAACATTACGTTTCGTCGCCATTTGTAGCGGACTACAATTAATTTTTTTCTACTGCCTGTAAAAGTAAGGGTCCTCTTTCGAGGACCCTTTTTCACACCCAATTTTTAACCTAATCCTAAATCCTAGTAGGGTGTAGAGTTAACCTTGGTCGGCTCAAACAATCCTACGCCTGTCTTTGGAACATTCGTGTTTGCGTTAAGCTCCGACTGCGGGTATAACAGGCGCGAAGGAATATTAGGACTACCTGATTTCACAGGGATTCCAAGAAAATTATTTGTACGGCGAATGTCATTGAACGTTTCGAGCTGCCCGGTAAGCGATACGTACCGTTCTTCAAGTATTTCTCGTAAAAGCGCTTTATCTCTATCAATGTTATCCGCGTTCTCAATTCCACCTGCATCGAAATCTGTCAGGTCATAGGGTAAGTAAAAACCCGGATCCATATGCGTATTCGCGAGATCATCCTCGTCTTCAACCATAGCAGTCGGATTAACAAGATAACCAGGCGAGAACCCGTCGCCACTGTTGAGGTACGCGCGCAGGTCATTTAACGCAGTAAGAGCGTTGTCTGCATCATTCTGCTTGATGTACGATTCTGCAAGTATCAGCTGATTCTCTTCGAACGTAACCAATGGGAACGACGTCGCTGCACCGAAGAAGCCATCATAGTCTTCAGGAGTCTCATAGTCCACGCTGAAGAGATAATTCAGGTCGTACGTACCATCATAGTTATTCAGGTAAAGATAATTGAACCTCGTAGCCTCATTGGTCTTCGCGTTGTTACGGCTGTCAGGATTAAATGGATCCATGAGGGGTGCCGCGACTCCGTTTGCAGCCATGTAGCCAGGACGATCGTAGTTTGTAAATGAATAGTAGAGGTTAAAGTTCTGGAGATACGACGTTCCGTGCGGAGCCATCATGTTGTTATCTCCGGTGCTGATACCTGCCTGGGCAAAAGTCACTGCACTTGCATAATCCCTGGTGTGCAGGAAATATCTTGCTTTAAGCGTGTTAGCAGTTTCAGTCCACTTCACCGGGTCGCCGCCGAAATAGAAATCTGCGTCGCCTGTGAACGTAACCAGCTTATCCGGAACCTCGAGGGCCAGGTTAGCAATTGCCGAGTCAAGCAGCTGCTGAACCCGGGCATAAACCGCCAGTTGGTCGTCGAACTTCGGTGAAGCTATCGTGGGATATTGGTTCGCTTCAGTAGAAGGAACATCGCCCCAAAGATCAGCAGCAAGACCAAGTGCCATCGCCTGGATCGTTTGTGCGATACCAAGCATCAGGGTGTTTTTTTCCACCTTGCAACGGCGCTTTACAATATTCACGTTCTGGAGTACCAGGGAATAAACCCCACCCCATTCCGCATTGAAGTCCCGGCCGGATACACCGTACTGCGACAAGCCGATATACTGGCGGTCTTCACCGCTGAAGTGACCGGTCCACATACCGGTAAGACGGTTCATGTCGGCTTCGTAAACACCGATAAGACTGGTCTCCACACCACTAAGGAACTTGTCGGTTGTGATAACCGAAGGGTCCGTGATGTTCACCGGGTCTGTCGAAAAACCGTCGGTAAGATCGGTACAACCCGTAAACAACAGCGCAGATGTGAACAATGCTGCCGAGATTGATTTTATAGATAATATTTTCATGTTCATTCTGATTAATAAGTGATCGTCAACTTGAACAGGATAGACTTCGTATTAGGATTCTGGAAGTAGTCAATACCTCTACCCACGTTCGCACCAGTAAGGTTTGTCTCAGGGTCGATACCAGTGTAAGGAGTCCAGAGTAAGAGGTTACGTCCTGTTACGCCAACTGTAATACCATTGAGTTTAGTTGCCTTCCTGAAACCAGCGCTGTTGAACGAGTAGCTCAATGTTACTTCGCGGAGACGGCTCCAGTTCGCTTTTTGAACGTAAGGGGCGTTCACTGCGAAACCGCCGCCTGTTGCTGTATACCATTTCTCATTAAGCGCCACTTTTCCGCCACCGAAGTCACCGACAGTTCCGCGGAAAGTATAAGTACCATCGCCATTATGAGTAGCGAGTGATGTGGTTGCAATCGTCTTACCGTCGAACGTTTTGATCGCTGCAGCCTCATCAGCTGTAACAGTTGTTTCGAGTGCCGACTGCGCAGCGGTTCCGTAGTTCATGAGAGCACCATAGGTACCGTTCCACATCTGGCCGCCCGCCTGCATATCGAAAAGAGCATACAGGCTGATGCCTTTGAACCTGAACGTGTTTCCGATACTCATCTTATAAGTAGGCTGAGTTTTACCGATCACGCCTTCATTTGGAGCGAGTCGTGGGAAGCCGTTTTCGTCGAGCACATAAGAACCGTCATCTTTAGTTGCATAATATGTTCCCCAGAGCGCACCGATCGGCTGACCTTCAACCGCACGTGATGAACCATCGGAGAAACCGCCTCCAGTAAGGAAAACAGATTCTGCGCCGCTCAGGTCAAGCACCTTGTTGCGTACGTTCGACCAGATGAAGTTGGTACTCCATGTGAATCCGCTCGCCGATTTCACCCATGTAGGTTCCAAAGAGAACTCGAGACCTTTGTTTTCGATCGTCGCCGCATTCAATACTTTGTTTGCGAAACCACCGGAAGGAGCAATCGCTACGGGCAGGATAACATCTGTTGTCTTGGCATAGAAGGCCGTTCCACTGAATGAAACGCGATCGTGGAAGAAACGTAAGTCAATACCCGTTTCAACTTCATGTTTACGTTCAGGTTTGATGTTTGGGTTACCAGCTTGTGCTGCAACCTGGTATCCACCTACGCCATAAACGCTTCCCGAGAGGGTACCGCCCCATTGCTCAACATATGATTGTGCAGGATATTGGGTGAGGTTGAGGTATGCCGTCGGTTCGAGACCAACGATACCATACGACGCACGAAGCTTACCGAAATTGAGAATGCTCTTATTACTGATCAATTGTGTGAACTGCCATGCAGCGCTTACTGACGGATAATAGAAGAGGCTCTGGGCCTGAGGTCCGAAAGTAGATGAGCTCTCTGCACGCGTTGTGACGTTCAGGAACAATTGGTTCGCGAAATCCATGCTCAGGTCGATGAACGTGGCTGCAGTCCTTACCTGTTGCGCTGCGTTGAATGGTGTGCGCGTTTTGGGATCCGTGTTAGCCAAATTTGGTGGCGCGTCAGGAACGATAAAGCTAATGCCTGTTCCGCCTATGTTATTGAAGTTGCGTGCGTTATAGTTGAAACCAACAGTTACACCGCCGCCAAACATATCTGAGAACTTCTTTCTCGCAACTGCATACAGGTTAGTGTTCCATTGCGTTTCAGCGATCGTCTGTTCGGTAAATGATCCGCCAGGCAGGATAGCCGACTGCGCATTCGAGAAATCGGAACGACGCTCGGTGTAGTTATCCACCCCCATGTTCGCTTTAAGATTCAACCAATCTGTCAGTTCGTAGTTTAACTCCAGGTTACCGATCACGCGGCCTGTGGTTGAAAAACTCTTATTATGATCGATAGTCCACAGCGGGTTATCGAAGTTAGAGTTTGGATTCTGGCCAAGCGGCTGACGATATGTCGATTGAAGCCTTTCGGTAGGGATACCGTTTGCGTCATAGTACGTGCCTTCAGAGTAGGCGTTGTTGAAATCAGCAGGCGTACGCAAACCACCAAGGAAAATACCGCCAAGGTTAGAGCCTTGCTGAATACGATTCGAACGGATCGAAGAATACGTCACGTTAGCCGAAGCCTGGAACTTGTCTGTAAGCATTGTCGACGCGTTTACACGGAATGTGCTTCTCTTGTAATCACTGTTGTGCTTAATGACACCCTCCTGGTTCAGGTTGGAATAACTTGTGAAAAAGTTCGAACGATCGTTACCACCGCTAAGCGCGATATTATTTTCGAGGAAGTGACCTGTCTGGAACACTTCATTAGCGTGATCGTAAGTCTGCGTCGAATTCTTCTGAGTTATGTTTCCACGTGTTGTTCCGTCAGGAAACTGGATATAGCCGGCAGCCGGATCGTATACGTCAGCACCACCAGAGCGGGTAGAAATTTTATCACCCCAGCTCCTGGTTCCGCCGTTAACGAATTTGCCGTTAGAACCTTCACCAAAAGTCCTCTGAAGTTCGGGAAGTTTGTTTACCTGGTCGAACGACAAAGTTCCTGTATAGCTTACATTAACTTTTCCTTTTGTGTTAGCTCCCTTCTTGGTTGTGATCACGATCACACCGTTGAGAGCGCGGCTACCCCAAAGTGCGGCAGCTGATGCCGACTTGATCACTTCGATCGAAGCGATGTCTTCAGGGTTAAGGTCATTCAACCTCGACTGCTGCTGAACACCGTCGGTCTGGTTTCCACTATCCTGGTAGCTGTTGAACATGGGCATACCGTCGATGACAATAAGAGGCTGAACATTCGACAATGTGCTTTGGCCGCGGATCTGGATATAAGAACCTGCGCCAGGATCGCTGCCGTTTCTTGTAATTGTAAGACCAGGAGCCTTACCGGACAATCCGTTCAATACCCCTGTTTCACCGGATGATACCACGGCATTGCCTGTTACAGTTGACGGCGCCGATCCGAGCTTATCTTTCGACACCACGTCACCAATGGCGTTCACCACAACTTCATTGAGCTGCGTAACATCCATTGCCAACTGCACATCGAGTGTAGACTGCGAGCCTACGGCGACTTCCTGTGTTTCCATTCCAACGAACGAGAACACGAGGGTCGGGTTCGAATCTGTAAAAGCAATTGTGTAGCTGCCATTAACATCGGTAACAGTTCCGTTGGCTGTACCTTTCACAACAACGTTGACTCCGGGCAAGGCTGATCCGTCCTCGGCGGATGTTACCTTTCCTGTCACCGTTCTCTGTTGCGCCTGTAACTCCCCGATAAGGGAGATAAAGACCACTGCGCATAGTAGAATCTTCTTCATCATATGTTTAAGTTTAGTTTAACAAAGCCATGTGATGAGAAGGGGCAGGACTTTCTCTCACATTAAGCCTTTGTAAAGTTCCGACGATGTTTGTCGGCAATAAATCACCTCAATGGAGTATGAAAGCGGATTTATAATCCGAAAAAGGCGAGATGTGGGGTAGAGACGTACCCAATGTTGTTAAGATGAGATGAAAAAAAAGAGCCCCGATTTTGGGGCTCTCATTTTAAAAGAACTGTCCATCTTTTCCTTTTGCATCGCTTGATGCTTTCAGAATAGATGTTCATCTCGTGGGACGCAAGCGTTGAAAGCATAGCTTCCTTGTAAGCTTTGATCGCCAGTTTATACTCCTTCTGCATTTCGTACGCCTGCCCGATCATGTCGAGCATCGACGTCTTGTATGCAAAGGGCTTCGTCGATCCGATGGTAAGGATCCCGATCGCCTCGGCATACCGCGCCTGACGGTAGTACAACGTACCGAGGTGCAGGTAAGGAGCGTGGAAGTCCGCCTGAAACCTGATCGCAGCTTTCAGGTGAACTTCAGCCTGTTCATAGTTGAGCGTATAATATAAGTGCGCCCAACCGAGGTGGTTGTGGAGACTTCCATAACCAGGCTCTTCAAATAAGAGGTCATTGAGGATATTCAAACCGGAATCAACTTGTTGATCCGTGATCAATCGCTCAGCCTCTGCCATGTATTTGTCAATCCATTCTAATTTCATAAAATTTAAAAACTTAATCTTCCGAAGGTGACTTGTCGCCACACATTCTTACAATTTTCGGAGTAAATTCTCCGAGTACTTCTACTAACTCGTTCTGACCTGCCATCACCGCATGGATATCCTTGTAAACCATTGGTGCTTCGTCGAGTCCGCCGCCGATAAGATCCACGCCTGCTTTCTGCAGTTCCTGTCGCACCATTTTACTGGTGATCACATTCTTTGCAGCGCTTCTCGACATGAGTCGTCCCGCACCGTGCGACGCAGAGCTTAAAGAACCGGCATTGCCTTTTCCTTTCACCACGAAGCCCGGCGCTGTCATAGATCCGGGAATAATCCCGAGAACTCCTTCGCCCGCAGGCGTAGCTCCTTTACGATGAACGATCACCTCAATTCCGTCGTGAAGAGTTTCTTTCCACGCGAAGTTGTGATGATTCTCCACTTTGAAGAGTGGTGTTTCACCAAGCTCTTTCGAGATGCGTTGATGGATCTGCTCATGATTTGCTGAAGAGTAATCTCCGGCAATGTTCATCGCTATCCAGTATTCTTGTCCTTCTTCGGCAGACAAATCGAGCCACGCAAGATTTGAAGCAACCGAAGGAAGTGAACAAGTCTTCTTCGCTACGTTCGTAAAGTGACGGGCCACCTCGGCGCCGAGACCTCGTGAACCGGAATGCGACAACAAGGCGACATAGCTTCCGGGTGACAACTGCCACTCGTTACCTTCTTTCAATGTTATCAATCCGAATTCAACAAAGTGGTTCCCGCTACCGGATGAACCGATCTGCTTTGCAGCTCGCTCGTGAAGATGTCTCAGGATCGGGATCTCATCGAACTCTTTCCGGTTGAGCACCTCGTGATCTTTCGGACGTTCGAATACATCGAAGCCGAAGCGTGTGTTGCTGATCAGTGTTTGCCTGAGGTTGTTCTTATTCCTTTCGAAAAAGACTTCACCCAATGGATAAACGCTGAGAGCCATACGGCAACCGATATCGACGCCAACGCCGTAAGGGATCACTGCATTGCGCGTTGCCAGTACACCACCAATAGGCAATCCATAGCCTTGATGAGCATCGGGCATGAGCGCCCCCGCAACAGTAACTGGAAGTTTCATTGCAACTTCCATCTGGTGACGTGCGCCTTCTTCTATTTGCTGAGAGCCGTAGATCCTGTAATCGATTCGATTCTTAAGGAGCTCGTGCTGTATTTTTTCTTTTGTTTTCATAAAAATTTCAAGTTCTGTTCCCAATATCCGGGCATAAAAAAACCCGGTCGATGCCGGGTTTCTTATATATAGAATATAATAGTTTCTATTTACCTGGCCCGCGCATCGGCTGATTAAAATCGTATGTATAACTTCTCTTGAGCATGATGCAAATATATAAGAATGATTTCGAAGTAGTAACCGGCTTAAGCGCTTGCTGGCTTATTTATATTCGTTCTAACTGAGATGAGCACGGGTAGAGCGGCCATTAAAAACAGGATCGCGGTTGCTCCGAACAGATGCGACGGCGCCGTGAAAAAACTTCCGGACGTGTAGATCAGCATGATCATCAATACCGAGAATGGCATCGAGCACGCCAGGACATTCATTGCAAAGTCGAGATCGAATGTCTTCGCATGATGCTGCGTGTCTTTAGATTCCAGTTCGTTTACAACGGCCATGTGTGCATACGGCCAGAAGCTGCAGGCGCTCTGTGGAAATACCACGATTAACAAAGCTGTAGCAAGATCATTCACAGGAAAAAATACGAGTAGCAATCCCGAGATGAGGAACGCCATTGCAGAGCGGAAGAAGACGAATGAAAAAATGGCCTTGAATTGCGCCCAACTGAATTTGATCGAAATACCGATGAACAAAAGCACGAGTGGTGTCATCATCAGGCTGATCTTATCCACGCTGTCGCGGATAAATGCCGGGAAGGCGTCATAGCCCAGGCCCAGCGAAAGCATGATGATAGCTGTAACGATCACCAGGTTTACGGGCTCATTTACAAGCGAGATCCAAAGGGACTTCAACCGAACGCTTCTACCTCCCTCAAGATATCGGCGCTCGGCGAAGTACCACTTCATGGCAATGAGATACGCTATGACCAAAACGAACACTTTATTGCCAAGATCTGCTAATGCTGCGACAGCAAGCGACGACTCGCCGCTGTATTCGAGAATAAATGGAAAAGAAGACAATCCGGGTGCAAGCGATGGTATCAATAACACCAGCGTGCGATACTGATTCGACGGCAGGTTGAACAGGGATTGCACCGGAAGCTTCGAAAGAATTGTAAAGACGACAAGATTGAATCCCAGTGCCAGCAATGGAACGATGGCAAGGCCGGGAACAAAATCTATTTTTAATAACGCAATAAAGATTGTGGCAGGCAGAGCCAGGCTCAATATGATAGTCCTGAGACCATCTTTTGATTCTTTGCTGCCTATCTTTTTGCGAAACAGATAGCCAATGAGGATGAGTAAAAGAAGTGAAACGGTCTTCATCAGATATTGGTCACTGCACTCAAACTTTTAACGAATAGCTTAAGCTCATCCATAGTGCCGATGCTTACACGGCCATAAGGTTTACCGTCGATATCGTAGCCGCGAATGCCAACGCTCTTCTCAACCAACTTATCAACCAGTTCTTTTGAGGGCATCTGGATCGGAAAGAGAATGAAGTTGGTAACGCTCGGTATCGGATTGAATCCCATCTTCGTTAACTCCGCGAATACATACTCACGATTCGCTTTATTGTTCTTCCGGGTAAACTCCTGGAAAGACATATCCTTCAGACTCGCGAGGGCACCCGACACTGAGGTTACACTCAAGCCCATTTCAGTTCTCACGAGCTTCTGAATCATCTCAACGCGTTCGGGCTTTGCAACCATGTAACCGACACGAAGACCGGCCATCCCGTGTATTTTTGAAAATGTTCTCGCGATGATCACATCGTAGCCTTCATTGATTGTTCCCACGGCCGTTTCGGCATCCGGGTTATCGAGAAGTTCCATGTATGCTTCATCGATGAAGATGGGTACCCGCGAGTTTACCTTCTTGATGAAGGCCCGGATCTCCGAAGCAGGTGTCATCGTTCCTGTCGGATTATTTGGATTGCATATGTAAACGAGCTTTGTGTTCTCATCGATTGCCGTGAACATAGCATCCAGGTCGTGAGCATAATCAGCTTTCAGCGGAATGTTCTTCCATGTTGCGCCTATTGCCTGCGCTGTTTTTACAAGCGAGAGATATGAAGGATCTGCAGATACCACGTTACCGCCCTTCATACACAAAGCGAACGCGGTCTTTTCGAGTATGTCTGTGGAGCCGGCAGCAACGAGGACGTGTTTCGCGGTCACGCCTTCTTTCTTCGCGAGCGTTTCAATCATTTCGACGGCGCTATTGTATACATACCGGTTTCCGCGGCTTGCGCTTTCGGCGATGGCAGCGATTGCTTTCTTCGAAGGTCCCCATGGATTTTCGTTGGCGAGAAGTCGCGCTTTGAGTTGCGACAGGTCCGTTGCCGGGGCACGGTGATACGTTTCATGAAGATGATGTATACCTTCGAAAGGAGTCATACCGAATGCAGGCATCGCTTTGCTTTCGGTCGTAAATGCTGCGCCGGTGATCATGGCGCCGGTGGCAAGAGCACTCTGCTTAAGCCAATCTCTTCTGGTGACGTATGAGGTTTTCATGAACGATTTTAACCATTATTTGGCGATAATACGTTCAAAAAAGACCCTATAATTTTCGAAACCGATTGTTTTGGTGATGAGCAGGGTAAAATTTGACCCTGTCTCTTCGAAAAATGGTGATTTATTCCGACCGAAGGGTATTTGTCGGATTTACCCTTGCCGCCTCCAGGGCGTGGTACAGAACTGTTCCAAAGGCCACAATAACTGTAACCAGTCCGGCACCTATAACGGTCAGCCAATTGAATGCGACAGGGTATGCAAAATTGCTCAACCAGTTATCCATGACGTACCAGCTGATCGGCGCCGCAATAACGAATGCAATGATCACCGGTCTCACAAAGCTACCGGACACGACCATCAGTAATTTCGACAGCGAAGCACCGAGAACTTTTCGGATCCCCAACTCTTTCGCCCGGCGCATGATCGTGTACGATGCCAAGCCGAACAACCCGAGTCCCGCAATAAAGATCGCCAACACAGAAAACACGTTCATGATCTTACTTAGCCGTGTTTCTGATTTATAAAGGTTCTCATAATGCTCGTCAACAAAGGTGAATGAGAAGGGCGCTTCAGGAACAGCCTTCTTCCATTTTTCCTCCATCGCCAACGCGATCCCATCAATGTTGTCGCCGTGGATACGAACCAACATTCGATCCATAAAACCGTCGTTCCATTTACCGGAGTGTATCACCAATGGCCCGATCGGTTTTGCCAATGGCGAAAAGTGAAAATCGCGGACCACACCTTTCACCTCACCGTTTGCGCCCCACATCTTCATTCGTTTTCCTACCGCTTCTTCGTTACTCCATCCCAGTAGTTTCACGGCAGACTCATTTATCAGGTACTCCCATGTTTCGTTAGCCGGTACGATATCTGTAAAATCATTTCCCGAAATAATTTCCAGTCCAGCCGTGTGAACAAAGTCAGGTCCCACGCCGATGTTGTACAACATGACCTGCTTTTCGCCTACATCACCGTCCATAACGGTGGTTTGTCCTCCTATGCTGACCGGTGTCGAGCTAACGGGAGTTGTTTCCTCGATGCCGGCTATTGTCGCGAGCTCATTTTGAATTACAGGAATATTCGACTTGGCCAGGCTATCAAGTGGAATAGAAATAAGTTTCTCTTTATCGATGCCCAGCTTCGTATTTACCATGTAGGTAAGTTGGTCGCCTATCGTTAGGGTACATACAATAAGGAAGATGGAAACGCCAAACTGAAAGACAACGAGTGATCTTCTCAGGATAGCACCGGCACCGATGTTTCCGATCTTTCCTTTCAACACGGAAGCCGGACGAAACGATGAAAGAACGGTTGCCGGGTAAGCGCCTCCGAGAAAACTGATGAGCAGCCACACAATGATCAATGCGCCGACCCACTGCGGCTGATTTATAAAATCGATCGTCAGAGATTTATCGGAAATAGAATTAAAGATGGGAAGCAACAGGTATGCGATAAACACTGCAAGGGCAATGGCAACGAAGGAGACCAGGATCGACTCACTTATAAACTGCCAGAACAATTCGAAGCGAACGGCTCCCACAACTTTTCTGACACCCACTTCTTTCGCACGTTCCATCGATCGGGCAGTGGAAAGATTCATGTAATTAATGATCGCTATGATGAGCACTAATGCCGCGATGCCCGAAAAGACATAGATATACCGGATATCGCTCACTGTATCGAATCCTATATATTTCTGATTGTGCAAATAGATATCGTGTAACGGCACGAGATCCAGTTCAGCGTATTCATTTTGTTGGGGACCGTACTTCCCGGCCACGCGCTTAGGTATCTCGGCAACTATTTCCCTCGCGGAAGCATGCGGTTCAAGAACAACATACGTGGCCATGTTACTCGTATTCCAACCAGGTTCCCAGATGTTTTTTGGCAATGTCAACATCGACACCAGGATATCGAACTGCAAATGAGTTTCCGCCGGCGGATTCTTCGCGACGCCTGTTATCTTAAATGACTTTCCGTTCTGACCGGTAAGCGTTTGCGATAAAAGGTCTTTATTTTTCCAATCCTCGCCGAAATACCTGACCGCCGCGCGTTCCGTGAGAACCAGCGAGGCCGGCTCTTTCAGCGCCTCCTTCGGATTCCCGATTATCAACGGGAACGTAAAAATTTCGAGAAAGGTACTGTCAACTTCCATTAGCTCGTGCTCTTCAACCGGTTGTCCGTTGTTCATGAATGTCATCGGGAAGCCGGTGACACGAGTGTATGTCTCGACCTCTTTATTGAAAAGCTCCTTCATCAATGGACCGGCACCCGAAGTTGTGCCTGCAACGGAAACACTCGTTGCACCGAACTTCCACGTCATAGGGAGCAGGTAAATGTTCTCTCCTTTCGCGTGAAATTTATCGTAGCTGAGCTCTTTGACAACATACAGGCTTATTACAAAGCTCACGGCAAGTCCAATGGCAAGGCCGGCGATGTTGATGGTGTTATGAAGCTTTTGTCTTCCGAGTTGACGAAAAGCGATCTTGAAATAGTTGGAAAGCATAGCTAAAGAATTACTGTTTTCTTTTTTCCTCCTGAGAACCCTGTTTGCAAGCAAGCTTAGAAAGTCGAAAAAATAGGCTGCATCGGCCTTAAGCTTGGTTCCGCTTTTCAATCGCTCATTGTACTCCTCTTCCATATCGCCAATAATAATTTCGCTTTCGCGTGGCGACGTAAGGCGTTCGATAAGATCGTTTACAAATTTTCTCATCGCTTGCCCAGGTCGATAATTACATTCGGAACTGCCTCCCACATGCTGTCTCTGAGTTCTTTCACTTGTTGCATTGCCTTCACTCCCGCTTTGGTGACTTTATAATATCTCTTGCGTCGTCCTCCCCGCTCGGGTGTTGTTTCTCCTTCCGTCGATTCGAGGTACCCTTTCTCCTCGAGTCGTTGCAACGACGCGTGTAATGCCCCGATGCTCGGGTTGCGACCCATGCGCTTGCGGAGCTCGTCTTTGATCGAGTTGCCATACGCATCTTCGGCCAGGATGGCCACCGACAGCAGAACTATCTCTTCGAATTCGCCAAGGTGCGTGCCTTTCATCTATGTAATGTTAATCAAAATTCCTATTTGTATACTTTGATTTTGAAAATAGGTTGCGTCGAATGTCCTATTTTTGTTTGCCCTCATGGAAAAACAGCCTTCTAAGCTATCCAGCGTCATCCTTTGGTCCGTTATTTCGGCCGCATTTATTGGTCCCGGCTCAGTAACAGCTTCGGTGGCGGCAGGCGCCGACTACGGACTCACGCTCTTATGGTCCGTTACCTTTGCGACGTTCGGATGTTTCGCCATCCAGGAGATTTCGGCGCGCATCACTATCGCAAGCGGACTTACACTGGGTGAAGCCTTCGAAAAGAAATTCGGTCGCAGACGCGGTCTGCTTATCGGCTGGGTTGTGGGTATTATCGTTATCCTCGGTTGTGCAGCATACCAGGCGGGAAACATTCTGGGCGCTGTGGCGGGATTGAACCTGATGACAGGATATTCTTATCCTTTGCTTACCATCTTCATCACGCTGCTTGCCGGTGTTGTGTTATGGATCGGTGGCCGCAACTGGATATCCAACACGATGGCAATTATGGTTGTATTGATGAGCATTGCTTTCGCCGCGTTAGCCATCGCACAGGATTTTTCATATGTCGACTTCGTTGTATCCAGTATTACACCCGTAATGCCTTCGGGTTCCGAATTGCTGGTACTTGGCATGGTAGGCACAACGATCGTTCCATACAATGTGTACCTGGGAGCGGGTATCAGCAAAGGCCAGACTATTCCCTTGATGCGATTGGGTTTGGCGGTATCGATCGCTATCGGCGGAGTGATAACTGCTGCGATACTGGTCGCTTCGATATCGATCAAGAACTTCAACTCGTTTGAGGAGATTGCAAATGCGATGGCCGCGCAGGTGGGGCCGTGGGCCGGATCTGCTTTAGGTATCGGTTTATTTGCGGCGGGGTTCGCGTCTGCAACAACGTCCCCTTATGCCTCGTCTCTCATTGCGACAACGGTGTTCCACATTGAAAATAAATGGAAAGTAAGAGCGATATGGATCACCGTTCTTCTAACAGGATTTGTATTTGGAATGGTGCCGGGTGTTAAACCTATCCCGATCATTTTAACGGTTCAGGCACTGAACGGGCTGATACTTCCGTTGATTACCATGTATCTCATCATTATTGTGAACGACGAAGAGATTGTGCCGCTCAAAAATCAGCACGATAGCCGATACAATATTGTGTTGATGGTCATATTGCTTGCGTGCTGGCTGATCGGGCTCAATAATATCGATATCACACTTAGCCAGAGGTTGAAATTAGAACAGGCGAGTCATCCTCTTCTCGTGTTGGCTGGCACAGCCGTAGTGATGATATACCCGGTGTGGATGATGTATAAGAAGTATCGGTGGTTTAGAATTTAACATTAACCATTTCACATTTTACATTGACCATTGCCATTTTACATTTAGATCGGCCGGAGCACTACAAATGTGAAATGGTCAATGTTAAATGGTCAATGTGAAATGGTTAAAGCAATTTCGCCAGCGTGCTGATATATCTCTCCGGCACTTCTCCTTTCGCTGCCGTCTGGTAATCGTTATAGCTGCAGGGAACAATGCTATTCCTTGTGTACTTGTTCGCAGTCTGAGGCATTACCTCCATCCACCACTTTTCGGTGAACTTACTTTTATAGAATACGATCACTTCGGGTTCCGTGTGCATTGACACGGTATACTTGATAAAATCATTGCTTTTAAAATCTCTCTCCTTCTTGCGATAATAAAATCCCTCAACAAAATACCAGATCATCGTTGCGATGACAGATGCCGTCTTTTTATGGAAGTCGTCGTAATCGGGATTGTATTCGTAAAACCCTATGGAACTCAGTTTCTCATTCTGGCCCGCATACCAACAAAGCTGGCAAGCTTCTTCGCCCGTGAGGCCAAAGGGCTGCGCATTGATATTTCCTGGCGCGTCGGCTGATTTTATCGCAGTGATATCAAACGACAACATATCCGCATTCCGGACGGCCGGCTCCATCTCGCTGAGATCTTTTCGTATCGAACCCAACCTGTATGCGTCGAAATAAAGTTTCTCCAATATCGAAGCAGAGCTCTGATCGATAAGATACAGTTGATGTGCAAGGTGAGTATAACTGAAAAGATAATTCGGCTCGTGAAGGAGGATCTTATGGATATGTTGTTTCGCAGGGAGCGACTCGCGAACATCTTCGAGATCAAGGAAAGCATCGATGTTCAAAAGGCTTACAAGTTTCTCGAGATCCTGGTAGGCACGATACTGCCCGTAGTCAACATCGTGTGTGCCGCCGATGATAAGCGGGAGAACGTTTTCTTCTAAAAGGATGCGGCAGACCTCGCTGACGCGAACATATGTTTCTTCGAGGTCGATCCCGGGATTAAGATTTCCCAGGTCAATGATATTATAGATGCCCGTGCCTTTCTTGAGGTTGTACAGTTTCTTGCGCACTTCGTCAGGACCTTTCGCGGAACCGAAATTATTCGGAGTGCCGCGTTCTTCTTTCACACCAAATATGGCGATGTGGGCGCCGTGATAGTCCGGCATTTTTTCCGTGAAAGATTTGATGTTCCTGAAGAAGCTGCTTTGGCTCGTAGCCTCGGCGTGAACAGCGTCGTCAATCGGAGAAAAGAAGATCGTAAGATCCATTGTGTAGTGGTATACACAAATATAAAAAGTTGGACGCAATGGATACGCGGAGGGAGAAAAAGGATACGTAGAGAAAAGCCTTTGCGTATCCTTTGTTCACTTTGCGTATCCTCCGCGTCCAGCCTCACGCCACGCTAACTTCTTTCTTGACCCCTGCTCCCACCGGAGCAATCTTGGAATCTACATCGAGGATCACACTGATTTCATCCTCATCGGCCCATTCACGAAGTTTCTCCAAAGTGATCTTACCCTTAAGGAACTGACGACCGTTTCCGCCCTGGTATCCTCCACCGAACGAAATGAAATCTGATGACTTCACTTTATCGCCCGCGAAACTCACAATCACATCAACCGACGCGTCGTTCGAGAAGGAGAGATGATCCTGCTCTTTCTTTTTGTATTCATACCGGTAGCCGTAAGTCAATGCCGAAACGTCGGAAAGCACTGCAGAACCGGTTGGATAACTGCCTGCACCTTTACCGACGAAGATTTGCTTCTCTGCAAAAGCACCCTGCACCAGGACGGCATTATATTCATAACGCACGTTCGCCAGGAGGTGCGTTGTCTCAATAAACTGTGGCGCAACTAGTCCATATACTTTATTTCCCTGCTTGAATGCTTGCGCGATCAGCTTGATCGTGTAGCCGTTCTCACGTGCATACTTCAGGTCGACGTCCGAGATCTTGTCGATTCCGAAGTTTACGATGAGGTCGGGTTTCACAAACACACCGAACGTGTGGGCAATGGCGATCGTGAGTTTGAATTTCGCATCGAATCCCTTCACATCCAGGGCCGGATTGCTTTCGGCAAAGCCAAGCTCCTGTGCTTTTTTCAAAGCTTCCGAATAGGTCTTGCGTCCGTCGAAGATCTCTGTGAGAATATAATTAGTTGAGCCATTGAAGATCCCTTCGATGCTCGAGATGAGATCATTGTCGTAATACTCCTCGAGGTTGCGGATGATTGGAATACTGCCGCACACCGATCCTTCGTATAACACGGGCTTATTGTATTTGTTCTGAAGATCGTAGAGCTCCTGGAAGTTCTCGGCAATCATCTTCTTGTTGGCCGTAACGACAGCCTTGCCCTTTTCCAAAGCTTCCTTCACAATTGCGAAAGCTGCATTAGAATCGTCGATCAGCTCGACAACAACATCGATCTCGGGATCGTTGAGGATCTCCTCTTTCGATATTGTGAAGAAGCTGGCGTCGATGGGTCTTTTCTTATCGGCGTGCTTTACGCAGATCTTTTTGATCTCTGCTTTAACACCGTGAGTTTCGTGAAGAACATGGTAGAGACCTTGTCCAACGCAGCCGAAGCCGAACAGCCCTAATTTTAATTTTTTGCTCATGAGGAATTACAATAAAATGTTCTCTTTAACCTTCAAAAATTTTCTGATTAACTCTCTGAATTGTTCAAACTCGACCAGGAATCCATCGTGGCCGTATGGTGATTGTATCTCTTCGTAAAGTGCGCCTGGAATATTCTCCGCAAGAAACTTCTGTTCTGAAACGGGGAACAGTATATCGCTGCTCACGCCTATCACCAAAGTTTTTGCTTTGACGGTTGACAGTGCATTTTCAGCGCTGCTCCTTCCGCGTCCCACGTGATGATTATCCATTGCGTTGAGCAACGTCCAATACGAGAACGCATTGAATCGGTTAGCAAGCTTGGCACCTTGATATTTCTGGTATGAGGCTGCCCTGAAACCATCCAGTTTTTCGGACGCTACTTCAGGTTGGTTCTTATTGTAGATCTCATAGCTGCGGAACGAGACCATCGCTATGGCGCGTGCAGCCTTCATTCCCTCGAGACCTGCGCGTGCGTCTTTATGTGTCCAGGTGGGATCGGCCGCGATAGCCATTCTTTGCGATTCGTTGATCGCAATTCCCCACGGCGAATGAAATGCATTACATGCAACGGGAATGATGCGCTCGAATGCTTCCGGTTTCTGAATAGCCCACTCCAACACTTGTTGCCCACCGAGAGAACCCCCGATGAGCGTGTGGATCTTTTTCAATCCAAGATTTTCACGAAGACGATCGAATGCCTGGACAACATCACGATTGGTGATCAAAGGAAAATCATGAAACCATTCGCTGCCCGTTATCGGGTTAACAGATAATGGCCCGGTAGATCCATAGCATCCGCCGAGTGAGTTGGCACAGACAATAAAATAACGATTGGGATCAAAAGGGCTTCCTTCGGAGAAAAGTCCATGCCACCAATCGGCGAAGTCGGAGCTGCCCGTAAGAGCGTGACAAACCCAGATGGCATTGTCCTTCTCTTTATTCAGTTGCCCCAGTGTAGTGTATTTAAGCTGAAAGCCGGGAAGCTTCGCCCCTGACTCCAGTTGAAATTCTACGGGATAATGAAAAACGTGGTCGTGCTTGATCATGAGGTGTGCCTGACTTCTTCTGTTCTGCTGTTCTACGGTTCTACGGTTCTTCTGTTCTTCTGTTCTGCTGTTCTTACTTTATAACTGCAACTCCTGCTTTTGCTACTTCGGTATCTTCAAAAGCTTTCAAACCTGAGACCCCGATCGCTCCAATGATCTTTCCGTTCTCGACGAGGAGCTCACCGCCTTCAACGGCAATCGCACTGGGAAGCGACAGTATCCGGAGGTTCTCTCCTCCACTTGTCAGTCCATCCTGGAATGCTTTCGTTGGACGTTTAAATGCGTTGGCAGTTTTTGCTTTCGTCTGGGCAACTTCCAATGAGCCTATCTGCACGTTGTCTTGCTTTTGAAGGTACACGAGATTGCCACCGGTATCGACGATTGCAATAACAACCGCCCAGTTCTTACTTACTGCATAGCTTTCAGCAGCGGCTGCTACTTTCTTTGCTTCCGCGAGGGTGATATTTCTGCCGTATTCGGTCTGGCCGAATGCAACTCCTGTGATCAATAAAAAGAAGACTAAAATTTTCGTTTTCATAACTTTTTCTATTTACATAAAAAGCGTCCTTCCAGTTTGAAAGGACGCTGTTAAAAACTTGTTATTTTTCTACGAGTGACTTGCTGAACACCTTTTCAAACGCTTGTGCAAGGTCTGCCTTGATATCGTCGATGTGCTCGAGTCCTACCGAAATACGGAGGAGATTGGGAAGAACACCTGCTGTTATCTGCTCCTCATCCGATAATTGCTGGTGGGTGGTTGCAGAAGGTTGTATCACCAGGGTTTTTGCATCACCGAGATTTGCGAGGTGACTGATCAACTGGAGATTATCGACTACGCTTGTTACGTTTTCTTTCGTTCCCTTAACGGTAAATGACAACACTGCGCCGAATCCATTCTTCAGGTACTTCTTGGCAAGCTTGTGATACGTGCTTGAAGCGAGACCGGGATAATTTACACTTTCAACATTCGGATGTTTTTCGAGCCATTGAGCAAGCAGTAATGCATTGTCGACAGAACGCTGTACGCGTAATGAGAGTGTTTCCAATCCCTGTAAGAACAAGAATGAATTGAAAGGGCTTAATGCAGGTCCGAAGTCACGAAGGCCTTCAACGCGAGCGCGTATCGCGAAAGCGATATTTGGCAGGCCGAGTGGATTACCTTGTCCGAACACATCCCAGAATTTCAGCCCGTGATATCCTTCAGATGGCTCAGTGAATTGCGGAAACTTTCCGTTGCCCCAGTTATAGTTTCCACCATCGACGATAAGACCTCCGATAGATGTGCCGTGACCACCGATCCATTTTGTTGCGGACTCCACTACCACGTTGGCGCCGTGTTCGAAAGGACGGAATAAATAGCCGGCAGCACCGAAGGTATTATCGACGATGAGCGGAAGATCGTGTTTGCGTGCAAGGGCAGCAATTGCTTCGAAGTCGGGGATGTTAAAACCGGGATTACCGATAGACTCCAGGTAAAGAGCCTTCGTGTTTTTATCGATCAGTTTTTCAAATGCTTCAACTGTGTCACCTTCTGCAAAACGCGATTCGACACCGAGTCTCTTGAATGCAACTTTGAATTGATTGTAAGTACCACCATAAAGGAATGATGTGCTTACGAAGTTATCGCCAGCCTGAAGGATATTGTTGAGCGCGAGGAATTGCGCAGCTTGCCCGGAACCTACTGCTACTGCGGCAACACCGCCTTCGAGAGCAGCAACGCGCTTTTCGAGCACGTCGGTTGTAGGGTTCATAATACGAGTGTATATGTTACCGAATTCTTTCAGCGCAAAGAGATTAGCACCGTGTTCTGAATTCCTGAACGTGTATGATGTTGTCTGATAGATCGGTACTGCGCGTGAACGTGTTGTTGGATCTACTTCTTGTCCTGCGTGAAGCTGGAGTGTTTCAAAACGGAAATTTGACATGACTTTAATATTTTAAATGTTAAACATTATGAGGCCGAACCTTGACTGAGTATTAAGAAATAAGGAGAAAGAATGCCGGATTGCGGATTCTTCTGTTGCTGCGGATCAGTTGTTGATTAACAACAGCAGCAACAACATGGACAACAACACATGTTACACATGCGCTGGTCGATGCAGTAAATAATAGATTGGATTTCGAGTTCTAATGAAGCGAGCGAGCGTTTGAGCTTGCTGAGGACGGTTTTGAGATGGTTTTTCATTTTTAACCGGTTTATTGTTCCCGCGGCACCTTGCCCGGGCAGGCTTTAGCACCATCTCCAACAAGGAGGAAGGTTGCTAGCGCTTCATAGAGCCTGTTCTCTCTGCGCTTCTTTATAAATCGATTAACCGAAGAGGCTTCATCGACTTGACACTACAAACGTAGACCAGATTGGTAGAGTTTCCAAAAAGTTTCTGAAAAAATTTTGTCGCCGAACGGTAGTTAGCCTGCGTAGTTTCGAGTTTCTGGTTTCTGGTTAATGCTTCGAAGGAAAACCAGAAACTCGAAACCAGAAACTAAGTAAGCATGGCACCATCCACTTGCAGTACCTGTCCTGAAATGTAAGTTGACATATCAGACGCCAGGAAAACGCAAGCGTTAGCCACTTCTTCCGGCTTTCCTCCACGTTTTAAAGGGATTGCATCTCTCCACGACTGTACAACTTTCTGATCGAGAACGGCAGTCATTTCTGTTTCTATGAAACCAGGAGCAATCGCATTAGAACGAATACCACGCGAGCCCAATTCGAGGGCGATCGACTTCGTGAAACCGATGATACCTGCCTTCGAAGCGGCATAATTTGCCTGACCGGCATTTCCTTTAAGGCCTACCACCGAAGTCATATTAATAATAGAGCCGCCCTTCTGTTTCATCATCGGCTTAACCGCAGCCTTCACCGTATTGAAACAAGACTTAAGGTTCACGTTCATGATCTTATCCCATGCTTCTTCCGTCATTCTCAACAACAGGTTATCCATGGTAATACCCGCATTATTTACAAGCACGTCAAGAGTGCCGAAGTCGGCAACCACCGAATTGATCAAAGTATCGGCCTGTGCGAAGTCGGAAGCATCGGAACGATAGCCTTTGGCTTTCACTCCCTTCGAAGCCAGCTCATGTTCGAGTGCCTGGCCCTGCTCTACGCTCGACAAGTATGTGAACGCCACGTTGGCGCCTTCTTCAGCAAAGCGAATGGCGATAGCGCGGCCTATGCCTTTAGATGCGCCTGTAACGAGAGTGTTCTTTCCCTGGAGTAGTCCCATGTGAGTTGTAAGTGAATTTTGGGTAAAATTAAAGTTTATATTTAAAAATGCATCTCGCGCAAAGGGGCAAAGGCTACACAAAGGCCGCAAATTTTCTTTTTGTGATCCTTGCCGTCGTCCTGCAATGGTATGCCCACCAGGGCCGCCTGCTCGACACCGACGATTCCTGCAACTATATTTCGGCTTCCATAAGCTTTAAAAATTCATTCCAGTTTCTTTCCCCCGACGGCACAAACTATACCTACTGGCCACCGCTGTACCCGATCTTCTTATCGGTGTTTGGTCCCTATTTGTATTGGGTGAACCTTGTACTCGTTAGCGTCCTATCTTTTCTTATCATCAATTATGTAAAACGATTTATTGAGGACCCGCTTCTTCAATTGATCTGCCAGGCATCGATCATATTGAGTGTTCACCTTTTGATGATCGGAGTTTTTGTGTGGAGCGAACTTCTCTTTCTTCTTCTCCTGATTCTTTTCGCAAGAGCGGTCGAGGAAAATTTCATCGTCGCGATCATTCTTGGGTTCCTGTTATGCCTTCAAAGAAATGCAGGAATATTTTTCGTTGTTGCAGCGGCCATCTGGTACTGGGATTTTAGAAGGTCGCTGCTCTTATTTTTTATCAGCACATCCGGCTGTATCGCCTGGAATGTTTATTTCTATTCAGCGGCCGCGGGCGAACGCCAATATTTCCTGGAGATCCCCAACAACTTCAATGTGATAGCTACAGGTTTGATGCAATCACTGGCTCCGCTCCCGGGGTTTGTCTTCCTGATCGTGATGGGCATTCTTGCTTACGTCCTGAGATCAGAAAAGAAACTAAGGCTCATCGCATTGATGGTTCTCATTTATATAGCAGGCATTTCATCGCTGTTCTTTATGATCAAATGGGACGCCGACAGGTATGCAGCTGTCGTTTTACCTTTCCTGATGATCATGGTATTCCGGGCCATTGAAATTACCCTCACAGGGCAAACTTCCACAGTCCGGAAAGTGTTGTTAATCCTGGTTGTCTGCTGGCTCGTTTACCCGCTTTCGCGGACTTTAAAAAACGCCATACAATGGCATAACGTAAGTTTTACGTCTTATTTTTGTGGCGTTCAACTTTGAAACCCTTAGTACTATGTCTAAATATGATGTGATCGTTATCGGCTCCGGCCCCGGAGGTTATGTTGCTGCAATCCGTGCTTCTCAACTGGGAATGAAAGTCGGTGTTGTGGAGAAAGCGGAACTGGGCGGCATTTGTCTCAACTGGGGTTGTATTCCCACTAAAGCATTGCTGAAAAGCGCCAGTGTATTCGAATACATTCAACACGCAGCAGACTACGGTATCAATGTGAAAGAAGCCACTCCGGACATTAAAGGAATGGTAAAAAGAAGCCGCGACGTCGCAGCCGGAATGAGCAAGGGTATCCAGTTCCTTTTCAAGAAAAATAAGATCGATCACATCCAGGGATATGGCAAGCTGAAGAAAGGCGGTAAAGTTGAGGTGAAAGATGCGGCCGGAAAAACTACAGACTACGAAGCGAAACATATTATCCTTGCAACAGGCGCCCGTTCGCGCGAGCTTCCAAGCCTGCCCATCGATGGCAAGAAGATCATCGGTTATCGTGAAGCACTCGTTCTCGAAGAACGTCCGAAGAAATTACTTGTTGTAGGATCCGGCGCTATCGGTGTTGAGTTCGCTTACTTCTACAGCACTATCGGTTCAGAAGTAACTGTAGTAGAGTTCCTCCCACGCATCGTACCCGTAGAAGATGAAGAGGTATCCAAACAGCTCGAACGTCAGTTCAAGAAGGCCGGCATCAATATCCTCACAAGCTCTGAAGTAACCAAAGTCGATACATCAGGTAAAGGATGTGTTGCTACCGTAAAAACCCCGACTGGTGAAATCAAGATCGAAGCGGATGTTGTCTTATCTGCCGTTGGTGTTGCAACAAACCTCGAGAACATCGGTCTCGAAGATCTTGGTGTGAAAACAGAAAAAGGTCGCGTTATCGTTGATGATTTTTATAAGACAAACGTACCAGGCGTTTATGCTATCGGTGATATTGTAAAAGGACCTGCTCTTGCACACGTTGCTTCCGCAGAAGGTATCATTTGCGTTGAGAAGATCGCCGGTCAGAATCCCCATCCCCTCAACTATAACAACGTTCCTGGTTGTACTTATTGCAATCCGGAAATTGCTTCGGTTGGATACACCGAAGAAGCTGCGAAGAAAGCCGGATACGAGATCAAAGTTGGTAAGTTTCCATTCGTTGCTTCCGGCAAAGCGAAAGCTGCCGGCGCTCCCGATGGTTTCGTTAAAGTTATCTTCGATGCGAAGTATGGCGAATGGCTCGGTGCTCACATGATCGGGTACAACGTTACCGAATTGATCGCCGAAGTTGTTGCTGCACGCAACCTTGAAACCACTGGTCACGAGATCATTAAAAGTGTTCACCCTCACCCTACCATGAGCGAAGCAATTATGGAGGCCTGCGCTGCCGCGTATGGAGAGGTAATCCATATTTAATTATATCTTCACCGCATCGCACGCGGTATAACCATATCGGAAGAGGATCTGATCTCCGGACTAAAATCCCGGAATCGATCCTCTTTCGATTATTTATACGATCACTATTCTGCCGCTCTTTACGGCGTTATTTCCCGCATTATTTCCAACGAAGACGTAGCCGAGGAAGTCCTCCACGATGCCTTCCTGCGCATCTGGGACCGTATCGACAACTACGATGCTTCCAAAGGACGCCTTTTTACATGGATGCTGAATATCGCACGCAATCTTGCTATTGATAAAACCCGTTCGAAAGAAATCAGCAAGGACCGGAAAACCGATGACATCACTGATCTCGTAAATAAAGTCGACCGCAAGGAACACGCAGAGCAAAATGTAGACGCCATCGGACTTAAAGATGTGCTTGGCAGGCTTTCGCAGGAGCAAGGATTTGTAGTGGAATACCTCTACCTGAAAGGTTACACCCAATCGGAACTGGCAGAAGAATTCAACATACCGTTGGGAACCGTTAAGACACGACTGCGGCTGGCGATGATCGAATTGAGGAAGATATTGAATGTGCCGCCACTAGACATTAAACACTAGACACTGGACATTGAACATTAGGGAATACATATCGTCTGGAATTTTAGAATCTTACGCACTGGGTGAGCTGACACAATCAGAACGCCTGGAAGTGGAAAGGAACCTTGCCCAATATCCTGAGCTTCGTGCGGAGCTTGCTGCCATTGAAGAAACGATGGAGGCATTCCTCATGAAAGCTGCCAGGACTCCACGAGCGGAGGTGAAAGAAAAAATAGAACAGAAGATCTTTGCCCGTGAGGCGAAAGTGGTCTCTATGACGCCATGGAGATTGGTCGCTGCTGCTTCTATCATAATTGCCGTTACCTCCTCCATCCTCGCCTATACCTACTACAACAACTGGAAACAATCGGAGACCAGTCTCAACGAGCTCCGTGCAATGAACGAACAGGTAGCCCGCGACTACAACCAGGTAAACCAGCGCCTCGGTGACATCGAAACGCAAATGCAGATCATCAACAATCCCGCATTCGAACGCGTGGTGATGAAGGGTACTGCGAATGCACCGGAAGCCCTGGCTTCAGTGTATTGGAATAAAACCAGCCAGGAAGTCTTCCTGAGCGTTCAAAACCTGAAATCGCTGGCCAAAGACCAGCAATACCAGCTCTGGGCGATTGTCGACGGAAAACCTGTCGACATGGGCGTTTTCGATGCCAGCACCGCCCTTTTGAAGATGAAAACGACTGGAAAAGCGGCTGCCTTCGCCGTAACTATCGAGCCACGCGGCGGTAAATCTTCACCGTCCCTGGAAACAATGCAGGTTTTAGGCAATACCTGAAATCCGACGGAACTCCCGACATCGTAACTCTGTTTTGCTTCAATCCACCGGAATTCGGAGGTTTTTAAACCCTTTATTCGGTAATATAGATTATCACCTCTGAGAATCACTGAGTTATGAAAACGGAAAAAGTGAAGGATGTACACCAGAAAGCTCGGTTTCTAGTTGCGCTTATGGCCATGTCGATGATCGCCTACCTGGTTGTCAGGGCATTCGTAGACCTAAATTCCTGACTGTAAAAGTTCCAGGAGCCGGAGTTGGTTTTTTGCCCTTACCAGGTTCTGATCTGGATAGGTAACATGGTAGTATGTGTTGCCTCGAAGGTAGTCGGCCAGGAACCTGATCGCCATGATGTATGTCATCATCTGGCCCGCGAATGATGCCAGCGATCTATCCACATCCATCTCCGAAAGATAACCTTCGATGACGGCGTCATAGAATTCTTTCCTTACAGCGATCTTATCGAGATCCTTTTCCTCTTCGCTTACGGGACTCACGAGAGTCCTCACGAGATCGCCCAGGTCGTAGATAAAATATCCTTCCATCACAGTATCGAGATCGATAACAGCAACAGCATTACCATGCTGATCGAAAAGTACGTTGTTGATCTTGGTGTCGTTGTGAAAGATCCCGGGTTTAAGTGTTTTACTCTTTATGATGGAATTGTAGTGGGTGACGAGAGATTCGTTTTTAACAGCAAAATTGATCTCGTTCCTCGCCGACGCTTTCAAAGAATCACTCGATCCATCTAAAGCTTCCGTTAGTTGATCATATCTCAATTGAAGGTCATGAAATCTTTCGATGGTAGGTTTGTATTTAGACAGATCGGCCCCTTGCATAAACTTTCCAAAGCGTCCAAAAGCCTTTGCAGCTTTATAAGCCTGATCTATATCCCCTGCATTCTCGATCGTATAAGTATTTTCCAAATAAGGATATAAGCGCCATTCACCAATATTTTTAAGCGGCGCTATGAACAAATAATCGGGGTGATTTTTTAAGAGATGTTGTTTTGCGTTCTCTAAATTCCTGGCAATGATTCCTGGATCCTTGAAGACGTTGGTATTGATCTTTTGAAGGATATAAGAAGACCCGACCTTATATGTCTTATTGATATGACCGTTTCCTATCGGAACGGCTGTGCCTTCTTTCTCAATACCAAAACTTTTAAGTATGTCCTCTATTGCTACCACAGCTTCGAAGGATATTGCCCCTGGTTGATGAGCTCGCGGATCTTACCGGCAACTTCGTCTTTGTCTTCTTTATAGGTAACACCAAACCAGATATTACCTCCGCCGATAACCTTCACTTTGCCCGTCTTCATTTTGATCATATCGTTTACGAATAACGGTATGTAAAATTCAGCTTTAAGATTCTCGTGATTCTTTTCGAGGAAATCATGGAATCGTTGTTCGGCGAAAGAAAAGATCCCGGGATGAAAGCCCCAGAAATTCATCGACGTAGGTGTGTCGGGACTGAGCTCGCGATCGCCCGTCGGTTCTTTTGAAATGATCTTATTGCCTTCTTTAACGATCGTCGTTCTTTCGACTACCGTCTCGAGGTATCCGTCCGCATCGGTTTCACCACACCCTCTTGAAACGCTTCCATGTGTTGAAAGAACGTTCTTCAATGTGAATCCGACCATCGTATGGTCGGTATGTTTTTCTTTATTGAAAAATGATGCAAGCGATTTGAATGCGTCTTGTCCGTAGAAATCGTCGGCATTGATAACCGCGAAAGGCTCGTTGATAACATTCTTCGCACAAAGCATCGCATGACCTGTACCCCATGGTTTGGTGCGGGCGCTTCCTTTGAACTTGTCCGGGATCATTGTATCGAGAGCCTGCACGACAAATTCGACTTCAACTTTTCCTTTGAGCCTTGGAAGGAATTTTTCTTTTACGGTTTCGAGGATCTCATCCCGGACAATGAATACTACTTTGGTGAAACCGTGACGAACCGCGTCGAATAATGAGTAGTCCATGATGGTTTCTCCGTTCGGTCCAAAGCCATCGATCTGTTTAATACCTCCATAACGGCTGCCGATACCGGCTGCGAGGACGACCAGAGTCAATTTAGGTTTATCGCTCATTGTGCTTTGCTCAATTTCTTGTATTATCGAATAAAATTCCTGCAAAAATAGTCCTAAATCCCTCTAATTCTATGTCAGACAATCAGAAACAGTACACCACTTCCATGATCATAGTGGGAGCGCTGTTTTTCATTTTCGGATTCGTAACCTGGTTAAATGGTCCGCTCATTTCATTCGTAAAACTTGCCTTTGATCTCGATACCGATTCGAAAGCATTCCTTGTAACAACAGCCTTTTACCTGGCTTACTTTTTCCTCGCGATCCCATCTTCGTGGATACTGGAAAAAACTGGTATGAAAAAGGGTATGGCCCTGGGCCTGCTGGTGATGGCTGTCGGCACATTCCTTTTTGGAACATTCACAACTCAACGGAATTATCCATTGTCGTTGGTGGGACTCTTCGTTATCGGTGGCGGTTTGTCTGTACTCCAGTCTGCATCCAATCCCTACGTAAGTATCATCGGACCGATCGAAAGCGCTGCGCAGCGTATCAGCTTCATGGGGATATGTAATAAGATTGCCGGCATTCTCGCTCCTATCGTTTTAGGCGCCCTGGTCTTAAAGGACGTGAGCGGCTTCGAGGAAAAAGTAAAAGCAACAACAGATCTACAGGTTAAAAACGAGTTGCTCGATGCATTCGCGTCGACGATCTACGTTCCATATATGATCATGGCAGTTATTCTTGTGATCCTGGCCTTCTGGATCTCGAGGTCGGCATTGCCGGAGATCAAAGCGTCTGATGTCAATAAAACATCTGCAGGAACAAATTCGGACAGGACCAGCGTATTCCAGTTCCCTTACCTGATGCTCGGCGCATTGTGCATCTTCCTGTATGTCGGTGTTGAAGTGATGGCGGGTGACGCCATCGGTACTTATGGCAAAGGCTTCAACATATCGAGCGACGAGACAAAGTATTTCACTTCATTTACGCTCGGCGCAATGCTGGTAGGTTATATCGTTGGTCTCGCAACAATTCCCAAGATCATTTCTCAATCAACAGCATTAAAGATGTCTGCCATTTTAGGCATTGTGTTTACCGTTGCTGCCGCTTTGACACACGGCTATGTGTCGGTGGTGTTCGTGGCCCTGCTTGGACTCGCCAATGCTCTCATGTGGCCGTCGATCTGGCCTTTGGCTATCGGGGGACTTGGGAAATTCACTGAAAAGGGCTCCGCTTTCCTGATTATGGGTATTGCGGGAGGTGCGATCATTCCAAAGATCTATGCGAGCTTGAAAGACACGTATGATTTTCAATGGACGTTTTTCGCGCTGATGTTACCATGTTACCTCTACATACTCTTCTTCGCACAAAAAGGGCACAAGATTGGCAGATAAGGACGAGGTGACGAGGGTGACGAAAAAGACTTTGTATGATGAAACGTTTTCTATTCTTTCTTTCGAGCTTAATTATTCCCTACTCCATTCTTGCTCAAACCGATCCTTTCATTGCCAAGGATCTCACAGAGGAAAATCTTTTCACCGAGAACATAGAGGGTCCTAACGTCGATAAGGACAACAACCTTTATGTTGTCAACTATAAGAAAGACGGAACGATAGGTAAAGTCGCCGGCGATGGCTCTGTATCGTTGTATGTAACTCTGCCATATGAAAGTGTTGCTAACGCCATCATGTGGGATGCCAACGGCAATATGCTTCTGGCCGACTGGAAGGGTCACAACATCCTGAAAGTAAATGCGAAGAACAGGAGAGTTTCTGTGCTTTGTCACAACCGAAGTTTCAATCAACCCAATGATATCACGGTGAACAGCAAGGGACAAATCTTCGCGAGCGATCCGAATTGGGCGGATAGCACAGGCAACCTGTGGAGAGTGGAACCCGATGGCAAGACCGTGACGAAACTCGCGGGCGATATGGGCACTACCAATGGCATTGAAATCAGTCCCGATGAGAAGACACTCTACGTCAATGAAAGCATCCAGCGTAAAGTATGGGCATTCGATCTGAATGATAAAGGCGAGATCTCGAATAAAAGACTTTTAATTGAATTCCCTGATTATGGCATGGATGGAATGAAATGCGACTGGAAGGGAAATCTTTATATCACACGACATGGAAAGGGAACGATAGCGATCGTCTCTCCCAATGGCAAGCTGATGCGTGAAGTTCAGATGAAGGGAAAGAAGACCAGCAATATCATTTTTGGTGGCCCCGACGGGAAGACATGCTACGTAACCCTACAGGATAGAAAGTGCGTGGAGACGTTCAGATCTGAAATAGCCGGGAAATTGTGGCAGCCACAACGTTGAAGCGCTTTTCGAATGGGCCGTCCAGGAGAGTGTAGGCGATTTTCCTCTTTTCCAGCTCATTCAAAAATATCTCTCTCATCTCTTGCCGCAGGTGGCCCAGATCCCTTAACCCGTCTTCAATCCACGGGACATCGATATCGCAAAAGAAATAGTGATCATACTTCACCTGTTTCTCCAGGTCGTATAATATTTCCGGGATCACGTTCAGGTAATGCTTAGAATAGATCTGTGTTATGATCACATCGGTATCGCAGAACAACAGTTTATTTGCACGCTTTGTGTATTCTAACACTCTTTCGGTTTGTGCTTTGCCGATCCTGATGATGTCCTCGACACTGAAATCATTTGTCACCAGCATCTCACGTGCCACTTCAGGAACCGACAATGTATTGTAACGTTCTGCCATTCTTATGGCGGCAGTCGATTTACCCGTACTTTCTGGTCCATAGAAGCAGATGCGCTTCACGAAATATGGACGAACAACCTCAGGAATAAAATCCCAGTACTCAAACGGTTTACTCCTGATCAATGACGCCGAAACGGGTATCAATTTTCTATCACGATCGAATTCGACGTTCGACGCTCCGAGATTCTTTGCGAACCATTCTCCGTATTCTTCCGACGAAAAAACTTTGTCGATTTGTCCGTATGCCTTTGTTATGACGTCGGCCCAGATCTTTGTGCGTGACTGTAAAGGGAGATCGGGCCGATCGAAGTTATCTTTTAATGAAAAGATTTTAACGTTTTCCCATTGGGCAGTAAGCTCCTTTAGCCATTCCAGTCTTAGTTGCGGATCTATGGGATCGTTCTCTGCATTGCTTAAAGAAACAATAACTTCGTCACATTGCCGCGCTGCGAACGAGATCAAAGCCAGGTGACCCCTATGTGGGGGAAGGAATTTTCCTATAACCAGTCCGCGGATCATGCGGCAACAGCGCGATAGCTCCTGTATTCCCTGATCCAGTTCCATATCGCCAGGGAGGCGATAATACAAAAGAAGAAATAGAGGAGACTATAGAATTTCAGATCGCGGATAAAGTAAACATATGTTGCGACAATATCGACGAGCAGCCAGATAATCCAACATTCTATCTTTTTTTGAACCATGTAAAATGTCGCTAGGATGCTCATCACGGTAATAAAAGAATCAAGAAACGGAGAAGCGCTTGGCTTACTGAAAACAGATGGGATCCATTCGTGGAGATTGCTGGCGAAGAATGCCATAACAGTTGTTCCCAGTAACGCCGTGGCGGTAGTAATCAAAAGTTGCTTGCGATTCATCCAGCTTACTCTGAGCTCTTTCTTTATGTCTTCTTCACCCGTTCGCGGATTGGCCCAACGCCACCATCCTACCACGTTTGTTATGAAGAAAAATACCTGCAGGAACATATCGGGGTACAGCTGTACCTGGTAGAAAAGAAAAAACGATAACGTCACGTTGATGATCCCTATCGGCCAGCTCCACAAGTTAGCTGCCGCCGATAAAGCCACTGCTATGATTCCGCTTAACCAACCGAATAATTCGAGATAACTGAGGTCATATCCCAGTACGGTGAATGCAATTTTGTCGATGCTGAAAAATTCCGCCATCAAAGTTTAATACAAACGTTCTTCGTATCTGTAAAAAACTTCAACGCATCCCAACCACCTTCTCTTCCGACACCGGATTGTTTCATGCCTCCGAACGGAGTACGCAGATCCCTGAACAGCCAGCAATTCACCCAGATAATCCCGCTCTTCACTTTCGCCGAAACACGATGAGCGCGCTTAAGATTTTCGGTCCATATCGTAGCCGACAGACCATAAGCATTGCTGTTGGCCATTTCGAGAGCTTCTTCTTCCGTATCGAAAGGCGACACGGTGACAACGGGTCCGAATATTTCTTCCTGGTTTGTGCGACACGTTTGCGAAAGATTGATGATGACGGTCGGCTCAACAAAATAACCTTCGCCTATTTTTATACGATTGCCTCCAGTCAGTATCTCTCCACCTTCATCTTTAGCAAGTTGAATGTATCCAAGCACTTTATTCATATGCGCTTCAGATACCAATGCTCCCAAATTCGTTTTTTCATCCGAAGGATGTCCGACAATCAAAGCCTTTGTTCGTCTCACAAGCTCATCGACAAACTTCTGATAAATGCTTCGTTCCACAAGGATACGTGAACCGCAGAGACATATCTCTCCCTGGTTTGCGAACGAAGAAAGCATAGTTGAATTCATTGCCTGTTCGAAGTCGCAGTCGGCGAAAATGATGTTCGGATTCTTACCGCCCAGTTCGAGTGAAAGTTTCTTAAACATCGGCCCTGCAGTAGACGCAATTTTTTTACCCGTGACTGTTCCGCCAGTAAATGATATTGTGTTGATGACCGGGTGCTCTACGATGGCCTGACCTACAATGGATCCATAACCGTGAACGATATTGAGAACACCTTTCGGTAATCCCGCTTCGATACAAAGCTTCGAAAAAAGATAAGCCGTCATCGGCGTAAGCTCCGAAGGCTTGGCCACCACAGTACATCCGGCAGCCAGGGCGGGAGCGATCTTCCATGTAAACAAATACAATGGCAGGTTCCATGGAGAGATACATCCGGCTACACCAGCCGGAACTCTCAATGTATAGTTCACCGCTTCAACACCCGTTACGTGTGCTTCAGTGGCAAAATGAATGGCCGCCTGCGCATAGAACCTGATGTTTGCCGAAGCGCGGGGAATATCCAGTGACTTTGCAAGCTTCACTGGCTTGCCATTATCGATGCTTTCTGCGAGAGCCAGCTTGTCGAGGTCGCGATCAATGAGATCAGCGATCTTCAAAAGAATAGCACAACGCTTGTCAGGGCTTAGCTCCGACCATTCCTTAAATGCACGTAGAGCGGCCTGTGCTGCCTGATCAACGTCGCGATTGTCGGAGTCGGGAATAAATGAATAGACTTTTCCTTCGGCAGGATTATAGTTTTCAATATAAAGGGAAGAGGAAGGAGGTGTGAGCTCGCCATCGATATAGTTTGCTAAACGCTCCATTGTCCCCGAAAAAACTACAAACTTCCTGTACGGCCACCGTCAACCGGGATGTTGATACCATTGATGTAGGCTGCCGCAGGTGACGCCAGGAATGCAATCGCTGCTGCAACTTCGGATGCTTCACCAATACGTCCAACAGGGATCTCAGCGATCATCTCTTTCTTCACATCCTCCGCGGTCTTCTGTCCTTTCTTTGCGCGGTTCTTGATCAACGTCTCCAGGCGGCCGGTCATAATAGCACCGGGAAGAATGTTGTTCACGGTAATACCATATGGCCCGAGTTCGAGCGACAAGGTCTTTGCCCAATTGGCAACGGCACCACGGATCGTATTGGAAACACCGAGTCCGCGGATCGGAACTTTAACCGATGTGCTGATGATGTTGATGATGCGGCCGTACTGCGATTTTCTCATGCCGGGCACAAGAGCCTGCACCAATACCTGGTTGCAGAGCAAATGATTTGTGAAAGCTTTTATGTATTCGTCGGCCTTTGAGTCGATGGCGTTACCCATAGGAGGACCGCCCGTGTTATTGATAAGAATGTGAAAAGTCTCGCGGCTAAAATGTTTTTCCAATCCGCCCTGGAGCTGGTCGGGGAAGTTGAAATCTGCAACGAGGTAGTCATGCTTTTGTCCTAACGGTGTGGGCAGGTCTTTTACCGCAGCCTTTAGTTTCTTTTCGTCGCGGGCAATCAGGGTGATATCGGCTCCCAGGAGGGCCAGTTCATAGGCCGCTGCCTTTCCGATACCCTGTGTGCTTCCGCAAACCACAGCATTTTTTCCGTCGAGTTTCAGATCCATTGGTTAGTACTTTTGTGTAAATATAGGCGTTAAAAGTTAGCTTTACAGGGTCAAAATCGAGTGTTTATGCCAGTTAGAAGACCTTTCAACCTGAAGCAGTGGATCAGTGAAAATCGTGATCTGCTAAAGCCACCAGTAGGTAATAAGAACCTCTATGCCGATGCCGGTGATTATATCGTGATGGTGGTGGGCGGACCGAATGCCCGCAAAGATTTTCACTACAACGAGACTGAAGAATTGTTCTACCAGCTAGAGGGTGAGATCAATGTGCGCATCCAGGAAGATGGAAAACCGGTTGACATTCCGATCAAAGAAGGTGAAATGTTTCTTCTTCCGTCAAACACGCCGCATCGTCCGGAGCGACCAGCAGGGACTGTTGGGCTTGTGATCGAAGTGAAACGCGAAGATCCCAACATGCTCGATGGTCTGATCTGGTATTGCGAAAAGTGTAACAACAAGCTTCACGAGTATCGTTTTCATCTTGATAATATTGAGAAAGACTTTCTTCCCCGCTTCCGGGAATTCTACGGCTCCAAAGAATTAAGAACGTGTAAAGTCTGCGGTACGGTAATGGAAGCCGATCCAAGATTCGTATAATGGAGAACAGTCTTCGTTTTGCGAGAAAGCTTGACAAGCTCGATCCCCTGAGGTCTTTCAGAAAACAATTCTTGCTGCCCGGTAAAAACTGGATCTATTTCACCGGCAACTCACTTGGTCTTCAGCCAAAGAACGCCAGGTCGTTTCTTTCCACAGAACTCGATGATTGGGCTAAGCTCGGTGTCGAAGGACACTTTCATGCCAGGCGCCCCTGGTTGTACTATCACAAGTTTGCCAAGAAAACATTAAGTAAGATCGTTGGCGCATCTTCCGAAGAAGTTGTGGCCATGAACCAGCTTACAGTGAACCTGCACATGATGCTGGTGTCGTTTTACAAACCATCGAACGGACGATTCAAGATCATTGCGGAAGCCGGGGCATTTTCTTCCGATCAATACGCATTCGAATCTCATATCCGTTTGCACGGATTACATCCCGATTCGGCCCTGATTGAAATTTCCCCCAGAGAAGGAGAATACGCACTTCGCACCGAGGACATCATTAAAGTTATTAAACAGAATGCCGACCAGCTGGCATTAGTCATCTTCGGCGGAGTTCAATATTACACGGGCCAGTTTTTCGATATCGCTGCCATTACGAAAGCTGCGCACGACGCCGGTGCATTCGCCGGCTTCGATCTCGCTCACGCTGTTGGTAACGTGCCATTGTCATTACACGATGACGATGTCGACTTTGCAGTTTGGTGCAGCTACAAGTATCTCAATTCCGGTCCGGGTGGTGTTGCCGGCGCGTTCGTTCACGAGAAACATTTCACCAATAAAGAGCTTCCTCGTTTGAACGGCTGGTGGGGTTACCGCGAAGATGAAAGGTTCAGGATGACGAAAGGCTTCGTTCCAATGACCGGTGTCGATGCCTGGCAGGTTTCGAATTTTCCGGTGCTGTCGGGCGCCGCACATCTTGCTTCATTGGAAGTATTCAGTAAGACGTCGATGAAAGCCCTTCGGAAAAAGAGTTTGATGTTGACGGGCTACGCCGAGTTCCTGTTGAATGAGCTGAATGAAGACGGTAAGTATTTTAAGATCATTACACCGCCGGATCGTGGCTGCCAACTGTCTATTCTTATGAAGAACAATGGCAAAAAGATTTTCGACCGGCTTACAAAAGCGGGTGTAATCGCCGATTGGCGTGAGCCCGATGTGATCAGGATTGCACCTGTTCCTCTATACAACACTTTCGAAGAGGTTTGGAAGTTCGCGCAGGCTTTCAAAAAAGCGTTATGAGATCTGTTACCATCGCCGGCGCGGGACTTGTCGGCTCACTTGCCGCTATCTATCTCGCGAAGAGAAATTATAAGGTCACGATCGTCGAACGTCGCGACGATATGCGTAAGACGAATGTCGATAGAGGCCGCTCCATCAATCTTGCGTTAAGTAATCGTGGTCTTGCTGCTCTCGAAGAAGTTGGACTCGCGGAAGTTATTCGCAAGAATGCAATTCCCATGAAGGGCCGTATGATGCACGACATAGCCGGCAATCTCTCTTTTCTTCCTTACGGAAAAGAAGGGCAGTTTATCAATTCTATTTCCCGTGGCGATCTCAACATGCTGTTGATGACCGAAGCCGAGAAGGCCGGTGTCGAAATAAAATTCAATCATAAGATCAACAGCATCGACGAATTGAAATATGACCTGCTAATCGGTGCAGATGGCGCTTACTCCGCCGTTCGTCATTCACTACAGGTGAGCGGACGATTCAATTTCTCGCAGGAATATATCGAACACGGCTATAAAGAACTTCATATTCCCTCCGGCACCAGTCTCGAAAAGAATGCATTGCATATCTGGCCGCGTGAAAGCTTCATGATGATCGCATTGCCGAACCCTGACGGCACTTTCACAGGAACATTGTTCTTGTCTTTCGATCAGTTCGATTCAATAAAAGATCCAAAGAAATTTTTCCAGGATACTTTTCCGGATGCCTTGAAATTAATGCCTGACTTCGATCGGCAGTGGATCGATAACCCTGTTTCATCTTTAGTAACCATGAAGTGCTGGCCCTGGTCGCACGGCAATAACATTCTCCTCGTCGGCGATGCTGCTCATGCTGTCGTTCCATTTTATGGACAAGGAATGAATGCCGGTTTTGAAGATTGCAGGATACTGAACAGGCTTCTCGACAAGAATAAAGAAGACTGGAACAAAACGATCGACGAATTCGAAAAGCTTCGTAAGCCTGATACGGATGCCGTAGCACAACTGGCTCTCGATAATTTCATAGAGATGCGCGACCTGGTGGCTGATGAAGAGTTCCTTCTGCGGAAAAAGATCGAAGCTAAATTAAATCAGCTTTATCCTGATAAATGGATACCCCTGTATTCGATGGTGACATTCAGGGAAGATATCCGTTATTCCGATGCTTATTCAACCGGCCAAAAGCAAAAAAGAATTATGGATGAGGTGATGAAGGATCCCGGAATTAAACAAAACTGGGAAAACCTGGACTTCGCCTCCATAGTCCAGCAACTAACAACCGGTAACCAGTAACCAACAACCAACAACCAGTAACTAATTGATATGCGCCTTATACGCCTCGAACCGTCCCAGCACTTCCTTCACATAATTAACCGGGCCCTGGCAACGACAATAGCCCGCCGATACTACCGGATCTTTATAATACTTTGACTTGGTCTTCAGGCTGAGATACAACTCAACATTATCATCCCACTTCGTCGGGTCCTTTCCATACTTCGCGGCAAGATTGCGTGCATCGATCACATGCGATAGGCCCACGTTATATGAAGCGAGAACAAATTTCAACCGCTCGTTTGGATCAGTCACTGTCTTTGCCCACAGCTTATCGTGATATTGAAGCACTCTTATTCCCGCACGAATATTCTGGACCGGGTCATATCCATTCTTTACTTTGAATTGCTGCATTGCCGCTGGCATCAACTGCATGAGGCCAACAGCGCCTGCCCACGACTTTGAATTATTATTAAAACCGGACTCCTGGTAGATCACAGCTGCGACCAATCTCCAGTCCCATCCCAATGCTGCAGCTTCCAGCCGGATCATCGAATCGTAACGCGACAGCATTCCTCCTTTCAACGACGAATAATCACTCGTCATACGTGCAACTGTAGACTTGGGGCTATCGAAATACCTGTCGTATATCTGTTTGAATATTCCCCGCTTCTTGATATCTGCAAGCCAGGTGTTTATCGATCCATTCAGGTCTGGTGAGTTGGTCCTCGTTGCCCACGCAATATCCTGTGGCAGACTGATAACCGTATTGATGTCGAGATTCGGATACGTTAGAGCATTCACCATGGCCAGCGTTTGGTCGGTCACCGTTAGCTCTATCTCACCGAGAGCAACCTGTCTTATCAGCGACTCAGTTTCAGCTCCTGCACTATCTTCCACGATAACGATCTTCCCTCCCACTTCCTCCGACAGTCGCTGAAGCCGGTCTTTAAATGAAGAGTTCTTCATCACGTATATCTCCTTGCCGATGAGATCGGCATGAAGCCTGATCAATCCTGCACCCGTGGAATCTTTACGTTGAACCAATACCTGGTTCGTTGTGAATAATGGCTGTGAAAATTTCACATAGTTGAGACGATCATCTGTTATCGTCAGGGGAAATGCGATCACATCTCCTTCACCTTTGTTCAACAGGTCGATTGCTTCCTCCACACCGGATATGATCTTGATACGAAGCTCGACTCCAAGACTCGAGGCGAACTTTTGAAGTAACTCATACTCATATCCCATAGGCTCGCCACGGAAAATGAAATAGCTGACGGAGTTGTTGTCGACAAGGGCGTTCAGATATCCGCGGGCCTTGATCTCTTCAACATCGATCTCTACCTGGGGAGACGTCGTAAACGTTTGTTCGGCTGGTTTTTCACAAGAAATAAGCAGGATGAGCAACGCAAGAACCGACGCTTTGCAGGCACTAAGGGGAGAAGCCATAACACTAAGTTAACAAAAAAAGGGAGCCTCTTTCGAAGCTCCCTTTACTGGAGTAAATGACTCGGTGTTGCTTATGTCTTAGTTGAAGATATAACGAACACCGATCTGCATCTGCCAGCGTGACATAAGACCAGTCACACCGCTGATATCATCCCTGAATGTTTTGGTAAGGACCGTCTTATCTTTCGCATTCAGATAGGGGAATTGATAGTTAGGAACCTTGTTGGCGTCGTAACCCATGAAAGTCAACAACGCAGAACGGTTAGCTGACTGATAAACACCCCAATCGGAATTGATCAGATTTCCAAGATTGAAGATATCGAGGCTGACCTGGAGAGTGTTTCGTTTTCCATTCTTCATGTTCATGAAGAAATCCTGGAGGATACGCAAATCAAGCTGACCTCTCCATGGCTGAACCGCCCCGTTACGTTCCGCATACTGACCACGACGTGAGCTAAGATATTTATCCTGGCTGATGTAGCTGTCGAGATCCGCCCATTGCTGAGCAGCTGTATATATTGTTCCATCTGCGTGCGTGTAGTCGAGGAGATGAATTTCAGACTGTGTGCGTGGAATATAAATAAGGTCGTTGTTACCGCCCGCGTTATCACCGTTTGCATCACCAGCATAAACATATGAGAAGCGACCTGCAGGCGCAGCCTGGAAGAACGCACCCACTGACGTAGCCATGAATCCGGCATATTCCTTACGGTAGTTCGCGCTTACAATGATGCGATGCTGTGTAAGGTTATTGAAATACGACATTACATTGTCGTTAGGCAGATTCGAGATCTGACGGTCGCGCCAGATTGACTGTGCAATAGAACCACCGTCGTTAACTGATCTTGCATCGGTATAAGTGTATGCTGCACTCATATCGAGACCAAAACCGAACGTCTTTTTGAGTTGAGCTGTGAGGAAATAACTGTAGCCCTTTTTAGTGTTCTTCATCAGGATCGCATCTGTAACCTTCACGTTAGAACGTGTGTTTGCAGTTGAGTTAGATGGCGAACCTCCCGTTGCAGTCGGAGCAAGAGGGAACGTCTTGTAGTAGATAGGTCTGTTGTCAGCTCCACCCATCACACCTGCCGGGTCAGGAAGGTTGATGTTCTGGTGATAAACGGCATTCACGTCCTTTGTGAACGCAACGTCGAATGAACCGCTGAACCCTTCACCCAATTTCTGGTCGATAGCAAGGTTTGTTCTCCAAACTTGTGGAAACTTGAACCCCTTGTCCGTTACGGCAAGGTTATAAGTAACTGAGTTGCTCGGGTTGTTTGCAGGAGCTACAGCAGCTGTACCAGTGGGGCGGTATTTGTTAACATCTCCGCTGAACACAAGACCAGCATCTGTCGCGTTCTGTGTAGCATAAAACTGTGAACCGAAGAGCATACCATTGTTAGATGCCTGGTTAGAGATCCAAACATATGGAACACGGCCGGTAAAGATACCTGATCCTCCACGAACCTGTGTTCTGCGATCGCCAGTAACATCCCAGTTGAAGCCAATACGTGGAGACCACAATACTGATGTTTTCTGAAACTGGTCTGTAAGGATCTGCTGACCCTGGAATGAATATCCTGCAGCAACCTCATTACGGGCAATGTCGCTTGAGATATGCGGGATGTCAGCACGGATACCCAGCGTACCTGTGAACCTGTCGTTGAACTGATACTTGTCCTGTGCATAGAATCCGAGCTGGTATGCATTGATGCCAACAAGAGGGAATTCACCGGTTTCGTTAGCTGCATAGCCTAATTGATACTGTCTGATTTTTCCTGTTGCCCCACCAGCCGATGCATAGAAATCCGCAAGGCTGTTGAATTGGTAAGCGCCGTAGAAGAAAGGATCAAAACCGTTTTCAAAGTGATAGAACTCATTGTAAGTACCAAAAGTCAAAGTATGTGATCCTTTGTAAAGGTCGAACTGGTCGGACACCTGGAATACATTTGAGTTAAGGATGTTGTACGCCGAGAACGGCTCATATCCGAAAGCAGTAAGGAACGAACCACTTCCATTAGCAATATCGACCAGCGGGAATACTTTGGATGAAGTTGGAGTTTCACGGAAATCGCGGAACGCTGAATAACCTATCTGGAGCTTGTTAGACATTGTGCTGCCAAACGCGCTGTTCAATTCAGCGATCACTGAGTTCAGGTTGTTATTGATCCTGTAGTAAGCACCGAGGAACGGCATACCAGTAACACCTGGTGAACGTGTATTACCAATAGAACCAGACGAACTTGGAGGAACATCTTTATAAGACTTCAGGTAGTTATACTTGATGGAGAATTTGTGATTCTGATTGATGTTCCAGTCTATCTTCAAAGTTCCTTTATCGCTGTTCTGCGCAAGCTTGTAGTTTTCATACGCACCTGGATCGTACTCATAATTTTCAATAAGGAATTTTCTAAGGGCATCAAGATCCGATGCCTGCGCACCAGATACGGTTGACCCTGTAAGACCGGGGCGACCCGCAGAGAACGTAGTACCAGGAACTTCCTGACGCTCTCTTTCGTAGTTGGCGAAGAAAAACAACTTGTCTTTAATGATTGGTCCACCAATACGGAAACCAACGTTATTGAATGAAAAGTCGCTGTACTTGTTCTCTACACCACGTACTTTGCTGCCCACGAGATCCTGGCTGCGTGTGAAATAGTAAACAGAACCCTGGATGTCGTTTGTACCGCTGCGCGTAACAACGTTTACACCGGCACCAGTAAAGCTACCTTGCGTAACATCGTATGGAGCAACAGATGCTGTTACCTGGTCTACGGCATCAAGAGAGATGGGCTGTGCACTTGCCTGACCACCAACAGTACCCGACAAACCAAATGCATTGTTGAAAAGCGCCCCGTCGATAGTCATGTTATTGTAACCATCACTACGACCACCGAAGTTAGTTCCACCAAACGTATTAACACTTGCCTGTGGAGTGAGACGAACATAGTCAGTAATACTACGGCTCAACGTTGGAAGCTGTGTGATCTGCTTATTGTTGATGTTTGTCATCGCACCCGTTCTTTCGGAGCTGAATACGGCATCCGGTGTTGAGTGAACTACGATCTCTTCGAGTTGTGTGCCGGTTTCGACAAGCTTTACGCTCACGTCGGCGGCCTCTCCAAGGCTCACGATCACATCTTCTTTTTGCAACGTCTCATAACCAATAAACGACACGGTAATTTTGTAAGGACCACCCACGCGTGCGTTCGGAATTGTAAAACGGCCGTCGGCGCGGGTCGCCGTTCCATACTGAGTTCCTGATGGAGTATGTACGGCTATAACCGATGCTCCAGGCAGTCCCTCATCTTTCGCATCCACTACTTTACCGGTAATGGAACCAGTCGTTACCCCCTGCGCCATAGCACCTGCCACGGCGAGGAAAAGTCCCGAAAATGCTAGTAAAAGTTTTCTCATCATACGATAGTTATTATTTGGAAAAAGGTGCAGCAAAAGTATCCTTTTTCCTTTTCGCCAAAACGGGCGTTAGCTTTAAATTATATGACCATTTTATTAACGATTTAGTAACATTGAAAAACGGGTCATATTTGAATTAATAATCTGTTTATCAAATAGTTATAAATGGGTTAAACAGGTTATGCACAATCCAAGCACATCTAAATTTCTTAATATTCCCGGGTTCATTTTCGGGCGGAATTATCAGCATTTCGTCGTCACTATTTCGATTGAAATGCCTCGTATTCTTCATTACATTCACGCCCACCTAAATCAAAAATCACATCATGAGAAAATATTTTCTCTACATCATTTTCCTTGTACCTGCAATCGTCTTCCTGTCAACAGGTGGAGTGTTTGCGCAAACACAACTCGACCTGTCATACTACCTGCCGGAGGGAGTTAAGCTCGACCCGGCCATACCAACACCAAAATCCGTGATCGGTCACGAGGTGGGCGAGTGGCACGTTAGCCACGACCGCCTCGTCAATTATATGTATGCGCTCGACAAAGCGTCGGACCGTATCAGTCTCGAAGTAACGGGCTATACTTATGAAGGCAGGCCGCTGTTGCTGCTAACGATCACGTCGCCGAAAAATCACCAGAACCTCGAATCCATTCGTACACAGCACCTGCAACTCTCGGATCCTGCTAAATCCGGCTTGCTGGATATAAAAACAATGCCCGCAGTTTTCTACCTCGGGTGCAGCATTCACGGTAATGAACCAAGCGGAGCCAACGCCGGTCTTATCGGTGCATATTATCTCGCCGCAGCACAGGGTCCGGAGATCGAAAAGTATCTCGACAACACGATCATTTTGTTCGATCCCAGTTTCAACCCCGACGGACTTCATCGTTTCTCGAGCTGGGTGAATTCAAGAAAAAGCATTCTCGTTAACGCAGATCCTAACGACACAGAACATAATGAGCCCTGGCCAGGCGGGCGTACCAATCACTATTGGTTCGACCTGAACCGTGACTGGCTGGTGGCACAACTGCCCGAATCACAGGCCCGAATCAAAAAATTCCAGGCGTGGAAACCCAATCTTTTGACCGACCATCACGAACAGGGAACAAATGCATCGTTTTTCTTTATGCCCGGCGTTCCGACGCGCGTGCATCCATTGACGCCTCCAAAAAACCAGGAGCTCACCCGTAAGCTTGGAGATTTTCACGCGAAAGCGCTGGATGAGATAGGCTCATTGTATTTCACACAGGAAGGGTACGATGACTTCTATTATGGAAAAGGTTCGACTTATCCCGATACACAAGGTGCAGTTGGAATTCTTTTTGAACAGGCCAGCTCACGCGGGCACGCACAGGAAAGCATCAACGGAGTTTTAAGATTTCCTTTTACTATCAGGAATCATTTCACAACGATGTTGAGCTCGCTGAAAGCGATCAACGAGCTGCGTGAAGAGTTTCTCGCCTACCAGCGTGACTTCTATAAAACTGCGGCGGCAGAGTCGGCAAAAGATCCTGTGAAGGCATATATCGTGGGAGCTTCGAAAGATCGCGCACGCACATTCCACTTCGGCGAGATGATGCTGCGTCAGAACGTCGAGTTCTATAAACTGGGCTCGGCTCAAACTATCAATGGAAGATCCTACGAAGCAGATGCAGCTTACGTGGTTCCCGCAAATCAATCGAACTACCGTTTGGTGAAAGCAATGTTCGAGAAGCGATCGAAGTTCGAAGACAGCCTCTTTTACGATATCTCGTCGTGGACTTTACCACTTGCGTTTGGATTGGACTACGACGAATTGAAAGCCGCACCGGCACTGGGCGAGCGTGTTACAGAGCTCAAGGCGCCAGTAGGGAAGATCAATGGCGACAGCAAAGCAAACTATGCTTACGTATTCGAATCGTATGGATATTATGCTCCCCGTGCAATTTATCGTTTGTTGAGTCACGGTATACGTGTTAAAGTTTCCAATGATGTCTTCAATCACGCAAGCGGAAAGCGCTTTGAAAGGGGTGCGATCATGATATCCTTGGAAAATCAGGATCTCAGCCCCGAGCAGATCACCGTGTACATGAAAGAAGTGGCTGAAAAAGATGGTATCGACATCTGGGGATTCAACTCAGGTCTTGACTATAAAGGAGTGAGCCTCGGAAGCGGCAGCTTCACGGCGTTGCAAAAACCGACGATAGCAATGCTGGTAGATGGCGGAGTATCGGCTAATGATGCCGGTGAGATGTGGCATGTATTCGATACACGTTTCCATATCCCGGTAACAATGATACCGCAGTCCGTTTTCAATTCTGCCAACATCAGTCGTTATACTACGATCATTCTTCCCCCAGGAAATTACAATGTGATCAGCGATGCAGGTAAAGAGAAATTGAAATCGTGGGCACAAAACGGTGGTGTTATCATCGGATTCGAATCTGCGCTAACATGGTTATCGAATGCGGGCATCGGGAAATTTGATACGAAGAAAGACGAACCCGCTAAAGATCCTGCGAAGCCCAAGCCTTATGCAGATATCCAGGAGAACAGCGGAGCTTCGGAGACCAGTGGTGCCATTTTCCAGGCCGATGCAGATCTCACAAACCCGCTTATGTTCGGATACTGGGATTCTAAAATCCCGGTGTTTAAGTCAAATAACATCTTTCTTGAAAAAGGAAAAGGCCCTTATAGCAATCCGCTCGTCTACGGAAGCAACCCTTTACTGAGCGGGTACATTCAGAAGCCTAACTATGAGAAGATGAAGAACACTGCTGTGATCGGTGTGAGCAACGTTGGCCGTGGAAAGGTTATAGGCTTCGCCGAAGGATTAACATTCCGTGCGTTCTGGTATGGCACAACAAAGATGTTGATGAATGCAGTGTACTACGGGCCTACACTGAGCAACGAAGTCGGTAATCGCTAAGCGACCCTGATAGTGCCGTTGCGGAGTTTCACTTCGAAGGTCTGCAACATGAAATTGTTCATTCGGTTTTCTGCGAGCTGGGAGTAGTTATTGAATACTGTCAGATCGAAGATCGCCCGGATGAACAATTCATCTTTACAGAATGCCGTGATCTGTTTCGTAAAAAACTCTCTCCACTCTGTTTTATATCTCTCCAGCTGGTCGGTCCCGTCCCACATAAAAGTGAGTTGGTTGTCTCCAAACTTATAGCGATACACACCAGCGAGATTGTGATAGAAAGTTTTCAGGGGACCCGCTTCGGTTAGCTGGTAGTTTCGGATGCGGGACGTGTAAGAATCCTTTAAACCCAACGGGTTGTTTCGAAGTTCGTATTCTTCTTTAACCGTTTCAACCAGGCCTTTAAGAAGAAAATCCTCCAATTCCAGCTGGGCTTGCTCCAGCAGGTAGTTTTTATCTAACGGGAAGAACTTTCTTACCACAATTGAATGGTTTCGCAAAAGTAGTGAAAACTGCCAAAGTGACCCAAAAGACGCTATATTTGATATCCAACACACCCTATTTCTATGAGGAAAATTTTCGTTCTCACGAGCATTCTCGCTATTGCCCTCGTCCTCGTTTGGGCCTATTACTGGATCGATGCATTGTTTGCCTTCATTATCGTTCTTCCCCTTGTATACATGGGGTTTGTCGATATGGTTCAGACCAGGCAATCTATCCGCCGGAACTTCCCTCTTCTCGGCAGGCTGAGATATGTTTTCGAAGATCTTCGTCCCAAGATCCAGCAATACTTCGTCGAGTCGGACACCGACGGTGCTCCTATTAATCGGAATGAACGTTCGGTTATCTATCAGCGAGCCAAGAAACAGATCGACACCGTCCCGTTTGGTACGCAACTGAATGTTTATGCCGAAGGGTACGAGTGGATGACCCATTCAATAGCGCCCGTGGATTTCCATAAGATGGATCACAATCCACGCATCCGTTTTGGTGGAAGAGATTGCAAGCAGCCGTACGATATGAGCGTGCTCAACGTGTCGGCAATGAGCTTCGGTTCGCTGAGCAAGAATGCTGTGTTGGCATTGAACGGCGGCGCAAAGATTGGTGGCTTTGCACATAATACCGGCGAAGGTGGTTTGAGTCCATATCACCTTGAACCGGGCGGCGACGTGGTATGGCAGATCGGGACCGGCTATTTCGGTGCCCGCGATAAAAGCGGAAACTTCAGCGATGAGGCTTTCAAAGCGAATGCAACGAAGCCAAACGTAAAGATGATCGAGATCAAGCTGTCGCAAGGGGCCAAGCCCGGTCATGGTGGCATTCTTCCTGCGAAGAAAAATACTCCCGAAGTTGCAGCGATACGTGGTGTCGAAGTTGGTACAACTGTCTTCTCTCCCCCATATCACAGCGCTTTCTCCACACCTCTTGAGCTTATAAAATTCGTGCAGCGTTTAAGAGATCTTTCCGGTGGAAAACCTGTAGGTTTCAAACTTTGTATTGGTCGAAAGAGTGAATTCCTCTCCATTTGCAAAGCAATGGTGAAGCTGGACATCTATCCTGATTTTATAACCGTTGATGGTGGCGAAGGAGGTACAGGTGCAGCGCCTCCGGAGTTTACAAACTTCGTCGGCATGCCATTGCTGGATGCACTTGCGTTTGTCGACAACTCGTTGCGCGGATTCGGCGTCCGTAAGCAGATGCGTATCATCGCGTCGGGAAAAGTTTTAACAGGATTTCATATCATCCGGGCGATGGCCCTTGGCGCCGATGCAACTAACTGCGCCCGGGCAATGATGATGGCACTCGGATGTATCCAGGCGTTGGAGTGTAACAAGAATACTTGTCCTACCGGCGTGGCCACACAAGATCCATATTTCATGAAAGGTCTCGTGGTCGAAGACAAGAAAGTGCGCGTGGCAAACTTCCATAAAAATACTGTTGAAAGCTTCGTCGAGTTGATGGGTGCAGCCGGCATCAAACATCCCGGTCAGATCAACCGGAGCCACGTTTATCGTCGTGTGTTCATGAACCTTGTGAAGACCTACGAAGAAATATATCCTACAATACCAAATGGTTGTTTACTTGAAGGTGGTGACATACCATACGATTATGACGGACATATGAAAAGAGCATCGGCAGAGAGCTTTGAGGTGATGGTGGAGGCTTAAGTAGAGAGCAGACATGATATTGATATTAATAATACTTATCCTCGTGGCTGCTTTGGGCTTTTATTCCGGCACCGACGGTAGAGGCAGTGTCATAGCAATGAATATCGTGCGGGGAATTATGTCGTTGGTAATCTCTGTTCTACTGGTCGGCGCGTTTATAAGCGATTTAATTCAAAATCTTGTTCCCGACGACGACCTTGTCGTTTTGATTGCAATGGCGGTATCGACCGTTGGTTGCGCATGCGTGATCTTTTTTATTTTGACCCGCATTGCAAAGACGAAGCCCAAAGAGTTAAAAAGCACAACACTCGATGCTGACTTAATAGATCAACAAAACGACCAGCAAAAACACTAACCGGATAATTTATGATTGGTGGCCTTCTTTTAATCTACTTCGTAGGAAAGGCTTTCTACGAAATGGCCCATGAGTACGATAAGAGCCGTTGGGGTTTTGCAATCCTCGGCGTTGCCTCGTACTACGTCGGTCTTATACTTGGCGGCGTACTTATTGGAATTGTTGGTGAGATTATTTCACCAGGACTTGTAGAAGAGGCGTCTGAAATTGTGCTGGGACTGATGTGCGTTCCTTTTGGGATTCTCGCATGCTGGCTAACCTACAGACTTCTCAAAAAGTCCTGGTCCAAACCCAAAGACATTGATTCACAGACACTGGATAGCGGCCTGATCAATACCACTCCTGAAGAGCGCAGCTAGACACTGTTCGATTTTCTCCTGTTCTTTTGTTCACAACTGAACAGCGTTGCAACATTCTCCCGCCCTTTTGTGTCAAACCACTCAACCTGCCTCGGGTAGGACAGTTGGCACAATAATTACGTTAGAAAACTGCAACCTGGACCGTCATGATCAAAAATTACATCATCGTTGCACTCCGCAACATCACTAAACACAAAACATTCTCTTTCATCAACATCTTCGGCCTTGCCCTGGCAATGTCCGTTTGCCTGTTGATCATCTTAATGCTCGCCGACGCACGACGCTACGATCGATTTAACTCAAAAGGCGACCGCATCTACAGGATCGTTACATACAGCGGGGGCAGACAACCGTATGCAACTTCTTCCTTTCCTGTTGGCGCCTATCTGAAATCGAACTACCCTGCTGTCGAAGATGCAGTGACCCTGATGCCTACTGTTACCGGCGATGCCATGGCTGGCGAGCAGGTCGCCGTTCTCAAAGGCTACATGACCGAGCCTTCATTCTTCAGGATCTTCGACTACGAGCTGGTTGAAGGCAACAAAAGCACAGCGTTGTCTCAACCACGATCTGTCGTTATTTCAACCGAAGCAGCTAAAAAACTCTTCGGCGATATCGGCGTAGTCGGCAAAACATTGGAATTCTCGAACCGCGGATTACCGTTCCCGCAGGAAAGCGACGATACCGGCCATGCCCCGGTGTCATGGGGAAGCTTCACGGTAACGGGCGTATTCGATGCTTCGAAGTACAAATCACATTTAAAATTCAATGTGCTGATGTCGGCGGCTACGACACCGTCTCTCATCGCCGACCACAAATATGATGACCTCTCGAATAACTGGAACTGGTATTTCCGTCCATATACATTTGCACTTCTTCGCGAAGACAAATCACAATCCGACCTTGAGACTGCACTCTCCGATGTTGTAAAACGGAATGAAGCGAATATCCAGGAGGAATACTCAAAAGGACTTCGCTTCGCGGGACAACCGTTAAAAGACGTGCAACTCGGTCTCTCCGGCAACGACACGAGCAACAGGCTGCCGATCCAGGGTTTTTATTTCCTGGGGATCCTCGCTATCGTCATCATGCTATCGGCCTGCCTTAACTATACCAATCTTTCTATTGCACGGGCGCTCACGCGGGCAAAAGAGATCGGCATTCGAAAAGTTACGGGTGCAAACAAAAGATCGCTGGTGTTTCAATTCCTTGGCGAGTCGGTCATTGTTTCGATGCTGGCACTGGTTATGGCAATCGTATTCCTCCAGGCACTCCGGCCCGCATTCAAGAACCTGTGGCTTAATAAACATCTCAACTTCGAGTTGCCTAACGACCCCTGGGCTTACATGATGTTCGCGGGTTTCGCACTGCTTGTCGGCATTGTGGCCGGAACATTCCCTGCCTTCCGGATGTCGGCGTACCAGCCGATTACGGCCCTTAAGAAACAGGAAGGTGGTCGCACCTCACGTTTCGGACTTCGAAAAATACTCAGTGTTTCCCAGTTCTGCGTCTCATTACTGTTCATCACCACGTCGGTACTCATCTACAATCAATTCGAGCATTATATGTCGTTCGACTATGGTATGAAGACTGAAAATGTAATGAACATTGCCCTGCAGGGTGTCGATTATCAGAAAGCTGCCAACGAATTTTCGCAAGTTCCGGGAGTTGTCGGGGTGTCGGCATCGAATCTTATTCCAGCTACGGGGGAAACCAATGGCGATAACCTAAAGAAGCCGGGAGAAGCCGATTCTGAATTTAAGCAGACCTACATAATCGATGCTGACGAGAATTTTATCGATAACCTGGGATTGACACTCGTTGCAGGCACAAAAGTGCCGCCATCGAAAGATTCTACGACCAGGCAGGCGATCGTTAACGAAGAAATGACGAGGCAGTTCGGATATCAACAGCCTTCGCAGGCGATCGGCGAGATCTTTGAGACGAAATGGAGCAAACAATCGATTATTGTGGCGGGCGTAGTGAAAGATTTCAAGTATCAGTTGCTGATCAACACGTCGAAGTCTTACCCCCTGATGATCTTCAATAATCCTTCAAACTTCAAATATCTGAATGTTAAGGTGGCAACCGGCAACATCCAGGAGCTTGTTTCGGCTTTGGAGAATAAGTGGAAGACGCTTGATGCCATCCATCCCATGAAATATGAGTTCTATGATGATCAATTGGCCGGTACTCACCGCGCGATCTTCGATGTCGTTTCCATTTTGGGATTCATTTCGCTGCTCGCCATCGTGATCGCCTGCCTGGGTTTGCTCGGCATGGCTACATATATGACCGAAAGAAGACTGAAAGAAGTAGGTATCAGGAAGGTGTTGGGAGCTGCAGATTGGGGTATTACACTGCTTTTATCGAAATCATTCCTCAAAGTATTGGGTGTAGCCGTGCTCATAGGCGCTCCTATGACTTATTTCATCAGTAATTTCTGGCTGGAGTTCATTCCAAACAGGGTTGAGTTTGGTTTTAGTACCGTTTTAATGTCAACCCTGGTGTTAATGATGCTTGGTTTGATAACAATCGGATCTCAAACGATCAGAGCATCACGTACAAAGCCCGTTGATACTCTTAAGGAGGAGTAAAGTGCGATGTTGAACGTGCCAAGTACGACGATTTCGAGTCGTAGAACGTAGAACGTCGTACTTCACACGTCATTAAACTTTGAACATTGAACAATCATTGTTTAATTTGTAGGTACATACCAACCACTACACGTTAAATGAGTATTGTTGATCCGATTGTTGAGTCCGATCTTGGTGAAGTAGCCGAGATACGGATCGATCCTATTACGAGCAGCCGTTCGTTACACGCCATCAAGCCTTTCAAGGCAAATGAATTCGTTGTCGGATTCATTTCACGCGCCACACACACCGAACCGAACTACCTCACAGTTCAGATCGGGGAACACGAACACATCGAGCTTTTCCCGGAATGCCTCGAATGTATGAACAACAGCTGTGACCCTAACTGCTTCTTCGATACTACAACCATGCAGTTGGTTACACTGAAGGCCATCAAACCGGGCGAAGCCATGACATTCTTCTATCCTTCAGCAGAATGGGATATGGATCAGCCCTTCCAGTGCAATTGCGGCAGCCCTGACTGCCAGCGAGAGATCAAAGGAGCTAAATACCTGCCCGAGTCAGCGTTGAAGAAATATCGCTTCACCGACTTCATCAGGAGAAAGCTTGTAGCACGCTAAGAACATTAACCCCCGCTTGCCGGGGGTTTCTTTTTTTAAATGGCACGTACTCCGTTTCTCACCGCCGAATGGCGAAAGCTTGCAATGGCCAACTACGAGGTCGATCCCTCCGTGTTACAATCATTCGTGCCCGATAAAACAGAAATCGATCTGTGGAAGGGCAAATGTTTTGTAAGCCTTGTTGCCTTTATGTTCATCAACACCCGCGTAAAAGGTGTTAAGATCCCATTTCACGTAAACTTCGAAGAGGTCAACCTTCGGTTCTATGTGCGCCAGGGCGACAAGCATGGCGTTGTCTTTATTAAAGAGATCGTTGGAAAGCCCGCGGTTTCATTTGTAGCAAACACCCTTTACAAAGAGAATTACGAGACCTTAAGCGTATCGCATTCATGGATTGCTACGCCGACCACCATGAACGTCGAATATCGATGGAAGAAGGGCGACTGGAATGTATTTCGTGTTTCTGCCGAAAAGACCCCGGTTCCGATCGCGGAAGGAAGCTTCGAAGATTTTATTACAAACAAGTCGTGGGGCTTTACCAAAACCCGCGAATATGGTGTGGAGCACCCGTCGTGGGAGATCTGTCCTATGACATCCTATCGTCTCGATGTCGATTTCGGGGCGACTTATGGAGAACGATTCGCATTTCTTACAAAACAAAAGCCTCATTCGGTGATGCTCGTTGAAGGATCGCCGATCACGGTTTTTGACTAACCTCACGGCGCATTTTTCTGAGCTATCACTTATCGTTACCAATGCATTCGGCAACGACATAAAAACTATTTTGTAGTTTTTATGCAACCTTTCGGCTAACTTCACAGTATATTAACTACAACTAAGGTAAAAATGAGCAAATATCAGCTCGGCGAATTCGAAGAAGTAGTCCTTCTAACGGTCGCCATCCTTAACGGTGATGCATATGGTGTTGCCATCATCGACGAGATAGAAAAGAGGCTTAAAAGAAAAGTAAGCCTCGGCGCCATGCAGACATCTTTGCGTCGTCTCGAAGAAAAAGGATTTCTGAAATCGGAGTTTGGAGAAGCCACAAAGATGCGAGGTGGCAAAAGAAAACGCTTCTTCTTCCTCACGAAACTCGGCAAAACAGCTTTGAAAGAAGCGAAAGCACAAAGAATGGGTTTGTGGAATGCAGTTCCTGAATTCGTATTGAATTAGAAAATGCCTCCCGAATTTCTACTACGCTTCTTTCGCTGGTTCTGTAATCCCGGTTATGTCGAAGACATAGAAGGTGATCTGCAGGAGATCTTCCAGAGAGATACAAGCAGCAAAGGGGAAAAGAGAGCCCGCCGGCTCTTTATTCTTCATGTATTGAAACTATTCAGGCCTGGAATTATAAGGCCATTCATAAGAATACAGAACAAATCGACCCGCTACGCTATGCTTAAAAATTATCTCCTTACGGCCTTCCGCAACATGAAGCGCGAAAAACTATTCGCCGTCATGAACATCACCGGGCTTGCTATCGGCATCGGCTGCGGGCTTGTGATCTACAAGATCATCACATACGAGATGAGCTTCGATAGTTATCATCAAAATTATTCGCAGCTATACCGTGTCATCGCGAGATATCAACACCCGCAGTACGGCACAGTATATAATGAAGGACAGGTGCACCCGCTGGCGGAAGCTTTCAGAAATGATTTTGCCGGCGTCAACGCTACGAGTACTTTTTACGCCAGGGAAGGTCAGATCACTGTGACCAATGAAAAAGGAGATCCGGAACGATTCCGCGAGTACAACGGGATCGCTTATGCAGAACCGGAATTCTTCAAGATGTTCGATTTCAATTTTATCGCCGGCGATCCTAAAAAAGCATTGATAAACCGCGGCAGTGCGGTTATTACATCCTCACTTGCGCAGAAGTATTTCAAGCTTAAGCCAAACGAAGTCTCGCAGGCAATGGGCAGGAGTATTGTCGTTAATAATTCCGTTAATTTCCTCATAACAGGCGTAATAGAAGACACGAAACCGAACAGCGACATCCCATTTACTTTTATTGGTGATTATCAAAGTCAGACTGCATCTAATCCATACTTCCGTGAAGGAACAGCCTGGGATGAATATAATTCCGATACCAACACATGGATTCAGTTGCCCGAGGGCATGACCGCAGAAAGTCTGGAGGCGCAGTTACCCGCATTCATGGTAAAATACAGCGGCAAAGAAAGGGCGAGCTTCGCCAACTATGTGCTCCAACCATTGAAAGATCTCCATTCAGATCAACGTGTGAGAAACTACAATAAGCGACAGGTAAGCACTTCGATGCTTGGTATTCTTGCCGTTGTGGGTTTGTTTTTGGTGATAAGCGCCTGTATCAACTTCATCAACATGTCTACCGCGCAGGCTATCAAGCGCGCGAAAGAGATCGGTGTAAGAAAATCATTAGGTGTCAAACGGACTCAGCTTGTCAACCAGTTCCTGGGTGAAACCATCTTCATTTCCTTCCTGGCGTCAATTGTCGGATTGATGATAGCACAAGTGTTGTTCGTGTTGCTCGAAAATATCCTCGGGTATCAATTACATGTAGAAATTTTCAGGAACATCAACGAGCTTTTGTTTCTGGTCGGTTTGGTGATCACCATCGGGTTGTTGTCGGGCTTCTATCCTGCGATGGTCATGGCTGGAATGAATCCGATCAAAGCCCTGAAGAATAATATGAATACGAAGAGCGCGTCTGGTCTGCTCTCCCTGCGCAGGAGTCTCGTCGTACTTCAATTCGTAATCTCGCAGGTGCTGATCATCGGTACCATTGTGGCAAGCCGGCAGATGGACTTCTTCCTGGGCGGAGATGTCGGGTTCGACAGGGAAGCGATTATCACGACGAAATTGCCGCAATCTTCTCCGGAAAAATTAAGCGCCCTGAAAACTGTAATGCAATCACAACCTGGAGTCGAGCAGGTAACACTCGCCGTAGCCAGTCCTATGGCACAGTTCAGGGTCAATAATGGCATCGAGAGCTCAAAGATAAGGAGGGAAGACCTCGTTGACGGTAACTTAAAAACTGTAGACGAAGATTATATCGAACTCTACCATCTGCAACTGATCGCCGGAAGGAATTTGCCCGAGAAGAAAGGAACGCTTGAAGCTGTTGTTAATCGTAAGCTCACAAAGGTGATGGGCTTCAACAATCCTGAACAGGCGATCGGTGAAAAATTTGTCTACTCCGGTGATATGAATATGACAATTATCGGCGTCGTGGAGGATTTCCATTCTGTGTCCCTACACAGTGACCTCGAGAATGTGATCCTTTCTAACCTTCCCTGGAACATCAAAGAGATGGCGATCAAGATCAATACCGGTTCCGGGAATTTCTCCGATATTCAGGCGACTATCAATCACGTAAAATCAGAGTGGGACAAATTGTATCCGGAAACCGTCTTTGATTATTCATTCCTCGACCAGACCATTGCAAGGATGTATGAAAATGAAAGAAGGACTTCTAACCTCTTCCAGATCTTCTCTGCTGTCGCGATCTTCATCGGGTGCCTCGGACTCTACGGATTAGTATCTTACATGGCTAATCAAAAAACAAAAGAGATCGGCATTCGCAAGGTGATGGGCGCGTCAACAACCAGCATCTTCGGAATTTTCTCGAAAGAGATGGTTATACTTGTGATCATTGCATTTGTACTTTCTGCGCCAATAGCCTGGTATGTAATGGATAACTGGCTCCGTGGATTCAAATATCAGGTTTCTCTCTCCCCCCTGTTCTTTGCAGTTGCATTATTAATGAGTCTACTCATCGCCTTCATAACGATTGGCTACAAGGCTATAGCTGCTTCCAAAGCTAATCCGGTGGATTCACTCCGGAGCGAGTAAAAAAGTTTGATAATTCCTGAAACCAGTGGCAAATTGTACGGTTATCTTATGATACCGTCCAATTTGCCATGATCAAAAGCTACTTTACAATAGCCCTGCGAAACCTCCTTCGCAACAAAGGATATTCATTTATCAACATTGGCGGCCTCGCAACGGGCATGGCCATCGCAATGCTGATTGGCTTGTGGATCGTCGAGGAAGTTTCTTTCGATGGATATCATCCCAATCAAGACCGAATAGTCCGCGTAATGCAGCACCAGACGTACGATGGTGCCACGAACACGTATCGAAATCTACCAATGCCCGTTGGCAACACGCTTCGTAACGAATATGGAAACGATTTCACTTACGTGGCGATGTCCTCGTGGGAGAGAAATCATGTTTTGAATGCGGGCGAAGTCAGCATTAATCAGGTTGGAAGCTACGTTGAGTATCAGCTTCCAAGAATTTTTGATGTTAAAATGATCGAAGGAAGTGTCGATGCACTTAAAGATCCTTCATCGATCATCCTGTCGTCACAGGCGGCGAAGTCCTTGTTTGGCGACAAAGACCCGATGAACCAGTTCCTAAAGCTCGATAGCCGTTTCGACGTTAAAGTCGCAGGCATCTTCGAAAAACTTCCACTCAACTCGACGATGGGTCACGTCGATTTCTTTGTGTCGTGGGAGGTGTTCCTGAAAACAGAACCGTGGATCGCAAACGCCATCACCCGCTGGGGAAATAATTCATTCCAGGCTTTTGCCCTCGTGGCGCCCAACGCCGACATAGGGGCCGTATCGGAAAAGATCAAGTTCATGAAATCTGAGCACGACGAAGTTGAAAAGATCTTCAACCCAATACTTTTTCTTCAGCCTATGAGCGACTGGCACCTGAGATCGAAATTCGAAAACGGAGTGCTCGTTGGTGGGCAGATCGACACAGTCTGGATGTTCGGCATTATCGGAGCCTTTGTGTTGTTGCTTGCATGTATCAACTTCATGAATTTAAGTACGGCACGTTCGGAAAAACGCGCCAAAGAAGTTGGTGTTCGAATGACAATGGGATCGGTACGATTTCAATTGATCAGTCAGTTTTTGAGCGAATCGTTCCTTGTTGTATTGATCGCTTTCGTAATAGCTTTAGTTGTCACAGTATTGTCGCTTCCATGGTTCAATGATCTCGCTGCAAAGAAAATTTCCATTCCATGGCTTTCTTTTTATTTCTGGTTTGGTGCTGCAACTTTCATTGTATTCACCAGTTTATTGGCCGGGTCGTATCCCGCACTGTTCCTATCCTCTTTCAAGCCTGTAAAGGTTCTCAAGGGTGTATTCAGGGCTGGCCGTGCAGCTTCCCTGCCGCGGAAGATTTTAGTAGTAATTCAATTCGCTGTGTCGGTTTCATTGGCAATCGGAACAATAATCGTTTATCAACAAATAGATTATTCAAAGAACAGACCTGTTGGATACAGTCGCGAAGGACTAATACTGGTTGAAATGACGTCACTGGATTTCAAGGGAAAATTCGATGCGCTTAAAAATGAGTTAGCGAAGTCCAATGCGGTCGTGGAAATGGCAGAATCATCGAGTCCAACGTATGCAACGGGGGCGTATAATGGTGGGTTTACGTGGGAAGGTATGGATCCTGCGCTTGAATACTCGGACTTCGGATCGACCTGGATCAACCCGGAATACGGAAAAACCATCGGCTGGAAGATCAAGGAGGGTCGCGATGTGTCAAGGGAATTCTCGAGCGATTCAACCGCCATGCTGATTAACGAGGCAGCTGCAAAATTTATGGGCTTTAAAGATCCGATCGGCAAACGGGTGACATGGGACTCCCACACCTACACGATCGTGGGCGTAGTTGCCGATATGCTCACCGATTCGCCTTATCAAAATGTAAAACCGAACGTTTGGTTCGTCGACTACGGTGACATTAATTGGATCAACCTGCGAATGAATCCTGCGATGAGTTTACAAGAGTCCCTGGAGCACATTAAATCTGCTTTCAATAAAGTTATTCCTAACGTCCCATTCGCTTACAAGTTTGCCGATGATGTCTATGCAAAAAAATTCGACGCGGAGGTTCGTATCGGTAAATTGGTTTCCGTATTTGCCGTGTTGGCAATCATCATCTGCTGTCTCGGAATTTTCGGCCTCGCTTCATTTGTGGCAGAGCAGCGAACAAAAGAGATTGGTGTTCGAAAAGTACTCGGGGCATCAATCGCTTCATTGTGGACGATGTTATCGAAAGACTTCGTGTTCCTTGTAATTATCGCTTCGACCATAGCAATACCCACTGCCCTTTACTTTTTGGATAACTGGCTGAAAAGTTATGTTTATCGCACAACGATCGATTGGTGGATGCCCGTCGTTATCCTGTTCGGTGCATTAGTGGTCACACTGCTGACGGTGAGTTACCAGGCTATCCGCGCGGCAAATGCAAATCCTGTGAAATCGCTGCGTAGCGAATAATCCTTCAACAACATCAAATCGGCGGGAGTTCTTATTATTTGCGTACAATAACTTTCCAGTTTTCGCCGCTGGATATATTATGCTGCAGGGCAAAATTACCCTGGTTAACTGCGAATGATAGCTTCAGCAAGCTATTCATATACGCCAGTTCTTCACCGACGGGTACCGCCGAAAAAGTGTTTGCAAAAACCAGTTTCTTGTCAAATCGTTTTTCATCCCCGATATAAATTGACACCTGTAACGAATCGCCGCTCTTCACGTCGAGCAATTTCTTGTCAATGTTGGTCCACACGTTACCATACTGAACATCCAGGACGGGAATGCTTCCGATGATCTCGTCTCCAACTTTTGTTGCATTCAGCTGAGGCAGTCTCACGATATCGCCGTCCATGAGCTTTCCTACTTCTTCGAATGAGATCGTACCCGAAGCCAATCGTGCGCCGGTGTATGCATAAACATCACGACCATGAAATGTGTACGATTCGCCGGATCCCTTCAACCTGTTCTTTGTCTCATCGATCTCGCGAACTCCGTCGATACCCATCGACTCTGCAACGAGAGTCAACGTTCCGTTATCAGGTGTAACAAAGTAGTGACCTGTTTTTGTCTTCATTACAATAGACTTGCGTGTCGACCCCACGCCGGGATCCACAATGGAGACAAAGACAGTTCCTTCAGGCCAGTAACGTGCAGACTGTTCCAATCGATAGGCCGCTTCCGCGATGTTGAACGCGGTGATCTCGTGCGTGAGATCATATATCTGTAAATTATTCGAGACGGTTGTCGAAACACCTTTCATGGCGGCAACCGCGCCGTCCTTTACTCCGAAGTCGGACTGGAACACAAGAATTTTTCTTTCCTTGTTACAAGAAAGAATTAAAAAAATCAGGGTAAAATAGAAGAGATATTTCATATCCCTAATTTATGATTTCTGTTGCTGAAGCAAGAAAACTGGCGATGTCTTTTCCGGGCACCATCGAAGCTCCTCATTTCCATAAGACGTCGTTCAAGGGCGGGAAGAAGAAAAAGATCTTCATGACGATGGATGAGAAGAACGAAACAGCGGTGTTGGGTCTAACGCCCGAAGATCAATCCGTATTCATTTTGGATGGCGCCATCTCGGCAGTGCCGAATAAATGGGGACTACAGGGCTGGACGACTGTCGACCTGAAGAAGGTAAAAAAGGCACTCTTCAAAGATGCTTTGAACTGTGCCTATCTCCGGATCTCGAAACCCTTAAAAGACTGAAGATCGCCGTCGGTAATTTCCAGATTATCTACACCAGCTCTGGGAGGACCAACCTTTGCCCATTCGATCAGCTCATTCACGGCAGACTCCTCTCCTTCTACTTCAATGTAAACGCTTCCGGCCGGCTCATTAAGTACAAAGCCATTCACACCGAGCGATTTTGCCTTATCGGCAGTTGAAGCCCGGAAGAATACGCCTTGTACTTTTCCTGTTACGCGGACGTTCTTGTGAACGATCATCAGAATATATAGTCGGTGCTAAGGAACGCAGACTCACGGTTCCGGATGATATCGCCGATGATCTGCTTATTGCTGTCTGTGATCTTCGTTGCAACCAGTGTACGGATCGAGAACACACGCAGGGCGTCGGGAATAGATAAAGTGCCTTCGGCAGAATCTTTCCGCCCGTTGAACGGGAATGCATCAGGTCCGCGCTGGCATTGCGCATTGACATTGATACGGCCGACCTGGTTTACGAATGCATCCATCAGCCTCGCAAGTCGCGCAGAATCTTTTCCGAAGATCGAAACCTGCTGTCCGAAGTTTGAATTAACCACGTAGTCGATCGCCTCCTGGTCATCGTTGAAAGAGATGATTGGAACGATAGGACCAAATTGTTCTTCCGAATATATCCTCATTTTCGAATTCACGGGATAGAGCACTGCGGGGTAGAAAAATGAATTCAGTGACTGACCTCCATTTTGATTTACAACTTTGGCACCGTTGGCGACTGCATCATCTACGAGACCTTTGAGATAATTTACCTTATCAGGTTCGGGAAGCGGTGTAATGTTGACACCCGGGTCCCACGGCATGCCAATCTTCAGCTTATTGAGCGCTTCCATAAAGCGGATGGTGAATTCCTTCACGATCGTTTCATGAACAAAGAGGATCTTAAGGGCGGTACATCTTTGGCCGTTAAACGACAATGAACCGGCAAGACATTCGCTGACAGCATTGTCGAGGTCGGAATCCGGTAGAACGATAGCGGGATTCTTCGCGTCGAGGCCCAGTATTGATTTAAGCCTGTGTGGTTTCGGATGAAGTCTCTTAAGATCATTCGCACCTTTGTTTGTTCCGATGAATGCAAACACATCCACTTTACCACTTTCCATCAGAGCACCGACAGTTTCACGACCACGCCCGTAGATCACATTGATAACGCCTGCCGGGAAGCTATCGCGGAAAGCTTCGAGCAATGGGCGGATCAGCAGCACACCGTACTTGGCAGGTTTAAACACAACAGTGTTACCCATCATCAAAGCCGGGATCAGTGTGCTGAAAGTTTCATTTAACGGGTAATTGAATGGTCCCATGCACAATGCAACACCTAACGGAACACGACGGATCTGGGCCATGAATCCCTGCTCTTCAACAAGCTTGGCAGAATTTCTATCGAGGTTCTTATATTCTTTGATCGTATCGACTATGGCGTCGTAAGTACGATCGAATTCTTTTTCCGAATCTTTCAACGGTTTGCCGATCTCCCACATCAACAGCTTCACAACTTCATCACGACGCTCCTTCATCTTCACCAAAAACTTCTCAACATGAGCAATGCGATCAGTAACGCTCATTGTGGGCCACAGGCCTTTACCGAGATCGTACGCTTTCACCGCAGCATCGAGTGCCAGCATTGCTTCATTTGAATCGAGCAGCGGAGTGCTGCCAATGATCTTTTGTTCGTACTTATCGCCATTCTTTATGAACACGGGGCTGAGAACGGGCGCGAGGTTTCCATTCCAGATGCGAAGTTCCCCATCAATAAGATATTCACGTTGGTCTATTGGTGCACCGATGTTGTGTGCGGCAGGGATTTCGGTTGCAGAGGGAAAGATGTTTGATAAAAAATTACTCATGATTTTATTAAAGATATCGATGATGATGTTCCGATCCTTGTTGCTCCTGCTCTGATCAGTTCCCCGGCAAATTCTCTTGTCTTAATTCCGCCCGATGCTTTAATACCGACTGTTGGTGGTATCGATGCCTTCATGATCTTTACGTGTTCCACTTTAGCCCCTGCACCCGCGAATCCTGTCGACGTTTTCACGAAGTCAGCACCGGCATCTGCACAAAGCTTACTTGCCGTTTCAATTTCCTTTTCCGAAAGGTATGCAGTTTCGATAATTACTTTGAGCAACTTCTGGTTATCATGTGCAAGTTTACTGCACTTTGCGACTTCGATCTTCGTCCAGGGAATTCCTGTTTTGAATGAGCTCACATTCAAAACAACATCTATTTCATCCGCTCCGTTCTCGATCGCTCTTTTAATTTCATCGAGTTTAGTTTCAGTCATATTATACCCGAGTGGAAATCCCGCAATCGTTACCAATGTTATTGGCGACGTGCCTATTTCACGTTGAGCCCTCTTTACCCAAAAAGGCGGAACACAAATTCCGAAAAAAGAATATTGTTTTGCTTCATCAACCAGTCGGTCGATGTCACTGATGGTGAGCGTTGGACTTAAGTTGGTATGCTCTATGTATTGAGCGAGGTCCTCGTGCTGGTGGGCAGGGTTCAATGACGAATACCGCATATTTTGCAGTACTTCATTTTTTCAGGTGGACGTCTCTTCGGCTTTTTCTTATGACCGAAATACTGGAAGTCGGTATACTGCGGCTGATTAGCCATCTTGTTATTCTTCCTGCGGCTCTTGTTCACTTCCTCCATCCTGTCGTAGAAGTTTTCGCGGGCGTCGTAGGTAGGTCCGCTCGACTTCTTTTTTTTCTTGGATGCTTTGGGAGCGTAAACTTTGCTGGGAAGGTTTGGATTAAGGGAAGTAGGGTTCGATTGGTTGTTGCCCTGGCCATAGACAACGATGCCTGCAAGCACAAAAACTATCGTAACTAAGCCCTTCATGAGGGTACAAAGATACGAAAATGTGTGATGTGCAAGGTGCGGCGCGGAATGACCTAATTAATGTCTAATCCCGCATTCCCCGCAGTAGCGCATCTTGTTTGCCGGGCGTCTTTTCGGGATCTTCTTATGACCGAAATAGCGTGGATCCGAATACTGCGGTTTGGCGAGCTGTCGCAGTGCCCGCTGTTTGTCTTTGGCAACCTGTTCTATCCTCTCGTAAAACTCGTACCGTGCGGTGTGCTTTACATTCTGTTTCCTGCCGGGAGAAAAGATCCCCTTTTTATGCTTTTTCTTAGTCGATTTCTTCGTGGTCTCCAACATGGAATTTACCGGTTCCTTGTGCTGACCAGGATTTAACGAGGTCGGCGCGTTTTGCGCAGCGACTTCAGTTGAAATTAAAGCGATAGTAAAAACGAGACAGACCGTTACGATCCTGTTTGTTTGCATAGCAACTAATAAACGGGTATAATGAATCTTTATTGTGGTTCATTTTATGATGAAAAAATTCGTGCTTTCTGTTCTCATTCTTGTTCCGCTGATCTCTTCGGCCCAGGATCCAACAACATACGCTGCTTTGATTGAACCGAATGCGTTGAAAGAAAATCTTTCGATCATCGCGTCTGATGCCCTGGAGGGGAGACATACAGGTTCGAGAGGACAAAAGATGGCGGCAGCGTTTATTGCTAATCACTTTGAGACGCTTGGACTCACAGCCATCAATAAAGGAAGCTATTACCAGCCATTCGACCTGCATTCTTATAAACAGGGTGAGATCAGTATAAAGACGGCCACCGCGAAATTCGATACGAGGAAAGACTTTGTATTTGATGGGCATATAACCAGTGGCGGCCCCAAGGCGACGGAGATAGTTTATATCGGGACAGGAACTGATGCGGAGCTCGCGCAGGCAGATCTCGGAGGTAAGATGGCGTTGATCATTGCTCCCACCATTTCAGGAATGACCTGGTCTGATGTTGTAAAGAAATTGAAGGAACGTGGTGTTTATAATGTGATGTTCTACGCAACCGTTCCTGACAGTGAATACAATATGTTCATGGAAGAAACTCAAAATTATCTTCACGACGGCTTGATTACGCTTAAAGAGGTTCCATCGACGGATATGCAATGGTACTTTGTGAGCAGGTCTGTTGTTGAGAGCCTGTTTGGAAACATCGACAAGCTGAAGGCTACGGCGGCGAAGAAGAATGGTTTGAAAAAGCTGAAGCCGGCAAAGGCAACGATCACTACGGAGATAAGAGAAGAGATTGTGAAGACGGAGAATGTGATGGGGTTGCTGGAGGGGACTGATAAGAAGGATGAGGTTGTTGTGATCACAGCTCATTACGATCACGTTGGACTAATGGGAACAACCGGCGATCGCATTTACAATGGAGCAGACGATGATGGGTCTGGAACGGTGACGGTGTTGCAGTTAGCGACGGCTTTTGCGAAGGCGAAGAAAGATGGACATGGGCCGAGGAGAAGCATCCTGTTTATGACGGTAACGGCTGAAGAGCTGGGGTTATATGGTTCGGAATATTATACGGATAAGGATCCTGTGGTGCCGCTGGCGAATACTGTTGTGGATCTGAATATTGATATGATCGGGAGATGGGATCCGGAGCATTCGGGCAAGACTCCTTATGTGTATGTGATTGGAGCGGACAAGTTATCGTCGGAGCTGCAGGAGATTAATGTGAGGAACAATGAGAAGTATACGAAGCTGGAGTTTGACTACACCTATAATGATGAGCATCATCCGACGAACTTATATCAGCGGAGTGATCATTGGAATTTTGCGAAGCATCGTGTCCCGATCATATTTTATTTTGATGGGATACATGAAGATTATCACCAGGCGACTGATGAGGTGGGTAAGATTGATTTTGATGTGATGACGAAGAGAGGGAGGGTGGTGTTTTATACGGCGTGGGAGATTGCGAACAGGGATGATCGGTTGAAGGTGGATAAATAAAAAAGCCTCACTCTTTTGGAATGAGGCTTAATCAATAAAAAAAGGCAACGACTTACTCCCGCGTTTTACCGCAAGTACCATCAGAACAATGGTGCAGTGGGCTTAACTTTTCTGTGAAGGAGTGGAGAGGGTATAAAACAAAAAAGCCTTGTATTTCTACAAGGCTTTGATAAAAAAAGGCAACGACTTACTCTCCCGCGTTTTACCGTAGTACCATCAGCGCTGGTGGGCTTAACTTCTCTGTTCGGAATGGGAAGAGGTGATCCCCAC